>Ga0308167_1000074_pt1 | contig 239421 bp, 189 predicted proteins | sample PhyCR1_2_FD_202138 | JGI IMG/M metagenome (GOLD analysis project Ga0308167, IMG submission 202138) | Phyllosphere microbial communities from UC Gill Tract Community Farm, Albany, California, United States - DLSLRC.R1 | ecosystem: Host-associated > Plants > Phyllosphere > Unclassified | place...
GCAACGAAAAAGTGGGGTTGGTAAGCCTGACGGGCAGCGTTAATGCCGGGATTGCCGCCATGGAAGCGGCAGCAAAAAACGTTACCAAAGTCTCTCTGGAGCTGGGGGGTAAAGCGCCGGCCATTGTGATGGATGACGCCGACCTCGATCTGGCTGTGAAGTCGATTGTCAGTTCACGCGTCATTAATACAGGTCAGGTTTGCAACTGCGCAGAGCGGGTTTATGTGCAGGAAGGGATTTATGACCGCTTTATCAGCGCACTGACAGAGGCGATGCAACACGTGACGTTTGGCAATCCGGCTGAAAAAAACGATATCGATATGGGGCCACTGATCACCGCCGCCGCGCTGGCACGGGTTGAGCAAAAAGTTGCCAGGGCAGTAGAAGAAGGCGGCAGGGTTGTGTTGGGCGGTAAACGGGCGGGTCGCGAGGGCTTTTACTTCGAGCCCACGATTATTACCGGCGTACGCCAAGAGATGGAGATTATGCGTGAGGAAATTTTTGGCCCGGTGCTTCCTGTAATGACCTTTAAAACGCTCGAAGAAGCTATCGCACTGGCCAATGACTGTGAGTACGGCCTGACTTCCTCAATCTACACTCAGAACCTGACCACCACGATGACCGCCCTGCGTCAGCTGAAGTTTGGTGAAACCTACGTTAACCGCGAGAATTTTGAAGCCATGCAGGGATTCCATGCCGGCTGGCGCAAATCTGGCATCGGCGGTGCTGATGGTCGTCATGGGCTCGAGGAATATCTGCAAACGCATGTTGTGTATTTGCAGTGTTAACGACGGCGGTTTGCGGCCCTGCCGGGTCGCACCCTGAGGAGGTTAAAACGGATGGCATTTCCTTATTGGCAACTGAATTCACGCGGTGAAGGAAACCGCGTTATCTGTTTGTTCTGCCAATAAAGTAGGCCAGGCGGTTTTATGCTCACCTGACCTGAATTCAAGGGGCAACCCGCAACGCTGCCTTTGAGAAGTGAGCAATCAATCACACCTTTCCGTTTTATGACTTATCGACCCGCAGCACAATGCATCCTTCGCTAATTTCTGCCGAGACCCGCGTGCCGGTATCAAATCCGGCTTCACGCAACCATTTGCCGCTGATATTCAGCGCAGGCGTGCTGGTGTCGCCAAAATTAGGTACGTAGCCGACTTTGTACCGGCGCTGAGTTTTTGAAATCGCGGAAGACGGTTTCTGAACAAGATTAAGCGTGGTAACAGACATTGAATAATCTCCCTTATTTGATGATGGTGTATTTACACAATGCGCCAGCCATGGCTGTAAAAAATTAAAAGCATATCTGTTAAAAATTTATGCTGGCTGTCTGGCCAGTAGCGTTTTTAGCGTCCCGTTATCTGCTTTTACAAAGCAGATAAAACATAGCGCCTAAAGTAGATGATAACAAGCCAGGTGCTGGAACCCGGCTCGCACAATTTGACTTATGCCCCTTTTATCAAGGATCATTCATCCGGGTTGCCGAAGCGTTAAAATGCACCATCTGGAGGTTTAGATTGACGGGCGCGGAATTAGGGAATGTCCATCGCAGTCAGGTAGCCATATTCAATCTTTGTTAAAGTCAATTGCTCATTCTGATTAAAAAACAGCTTCACAAAATTCGCACTATCACCAATGAGCTCGACGCGCTGATACTCTGTAAAAGTAAATTGATTTAAAATATACGACATTCTTTCACGGTGTGCTGCTGGAATAGGGTTTTTAGATATGACCTCCCCTGCAAAAGTCGGCTCTGTGTCTTTGGAGGGTTTAAAATTATGTTTTTTCAACTTTGCCTTCTGAGAAAAAGCAACGAGCGCATCATGCGCGCTGTTAAAATTGTCTGCCAGATTTTTCAAATGTGCAGCTAATTGATTAATTGACAGGGTGCGGTTATTTGAATGGTACGATAAACCAATTCCGCCAAGACTCGCCACAGCAGGGACGATACTTCGTCCAACGATGCTAAATAAACCTGCAGTTGAGGTCCAAAAGATTGCCAATAAGGTGGCTGAACTTAACGCAACGGCTCCCATTGAAGTGGTATTATAATGCTGTACAGGAATGCCGAGTATGCGATTGTTAATATGCTTTATCTCACCATTCGGCCGCCGCCCTGTAGCCTGCTCTGTGGGAGGGTTTTTAAAACGACTGTTACTGTTATTTTTATAATCGTTCAACGCACTGGCAATAACACTGGTTTCCCTTTTAGAAAGACTGGCAATTTCCATCGGCTCAAGCGAACTCATCAGAATCAATGATTCTTTGAGAATTTCAGAGGGTAAAAAGCTGCCTGAAGTATCAGAATTTAAACTGGGATTCGTCGTGAGTCCCTCAATCACATGTATGCCTGGAAATGCCATAATAACCTCTTTTTAAGATGTAACAGTTCCTTTGATTAGCTTTCTTTATTTTGCTTGATATCCCAACCCATCTGCACAGAAGCGGCTTTCGTTCCCTGAGAAGCCTGTTCCCAGTATTCCAGCGCTACCTTGCTGGCTTGAAAGGAATACTGCATACCCAGCGTGGACGCGTGACCAATGCCGGTAAAGTCAGTCTGCGTAACCAGCACATCTTCAAGCGTGATGCGAGTATATTCCACTTCCTGCCCGCCTGCCTTGCAAACAGACAGCTGAATTTTTGGCAGATGTTTACCACTGGCACAATATTTCACTAACGCCGGTGTGGCCTTATCGATCAATGCCTCAACGCTTAAATCGCGATAATTCACTTTTCCCGCACCGCCACCACCGCCAACGGACATATTACCTGGTTGCTGCGCGCCCCAGTTAAATGACAGAACATCTATCCATTTTTTATGGTTTGCATTTTGCGACTCACCTTCAATTCCATCTATTTTCAAAAAGATATCAATAGCCATTTTTCACCTTTATTTTAAGGGCAGATTAACTCAGCTCTCTTTATTTTGTTTAATATCCCAACCGGCTTTGCTTTCCGCCCCTTTGGTACCGCTGGCACTTTGTTCCCAGTAGCTGGTAGACACTTTGGATGCCTGAAAGGCGTAGTCCACCACAATGGTGTCACCTTGCCCTACTCCGTTAAAATCCGTTGCCGTAACCAGTACATCTTCCAGCACAATCTTCGTGTACTCAATTTGGTTGCCACCGGCTTTGCAAACCGACAGTTCTACCTTTGAAACATGCTTTCCGCTGGAGCAGTATTTAAGAATGGCAGCAGTGGATTTGTCGATTAACGCTTTAACACGCAGATCGTTGAAATTCACTTTTCCTGAGCCGCCACCGCCACCTACCGCCATATTACCGGGTTGCGAAGCCCCCCAGTTAAATGAGAGCACGTCGGTCCATCCTTTATGATTGCTGTCCTGTGATTCTCCAGTAGTCCCTTCAACTTTCAAATAAATATCAATCGCCATTAATTTTTTCCGATTACGCTGTGATAATGATGAAACGGGTGTTGCAATCCGTTATATTCGGCAGGTTCAGACAGAATTTAGAGCCATTTGCATTAAGAAACAGGCAGCAGCATATCAATGCTGTTGCATCGTGCTAACAGAAATAGTAACGCCTGAGAGTTTTCTCAGTAAATATGAATATGTCAGGTAACCAGAATACAGTTAACCTTGAAGGCCTTTATACATTAATAAAATTAACACAACTTCATGTCAATTCATTTACAACTAACAATGTATTATTGAGATAAATCTGAAAGCTGATGTTTTCAGCGGCTGATAGTTTCAGAGGTTAATAACGCTAAACATTTCGCTGCACTGGCCAGCAATATTATCGGCGGGGAATGTGAGAAATATTACAGTAGAAGAGGCATTATTATTTTAGTAAAAACCCCACGCAGCGAGGATTGTGTGGGGTTATTAATCTGGCAAGATCAAGCAGGCTTAACGCCAGCCCAGCTCCGGCGCCACGTACTTCAGAATCGATTCAATGACGTGTGCGTTGTAGTCCACGCCCAACTGATTCGGTACAGTGAGCAGCAGTGTATCCGCTTCAGCAATCGCCTCATCCTCTGCCAACAGTTTGATCAGTTTTTCCGGCTCGGCGGCATAGCTGCGACCAAAGATGGCGCGGGTTTTCTCATCCAGAAAACCGACTGAATCCTGATCCTGTCCACTGCGGCCAAAGTAAGCCCGATCCATATCGTTCACCAGCGCAAAAATACTGCGACTGACGGAAACCCGTGGCTTACGCGAGTGTCCTGCCGCTTTCCATGCTTCACGGTAGGCGCGGATCTGTTTTGCCTGCTGGATGTGGAACGGCTCGCCGGTTTCGTCATCTTTCAGCGTCGAGCTTTGCAGGTTCATGCCCATCTTCGCCGCCCATACTGACGTGGCGTTGGAGCCCGAACCCCACCAGATGCGATCGCGCAGGCCTTCAGACAGCGGCTCAAGACGCAGCAGGCCCGGTGGATTCGGGAACATCGGCTGTGGATTCGGTTTGGCAAAACCTTCGCCACGCAGCGCATCCAGGAAAACTTCTGTGTGGCGACGGCCCATGTCCGCATCCGTCTCGCCTTCCTGCGGCGCATAACCAAAATAGCGCCAGCCCTCAATCACCTGCTCTGGCGAGCCGCGGCTCAGGCCCAACTGCAGGCGACCGTTGGAAATCAGATCGGCAGCGCTGGCATCCTCCACCATATAGAGCGGATTTTCATAGCGCATATCGATAACGCCAGTACCTATTTCAATTTTTTTGGTGCGAGCGCCGACCGCTGCCAGCAGTGGAAACGGCGAGCTAAGTTGGCGGGCGAAGTGATGCACACGGAAATAGGCACCATCGGCCCCGAGTTCTTCTGCCGCTACCGCTAAATCTATAGACTGCAGCAACACGTCCTGAGCAGAACGCGTGGCGGACTGCGATGATGGCGTCCAGTGGCCGAATGAGAGAAAACCAATCTTTTTCATCTGTAACGTCTCCTGACGAAAGAACAATGCTTTCGCGTGATAAACCTCAATGAAATAAGGTTACGCCAGCCGCGCCGTGACGGATAGTGAATATCCTTAAGCGCTACATTCAAGAATTTTGACATAGCTTGCGCTGACCTGACTGCGGTCAGTGCACTATTCTGTGTGGGTGCAGATTGTAATAATGCTTGCGGGCAGATTGGGTTTTAACGCATAACGTAAATCACTGCCCTGCATCTGGGCAGATGCGTTCAATGGAGGAAGAAGGGATGCGTATTTTGATTGTAGGTGCGGGGGCAACCGGCGGCTATTTTGGCGCGCGGCTGATACAGGCCGGGCAGAATGTGACCTTCCTGGTCCGTGAAGGCCGTTTTAATCAGTTACAACAAACCGGCCTGGTGTTGCAAACCCGCTCAGGGCAGGAAACGCTTGAACCCCAGTTGGTTACCGCCGCCAGGCTTGACGCGCATTATGACTTAATCATCTTAACGGTTAAAAGTACCGGCCTGGCGCAGGCGATTCACGACATCCAGCCGGCTGTTGGGCCACAAACCCTGATCATGCCGATTCTGAATGGCATGCGACATATTGACACCTTGCTCACCCACTTCGGTGCCGATCGGGTGATCGGTGGCTTGTGCAAAATCAACGCCACGTTGAACGATAAAGGCCATGTGGTGCAGTTGACGCCCTTACACCAGATCTATTACGGCGCACTGGATGGCAACAACGATGACCGACTGCAGCAGGTCGATGCCGCGCTACGTGGTAGTGCCGTGGAAACGTTTTTTTCCGACAATATTATCGGTGAGTTATGGGAAAAATGGCTGCTGTTAAGCACGCTCGGCGCGGTGTGTTGTCTGGCGCGGGGGAACACGCAACAGATACTGGCCCAGGCCGGTGGCGAGATGCTGCTTCAGGGCATTTACAGCGAGGTGCTTCAGGTTATCTGCGCGGAGGGCTATCAGCCCCGCCCTGCCGTTACCGCAAAAATTTATGAATTGCTGAACGATCCGTCGACGCCGATGACCTCCTCCATGTATCGTGATTTGACCCAGGGTTTTGCTATTGAAGCCGATACGATCATTGGCGACCTGCTGCTACGAGCCAGTCGTCATGGTATGACTGTGCCACTGTTGAATGCGGTAAATGTTAACCTGCAAATCTATCAACAGAACCGTTAAACACGGATGTGATGGGAAAGCAGCCGCGCCGTCGCAGGACGCGCGAGTAACGGAATTTTGTTACACTCGCTGCCTCATCTTTTGGAGGAATAATGACGTCCCGCTCTGTGACCCTTGATGATGTTGCCCAACTGGCTGGCGTTTCCTATCAAACGGTTTCTCGCGTGCTTAACCGCTCTGAGCAGGTTTCCCCCCGCACCCGTGAAAAAGTTGAAGCGGCGATGCAGCAGCTTAACTATGTGCCCAATCGGGTCGCACAGCAGCTGGCGGGAAAAGCGACCCGAACCTTAGGCCTTGCAACCAGTAACCTGGCCCTGATGGCCCCGGCGCAGATTGCTTCGGCCATTCAGCAGCGCGCCGCCAGCGCCGGTTATCACCTGGTGATCGCGATGGACAGTGAGGATAATGCGGAAGCGACAGTGAATGAACTGATGGCCCAGCGCGTGGATGCGGTGCTGATCAATATGCCGTTAGAGGCGGCCGAGGCGGAAAAAATCCGCGTGATGTGCGGTAAAAAGCCGGTACTGTTTCTGGATGCCGATCCCCATGCTCTCGTATCTCATTGCCAGTATTCAAACGAACAAGGGGCGCGTGCCGCCGTTGCACATCTGATTGCGCTCGGGCACCGGCAAATTGGCCTGCTGAATGGCCCGGTGCGCTCAGTATCGGCTCGTCAGCGCGAAGCGGTCTGGCGTCAGGCGCTGGCAGAGCATCAGTTATCTCCCTGCTGCGTCCTGCGCGGCGACTGGAGCGCCAAATCCGGCTATCAGGCGATGCTGGCGCAACTCCCGAATGCCCTGCCCCAGGCGCTTTTAGTGGCGAATGATGAGATGGCGCTGGGCGCGATGCGGGCGCTACATCAGCACGGCGTGGCGATTCCGGGCGATATTTCTCTTGTCGGCTACGATGACACGGCAGAAAGCGCCTGGTACCAGCCGCCACTGACCACCATTCGCCAGGATCTTCAGCAGCTCGGCACCCACAGCGTGGATCAGGTGCTGGCCGAACTGCGGGGTGAAGCGGTGGCGTCACGTACCCTGGAGCCGATGCTGGTGATCAGAGAAACCACCGCAGCGCCCGCCAGCCAAAACCTGGACTTATCGGATCTGGCGCGTCAACTCCAGCAGATTGCACGTAAGCTGACCCGCTAAGTCTTCAGCGACGTCTCTCAGCCATAAAAAAAGCCCGCCCAACCTGAAGGTTGCGCGGGCCCGTTATCAGCAGCGAAGGGTTTCCGTTATTCGCGCGCCCTTACGGCGCTTTGGTTTCACCCACGCCCATGGTCTTGAGCTTTTTAGACAGCTCACGGCGCTCTTTCGAGAGGTCGGCGTTTTTGATGATGTATTCATCCACGCGATCTTCATAGTCCGCACGCATGCTGGCGATGATTTCCTGTATCGCTTCCACGCTCATGCCGGGTTTAATGTATTCGCTCAGGTTGTCCAGCAGCAGAACACGCTTTTGGTTGTCACGAATTTTCTTCTCATTATCGACAATTTCACGCTGCAGTTTGTTCTTGCGGCGAAACGTACGGACAAACTCAAGTACGTCCTGAAATGATTGCTTGGCATTTTCCATGATGGCACCTTTCTTTAAGCCTGCTAAAGCAGGGAGAGAGTCAAAACGATCAGCTTAGCGGCTAGCCAGCCTTAAGGGCAATTCTCACAGCTAAATTCGGACTGGCTCTTATCTTAGCGCAAAAAAACCGGGTTCCGCATTAAGTCATTGTCTGAGGTGATTATTTACGCAGCGCCAGACGCAGTAAGTCCGTCATGCGCTCCAGCTGCTTCGCCAGCTCCAGACTCAACCAGACATAGCCATAAATTGGCGTTTCCTCCAGACGGTCACTGCCGCTGGCGATCAACTGCTTAAGTTCATTGACGATTTCCGTTAACTCATGGTTGGCCGCGATGATGTCATAGGTTTCCCCTTTCACCGCCATCTCCGACAACGTCCGTAGCGCGTTTTCCGTCATCTGCTGAGTACGGCGCAGCGTCGGCGCATTCAGCATAATCAGATGGCTTTCCCGCGATGCCCACCAGGCATTAATTTGCATCTCAATGGTGTACACCATATTACGGTTTATGGTCTGAATCGCTTCAAATACCGATTTAGGAATACGCGTTTCTTTGCTGGACGGCTCCAGCAGCGCGCGCATTTTGATGACGCTGGAGAGCAACTTCCCAAAGGGCTTATTCAGTCGCGGCTTTTCCACCAGGTTAGCGGAAAACCCTGCATGATAGATTTTTGCCATCTCGCCCAGCGTATCCGAAAGCTGGATACGCCAGTGAATGTAGGCGCGCTGTGCCCAGACAGCGGTAAATATCAGCGCCAGCAGCGAGCCTAAAATCACATCGCCGCCACGCCACATGGCGACGGTGAAATCCCCCATTGGCGCGCCGACCACTACGCAGAGCGTAATGCCAATCAACAGCGCCATATAGGGATGCTTTCCCAGGGTCAGATAGCCGCTGATAAACATAATCAGCGCGCACCAGGCCAGCATGCCCGGTAGCGAAATCATCTCCAGCTTGAGCGCAATCAATCCCGAAATTGACCCGGCAATCGTGCCGCCAATGCGCTGAATGGCGCGGGGAAACACATTGCCCCACGTGGAAATCGGCCCCATCACCACCACCAGCGTAATCAGCGGCCAGGTGCCTTCGGGAATGCCGGTCATCCGCACAAACAAAAAGGCAAAAAGAAACGCCACCGCGATGCGCAAGCCGTGCACGCTACGGTAATGGCGATATAACCAGAATTCCAGATTAGAGATGGGCTTATCAGAGCGCAAGATAGCTGTCCGCGGGTAAAGAGGTGATTCTACGCGATGCGCCGTGTGAGTCCTGGCGCGCCGTCAATATTTTAGTCAATACGTGACACATTGGGCCATTATCACCAACCTGTGGCGGTAAATCAGCAAAATAAACCGTCCAGGTGGCAATAGTGTCCTGCGATGCGTGCCCTCGCGGCACCTGCCCGGCAGGCAGGTGCGCGTGGCCTGAGATTAAAACTTACGTTTCAGATAGTCGGAGAGGCGGCTAAACATGCCGGCTTCGTTAACGGCACTGAGCGCCACCAGCGGATAACTGGCAATCTGCTTGTCTTTATCCATGACCTGAATCTCACCAATGTTCTCATTGGCTTTCAGCGGTGCTTCCAGATCGCTACGGTTAATCACGTATTTGGCTTTCACGTTCGGAATTTCACTGCGCGGGAGCGACAGGTAAACATCATTTGCCGTGCCCACCTCAACCTGATGCGGATTGCCGTACCACACGTGTTCGCTGCCGATCTTCTTGCCCGCATGGAACAGTTGGACCGTGTCGAACGTATTCTGGCCCCAGACCAGCAGTTTACGCGCCTGCTCTTCGCGCCCTTTCGCGCTTTTACCGCCCATCACCACGGCAATCAGGCGATGCTGACCGACCACATTTGAGGCGATGATATTAAATCCTGCGGTTTCGGTATGACCTGTTTTCAGACCATCCACGTGAAGACTGTTATCCCACAGCAGACCATTGCGGTTGTTCTGAGTGATGCCATTCCAGGTCAGGGTTTTCTCACGGTACATGGCATAGAAATCCGGCTCGCCGTCGATGATGGCGCGAGACAGCTTTGCCATGTCCAGCGCACTGGAGAACTGTCCTGGCGCATCCAGACCGTGGACGGTTTCGAAATGGGTATTGGTCAGGCCCAGTTTCTCTACGTAATGATTCATCAACTTCACAAAGTTGTCCTGGCTGCCCGCGACATAATCGGCCAGCGCCACGCAGGCATCGTTACCCGAATCGATAATGACACCGCGGCTTAAGTCGCGCACGCTCAGCTTATCGCCCGGTTTCAGGAACATGAGCGATGAACCTTTAAAGACCGGATTGCCTGCGGCCCAGGCGTCTTTCCCCACGGTGACCATATCGTCGCGCGTAATTTTCTTTTGATCGATGGCGCGGTCAACGACATAGCCCGTCATTAACTTGGTCAGGCTGGCCGGATTGCGGCGTTCGTCGGGATTGCCCGCCGTAAGCACCTGCCCCGTGGTGGCATCCATTAGCACCCATGATGCGGCATCGATCGCCGGTGGCGTCACGGGAAACGGCATATCGTCGGCCTGTGCCAGCGAAGCCCAAAAAACAGTTACGGTAATTAACAGACGCCTTTTCAACACTTCATCCTTAGTTGCACAAATAAAACAGACGGGAACAGCCGGACGTTTTACGGCAAAAGCCTTAAGAAGGTTTAATTAAATTGAAAAAAAATATGAACTGCCGGGTGCCACCACGCAGCTTTGGTCAGTACGGTTGTGCTGGCGAGCGCAGAAGACTATCCTGAACGTTGATTTTTTTGCAGACAGGACAGCGACGTGCCCGCCTCTGAATTCACTTTCTTATTCCATGATTACGAAACCTTCGGCACCAGTCCGTCACGGGATCGTCCGGCGCAGTTTGCCGGGTTACGTACCGACAGCAACTTTAATCCGGTTGGCGAGCCAGAGGTGTTTTACTGCCGTCCGCCGGACGACTATCTGCCCCAGCCTGAAGCGGTAATGATTACCGGTATTACGCCGCAAATTGCCGCCTCGCGGGGCGTCAGCGAGGCCGAGTTTGCCGCCCGCATTCATGCCCTGTTCACCGCCGAACAAACCTGCGTGGTGGGCTACAACAACGTGCGCTTCGACGATGAAGTGACACGCAATATTTTCTACCGCAACTTCTACGATCCCTACGGTTGGAGCTGGCAAAACGGTAATTCGCGCTGGGATTTACTGGACGTGATGCGTGCCTGCTATGCGCTGCGGCCCGAAGGCATCAACTGGCCCGAAAATGAAGACGGCTTTCCCAGCTTCCGGCTGGAGCACCTGACCAAAGCCAACGGCGTAGCCCATGAAAACGCCCACGATGCGATGTCGGATGTCTATGCCACACTGGCGATGGCGAAACTGGTGAAAGAGAAACAGCCTAAGCTGTTCGAGTTTTTATTTACGCATCGCAACAAAAACAAACTCATGACCCTGATCGATATTCCACAGATGAAGCCGCTGGTGCACGTTTCCGGGATGTTTGGCGCCGCACGCGGCAATACCAGTTGGGTGGTGCCGCTTGCCTGGCATCCGGATAACCGCAATGCGCTAATCGTGGTCGACCTGGCCGGCGATATGACGCCGCTTTTAACACTGGATGCCGACAGCCTGCGCGAACGTCTCTACACGCGCAAAAGCGAGTTGGGCGATCAATCAGCCATCCCCGTTAAGCTGGTGCACATCAATAAGTGCCCGGTGCTGGCTCCGGCGAATACCCTGCGGCCTGAAGATGCCGGGCGGTTGGGCATCGATCGCAAGTCTTGTCTGGATAATCTGGCGACGCTGCGTCAGCATCCTGAAATACGTGAAAAGCTGGTGGCGATATTTGCCGATGCGGAACCCTTTACGCCGTCGGATGATGTGGATACCCAGCTCTACGATGGCTTCTTTAGCGATGCCGATCGGGCGGGCATGAACATTATTCGCCAGACGGCGCCGGCTAACCTGCCCGCGCTGGATCTGACGTTTGACAGTCCGCGCGTGGCGAAGCTGCTGTTTCGTTATCGGGCGCGGAACTTCCCCGGCACCCTGGATGATGCTGAACAACAGCGCTGGCTGCAGCACCGTCGCGAAGTACTGAATCCGGATAAGGTGCAGTCGTTTTTGATGGAGCTGGAATCGCTGGCCAGCCTGCATGAAAGCGATCAGGAAAAGCTGGCCCAGTTAAAAGCGCTGTATCTGTATGCGCAGGAACTGGTGTCCTGACGCTCAGACTGGCCGGGAAACGCGAATCGCCTTTCCCGGCCAACATATCAAATCACAAACCACAGCGCCCACGTCAGAACAAAACCGGTCATCCCCATCAGGGTTGTCAGTACCGTCCAGGTTTTTAATCCATCCGCTACCGACAGGCCCAGATAGCGCGTCACCACCCAGAAGCCCGCATCGTTGACATGAGACAGCCCTAGCCCGCCGAAGCACACTGCCAGCGTGACCAGAACACGGTGCATATCATCAATGCCGGTCACGGCCTGCGTCAGTAGTCCGCTGGTGGTAAGAATCGCGACGGTAGCCGACCCCTGCGAGGCGCGCAGCGCCAGCGACAGAATAAAGGCCGCTGGGATTAATGGCAGGTGCAGCGTTTCCAGCGCTAGCGCCAGCGCTTTACCGACGCCGGACTCCACCAGCACCTTCCCAAAGGCCCCACCCGCGCCCGCCACCAGAATCACGCTCGCCGATCCCGGGATGGCCCGGCCGGTCAGATCTTCCAGCTTATCTTTGCTCCAGCCACGGCGGATGCCCAGTAGCCAGGCGGCCAGGCCCAACGCAATCAGCAGCGCTATGGGCGGTGTGCCAATCACCGTCATGATTTTACCTGGCAGGCTGTCCTGCGCCAGCAGCGAGTGAGACAGCGTACCTAATACAATCAGCACAATCGGCACCACGATCAAACCGCTGATGGTCAGCGCACCCGGCGGTGCAGGTTCATTTTTCTTCTGCGCGCCTTCCGGCTTCGCCATCTGCAGCTGCTCCAGCACCTCGACCGACAGATGATACTGGCGACGGTTCATCACCTTTGCGACGTAATAACCTAAAATGCCGACCGGCACCGAGACCAGAATCCCCAACATCATCAGCCAGCCCATATCGGTGTGCAAAATGGCCGCAGCGGCCGCGGCACCCGGATGGGTGGGCAGCGCCACGTGTACCGTTAACATCACACCGGCCATTGGCAGGCCAAACTTCAGGGGAGAAACCCGCGCCACTTTGGTAAAGCCGTAGATCAGCGGGATAACAATGATAAAACCCACTTCAAAAAACACCGGGATGCCCAGAATAAAGGCGGCCATGGTCAGTGCAGCGACAGTGCGTTTCAGGCCCAGCGTTTTGCTGAAGCGCTGCGCCAGCGACTCGGCTCCGCCCGAAGCTTCGATAATCGCCCCGAGCATGGCTCCCAGCACGATAATGATGGTGATGTGTCCCAGCAATCCCCCCATACCGCTGATGATGGTTTCCATGATTTTTTCAGCCGGAATACCGGTGGCGATCGCCACCAGCAGGCTGACAATCAACAGGGCGACAAAGGGATGGACTTTGGCTTTAATGACCAGCAACAGCAAAATCACAATGCTGGCGGTCGCAATGGCTAACAGCAACGCAGTCGTCATAGTAAACCTCTGGAATAGTTATCTTTTTTAGCGTTTTTTGGCTACAGCTCTACCTGGTGCTGGTCCGTTTTAAAGACGACCAGAACTGCACCGCTGCCGCAGCACCGGTGTGATTTTTTTAACCTTAACTCAGCGGTGTTTCGCCCAGGGCGCCAGCCAGCTCAGCCCTTCCACGGTGTCCCCGCGCGGGAAATATTCGCAGCCGATCCAGCCCTCGTAACCCACCTCATCAAGCAGGCTGAACAGCCAGGGATAGTTGATCTCGCCCTCGTCAGGTTCATGACGACTGGGCGCGGCGGCGATTTGCACATGCTGATAACGCCCGGCGTAGTGGCGAATGAGGTGGCTGAGATTGCCGTCCACCATCTGGGCATGGAACAGATCCAGTTGGGTAAAGACGTTGGGACGATCGATGAGCTCAACCATCTCCAGCGTCTGATACTGGCTGGCATAGAGATAATGGGGTTTGGTGGTGGGATTTAACGCTTCGATTAACAACCGGATGTTGTGTGGGGCGAAGCGTTCTGCTGCATAACGCATATTACCGATGAACGTCTCAACATACTGCTGGCGATCGGCACCGGAAGGGACGGTTGCCGCCATGATGTGCACCTGTGGGCAATCCAGCGCCAGCGCGTAGTCCAGAGCCCTGTCGATATCGGCTCTTGCCTCCGCTTCCCGGCCGGGAATGGCTGAAACCCCCCATTCCCCCGCAGCCACGTTGCCCGGTGCGGTATTGAACAGCACCAGTTTAAGCCCGTTGTCATCGAGCAGCGTTTTCAGTTGCTCAGCCGGATAGTCGTAAGGAAACAGAAATTCAACCGCGTCAAAGCCCGCCTGTGCAGCGGCGGCAAAGCGCTGCAGAAAGGGCACCTCATTGAACTGGGTAGATAAGTTAGCTGCAAACGTTGGCATTATCGGCTCCTGAGTTCGGCGACTTCGTCGGCGGTAAGATAGCGAATGGCCCGGTCGCCCAGGGTAAACATCAGGCGTGCGGTTTCTTCCAACTCTTCGGTATTGTCCGCGGCTTCCTGCAGGGATTTGCCCACCACCACCGGACCATGGTTCGCCAGCAGGAAAGCACGGTAGCGCGGCGCCAGAAGAGCCAGATCTTCCGCCAGTCGCGCGTCGCCGGGTTTATAGTAGGGCACCACCGGCACATCGCCCACCCGCATTACCACGTAGGGCGTAAACGGGCGGATGCAGTTCTGGCTGTCCAGATTTTGCAGGCATGAGAGCGCGGTCAGGTAGTGACTGTGCAGGTGAACCACCGCCCGGCAGTCGGGGTTATTCAGGTAGAGCGCGCGGTGAAAGGCGATCTCTTTTGAGGGTTTATCCCCGGCTATCCACTCCCCCTGTAACGTCACTTTAGACAGGCGCTGGGCATCCAGTTCGCCCAGGCAGGAGCCGGTGGGCGTCGCCAGCAGGGTGCCATCGTCCAGCAGCAGCGACAGATTACCGGCCGATCCGGTGGCATAACCGCGCTGGAAGAAAGATGCGCCCAGCCTGACCATCTCTTCACGGGCCTGTTGTTCAGTCATGAGAAAACTCCGTTTGTGCGCGGCGGAAAAACTGTTCATCACCAAAATTGCCTGACTTCAGCGCGAGTGACAACGGCTGCCCGATATCTCTCACCCAGGGCACGCCGGGCGAAATCACCGGACCAATATGGAATGCAGTCACGCCCAGGCTTTGGGCGACCACGCCAGAGGTTTCGCCGCCTGCGACGATAAAGCGCTGCCAGCCACGGGACTTCAGCGTGCGAGCTATCTGGGCAAACAGCTGCTCCACCGCCTCACTGCTGCGCTGTGCGCCATAGTGCTGTTGAATCGACTGCAGCTGTTGCGCATCCGCGGTGGCATAGAGCATGGGTGCGAGGGGCTCATCAGCATGCTCTGCGACCCAGTCGCATAACGCCTCGGCGTACTTTTCGTCGCTGAGGCAGCGCGACACGCTGATCTCCTGGGCGGATGCCTGCTGGCGATAGGCATTGACCTGGCGGTTGGTCATTTGTGAGCAGGAGCCCGAGAGCACTACCGCCCGTTGGCCCTGTGGGTAACCCGCGCGCTGTGCTTGCGGGTCATCGCGGTGGGTCGTTGACCACTGGCGCGCCAGGCCAATCGCCAGCCCGGAGCCGCCCGTGACCAGCCGCATCGAGGTGAGTGCTTCGCCCTGGTTCAGCAGATGTTGCTCAGTAAGCGTATCAAGCACCGCGTAATTCACCCCCTGAGCACGCAGCTGCTCAAGTTGCCGTGATATCGCGCCTGCACCCTGCTCTATCGTGGTCGCAGAGATGAGCCCGGCTTTTCCCGTGCTCTGGCTCTCCATCAGCCGTAGCAGGTTACTGTCGGTCATTGGCGTGACCGGATGATGGCGCATGCCGGAATCCGACAGCAGCTGTTCACCCACAAACAGATATCCCTGATAAACGGTGCGCCCGTTCACCGGCAACGCCGGGCAGATCACCGTCAGCGTCTCATCCAGTGCGGCCATGAGCGCATCCGTCACCGGACCGATATTGCCCGCGGAGGTGCTGTCGAACGTGGAGCAGTATTTAAAATAAAAGCGCTCACAACCTTGCGCCTGCAGCCAGCGCAGCGCGTCAAGCGACTGGCTGACGGCCTGCGCGGGCGGGCAGGATCGCGATTTCAGGCTGACCACAATGGCCTGTGCATCCGGCACAGCGGCCTGTTTCGGGATGCCGTTAAACTGAAGGGTAGAAAGCCCGTTCTGTACCAGAAAGCTGGCAATGTCGGTTGCGCCGGTAAAATCGTCGGCAATGACCCCTAACCGCATCAGATTTCCCCCTCGCGTTGAGGCAGCGTAATGCCGCTGAAGATTTTAATGACCGCACTGTCATCCTCACGGCCATAACCGGCATTGCTGGCCTCGGTGAACATATTCAGTGCGGTGGAGGCCAGCGGCAGCGGGAAATGCAGGGCTTTCGCCGTCTCGGCGACCAGGTTGAGATCCTTGACAAAGATATCTACCGCGGATGTCGGTCGGTAGTCGCCATCGACGACATGGCGCATACGGTTTTCGAACATCCACGAGTTGCCGGCCGCATTGGTAACCACCTCATACATCGTCTCCAGCGGGATCCCGGCGCGGGCGGCCAGCGCCATGGCTTCGGCCCCGACGGCAATGTGCACGCCAGCCAGCAGCTGATGAATAATCTTGACCGTCGATCCCTGACCGATTTCCGTGCCGACGCGATAAACCTTCGCGGCCACCGCATCCAGTACCGGTTGCAGGGCAGCAAACGCCTCGTCGCTGCCGGACGCCATCACGGTCATCTCGCCGCTGGCGGCTTTGGCCGCCCCGCCGGATACCGGTGCATCCAGCATCAGGAGGTGATAGTCCGCCAGTTTTGCGGCGATCTGCTGTGCATCCTGCGCGGACAAGGTGGAAGAAACCATTACCGCCGTGCCTGGCTTCAGCCTGGCGGCCAGCCCCTGCTCGCCAAACAGGATCGTGTTAACCTGTTTGGCATTCACCACGAGCAGCAGCACAGCATCAAGCTGGCTGGCAAAGGCATGCGCCGACGTCTGAGCATCGCGCGCGCCCGCCTGACGCAGCGCATCCAGCGCCTGCGGATTCAGATCCACGCCCCAGGTTGACAGCCCGGCACGAATGCAGGACTGCGCGGCGCCCATTCCCATTGAGCCTAAGCCTATGACACAAATATGTGAAACTGGCATCGCTGGCCTCCATTGTTAATTTAAGTGAATTTTTGATTTCTGTTGTTAATAGTGCCAATAAACGACGCGCAAAAACGTGTCCTTATTCACATAAATTAACTCAAAGAGGCCACTGTAAAACATTTTTTCACATCACTCACCGCTTGCTATTCCCCCACCCGGGCAGTGAATGCGCGGTTTTTCAGGAAAAATAGAGTCAAAATTTCCATGTTTCTTCACATGACGATGCTCTACAATGTGAAAAAATGATAAAACGAGGTGGTTATGATTCCGGTTGAGCGTCATCAACAGATTCTGGCTCTGGTGGCAGAGCGCGGCGTAATGAGCATTAACGAGCTTACGGAGCGTTTTGGCGTGTCACATATGACCATTCGCCGGGATGTGCAAAAGCTGGAAGAACAGGGCGCGGTACTCTCGGTGTCGGGCGGTGTTCGTTCCGCTAACAGGCTGGCGAGCGAGCCCTCACATCTGACCAAAACGGCCCTGTTCAATGAAGAAAAAAAAGCCATTGGCAAGTTAGCCGCTCAGCTTATTCCGCCTGACAGCTGCATCTATCTGGATGCCGGCACCACCACGCTGGCGCTGGCGCGGGAAATTGCCGATCGGGAGGATCTGCTGGTCGTCACTAATGATTTTATGGTGACCAATCTGCTGATGGAGGCGAGTCGCTGTCGGGTGATTCACACCGGCGGTACGGTGTGCCGGGATAACCGCTCCTGCATTGGCGATGCGGCGGCACGTCACCTGCGTCAACTTGCGATAGATATCGCCTTTGTGTCCACCTCAAGCTGGGGGCTGCGCGGATTGTTTACGCCGGATGAAGACAAGGTGGCGGTTAAACAGGCCGTGTGCGAGGTCAGCAGCAAACGCATCCTGCTCAGCGACAGCTCTAAGTACGATAAAATCGCGACGTGGCTGGCCTTACCGTTGGAGAAGTTTGATGTGATCGTGACGGATGATCAATTGAATACCGCAGGACGAAATGCGTTACAGGCAGGAAGTTGGGAACTGATGATGGCCGGAAAAAGCGAATAAGAACAGCCCTGCTCTGTCCCGTTATTGGGCACAGAGCAGGACCAGGGGGATCACACTTCTTCGCTAAACTGGGGAACCGGATTGCGGAAACTGCGGGTCACAAAGGCCAGGTAGAGAATACCAATGGCGGCCCAGATCAAGCCCAGAACCATCGAGCTCTGCTCCAGGTTAACCCACAGCGCACCAACGGTCAGCGCGCCCAGCATCGGCAGAACCAGATACTGGAAGTGATCTTTCAGGGTTTTGTTACGTTTTTCACGTATCCAGTACTGCGCAATCACCGACAGGTTAACGAAGGTAAACGCCACCAGCGCACCAAAGTTAATCAGCGCAGTCGCGGTAACCAGATCGAAGTTAATGGCCATCAGCGCGACGGCACCGACCAGAATCACGTTCAGTGACGGCGTGCGCCATTTCGGATGGATATAGCCGAAGAAACGCTCCGGGAATACGCCATCACGGCCCATTACGTACATCAGACGTGATACGCCCGCGTGCGCCGCCATGCCGGAAGCCAGTACGGTGACCACGGAGAAGATCAGGATACCGACCTGCAACGCTTTGCCCGCGACGTAGAGCATGATCTCCGGCTGTGAGGAGTCCGGCTCTTTAAAGCGCGAGATGTCCGGGAAGTACAGCTGCAGGAAGTAGGAGGCCACGATAAACATCAGGCCACCAATCAGCGCGGTCAGGAAAATCGCACGCGGAATGGTACGTTCTGCATCTTTCGTTTCTTCCGACAGCGAACTGATGCCGTCAAAACCCAGGAAAGAGAAACACAGGATGGTCGCTCCCGTAATCATCGGCACCACGTGGGCGTTTTCCGACCAGAACGGTTTGCTGCTTACCACTGTTCCTGCACCTTCACCGTGCGCCACACCGTAGATCACCATGGCAGTAATACCGACCATCACCACAACCTGCAGGATCACGATCACGCTGTTGAAGTTGGCGACGGTTTTGATTCCCTTAAGGTTGGAGAGCGTCATAAAGCCCACCAGCAGCACCACGAAAATCCACGAGGGGATACCTGGTACCAGGGTTTCAAAATAGTTTTTTGCCAGCAGGATGTTGATCATCGGCATGAACAGGTAGTCCAGCAGCGATGACCAGCCCACCATAAAACCGACGTGCGGACTGATTGCCTTTTGAGCGTAGGTATAAGCGGAGCCCGCAGATGGGAAGCGGCGTACCAGCTTACCGTAACTCACGGCAGTGAACAGAATCGCAATCAGGGCGAAAGCATAGGCGGTGGCAACGTGACCATCGGTCAGGCCCGACACAATACCAAAGGTATCGAACAGGGTCATAGGCTGCATGTAGGCTAAGCCCATCATGACGACCGGAAGTAAAGTCAGCGTTTTTTTCAGTTGGGCACGTTGTGGTGCAGCAGAGGTATTAAGCGACATGCTTCAGTCCTCCTTGCGCAGCAACCTGACTGGGTTGATTCACAAGGATACTGCGCATTAAGCGACAGGGAGTAAGGTTTGCGGCAGCGGCGCCGTAGTCATCACGAAAACGTGTACCAGCCTGCGCTGGCAGTGTGTTAAACAACCCCATCTTTACATCCTCAATCTCACGCGGGTGCGTGTTTTCAGTGTTTATCTATCCGGGTACGCGCCCGGCCTCGTTTGTGTCAGTGAAAATTCACTCTGTTGTAACATGCAAAAAAATAACCGACGCGGTGAGCGTCGGTTATGTTCTGAATTTGCAGGAGGCGTATTTTGCCCCAACCCAACGCATTATTTCAAGACGTTGTCGCAGAGAATGCAAAAAATTAATCAGGCATTCTTTAACATCCAGTCGATTTCTGTGGCAGTGATTAACCTTTCAAACTGCATTAGCTCATAATTTTTACAGCTAAACCACACTTTGGCAAATTTCTCACCCAGTAATTTTTGTAAAGGATAGCTGCTTTCAAACTCGGTAAGGGCATCACTTTGACGGATGGGTAACGCTAACCCTTCCGCCTCGTGACCATTGCCTTTAACCGGCTGCGGCAAAGGCAGTTGCGTATCCAGACCGTGCAACATGCCGGCTAAAATTGCGGACATCACCAGATAGGGGTTAGCATCCGCTCCCGCCACTCGATACTCGATTCGGCGGCTTTCAAGATCCCCACAGGGAATGCGCAACGCCACTGTGCGGTTGTTATGGCCCCACGAGGCCTGCAACGGCACGTACGCCTCCGGGACAAAACGGCGGAAGGCATTGACGTTAGGGGCCAGCAACGCCATGGAGGCCGGCATTAAATCGATCATACCGGCCAGGGTGCGCTTCAGCAGCGGAGAGTCGCTGCCGTCGTCGCAGGCAAAGGCGTTGTGATCGGCCGCGTCCAGCATACTGATGTGTACGTGCATCCCACTGCCCGCATAGTCTTCATAGGGCTTCGCCATAAAGGTAGCGGTCATACCGTGATTCTCAGCCACCTGCCGGATAAGGCGCTTAAGCTGAATGGCATGATCGCAGGCGCTCAGGACATCCCGGGTGTGATGCAGGTTAATTTCAAACTGCCCCGGTGACGCTTCCGCCAGCGCGCCGTCGGCAGGAATGCCCTGCAGGCGGGCCAGGGTATCGATATCCCGTAAGACTTCAGAGAAGTGATCAAGATTGTCCAGGGAATAGACCTGGCTCTGCATATTGCGATCGTCGCTGCCCGGTGCGCAGGGCGGCTGAATAAAACCTTCCGCGTCGCGCTTTTTATCGACCAGATAGAACTCCAGCTCTACCGCTACCACCGGAAACAGTCCACGGTTACGCAGCTGTTGCCACAGCCGGTTCAGGACATTTCGGGGTTCAACGTCAAAGGGAGTGCCATCTTGGTTGCACATGGTTAGCAGCAGTTGTGCAATGTGTTGCGGATCGGCGGCGGAGGGAACGAGCGTGCCGGGAACGGGAAGGCAAAGATTATCGGGCTCACCGAGGGATTGTCCCAGTCCGGCCTCTTCAACGGTGTTGCCAAGAATATCCATGGCAAAGACCGAGGCGGGAAAGTAGCAGCCCTTTTCCAGCTTAGCCAGCGCGGAGACGGGAATGCGCTTACCGCGAAAAACACCATTTAAATCATTAAGTAAAATATCAACGTACTGGGTTTCAGGGTGGCGCTCCAGCCAGTTTTTAACCTCTTGCTGGAACGCGCTGGTTCGTCTCTCTTCACTGTGCAACGTGAAGTCTTCTACTTCTACCAGGTTAGTCATGATTTCATCCGCCTTTAACCACAAAATGGGAGTGCGTAATGCTCAAAAAAACCGCCACACCTCTAACATAGCGCTAACACAAAAAGTGTGCAAATGTAACAAATCTGTTTGAAGATCCGGCAGTGGGTTGCTAGATTGACAAAATATTGCACACTTAACCATCAGATATGCCCTTTTCGTCAAATATTTCGAACAGCTGTTGAGGGGGAAAGATGGGCATTATTTTTGACAAGCCGTTGATCGGCGTAGTGATGTGTCAGACGCATCATCACGGGCATCCGGTTCAGTCGGTGCACAATAAATATCTTGATGCCGTCGTTACCGCCGGTGGCGTGCCGCTTGCGCTGCCTCATCAGCTTATGGCTGCCCCTCATCTATCAGAAAACGCTATGGCTGCGCTGGACGGAATTTTACTGACCGGCAGCCCCAGCAACCTTGAACCCTGGCTGTATGGTGAAGCAGGCGAAGAACCCGACGCGGATGTCGGACGGGACAGGCTGGCCTTTAATCTGATCACACACGCCGTGGGTAAGCAACTCCCGCTCTTTGGCATCTGCCGCGGCATGCAGGAGCTGGTGGTAGCCAACGGCGGCGCACTTTACCGTCATCTTAATCAGCATCCACAGTTTCAGCGCCATCACGACGATGACGCTGCCCCGCTGTCGCAACAGTACGCACCTGCCCATGATGTGAATATTGAACCCGGAGGGCTACTGGCCGCGCTGCTCGGCCCGGCACCGTTAATCGTGAATTCCGTTCATCATCAGGGGATACGCGAAACCGGGCCACAGCTGCGCATTGAAGCCCGGGCGCCAGATGGCCTGATTGAGGCGGTCAGCCTCAGCCGGCATCCTTTTGCGTTGGCAGTACAGTGGCATCCCGAGTGGCAGTTGAAACCCGCAACGCCGTCCTTTGCGCTGTTTAACGGCTTTATTCAGGCCGCGCGTCATTATCAACGGGAAAAGCAGCAATGAATGATGCGAATCAGGCTCCCGGACGTCGGCTGTCGCAAATTCGCCAGGCGATGGGATTATCTCAACGGCGCGTCGCTGAACTGGCTGGCCTGACGCACAGTGCCATCAGCACCATCGAGCAGGACAAGGTCAGCCCGGCGGTCAGCACGCTACAAAAACTGTTGAAAGTTTATGGTCTGTCGCTGTCGGAATTTTTCTCCGAACCTCACAGCCAGGATGCGCCCAACGTGGTTGTCCGGCCCGAGGATCTGCTGGAGATCGGCAGCCGGGGCGTTTCACTGAAGCTGATTGATAACGGCACCCCAAAGCGCGCCCTGGGCATGCTGCTGGAGACCTATCTTCCCGGTGCCAGTACCGGGGAAAAACTGCACCACGCGGGCGAAGAAACCGGTACGCTGCTGGAAGGTCAGATCGTTCTGGAGATAAACGGCCAGCAATTTCACCTGTCTGCCGGTGAGAGTTACGTCATTGATACGGGCCTGCCGCACAGCTTTACCAACCTTGCCGATGTGCCCTGCCGCATCGTCAGTGCCCATACGCCCGCCAATTTTTGATGGGGGCCGTCTGCCAAGGAGCTAAATATGAATTATGTGGAAAATTACTACACCGCAACAATGAATCCACATGCGCCCTGGCCAGTATTACAGGAAAGCATTCAGTGTGACGTCTGCATTATCGGCGCGGGCTTTACCGGCCTGTCAGCCGGTTTGTTTTTAACCGAGGCGGGCTATGATGTGGTACTGCTTGAAGCCGCACGGGTCGGTTTTGGTGCCAGCGGTCGCAACGGCGGACAGGCAGTGAACTCCTACAGCCGGGATGTGGATGTGATTGAACAGCGTTATGGCAAAGACACCGCGAAAATGCTGGGCAGCATGATGTTTGAAGGCGGGGATATTATCCGCGATCGTATCGATCGTTATGCGATCGCCTGCGACTACCGCCCGGGTGGCATTTTTGCCGCCTTTAATTCTCGTCAGATGGCGCATCTGGCGAAACAAAAAGCGGCCTGGGCGCGCTATGGCAATCATGAGCTGGAACTGCTGGACGAACGGGGCATTCGGCGGGAAGTCGCGACAGAACGCTATGTCGGCGGATTACTCGACAAACGTGGTGCGCATCTGCATCCACTGAATCTGGCGCTGGGCGAAGCCGAAGCGATTCGTCGTCACGGCGGACGCATTTATGAGCATTCTGCTGCGTTAAGCGTTGACTATGGTGCGCCAAACCGGGTGAAAACAGCACAAGGTGAAGTGCGTGCCACTTTTCTGATCTTCGCGGGTAATGCCTATTTACCTTCGGAGCTGGAACCACGCCTGAGCCGGAAAAGCATGCCGTGCGGCTCGCAGATTATCGCGACCGAACCGCTGTCACGGGATCGGGCGCTTGCGCTGTTACCCAATAACTATTCGGTCGAGGACTGTAACTATCTGCTGGATTATTTCCGCCTGACCGCAGATAACCGCCTGCTATACGGCGGCGGCGTCGTTTACGGCGCGCGGGAACCTGGCGACGTGGAGAAAATGATCCGTCCCAAGATGCTGCGCACCTTTCCGCAGTTGCACAACGTAAAAATTGATTTCGCCTGGAGCGGCAATTTTTTGCTGACGCTGTCGCGCATGCCGCAGTTTGGTCGGCTGGAAAACAACGTTTATTTTATGCAGGGCGACAGCGGTCACGGCGTCACCTGTACTCACCTTTCCGGCAAGCTTATCAGCGAAGTGCTGCGCGGCGATGCGGAGCGCTTCGACGCCTTTGCGAAGCTTCCGCATCTGCCCTTCCCTGGCGGACGGCGGTTTAAAGTACCACTGACGGCGATGGGCGCCGCATGGTATGCGCTGCGCGACAGGCTCGGCGTGTAAATACCGGGTTGCGCGTGCAGGGCAGCGCCAGCGTTATTCCAGCGGCATTTTTTGGGGATCGTCGTAGCGGTACTCAAAACCCAGCTCATGACAGATACGCGAACCGTCTATCAGCTTACCGCTGTCGTCACTCGCCTCGGCGGCGAAAGTCGGCGGCGTCATGCCGAGCTGGCGTGACACGCCGGGATAAAAGTGCGCGCGGGACGGATGTTTCAGAGAGCACAGGTTAAAGGTCCGGCCGCCCTTGGGCGTTTGCAGCAGCAGCATGATCGCTTCCACCACATCATCAAGGTGAACCAGATTGACCCCGTGGGAACCGTTGGGTAGCGCCTGCTTACCGGCCAAAAAACGTCCCGGATGACGCTTAGGCCCCACCAGCCCCGCCAGACGCAGAACATCCACGCTGGTACCGGGCAGATCGTGCAGCCAGTTTTCCAGATCCACCAGCGTTTTGCCCGCTGTGGTTTCCGGCTGCAGCAGGCTTTTTTCCGTTTTGATCCCCGAACTGCCGCCGTACACGGAGGTTGAGCTGGTGAAAATAATGCGCGGTACGCTATGGGCCAACGCCGTGTCTACCACGTTTTGTACCGCCTGGACGTAGGCGTCCCCGCCCTCTGCCGTGCGACTGGCGGGTAAGGTAACGACCAGGGCGTCAACGTCGAACAGCACATCCAGATCTTCAGCATCGCAGATAAGGTCGGGCGTCAGTTCCAGTTGAAACGCGTCTAACCCGCAGCGACGGGCCGCTTCAACGCCATCCGGCGTGGTTTTGCTGCCGGTCACCTGCCAGCCTCGGGCGCTCAACGCCATGGCTAACGGCATGCCCAGCCAACCCAGTCCTACTATTGCGACCTTTTTCATGTTGTCTCCTGCTGCAGACTCAAAGATTCTCCCATCTTAAGCTCCCCCTGAGTTGCAAACCAGTTCAAAGTGTTTCGGCGCTTTGCGAATATCAACATTAAAAAAGAGTTGCCAATTTCAACTATCTTCGTTAGGTTAATTCCACACAAATGAATAAGATTTCATTAATCGAGAATTTTATGACACGCGTTCAGTTCAACCATCATCACCACCATCACCCTGACTAGTCTTTCAGGCGATGTGTGCTGGAAGACGTCTAGGATCTTCCAGTGGTGCGAACGCAAGAGAACCCCCGGAAGATCGTCTTCCGGGGGTTTTTTTATGGGCTGACGCAAATCAATCATTCAGGACAGGTCAATCAAGGGGACAGGAACGATGTTAGACAATAGCCGTTTACGCATAGCTATGCAGAAATCAGGTCGATTAAGCGATGATTCACGCGAGCTCCTGGCGCGCTGTGGTATCAAAATTAATCTTCAGCAACAGCGTCTGATCGCCTTTGCGGAAAATATGCCTATTGATATCCTGCGGGTGCGCGATGACGATATTCCGGGACTGGTGATGGACGGCGTAGTGGATCTGGGCATTATCGGCGAGAACGTGCTGGAAGAAGAGATGCTGGACCGCCGCGCGCAGGGCGAAGACCCGCGTTACTTCACGCTACGTCGCCTGGATTTTGGCGGCTGCCGCCTGTCGCTGGCAATGCCGGTTGATGACGAATATACCGGCCCACAGTGCCTGAATAACGCCCGTATCGCCACCTCCTATCCTCACCTGTTAAAGCAGTACCTCGACAAGCAAGGCATCAATTTTAAATCCTGTTTATTAAACGGCTCGGTCGAAGTGGCCCCGCGTGCCGGTCTGGCCGACGCCATCTGTGATCTGGTGTCCACCGGCGCGACGCTGGAAGCGAACGGCCTGCGCGAAGTCGAAGTCATCTATCGCTCGAAAGCCGTGCTGATTCAGCGCGACGGCGAGATGCCAGCGGCCAAGCAGGAGCTGATTGATAAAATGATGACCCGTATTCAGGGCGTGATTAAAGCGCGCGAATCCAAATACATCATGCTGCACGCGCCGAGTGAGCGTCTGGAAGACGTGATCAGCCTGTTGCCTGGCGCCGAGCGCCCTACCGTTCTGCCGCTGGCGGGCGATGTCAGCCGCGTGGCGATGCACATGGTAAGCAGTGAAACGCTGTTCTGGGAAACCATGGAAAAACTCAAAGCGCTGGGTGCCAGTTCAATTCTGGTGTTGCCAATCGAAAAAATGCTGGAGTAAACGATGAGCAGAATCATGACGCCCGTGAACTGGGAAGCCTGCAGCAGCGAGGCGCAGCAGGCGCTGTTGGCACGCCCTGCGCTCGCCTCGTCTGAGAGCATCAGCCAGATCGTGCGCGATGTGTTGGTCAGAGTGAAAGAGGAAGGCGATGCGGCTTTACGAGAATTCAGCGCGCGCTTTGACAAGGTTGAAACAGACGACCTGCGCGTTACGCCACAGCAGATGCAGGCGGCCAGCGATCGCCTTGGTGACGAGCTGAAACAGGCGATGGCCGTGGCCATTGGCAATATTGAAACCTTTCACCGTGCGCAGATCCTGCCGCCGGTGGATGTGGAAACGCAGCCCGGCGTGCGCTGTCAGCAAATTACGCGCCCGATGAAATCGGTGGGCTTGTATATTCCGGGCGGTTCTGCCCCGCTGTTTTCTACCGTTCTGATGCTGGCTACCCCGGCGCGGATTGCGGGCTGTGGTCGCGTGGTGCTGTGCTCGCCCCCGCCGATTGCTGATGAAATTCTCTACGCGGCCAAACTTTGCGGTGTGGAAGAAGTGTTCCAGGTGGGTGGATCACAGGCGATTGCCGCCCTGGCCTTTGGCACCGAAAGCATCCCTAAGGTAGATAAAATTTTTGGTCCGGGCAACGCGTGGGTTACCGAAGCCAAACGTCAGGTCAGCCAGTGCCTTGATGGCGCGGCGATTGATATGCCCGCTGGCCCGTCGGAAGTGCTGGTGATTGCCGATGAAGGTGCCACACCGGCCTTCGTTGCCTCTGATCTGCTGTCGCAGGCGGAACACGGCCCTGACTCGCAGGTGATTTTACTGACGCCTTCGCTGGCGCTGGCCGAGCGCGTCGCCGAGGCGGTGGAGGATCAGCTGGCCCAGTTGCCACGTGCGGCGACAGCCCGCCAGGCACTGGAAAGCAGCCGCCTGATCGTCGCCCGGGATATGCAGCAATGCATTGCGATCTCCAACCGCTATGGTCCGGAGCACCTGATTCTGCAAACCCGCACGCCACGGGATCTGGTGGAACAGATTACCAGCGCCGGTTCGGTTTTCCTGGGCGACTGGTCACCGGAATCCGCAGGAGATTATGCTTCGGGCACCAACCACGTGCTGCCGACCTATGGCTACACCGCGACATGCTCCAGCCTGGGCCTGGCCGACTTTCAGAAACGCATGACGGTACAGGAGCTGACGCCGCAGGGCTTCCTGAACCTGGCGGCGACCATCGAAACCCTGGCGGCCGCTGAACAGCTGCACGCCCACAAAAATGCCGTCACGTTGCGCGTTGCCGCACTCAAGGAGCAAGCATGAGTCAGGAAATTGAACAGCTGGCACGCGCCAACGTGCGTGCGCTGACGCCCTATCAGTCAGCTCGCCGCCTGGGGGGCAATGGCGATGTCTGGCTGAATGCCAACGAATTCCCGCTGCCGGTGCCCTTCGAGCTGTCGCAGCAAACCCTGAATCGCTACCCGGAGTGCCAGCCGAAACAGGTTATCACCCGCTATGCGGCCTATGCCGGGCTTACGCCAGAGCAGGTACTGGTCAGCCGTGGCGCAGATGAAGGCATTGAGCTGCTGATGCGTGCCTTCTGCGAGCCGGGCAAAGATGCCATTCTTTTCTGCCCGCCGACCTACGGCATGTACAGCGTCAGTGCCGAAACCATCGGCATTGAATACCGTACCGTTCCGGCGCGGGAAGACTGGCAGTTAAACCTGCCCGCCATCGCCGAACAGCTGGACGGCGTGAAAGTCGTCTATATGTGCAGCCCGAATAATCCCACCGGTAACCTGATCGACCAGGACGCTATCCGTCAGCTGCTGGCTATGACCGCCGGAAAAGCGCTGGTGGTGGCGGATGAAGCCTATATTGAATTCTGTCCCGAGGCGACGCTGGCGGGCTGGTTAAAGGATTACCCGCACCTGGTGATCCTGCGTACGTTATCAAAAGCCTTCGCGCTGGCGGGCCTGCGCTGTGGCTTTACGCTGGCCAATAAGACGGTTATCGATCTGCTGATGAAAGTTATTGCGCCCTATCCGCTTGCCACCCCGGTCGCCGACGTAGCAGGCCAGGCACTGAGCGAAGAAGGCATTGCCCTGATGCGTCAGCACGTAGCCGAGCTGAATGCCAATCGCAGCTGGCTGTTTGAGCAGTTACCGCGGATTCGCGCGGTCGAGCAGGTATTTCCCAGCGAAACCAACTATATTTTGGTGCGCTTTACTGACTCGCCCAGGGTATTTAAAACCTTGTGGGATCAGGGCATTATTTTGCGTGACCAAAACAAGAACCCCGGCCTTGCAGGCTGTCTGCGTATCTCTGTAGGAACCCGAACAGAGTGCGAGCGCCTGATCGCCGCGCTGCAAGCCTTATCTCTGGAGTAAGCATGAGTCAGAAGACCCTTTTTATTGACCGCGACGGCACGATTATCTCTGAACCTCCGCAGGATTTTCAGGTAGATCGGATGGATAAGCTGGCGTTCGAACCTGATGTTGTCCCCGCCTTATTGGCATTACAGGACGCGGGCTATCAGCTGGTCATGATCACCAATCAGGACGGCCTGGGCACGGACAGTTTTCCTCAGGCCGATTTTGATGGCCCGCATAATCTGATGATGCAGATTCTGGCTTCCCAGGGCATTCGCTTTAGCGATATTTTGATCTGTCCCCATAAGCCAGAAGATGACTGCGACTGCCGCAAGCCAAAAACCAAAATGGTGGAAGCCTGGCTGGCAGAGGGCGCTCTCGACACGGCTCAGAGCTATGTGATTGGCGACCGTCAGACCGATATTCAGCTGGCCGAGAATATGGGCATTCAGGGTATTCGCTATGGTGCAGAAGGTCAGGACTGGAAGGCCATTCAGCAGCAGCTGACGCAACGCGATCGTTACGCACTGGTGCAGCGCAACACCAAAGAAACCCAGGTTCGCGTTGAACTGTGGCTGGATCGCGAAGGCGGCAGCAAGATTAACACCGGTGTGGGCTTCTTTGACCACATGCTGGATCAGATTGCGGTGCACGGCGGCTTTCGCATGAATATCGAAGTGAAAGGCGATCTGTATATCGACGACCACCACACGGTTGAAGATACCGGTCTGGCGCTGGGCGAGGCATTGCTGAAAGCCCTGGGCGACAAGCGCGGCATTGGCCGTTTTGGTTTTGTGCTGCCAATGGACGAGTGCCTGGCGCGCTGCGCGCTGGATATCTCTGGTCGTCCACATATCGAATTCAAAGCCGAATTCAGCTACCAGCGCGTGGGCGATCTCAGCACGGAGATGGTGGAACATTTCTTCAGTTCGCTGTCCTACGCCATGATGAGTACCCTGCATCTCAAGACGAAAGGTAAAAACGACCATCACCGCGTAGAGAGCTTGTTCAAAGCCTTTGGCCGCACGCTGCGCCAGGCCATTCGCGTTGAGGGAAATACCCTGCCGAGCTCGAAAGGAGTGCTCTGATGAACGTGGTGATCCTGGATACGGGCTGTGCCAACCTGTCGTCGGTAAAATGGGCTGTTGAGCGTCTGGGCTACGCGCCGGAAGTCAGCCGTCATCCTGACGTGGTGCTGCGCGCCGATAAGCTGTTTTTGCCGGGCGTGGGCACCGCGCAGGCCGCGATGAACCAGCTGCAGGAGCGCGAGCTGATTGAGCTGGTCAAGGCCTGTACGCAACCGGTATTGGGTATTTGTCTGGGTATGCAACTGCTGGGCAGCCACAGTGAAGAGAACGGTGGCGTGCCGACGCTGGGCATTATCGACCATCCTGTCTCGCTGATGGATACACAGGGATTACCGCTTCCCCACATGGGCTGGAACCAGATTACCGCTCAGGCGGGCAATCATCTGTTTCGCGGCATCGACGAAGGCAGCTATTTCTATTTCGTCCACAGCTATGCCATGCCGGTGAATGCCAGCACGATTGCCCAGTGCCACTATGGCCAGGCCTTTACCGCCGCAGTGCAGAAAGATAACTTCTTTGGCGTGCAGTTCCACCCGGAACGCTCTGGCAAAGTGGGCGCACAGTTGCTGAAAAACTTCCTGGAGATGTGATGATTATCCCCGCTTTAGATTTAATCGATGGCAAGGTCGTGCGCCTCCATCAGGGTGATTATGCGCAACAGCGTGATTACGGCAGCGATCCGCTGCCCCGGTTGCAGGACTACGCCGGCCAGGGGGCAACGGTATTGCACCTTGTTGATCTGACCGGTGCCAAAGATCCGGCTAAACGCCAGATTGCCTTACTGAAGAAGCTGCTCAACGGCGTTGAGGCGGTCGTGCAGGTTGGCGGCGGTATCCGTAACCGGGATGACGTAAAAGCGTTGCTGGATGCCGGTGCCAGCCGGGTGGTGGTCGGTTCGACTGCCGTCAAACAGCCTGAGGAAGTCAAAGCCTGGTTTAACGAATTTGGCCCGGACGCCATCGTGCTGGCGCTGGACGTGCGCATCGATGCGGCGAACCGCAAAGAGGTCGCCATCAGCGGCTGGCAGGAAGCGTCCGGTATCACGCTGGAAGAGGTCATCGAACAGTTTCAGCCCGTTGGCCTGAAGCATGTTCTGTGCACAGATATTTCCCGTGACGGTACGCTCAGCGGTTCTAACGTCGACCTGTATAAAGAAGTGACCGCACGTTTTCCACAGATTGCGTTTCAGTCTTCGGGCGGTATTGGTGAACTCAGTGATATTGCCGCCTTACGCGGTAGCGGCGTTCAGGGCGTGATTGTCGGACGTGCGCTGCTGGAAGGCAAATTTACAGTTTCGGAGGCAATAGCATGCTGGCAAAACGGATAATTCCCTGTCTTGATGTACGCGACGGTCAGGTGGTTAAGGGCGTTCAGTTTCGCAACCATGAAATTATTGGCGACATCGTGCCGCTGGCGCAGCGCTATGCGGAAGAAGGTGCCGATGAACTGGTGTTTTATGATATCACCGCCTCTTCGGACGACCGCGTCGTAGACAAAAGCTGGGTTTCACGCGTGGCGGAGGTTATCGACATTCCTTTCTGTGTGGCCGGCGGCATTAAAACCCCGGAAGATGCGGCCCGGATTCTGGAGTTTGGCGCGGATAAAATCTCCATTAACTCCCCTGCTCTGGCCGATCCTTCGTTGATTACCCGCCTGGCTGACCGCTTTGGCGTGCAGTGCATTGTGGTGGGCATTGATACCTGGTTCGATGATGCCAGCGGTAAATATCACGTTAACCAGTATACGGGCGATGAATCCCGGACGCGCGTCACCCAATGGGAAACGCTGGACTGGGTACAGGAAGTGCAAAAGCTGGGCGCAGGCGAAATTGTCCTGAATATGATGAATCAGGACGGCGTACGCAACGGCTATGACCTGGTGCAGCTCAAGAAAGTCCGTGACGTGTGCAAGGTGCCGCTGATTGCTTCTGGCGGAGCCGGTACCATGGCCCACTTCCTTGAGGCCTTTGAGCAGGCCAACGTTGACGGAGCCCTTGCGGCCTCGGTGTTTCACAAACAGATTATTAATATCGGCGAGCTGAAACGCTTTCTGATCGACAACGGTGTGGAGATTCGCGCGTGTTAACTGAACAACAGCTGTCCCGGTTAGACTGGGAAAAGACCCAAGGCATGATGCCGGTTATCGTCCAGCACAACGTGTCGGGTGAAGTTCTGATGCACGGTTATATGAATCAGGATGCGCTGAATAAAACCCTGCAGGACGGTAACGTGACGTTTTTCTCACGCACCAAAAACCGCTTGTGGACAAAGGGTGAAACCTCAGGCCACTTTTTGCAGGTCGTCAGCATCACGCCGGACTGCGACAACGACACGTTGCTGGTGCTGGCGAACCCGATTGGCCCAACCTGCCACTTAGGCACCTCCAGCTGCTTCTCGCCTGCTGCACCGGACTGGACGTTCCTTTATCAGCTGGAACAACTGCTGGCGTCACGTAAAAGCGCCGATCCGGACAGCTCTTACACCGCGAAACTCTATGCCAGCGGCACCAAGCGCATCGCGCAGAAAGTCGGTGAAGAAGGCGTGGAGACCGCACTGGCGGCGACGGTGAACGATCGCGAAGAGCTGACTAACGAAGCCTCGGATCTGATCTATCATCTGCTAGTTCTGCTGCAGGACCAGGATTTAGATCTCAGCACGATCATCAGTAATCTGCGCGCCCGTCATAAATAACGGTGCAATATACTGCTCAGAATTCCACTTTTATGCGGATTCTGAGCAGTATCCTTCTCAAAAAATTAATTAAACGCTATTATTGAGCATAATGTTGCTCAACAGGAGTTGTCATGCTCACACTCCAGCTGTTTATTAAGGGCCGCTGGCATGATGCTGCCCAGCTCAATATCCAACATCCCCACCAGGGACGTGAAAGTCCCGCTTTACTCGCCTATAACTTTGACTACGCTGTTGAATATCTTGATCGGAATGATTATGCCAGCTGCAGTCTGAATTACCCGGTCATGCTTATTGGCAGCTATGCGGCTCGTCCGTGGTTTACCTTTCTGGATGACATTATGCCTGCAGGTGCCAGTAGACGTTACTGGATTCAGCAGCTTGGGTTACAGGGAAAGTCTGCCGCTGAGCAGGATTTCTGGTTGCTGAAATCTGGCACAATTGCACCAGTGGGAAACCAGCGCATCAAAGAGTCGATACCCGCGTTACCCGCGCAAAGTCAGCTACGTGACCGACGTTTTCCGTCTGAATGGGCCATCGAACGTGACAGTGATTTTCTGGCGTACGCTCAGCAAATGGGTGCAGCCAGCGGTGGAGCGACCGGGGCTGGCGGTGAAGCGCCAAAACTCTTATTGCGCTATACGCCACAGGATGAGGTATGGATAGATACCTGGCAGGACGATGTACACAATCAGGATGCGCATTATCTGGTGAAGTATCCGCGCGGTGCGCGCAGCGCGATCGATTGCGACATACTTCGCGCCGAATACCACTACTATCATGAATTAGCGTCGATGGGTTTCGACACCATTCCCTGTGAAAAAATGAAGTTGTGTGAAGGTAGCCGTTATCCTTCCTTATGGTTACCCCGCTTTGATGTATCTTACATCGCGGGCGAAAAAGTGATGTATGGTCTGGAATCTGTCTATTCAATAATGCGAAAACCGCCAGGCAGCTATCTCAATCATTTTGAGGTAATTAGCACGCTGATTACACACCTTAATCCTGACAGACGCGCGCAAGAGGCGTTCGTCATTGAGTGGGTAAAACGTGACATGCTGAATATTGCGTTTGGCAATTCTGATAATCATGGTCGTAACAGCGCGATTCTGAAAAAGGACACCGGCATGTGGCTTGCACCCATCTATGATTTTGCGCCGATGAAAGCGGATCCTGAAGGCGTGGTACGCACGACGCAATGGGGGGCGCCTTTTGAGGAGGGGGGACAATATCAATGGCAACAGATTGCTGCCGCATTGGATGACCTGGTGCCATCGGACAGATTACTGGCTGAGCTGGCCGTACTGGCCCGACAGCTTATCGGACTCAAAGAGCGTCTGCTTCAGCGAGGTATACCAGCATCGATTCTGACTATGCCGGCTCTTGGCTTTGATTATCTGGATCAGCGTATTGAAGGCTGGCAACTATGAAGAAAACGCTGTCACCGTTTGAACGCGAGGCAATGCTGCTAAACCTTCTTCAGCAGTTTCTTGAAGAAAAATTGTCACAGGGTGAACTCCTGATGCAGCTTCGCAAAAACGTGCTGGGATTTTCACAGGAACGCTATGCAGCGCTGGCAGGGATTAGCCGCCGGACACTATCAGATATCGAGCAGGACAGAGAAAATACGACCCTGAGTACGCTCAACCGGGCCTTAAGACCGCTGGGTCTGAAAACTGGCGTGCTACCGCGTCAACCACATATGCTGCAGACACTGATGCTGCAACTCACTGCTCAGGGAGAGAACCGTGACTACTCATGAAAAATTAATTGCCCTACTCGACCAAAATCGCGCACGTTATCGCCTGATGCAGCACGAAGCGACCGGCAAATGTGAAGCGGTGGCAACGATTCGTGGCACGGAAATCGGTCAGGGTGCAAAGGCGTTGGTGTGCCATGTGAAAGGCAATGGGATCAAACAGCATGTTCTGGCGGTACTGCCCGCCGACCAGCAGGCCGATCTCAGTAAAGTGGCCTTAGCGGTGGGAGGACGTCGGGCATCCCTTGCCTCACCTGCGGAGGTCGATGCGCTGACGGGCTGTGTATTTGGTGCGATTCCCCCGTTCAGTTTTCATCCTGATTTGCTGCCGATAGTCGATCCGCTGCTGTTTGAACGTTACGATGAGATTGCGTTTAATGCGGGCGTGCTGGACCACTCAGTGATCCTGAACATCCAGGATTACCGTGCACTTTGTGGGGCTAACACTGTGAAAATCATCCTCTAATTGCCATCACCCCGGTCGAAAGGTACTCTGCGTGATACAACATTACGACAACAGAAGATCTGAACTATGGCAATGAAAACCCTCAAAATTCGCCTGCGCGCTGCGCTGGCACTGGCCGTGCTTGCTGGTTGCGCATTCGGCGCACAGGCAAAAATCGAACAGGTCCGCTTCGCCGTCGATCCCACCTATCCGCCTTTCGAATCAAAAACCCCGCAGGGCAAACTGGTAGGGTTCGATATCGACTTAGGCAACGCCCTGTGTGCGCAAATGCAGGCGAAGTGCGTGTGGGTGGAAAGTCAGTTCGACGGCATGATCCCGGCACTTAAAGCCCGTAAATTCGATGCCATCCTGTCTGACATGGGCATTACAGAAGAGCGTTTGAAGCAAATAGACTTTACCCAGCCGCTTTACGATACCCACGCTCAGCTTATCGCACGCAAAGGGTCTGGCCTGTTACCGACGCCAGAGTCGCTGAAAGGGAAAACGGTGGGCGTTGAACAGGGCACGGTGCAGGAACGTTATGCCCGCGCAAAATGGCAGCCGCATGGCGTGACTGTGGTGCCTTACGGCGATCAGGCTCAGGTGGAAAGCGATTTAGTGGCCGGACGCCTTGACGCGGTCTTTACCGACGCGGCGCAGGCCGCCAATGGTTTTCTGAAACAGCCGCAGGGCAAAGATTTTGCGCTGGCAGGCCCGATTGTTCAGGATCCGATTATTGGACCGGGCACGGCGATTGGTCTGCGTAAAGGGGATGCCGAGCTGAAGACCGCGCTGGACACAGCCTTTAATGAAATCAAGAAAAATGGCACCTTTGATAAGATTCAGAAGCGCTATTTCTCAACCGATATTTCGATTCAGAAGTAACGTCAGGGCGGGCTTTTTCGCTCTCCTGCCTGTGCAGGGCTATACTCAATGACTTTATGGGCGGCCCTTGTCGCCCTGAACCGACAAAAGGACATTAACACGGTATGTACCAACAACATCACCCCTTGTTAAGCGCCTCTCTCGGCACCCAGCGTGAAATTATCAGTTTTCATTTTGGCGATGACGCTACGCGACAGGTTTATATCCAGGCTGCCTTACACGGCGATGAAATACCTGGCATGGCGGTTGCGTGGTACCTGAAACAACGTCTGCAAACGCTGGAGTCAGCCGGACGGTTAAAAGCCTCTTTCACCCTGATCCCGGTTTCAAATCCTATTGCGCTAGGCCAGCACTGGCATGGCACCCATTTGGGACGCTTCCATACGCAGACTGGACAAGATTTTAACCGTAAGTTTCCATCACTCGGCACCACGCTGGCTAACGATCTGGCTGGCGTACTGACGCCAAACGAAACCCAAAACAAGCGACTGATTCGTGATGCAATCGATCGCTACTACCGCGATACCGTACCGAAAACGGAGCTGGAAGCGCAGCGGTTCACGCTCATGCGCATGGCGAGCCAGGCGGATTTAATGATCGATCTACACTGCGACTGGGAAGCCCTGCCGCACCTCTATACCACACCGCACGCATGGCCTGCGGTCGAACCGTTGGCACGCTGGTTAGGTAGTGAAGTTCAGTTGCTGGCACAAGTTTCCGGCGGGGAGCCATTTGATGAAGCCTGTTGTGAGCCCTGGCTGACGCTGGCAGAGCGTTTTGCCGAACAGTTCCCCATGCCGCAGGGTTTATTACCCGTAACCCTTGAACTCCGTGGCGTACGTGACGTGTCGCCAGAGCAAGCGGAACAGGATGCCGATGCGATTATCAGCGCGCTACAGGAATCGGGCTACATTACAGCCGATGAGGCGGCCGTTTCTGTCGAGGTCGCGGCACCGGTGATTGGCGGCGATGAGCTGGTATCCGTCGCCAGCGGAGGCGAAGATTTAGTCGGCGTTGATGAGAGCGGTACCGGGCTCGGCGCTCCGGGTCTTGCTCAGGTTGCCGATGAAAGCAGGATTATTAAGCAGCGTCACACCGAGGGTACGTCAGCATCATCACCTGCGCTGAAAAATCCGCCCACCCCGCTTGCCGGTTGCGAATACGTTCACTCGCCCGTCTCGGGACTGATCCTGCATCGCAAACCGCTGGGCGCCCTTATCAGGCCGGGTGAAGTGGTCGCGGAGATTGTCGATCCGGTAACGGACCATATCACGCCACTGGTGGCGGAGTCTGGCGGGATACTTTATGCCCGGCACTGGGCCAGATTTGCCACGGCAGGGATGTTGGTGTTGAGGCTGGCGGGAGAGAAGTCGGTGCGGAGTGGGGATTTGTTGGTGCAACATTGAGCTTTAGTCGGACCTGAAGCGTCTAAATTTTGCCTAAATCATTTTATACTAAAGCATTTTTTAGCTGGGCCTGAATGAAAAAGGCGCACACGCAAAAGGCTGATCAAAGTTAAAATCAGCCTTTTACTCAGACTTTTACTTTTCGCTAACCTCGGTTACGGTAACTGGTTAGTGAATTACGACCAATGACGATAATAGATCCCAATAAAGCACCGATTAAAAACGCAATCATCAGAGCAATACCTCTCCTGGGACTTAAACGTTTGATGGGTAAGTCGGGCTGAGAAATAAAGCGATAGGATTGCAGGTTCTCAACTTCAATTTTAAGGTGCGTAACGGCAAGTAGCGCGCGCTGTGCATCATAATATTCCTTACTGAAATCGAGCGGTTTTGAATTCTCATTCTCAACCATAGCCTTAAGCGCATTGCTGCCTAATAAATATAAAGTGTCATCAGAAAGAAACTCAGCCTGATTTACTTGCAATTTACCTACATCAGAAGCATCTGCAATTTTTAAAGCCTGTTTGATAACATCGAGGCGATGCTCTTTCTGATTTAATGCAACTTGCTTATAGGTATCTAATGTATTGTTAAGTTCTCGAGTTTTGACACTTAAATTTCTTTTAATATCATCGCCATAATCTTTGACGACTTCATTATTAATTTGAGAAATATATTGAGTTAATTGCATTTGCGCTTGCTTTGCACTTTGTCCAACGAGTGAAATATTTAGTGCATCTTCGCTTCCTTTAACTGGACTCAATGTCAACGTGACAGGCGTCTCAAGGTTATTCAGCGCCCCTGCAAGCGCACTCATAGAAGCAGTAAAACGGTTGAACAATTGGCTTTGAAGCCCAGTAAGAGAAGGTTTATCTTGCGGGGAATCAGCATAAACGATACTCAAAGCCGCGTTATAGTTAGCAACCTGGCCTGCAGCGGGAAGCGTTACTGTTGAAGTTGAAACCCACTTTTCTTTCACAAAATGGAGATAAGCAATACCAATCAAAACTGAAACGACAATGGTGGAAATAATAATAACTTTCCCACGCCATAATTGTACAATTAAATCAATTAAATCGATACCGGAATCATTTCGCTCTGCTACATACATCCCATGATGCCGGGGTGAATGCTCGTCGTTTGCATTATTTTTGTTTATCATAAATTCATTAATTCAGCTCGAATTACCTTCAATTGTGAGTTAAGGCTCCTGAGTGATAATATTTTAAAAGCCTCCTACATTGAAGAGGCTTTATTTAAATTATTATTCAAGCCACTCAGTATGGAATACACCTTCTTTATCAATGCGCTTATAGGTATGCGCACCGAAGAAGTCGCGTTGTGCCTGAATCAGGTTGGCAGGTAAGACCGCAGAGCGATAGCTGTCATAATAAGCCACTGCTGATGAGAACGTTGGTGTAGGAATTCCGTTCTGAACAGCATAAGCAACAACATCACGTAATGCTTGCTGGTATTCATCAGCAATATTATTGAAATAAGGAGCCAAAAGTAAATTAGCGATATTCACATCATCAGCGTAGGCATCAGTGATTTTCTGTAGGAACTGCGCCCGAATAATGCAACCTGCACGAAAGATTTTCGCAATTTCACCATATTGAAGATCCCAGTTATACTGATCTGACGCAGCTTTTAGCTGAGAAAACCCTTGTGCGTAAGAAACAATTTTCCCCAAATATAAAGCCTGACGAACTTTTTCAATAAATTCAGCTTTATCACCAGTGTATTTTTTGGCTGCGGGGCCCTTTAAAACTTTTGAAGCTGCAACACGTTGAGATTTAAGTGATGAAAGATAGCGAGCAAAAACAGACTCAGTGATCAGTGATAAAGGCTCACCGAGATCAAGCGAACTTTGGCTGGTCCATTTACCTGTTCCTTTATTAGCAGCTTCATCTAGAATCACATCAACTAAATATTTTCCATCATCATCTTTTTTGGTAAAAATATCTTTAGTTATGTCTATAAGATAACTGCTTAACTCGCCGTCATTCCATTGTGTAAACGTTTCAGCCAGTTCTTCATTTGTTAAATTAAGTGCCCCTTTTAGTAGAGAATAGGCTTCTGCAATTAACTGCATATCACCATATTCAATACCGTTATGAACCATTTTCACATAATGGCCTGCACCGTCAGAACCAATATAGGTTACACATGCTTCACCATCCTCAGCGCGGGCAGCAATTTTATTTAAAATAGGAGCAACAAGCTCATAGGCTTCTTTTTGACCGCCAGGCATAATTGAGGGACCTTTAAGCGCGCCCTCTTCACCACCCGATACACCTGTACCAATAAAATTGAAGCCTTGATCTGAAAGTTCTTTATTGCGACGAATAGTATCTTTATAAAAGGTATTACCACCGTCGATTAAAATATCGCCTTTATCAAGATGCGGTGTCAGTGAAGCGATTGTCTTATCGGTAGCTTCTCCAGCCTGCACCATCAACAAGATGCGACGTGGCTTCTCAAGGGAATCGACGAAATCTTCAACGGAGTAGAATGGCGCTAGTTTTTTGCCTGGATTTTCAGCAATCACTTCATCCGTTTTTTCACGTGAACGATTGAATACTGAAACAGTATAACCGCGGCTCTCAATGTTAAGTGCCAAATTACGGCCCATTACCGCCATACCTACAACGCCGATTTGTTGCTTAGACATTTTTGACTCCTTCTGTGCTCTTCGCGCCTGGCGCGATTAAAAATATGGTTAAAATCATACCCCAAAGGACACATCTTAGTAAAAAAAACTAACACTTAAAAAAAAGATCGGAAAAAACCCCATGAACGTTTCATTTAATAGAAGAATTCACAGAAAGCCTGATATGCTTGCTTAGTATAAACCTCAACGCACTGGTTAAGTGCCATAAAAAATGTTTACTAAAAATTTTACGGTTGTTGTGCTGGGCAGTATGCACAGCCTTTATTTGAGGGAAATACAAGAGTTTCATCCCTTGTGATTTTGCTCTGTAACAGATGTCAATATCTTCGCAGTACATGAAATAATTTTCGTCAAAACCCTGTACTTTTCTGTAAGAAGAAGATTTAAAAGCTATGAATGAGCCTGCAACCCACTCCATGTCCACCGCCTCTTCATGAGCAGAAAAACTGGCGAAATAACATTCTCTTTTGATGCCCAATAATGATGAAAAGAAAGATATAAAAGTAGGATATTTACGTACTGATAAATCTCTATTTTTAAAACCTTCGTCTTTAAACAGAGAAATGCCTGCAACGTCAGCATCATATTTATTAATTAAAGCAGTTAAGTCATCAATACTTTTAGTATTTATAGCGACATCGGGATTAATAAGAATAAAAATATCATCGTCTTGCATCCCAAGGACGTCAACGCAGTATTTGAAGTTGATATTATTATTACTTCCGAAACCAAGCCCATAATTATTATCGATAAGATGTATTTTGTTGGTTTTACAATAAACATTCAACACACTACTGTCTTGACCTGCATTATTTTTTAAAACAACATTATACTTTGCTGCAAGATCCTGAAAAAAAAATGTCTTCATAATCATCTCAGCATGATTATGTGAAACTAATGAAATAAAAATACTCATAAAATGGCCATTTAATGGAAAATTAATTTCGCAGATGAATAAATAAAGATAATTGCACTTATCAAAATAAACAATCTATATAACGGTTTACTGGATACGGTAAAAACATTCATCGCGAGCACGAAGAATAAAATATCATATATACAATAAAAGTCAGACAACCTTATTGCTAATGAATCATTCCCTCTAAAAAACCACCCAAGCACTAAACTGAAATAAGAAATAAAAAAAGACAAATAAAGTAAATGATTTTTTCTTACAAGTTCTTTATCTTGATTAAGATAAATCCAGCGCAGAAAAAAAATAAACACTATAATTTTTATTAAAACATAAGTATTCAACAAAGGAATAGCTGATGTTTGATAAGAACCATCTATATAGGGTGCAATTCTTTCTTGTAAAAATGGAATTTTCGCCATCAACTCCATCAAAAAACGATAAGGATCTATGAGCACTACAATAAAAGATAGAATAAATGCGACAATTATAAAATTAAAGAGATTAGCATTTTGTCTTTTCATCAAAAATGAATGGAGTGGAATCACCACCAATATTAAAATAGACGAAAGATGAATTGAAACTGCGAATAAAAAAATACCACCGGCACGTAATCTATATGCCTTTAAATAGAAAAAGAAAGACAAAAAACAAAGACCTATGGCTGCACCAGCACGATATTGTATTAAGTCATGAATTATAAATAGCCTAGATAAGTATAGCACACCAAACCAAAAAAACATTTCTGCATTAAGAAACCTATAGGCGACAAACATTTTTGTGCTAATCGAAATAGTAAACAAAACAAATATTACGCCCAGAACACCCAAACTTAAATAATAAGAAAAATTAGATATAAAATAATACCCTGGATCCTTTAATAAGACCCAAGTATTCAGATAAGACGCGTTTACTGAAGATTCATACCAGTTAAGATAGGATTGAAAATCAGGCGAATTTGCAAAGTCGAAGAGAATAAAAACAGCGATGGAAAGCAGAAAATATACGATTAATATAATTATTTTGTTATCTGCTTTCATCTTTTTTTACCAGAACGACCACATATTCCGTCCCAAATGCCTTTTAACATATGAGCGGTGTGTTGGAGAGGTTTTTCAGTAAAAAAAGCATATACAATGAATCTCGGAGCCAATTTAATTACTTCCATTTTCTTCCACTGAGAATGAATATGCTTCATTCTTAATAAATGAAAAACATTTCGAAAATAATAATAATGTCGAATAGGTGAATGATTGACATACGTCCGGTTCATAACCTTAATTGGCTTACCACCAATCTCATGGCTCATCTTCAACCAAGGCAATCCAAATATTTGATATCCTGCATGCCTTGCTCGAAGGCACCATTCAATATCAACAAAATCTATAAATAGTTTATCGAGCATAAATCCGATATGCTGAATAGTTGAAAGCCTAATCATTGATCCAGACGTTATCACATAAGATGCCTGAATGGGCTCATTGCCCAGAGCCGGTTGCCTGACAATTCTCTTTTTTTCGCAAACAATAAACTCAGCATTCTTATTAATTGCTTTATCATAATATGAAGGAGATACCAGACAAGTTTTCTCATCAGTACGTTCAATATATTCAATTAGCGACATTATTAAATTATCTTCAGGCTCACTATCCTGATCTAATAAAAATGCAAACTCATAATTATTTTCTATTAAATAAGAGAGCCCCTTATTTAATGCTGTTGCTATTCCTTGATTGCCATACAAATTGATGACTTTTGCAGAAGGTAACGTATAGTTTTGTGGTTTTTCACTGTTATCAACAATGACGACATCATATTTTTCACTTAACCTGCGGGCAGTCTCTACGTTTTCATTTTCAGGGTGATAAAAGACTATGATGATGCCGAATTTTTTACTATCCATTTAAAATCCACCTGCCAAAGAATGTATGCATTTGTTTAGTTTTGCTTTGATGCGCCTTTTTAGACTTGAGTTAGAGGCTTTGTGCGGCACCAAATTGAAATTCTCATTTAGAAATCTCGCATCACTTCTACCCAAACTCTTAATTTTAAACATGTTAGACCATGCCACATACATTAAGGATAGCTGATCTCGCTTTACCCCGTTTAAATATTCTTTATACCATTCATCCATTAATTTATTGATAGATGAGTCGTTTTTTCTAATAATGATAGAACACTCAAATAAACCATAATTAGAAGGAAAACCAGACTGTTTATATCTTCTCATCTGCCTGTAAATATTCCATTGCCAGTCATAGCCGATTAATAAACATTCAGTGGCCTCTTTATATAAGCAGTTCCGACCAAAATGATCATACATAAATATTTTTTCATCTTGGCTTTTAACTGTCTCCACCAACATCGTCAAATCACTTAAGATTTCTATATTGCCATCAATGTATATTGTTAATTCGTAATTATCAAAATAATGAAAAACATGTGGAGTAATTTTAATCTTACGATTGATTGTTTTCTTATCAAGTCCAGAGAATTTTTCTTCTTCATTTACCCGAATCAATTTCCAGGGATAAGGCACAGTAATGTTGGTATCACTAAAGCATAAATAATCAAATTTACTGTTAATAATAGCTGGCTTTTTTATTTTATCGTATCCACCAGTAACGCAAGTGTAAACGGCAATTTTATTCATTTTTTTACCAAGAAATTAGCCAAATTACAAAGACCCCAGATTTTTTCGCTATTATCCTTAAGCTCACTCTGGTGCTCATGCCATATTTTTTCTATAACGCTGGCATTAAACTTGTCCGACGGTAATGATTTTAATCTATCGTAAGCCCAGTCTTTTAATTCGACTCTCAACCAACGTTTCATTGGAAGCGAAAATCCTTGCTTAGGTCTGTCAATCAATGTTCTATCAACATATTTATAGAGCATGTCTTTAAGAATTTTTTTCTGTACTTTATTATCGATTTTGTAATGGGTGGGTAATCTGTATGCAAACTCGACAACTTTATGATCAAGAAATGGCGCGCGCGTTTCGAGGCTAACAGCCATAGATGCCCTGTCTACTTTAGTCAATACATCATCTGAAAGATAATAATTTAAATCGTGAAGGCAGACTGATGTTATTCCATCTTTAAATCTTGGCGTAGAATCTGGGAAAAGCTGCGAATCATTTAACATAGGGAAATCTGAATTTCGGTATTTATCCATCCAGAAATCATTAAGTTGATATGGCTCTTTAAAATTCCATGCGAGCGATAAGTTTTCAGCTCTTTGCAAAAAGGGATTTAAGCCTTTTATTTTTAACCTTTTAAGCGTGTTTGAAATTCTTGTTACGGGTAGTGCCGATAATGCATTTGTTTGCCATAATTTCTTTAAAAGTGGGTACTGATTATAGCCCATGAATAACTCATCGCCACCATCCCCTGATAAAGCTACTGTTACATGTTCCCGAGCAAATTTACTCACCATAAAGGTGGGTATTTGGGAACTGTCTGCAAAAGGCTCATCCCAAATTTTTGGGATTTTATCGATTATATTAAGGGCTTCACCTGGAGTTATATTATAATTGAAATGTTTTGTTCCAAGATATTTCGCGATTTCAATAGCATGTTGCGATTCATCGAACTCCTTGTCAGGCATTCCAATTGAAAAAGTGGTGACGTTTTGATTATTCTTTTTAAGTAATGCAACAACAGCACTTGAATCAATGCCTCCGGATAAGAAGGCCCCCACTTTTACATCAGCAATAGACTGTAGCGCTATCGTGTTGGTTAATATACTGTCTAGTTCTTCCAAACAGTCGTTATAATCTTTTTTATCAAAATTATCATCAGTTACTGATGCCTGAACTGACCAATAGGAGATAGGCTGGACATCAGATTTTGCCAACATATCTTCATACGTTAGATGCAAGTAGTGAGCTGCTTTTAATTTTTTAATGTTCTTATATATAGAGTTGGGTGATGATATGTAGTTTTTATGTAGAAATCCATTAACGGAATCCCAATTAATTTCTTTATCAAATTCCGGATGTTCTTTCATCGCTTTGATTTCAGATGAAAATACAAAAGACCCACCCAAATACCCATAATATAATGGCTTTTCACCCATACGATCCCGCGCTAAACTCAACGTTCTTTTGCGAACGTCCCACAGCGCAAAAGCATACATCCCTGTTAGGTTCTCAAGTGTCTTAGATAAACCCCATTCAATGATGCACTTTAACAAAGTTTCAGTATCTGACATCCCTATCCAATTTATTGATAGCGTGCTTGACAATTTGTTACGTAGTTCAATATGGTTATAAATTTCACCATTAAAGGTTAAAACGTAATTGCCACAATCACTGACCATTGGCTGATGGCCGGACGCTGTTAAGTCTACAATTGATAAACGAGTATGGCCAAAAAATAAATTGCAAGAATCGTCATGCCAAATGCCATCGGAATCAGGCCCCCTATGTTTAATGGTAGCCAGCATATTAGTAATGATATTTTTGTTATTGTTTTCACCAATAAATCCAACTATCCCACACATGGCGTTCTCCGAAAAAATATTTTTATGAAATATATTAAATTGATAATCTGAGCTAATCCAAGTCCTAGTAACCAACCTTCAGTGCCTAAAAATTTCAAAAAGAAACCACCTAGAAACATTGAAACAATGGCTATTAAAATATTAATTTTAATTATTTTCCCACTTTTATTAATAAGATTTAGATAACCTGTTATAACTGGACCATAAATACCAAGGAAAATATAAAATGCAGCCGAATACAAAACTTTATATGCACCCTCGTATTGGCTACCAAATATATAATTTTCTATTTGAGCCTCAAAAAAAAACAAGCCTAATAAAATACAAAACGAGAATAACGTATAAACACCTACGACAAACAGGACTGTACTCCTATATTTTTTGAAGTCATTATTGAAGATTACAGTCAACTTAGGATACGCTGCCACATGGGTTAATATACCCAATGAAATAAAAAGATTCATGAACCTTTCAATGGCTGCATAAACACCACTCTGGGCGGAACCATAAAAATACGAGACAATTAAAACACCTGACATTGTGTACAGTGCTGAAATCATCTGCGATATAAAAATATCGCGACCATCCTTGATTACAACGAAAGGTTTTAAAATTTTTATTTTATCTAAATACCTGACAGAGGAAATAAATGTTAACAAGCCATTAATTGCTGCTGATGAAACCAGACACATGATAGCTATAGCATAGCCATCGTTTTTTTCCAAAAAAAAGTAAGCAAGAATAAATGTTGCTAAAGAGCCTAAGATGGAGCAAACACTGCTGATTAAAAAATTACCATTATATTGCAAAAACCATGCACTATTTAAAACCCATGAAAAAGGCATAACAAGAAACAAAAGATAGACTAGACTGTATTTTTCCTGAGTTGTAAAAAAATAAACTAAAAAAATTAACGTTACCAGCAAAAACAAAACCCCTTTCGCTGACAGTATTATATTAAAAAAATATTCTTTTTTATCACTGTTTTCAGCTATTAATTTAGGCCCAGTCATATTGAAGGAATATTGGATTATGACGGACATATAGGTAACCAGACTTAAAAATACAGACAACTTCCCATAATCATAGACACCAATAATCTTAATAATCATTGGTGATACATAAAATACTGTCAGGCCACCGAAGAAAAACTGAATAGCTAGAAAAAAATTATCAAAAACTATTTTTTTGTAATGCCCCATACTACTATCTCATGTTGCGCGTAAGTTCAATTATTTATATTAATCTTGAGCTTTTTGATTAAGCTGATAATTCTTTAACTATCAGCTTATTGATCTATACTATTAAGTATACTTTTAACGCACTTTGTTAAACGCAGGTTGATTGCTGTCTTTATTAGAAAGCAGAGGAGAGCTTATTACAGGCCACTCAATACCAATGTCAGGATCATTCCACATCAGACCTCTATCACTTTCTGCATGATAATAATTTGTCGTTTTGTATAAGAACTCCGCAGAATCACTTAAGACCAGAAAACCGTGAGCAAACCCCTCAGGAATCCACAATTGACGTTTGTTTTCAGCCGACAAATGCACACCAACCCACTTGCCATAAGATGAGGAATACTCACGTATGTCAACGGCCACGTCATAGACTTCACCCATAACACAACGGACTAACTTACCCTGAGAATAAGGTGGAATTTGATAATGCAATCCTCTGAGGACGTTTTTAGCAGACTTAGAATGGTTGTCTTGAACAAACTCAACATTTCGCCCGACCGCTTCATCGAATTTTTTCTGATTAAAGCTCTCCATAAAGAACCCGCGCTCATCACCATAAACTTGTGGTTCTAAAATAAGCACATCTGGAATATCAGTTTCAATCACTTTCATGCTTAATAGCCTTTCAACATTTTCATCAAGTATTGCCCATAGGCATTTTTCAAAAGTGGTTTAGCTAATATCTCAACTTTTTCAGCTGATATAAACTCTTTACGGAAAGCGATTTCTTCAGGACAAGATACTTTTAGCCCCTGCCGTTCTTCAATCGTCGCAATGAAATTGCTTGCCTCAATCATACTTTGATGTGTTCCCGTATCCAGCCATGCATAACCTCGCCCCATCATGGCTACAGACAGGCGTCCCTGTTCAAGATAGAGACGATTGATATCAGTGATTTCGAGTTCACCACGAGTAGAAGGCTTGAGATTCTTAGCCATTTCGACCACGTCGTTATCGTAAAAGTATAAACCTGTGACCGCGTAGTTACTTTTGGGCGTATCAGGTTTTTCTTCCAGGCTTATTGCCGTGCCTTGCTTGTTAAACTCAACAACGCCATATCGTTCTGGATCATTTACATGATAGGCAAAAACAGTCGCGCCATTTTCTTTTTCAATAGCGGCTTCCATAAGTTTCGGCAAGTCATGTCCATAAAATATATTGTCACCTAATACTAATGCGACATTACTGTTTCCAATGAAACTTTCACCAATAATAAATGCTTGAGCTAATCCGTCAGGAGAAGGCTGAACCTTATATTCTAAATTGATGCCCCACTGACTTCCATCACCGAGTAACTGCTGAAAACGCGGTGTATCTTGGGGCGTACTTATAATTAAAATGTCTCGAATCCCGGCCAGCATTAGCGTAGAAAGCGGATAGTAGATCATAGGCTTGTCATAAATTGGCAGTAACTGCTTACTGACAGCCATCGTTACAGGGTAGAGACGGGTTCCAGATCCACCCGCAAGGATTATGCCTTTACGCTTTTCCATATCTTTTCTCTTTAAGCACAAAATGCCCGATTTCAGGCATTAGCGGATTGTCAATTTTTTTTACTCAATAGTTCATTCAGGGTACGCTTAACACCCGTTTCCCATTCAGGCAAATTCATCTTAAATGTCTGCTGGAATTTAGTATTATCTAGTCGCGAATTATTTGGTCGGGGTGCTGGCGTTGGATAAACACTGGTTGGAACTGCTTTTACTCGTTCAAGTTCAAGCATAGCACCGTTGTTGCGCGCTTCAGAAAATACTAATGATGCATAATCAAACCACGTGGTGATACCGCTCGCTACCAGATGGTATATACCGGAAACCTCGGGTTGGGAAACGGCAACACGAAGCGCATGAGCTGTACAGTCGGCCAGTAACTCCGCACCAGTAGGTGCGCCATACTGATCGTTAATGATTGACAGTTCTTTTTTATTTTTTGCAAGGTTCAGCATCGTTTTAGCAAAGTTATTTCCTTTTGCAGCATAAACCCAACTTGTGCGAAAAATAAGATATTTGGAGCTGTGCATCTGTATTGCTTTTTCACCCGCTAATTTACTTGCACCGTAAATATTAACAGGCTCCGTAATATCACTTTCACGCCACGGCATTTCGCCTTTGCCCGAAAAAACATAATCTGTCGAGTAATGTACAATCCATGCATTGATTTTTTCGGCTTCTTTAGCAATAACCTCAACGCAGTCCGCATTTAATAAATAAGCTTGTTCAGTGTCAGACTCTGCTTTATCGACTGCCGTATAAGCTGCAGCATTAACAATGATGCATGGTTTGAGCTGCCTGATGGTTTGCGCAATCGCATCAGGTTGGCTTAAATCACCACAATACGCTTGCGAATGCCTGTCAAGCGCAACAACATTCCCTAGCGGCGCGAGTGCTCTTTGCAGTTCCCAGCCCACCTGCCCTGATTTACCTAAAAGCAGGATATCCATTACTGCCGTTCTCCGTAGTTCTCTTCGATCCAGCTTTTATATGCACCGCTTTTCACATTATTAACCCATTCAGTATTGTCTAAGTACCACATTACCGTTTTACGGATACCACTTTCGAAGGTTTCCTGAGGTTTCCAACCAAGATCGTTTCCAATTTTGCTCGCATCAATGGCGTAGCGGCGATCGTGTCCAGGCCTGTCTTTCACATAGGTAATTTGCTCACGGTAGGACACATCTTTTGGGACGATCTCGTCTAATAAATCGCAAATTGTGAATACAACATCGAGATTTTTCTTCTCGTTATGACCGCCAATGTTGTATGTCTCCCCTATTTTTCCAGATGTCACAACCGTATAGAGCGCTCTCGCATGATCCTCGACATATAGCCAGTCACGAATCTGGTCACCTTTGCCATAAACAGGTAATGGTTTACCTTCTAACGCGTTTAGTATGACGAGAGGAATAAGTTTTTCTGGAAAATGATAAGGACCATAATTATTCGAACAATTGGTAACGAGGGAAGGCAAACCGTAGGTTCGTGTCCATGCTCTGACCAGATGATCGCTGGATGCCTTCGAGGCAGAGTAAGGACTGCTTGGCGCATATGACGTGTTTTCTGTGAACAAGGGGAGCGGTTGAGATTCTTTTACTTCATCGGGATGAGGCAAGTCACCATAAACTTCATCCGTCGAGATGTGATGAAAACGAAAATCGTTTTTCTTAATGTCGCCCAGCGTCAACCAGTACTGCCGCGCTGCTTCCAGCAGAGTATAGGTCCCAACAATATTGGTTTCAATGAAAGCGGCTGGGCCAGTTATTGAACGATCAACGTGGCTTTCTGCTGCCAGGTGCATGATTGCATCTGGCTGGTGACGGTCCAGAATCGAGATCATTTGGTCTGCATTACATATGTTTGCATGTTCAAAACTGTAACGCTCATTGCTCTCAATCCCCTTGAGTGACTCGAGATTGCCTGCATAGGTCAGTGCGTCAACATTTACAACGCTGTCTTGCGTATTTTTGATTATATGACGAACTACCGCGGATCCAATAAAACCTGCACCACCAGTCACTAAAATTTTCACGATTGATATCCAGAATATTAATTCAAGTTCAACACTTTGGGCCAATATCTAATTAATTAGCTCAAGATGCAATTTACTTTGTGTGTTAAATTTAGCCTTCGCTACAGCCAAAAACTCACATCTTAGCCGTAATAAATTTAAGGTCAGAATTTATCTGCTAATACTTCATTTTCATTCTGATTTGAGAGCTTAATTGAGTTTATTCTATGAAATCTTGCTGACTTATTGATGGCCGCATTAAAGGTGAAGAACAGACCAATGAATGCCAGCAATTGCCAACAATCACCTATTCCCATGCTTTCCGATACAATCCCAATCATTGCAAGCATAGTGGCACAGGAGACCATGACAGTAAGTGCACCACGGCCGGTCAGACCTCCTCTCATCAACAAATGGTGAAGGTGCTCTCTGTCAGGCCTGAAAGGGCTGCAACCACGTCGGATACGTGAACTCATTACTCGGACCATGTCCATCAAAGGAACCGCTATTAGCCAGAGCGCTGTTACAGGCCGCATCACTGCCTCACTTCCCTGAGTCGCGATCATAAGTAACCAAATTACTGTAAATCCAATAAGTGTACTTCCTGCATCCCCCATGAAGACTTTAAATTTCTTACCCCATGGAATACCTAGATTCAATAAAATATAAGGCAGGCAGGCCGCCATCAGGCATGTGCACCATAATGCAAGCTTAGGATTACCTCCCAGTTCAAAGACGATACCAAGCGCGCCAAATGTCACACATGACAAAGCTCCTAACAGGCCATCAATACCATCAACCATGTTAAACGCATTAATGGCCCCGATGACGGCAAAGAGTGTAAATGCATAACCAAACATACCCAGCACTAACTGAAATCCAAATAAAATATTACCGAGTGAGTACAGGTAGTAGCCATTCCACATCATGATGCACGCCATCAAAGCCTGAATCAGTATACGAGGAATAACAGGCAGATCGAAACGGTCGTCAATCACACCAACAGTTAACAGCACGGTGGCACAGAACATATAAATGGTAAAGTCAGGTAGCCAGCCAGGCTGCATGACATAAAGTATCCATAGTGATAAGTAGACCGAAACGCCGCCAACTAAGGGAATGTGTCCTTTATGCTGCTTTCGGTCGTTAGGCTTATCGACCAGTCCGACCTTGCGAGCGACCTTGCGCGCAATGAAGAGCAACGCAAATGCACTTAGAAAAACACAAACGATCTCTTGCATGTATGCACCACTGCTAAGTTGTCATATTTTAACCACGCTACCGCCCCTGGCTATCGCAACCACCTGCGTAAACGTAGCTTTAGCCATCGTTAAGCATAGACTGCATTACATAATGGCGTTGTCTTGCCGGGTTAATAATTTCGGAACCCGGGCTAACTGATAAAAAACCTTACGATTCTCGTACTATCCTGGCTTCTAGACAAGGTTTAAAAGGCCACTTTTTGACAATTTTGTAATTACTCCCGCTCCGAGGTTACAAATTTGTGCATTTAATCTACAAAGTTGCTTTTTCAGTTATAAAGTGAGTGAAACGTGAAACCCGTAGCCCATTGATTAAATGTATAGATAACGTCCAATCATCATAAATTTTCACTTAACTTTATGTGATTATTTTTTAGACAAATATCATTCAGACAGATGTTACTTTGGGGGCACAAAAAAACCCCATATTTTCAATTGCTTATTCAGCGATTGAACGATACGAGGCTTTTTTTGGTAATCGTTCGGTTTTTAACGAAACCCTTCCGGATTCTTCGACTGCCAGTTCCACGTATCGCGCATCATCGCATCGATACCACGCGAAACCCGCCAGTCCAGTTCCTGGTTGGCCAGCGACGCATCCGCCCAGAATGCCGGAAGATCACCGTCACGACGCGGCTTGATTTCAAACGGAATGGGCTTGCCTGAGGCTTGCTCAAACGCCTTGATCATTTCCAGCACAGAGAAGCCTTTCCCACCACCCAGGTTATAGGCTTTATAGCCTTCAATTTTATCGAGGTGGTCCAGCGCTTTCAAGTGGCCTTCAGCAAGGTCAACGACATGGATGTAGTCACGCAGACAGGTGCCGTCTGGCGTATCGTAGTCACCACCAAACACGCCGAGTTTATCCAGACGACCTATAGCGACCTGGGCAATGTAAGGCAGCAGATTGTTAGGGATACCGGTTGGGTCTTCGCCAATCTCGCCCGACTCATGCGCACCGACCGGGTTAAAATAACGCAGCGCAATGGTTTTGAACTTCGGCTCAGCTTTGGCGAAATCCCGAATGATAAATTCGACCATTAGCTTAGAGGTGCCATATGGGCTGGTTGTGCCGCCAATCGGTGTGGTTTCCACGTAAGGCACCGGGGCATTGGCACCATAAACGGTAGCGGAAGAACTAAAAATGAAGTTCCAGACGCCCGCGTTGCGCATCTCTTCAAGCAGTACGACCGTACCGGATACGTTATTTTCGTAGTATTCCAGAGGCATACGCGTGGATTCACCCACCGCTTTAAGAGCGGCGAAGTGAATCACGGCAGAAATGCTGTGGGAGGCAAACAGGTCACGCAGGCAGGCGCGGTCAAGAACGTCGCCTTCGATAAACGTTGCTTTCTTGCCGGCGAGTTTCTCAACCCGATTGATGGCCTCACGCGAGGCATTGCACAGATTATCCAGTACCACCACATCATCACCGCGCTCAAGCAGTGCCAGCACTGTGTGGGAGCCGATATAACCTGCCCCGCCCGTTACCAAAATAGCCATCTCTTCTCCCTTTCTGCCGCGTTAGCCGCGGCGAATGATAGTTGATTACTTCGCCAGAATTTTCTCGATCGCTTCGCGGAAGTCGCGGCCCTGAGCGTTATTGCGCAGACCGTAGGAGACAAATGCCTGCATGTAACCCATTTTACGTCCGCAGTCGAAACTGTGACCCGTCATGAGTGAGACATCGACCGTTTTCTTCTTACTCAGGCTGGCGATAGCATCCGTTAACTGAATACGGCCCCATGCGCCCGGTTCGGTACGCTCCAGCTCAGCCCAGATATCGGCTGAAAGCACGTAGCGTCCCACCGCTGCCAGGTCTGAGTTTAACTCGGCCGGATGCTCAGGTTTCTCAACGAAGTCAGTAATCGTGCTGACATCACCTGGGTTTTCCAGCGGCTGCTCAGTCGTGATCACTGAGTATTCAGACAGATCGTAGTCGGTGAGGTGTTTTGCCAGCACCTGGCTGTGACCAGTCTCTTCAAAACGCGCAACCATCGCCGCCAGATTATATCGTAAATGGTCAGCGGTGGAATCGTCCAACAGCACGTCAGGCAGGACAACCACAAAAGGATTGTCGCCGATCATAGGACGCGCGCAGAGAATAGAATGCCCCAGGCCCAGTGGCTGCGCCTGACGTACGTTCATGATGGTCACGCCCGGCGGGCAGATTGACTGGACTTCACTCAGCAGCTGGCGTTTAACGCGTGCTTCCAGCAGGGCTTCGAGTTCATAGGTGGTATCGAAGTGGTTTTCTACCGCATTCTTGGACGCATGGGTGACCAGCACAATCTCTTTGATCCCTGCTGCAACACACTCATCAATGATGTATTGAATCATTGGCTTGTCCACGACAGGCAGCATCTCTTTCGGAATGGCTTTAGTCGCCGGAAGCATATGCATACCGAGACCCGCAACCGGGATTACTGCTTTAAGCTTGGTCATAGTTATTCCATCTAATGAAGTGAAGACATGCGTCAATTATGCCGGATGGACCGGAAAAGGAAGTATAATCTTTATCTGAAAAGCCGACACTAACTCGCTGTGAAATCTTACAAATTCGGGATTTTACCTAGAGTAAACATCCCCATAAACTGAGTTAACACAAACAGTAAAGGCCGACCACATGAGCGGCAGAGAAATTGACGTCGCCGTTTTTGGTGCCAGCCATAAAAAGAAACGGGCGACCTGAGTCGCCCGTTGTTATTGGCATCACAGCCACTGTTCAAACCATTCTGGCATCACGAAAAGGTCAAAGTGATTTACCAGCAGCATCAGCCCCACAAACAGGACCGATACAGATACCCACTGTCGGGCATAAGGGATGAAGCGAATACCAATAACCGGCTTGATAAAGAACGGATGCGCCAGCGCTGAAATCAGCACCTGTGAGATCGACAACGTCAGCGCGACGTAGAGCACGTTTGGCCAGATAAAGGTGGTCGCAAGCACGGCCATGACGACCAGGCTGGCCACGATGTTCCAGTAGAACTCCACGTTGGTTCGGCCATTCGCCTGTGAAATGGCACCGGTCAGTCCACCCATCGGACGCAGCATGCCAAACAGCAGCATCAGCGGGATAAGATGATAAACCTGCTCGTGAGACGCACCATACAGAATGCGTACGATGACCGGAGACAAGATACCGATAGCAAGGTACATGGCACTGCTGAAGAGCATAATCACCAGCGTGCCCTTCAGGAACAGCTTCTTCAACTGCTCGGGATGCTGCTGTTTTTCCGCGAAGCGCGGTAGCGCCAGACGGTTAATCACCGGCGAAACCAACTTCAGGGGCTGCAGCACCAGCTCTTTCGCCAGAGAATAGACGCCGAGCATTTCTGCCCCCATCACTTTACCTACCACCAGCGCATCGGCCTGAGTACGAAGCTGGTTAATGGTCTGCGAACCCAGTTGATAGATACCGTAACGAATCGCACTAAAGAAAGTCTGTTTATCGAACTCCCATGTGGGACGCCATGACTTCTCACCCAGCGCGATCATGCACAGGATGCGGGTAAAGGCGTTAATAAACAGCCCCAGAATCGCGGCGGCCACCGTCAGCGAGGTAAACTCCAGCATCGCCACCACGCACAGGAAGGCAAACAGTTTGGTGCCCATTTCGATCTTCGCCAGCGACACCATGCGTTTGGTTTTAATGTAGTGGGCCTGATATTGCGAAAGATGCCCCAGCACCAGAAAGTTCAGGCTGGTCAGCATAATCAACCCTACCAGTTCCGGCAGATGATAGAACCAGGCAACAGGCCAGGCAATCAGCAGCATGACAACGCCGGTACATAAGCTGAGCGAGACGTTGACCCAATAGATGGTGCTCTGTTCGCGTCGGGTAATATTCTGGCGATGGACCAGATAACTGCTCATGCCCATGTCCTGCAGCACGCCCGCCACCGCTAAAATAGCGTTGATGATCGCCAACAGCCCCAGCTCATGGGTTTCGAGTTTACGGGCGAGAATACTCAGTTGAGCAACCTGTAATACAGCAGAGAAACAGGTACTGCCAAACAACCAAATCGCCTGTGACTTTATTCCACTCAAACCATTTGCTCCAGAATCTGTGCCAGCTCGCGATACGCGATGTGCTGATTAAACTCGGTTTCAACTTTATGTCTGGCTGCGGCAACAACCGGTGCCACGTCCACCGCGCCTTCTGACAATTTCAGCAGCGTCTCGGCCAGCGCCTCGGCGTCATCTTCCTTCACTAACCAGCCAGAAACGTTATTTTCGATCAGTTCCGGAATGCCGCTGTGGAAGGTGGAGACCACTGGCAGCCCTACCGCCATCGCCTCCATCAGCGCAACCGGAATGCCTTCCATATCGCCATCTGCGGCCGTTTTAGAGGGCAGCAGAAAGATATCGGCTTCGTTGAGGGCCTGACGGATCTCTTCCTGAGGTTTGAAACCCGGCATCGTTACGCAGTCGTCCATCTCTTCGCGCGCAATAAAGTCACGCATCATCTGATCCTGATCGCCATTGCCAATGATGGTGTACTGGAACTGGCCACCGCGCTGTTTCAGAATGGCGCTGGCTTTCACCGCCACATCCAGTCCTTTCTTTTCGGTCAGACGGGCAACGGAAACAATGCGCAACGGTGTATGGAAGGCATCACGCGGCTGGAAATTGAATTTTTCAGGTTCAATTCCCATGCGGGTAACGTGAATTTTTTCAGGCGGGCAGCCCATTTCAATCAGCTTGTTCTGCCAAAGATGGCTGATGGGCAACATCAGCTCACTCTGCTGAAACAGATTACGGTAATCCTGCTTATGCTCGTCGAGGATGTGACGACGAGAGATATCCGCCCCGTGAAACACCGTTGCCTGTTTGCCTTTCAGGATACCCAGTTCACGCAGTTTATTCGCCAGCGCCCCGGCATAGCCGAAATGCACCAGGAAAACATCCGCGACATAGGTCTGACGCGCATTGGCAACGATCGCCGGCAGCAGCAGCTTACTGGACTGTGCGCCATAGCGGCGCACGTTAAGGGAACGGAGTAACGACACTTTGGTGATTTTGGGCAGAACCAGTTTCAGCCGCTGTCCCAGCTTGTCCGTCAGGGAAATTTTTTCTTCGGGTAACAGGTAATGCGTCTTTGCCGCCAGACCATATTCGTCAAATGCGCCGTGGCGGTTGACCAGGTCTCCCGGAAATACCGAGATAATCTCAACGTCGTAACCGGCATCAATAAAATGAGTGACCTGGTTGAGAACAAAGGTTTCAGAGGCAACCGGGAAACGCATCGTGAAAAAAGTCAGTTTCATCACATCATCCTATTACGTTTAGAATCTCTTCAGTGATTCTGTTACCTACTTCCCTTTCATGCGCCACGGCGGTTTCGACGTTTTGCTTGATCGTGTCGTAGTCGGCCAGGATAGCCTGAACTTTATCAATCAGCGAACCGTCCATCAGGCTCTGAACATCGGTAGCCATTTGCGGCAGACCTAGCTGATTCATGACGCCCATGGATTTGTGTTCATAGTTGATGGCGACCGCTGGCGTACCAAAGTTCATCGAGATGATGGCAGAGTGCAGACGGGTTCCGATGGTCAGGTGACACTCGCTGAGGAGGACACCTAATTCGAGGTCATTAAATTCATCCATTACAACGTGGTAGTGCTCTGGCTGCTCAACGCGATCGCGCAAAGTGAGCGCCACCATACGGTCATCTTTGGCGTAGCTGTCGATGCCCGTACAGGTAGATAAGGCGACGACCTGATAACCGCTGGCGATCATGGCGTTGATCACGCGACCAAAGGCGGCTTCGTATTCCTGCTGCGTGACGCCCAGACGCTTATCAAATGGCGCCAGTTCACGGACCGTAATCGCGATGGTTTTGCGGGTGCGAATCACGCTCTGCCAGTGCTGCAGACTGTGGCTGGGGTTTTCAACGTGACGGGCACGTACCAGGAAGGCCGTATCCACACCGGGCATCACCTTTGAGCTGGTCACGCCATCGCGCTTCATCAGGTCAAGGCTAACGGACTCACGCAAGATAAGGCGGTCAACCCGGTCAAACACGAAGTTGGCCAGTTGATTAGTGCGGGCGTTCTGGAAAGGTCCAACGGAGTGGCCAATCAGGTAAAGCGGCTTCTTAGCCAGCAGCGCGCAGAGCGCATGGTCAAACTGAGTCACGCCATACAGATCGACAAAGAATGAACCGCCCACCTGAATGACCGCATCGTACTGCGCCAGACTTTCCGTGAAGGCTTTGAGGTGTGGCGGCACGGAGAAGGATTTGTAGGGTCCACCCTTGCCCAGATGCGCCATCATGATATTCGGCATCAGTCGGTTAGCGACTTTGCGTTTAACAGAGCCAATCAGGCCCTTACCCGAGGAGTTGTTGTGCAGGAAGAGCTTATCCTGCTGAATATGTTGCTGAAGCAGATAACCGGAGCTGGTTGGATAACGGCTTATCACATCAATATCCACATCGTTGCGCGCGGCCTGAATTGAATCAATCAGTCCACGCAGAATCGCGCCATCCCCACGATTCCCACAGGTATGGTTACCCACCAATAAAATCTTCATAAAAACTCCGAATAATTTTTTCTAATTCTACCGACCGCCCAGTTCCGAAACGGGCAAAATGAATAGGGAGAAAAACAGCAAATAAAAATCCTGCACCAACATCCCAGATGCTGTTGGTGTTGGCTGCCGTATCAGGGCAGCCCTCTCTGACTACGATTTAATCGCAAAATACGGTAAGGCGACCTGCTTACCGTTAATAACGACAGACACGAATCCTTCAGGTTTGCTGGTATCCACCTTGTCATCAGACAACGCGCGGGAGGCCAGCAATAAATCCCCCTGCTCATTCGCGCCCACGCCCGCTTTACCGTTATGCAGGCTAAAGCGCTGCGGCGCGGCATGACTGCCGCTGTCCGGCGTAGCTTGGGTCATTTTGGCATCGACCCGCGCACAGCGGCCGGTGACAAAGCGATCTTTCGCCGTGCTCTTGATCATCACCGCTGCCGAAGGCGTCCAGCCTGCCAGCCTGATGAAAACCTGCGTGTCGGTATCGGTTTTAGCGACGTAGCGCACATCCACCACCGGGCTGCTGCCTTCCGCCGACCAGCTGGCTTCAGCATGGTCTTTCTTGCGTTGAACGTGAATAACCGCCCGGCCGCCGGTGTTTTTCCCACTGATGAGGTTCATCAGCGGCTCACCGTCCGTGCCGTTATTGAACTGCGACTGTCCAAAAATTTCGATTTCCCACGAGTCGCCAACGGTGGGGGAATAAAGATTGCCCAGTTCAAACCACACGGCCTGATTGGTGTTGTTTTCCAACAGCCAGCGTGAGGTCAGATAGTTATATTTCAGGCTGCCATCGATCGCGACGCCGTAGGACTCAACGCGGGTCGATCCCATTTCCCAGGCGCTTAGCCAACGATCGCCCTGCTCTGAGTTGTCAATCCAGCTGCCGGATTGCAGGTTGGTCTGACGCGTATTCAGGCGGGAGTGCCAGGCAATCAGCGGGTTCTTGCAGTCCTCAAGGCTTAAGGCATCGATAATCCATTGACCGTTTGAGATATCGCCGGGATTATCACAGTGCTCAATCCAGCCGTTGTGAATCAGCGACTGGCTGCAGCGCGGCAGGTTGAGAACTTTGCCGCCTTTACAGTGCTGGGCGTTAAAGTTTGACAGCTCAATCGCGGTACTGTGGTCCCAGTTCCCCTTTTTCTGACCAGACCAGCCGGCCTGAATCACGTCGCCCGTACAGGCTGAGGCGTACCACTGGTCAATCTTACAATCCAGCGTATCCAGCAGGCTGAGCGCGGTGCCGCCAACCCGGTTGAAGCGCAGGCAGGCCCCACGGAAAAACTGTCCGCCCGGGCAGGTATTACGGAACAATCCCTGCTTATTGGGATGCGTATCCGTATTGCCGTTAAATATCAGGTTAGAGATTTCCACCCAGCGGGCGCTGACCTCGAAAACAAACGGCGATTTGCCGTCGGAGACGATGCTGGTCGCCGGGAAATACCCAAAGTTGACCATCGCACCGGAGATGCGGAAGAAACGGCGCTCCTCCTCACCGAAGTTACAGGCGGAAACGAAGAACGTGCCTGCAGGGAACTGTACGCAGATAGGCTGATCGCTCTGCTGCGACCACTGGTACATCGCTTTAATCGCGGGCGCACTGTCGGTTTTGCCGTCGGCAATAGCGCCAAAGTCAAACAACGAGAGTCGGTTATAGTCATCGACTACGCGACGCCAGTGAAAGCCGTCGCCGCTGAAAATCACCCCCTGATCGTCCTGCGCCGGCTGGAAACTGCCGACGAATTCGCCGCCCCCCACTTCCAGTCCGGGGTGCCAGCTTTTGAGCTTGATCTTCGCGCCTTCAAACAGCGGTCGCGTCTTGCGCAGATCGTCCACCGAGGGGATCTCACCGATTAGCTGATAACCCGCAGGCTGTGCCAGACGCTGACTAAAGGCAGCCTGGCCCGGCTGGCTGACATCCGGGATGTTAAAGACCATCTGCCCGTTGCTGTCTTCCAGCGCCATAGAGTGAGACGGATTCGCGATCAGCGCCGCATTATCCTTTACAAACTGGTCAAAATTTCCCTTATTCAGGGTAATCGGCTGGGTGATTTGTGCCAGCTTGCCGCTGGCATCGCGCAGGAACACGGGGATCTGGTTACCCGCCTGGCTGGCATCGCTTCCCGATTTACCGATCCACAGTTTTCCCTGGAAGTTTTGCCAGAACTGCGGCGGCATCGCGTAGACATTTTCAGGCGTCAGAATCGGAACATCGCCTTTGGGTACCGCGCTTGCATCAACCGACTTGAGCGCCAGGCCAGTGTTTTTGGCCGCGTAGCTGGAAAAGGTGCTCACGGAGAGCGCGCCGACAAGGGCGGAGGCTGCGGTTTGCAAGACTTCTCTTCTTTTCATGCAATTAATCCCGTCGTCATGAAGGCCGTAAACTCAGCCATAAAAGGTGTCCCATGAGGCACATCAAAAGTGAGCGTCTTCAGCCCTTACACCAACGCCAGCCAGCTTTGTTTAATCTGTTTACCGTCAAACTTCAGCGCGGTTTGCTGGGTTTTTTCGCTCATGGCATAGAACAGTGCATCGTCGCTGGCCAGTTGTTCCATCCGCGCCAGAAATTCGCTTTTCTTGTTCATCGGCACCAGGAAACCGTCTTCGCCGTGATTAATAATCTCCTGTGGACCTGTCGGACAGTCATAGGCCACCACCGGCAGTGACCAGGATTTGGCTTCCAGCAGCACCAGCGGCAAACCTTCGTAACGGGAGGTCATCAGCGCCATATCGCTGTCGCGGTAGTAATCGTTGATATTGCTGACCTTACCGACGAACTTCACGCTGGAGGTAATGCCCAGCACGGCTGCCTGATCCTGTAATTGCTGGCGCAGTTCACCGTCGCCGGCAATCACCAGCGTCCAGTCAGGATGCGCTCTGGAAAAGTCACGCCAGATATCCAGTAACAGGTCGAACCCTTTCTGATTGTCCAGACGTCCCACCGCCAGCGCCTGACGATGGCGCGTGGTACGGTGCCAGGATTTGTACACCACCGGATTAGGAATGGCCTGACTGGGGATGTGCCAGCGCTGAAAGACCTGATGATCTTTATCCGTCAGGACAATGACGCGGTCGTAGAAGCGCAGTAGCAGGAACTTGAGGAACTTAATGGGTTTACTGAAGGAGTTGATGGCAACGTGCTCACAGGCATAGGCCTTGAAGCGCTTCTTTTTCAGCGTCATCAGGTTCCAGAAAGCAAACATCACGCTCAGACGACCCATGCTGATTAAAAACACGGTGTCGAAGCCTTCCTGCTGAATACGCGCCACGGCACGTTTGATGGGGTTACTTTCACCTTCGAAGCTGACGATCTGCTTGACCTTGTCGAAAGGGTAAAAGGGTTCGCCGTGCCCCTCCAGTGAGTAGATGGTGACCTCATGCGCATCACCAAGACATTCCGACATAAAGTTACAGATATTTTCGGTGCCCGCATACGAGTAAGCGTCTTTGATCACCAGGACGATTTTTTTCATGAAACGTTATCCACCTCAAATTTATACACAATCCTGCCGATCGGCTTAACGGTGTTTCAGGCTAAACAGCACACCATTCACCATATACCAGGCGTAATAGTAATAGATTTTTAACGGATTGTTTTTATAGATAATTCTTAATAGTTCGAGGTGCCATTTGGCGGCTTTGTTTTTATTACGCGACAGGGAATTCCCTAACTCGTAATAATTCACCAGAATACTCTGAATTACGCGGGCCTGTTTGTAGCGATTAAAGAGTTCGTAGAGGAAAAGGAAGTCTTCGTGACCTTTTCGCTCAAATAAAATCCCGCCTGGCGGACGGCGGAAACAGACGGATGAGAAGCACACCCGATACTGCTTTTTGACATAGCTGTCCTGCTTAAGGTAAGGCTTTGTATAGCGAATATCGTGGTCAGCTTTGCGGGTTTTGTAATGGTATTCCGTGATGACCAGATTGTCCCCATCAGCGATAGCCTGCATCTGCTGGCGAAGCTTATCGCTGTGCCATTCGTCATCGCTGTCAAGAAAAGCGATCACCTCTTCTTGCGAAGCACGTAATCCCACATTGCGGGTTTCGGCCGCGCCCATATTGACCGCATTGTCGAGAATCGTAATACGCGGGTCCTGGCACTGCTCGCGCACCCACGCGAGTGAATCATCGGTGGATTTATCGTTGATCAGATACAGGTGCCAGTCCTGATAGGTTTGATTGATGACGGACTGTACAGCGCGTAATACCGTCTCGCGGGCATTATACATAGGCATGACAATGCCGACGGTACCAGAGTGATTATTCATTTTCATACCTGAATAAATAAAATAGACGGGGCCACCAGATAACGTTCCGGTAGCGTTAAAACGTCACGACATTCAATAGAATCAGGAGAGTGCCTTTTCGCCACCGAACCGCGCTTTCAGTTTGTCTTTCACGCGGTTCAGGAAGTAAGTGCGATTATCTTTATTGGTGAGCAGGAAGTAGCGCGCGAAGCTGACGCTCGCCATCAGCGAGTTACCGTCCATTTTGTAGCGCAGGGGCAGCTTGAATGCTTTGTAGGTGTGAATATCTCGTGCGGTAAGGTGCGGTTTCATCGTATCCAGCCAGAACAGGGAGTACTTGACCGATTCACCTTTGTGTTTGGAGCCAAACTTCGTCACCAGGTGGTAGTTGGCCAGCGGGGCGGCGATCATTTCAAACCGGTAACCCATGCGGTCGGCACGGATGCAGAAGTCATAGTCCTGATGGCGGATAAAACGCGCATCGAACTGAATTTTAGCGGCATCTTCACGCTTCAGCACGATGGTGCTGGTTTGAATAAAGCCATAACAGCCAAACAGATACTCTGCGACAGTTTCGTTTTTTGCCGGAGGCTGCATCGGCATAACCTTCAGGAACGCACCGTCCTGATAGATATTTACCTGGCTGAAGATAATGGTATTGTGCTGACCCTGCGCCTCTAGCTCCGCAATCTTTTCACTGACCTGCAGAAGCTTGTCGGCATGCCACTCGTCATCGGCATCCAGAAAACTGACATAGTCGCCCGTTGCCAGCTCAATGCCTTTGTTACGCGCGCCGGCACCGTTGAGTTTAACCTCAGACAAGACAAGATTGATGTCCAGGTCCTGATAGCGCTCACTGCGCACCACTTCCGCCAGCGCGGCGGCATCGGCAGATTTGTCATCCACGATGATGACTTCGAAATGGCGATACGTTTGTGCTTTAACGCAATCCAGCGTCGTGACAATCGATTCTGACGCGTTATAAGCCGGAATTACGATGGAGAAACGAATGTCCTTCATTGCCAGCACCTCATTAAAGTATTCAAAAATAAACAATTCAATCGACAAACGCCGAAGAAAAACCTGTGTTGTTACAGGCGACCGCCCCGCGAAGTGAAGCCGTTCACTGGGGGCGCGCCGCCGGGTCCGTTACCGAATCAGCCAGAACTCCTGGGCCACTTCGTACCCTACAACCGCCTGCTTGGTTGAGATGGTGTTGTAGTAGAGGTAATAGAGCAGGAAGAAAAACAGCATGCCAAACAGCGCCGGCTTCCAGACGCGTCTGGCCTGATAGATAAGCGAGGTCAGAATGATGGGTTCAACCTGTTGCAAATAGTTGGAAAGACGCGAACCTGACGGGAAGTTATACAGGAAGATGCGGATCGCCCCGCCGATAGCAAAACTTAAAATCAGCAAGTAGTTCAGACGATACTGGGCATAGTTTTCGCGCTTCAGTTCTTCAGTCAGCATGAAATAGAAGAAAATAAACACCAGCATGATGTTCTTCAGGTTCGAGACTGACAGGATGCTGCCATCCATTGCATAGGAGGGATCGTTGTTATAGCCCGATGCCCTTTCCCCCAGCGATCCGAGGTGTCCGGCAATCAGGGCGATGAAGCTTGAACCCCCGACGACCGAGAGCGGCAGGCTGACAACGATGATCACCACCGGCCACCAGCGCCAGTCACGAATAAACAGGAAAGGCACCAGCGTTATCACCATAACGGCGGTGTTGTGACTCATGAACGACAGGATAAAAAAGGTAAAGGCCCACCAGTAACGCTTCAGGTAGATCGTCCACAGCACGCCGAGGAACAGGGCGGAGCTTAAGCCAAAACGTATCTGATTGATGTCTTTGTTAATAAAGATGTGCGCCGAATACAGCGCCAGCGCCAGTACCGGATAAGGCGACATCTTTCTGAAAAAGAAGGCGTTAATGGATACCGCAATCGCACAGAAGACGAACAGAAACACGCTGGCGTTATGCGAAAACAGACTCGTTATCCACGCCATCGCAAAAATCAGCGGTTCGTAGCGGAAAAACGCGACGGTATTGAAAAAACCGTTGATCTGAATGCGCCGTACAAAGTCCTCAAAGAAACTGCGGTACTGGAAGTCATCCATGCCGGTGCCGAGGCCACGAATCCCCCCGAATACGATCAGAATAATAGCCGCAAAGCACAGCAGCCAGGTCAAAATATAATTTGTGCGTTCGTCTTTTTTCACCAGGATTTCGAACAGCGAAATCAGCAGCAAAAACCCTGATATATACCAATATGGAGCCATGGTGTGATTCCTTAAATCCACAAGTTCTCATGCCAACAGTGGCCAGTGCTGATTACCTTCCGGGTTGATCTCTCAGCAGGTCTGCGCCGACATCGCGACAGACAAAAGCGTGTTGATGATGAATTCTGATGATTGACGTTAGATCGTCGCTTATTGTGCGTTGTATCCAGAATCACCTGTGCAAATCGTTACGTGTCGTTATCTTGAGCCAGGGATCAAAAGGGGCGGTCAAACCCGCCCCTTTTCTTTCAGCTCTTAGCTTTTCGTTGGTTTACCGTACTCGTAGTCGTAGTAGTCATAACCATAACCGTACGAGTTAGCCGCTTTACGTACCACGGCGTTCAGGATAACCCCTTTGATTTCGATACCGTTCTGCGCGAAGCGTTTGAAGCTGACATCCACTTCTTTTGTGGTGTTGGTTTCAAAACGCGCCACCATCAGCGAGGTACCGGCCAACTTACCGATGATGGACGCATCCGTTACGGCCAGAATCGGCGGTGTATCAATCAGGACTAAATCATAGTTTTTGCTTGCCCACTCCAGCAGCTCACCCATGCGGCGGTGCATCAACAGCTCTGACGGGTTCGGTGGAACCTGTCCGCGCGGCAGGAAATCAAAACCGTATGGCCCTTGCTGAATCATGGTCGGCGTAAACTCGGTTTTGCCAGACAGGACGTTAGACAGACCAGATTTATTGTCCGCCCCCAGCAGTTCGTGGGTGTAACCGCGGCGCATGTCACCATCGATAAACAACACCTTCTGACCGGCCTTGGCCACCAGGGTAGCGAGGTTAACGCAGATAAAGGTTTTACCAATACCCGGGCTGGCGCCGGTGATCATCAGAATGTTGTTTTTCGCTTCCATCATGGCGAAGTGCAGGCTGGTACGCAGGCTACGAATCGCTTCAATAGAGAGGTCGGTTGGATTACCCAGTGCCAACAGCGTCTCATGCGGATCGGTTTTGCCTTTGTGACCGCGACGCGCCAGTGCTTCGGTATCCTTCTTACGCTGCCACTCAGAGAGCGGTACGCTGGCATAGACGTTCATGCCCAGCTCTTCCAGCTGTTCCGGGTTCTCGATTCCGTGATGCAACAGCGCTTTAAGCAGAACCACACCGACGGACACCATCAGCCCCAGAATCAGGCTGGCTGCGATGATCAGCAGCTTTTTCGGCGCAACCGGCGAGTTTGCCGTGGCGGCCTGATCGATGATGCGAACATCACCCACGGTGCTGGCCTTACTGATGCTCAGCTCTTGCTGGCGGTTCAGTAACTGCATGTAGATTTCCTGACCTGACTGCACATCGCGGGTCAGACGCAGAATCTCCTGCTGAGTTTTCGGCATCTGCGCAATTTTCTTGTTCAGCTGCGCCTGCTCATCTTCCAGCGTTTTACGCTTTTCTAACAGGGCCCGATAGGTAGGGTGATCTTTGGTGAACAGCTGCGAAACTTCGGCTTCGCGGAACGTCAGCTCGTTAAGCTGGCTCTGCACGCTAACGGATGAATCCAACGCAGACTTAGCTTCAAGCGACAGGTCAACGGACTCGTTCTCACGGCGGAAGGCGTTAAGTTTGTCTTCCGCCTGATCCAGTTTGCCACGCACTTCCGGCAGTTGCTGTTTCAGGAACTCCAGGCTTTTCTCGGCCTGTTCGGATTTACGCTGCACGTTCTGCAACAGGTAGTTATTCACGATCTGGTTCAGAACTTTGCTGATCTGCTCCTGATCTTCACCCACATACTGCAGTCCCAGTACGCCGGTGTCTTTCCCTTTGTCTGCAACGGTCAGGTTAGACAGGATGCTGTTAATTGCCTGCAGATCGTTGAGTTTGGTGACGGTAAACGTGGTGCCCGGCTCCGCATTGATATCGCTGACCAGCATGCTCACATCGCCGTGTTTTTCGAACTGCCCCACTTTGCCTTTGAACAGCTCATCGCCATCGGCAGAAACGGTATAGCTGTCTTTACCCGTAACCTCGAGCTCAACACTGCGCTTCTCGATCGTACGCGGAATCTCCAGACGGGAGATCGCAACATTGCCAGGCTTGTTGCCCATCAGGCGCGACAGACCTTTGCCGATAACCGGGAAATAGTTCTGTGAAACCACTGCATCCAGGCCAAGATCCTGAACGGTTTTTCCCAGCACCATGCGTGATTCAAGAATCTGGATTTCGGTATCCGATGCTGGCGTCGTGGGCATCAGCGTCTGTAATTCATTCAGGACGGTGCTGGTATTCTTCTGCTCCACCTGAACCATGGCATCGGCGCTGTAAATAGGCGTCGCAAACAGTGTGTAGAGCGTTGCTACCAGCATGAAAAAAGCGGTGACAGCGACGATAACCCAGCGGTGATCAATAAGCTGTCCCACAAGATGCGCCAGATCCCACCCATTCGATTCCTCGCGCGGCGCGGTCATGACTTTGTTTTTTATATTCATGGATAATCCCAACTATCGGCTTAGTACGCTGACCCATTTCTGAGTGGCGTGTTCCAGTAACCCGTAAACCTCTTCAAAGGCCTCACGGCTTTTTCTGTACGGATCCGCAATTTCCTTCTGATTGAGCCAGTGCCCAAGCAGCATCGTTTTGCCGCGTGCAGCCGGATCGATGCGGTTTACCTGTTCAATGTGGCGCTTTTCCATCACCAGAATCAGGTCATACTCCCGGCACAGGCTGGCCGTTAGCTGCTGAGCCTCATGACCTTCCAGCGATAAGCCTTTTTCGGCTGCCACCTCCGTCGCCGTTTTATCCGCCGCGTGCCCAACCAGGGCGCCGAGTCCGGCGGAGGCCACAGGCAGGTGCGGCAGCGCGCGTTTGAACAGGCGCTCTCCCGTAGGAGAGCGGCAGATGTTGCCTACGCAGACGACTAACACGGACTTAATCATGGCGAAACCTTAGTTCGACCAGTTGCGGATGCGCTGTGCAGCCTGCGTCGCATCGTTAACACCGGCTATGGTTGGTATCAACTGCGATATCACGCGGTTCCAACGCGTCAGCGGCGTCGATGTCACGTAGACGATATCGTAAGGTTCAAGTTGGAATTCGGTACCCATCACCATGGATGCCGCATCTTTGGTATTCAGCTGGTAGATATTGGCGATTTTGCTGCGATCGGAGCCGCGCGTCGGTCGGATAACAAAGACCCCGGTCGCGTCGGACGTGGTTTGATCCATGCCTGCCGCATTACCCAGCGCTTCAGCCAGGGTCATACCGCTGCGGTCCATTTTCAGGGTGGCCTGCTGTTTCACTTCGCCCATGACAAACACTTTCAGGTCGTCGTTACGCGGCACATACAGGATGTCACCCGGATAAAGCAGGTGGTTCTGGCTCAGATCGCCGTTCTGCATCAGGGCCTGCAGTGACACGCGCTGCTCACGGCCGTTGTGGGTCAGGATAACGTTGCGCCAGTCTGCGTCCGCCGCTAAGCCGCCCGCTGCGTTAATCGCATCCAGGATGGTCAGCGGTACGTTGGTGATAGGCTGCTGGCCTGAGGTCGTCACGGCACCGGTCACGTAAGTCTTCTGTGACTTAAACGAGGCAATGCTGACGTCAACCTGGGGGCTTTCGATGTACTGCGCCAGACGACGCGCCACTTCATTACGCACGTCACCTACGGTACGGCCGGCAACACGGACGCGGCCGATGTAAGGATAGAAAATCGTGCCGTCAGAATGGACCCAGTTACCGGTGTCACTGGCGCTACGGTACTGACCGGCAGGCGTGGTGAGTTCGGGGTGATCCCACACGGTGACGGTGAGAACATCACCGATGCCGATGCGGTATTCGTAGTTCTGAATTTCGGTTTGTAACGACGGATTAGCCTGTGCCACAAGTGGCTTAGGACGCATTTTCTCCACCAGGCCTGGCGTTAACGGATAAACGTTAACGTACTTGTCGATGTCAAAATTGCTGTCCTGCTGCTCAATGACATCTTTTCCCGAAGTGGATAAATTTTGCCCCGGCACGACAGTACACCCGGCCATAAAAGTTGCAGATACCAGAACAGGTATCATCTTCATTTTCATTGTAATCATTTAGATCTTCGCTATCAGTTAATGTTTGATAGAGGCGAATACGCCGCTGTGTAAGCGCTCGAAAAAAGTAAGCTATCCTGACTCAGGCCCTGAACATGTCGTTCATTATTCTTAGCTCCTGTCTTGTACCCATCACGCGCTTTACCCGGAACGGAATAAAGCAAAGCAGAACATTTCGGTTTATCAATGCCGTACCGCTTTTTTTTAGAGAAATCTGCCCGCCGGAACCTGAAGTGGCACTTCGGCGCGCGGCTGACAGAAGCTCTTTTGCGGCTAGTAAGCACCATCACGTTTCAAAACCACACCCACGGTTTTGAACAAAATTGCAATGTCGTTCCACAGCGACCAGTTTTTTACATACCATGAGTCGAAGTAGACGCGCGTTTCATAATCCACATCGTTACGGCCGCTCACCTGCCACAATCCGGTCATACCCGGTTTTGCCATCAGGTAGTAATCGACATCGCCCGCATAACGCGCCAGTTCGTCTTCAATAACCGGGCGCGGCCCGACCAGGCTCATGTCGCCGCGTACGACGTTCCACAACTGCGGCAGCTCATCAAGGCTGGTTTTACGAATAAAGTGACCGACTTTAGTAATACGGGGATCGTTTTTGAGTTTAAAATCTTTATCCCATTCAGCACGGGCAACCGGATCGGTTCGCAAGACTTCCTCAAGCACTTCTTTCGAGTTGATCACCATTGAACGGAACTTAAGGCATTTAAATTTACGCCCGTTCAGGCCGACGCGTTCGTGACCATAAATAGGCGGCCCGCCATCACGTCCCACAAGGAATCCCAGCACTAGCAGCGCCGGTAACAGCATCAAAATGATGGAGAGTGCCCCGAAGATATCGAACGTGCGCTTCAGGAAGCGTGAGGTACGTTTGGCCAGGTTATTCTGAACACGCAGGATCATGACTTCATGGCTGAAGATATAAGCCATGTCAGTGCCGTACAGCGGCACCCCACGTAAGGTAGGAATCACTGAAACAGAGCGGCAGTTATGCATCGCCAGCGATTTCAGCCACATGTCACGATACTGACTTTGCTCAAACTCAACCGCCACAATGAACTGGGTTTCACTGTTAGTGAGCCTCCACAGCGCCTGCTCGTCGCGCAGCACCGGAATACCCGAAATCAGCTCTTGTGGGCAGGATCCGTCCACGTCATAGAAGGCAATAACCTCAAAGCCCATAACCTCTTCGCTTTGCAGAGCCTCCCACGCTTCCTGGGCATTTTTATTGCTGCCAATAATGATGGTCTGCTTCTTCCACAGGCCGTATTTATTCAGCAGGCGTTTGGACAGTGCGCGGCACACCGGCATTGCCACCAGGGCGATAAGCCACGTTAACAGCCAGACAAAGCGCGACATCTGCCATTGAGACAGGGCCGTGATCGACAGTTCAATGACGGAAAAAATGAGAATGGTACGAAAAATTTCTTTTAATTCGAACCAAAACGGTTTGCGGTAGGTGTAATGGCGCAGTCTGACCCAAAACCAGCCCACGCAAATTACTGACAGACAGATGTGTGTAGCAACTTTTAAATTAAATTCCCGATCAGACATATCCGATAACAGTGAAGGAGATGTCATATTAATTAGCATCATCGCGATAAATAATGCCGCGTTGAAACATATTAAATCAGAACAAGCCAATAATAATTTGGTGATAAGACTTTTAAACGTAAATTCATTATCGCGCATATTTAACTCTTTATTTTATTTCCTTAACCCACCACACCAGACGCTTAAGTGACCAGCATTGTCTCTTAAGCCCGAGCGTTTCTGAGGGGAGCTCCTGCGGCATTTACGCCATTGTCATTGACTATGAAACCAATAATACCGTGCACAATACCAACAGATTACTCTGACTTTATCAGCAATGTGCTGATTAAATATCAAACCGAAGCGGTTACGCAGACACGCTACCGCCCTTGGCTGTCGCTGCCAATACCGCCCTGATAACCTCTGTTTCTCCCTGCGCCGCGCGCGATTGCGCACAAAGCGTTCTTGTGCAGAATGCGTTGACATTCTGCTGCGTACCGAGGCGGTTGATTGCGCAAATTACAGATTCGGGCGCAGGCGTTGTCTAACTCGTTGCTATACTAGTTATTACTGGCATGTTTACAAGTAGACCCCGCCATCCCCGGACTATTTTAGGAAAAAGACTACCAGTAATAAGTATTGAAGCCGCTCATTTTCAGCTTTCAGGTAGGAAAAAATCAGATTTATTCCATGTTCGCACCAGGAATAATCGCATAAGAAATTCCTCTGAATGAGAAATACGGTGACATTAATCTGCAACCTTTATGCGCTACCTTCACCGCCGCATTAATCAATCTGCTGAAGAATTATCCTGTAATTAATGTATGGGCTATTCAATTAAATCGTAAAGACCCTGTAAGCTCGCTATTTGTCCCAAGGCCATCTCTCCACTATCATCAGACAAAGCTTATTTTTAGACATTCAGGTGAATAAAGCATGCTGGAGGTATTGGCCGATCCCTCGCTATGGGCAGGATTAGTAACGCTAATCGTTCTTGAACTGGTACTGGGTATCGATAACCTGGTCTTTATCGCTATTCTGGTCGAGAAGCTGCCGGCAGCCGCACGCGACCGCGCGCGGGTGATTGGCCTGCTGATGGCGCTGGTGTGCCGACTGCTGCTGTTAGCCTCCCTGTCCTGGTTGGTCACGCTGACGCAGCCATTGATTACGCTGGCTAATCACGCCTTCAGCGCGCGCGACCTGCTGCTGCTGTTTGGCGGACTGTTTTTGCTGTTCAAAGCGACAACCGAATTGAACGAACGGCTCGAAGGCCAGGACGAGGAGAACGCTCAACAAAAAGGCGGCGCTAAATTCTGGCCTGTCGTGGCGCAGATCGTGGTGCTGGACGCAATTTTTTCGCTGGATGCGGTGATTACTGCCGTCGGTATGGTAAACGACCTGCCGGTCATGATGGTGGCGGTTACCGTGGCGATTTTATTGATGCTGCTCGCCAGTAAACCCCTTACCCGTTTCGTCAACAGTCACCCGACCATCGTTATTCTGTGCCTGAGCTTTTTACTGATGATTGGCTTTAGTCTGGTGGCTGAAGGCTTTGGCTTTGTTATTCCTAAAGGCTATCTCTATGCGGCGATCGGTTTCTCCGTGCTAATCGAAGCCCTGAACCAGCTGGCACAGTTTAACCGGCGCAAGGTGCTGTCGGCGGGTCGTCCGTTACGCCAGCGCACTGCCGAAGCGGTATTACGTCTGTTACGCGGCGAAGCCGAACAGGCGGAACTGGATGCAAAAACCTCGTCAATGATTGCCGATGGAGAGGCTGTCGCGCTGTTTAATCGCCAGGAGCGCGTGATGATCGCCAGAGTGATGGGGCTTGGGCAGCGTCATGTCAACACCATCATGACGACGCGTCACGATGTTCAGCACATTGATTTAAGCGACGATCCGGCGGAGATCATGGCTAACCTTGATCGTAATCAGCATACGCGCATCGTTATTACGGACAACAGCAAAGAGCCGCTCGGCATTGTGCATGTTAACGATCTGCTCCATCAGTCACTGCATCACCACTCACTTGATTTACGCAGCCTGATTCGTCAGCCCCTGGTGTTCCACGAGCACATCACCTTGTTACAAGCGCTGGAGCTGTTTCGTCAGGGTCAAACACATTTTGCATTTGTGGTCGATGAGTTTGGTTCGGTAGAGGGCGTGGTCACGTTGAGCGACTTAATGGAAACCATTGCGGGAAATCTGCCGAATGAAGCAGGCGAAACCGATGCCCGCTATGATATCCAGCCTAACGGGTCGGGTGGCTGGATTGCCAATGGCCAAATGCCGCTGGAGGATCTGGCGATGTACGTGACGTTACCGCTGGATGAGAAGCGTAATTATCATACGCTGGCCGGATTAGTGATGGATCGCCTGCAGAATATTCCCCAGGAAGGTGAAGAGATCCTCCTGGGGGATTACCGCTTACGTACTCTGCAGGTTGAACAGCACCGGGTTCAGAAGGTTGAAATTCTGCCGCAGCCTGACATGCAACAGCATGCCGCGCCTTAAGGGCGTGCCGAATCTGGCTGCGTGGCGTTATTTCCTTTTAATTGCTGACGATCAAGCCACTGATTCAGGCGCGATTTCGCCTCATTCTGCAGCTTCTCGCGCAGCATATCGTCAACCGGCAGCGTATATTGCGGATTCTCCCAGCTGCCGTAAAGGCGAAACGGGATCACCTGATCGGATAAGGCCGCAACCAGTTTTTCATCCCCGTGCCAGCCGCTCAGCGTCAAGCCCAATGTAACGTCTAACTGCTGCTGCACCATGTTGACGCTCCCATCGCCACGTAACGTCAGCTGCTTGCTTTCGCCGCTGAGATGGTTAAAGGACAGGAGGCCGTTCTTCAGCGCAAGCTGACCGCTGATGTGATCGATTCCCTGTCCCAATACCTGATCGTCGCTGCTGACGCGATCGCTCACGCGCGCCACCGCGCGACGGACCATCTGCTGTAAGTCAATTTGCGCCAGTTTCAGATGGCTCACACGGACATCCGCCTTGCCCTGCCAGCTCTGTTTCGCGTCCTCAAGGGTGAGGTTATCACCGGCCAACTCGCCGTTAAGATCAAGGGTTCCCTGCAGCGACTGAGGCAGGGCCAACGCCTTCAGTAATGGCTGAAGATCAACCTGACTCAACACGGGTTTGAAACTGACGTGCGTAACGGGCTGACGAATATCAATGCTGCCGGGAACGGAGAAACGCCCCTGCCCCACCGTTCCTGACAAGGTATTAAATGTCATCAGTCCCTGTTGGTTGACCGCATCCACAGCCAGTTTTGAGAGCGTAAGACCTCGCCAGACCGCGCTGTCTGCCTGCAGTTTTATGTCCAGATCGATATCGTTGAGCGGCGAGTCCGCATTGGTGGGTTCGCGCTGGTCTGCAATCACCGGCGCAGGGGCAATCTGGCTGCTTTGTCCACTTACCTGCTGAGTTAACGAAGAGATAAAAAGCAGGTTATCCATATCCAGTGAGGTCGCATGAAGATCCAGAGACAGCTTTTGCGGAGCCGTAAGATCGCCCTGCGCGCTGCCGCTGAGAACACTGTCGTTGGCGTTAAGCTTAAGATCGGACAGGGCAACGGTATTTCTGTCGCCATTCCAGTTTCCCTGGAAGCTCAGCGTACCTTTAATGCCCTGCGGTGGCAGGCTGGCCCCGGACAACGCGTAATCCAGTTGTTCGAGCTGACCACTGAGCTGATGGGGATACTGCGATTTATCAAATTGCCCCTTCAGATTGATCATCGCCGTGCGCTGGTTGCGCGTCAGGCTGGTGCTGAGATTGATTGTTGCCAGGCTCGACTGATCCTGCTCCATATTCAGGTTGAGATTACGGAAGGTGAACGCATCGCCGCCGGGCTGTTGCCAGATAAACAGGCTGTCCAACAGCTGGAGTTTGCCGATATCGAAAGACCATCGGTCTGAAGACGCAGGCTCGCTGTTGTGCGGACCGCGCGGGGCATTTTGCGGTACTTGCGCCGCACTGTCTGGCGTGACCTGCACCACCGCGTTTTTCAGCATCACCTGGCTCACGCTCAGCTGATGTGATAGCAAGGGCAGAAGATTCACATCCAGCCGCATATTGTCTGCAGAGACCACGGGCTGGGCTGCACCGGGCGCGGTCAGGCTCATGCGCCCGGCCAGAATGCTGAGTTTAGGCCAGACGTGCCAACGCAAATCGCCATTGATAGTGAGTTGATAACCGCTGCGCTGTTCGACCTGTTGCACCATATAGCTGCGAAAGTCGTTGGGGTTGACCAGCATAACCAGGGCTGTTAATCCCGCTACGACCACCACCAGTAAGATGGCCAGCGTGGTTATCACTCTTCTCATCACATCCTCATGAATTAATCTTTGTCGATACGACTGGCATCAGCACCCTGCTGGCCACGATATTTAGCATTTTCACGGCGATTATAAGGACGCGCGGCAGGTCCCGAAAGCGGTTCAAAGCTTAGCGCACCAATCAGCATTCCCGGGCGCAGTGCCAGAGGCAGTTTGCCAGAATTATAGAACTCCAGCACGATACGGCCCTGCCAGCCCGGATCGATACGATGCGCGGTCACGTGGACCATCAGGCCCAGGCGGGCAAGCGAGGAGCGCCCGTCCAGCCAGCCAACCAGATCGTCGGGAATGGTCACAGATTCCAGCGTTACCGCCAGGGCCAGCTCGCCGGGATGCAGAAAGAATGCCTCGCCCTCGGGGAGAACGATCTCATCACTCATCACGCGATCCAGGGCCGCGCTCACTTCGTGCTTCGGCCCGCTCAGATCAATAAACGCGGCGGTATGTCCGCTGAATGTCCGGAACTGATTGCCTAAACGTACGTCGACCGTTGCACCGTTGATCCGTTCCACCGGTGGCCGTGGCGTGATCGCCAGTTTCCCGCTATCCAGCCAGGCTTCAATATCGCGGTCGCATAATCTCATTACGGTAACTCCATGAAGTAAGTGTAGCGAACAGGCGGCATCTGTGCTTTTAACCTGCTCGCGTCACGTCCTTTGAGACGTAAACTACTCGAAGAACTGGTTAATTTTGGCTTTAAGAATATCAATAGCAATACGGTTTTTACCACCGCGCGGCACAATGATATCTGCGTACTGTTTAGAGGGTTCAATGAACTGCAAAAACATGGGGCGGACCGTTTTCTGATACTGACTCATGACGGAATCCATTGAACGCCCCCGTTCATTGACATCACGTTTCATACGTCGCATCAGGCAAATGTCGAGCGGCGTGTCCACGAAGATGGAGAAGTTCAGTTCCTGGCGCAGACGCGCATCGGTTAACAGGAGAATGCCTTCAAGAATAATGACTTTTTTAGGCTTAATTTGCAGCGTTTCCTGAGTACGCGTGTGCTCAACATAGCTGTAAACGGGCAACTCAATGTCTTGGCCTGCCTTTACCGCACGTAAGTGCTGCAATAACAAATCATGATCCATCGCGCTGGGATGGTCATAATTGGTTTTAACCCTCTCTTCCATGGTGAGGTGACTTTGATCTTTGTAATAGGCATCTTCAGGGATAACGCCGATGTGCTCATCGCCGACCTGGTCGCGAATTTCACGATAGAGCGTACTGGCGATTAAACTTTTACCGGATGCAGATGCACCTGCAATGCCAACGATCACGCACTGATGGGACTTGTCAGTCATACTTTTAAAAACCTGATACTGGAGCCAGAAACTGTACGCAAACTGCGCACCCAGTTAATGGGGCTGAACGGAGAGGGTGAGTTGGCGCTCAGTATAGGGATTTCGGCCTTTTGATGCCAGAGAAATGGCACCGTCCCCCTTTTCAGACTTTCCCCTTTTAACCTGAATGGTTTCACCGATAAACTAGCCGCTTCACACAGAACAACGTCGCACAGCACCTGTCGGGCTCGGTATGGCCGATGAATAAGGGCATTTTGCCCAAGAAGAAGAAAGGAAGATTATGCTCTGGAAGACCCTCACCTATTTTGGTGACAGCATGTTATTGATTCCCACGGCGGTGATTATTGCCCTGATTTTACCGTGGAAAAGCGATAACCGTCGCGCTCTGTGGTACTGGCTTTTGGCCTTTGGCCTGGCCGGGCTGGTGGTCAGCGTGTCAAAAATACTGTTTCTTGGCTTTGGTATTGGCAGCGCACGCTTTAACTTCACGGGATTTAGCGGCCACAGCGCGATGTCAGCGACCCTGTGGCCGGTTATGCTTTGGTTAATCTCAGGGCGCTGCTCAAGCCTGTGGCGCGGCCTGGCGATTGGCGTGGGCTATGTGATTCCCTTAATGGTTGGCGTTTCGCGCCTGGTTATCCATGCGCATTCCGTCAGCGAGGTCATTACCGGTCTGCTGCTGGGCTTTACGCTGAGTACCGCGTTTTTACTTTCCCAGCGCGAGACGGCACTTAAAGGGTTCAGCTTGCCGCAAATCGCCGCTGCGCTGCTGGTGCCGGTTCTGCTGCTGGGTCACGGTCGGATTGCCACCACACAACAGTTCCTGGCGCAGTTTTCTGCCCGTCTGGCTGGCATGGAAAAACCTTACACCCGGGCCGATCTTTTCCGGGAATAATGCACATGGTGGCTCGTGCTTCCGCGAGCCATTCAATCCAACGAATAACGCAATTTAATGATTTCCCCCCTGTTTTTTCTATCAAATGTGCTAGCATTCTTCGAATGACAATGGCGATGCAGCGCATGCCATTGCACTATTTTGCCCTCTGCTGGATCGATTAATGATCGTTGAGACACTGGCCTCGTCAGATAAATCACCTAAAAAGTGGCTAAACGCCTGCTGGCTTGGCCTGGCTTCCTTCGTCCTGACGCTATTTTGCCTTGAGCTGATTGTGGTTAGCGGTAAAATTTCACCGCTCTGGTTCTCGACGGCACTGATGACCATCGTGGTGTTTCGCAGCACGTCTCGCCAGCTCCCCCTGTTACTCATCGCCTGCCTTATCGGTACGGCACTGGCGAATGCCTTCATTATCGGTCCCGCCCTCTCTAATTTAAAATTTGCCCTGCTTAATCTGCTGCAGGCCATACTGGGCGGGCTGTTATTGCGCGCGTTGCTTGACCGTGAGGCGCCGCTGGTTTCGCTCAATGACTGGATCCGCTTTGTTATCGCTACCGGCCTGATTTCGCCCCTGGTTGGCGGCGTACTCGCGCTGTGGATACTGCAGGTTGGAGAGCAGGCCTCATTTGCTTTCTTTTACACCTGGGTCATTTCGGAAATTATCGGCATGTTAGCGCTCGGGCCGGTTTTACTGTTGCTGACCTGGCCGCTGTCGCAGAATGGCCTGAAACGCGCGTCTCTGTTAGAGACGCTCATCACGCTGGCCCTGACGCTTACCGCCAGCTACCTGTCGCTGCGGTTTTTACCCTGGCCTTTTACTTTTATTTTAGTAGTGCTGTTCTGGTGTGCCGTGCGGTTGCCGAAGGTGGAAGCCTTTGTGCTGTTTTTTGTTAACGCCAGCTTTATGGCACTGCTGCTGTCACTGAGCTGGATTAACGTCACGCCAACGGCCGCCAGCACCTATGCGGTGATAAGCAGCTGGCTTCCGTTTTTGATGGTCTTAATTCCCTGTCATATCATGGCATTAGTGATGGATGCCTTTCGGCATGAGAAGCGCCATATCAGTGAGAGCGAAACCCGTTTCCGTCATGCCATGGAGTATTCCGCGATTGGCATGGCGCTGGTTTCTGCTGAAGGCCGATGGCTTCAGGTTAATAAATCCCTGTGTGACACGCTGGGCTATCCGGAACATGAACTGACTCAACTGACGTTCCAGCAAATCACTCATCCGGATGATCTTTACGACGTCCAGGGCCGACTGGATAAGCTGCTGCAGGGCGAGATTTACTCTTATACGCTGGAAAAACGTTATTTCCGCAAAGACGGCGAAATCGTCTGGGTACGGCTAACGCTTTCCCTGGTGCGCGATCAGGCGCAGCAACCACTCTATTTTATCGCGCAGATTATTGATATTTCTGAGCTGAAACAGAGTGAGCAGGTGAACAAACGCCTGATGGAACGCATTACCCTTGCGAATGAGGCGGGCGGCATCGGCGTATGGGAATGGAATCTGACCAGCGGCGAAGTTCTGTGGGATAAACGCATGTATGCGCTGTTTGGCATGAAGCCCCATGAACTGCCCAGCTACGATCTGTGGGTCACGCTGGTTCATCCCGACGATCGCGAACGTTGTGTGCTCACCATTCAGGGTGCCATTGAGAAAAGCAGTTCCTTCCAGATGGAGTACCGGGTGGTACGGGAGGACGGTCAGCATTGGATCCGTTCTCAGGCAAACCGCCTGCTCAGTAAAGAAGGCCGTATCGAACGCATTTTGGGGATCTCTCAGGACATCACCTCATTACGGAACCTGAATGAGGCGCTGTTTCAGGAAAAAGAGCGCATGATGATCACGCTCGACTCGATCGGAGAGGCCGTTATCAGTACCGATCAGGACATGTGCGTGACCTTTATGAACCCGGTCGCGGAAAAAATGACAGGCTGGTCACAAGAGGCGGCGGCGGGCAAACCGGTAAACGAACTGCTGCATATCACGCACGGTCGTCATGGCCCTGAAGTCGATAATCTGCTGCTGTGCCATGTGCCGTCTGAAAAAACCGCGCCCTATCTCTCTGAGGAGTGGGTGCTGCACACGCTCAATGGCGAGCATATTGATATTCATTACAGTATAACGCCGCTGAAATCTGAATCAGGTACCGAGCGTGGAGCGGTGATGGTGATACAGGACGTCAGTGAGTCACGTAAAGTGATGAAGCGTCTGAGCTACAGCGCACTGCACGATACGCTAACCCGGTTACCTAATCGTGCCAGCTTTGAACTGCAGCTTAAGCGGTTACTGTCCGACGCCGTCGAGCATCAGAATCAGCACGTTCTGGTCTTTATCGATCTGGATAAATTTAAGGCGGTGAACGACAGCGCAGGCCACGCAGCCGGGGACGCCCTGTTGAGCGAACTGTCGGATTTAATGCGCCATCGCCTGCGCGGGAGCGATTTCCTGGCCCGCCTGGGCGGGGATGAATTTGCCGTGTTGATGCCCGAATGTTCGTTGGATCAGGCTCGCGACGTGGTGCAGGACATCGTTCGCGCGGTCGGTGACTACTGTTTTGAATGGCTGGGGCGCGCCTATCAGGTCGGTGCCAGCGCAGGCATAACCCAAATCAACGCGCAGAACTGTCAGAGTAGCGATGTGCTGTCTCAGGCAGATATTGCCTGTTACAACGCCAAGCGGAGTGGGCGGGGTCGGTATAAGGTGTATGAGCAGCATGCGCTGGCGCTCATGGGAAGCCATCACTCCGTGGATCTCGCGACCCTGGATGCCTTACAAGTGGACATGCAGGTATGGGCCGTTGCGCCGCCTGGCAAGCCGCATTCCGCCAGCGTCTGGCTGGTTGAGGTTCAGCTATTTTCGCCAGAAGGGTTACTCATTGATGAGCATCTGCTACGTAATAACCTGACTGACGATATGCTGAAACGCCGGCTTGAAGACAATATTGTTAATGCCTTCTTCCGCCAGCAGATTGCAACGATGAGCCAAAAAGGTATCGCACTGATTTTGCCTCTCGATGTGCACGCACTGTACGATCCGGCTTTCGTTGACAATCTCTGCCTGCGCTTCGCCGAATCCGGTCTTGCCCGCAGCCATAGCGGGATTGCGCTTAACGCCTCCAGCGTGCTTTCCAGCGGCGATGGCCTGATCGGTGCATTGATGAAACTGCGCCAGGCGGGCTGCCGCATCGTGTTGCAGCATTTCGGCCGCAATCTGGATGCCTTTAACCAGTTGACCGGTAAAGTGGTGGACTGCCTGATCCTGTCCCCGGAACTGGTGGCTAACCTGCACAACAATTTGATGGATGAGATGCTAATCTCCATTATTCAGAGCCAGACCAGCCAGCGTGATATCACCCTGCTTGCCGGCCCGGTGTCCGTTCCCGCGGTGCTCACCACGCTGATCAGCCTTGAAGTGGACGGCGTTTGGGGCAGTGCCGTTGCGGAACGCCAGCCAATGAGCAGACTTGCGGAAGCCCCCCTTTTCGCTATTCGCTAATTCTGCCGCTCACCGCTTGCCACGACCGATCAGCTGCGCTAAAGTCGCCCCCTTTTTTCCGGCCTGGGGGCGAAAAATGTTCATTGGATTTGATTACGGTACGGCTAACTGCTCAATTGCAGTCAGTGAAAAAGGCGCGCCGCGTTTGTTAGCGCTGGAGAATGGCCAACGCCTGCTGCCGTCCATGATTTGCTCCCCAACGCGTGAAGCGGTGACGGAATGGCTTCACCGCCATCATCAGGTTGCAACACCGGAACAGGAAAGCACCGCGCTGCTGCAGCGGGCGCTGCGCTACAATCGTGAAGAAGATATTGATGTCTTACCTGACAGCGTGCAGTTCGGCCTGACCGCACTTCAGCATTACATGGTCGATCCAGAAGATGTCTGGTTTGTTAAATCCCCCAAATCCTTTCTGGGCGCAACCGGCCTGAAACCGCAGCAGATTGCCTTTTTTGAGGATCTGGTGTGCGCCATGATGCTGCACATTCGCCAGCAGGGTGAAGCGCAGACCCAGCAGCCTATCGACCAGGCGGTCATCGGCCGTCCGGTCAACTTTCAGGGATTAGGCAGCGAAGACGCGAATCAACAGGCACAGGGCATTCTGCTTCGCGCGGCCAAACGCGCCGGCTTTCGGGATGTTGAATTTCAGTTCGAGCCGGTCGCGGCGGGCCTGGATTTTGAAGCGACACTGGAAAAAGAGACCCGCGTACTGGTTGTCGATATTGGCGGGGGCACCACCGACTGCTCAATGCTGCTGATGGGCCCGCAATGGCGCAACCTGTCAGACCGGCGTGAAAGCCTGCTGGGTCACAGCGGCTGCCGCGTTGGCGGTAACGATTTAGATATTATGCTGGCGTTTAAAGCCCTGATGCCCCTGCTCGGCGCGGGCGGCAACACCCAAAAAGGCACCGCCCTGCCTGCCCTGCCCTGGTGGAATGCGGTGGCGGTGAACGACGTGCCGGCACAAAGCGATTTCTACAGCGCCGCCTGCGGCAAGCTGCTGCGTGATTTAGTGCGCGATGCAGAAAATCCTGCCGCCGTGGCTCACCTGCTTAAAGTCTGGCAACAGAAGCTGAGTTATCGCCTGGTCCGTACGGCGGAAGAGAGCAAGATCGCGCTGTCTGAGCGCCCTGCGTTTGCGGCGTCACTGGATTTTGTTACCTCCGGCTTACAGGCCGAGATCAGCGTCGCGACCCTGCAGGAGGCGATCGGCCAGCCGCTGGAGAAGATTCTGGAGCAGGTTCATCTGGCGCTGGCGACCAGCCATATCAAACCCGAGGTGATTTATCTCACCGGCGGCAGTGCCCGTTCCCCACTTTTGCGCGCAGCGCTCCAGCAGGCCCTGCCAGACACACCGATAGCGGGAGGAGACGACTTTGCCTCAGTGACCGCTGGCCTGGCGCGCTGGGCAGAGGTTATGTTTGCCTGACCTACCGGCACAGGCGGAACCGTCCTGTGCCAGCCATGCCTTTTGCCCGCCTCCCTGCGGGCAAAAGGCAGGCGGATGCCCCCGCGCATCACTATCGCCTGGCGAACATTGCCTCTCTGACGTTTACCCGTGTTGCCCTTCATCAAATTTCAACGTGTTATTTCCTGACAACAGCGGCTCATCACCCGTTATCCTGTGGCAAACTTTATGAAACGCATTCTGTTGACGGGCGGCAATTAAACGGCCACGTCTGTTCAGAAAAAGAACATAATTACGCTGTGCTGACAGATATCCTTAATTCCTTCAAATTTTTACCGTCAGGGACGACTACAATTCGTGGTTTGCAGGCTACCGTTTAAGCCCGCGCCCTGGAAAGACATGGCTGGAGAGCAACAACAACAATGAACAACCGATACCCTGTTATGAAAAAAGGTCTGATTGTGCTGGTGGTCATTGCCGTAGCCGCAGGCGGCTATTACTGGTGGAAACATCCGGCACAGCCCAGCAGCGACGGTGACCTGTCTGGTCAGTCAGCACATGGCAAAAGAGGCAATGGCGCGCACAAACCGCTGGCTCCCGTTCAGGCGGCCAGCGCGGTGACAGAAAGTGTGCCGCAATACCTTAACGGGTTAGGCACCGTGACGGCCGCCAATACCGTGACGGTCCGCAGCAGGGTTGATGGAAACCTGATGTCCATCCACTTCACGGAAGGTCAGCAGGTCAAAGCCGGGCAGTTGTTAGCGGAGATTGACCCGCGCCCCTATCAGGTTGCGCTCATGCAGGCGCAGGGCCAGTTGGCACGCGATCAGGCAACTCTGGCTAACGCACGCCGCGATTTAGCCCGTTATCAAAAACTGGCGAAAACGTCGCTGGTGTCTCAGCAGGATCTGGACACGCAGAACGCCCTGGTCAGTGAAACCCTGGGCACCATCAAAGCCGACGAAGGCAGTGTTGCCAGCGCCCAACTGAATCTGACTTACAGCCGCATCACCTCGCCGATTGATGGCCGTGTAGGCCTGAAGCAGGTTGATATTGGCAACTACATTACCAGCGGCGATACCAATGGCTTAGTGGTGATTACGCAAACGCACCCGGTGGACGTGGTGTTCAGCGTCGCTGAGAATAATATTAGTCAGATCATGCAGGCGCAGAAAAGTGGTGAACCCTTGCTGGTAGAAGCCTGGGATCGCAGCAATCAACATTTAATCACCCGCGGTAAGCTGCTCAGTCTGGATAACCAGATCGACGCCACGACCGGTACGATCAAAATCAAAGCGCGCTTTGATAATCAGGATGACCTGCTCTTCCCGAACCAGTTCGTCAACGCCCGGCTGAAGGTGAATACCTTGCAGGATGCAGTGGTTATTCCTGCCGCCGCGCTGCAAATGGGCAATGAAGGCCACTTTGTCTGGGTGATCAACAATGAAGACAAGGTCAGTAAGAAAAGCGTAACCGCCGGACTGCAGGACAGCCAAAAAGTAGTGATCAGCGCCGGACTCAACGCAGGCGACCGCGTCGTTACCGACGGGCTGGACCGCCTGACGGAAGGGGCAAAAGTCGAAGTGGTTGCCGCGCAGAGTCGCGCCACAAAAGAGACCCGTGCCAGCTTGCCGTCAAAAGGGGAATCTGAGTAATGCAGGTTATGCCTCCTGACCACAGCGGAGGGCCGTCACGCCAGTTTATCCTGCGTCCGGTCGCAACGACCTTACTGATGATCGCCATTCTTCTGGCTGGGATTTTGGGTTACCGCTTTTTGCCGGTCTCCGCCCTGCCGGAAGTGGACTATCCCACCATTCAGGTCGTTACCCTCTATCCCGGGGCCAGCCCGGATGTGGTGACCTCTTCGATTACCGCGCCCCTTGAACGTCAGTTCGGCCAGATGTCCGGACTCAAGCAGATGGCATCACAAAGTTCTGGCGGCGCCTCCATCGTTACTCTGCAGTTTCAGCTGACCCTGCCGCTCGACGTGGCAGAGCAGGAAGTGCAGGCGGCGATCAACTCCGCCAGCAACCTGCTGCCCAACGATCTGCCTAACCCGCCGGTTTACAGCAAAGTGAACCCGGCCGATCCGCCGATCATGACCCTGGCCGTCACCACCACCAGCATGCCGTTAACCCAGGTGCAGGATATGGTGGAAACGCGCGTGGCACAGAAAATATCCCAGGTCACGGGCGTTGGTCTGGTCACGCTGACGGGCGGTCAACGTCCCGCCGTGCGCGTGAAAATGAACACCCAGGCGCTGGCCGCTATGGGGCTGACCAGTGAAGCGGTACGTACGGCCATCACGAATGCTAACGTTAACTCCGCGAAAGGCAGCCTGGATGGCCCTACCCGCTCGGTCACCCTTTCCGCCAATGATCAGATGAAATCCGTGGAGGATTATCGCCAGCTGATCGTCAGTTATAAAAATGGCGCCCCGGTGCGGCTGGCCGACGTGGCGACCATCGATCAGGGCGCAGAAAACAGCTGGCTGGGGGCCTGGTCTAATCGTGAACCGGCTATCGTGCTGAATGTGCAGCGCCAACCCGGTGCCAACATTATCGCCACGGCCGATAACATTCGTGCCATGCTGCCGTCGCTGATTGCCAGCCTGCCTAAATCCGTAGACGTGAAGCTGGTGACAGACCGCACCACCAATATTCGCGCGTCGGTCATTGACACACAGCATGAACTGATGCTGGCGATGGGGCTGGTGGTGATGATCATCTACCTGTTTCTTCGCAACGTCCCTGCAACCATTATTCCGGCCGTGGCGGTGCCGCTGTCGCTGATCGGCACCTTCGCCGCGATGTACTTCCTGGGGTTTTCGATCAACAACCTGACGCTGATGGCGCTCACCATCGCCACAGGCTTTGTGGTGGATGATGCCATCGTCGTGATCGAGAACATCTCACGCTATATCGAGAAAGGCGAAAAACCCATGACCGCCGCCCTGAAGGGCGCCGGCGAAATCGGCTTTACCATTATCTCGCTGACCTTTTCACTGATTGCGGTATTGATCCCGTTACTGTTTATGGGCGATGTGATTGGTCGTCTGTTCCGGGAGTTTGCGGTCACGCTGGCGGTGGCGATTCTGATTTCGGCCGTGGTGTCGCTCACCCTGACGCCGATGATGTGTGCACGCATGCTCAGCGCCGAATCACTGCGCAGGCAGAACCGCTTTTCCCGCGCCAGCGAAGCGATGTTTGATCGTATCATCGCGGTTTACGGCCGGGGGCTGAGCCGGGTGCTCAATCATCCCTGGCTGACGCTGTCCGTGGCGCTGGGAACCCTGCTGCTTACCGTGCTGTTATGGATCGCCATTCCCAAAGGGTTTTTCCCGCAGCAGGACAACGGCATTATTCAGGGCACCCTGCAGGCCCCGCAGTCGGTGTCCTATGCCAGTATGGCGGAACGCACCCGCGACGTCGCCTCGGTGATTATGAAAGATCCGGCGGTGCAAAGTCTCACCTCGTTTGTGGGCGTGGACGGCACCAATCCATCCCTTAACAGTGCCCGGTTGCAGATAAACCTTAAACCGCTGGATGCGCGCAGCGAACGTATTCCTGAGATTCAGCAACGCCTGCAACAGCAAGTCAACAAAATCCCCGGCGTGACGTTATGGCTGCAGGCGGTTCAGGATTTGACAATCGATACCCAGGCCAGCCGAACGCCCTATCAGTTCACGCTGCAGTCCGGGTCGCTGGACTCACTCAGCACCTGGGTGCCTGCGCTGGTAAGTGCCTTGCAGAAACTGCCAGCGCTGCGCGATGTCAGCAGCGACTGGCAGGATCAGGGCCTGGAAGCCTATATCAAGGTCGATCGCGACAGCGCCAGCCGGTTGGGCATAAGCATGGCAGATGTGGACAATGCGCTCTACGACGCCTTTGGTCAGCGGCTGATCTCCACCATTTATACCCAGGCAAATCAGTACCGCGTGGTGCTGGAACAGGACAACAGCGCGATCCAGGGCCTGCCAAGTCTGGATGGCATTCGCCTGACCAGTACCGATGGCGGCAGCGTTCCCCTTAATGCTATCGCCAGTATTGAGCAGCGCCATGCGCCCTTAACGATCAACCACCTGAGCCAGTTTCCGTCTGCCACTTTCTCGTTTGATGTGGCAAAAGGCTACTCTCTGGAAGACGCAACAAAAGCCATCATCCAGGCCGAGGAACAGCTTGGCATGCCGTCAGAGGTGATGACCCAGTTCCAGGGCAGCACGCTGGCCTTTGAGGCCGCATTGACCAGCACGGTATGGCTGATTGTGGCGGCGGTCGTGGCGATGTACATCGTCCTGGGCGTCCTGTATGAGAGTTTTATCCATCCCATTACCATTCTTTCAACGCTACCTACTGCGGGCGTAGGTGCGCTGCTGGCCCTGATGATAAGCGGTAACGAGCTGGATATTGTGGCGATCATCGGCATCATTTTGCTGATTGGTATCGTGAAAAAGAACGCCATCATGATGATTGACTTCGCCCTGGCCGCCGAGCGGGAACAGGGCATGAAGCCCTATGACGCCATTTACCAGGCCTGTTTGCTGCGCTTCCGCCCCATTCTGATGACCACCCTGGCGGCGCTGCTGGGGGCGTTACCGCTAATGCTCAGCACCGGCGTTGGCGCAGAATTACGGCAACCGCTGGGGATTGCCATGGTCGGCGGCCTGATACTGAGCCAGGTTCTGACCCTGTTTACCACACCGGTGATTTATCTGCTGTTTGACCGTCTGGCGCACAATCTGCGTCGCCGCATCGGTCACACGGAGGAACCGTCGTGAAGTTCTTTGCGCTGTTCATCCATCGGCCGGTAGCCACCACGCTGCTCACGCTGGCGATTGCGCTGGCGGGGATACTGGGGTTCCGCCTGCTGCCGGTCGCGCCGCTGCCGCAGGTGGATTTTCCGGTCATAATGGTGTCGGCTTCTCTGCCCGGAGCCTCGCCGGAAACCATGGCCTCCTCGGTTGCCACGCCGCTGGAGCGCTCGCTGGGCCGCATCGCGGGCGTGAGTGAGATGACCTCCACCAGCTCCCTGGGATCGACCCGCATCATTATGGTTTTCGATTTCGATCGTGACATCAACGGCGCGGCGCGGGATGTGCAGGCGGCGATCAATGCCGCGCAGAGTCTGCTTCCCACGGGAATGCCTTCGCGCCCGACCTACCGCAAAGCGAACCCGTCTGATGCACCGATCATGATCATGACGCTGACCTCAGATCTGTACAGCCCGGCTCAGCTTTACGATTACGCGTCCACACAGCTGGCGCAGAAGCTGTCGCAGATTAACGGCGTGGGCGATGTGACCGTGGGCGGCAGCTCTTTGCCCGCGGTGCGCGTGGCGTTGAATCCGCAGGCGCTGTTTAACCAGGGCGTTTCGCTGGATGCAGTACGGCAGACGATTTCCAACGCCAACCAGCGCCGCCCTCAGGGCGCGGTGGAAGACGGCCAGCAGCGCTGGCAGCTGCGCACTAACGATGCGCTACAAACTGCCAGTGAATATCAGCCGCTGGTGGTGCACTACAACAACGGCGCGGCGGTGCGCCTGTCGGATGTTGCCACGGTGCAGGATTCAGTCCAGGACGTGCGCAACGCCGGGATGTCGCGCGGTAAACCGGCAGTGTTACTGGTGATACGAAAAACCGCCGATGCGAACGTGATTGAAACGGTGGATCGCATTCGTGCCGAACTGCCCGAACTGCACGAGATCATTCCGGCTGCCATCAACCTTGAGGTGGCTCAGGACCGCTCCCCTACCATCCGCGCCTCTCTTGAGGAAGTGGAGCAGTCGCTGATGATTGCCGTTGCGTTGGTCATTCTGGTGGTGTTCGTGTTTTTACGCTCCGGCCGCGCCACGCTGATCCCCGCCGTTGCCGTGCCGGTATCCCTGATCGGCACCTTCGCCGCAATGTATTTGTGCGGCTTTAGCCTGAATAACCTGTCGCTGATGGCCCTGACGATCGCCACGGGTTTTGTGGTGGATGATGCGATTGTGGTGCTGGAAAACATCGCCCGCCATGTGGAAGCCGGGATGAAACCGATGGCGGCCGCACTGAAAGGGGTGCGTGAAGTCGGCTTTACCGTGCTGTCGATGAGCCTCTCCTTAATCGCGGTCTTCCTGCCGCTGCTCATGACAGGCGGATTGATTGGTCGCTTTTTTGCCGAATTCTCAATCACCCTGTCGGTCGCCATTCTGATTTCCCTGTTTGTCTCGGTCACGCTCACGCCAATGATGTGTGCTTATCTGCTCAAACCCCACGCGCCGCGCAGTCAACCGCAGCGACGGGGCGTTGGACGGCTGCTGCTGGCGGTTCAGCGCGGTTATGCCCGCTCGCTGACCGTTGTGCTCAATCATGCCCGCTGGGTGCTGCTCCTGCTGGTGGGCACCGTGGCTCTGACGGTATGGCTGTTTATCAGTATTCCCAAAACCTTCCTGCCCGAGCAGGACACCGGCCGCCTGTCTGGCTTTATTTCGGCTGACCAAAGTATTTCGTTCCAGGCGATGCGCGGCAAGCTGGAAGATTTCATGAAAATTGTTGGCGCCGATCCGGACGTTTCCAGCGTGGTAGGCTTTACCGGCGGCATGCGCACCAACATGGGGTTGATGTTTATTTCTCTGAAACCCCTGTCTGAACGGAAAGACACGGCGCAGGCGGTGATTGCCCGCCTGCGTGCCAAACTGGCGAACGAACCCGGTGCCAATCTGTATCTTAATGCGGTGCAGGATATCCGGGTGGGCGGTCGCGAAGCCAATGCCAGCTATCAGTACTCGCTGCTGTCAGACGACCTTGCTGCGCTGCGCACCTGGGAACCTAAAATCCGTCAGGCCTTTACTGCCCTGCCGGAACTGGCTGACGTCAACTCCGACCAACAGGATAAGGGCAGTGAAATGGCCCTGACCTATGACCGCGCCAGCATGGCCCGGCTGGGGATCAACGTTTCAGAAGCCAACGCCCTGTTAAATGATGCCTTTGGGCAGCGGCAGATTTCCACTATTTATCAGCCGCTGAACCAGTACAAGGTCGTCATGGAAGTGGATCCCCGTTACACCCAGGACATTAGCGCCCTGAATCAGATGTTTGTGATCAACAGCGAGGGCAAACCGATTCCGCTCGCCTGGTTCGCCAAATGGCAACCGGCTAACGCACCCTTGTCGGTCAACCACGAGGGGCTGTCTGCCGCATCGACCATTTCCTTTAACCTGCCAGAAGGCGTTTCGCTGTCGCAGGCGTCGGAGGCCATTGAGCGCACCATGACCGCACTGGGCGTACCCTCCAGCGTGCGTGGCAGCTTCGCCGGTACCGCGCAGGCTTTCCAGCAGTCACAGAGCAGCCAGCTGTGGCTGATGCTGGCCGCCATTGCGGCGGTCTACATTGTGCTGGGCATTCTTTATGAAAGCTATGTGCACCCGTTAACCATTCTTTCCACGCTGCCTTCGGCGGGCGTCGGTGCGCTGCTGGCGCTGGCGCTGTTTGATACGCCGTTCAGCCTGATTGCCCTGATCGGTATTCTGTTATTAATCGGGATCGTGAAAAAGAACGCCATCATGATGGTGGACTTTGCTCTTGAGGCAGAGCGCAACGGTAACCTGAGTCCGCGCGATGCCATTTTTCAGGCCTGCCTGCTGCGTTTTCGCCCTATTTTAATGACTACCCTAGCAGCGTTGTTTGGCGCACTCCCGCTGGTGCTGACCAGCGGAGATGGCGCGGAACTGCGCCAGCCGTTAGGCATTACCATTGCGGGTGGCCTGATCATGAGTCAGTTGCTCACCCTGTATACCACGCCGGTGGTGTACTTAATGATGGATAAACTGCGCCGTAAAAAGCGCACCCAGACGATCAATGCCACTCAGCATTAAGGGGTCACTATCATGCAGAGCGTAACTGTCCGCTGGCAGTTATGGATTGTCGCCTTTGGCTTCTTTATGCAGGCGCTGGATACCACGATCGTCAACACGGCGATCCCGTCAATGGCTCAGGATCTGGGCGTGAGCCCGCTGCATATGCATTCGGTCATTGTCGCGTATGTGTTAACGGTGGCGGTGACGCTGCCGCTGAGCGGCTGGCTGGCCGATCGGTTTGGCGTCAGAAATATCTTCTTTAGCGCCATCGTTCTGTTTAGCCTGGGGTCGCTGATGTGTGGGTTATCGAACACGCTGGATCAGCTGCTCGTCGCGCGGGTACTGCAGGGCATCGGCGGCGCCATGATGGTGCCGGTGGGTCGCCTGACGGTGATGCGCATTGTGCCGCGCGATCAATATATGTCTGCAATGACATTCGTCACCCTGCCCGGCCAGGTGGGTCCGCTACTGGGTCCGGCGCTTGGCGGAGTGCTGGTGGAATATGCCAGCTGGCACTGGATTTTCCTGATTAACATCCCGGTTGGTGTGATCGGCGCCATCGCCACCTTAAAGCTGTTACCCAACTACGCCATGCCGCCACGACGCTTCGATTTTCTGGGTTTTATCCTGCTGGCAGTCGGTATGGCAACCCTGACGCTGGCCCTTGATGGTCAGCGCAGCAGCGGCGGCTCTGCGTTGTTGCTGGCGGCGATGATTCTGACAGGAATGGGGTCACTGCTGTTTTACCTGTTACATGCGCGCCATAACGACGATGCGCTGTTTAGCCTGAAGCTGTTTGATAATCGGGTGTTCTCTATTGGCTTACTCGGTAGCCTGGCGGGCCGCATCGGCAGCGGAATGTTGCCGTTTATGACGCCGCTTTTTTTACAGATCGGCATGGGTTTCAGCCCGTTTCATGCCGGTTTGATGATGATTGCGATGGTGCTGGGGAATATGGGCATGAAACGCATCGTGGTCCGTATCGTTAACCTGTTTGGCTACCGCAACGTGCTGGTGGGATCGACGGTGGGCCTGGCGCTGGTGGTCTTACTGTTTCCGCTGGTGGCGATGCTGGGCTGGACGGCCATGTTGCCGCTGGTGTTGTTTCTGCAGGGCATGGTGAATGCCATTCGCTTCTCCTCAATGAATACGCTGACGCTAAAGGAGCTGCCGGACGAACTGGCCTCCAGCGGCAACAGTCTGTTATCCATGATCATGCAGCTATCCATGAGTATCGGCGTTACCGTTGCGGGCCTGCTGCTGGGCGCCTTCGGCCAGTCGGCGCTGGGGCACCACGGGCTAAGCCATCAGGCCTTTATCTACGTTTATCTCTGTATGGCCCTGATTATTATTCTGCCTGCGTTGGTGTTCTGGCGCGTTCCGAAAGAAGAGAGTAAAAGCGTCGATCTGCGGCGCCGGAGAAGTGAATGAGATCGTTTCTGCGCGTTGGCATTGGTGCCAAGCTGTTTATGGCTATTTTCTCCACCTGCATGCTGGTGCTGATCACCATGCACTGGGGCGTCAGGCTGAGTTTTGAGCATGGCTTCGTCGACTACATTAAACGTGGTAACGAACAGCGACTGAATTTGCTGGGTGCAGCGCTGGCCGATCAGTACGAGCAGCATGGCAACTGGGACTTTCTGCGTAATAATGACCGACTGATTTTTACCATGCTGCGATCGCTGGAACAAAATCCCGACAGCAGTAATCAGCTTCCGCCGCACGGCTGGCGAACCCAGTTCTGGGTGCTCGATCAGCAGTACAAAGTGATGGTAGGCCCACGTTCACAGGTGCCGCCAGAAGGCATACGTCATAACATCACCACCAGCAACGGCAAAATCGTGGGCTGGATAATCAGCTCCCCGCCTGAACGCCTGACGCGCAGTACCGATATTAATTTTGATCAGCAACAGCGACGAACCAGTTGGTATATCGTTGGCCTCTCTACCCTGCTTGCCGCGCTGGTGACCTGGCTGATGGCGCGGGGCCTACTGGCGCCGGTCAAAAGGCTGGTGGACGGCACGCATCATCTTGCCGAAGGGAATTTAGCCACCCGGGTTGAGGTCAGCAGTCAGGATGAGCTGGGTCAGTTGGCCCATGACTTTAACCTGTTAGCCCGTTCGCTGGAAAAAAATGAAAGTATGCGCCGGGCATTTATGGCCGATATCTCCCATGAGTTACGCACGCCGCTGGCTATTTTACGCGGTGAACTGGAAGCCATGCAGGATGGCGTTCGTAAGCTGACGCCCGACGCCATTACCTCATTGCAAAGTGAGGTTGCCCTGTTAACCAAGCTGGTTGACGATTTACATCAGCTTTCTCTTTCTGACGTCGGCGCGCTGGCCTACCGCAAGCAGGCGACGGATCTGGTGCAGCTTATTGAGGTCAGCGCAGGCAACTTTACTGAGCGCTACCGGGCTCATGAGTTAACGCTGCATCTGGACATGCCTGAAGAAGCCCCTTTCTTTGGCGATCCCGATCGCCTGATGCAGTTGTTTATCAACCTGCTGGAAAACAGCCTGCGTTACACCGATGCCGGTGGCGAGGTCCGGGTACGTCTTTGGTATGACGCGCCCGACTGGCGAGTCATCATTGAAGACAGCGCACCCGGGGTGGATGGCGAGCAGCAGGCCAAAATTTTTGAGCGTTTTTTCCGTACCGAAGGTTCACGCAATCGCGCCAGCGGCGGCTCGGGGCTGGGCCTGGCTATCTGTAAAAACATCGTTGATGCGCATGGCGGCACGATAACCGCGACGCACGCTGATTTAGGTGGACTGAAAATCGCGCTACAATTGCGTTATGTTCCTCCCGTTTAGAAGACTATGAATCAGGAAAACGCATATCCGCTGATCCTTGTGGTTGAAGATGAACCCAAGCTGGCACAACTGATGATTGATTATTTACAGGCATCTAACTACCGGACTCATCACCTGGCGCACGGCAATGAAGTACTGGATTATGTTAACCAGACGCCGCCCGATCTTATCCTGCTGGATTTGATGCTGCCAGGTAAAGACGGGCTGACGCTGTGCCGTGAAATCCGGCGCGACTCTGAACTGCCGATTATTATGGTGACCGCGCGTACGGAAGAGATCGATCGCCTGCTCGGCCTTGAAATTGGCGCAGACGACTATGTCTGTAAGCCGTTCAGCCCGCGGGAAGTGGTTGCGCGCGTCAAAACCATTTTGCGTCGCGTCAAACGCTCGCCAGAAGACGCGCCGGTCGCATCGCTGCTGAAAGTGCACGAAAGCCGCTTTCAGGCCAGCTGGCGCGATGAGCCGCTCGATTTAACCCCCGCTGAATTTCGTTTGTTAAAAACGCTGTCCCTTGAGCCGGGGAAAGTCTTTTCCCGTGAGCAACTGTTAAACCATCTTTATGATGATTATCGCGTGGTCACCGACCGCACCATCGACAGCCATATCAAGAACCTGCGCAGGAAGCTGGAAAATCTGGACAGCGAGCAGCCTTTCATCCGCGCCGTGTACGGCATGGGCTATCGCTGGGAAGCCGATATCTGTCATTTGATTTAGATTGATTCAGATCAATTTACTTCCTTTTTCTCACTGCCTACAATTCCGCATCTTTTGCAGGGTTTAGCCCTGCACGTGCCGCCCAGGCGGCATGCTGACCTGATATCAGTGAGTTCATCATGAAACCAGAATTGCTTTCTCCAGCCGGGACGCTGAAGAATATGCGTTACGCCTTTGCCTACGGCGCGGACGCCGTGTACGCCGGCCAGCCGCGCTACAGCCTGCGCGTGCGTAACAACGAATTCAGCCATGAAAACCTGGCGAAGGGCATTAATGAAGCCCATGAACTGGGTAAAAAGTTTTACGTCGTTGTGAATATTGCCCCGCATAACGCCAAGCTGAAAACCTTTATCCGCGACTTAACGCCGGTGATTGAGATGCAGCCGGACGCGTTGATTATGTCCGATCCCGGATTAATCATGCTGGTGCGTGAGGCGTTTCCGTCCATGCCCATTCACTTATCCGTTCAGGCCAATGCCGTTAACTGGGCAACGGTGAAGTTCTGGCAGCAGATGGGGCTAAGTCGGGTGATTTTGTCACGTGAACTGTCACTGGAAGAGATCGCCGAGATTCGCCAGCAGGTGCCTGAAATGGAGCTGGAAGTGTTCGTACACGGTGCGCTGTGTATGGCCTATTCCGGGCGCTGCCTGCTTTCCGGTTACATGAATAAGCGCGATCCTAACCAGGGAACCTGCACCAATGCCTGCCGCTGGGAATACCAGTTGCAGGAGGCTAAGCAGGATGAGGTGGGGAATATTGTTGAAATCCATCAGCCGGTTACCGTGCAGGACGTCACGCCAACCCTGGGCATCGGCCAACCCAGCGACAAGGTATTTCTGCTGGAAGAGAAGATGAAACCCGGTGAGATGATGAGTGCCTTTGAGGATGAGCACGGCACCTACATTATGAATTCGAAAGACTTGCGTGCCGTGGCGCATGTTGAACGGCTCAGCCAGATGGGCGTTCACTCATTAAAAATTGAAGGCCGGACCAAATCCTACTATTACTGCGCTCGCACCGCTCAGGTCTATCGCAAAGCCATTGACGATGCCGCCGAGGGCAAACCCTTTAATCCCGCTCTGCTGGAAACGCTGGAGGGCCTGGCGCATCGCGGCTACACCGAAGGCTTTTTACGCCGTCATACCCATGACAGCTACCAGAATTACCAGAACGGCTATTCCATCTCGGAACGTCAGCAGTTTGTCGGCGAATTCAGCGGCGAGCTGCGTGATGGCTGGGCGGAAGTGGTGGTGAAAAATAAATTTGCCCTGCACGACAGCCTGGAGATCATGACGCCCGCCGGCAACCTGATTTGTACGCTGGATGCCCTGCAAAACAGCCGGGGCGAGCCGACGGAGGTGGCGCCGGGAGACGGACATCGCGTCTGGATGAAGGTGCCGCCTGATGTTGACCTGCAATTTGCGTTGCTGCTGCGCAACTTTACTGCGGGTCAGGATACACGCGATCCGCACGCCACGCGCGTGCCAGCTTGACACATTTTGACAAAAGCAAGAGTAGGATCACAGACGGCTTAATTTTGCTGTTCTATAGTGCTGCCTGCTACCAATGAGTAACAATTATCAGCAGCTGTAACTGGATCCACCTCATTCACCCGCCCGGCTCCCCCGTGCGGGTTTTCTTTTTTCTCCTTTTCGCCAATCATTTTTCTTCTCCGGCTATGCTATAACCACTCACTACGCTTTAGATCTCCAAGGAACAGATAATGGACAAACAATCGCTTACGCTGCTGATCCTGAACGGTAAAGGCGCAGGCAATGATGATCTACGTGAAGCGGTCACTAAGCTGCGCGATGAGGGCTACAACATTGCCGTGCGCGTGACGTATGAAAAAGGCGACGGCGAGCGCTACGTCGAAGAAGCCCTGGAATTACAGGCTGAAACCGTGGTGGCAGGCGGCGGCGATGGCACCGTCAATGAAATCGCCACCGCCCTGGCGTCCGTCAACGTCGCCGACCGTCCTGTCTTAGGCATTATTCCCCTGGGGACGGCCAACGATTTTGCGACCAGCGTCGGCATTCCTGAAGAAATCGAGCCTGCGCTGCGTCTGGCGATTCAGGGCAAAGGCTACGATATCGACCTGGCCCGGGTGAATCAGCATCACTACTTTATCAACATGGCGACCGGCGGCTTCGGTACACGTATTACCACTGAAACGCCGGAAAAACTCAAATCAGCCCTGGGTGGCGTCTCCTACTTCATTCACGGGCTGATGCGCATGGACACGCTCAAGCCCGACAGCTGTGAAATCACCGGACCTGATTTTAGCTGGCAGGGCGATGCGCTGGTCATTGGCATTGGTAACGGCCGTCAGGCTGGCGGCGGTCAACGTTTGTGTCCCGCTGCGTTGATCAACGACGGCCTGCTCGACATCAGCGTGGTCACCGCGCAGGAGTTACTGCCTACCCTGCTGCACTCACTGACCGGCGGCGATGAGGACAATCCCAGCATTATTTCCACCCGTCTATCGTCCCTGACGATCCGCTCATCGCATGAGATGACGTTTAATCTGGATGGCGAACCGCTGTCCGGACAGGAGTTTACGATTGATGTTATGCCAGGTGCGCTAAGCTGTCGCCTGCCACCGCAGTGCGCGTTGCTGAGCTAAGTTAACCGGGAGTGAAGACTCCCGGCTTAGATGTAAACAGTTCGTGATTGCATTCACAATTTCGTCACGCCAACTTGTATGGTAGTCGCGGGGCGCGTAATTTTTCATCCTTACCGCCGGAATGGCCTGTCGCTCCCTCCGCCACAAGGATGCATGATGCTGCAAATTGACCACCTTCCCGCTGATGTTAAGCGCCCCGCCTACGACCGTAGCCAGCTTAAAACCCGAATGATACACATCGGGTTTGGTGCCTTTCATCGCGCCCACCAGGCGTTATGTAGCGATAAGCTGGCTGAACTGGGCAGCGACTGGGGTTACTGCGAGGTGAATTTGAACAGCGGCGCTCTTATTCAGGCGCTGCGGGAACAGGACCTGCTCTACACGCTGACAGAAAAGAGCGACGATGCTGTAGAAACCCGCGTAATCGGCATTATCACGTCCGCGTTGCATGGCAAAACGGACGGTATCGAGGCCGTCATTGAGGCGCTGTGTCAGCCTGACGTGGCGATTGTATCAATGACCGTGACAGAGAAAGGCTACTGTCATCTGCCCGCCAGCGGCGACCTTGACGTTCAGCACGCGGATATTCAGCACGATCTGGCGCAGCCGGACCAGCCGCACTCTCTGCCGGGTCTGATTGTCGCGGCAATCCGCCGCCGCCGTGAACGGGGAGTCGCGCCATTTAGCGTGATGTCCTGCGACAATATGCCAGAAAACGGCCGCGTAACCCGTAATGTCGTGATGCAGCTGGCCCGGCACTACGATGCCTCCCTGGCTGACTATATCCAACAGAACCTCACCTTTCCCTCCACCATGGTGGATCGTATCGTGCCCGCCATGAATGACGCGGCATTTGACGCCCTGCAACAGCGCATCGGTTCACGGGATCCGGTCGCCGTTGAAGCTGAACCTTTTTTCCAGTGGGTGATCGAGGACCATTTTGTCAGCGGCCGACCGGACTGGGATAAAGCGGGCGCTCAACTGGTGCAGGATGTTCTGCCGTTTGAGCAGATGAAGTTGCGCATGCTCAATGGCAGCCATTCGTTTTTAGCTTACCTTGGCTATCTTGCCGGTTACGAACACATCAGCGACTGTATGGCTGATGACGCGTTTCGCGCAGCGGCACGGGCGCTGATGGTCAATGAGCAGGCACCTACGCTGACCATTCAGGATGTCGATTTATCCGCCTATGCCGATGCGCTTATCGCCCGCTTTGCCAATCGGGCGATTAAGCATCGGACTTATCAGATTGCGACCGACGGGACCCAGAAGCTGCCCCAGCGCTTTCTCGACAGCCTGCGTTGGCATCTGGACCACGGCACGCCGTGTCCCTTGCTGCTGCTGGGCATCGCGGCCTGGATGCGCTATGTCAGCGCAGTGGACGAAAAAGGCGAGCCCATCGAGATCCGCGATCCGCTGAACGCACAACTGGCCACTTGCGTAGCGGAAAGTGATGACGGTGAAGCTCGCGTGCGGGCGTTACTCAACATCAGCAGGGTATTTGGCGACGATCTTGCTAAAAACGATGCGCTGGTGAAACAACTTACCGCCTGTTACCTGCAGCTTGCCGCTCAGGGAGCCCGTGCCAGCGTCCAGCAGGCCATTGCCGGTCCTGAGGTCTGATGCGATCGCCTGATGCCAGGCCGAAGATAAAACGGACAGCGATATGACACTTTCTTACACCATTACCACCAGCGAACCGGTGAATCAGCAGGTTTACCGCTATCTGCGCCGCGATATCGTGACGTGCGTAATTCAGCCGGGCGCACTGCTCTCGGAAAAAGAGGTTTCCGCCCGGTTCAACCTCTCACGTCAGCCGGTGCGGGAAGCCTTTATCAAGCTCGCGGAAGCCGGTCTGGTTCAGATCCTGCCGCAGCGCGGCACCTTTGTGCGCAGGATCTCGGCTAAACGGGTCGAAGATGGTCGTTTCATTCGTGAGGCCGTGGAGATTGCCGTGGTCCGTCGCGCTGCTGAGGAAATCGCAGAGTCAGGGCTGATGGCGCTGGAGCATAACCTGCAGTTGCAACGCATCACCGCTGCCCGTGGCGATAGCCAGATGTTCTTAAGCCTGGACGATGAGTTTCATCGCCTCATCGCTGAGAGCATCGGCTGTCCACTGGCGTGGGAAACGGTTGAAAACATCAAAGCCACCATGGACCGGGTACGCTATTTAACCCTGAATGACGTTGCACCCGCCGAAACCCTGATAGAACAGCATGATGCTATTTTTGCGGCGCTGAAGGCAAACGATCCCGGCAAGGCTGAGGCGGCGTTGCGCCATCATTTGCAGGCCATGATGTTTTCGATCACCCCAGTCATCAAGCAAAACAGCGCCTGGTTTGAAGAGGATTAACGCCTTGCCAGTCTGCAAGGCGAAACACGATGGGCTACCACCACTGATGGAAATGGTGCACCGGCCCAATCCCGTTGCCCACTTCCAGCGAATCTGCCGCCAGTAATGCCTGCTGCAGCCAGGCTTTCGCTTCACTGATCGTCGCTTCCCAGCTGTCATGCCGGGGACGTAAGGCCGCGAGCGCGGCGGACAGCGTACAGCCAGTGCCGTGCGTATGACGCGTGTTTACCCGCACGCTGCTAAAGCGCTGACGCCCTGCCCGGGTCAGCAGCCAGTCCGGGCTTTCATCACCATCGAGATGACCGCCTTTCATCAGCACTGCCTGGCAACCCAGCGCCAGTAGCGCTTCGCCCTGGGTGAGCATCTCATCTTCCTTGAGGGCAACCTGGCATCCCAGCAGTGCAGCGGCTTCGGGCAGGTTTGGCGTAATCAATGACACCTGTGGCAATAAACGATCTCGCACACAGGCAATCGCATCCGGATTCAGCAGGGCATCGCCGCTTTTAGCCACCATCACCGTATCCAGCACCACAAAGGGAATTTCCCGCCGCTGCAGGCCATGGGCCACCCGCTCGACAATTTCTGTTTCAGACAGCATGCCAATCTTCGCACTGTCGATGCGCACATCATCCAGCACCGAGTCCAGCTGGGCGGTCACAAACTCTGGCGCAACAGGGTATACCGACTGCACGCCGCAGGTATTCTGCGCCACCAGCGCCGTGATCACACTGGTACCGTACGCGCCCAGTGCAGAGAAGGTTTTCAGATCGGCCTGGATACCGGCCCCGCCGCTGGGATCGGTCCCTGCAATCGTCAGGGCATTAATGCGTTTCATCAGGTGCCTCCAGCGTCCAGAGTGCATCCAGGAAAGCAGGCGCAAAGCTACCCGGTCCATCTGCATCCTGCGCGGCCTTTTCTCCAGCCAGCGCCATCACCCGACAGGCGCAGGCGATGTTGATCAGTCGGTCACCTGGCAAACAGGCAAAGGCCGCAACCACCGCTGAAAGCGCACAGCCGGTGCCGACCACCCGCGTCATTAACGGCGAGCCGCCCGTAATCGCCCAGGTGCGCTGCCCATCGGTGACATAGTCTACTTCGCCGGTCACGACGACACAGGTATCAAAGGCTTTTGCCAGCTGTTGGGCTGCCTGCAGCGCGGCTTCGGCCGAATGCAGGCTGTCAACACCGCGTCCGCCTTCTGCCTGCTGCGCCAGTGCCAGAATCTCTGAGGCATTGCCGCGAACCACTGCAGGCGACTGCGCGAGTAGCTGCTTGCAAAACGCGGTGCGCAGCGTCAGCGCGCCGACCGCCACCGGATCCAGTGTCCATGGCGTGCCCGCCTGGTTTGCTGCAAGCACCGCAGCCTGCATCGCTTGCTTACGATCGTGGGTTAGCGTACCGACATTGATAAGCAGCGCATCGGCAAGCGCGCTAAACTGCGCCGCTTCTTCAGCGTCGATGACCATGGCCGGAGAGGCATTAAGGGCGAGTAAAACGTTAGCGGTTAGCGTTTGCACCACATCGTTGGTCATACAGTGCACCAGCGGTGACTGACGGCGAAACTGTTGCAGAATGGGCGCGCATTGCGCATCAGAAAGGTGTTGCGGTTGATGTGTCATCATAACTCCCAACCGGCGGACAAGAAGGCGAATGCGGTCAGGCATCAGACTTCCCTACGCTGGCATTATCCAGATCAGGTAATACGGGTTTTTCTCAGCCTTCACAAAGAAGGGCACCCCGAGTCGTCAGGTAAATTCACTTTACCCGTCATCAGCATAAGGTTGAGTCACTGGCAAAGCAACCTTGCCCGCATCAAATCAGATCGTTTAATCCGGGTTTATATTCAACACGCCTTCTTGGGCTTATTCTCGAGATAACAATTATTTACTCAGAGTATCCTGATGAAAACTGGCTTCAGCCTGGTCGCATATTTTATAAAACTGGCGTTACTCATGTCAGGATTGATGCTGGCATTTCAGGCGAGTGCCGCCCCCAGTTTTTCATGTGCGCATCCCAGCGCAATCGAAAAGGTGATTTGTCAGAGCCAGACGTTATCGGCAAAAGATCGGTTAATGGCGCATTTTTTTGATCTCGCGAAAAAAAACGCCACGGCCGGACCTTCGGGGCTCATTACCGCACAACGGCAATGGTTAAAAAACCTGACTAAAATGTGTCTCACTGACCCTCAAGAAAAACGCATTGAAGGATACTACGATCAACGGCTTTTTGAACTCGCTGTCATGGTTCTTTATACCCATCATGGCGAAGCCATTAAGCAAATCCGTAAAACAAATCCCGAGTTAGTGAACATATACGAAGCGATTTATCAGTTTACTTCTCTTCCAGCAGGTTCAACCAGGCATAATAAGGTCACCGAACTCATTCGACCCGCTTTCGAAGTAACAGATAACCACATATTCGAAGATAAAATTCCTGATGCAGAAAGCGCAGCAGAAAATACCAACAACTTCGGCATGTTTCTCTGGCTCATTGCCGAAAATAATCCAGAATCACTTATTATCCCCTGCGAGGCATTTTTACGGCATCCACAAAATATCGTCTGGCTGGAACCGCTGGCCGGTGGTGCAATTGACAGCCGAACCCCCATCAGTGACTGCGAACAAACTCAACCCACACTGCCGTTGTTTAAGCAATTTATTCATCTGGCGGAAGATGCCACCCCTGTTAGCACAGGGACCATTCGTTTTACAATTTATGCCATTACACGGGCGGAAATTTCAGCCACGTTAAGTCACAGCATGAAGTTTTTAAAGTCCATCCAATACGGAAAAAATAGCTTATCTGACGACGCACAGCAGTTTATCAAGCAGCATACTGAAGACTACCAGAATAGCCTTATTGAGCTGACACACTACTACCAACATGCGTTTAACATGCCGGCGGATACGGCGAATAGCGAAGCCAGACGTTCAATCACGATCCTGCTAAATAACATTACCGATGATGAGTAATAAAAAATGCAAAAAGACGATGAATCGCCATCTAATATCAAAGGCTTAATTAGCTTACCGCTGATTGTGTGATTGCACTCCTGATGATTATGGCTTATACATCTGTGTCTTCTGGTACATTTATCTTTTCTTTAATAGGGGGCACTTTAATATTAATAAGTTGGGCAATGTGGTTAATATGCGAACTTGTTACATCTATTTGGGAACGCCGTTGGAAAGATGTCGCGAAAGTTATTTCCCTGCCATTCATTTTCGCTGGCTTAGTGTTCCTTTCTGTCACAGAATTTAACTATATCAAGTTATTTTTGATTTACCCTAGTTATTATCCCCTTTTTGATATTGCACAATACTACACTCATCAGCCAGTCATCATAAAATGGGATGAGTTTAATGAGGGATTTACCGATCTCATCTATGTACCTGAAAGTCAGTGGCAAGCCGAGTGCATTTTTGGCCGCTGTTCAAAAAAACGTGATCCCGAGCTTAGTATCGTTACCCAACCGTTGATTGGCCACTTCTATCTTCAGGATACGTTATGGCGTTAACGCCTGTTCAACTGATCAGGGTCGTCATCACCTTATGGTTTCTCTCTGCAAAGCTTTGCGTTGATATGAAAAATTCTTCGCAACCTTTTGCATGATCTGGATCAACTCCCTTCCCTACAAAAAAAGGCTTAATGCTGCGGGCTAAAAATTCTCAAGTAATAGCAGTAGAGTTATTAACACTATTAAGTAATATTTTTCACCATTATTACATCGCCCGGAAGTTAACAAGCCTGCCTACAACATCGCAACAATAAGTATTCAAATAATATAGTTAAAAATTACCAGAACACTTCATCCTTTACAGGAAGCATGATGCGATTCTTAGCGCTTATTCCTCATCGTCACCGATGGACCGACATTAGCATCACCCGTCAGGGTGCGGTTTCTCCTTCTGGCCGATATTATTATTCCACCTATCTTTCTGCCCGCTGCCAACGTTGCGATACGGTTATCCATCGGGTTTATTACCGCGATATCAGTGATGATCAGGCGCGTCGCTGGCTGGGATGATCTGGCTGACCGCGCGCCCTGTTTTGCCAGGTTACGTGCTTGAAGCAATTTGATAGTCTTGCGGTTACTGAGTCACTGGATTGCTTACACTTATGCCATTCCTGCTGGATACACTAGGACACCAGATCTACCTTTCCGCCCCGTTGTTTATCCTGATTTTTCTGGGATTCTGCCTTATCCGGTTTGGCAGATGGCCCGTTACCGTCAGCGAAAGCATGAACCGTTTTGTGTTCAATGTCGCCCTGCCCTGCATGCTGTTTCGCATCATGAGTGACTTTTATAACAGTCCACCGGTCGATGTACGCCTGCTGCTGGCGTTTTTTGGCAGTTGCCTGTTGGTCTTCATTGTGGGACGGATTGTCGCATCGCGCCTGTTTCAGTTGGATGGCGTAGCCGGATCGGTTTTTGCCCTGGGCGGCGTGTTCTCGAACAACGTGATGCTGGGGATTCCGGTTGCTACCGTCCTGCTTGGTCAAGCGGCACTCCCCTCCGTCGCGCTGGTGCTGGTGTTTAACAGCCTGATTCTCTGGACCTTGCTGACGGTATCGGTGGAGTGGTCCAAACAGGGCAGTTTCTCACTGGGGGGTTTTAAACGAACCTTGATCAGCGTGCTGAAAAACCCATTAATCATTGGTATTTTGTCCGGCACGACCTGGAGTCTGCTACAGCGGCCGCTTCCCGTTATTGCCGCTGAACCCTTACGCATGCTGGCATCGATTGCCGCGCCTCTGTCCCTGATTACCCTTGGCATGAGCCTGGCGCACTACCGGATTCGGGAAGGCTTAAAAGAGAGTTACACCATCTGTGCGTTGAAACTGATTCTGCAACCGCTGTGCGTCTGGGCTATTGCCTGGCTGACCGGGTTACCCGCGCTGGAAAGCAAAGTGGTGGTGCTGCTGGGATCCATGGCGGTGGGCGTGAACGTCTATCTGATGTCGCAGAAATTTAATGTGATAACCGGACCGACGGCCGCGAGCATGCTGTTTTCCACGCTTTTTGCTGCCATTACTACACCGTTATGGATGATGCTGATGACGCTGGCCGGATATTAAAAAGCCCCGCAACACAGGTTACAGGGCTTTCGTCTTGCGCGTAAAACTTAGTGCGCAGGCTGGGTGCGAATCAGGTAATCAAACGCGCTCAGTGAGGCTTTTGATCCTTCACCGCTGGCGATGATGATCTGCTTATAAGGAACGGTGGTGCAGTCCCCTGCGGCAAAAACGCCTTTCAGGCTGGTTTCGCATTTCGCATCGATCATGATTTCGCCCATCTTGTTGCGCTCAACCGCGCCTTCCAGCCAGTTGGTGTTAGGCAGCAGACCGATCTGCACGAAAATGCCCGACAGCGCCAGCTCATGAGTAGTCTGGTTAGTGCGATCCAGATATTGCAGGCCCGTCACCTTACTGCCATCGCCTTTCACTTCCGTGGTTTGTGCATTCAGGATCACATCCACGTTTTTCAGGCTGCGCAGTTTGTCCTGCAGCACTTTATCTGCACGCATTTCACTGGCGAACTCCAGCAGCGTCACGTGTTCAACAATGCCCGCCAGATCGATTGCGGCTTCTACGCCGGAGTTACCGCCGCCAATGACCGCCGTGCGTTTGCCTTTAAACAGCGGGCCGTCGCAGTGTGGGCAGTACGTCACGCCTTTGGTGCGGTATTGCTCTTCGCCAGGCACGCCCATGTTGCGCCAGCGCGCACCGGTGGCAAGAATGATACTGCGCGATTTCAGCACCGCGCCGGAGGCCGTTTCAATAGCGTGCAGGCCGCCTTTCACCGCTGACGGAATCAGTTTAATCGCGCTCTGGCTGTCAATGATGTCAACGTTGTAATCATCCACGTGAGCGCGCAGGGCGCCGGCCAGTTTGGCCCCTTCCGTTTTCTGTACGGAAATGTAGTTTTCAATATCGACCGTATCCAACACCTGTCCACCAAAGCGCTCGCCCAGTAACGCGGTGCGAATCCCTTTACGTGCGGAGTAGATAGCCGCGGCGGCGCCCGCCGGACCGCTGCCCACGATCAGAACCTCGTAAGCCTCACGCTTGTTCAGCTCTTCTGCGGCACGCTTATCTGCATTGGTGTCGACTTTGCTGACAATCTCCGCCAGGCTCATGCGGCCCTGACCGAATTCTTTGCCATTCAGATAGACAGCGGGCACGCCCATCACATTGCGTTCCTGAATTTCATTCTGGAACAGGCCACCGTCAATGGCGGTGTGGCTGATGCGTGGGTTTAACACCGCCATCAGGTTTAATGCCTGCACCACATCCGGACAGTTGTGGCACGACAGTGAATAATAGGTTTCGAAATGGAAATCCCCATCCAGCGCCGCAATCTGGTCGAGCAGGCTTTGCGCTTCTTTAGAGGGATGCCCACCGGTCTGTAGCAGTGCCAGTACCAGTGAGGTAAATTCATGACCCAGCGGCGAACCGGCAAAACGCGGCCCCTGATCAGCGCCTGGATTAGTGATTAAAAACGAGGGCTTACGCACCTGACGATCGTTCTCTTCACGAAAGCTGACCTTGTCAGACAGGCTCGCGATATCGACCAACAAATTGCGAATCTCCGTTGATTTCGCGCCATCATCCAGCGTCGCAATCAACTCCACAGGCTTGGTGAGTTTCTCAAGATAGGCTTTGAGCTGTGTTTTTAAATTGGTATCAAGCATAGTGAGTTCCTGGTCAAAAAATCGGGTGCCGCAGCACCCGATGAGAAAATGATCGACGTATCGATGCGAAATTAGATTTTGCCAACCAGGTCCAGAGACGGTGCCAGAGTGGCATCACCTTCTTTCCATTTCGCCGGGCACACTTCACCTGGGTGAGACGCCACGTACTGTGCCGCTTTCACTTTGCGCAGCAGATCAGAGGCGTCACGGCCGATACCTTCAGCAGTGATTTCTACTGCCTGGATCACGCCCTGTGGATCAACGATAAACGTACCACGATCCGCCAGACCTTCGTCTTCGCGCATGATGTCGAAGTTGCGGGTCAGCGCGCCAGTTGGGTCACCAATCATCGCATATTTGATTTTCGCGATGGTGTCGGAAGAACCGTGCCAGGCTTTGTGGGTAAAGTGGGTATCGGTAGACACGGAATAGATGTCCACGCCCATTTTCTGGAACTCTTCGTAGTGATCCGCTACGTCGCCCAGTTCGGTTGGGCAAACGAAAGTGAAGTCAGCAGGATAGAAGAAGAAAACACTCCATTTACCTTCAACGTCTTTCTCGGTTACATCAATGAATTCGCCGTTTTTGAATGCGCTGTTTTTGAACGGCTTAATTTTGGTATTGATAATGGACATGTGATGGCCTCCTTTAGAATATGTGATGCAGATTACAAATTTTTCGGGCCAACATCTAATAAGCCCTCGTTATCAATAAAATAAACGAAAGCTATCAAACGCCGATCGTCTTGATCTTTCAGGGAAAAAACCGACTTTACGGCGGCAACGCTCGCTGCGAAATCACGTTTTACTTGCTTATGCGTGAAATCCAGCGCCTGAAATTCACCACCCGTTCCTGTCTCCCCAAAAGGCACCGCCCAGCAGTGTACAGTGAAAGAGATGACATTTGTTCTGCTTTTGCTTTTTTGGCAATCCCTGCCATGTTTGTTAAAAAGGATTAATGGAGCGCGATGTGCATATTCGACTGTTTACTGAGGCCGACCGCCCTTTTCTGCGAACCTTGTATCTGGCGGCGCGCCGCCATAACTGGGACTGGATTGAAAACGAGGACTGGCAGCTTGAAGATTTCGATCAGATCATCCCCGGCGAGACGGTTCTGGTTGCAGAACTGGACGGTCATCGGGTGGGGTTTGCCGGGCTGATGGAAAACGATAATTTTCTGCACAGCCTGTATGTCGATCCGGCTTATCAGGGCCGTGGCGTGGGCAGCGCGCTGCTTAATGAGGTTCAGGGGCGCTTCACCTCGACGGGCGCGCTAAAGTGCCTGGAAATGAACAAAGCCGCACAAACATTTTATTTGCAGCGCGGCTGGAAAATCATTTCGCAGGGTGAGAGCGAACAGGGGAATTATGTGCTGATGCACTATCCTCAGCCATCGCTCTACACCAGCGAGGCCAGCGGACGTTAAAGCGCGCGAAACGCGATATCGCCCGGAATCACCTCGCCCTGCCAGTAGAGCTGAGCCGCCACCCGGCCGGCAAGCTGGCGATAAAGTGCCGCGAACTCGCTGTGTGGACGACGGATCACAGTGGGTTCGCCATCGTCGAGGTCTTCACGAAGGTGAATATGCAACGGTAGCTGCGCCAGCAGCCGGGTACCATAGTCATCCACCAGCCGTTGCGCGCCGCCGGTGCCAAAGATTGGCTCGTGATGGCCGCACTCGCTGCAAATATGAATACTCATATTTTCCACAACGCCCAGTACCGGCACGTTCACCTTCTCAAACATTACCATCCCCTTACGCGCGTCGATAAGCGCAATATCCTGCGGCGTGGTGACCACCAGCGCGCCGGTGACCGGTACGCTTTGCGCCAGCGTAAGCTGAATGTCGCCGGTGCCCGGCGGCATATCCAGCACCAGATAATCCAGCTCTGGCCACTGGGTTTCGGTAAGCAGCTGCATGAGCGCTTTACTGGCCATCGGGCCGCGCCAGACCATCGCATTATCATCTGTTACCAGATAACCGATGGAGTTGGTTGCCAGCCCGTGCGACATAACAGGGGCCATATGCTTACCGTCTGGTGACGTTGGCCGCTCTTTTTCACACCCCAGCATGTTGGGCACGGACGGGCCATAAATGTCGGCGTCCAGAATGCCTACGCGTGCCCCTTCTGCGATTAACGCCAGGGCCAGATTAACTGCCGTGCTCGATTTACCCACGCCGCCTTTGCCAGAGCTGACGGCAATAATGTTCTTCACGCCGTTAACGCCGGGATGATTTTTAACCCGCTTCAGGGTGGCGATATCATGACTGAGACGCCAGTCGATAGCCTGGGCGCCACTGAGGCGCAGCAGCTCAGCACTGGTTTCTGCTTTCACCTCTTCAAACGCCCCGTTCCAGGCGAACGGCATCAGCAGTTCAATGTGCAGCGTGCCGTCCAGCAGGGCCACGTGGTGTAACGCCTTGAGAGCAATGAGGTTACGTTGAAGCGTCGGATGTTCAAGGCTGCTCAGTACGCCGGCCACAACGGCGCGTAAAGCTTCTGGTGTATGCGGTTCCCGGGATTGCGCTGTCATCCCCACTCCTTTTTCTGCTAGGCCTGCGCTGTGTTTCAGCGATGTACTAACAATACTATCAGATGCCGATCGTTTCGCGGGCTGTCGCGCACGGGAAATCCCTTATGTTTACGCGGCTGTGCCCATCGGTTACCATCTAAGCCCGTTTTTTTACTTAACTGAAAGCTACGCAAACTATGACTCAAGTCGCTAAAAAAATTCTGGTAACCTGCGCCCTGCCTTACGCAAACGGCTCAATTCATCTCGGTCACATGCTCGAGCATATCCAGGCGGACATTTGGGTGCGTTATCAGCGAATGCGTGGCAATCAGGTTTATTTCATCTGCGCCGATGACGCTCACGGTACGCCGATCATGCTGAAAGCCCAGCAGTTGGGTATTGCGCCGGAGCAGATGATTGCTGAAATGAAGCAGGAGCATGAAACAGATTTCGCCGGTTTCAACATCAGCTATGACAATTACCATTCCACGCATGGCGATGAGAACCGTGAGCTCGCCGGGCTGATTTACGGCCGCCTGAAAGAGAACGGTTTCATTAAAAACCGGACCATCTCTCAGCTGTACGATCCGGAAAAAGGCATGTTCCTGCCTGACCGTTTTGTTAAGGGAACCTGCCCAAAATGTAAGTCACCTGACCAGTACGGCGATAACTGCGAAGTGTGCAGCGCGACCTACAGCCCGACTGAACTGATCGATCCGAAATCTGTGGTGTCGGGTGCAACACCCGTGCTGCGTGATTCCGAGCATTTCTTCTTCGATCTCCCCTCGTTCAGTGAGATGTTGCGTGCCTGGACCCGTTCTGGCGCACTGCAGGAGCAGGTCGCGAACAAAATGCAGGAGTGGTTCGAATCCGGTCTACAACAGTGGGATATCTCGCGCGATGCGCCATATTTTGGCTTCGAAATCCCTGGCGCGCCGGGCAAATATTTCTACGTCTGGCTGGATGCGCCTATCGGCTACATGGGATCCTTTAAGAACCTGTGTGATAAACGTGGCGATATTAACTTTGACGAATTCTGGCAGCAGGATTCCACCACGGAGCTGTATCACTTCATCGGTAAAGACATTGTCTACTTCCACAGCCTGTTCTGGCCGGCCATGCTGGAAGGCAGCGGTTTCCGCAAGCCGACTAACCTGTTCGTGCACGGCTACGTCACCGTCAACGGTGCAAAAATGTCGAAGTCGCGTGGAACCTTTATCAAAGCCAGCACCTGGTTACAGCACCTGGATGCCGACAGCCTGCGCTACTACTATGCGGCCAAGCTCTCTTCGCGCATTGATGACATCGACCTGAATCTGGAAGATTTTGTTCAGCGCGTTAACGCCGATATCGTTAACAAAGTAGTGAACCTGGCCTCACGTAATGCCGGTTTTATCACCAAACGCTTTGACGGCAAGCTGTCAGCTGAGCTGGCCGATCCGGCGCTGTATCAAACCTTCCTGGACGCATCTGAGAAGATTGGTGAGGCCTGGGCCAGCCGTGAATTTGGCCGTGCCATTCGTGAAATCATGGCGCTGGCCGATCTGGCTAACCGCTATGTGGATGAGCAGGCGCCGTGGGTGGTGGCGAAGCAGGAAGGCCGCGATGCAGACCTGCAGGCCATTTGCTCGATGGGCATTAACCTGTTCCGGGTGCTGATGACCTGGCTGAAACCGGTCATGCCGTCGCTGAGCGCGCGCGCCGAAGCGTTCCTGAACACTGAGCTGCACTGGGATGCCATTCAGCAACCGCTGCTGAACCATCAGGTTGCGCCGTTCAAGGCCCTGTATGGCCGAATCGAAATGGCGAAGGTCGACGGCCTGATTGAGGCGTCAAAAGCGGATGCGGCAGACGCCAATAAACCCGCGGCGACCGGCCCGCTGGCCGATGCGCCGATTGGCGATACCATTACCATTGATGATTTTGCCAAAGTCGATATGCGCGTGGCGCTGATTGAGAAAGCGGAATTCGTCGAAGGCTCGGACAAGCTGCTGCGTCTTGAACTGGATCTGGGCGGCGAGAAGCGCCAGATTTTCTCCGGTATTCGTGCGGCCTATCCCGATCCGGCGGTACTGGTTGGCAAAATGACCATTATCGTGGCCAACCTTGCGCCGCGTAAAATGCGGTTTGGCGTGTCAGAAGGCATGGTGCTGTCTGCCGGTCCCGGCGGCAAAGATCTGTTTGTCCTGTCCGTAGACAGCGGCGCGGTGCCCGGCATGCCGGTGAAATAGTCCGTTGGCCATCCTCTGCGGTTTACCGCCGGGGATGGCGCTTCAGCCACACCGCTGATTGCTGGCGGGCCTGACCGTTAGTGCGTATGATAAACCCCGTTAAAAACAGGAGCCTGTCATGCACACCGTGCTAACGATGAGTTGGCGTTATCTGCGCGCTTTTATCATTATCTATCTTTGCTTATATGCCGGAAACGGCGTGGCCCTGCTGCTGCCCATCACCCTGCCCGGCAGCATTATTGGCATGCTGATTCTGTTTGCGCTGCTTGCATCGCAAATCCTGCCCGTGCGTTGGGTCAAACCGGGTTGCCATCTGATTATTCGCTATATGGCGCTGCTGTTTGTGCCCATCAGCGTTGGCGTCATGAATTACACCGATATTCTTACCGCGCAGTTCGGTCCTGTTGTGGTCTCCTGTCTTGTCAGTACCTTCGCTGTCCTGGCCATTGTAGGGGTAAGCGCGCATAAGCTGCATTCGCGCCCCGTGATCAAAGGGGGCAACGATGAGTGATATCTGGTGGTCATTGCCCCTCACTGTCGGGGCTTTTTTGCTGGCGCGCAAGCTGGCGGCAACGCTGAAAATTCCCTTGCTGAACCCGCTTCTGGTCTCCATGGCGGTGATTATTCCCCTTCTGCTGTTACTGCACATGCCTTATGCCCGCTACTTCGCAGGCAGCGAGATACTGAATCAACTGTTGCAGCCCGCCGTCGTGGCCCTGGCACTGCCGCTGTATGAGCAGATGCATCAAATTCGCGCCCGCTGGAAATCCATTATTGGCGTCTGCGTGATCGGCAGCCTGACGGCGATGATTTCAGGCACCGCCATCGCGCTGTGGATGGGCGCCACACCAGAAATCGCCGCCACGATTTTGCCGAAATCAGTTACCACGCCGATCGCCATGGCGGTTTCAGCCTCACTGCACGGCATTCCCGCCATCAGCGCAATTTGTGTCCTGATTGCGGGCGTGCTGGGCGCCGTGTTTGGTCATATGTTGCTTAATCTGCTGGGGGTGAAAAGCAAAGCCGCACGCGGGCTGGCGATTGGCAATGCCTCGCATGCGTTGGGAACGGCCAGGGCAGCGGAACTTGATTTTCAGGAAGGTGCCTTCAGCTCGCTGGCGCTGGTGATCTGCGGCATCATCACGTCGTTGCTCGCCCCCTTTATTTTCCCGCTGCTGCTGCACTGGTTTGGCTAAAACTTTGCGAGAGATCTCGCAAAGTTGAAAACTGTAAGACATGTTGCATTGTCAGAGAGACAGAGATCACATATAAACCGATGTCTGGCACATTGCCCTGATGATTGAATGAGGCTTCCATGCATCCACGTTTCCACTCTGCCTTTGAAGTACTTCCAGCCACTCTGCAAACCGCGCTGCGTCCGGTGCTGAGCGAGCCGGGATTTGACGCGATGCTGCAGGCCGATCAGGTCACCTTGTTGCAAGAGCAAACTCAACTGGATGCCGATGCGCTGGCGCTGGCGCTGCTGCCGGTTGCCGCTGCCTGCGCGGTTGCCACGCTTTCACATTTTAACGTCGGCGCGATTGCGCGCGGCGTCAGCGGCAACTGGTATTTCGGCGCCAATATGGAATTTGCCGGCGCGACCATGCAGCAAACCGTTCATGCTGAACAGAGCGCCGTCACCCATGCCTGGCTGCGCGGTGAATCTCGTCTGGAGACCATTACAGTCAATTACACCCCCTGCGGTCACTGTCGCCAGTTTATGAATGAACTTAACAGCGGCACAGATATTCTCATTAGCCTGCCGCAGCGCGCGGTGCATACGTTGGCGCACTATCTGCCTGACGCATTCGGCCCAGGCGATCTGAATATCACCGAACGCCTGATGGATGATGTGGACCAGGGTTATGTTGCAACGGGCGATGCGCTGTCTCAGGCCGCCGTCAAGGCGGCTAATCGCAGCCATGCGCCTTACAGTCGGGCGTTCAGCGGAGTGGCGTTACAGACCGCCTCCGGCCGGATTTTCAGCGGACGCTATGCAGAAAACGCCGCCTTCAATCCCAGCCTGCCGCCTTTGCAGGCCGCGCTGATTCTACTGAATATGGCGGGGGAATCCTGCCACGATATTCAGGCCGCCGCATTAGCCCAGACGCCGCAGCCAGCCCTGGATCAGTTCTCTGCAACTCAGGCCACCCTGCACGCCCTGGGTTGCGATAACCTGACGCACCTTACGCTGGCAAAAGCGTAAGGTGAGGCACGGTTTTAAACAGTTTCTAAATCTTTTATTTACAAAAGCTGTACATCGGCCAGAAATTTCATAGGATCTGGCGCCAGGTCTTCGTCATCACAATAAAACTGGCGTCACCCTACTCTTTGATTATTGCGCCAGGAAAACTTGCAACCGGAGCATGACTGCATGGAACTCGAATACGAAAGTAAACGCCCGCTATATATTCCTTATGCTGGCCCTATATTGCTGGAATTTCCGCTGCTGAATAAAGGCAGTGCCTTCAGCATCGAAGAGCGCAATGAATTTAACCTCAATGGCTTACTGCCAGAAGCGGTAGAATCCATCGAAGAGCAGGCAAAACGCGCATGGCGTCAGTTTCAGGACTTCAAAAACAACAACGATAAACATGTCTACCTGCGCAACATTCAGGATACCAACGAAACGCTGTTTTATCGTCTGCTGGACAACCATCTCGAAGAGATGATGCCGATTATCTACACGCCAACCGTCGGTGCCGCCTGCGAACACTTCTCAGAAATTTATCGCCGCGCGCGTGGCGTGTTCATCTCCTATCCCAACCGTGCGCACATCGAAGACATGCTGCAAAACGCCACCAAACAAAATGTGAAAGTGATTGTGGTCACTGACGGTGAGCGCATCCTTGGCCTGGGCGATCAGGGCATCGGTGGCATGGGCATTCCAATCGGTAAGCTGTCCCTGTACACCGCCTGTGGCGGCATCAGCCCCGCTTATACCCTGCCGGTGGTGCTGGATGTGGGCACCAATAACCAGCAGCTGCTTAACGATCCGCTGTACATGGGCTGGCGCCATCCCCGTATCACGGGCGAAGAATATGACGAGTTTGTAAACGAGTTTATTCAGGCCGTGAAACGCCGCTGGCCAAAAGTGCTGTTGCAGTTCGAAGATTTTGCACAGAAAAACGCCATGCCGCTGCTGGAGCGCTATCGTGACGAAGTGTGCTGCTTCAATGATGACATTCAGGGTACTGCTGCGGTCACCGTTGGCACCCTGATTGCCGCGAGCCGTGCAGCAGGCAGCCGCCTGTGCGAGCAGAAGGTTGTCTTCCTGGGCGCGGGTTCAGCCGGTTGTGGTATTGCCGAACAGATCATCGCACAGATGAAATCGGAGGGTCTGAGCGACGACGAAGCCCGTCGTCGCGTCATGATGGTGGATCGCTTTGGTTTGCTGACCGACAAACTGCCTAACCTGCTCGATTTCCAGAGCAAGCTGGTGCAGAAAAGCGACAACCTGAAAGACTGGGATACCTCAAATGATGCGATCTCACTGCTGGACGTGGTGCGTAACGCACAGCCAGACATCTTAATCGGTGTGTCAGGTCAGCCTGGGCTGTTCACAGAAGAGATCATCCGTGAGATGCACAAGCACTGCAAACGTCCAATCGTGATGCCGCTTTCTAACCCAACGTCTCGCGTTGAGGCCACGCCGGCAGACATTATTGCCTGGACCGATGGTGCCGCCCTGGTCGCTACCGGTAGTCCGTTCTCACCGGTTTCGTGGAACGGTAAGACCTACCCGATCGCGCAGTGTAATAACTCCTACATCTTCCCTGGCATTGGCCTGGGCGTGATTGCGTCTGGCGCATCGCGTGTCACCGATACCATGCTGATGACGGCCAGCCGTGCTCTTGCGGATTGTTCACCGCTGGTGAACGATGGTGAAGGCCCGGTTCTGCCTGAAATTAAAGATATTCAGGGCGTGTCGAAGATTATCGCGATGGAAGTGGGCAAAGCTGCCCAGCTCGCGGGCGTCGCGGTGGTGACTTCAGAAGACGTGCTCTCACAGTCTATCGCCAATAATTTCTGGCTGCCTCAATACCGCCACTACCGCCGTACCTCTATCTAAAAACACGGCGCTGGATCCCTGCGGATCCAGCGCTGCTTAAATTTACACCAGCCAGACGGGGTAAACTTGCTTAGCGGGTGACGCTCAAGTAGCCTTGTCCCACCCAAACTTCGGATCTCGAGTGCTCAGGCGCATGTTGAAACGCGTTTTCATTGCTCTGCTTTTCATCATCTTAACGATGGTGGCGACGGCGCTCGGCCTGGACCGCTGGATCAGCTGGAAAACGGCACCCTATATCTATGACAACCTTGCTTCCCTGCCCCACCGTCAGGTCGGGGTGGTACTGGGCACGGCCAAATATTATCGCACCGGCGTGATTAACCAGTATTACCTGTACCGCATGCAGGGCGCGCTTAACGCCTATAACAGTGGAAAGGTGAACTACCTGCTGCTGAGCGGGGACAATGCGCAGCAAAGCTACAACGAACCCATGACTATGCGGCGCGATCTCATCAAAGGTGGCGTCGATCCTGCTGATATTGTGCTGGACTATGCGGGCTTCCGTACGCTGGATTCTATCGTCCGTACGCGTAAGGTATTCGATACCAACGACTTTATTATCATTACCCAACGTTTTCACTGCGAACGGGCGCTGTTTATTGCCCTGCACCTGGGGATTCAGGCGCAGTGCTATGCGGTTCCGTCTCCTAAAAATATGCTCAGCGTACGAATGCGTGAAGTCGGTGCGCGGCTGGGTGCGCTGGCCGATCTGTTTTTACTGAAGCGCGAACCGCGTTTCCTTGGCCCGCTGGTGCCGATCCCGGCTGTACATGAAGTTCCTGAAGATGCACAGAGCTATCCTGCCGTGACGCCAGAACAGCTACTGGAACTGGAACAGAAACGCCGTCAGTAATTCATCCCGTTTACCCGCGTTTCAGTAACAGATGAGCCCGGAATGGCTTATGGCTCCCCCGCCCGCCTGATGCTGCTGTCAGAAATGAAACGGGAAGGCTGCGGCGACGTCCGCGCCAATTCAGGGTTGCGCACCGTGACGTTGAGCCTGTGCCATGAAAGAAACAGCGCCCCGACGATGAGCGAACCCCACAACACCGCGTAAAAGGGCGCAAAAAAAGCGGCCCTGAGGCCGCTTGCATTATTGCCACTGCTGTTATTTTTTACGCGAGTACTTCAACGAGTCGAGCGCCACAGCGAAGATAATGATGCCGCCCTTGATGATGTACTGCCAGTAAGGGTTGATACCGATATAGGTCAAACCGTAGTTGATGACCGTGAAGATCAGCACCCCGGTCACCACACCGGCCACCGTACCGACACCACCGGCAAAGGACACGCCACCGACTACGCAGGCTGCGATAGCATCCAGTTCATACATGAAACCGAGGTTATTCGTGGCTGAGCCGATACGACCCGCTTCCAGCATACCGCCGAAGGCATAAAACACGCCTGACAAGGCATAAATCAGGATCAGGTTCAGGTTAACGTTCACACCTGACACTTTTGCCGCTTCCGGGTTACCCCCGATAGCAAAAATGTTTTTACCAAAGCGCGTTTTGTTCCACAGAATCCAGACAAACACGACAGCAATCGCTGCATAGAAGGTGATGTAAGACAGTTTGAAATCACCGAAACGAAGGAAGCCTTGTGTGAAAGTTGAGAAGCCATCATAGAAGCCCGCAATCGGTGAGGCCCCAACGAAGTCGTAATACAGTGAGTTAATGCCATAAACGATGATCATGGTACCCAACGTAGTGATAAAAGGCGTCACTTTCAGATAGGCAATAATGACACCATTCACCAGACCAATAACGGCACCAATCACACAAACAATCAGGATAACGACCGGAATCGGCACGGTTTCCAGATGCGGAAACACTTTGTTGACGTTATCCATGGATTGCAGCAATGAGGCGGCTACAATGGCGGCCAGCCCCACCTGACGCCCGGCAGACAGGTCAGTACCCTGGGTCACAATCAGCCCCGCCACGCCCAGCGCGATAATAATACGCACCGAAGACTGGGTCAGAATGTTACTCAGGTTCATTAAACTTAAAAATGTCGGATCCTGGAAAATAATAACAGCCAGTAGTACCAGCAGTACGACATAAATGCCGCCCTCTTTCAGCCAGGTTAGCGCATTCTTTTTTGTAGTCGCTTTCATGTTAACAGCCCTTACTTCATTAAAGGTGTAATGACGCTAAACGCAATATTTCGTTCTGCGTGGTCGTTTTCGTATCAACAATGCCGGCGACCAGACCGTTACTCATTACCAGAATACGATCGGTGATGCCCAGCAGCTCTGGCATTTCGGAAGAGATAATAATGATGCCCTTTTCCTTCTTCGCCAGCTCAGCCATCAGCTGATAAATTTCGAATTTGGCCCCCACATCAATACCGCGCGTGGGTTCATCAAGCATTAAGATTTCAGGCTGAGTCAGCAACCAGCGACCAATAATGACCTTCTGTTGGTTACCACCAGAAAGTGAACCAATTTGCGTATGATGCCCTGGCGTTTTTACCCGCATAGCGTCGATAACCCATTGGGTATCGCTTTTCATGCGTTTATTATCCAGCAGACCAATACTGTTCTTATATTTTTTGATATTGGATATCAGGGAATTAAATCCAATATCCAGAAAAGCGTAAATACCGGTAGAACGACGCTCTTCAGTTACCAGCGCAAAACCATGGTTAATGGCTTCATTGGCGGTATGATTGTTAATCGTTTTACCATGCAGTTTAATTGTGCCGCCCGATTTTTCGCGAATGCCAAACAGCGTTTCAACGATATCGGTACGTTTTGCACCCACTAACCCGGCAATGCCGAGTATCTCCCCTTTACGTAAATCAAAAGAAATATCGCGAATTGAGGGCTGACGCAGCGAGGTCAGATTGCGCACCTCCAGAATGGTTTCACCCGGAACATTGGTGCGATCCGGGAAGCGCTGACTGAGAGAACGCCCAACCATCATGGAGATGATCTTATCCATATCCAGCCCTTCAAGCGGCTGAGTCACAATCCACTGGCCATCACGCAGGATGGTAATTTCATCGCACAGCTGGAAAATTTCTTCCATTTTATGCGAGATATAAACAATTCCGCAGCCGCGATCTTTGAGCTTACGAATAATCGTGAACAGATGATTAACTTCTTTTTCGGTTAACGAAGAAGTCGGTTCATCCATGATCACGATTTTGGCGTCATAGGAAAATGCTTTGGCAATCTCAATCATCTGCATTTGCGAGACGGAGAGATGGGCGACTTTATCACGCGGATCGATATTAATATCCAGCTCGTCGAAAATCGCTTTGGTATCACGGTACATTTTGTCCTGATCGACAAAAAGGCCTTTGCGTGGATAACGCCCAAGCCACATGTTGTCCATCACGGTACGCTGTAATACCAGGTTTAATTCCTGGTGCACCATCGACACGCCGTTTTCCAGCGCTTCTTTGGAGCTTTTGTAATCTATTTCCTGCCCTTGAAAAAGAATGCTGCCTGTATCTTTTTTATAGATACCAAATAAACACTTTAACAATGTCGATTTACCAGCGCCGTTTTCACCCATCAGTGCATGAACGGAGTGAGGCCGCACTTTTAAATTAACGTTGTCGAGAGCTTTCACGCCGGGAAATGATTTACTGACGTTGGTCATTTCCAGCAGATATTCGCGCTGCGCGGTCGTATTATCACTGGCCATAATTTACCTGGCTACAAAACGGTGATGACATAAAAAAGGCGCAGCAGCTGCCGCGCCCGTCTGCAAAGAGTTATTTCTGGAACTGAGACAGGTTTTCCTGATCAACTGGTACATAAGGTACGCGTACGATCTTATCAACCATCTTGAAGTTGGTGCCTGCCGTCGCCGGTTTGCCATCTGCAAGGTTCTTGGCCATGTCGATGGTGGCTTTCGCCTGGTTTTCCGCGTCATTCAGCACGGTACCGGCCATTGCGCCTGACTTAACCAGCGCCAGTGCTTCAGGTAACGCATCCACACCGAAGACAGGGATGGAAGACATGTTGTGTGCTTTCAGCGCTTCTACGGCACCCATTGCCATGGCATCGTTGTTGGCGATAACCACTTCGATTTTCTTGGCGTTAGGGCCTGACAGCCAGGCGTCCATCTTATCTTTCGCCTGAGCGGTATCCCACATTGCCGTATCCATCGCTAACTGCTGGGTTTTAACACCGTCTTTGTTCAGCGTATCGATAACGTATTTGGTACGCGCTTCCGCATCCGGATGGCCCGGCTCGCCTTTCAGCAGAACGAACTGAATCACACCATCTTTATTCAGGTCCCAGGCCGGGGTTGCTTTCCAGTGCTTCTCAATCAGTTTGCCCTGAATCACACCAGACTCTTTTGAGTCAGTCCCCACGTAGTAAGCTTTGTCATAGCTGGCCAGCACTTTCGCGTTTGGCTCTTTGTTGAAGAACACCACGGGAATGTCGTTAGCACGGGCTTTCTGGACAACCACCGCGGCCGCGGCCGGATCGACCAGGTTAATTGCCAGCGCTTTCACGCCTTTTGCCATCAGCACGTCAATTTGATCGTTCTGTTTAGACTGGTCGTTCTGCGAGTCATTCATCAGCAGCTGAATACCGCCCAGCGTCTTGGCTTCTTTCTCGATATCTTTACGTACCATCGACATGAAGTTGTCGTCGTATTTGTAAATGGTTACGCCGATACGCGTGTCAGCGGCATGCGCCGTTGCACCAAACATCATGCTGGCAACCAGTGCTGTGAGCGTGAAAACCTTCTTATTCATGGTATCTCCGGTTTTTTTGCAGGGTCTTTTTTTGTTCTGCCGCGCAGATGGCGTTAGAACATCAGGTAGAATTATTCGGCGAGGCAGGATGCGCTCTCTATCAGGCTGAGCCACTGCTGTGCCATGCAAAACTCAACTTCCGTGACTTCCGTGTAGGCTACTGCATCCATAGTGCGTGTCATGAACCATGTAAACCGGCGACCAGGCCGGTGCCCTCAACAGGAGAGTGGCGTTACATAATGTTTCAGTACTGTAAGACGCTGCCATCATAGTGATAGCAATGTTAATTAACTGTGAATACAATCACAGATTGAAAACGGTTACATCGTGGAATCGCCTGAATTAGTGACGGACTCCACAATTTGCTTTTGCGCTACGGAATGGCGGCGTACCAGCGTCGGCATAAAGATGTGTTTTGCACTGCTGTCGATACAGCCCGCGGCCCCCTGAAGCGCCAGCTCGGTGGCAAGTTTTGCCATTGAAACAATGGGATAGCGAACGGTGGTCAGTTGCGGATCGGTGTATCGGGAAATCGGAATATCGTCGAAGCCCACTACGGAAAAATGCTGAGGGACCTGAATTCCGTTGTCTTTAAGGGCCGTAAGCGCGCCTGCCGCCATGCTGTCGTTATAGGCGAATATGGCGCTCAAATTGAGATTACGCCCCAGCAGTTCAACCATTGCGGCTTCGCCGCCCTGCATGTCGGGTTCGGCGCTGGCTATCCAGCTTTCCTGCGGACGAATCCCCTGCTCTGCCAGGGCCTGCAGCCAGCCTTCACGCCGCTGTGTAACGTCTTCAATGGGATGACTGGAACACAAATAGCCAATGCGGCAATGCCCCTGTTGCAGCAGCATTCTTGAGGCCATCAATGCGCCCGTTACATTATCAAGGCTGACACAGCGATGCTCGAAACCCGGCACGCTACGGTTAATCACCACCATACCGGGCACCTGGCTCATAAAATCGGCCAGTTCGGCGTCTGAAAGCGTTTTCGCGTGCACCACCAGCGCATTGCAGCGTTGGCGTATCAACACTTCAATGGCGTGGCGTTCTTTTTCTTCATGGTGCCAGGAGTTACTGATCAGAACATGCTTGTGCACGCGCTGTGCCACGGTATCTACCGCCTTCACCAGCGCGCCGAAAAAGGGGTCGGAAACATCCATAACCACCACCCCGATGGTATCACTCACCTGGGTAGCCAGCGCCTGAGCGTTGGCGTTTGGGCGATAGCCCAGAGCGTCAACCGCCTGTAACACGACGTCACGTGTTTCAGCGGTGACCGCGCTGCTGTTATTTAGTACGCGCGAAACGGTGGCCACTGACACACCGGCCTGACGCGCAACATCACGAATCGTTATCATGCAGCACTTCCAGAGAGATAAGGCATTACGCCAGTTACAACACCGGCGCTATTTTGTCAGGGAAGATCGCCACACAGCGTGAATTACGTCACATCAATGAAAACGGTTACATACAATTCTGTAACCTTTGTGATGGCGGTCATTATCTTTCAGAGGGGGAAGTGGACGGTGCGCCTGCGGCAATCAGCGTCAGACGACGCCAGATCCATTCGAGAGGGCCCTGAGGGAAGTAACGCAGCCACAGCACGGAAAACAGCAGGTTAACGCACCAGATGACTGGCACCAGCATCACCAGCTGCAGGCGTGAGAAATGCATAAACTCGCCGAAGCGATAAAAGAGCGTGGTACAGATCAGGGATTGCAACAGGTAGTTGCTGAGCGCCATTCGACCTACGCAACGAATGGCATAGCTCAGCCGCCAGCGCTGGACAGAAGACCAAAAGCCAAAACACAATGCCGTATAGCCGAGGCTGATGAGCGGACTGGCCAGATCGCGCGGCAGTTGCAGATAAAACGCGCTCCAGCGGTAGTCCCAGTGAACCCACCACTGTGCGGCAACGCCCGCCGCCGCCATCAGCAAACCCAGCGGCAGCAACAGCGCGGCAACGCGTCGGTAGTGCTGTAGCGGAAAGGTTCCTTTCAGCCAGCCGCTGCGCACCAGCGCCGCCCCCAGCATCATCAGTCCCGCCAGTTGCCAGCCGTACTGGGCCACCAGCGCCATCAATCCCGAAGAAAGGTGATCTAAACGAATCTGCACGGCGGCCAGACCGCCCGTGAGCTTCCAGAACTGCTCGTACTGGATCTCTGCAGCGCCCGGGAGCCATGAGGGCGACGGTTCAGGGCTGGAGATCAAGCCAAATACCAGCAACACGGCGCATCCCATCAGATAGAGCAGAATTCCGGTGTTAATTAACCCCCGGGTAGAGGGAACATCGCGCAGCATACGCCAGATAACCAGCCCGATAATGCCGTAATCCAGCAAGATATCGCCTTCCCAGATAAATACGCTGTGAATCAATCCCAGCATCACTAACAGGGATAAACGGGCAGTCAGCCAGCGGCTACCGCGTGACAGCTGCATCTGCAGGCCTGCCCCGAACAGCAGAGCGAAAAGCGTCAGGAATTTAAGCTGGGCAAAGACATCGGAAATAGCCCACGTCCAGGCATCAGAAAGTGTGATGCTGCCCTGCCAGGCAGGATTAAGGTAGGCAGCAGAAGGTAAACCAAAGCCAATAATATTTAACAACAGAATGCCGAGAATGGCACAGCCCCGAATAAAATCCAGCACGAGGTAGCGTTGCATGTGGGATCCTGATGTCTCAGGCGGGCGACCGTCGCGCCCGCCCGTCAGCTTTAGTTATGACGCACCGCGCGCAGGAATTCCTGACGGGTATTTTGACTGGATTTAAACAGCCCACCCAGCGAGGTCGTGGTCGTGGCGCTGGTGGCATCCTTCACGCCGCGCGCTTTCACACAGTAGTGAACGGCATCGATCGAAACGGCAACGTTATTCGTTCCCAACAGCGTTTGCAGCGCCAGCAGGACCTGCTGTGTTAAACGCTCCTGCACCTGAGGCCGCTGCGCGAAGAACTGCACGATGCGGTTGATCTTGGATAAGCCGATCACCTTATCTTTAGGGATATACGCGACGGTGGCTTTCCCGTCGATAATCACAAAATGATGTTCGCAGGTGCTGGTCAGCGTAATGTCGCGAACCGTCACCATCTCATCCACTTTCATCTTGTTTTCGATGAGCGTGATTTTGGGGAAGTTGGCATAATCGAGACCGGAAAAGACCTCATCGACATACATTTTGGCGATGCGATGCGGGGTTTCCATCAGGCTGTCATCTTCAAGATCAAGATTCAGCAGCTGCATGATTTCCGTCATATGGCCTGCAATCAGGCTCTTACGCGTTTCATCGTCTATTTCACGCGTGGGTGCGCGCAGCGGCGTTTCCAGCCCACGCGCCAGCAGCGCTTCGTGGACCAGTGCAGCTTCCTGACTCAAGGTGCTCATCTTACTCTTCTCCGGCAGGTGTTGCGCCCGCCGTCTGTTGCCAGCGGGTCATATTTCTGAGTGCGTATTGTGAAACTTTCTGTGCAGGGAATCCAGCAATCAATCCGATTGGAGATGAAAGCTTTTCACGCGTCCCGCCGCCAGACCAGAAGCCCTGCGACGATCAGACTGGCCCCTGCCACCCACAGTGCGGGTTCGAGACGATGAAGAAACAGCGTTGACAGCGAGGAGAGCATGGGCCCTGCCAGTTGCCCAACTGCATAGCCGGTTGTCAGCAGGCCGGCCATATAACGCATATGCTGCGGTGCCAGTTCACGGGCACAGAGCAAAGACAGCTGTACCACACACAGAAAGCCGCCCCCTACCAGCAGCGCGCCGATAAGCAGCCCGCTGAACCCCGGCAGCAATGCGGCCGCCAGCACACCCAGCGCCTGTGCCCACAGGGCCACCGCCAGGCGGGCATGACTGCTCCCCGTCTTGCGCGTGACAATGCCCAGAACAATACCGATGACCGCCGCACCGCCGAATATCGGCCAGACAAACTGTGCCATGGCACTGCCTGGAAAACGCACTGCAGCCATTTGTGAAAGAAATGTCGCGGGGAGAATATAGCCAAATCCCGCCAGGCTGTAACTCAGGACCAGCCGCCGGAGGTTACGGGTCAGCACCAGCGATGGCGGTGCCTGCTCCGGACGATGTAGCTCACCCTTGCGCGGCAGATTTCGGCTAATGAGCGCCACCAATACCGCCGCCAGCGCGGCATAAACCCACCAGGCCAGCGCCGCTGAGACCTGATATCTGTGCAAGCTCACCGCGAGCAGACCGCTGATAAAAATGCCTGCACCCGGTCCGGCAAAGACGGCTGCCGACAGCCCCGGACGACCATACTGATGCAACTGCTCGTTGCTCCACGCCGCCGCCAGCACCAGGGCGCATCCACTGGCCCAGCCGATGGCAAAGCGAATAACGCCATGCCACCACGGCCCGTCGGCAAAGGCCGACAGTGCCGTCAGCACCACGGCGCCCCACGTTCCGAGTTGCAGACGCAACGCGACCTTATGGCGTGCGCGCATGGCATCGAAAGACCCGCACAGGTAGCCCAGATAGTTTAACGCCGCCACAAGGCTGGCGCTGGTCAGCGTTAACTGGTGCGCCTGAATCATCAGGGGAACCTGCGGGGTGAAGGCAAAGCGCCCGATTCCCATTACAACAAACAACGTCAAAAATGCACTTATTGCCACGCGAAACGCCATCTGCCACCTCAGTTTTTTACACAGAAACTTGCTTATAGCATGAACGATGCTTACACTCACAAAAAGTGAATAATCTTAAGCAACTTGTTTACAGGAAGAGAACACTATGGATTTAGTTCAGTTACGTATGTTCTGTTCCGTGGCAGAAAGCGGTTCCCTGGCCCGTGCTGCGGAACAGCTGCATCGGGTTCCCTCCAACCTCACGACGCGTCTGCGTCAGCTGGAAGAGGAACTGGGTGTCGATCTGTTTATTCGCGAAAAACAGCGCATTCGCCTGTCGCCCATGGGCCATAATTTCCTTAACTACGCCCAGCGTATTCTGGCCCTGAGTGATGAAGCATTAAATATGACCCGAGCGGGTAAACCCGGCGGGAATTTTGCACTTGGCTCGATGGAGAGTACCGCCGCGACGCGCCTGCCTGGCCTTCTGGCTGCCTTCCATCAGCGTTTTCCTGCTGTCGCCTTATCGCTGATCACAGGCACCTCAGGGGAAATTATTGATCGAGTACGTGAAGGTACGCTGGCCGCGGCCCTGGTCGATGGCCCGGTTCAGCACGACGATCTGAATGGCTGTATTGCATTTCGCGAGGAGATGGTCTTGATCACCGATCTTGATCATATCCCGGTAACCTGCGCGCGCGACACGCAAGATGATACCCTGTTTGCCTTTCGCAACAGCTGTTCTTACCGGGTTAAACTTGAAGCCTGGTACCGCGACAGCCAGGCCGCGCCTCACAGCGTGATGGAGATTCAGTCTTACCATGCCATGCTGGCCTGTGTCGCAGGCGGCGCGGGCGTGGCTATGATTCCCGCGTCGGTGCTGAAACAGATGCCAGACCGCGCCCGTGTTCAGGTACACAGCCTGCCGGCTGAATATCGCAACACCGCCACCTGGCTGATGTGGCGACGCGATGCTTTCACGCCCAACGTTGAGGCGCTGAAGTATCTTATTATTGAACAATTTCACGATCGTCCGCTCAATGACGAGCTGATGCATCCATTGCAGGCGGCGGAATAGAGTTTCCGCGCTATTTTTAACTTATCACGACCATCCAGACGCCACATCGCGTCACAATCTGACTGGAAGAGGGATTGCATGAACATGATCAAAACCCGTGCCGCCGTAGCCTGGGCCGCAGGCGAACCGCTAAAAATCGAAGAAGTGGATCTTATGCCGCCGCAGAAAGGGGAAGTGCTGGTACGTATCGTCGCCACCGGCGTCTGCCATACGGATGCGTATACGCTGTCCGGCAGCGATCCTGAAGGCGTGTTCCCGGCGATTTTGGGTCACGAAGGCGGTGGCGTTGTTGAAGCGGTCGGCGAAGGCGTGACCAGCGTTGAAGTGGGCGATCACGTGATCCCGCTTTACACGCCAGAATGTGGTCAATGTAAGTTCTGCCTGTCCGGTAAAACGAATCTGTGTCAGGCCATCCGCACCACGCAGGGCAAAGGTCTGATGCCTGACGGAACCACGCGTTTCTTTAAAGACGGCAAGCCGATTTTCCACTACATGGGCACTTCAACCTTCTCTGAATATACCGTCGTGCCTGAAATCTCCCTGGCGAAAATCAGTAAAGAAGCGCCACTGGAAGAAGTGTGCCTGCTGGGTTGTGGCGTAACCACCGGTATGGGCGCAGTGATGAACACCGCCAAGGTTAAAGAAGGCGATACCGTTGCCATCTTTGGGTTGGGCGGCATTGGTCTGTCGGCGATTATCGGCGCGAAAATGGCCAAAGCGGGCCGCATTATTGGTATTGATATCAACACCAGTAAGTTTGATCTGGCGCGTAAGCTGGGTGCCACCGATCTGATTAACCCGAAAGACTATGACAAGCCTATTCAGGACGTGATTGTTGAACTCACCGACGGCGGCGTGGATTATTCCTTTGAATGTATCGGTAACGTCAATGTGATGCGCTCTGCTCTGGAGTGCTGCCACAAGGGCTGGGGCGAGTCGGTGATCATCGGCGTTGCAGGCGCAGGTCAGGAGATTTCAACGCGTCCATTCCAGCTGGTAACCGGCCGCGTCTGGCGTGGCTCTGCTTTCGGTGGCGTGAAAGGCCGTTCACAACTTCCCGGTATCGTGCAGGATTATCTTGATGGGAAATTCGCGCTGAACGATTTCATTACCCATACCATGCCGCTTGAAGAGATTAATGACGCCTTTGATTTAATGCATGAAGGGAAATCGATCCGCTCCGTCGTGCATTTTAACAAGTAACCGGGGGCGCTATCTATGACATCTACTCTGGAGCTGCTGGAAGAGCATCGTATTTTTGGCGGCTGGCAGCAGCGCTGGCGTCATCAGTCTCAGGTGCTTCATTGCCCGATGACGTTCAGTATCTATTTGCCGAGTCCGCGCGGTGATTCCCCGCCGCCGGTGGTGTGGTTTTTGGCGGGCCTGACCTGCAACGACGAGAACTTCACCACCAAGGCTGGCGCACAGCGTGTCGCTGCCGAGCTGGGCCTGGTGTTAATCATGCCGGACACCAGCCCACGCGGTGAGCAGGTTGCGAATGACGAAGGCTATGACCTGGGCCAGGGCGCAGGTTTTTACCTCAACGCCACGCAACAGCCCTGGGCGGATCATTACCGTATGTTCGACTACCTGAGTGACGAGCTGCCTGAGCTGGTTGCCGATAACTTTAAGGTCAGTGAACGTCAGTCGATAATGGGCCACTCCATGGGCGGACACGGTGCGCTGATGCTGGCATTACGTCTGGGAAACCGCTTTGCGTCGGCTTCCGCCTTTGCGCCCATCGTTAACCCTTGTGAGGTTCCCTGGGGCCAGAAAGCATTCACGGCCTATCTGGGGGACGATCGCCAGGCCTGGCTCGCCTACGACAGCTGCCAGCTGATGCGGGAGGTTCAGCATCGTCTGCCGTTGTTGATCGATCAGGGCGACAGCGATCAGTTCCTGGCGGATCAACTGCAGCCGGAGCGCTTAGAAGCGATCGCGCAGGAAATGGGCTTCCCGTTGACCCTGCGCATCCAGCCTGGCTACGATCACAGCTACTTCTTCATTGCCAGCTTTGTCGAAGATCACCTGCGCTTCCATGCGCAACACCTGCTGGTAGGGTGATCTCACACAGGGGATTGCCAGTGCAATCCCCTGATTTCAAGACAGTCCTTCCTGTACCAGCCCGTCAATCATGACCTGCGGTGTGCCGTGTGAACAGTGCTCAATGCGGCCCTGTACGCCATAAACCTGCGCCAGGGTTGCTGGGGTGATAACGCTATCCGGCGTGCCTTCGGCAATTAACCTGCCCGCTTTAAGCATCACCGCATGCTGAGCGTGGCGTAAGGCAATATTGATATCGTGCACCACCACCACCGTGACCATATTGCGCAGCGCGGTTTCACGCCGTACCAAATCCATCACGTGGAACTGGTAGTTTAAATCCAGCGCGCTGAGCGGTTCGTCCAGCAGCAGCAGCGCAGGCCGACGAATCAGCGACTGCGCCAGGCCCACTAACTGTTTCTGTCCACCGGAGAGCTGGTCAAGGTAACGCATGGCCAGATGCGCAATGCCCAGTTGCTCCAGCAGCGCCATCACGTCCGCCTCGCTGGCGGCGCTATGTAAACCACCGGAGGCGCGCTGTGCCACGATAATGGACTCCAGCACGTGCAGATGAACGCCAGCCGGCAGCGACTGGGGCAGATACACGACCTGTCTGGCACGCTGGGCGAAAGGCTGAGTCATCAGGTCTTCCCCGTTGAGCCACAGCTCGCCCTGCCCTTTATTCAGTCCGGCCAGCGCACGCAGCAGCGTAGATTTGCCACAGCCGTTCGGTCCTAGCAGAACCGTAATTTCCCCACGCGGCAGGCGCGCCACATTCAGGTTTTCAATGACCTGGCGTTTGGGATAGCCGGTCGTGAAGCCGCGCAGGCTTAATCCTTGCTCCCTCATACTGTCCCCCGGTGACGCAGAATAATACTCAGGAAGAACGGTACGCCAATCAGCGAAGTCACAATGCCCACCGGCACGATGGCGCCGGGAATAAGGTTTTTCGACGCCACAGAAGCCAGCGACAACACCAGGGCACCGGTCAGCGCGCTGGCCGGCAAATAGAAGCGATGATCTTCACCAAACATCATGCGGGAAATATGCGGCGCCACCAGCCCAATAAAGCCAATCGGTCCGACGAAGGCGACGGCCAGCGCGGACAGTACGCTGATACGGAGCAGCGTGGCCAGGCGTAAACGACGAACATCAATACCAAAACTGATCGCCCTGTCTTCACCCAGGCGCAATGCGGTAAGTTTCCAGCTGCTGAGCATAGAGAAGGGAACCAGCAGCGCAAAGGCCGCACTCAGTACGCCCAGCTTTTCCCAGGAGGCGCGCGCCAGGCTGCCCATGGTCCAGAACACCAGCCCCTGTAACGTATCTTCGCTGGCGATAAACTGCATCATTGAAACCAGGGCGTTAAAAGTAAACACCAGGGCGATACCAAACAGCACCACACCGGACGATGACACCTGGGTCCATCGCGTAATGCCATCCAGCATCAACGCGGCAAACAGGGCAAACAGAAAGGCGTTGGCCGAGATAAACCACTGCCCGGAGATGCCCGGAATCCCTACGCCCAGAATAATCGCCAGTGCTGCACCAAACGCCGCCGCAGAAGACACGCCCAGCGTGAACGGACTGGCGAGCGGATTATTCAGGATCGTTTGCATTTCGGCGCCGGCGAGGCCCAGCGCCAGGCCAACAACAATCGCCATCAAGGCATAAGGCAGGCGAATATCCCAGACGATTACGCGGGTACCTGCATCGACGCTCTCAGGAGAGAGCAGCGTGTGCCACAACACGGACAAAGAGAGCCCTGCCGGACCGAGCGTAAAATCAAGAACGAGTGAGGCGAGTATCGCTATCAGCAGCGCACCCAGCCAGAAGATTCGGCGGCGGACAACCTGATGATAGTTTTTTAAGGTGTGCTGATGGTCCGCTTCAGCACCGATCAACGAGGATTCCGTTGTCATGATTCAACCCAGTAATGGCTCCAGAATTAAAAACGCAGCCACAATAGTGTAGGTGATAATAATTATCAATTCATGGAATGTTAACAGTGATGACGTAAGCTTAAAAAAACGCCCGGTGTTCACCGGGCGCTTCCAGGCATTGCTAGTCTTTATAGACGGGAAATTCCATCTCAGTATATTTGACGATCCGACCGCCCCGCACCAGCCTGTAACCCAGCCAGATCAGCAGGAACAGCGGCAGACCGATATAGGTAGCCGCCACGCCGTACCAGTCAATTTTATCCTGCAGGAACGCCTGATAATTCTGGCCCAGAGTGATAATCAGACAAAGGACAAAAGCAAAAATCGGTCCAACGGGAAAAAAGCCGGAACGATATGGCAGCGCAGTAAGATCGTGGCCCTGCGCAACGTAACCCCGACGGAAACGGTAGTGGCTGATTGCAATACCGAGCCAGGCGATAAAGCCGGTCATGCCTGAGGTATTCAACAGCCAGAGATAGACTTCCTGATTGCCAAATTTCGAGGTTAAAAAGCACAGACCAGCCACCACCGTGGTCGCCCACAGGGCATTACGGGGGACGCCACCTTTTGACAGGCGGGCAAAGATACGCGGTGCTTTGCCTTCGCGTGCAAGGTTATAAAGCATGCGCGTTGAGGCGTACATTCCGGAGTTACCCGCGGACAATACCGCCGTTAAAATGACCGCGTTCATCACCGCCGCCGCTGACAGCAGACCGGCATTTTTGAACACCAGCGTAAACGGACTGACGCTGATATCTTTAATATCATTGTGTAACAGCTGCGGATCGGTATAAGGCAAAATCAGGCTGATGATCAGGATAGCCAGCACATAGAAGAGCAGGATACGCCAGAACACCTGACGTACTGCGCGAGGAATATTCTTCGCCGGATCTTCTGATTCGCCCGCCGCAATACCGATGAGTTCAGTGCCCTGGAAGGAGAAGCCGACAATCATCGCCACGCCGATCATCGCGGCGAAACCGCCCGCAAATGGCGCGTCACCGACCTGCCAGTTATGCCAGCCCGCATTTTCAGCGCCGCGCATAATCCCGACAATCATCAGTACGCCAACCACGATAAAGATCACCACGGTGACAACCTTGATCAGCGAAAACCAGTACTCCGTTTCGCCGAAGCCTTTCACCGAGATGTAGTTGATCAGGAACATCAGGCTCAGGAACAGAGCGCTCCAGATCCATCCTGGCGTGTCCGGGAACCAGTAATTCATCACCAGTTGGGAAGCCACCAGGTCAACGGCAATCGTAACCGCCCAGTTGTACCAGTAGTTCCAGCCAAGGGCAAAACCAAAGCCTTCTTCGACGTATTTCGCACCGTAGGTAGCAAAAGAACCGGATACCGGCATAAATGCCGCCAGTTCACCCAGGCTGGTCATGAGGAAATAAACCATCAAACCAATCAGGGCATAGGAGAGTAACGCGCCGCCTGGACCGGCCTGAGAGATGGTGGCACCTGATGCCACAAAGAGGCCTGTACCGATTGAACCGCCAATGGCGATCATGGTGAGGTGACGCGCTTTTAGATCGCGTCGTAACGCAGGTTGTTGTGTTGTTTTTGTGTCATTATGCATGTGTAAACATTACGCTGGGTAAAAATAAGGCGCGATTGTAGCAGCAAAGGCCGCACTGTATAGCGAATGCTGCGTTGATATAAGTTACCTTCATGATAGGCGGCAGATTATTAGCGGCAGCGCCTGTCTCCCTGAATTTCAAGGGGTTGAACCGCTTATTTCATCATCAGCCTCCCCCTGCGGTTATTCCCGGCAGTAGGACAAAAACCGTGACAGCGCCTTTGAGATATGTTTTTGCCGGTGATGAATACGGTAAAGCGTACGCGTCAAATTGGGCAAAGGCGTATTCAGCTCAATGAGCGTTCCGGCACTGAGCTGGTCGGCAATAACCCGACGGGATAAACAGCTAATGCCCATGCCGTGACGCACGGCATGTTTGATCGCTTCGGAGTTGCCCAGTTCCATGCCCAGTTGAAAGGTCGGCAGATGAGACAGCAGCAGGTAATCAACGATTTCGCGCGTCCCTGAACCCCGTTCGCGAAGAATCCAGGTGGCCTCCGCCAGCGATGCCAGCGTCACCGGCTGCTGTAAAATGGCAGCATCCGGCGCGGCAAACACCACCAGCTCATCGTCAAGCCAGGGCTCGCTTACCAGTTCCGTCATATGACAGGGACCTTCGATTAACCCGACATCAACCCTGAATTCAGACACGGCCATGATCACGTCCTGGCTGTTTCCCACGCTCAGCTCTAAAGGTAAGGTCGGGAAATCACGGCGGTAGCCGGCAATCATCCCCGGCAACAGGTAATTCCCGATTGTGCTACTGGCATAAATTCGGATAGCCCCGTTATCTTCTTTAAACAGCTGTTCGATTTCCGTCGCCTGTTCAAGCAGGCCCACGGCCCGCGGGTAAAGTAACCGGCCGTGTTCATTCACTACCAGTCGCTTACCTACACGGTCGAAAAGCTGAACGCCAAGCTGGTTTTCCAGATCGGCGAGTGCCGCACTGACGGCTGACTGGGACAAGGCCAGCACCTGAGAAGCCTGCGTGGTGGAGCCGCTTTTCAGCACTTCGGTAAAAACGTCGATTTGTCGCAGTGTAATGTGCATGGAGACTCCTGAATCTAACGCTGTAAGAGATAAACCATCAGGGCTATCCACAGCAGAAAAACCACACCCAGCACACCGAACAGGGTTTTACCGCGTGCACGCTGCTGCCGGGCACGCTCTGCGCTGCTGGCGCGCACTTCCGTGGGTAACATTTTCAGCAGCAACATGACGCCGGTGGGAATGATCACTGCATCATCGAGTAGCCCGACGACCGGGATGACATCAGGGATCACATCAATGGGGCTGATGCCGTACGCCATGAGTCCCACGGACGCGCCTTTACACCACAGCGGCGTTCGGGGATCGCGGCAGGCATAGGCGAGCGTTAAAACATCTCTTTTGATGAGCGTGATGAAGCGCCCCAGTCGTGCGAACAGCATATATCCTGCCTTATCACTTATAGCGGTAGATTATAAATATATAATCAATTTCACTTTTAACAAACCTGGCGTGATGATGCGTGCTCAACCAGGAGCGTAATCATGGCCGACATCAGCATTTCAAAATCTCACACTGTGCAGCAATGGCTGCCAGGCCTGTTGCTATGCGGTACCCTTGCCAGCGTCACGGCGCTGCTGGCGCAGGTACCTGCCGTCTCGCGTCTGGGGCTGGGTTCGTTAACTCTGGCCATTATGCTGGGCATCATTATCGGGAACAGTGTTTATTCCCCCATGGCCGGTCAGTGCGACGCTGGCGTACTGCTGGCCAAACAAAAACTGCTCCGGCTGGGCGTGATACTGTTCGGATTTCGCATCACCTTACAACAAATCACGGATGTCGGCCTGAGCGGCGTCGTTATTGATGTACTGACCCTGAGCAGCACGTTTTTTATAACCTGCCTGCTGGGCAGGCGCCTGCTCAGGCTCGATCGTGACACCGTGTGGTTAATCGGTGCGGGGAGCAGCATCTGCGGTGCCGCTGCCGTACTGGCCACAGAGCCAGTCGTGAAAGCGGCCCCCTCAAAGGTGGCGGTGGCGGTGGCAACGGTCGTGCTGTTTGGCACCCTGGCGATCTTTGTTTATCCCTTGCTGTGGCCATGGGTTCATCATCTTTTCCCTGCCGTCAGTCTGACACAGTTTGGTGTTTTCACCGGTTCGACGATCCACGAAGTGGCCCAGGTGGTCGCCGCCGGGCACAGCATTGCGCCCGAAACCGAGAGCAGCGCAGTCATTGCGAAAATGCTCCGGGTGATGATGCTGGCTCCGTTTTTACTGTTGCTGAGCGGTGTACTGCGACGTGAACAGACAGCACAGCATAGCGCACAGCCGGTCACCTTTCCGTGGTTTGCTTTAATGTTTGTTGCTGTCGCTCTGTTCAACTCCCTGCACTGGTTGCCGGCCGGGTGGGTTAACACATTAAATACCCTCGGCGGGATCCTGCTGACCATGGCAATGGCAGCGTTGGGCTTAACTACCCGCTTTACTGCCCTGCGCGCTGCCGGATTTAAGCCTGTGCTGTTAGGAGCACTGGTATTTGTCTGGCTGATTGTGGGTGGCGGTACTATTAATCTGCTGGTCCAGCACCTCATGGCGTAAGCACGCAGCCCTCTCCCTTCCTGACCGGCCCTTGACGGGGCCGGTTATGGCGGCCACTTCCCCTTCACTGCACCACTCGCGGGGATTTGCGAGACGCGCCGTACATTACTGCGCCGTTATTAGGCGAACGCCCCGGTCTGCCCTATTTTAGGCAGGTCATTTTTTCGAGCCGGGACGGATGAAGATAAAAACCACCACGCCAACGCCTCACGATGCCCTGTTCAGGCAGTTTCTGACACAGCCCGATATTGCGCGGGATTTTATGGCGATCCACCTGCCAGAACCGTTACGAGCCTTTTGCGACCTGTCCACCCTTAAACTGGAATCGGGTTCGTTTGTCGAAGACGATCTGCGTCAGTATTTCAGCGACGTGCTCTACAGCCTTAAAACCGCATCCGGGGAAGGCTACATCCACGTGCTTATCGAGCATCAGTCCGGTCCGGATCAACATATGGCCTTCAGGTTGATGCGCTATGCGGTTGCCGCCATGCACCGCCACCTGCAGGCCGGGCATAAAACACTGCCGTTGGTTATCCCAATGTTGTTCTATACCGGTAAACGCAGCCCGTATCCTTATTCCCTCTGCTGGCTCGATGAATTTGCCCGACCGGACATCGCGGGCGCACTGTACACCACGGCTTTCCCTTTGGTTGATGTGACGATTATCCCTGACGAGGAGATTGCACACCATCGCAGCATGGCCGCCTTAACCTTACTGCAAAAGCATATCCACCAGCGAAACCTGACAGCCCTGATTGACAGCCTGGTCAGTCTTCTTCTACATAAACATCTCTCTTCATCGCTGGTGATATCGCTGGTAAACTACATGATACAGGTGGGCGAAGCTTCAGATGCGCAAACCTTTGTTCATAAGCTGGCACAGCGGGTGCCGCAACACGGAGAGGCTCTGATGACCATTGCAGAACAGCTGGAACAAAAAGGCATTGAAAAAGGCAGGAAGGAAGAAGCGCTGAAGATTGCCCGGACCATGTTAAATAACGGCCTTGATCGCCCGACCGTGATTAAAATGACCGGCCTGACAGAAGACGAATTGGCGAAACTCCGCCACTGATCCGCTGCGTTGCCTTCTTCTGACAGACAAGGTCGATTCGGCACCGGCCGGTTTCGCCTCACGCCCGGCCCCTTTTCTGAGACTTTTCGCGTATTCGGGTGAAAACAGCGAGCCCTTTGTGGCACGGCTGTATTCCTGATAATGCCCCCTCCTGACCTCGCTAAAAATTTCCTGCGCACCGCGCTTTGCCACAGCGCCATCGTGTATCATGCCGTTCAATCTGAGTTAAATCCTTCAGGAGAACGGCATGAAGTATATTGGCGCGCACGTCAGCGCATCGGGTGGTGTGGATCAGGCGGTCCTCCGCGCCCACGAACTGGAAGCCACGGCTTTTGCGCTGTTCACGAAGAACCAGCGTCAGTGGAAAGCCGCCCCGCTGTCAGACGAAACCATCGCCGCCTTCCGCGCTGCCTGTGAGAAATATCATTTTGGACCGGGCCAGATTCTGCCGCACGACAGCTATCTGATAAACCTGGGGCATCCGGTCATGGACGCGTTGCAAAAATCGCGCGATGCGTTCGTAGATGAAATGCAGCGCGCGGAACAGCTGGGGCTGACGCTACTGAATTTTCATCCGGGCAGTCATTTACAGCAAATTGATGAGCTGACCTGCTTAAAGCGCATCGCCGAGTCAATTAACATCGCCCTGGATCAAACCCACAGCGTGACCGCCGTTATCGAAAATACCGCCGGTCAGGGCAGCAACCTGGGGTTCCGCTTTGAACATCTTGCGACCATTATTGAACACGTCGAAGATAAGTCGCGCGTCGGCGTTTGCATCGATACCTGCCATGCCTTCGCGGGCGGATACGATCTGTGCAGTGAAGCCGCCTGCACGGAGACCTTTGCCGAATTTGAGCGCGTGGTGGGTTTTAACTATCTTCGCGGGATGCACCTGAATGATGCCAAAAGTACGCTGGGCAGCCGGGTTGACCGTCATCACAGCCTGGGTGAGGGGAATATCGGTAAAACCGTCTTTAGCTGGATGATGAAGGATTCGCGGTTCGATGGTATTCCGCTGATTCTGGAAACCATTAATCCCGATATCTGGAAAGATGAAATTGCCTGGCTTAAGTCAGAACAACGTTAAGAAATAAGAAAAAGGAGCCTTGCGGCTCCTTTGTCGTCTTACCTGTCAGGCTTTCGCCAGCTCTTCTTCCGGGCGCTTCAGTACTGCATAGCCTAATCCGGCAATCGCGGTACCAATCAAAATCGCCATCAGATAACCCACGACCGGCGTAATCGCCCCCGGGATTAACAGGACGAACAGGCCACCGTGCGGTGCCATCAGCTTGGCACCAATCGCCATGGAAACGGCACCGGTTACTGCGCCACCGACGATACAGCATGGCAGGACGCGCATCGGGTCACGGGCCGCAAACGGAATCGCACCTTCTGAAATAAAGCACAGACCCAGAACCAGCGCGGCTTTACCGCCTTCCTGCTGACCTTTGTTAAATTTACGACGCGCAACCAGCGTCGCCAGCCCCATCGCCAGCGGTGGCACCATACCGGCAGCCATAATTGCGGCCATAGGTGCGTAGGTTTGTGAACTCAGCAGGCCGACGCCAAATGCGTAAGCAACTTTGTTAACAGGACCACCCATATCGGTACACATCATGCCACCCAGGATAGCGCCCAGCAGGATTGCATTCGCGGTACCCATGTTAGCCAGCCAGCTGGTCAAACCGCTCATGATGCCCGCGACCGGTTTACCTACCACGTAGATCATCAGCAAGCCGGTGATCAGGCTGGCAAACAGCGGAATAATCAGGATAGGTTTTAGCGCTTCCATACTCTGTGGCAACTTCACCTTACCGCTGATCAGTTTGGCCGCATAACCCGCAATAAAACCGGCGATGATGCCGCCAAGGAAGCCCGCGTTGATGCTGGTGGCGATCATACCGCCAATCAGGCCAGGCGTCAGACCAGGACGATCCGCGATTGAGAAGGCAATAAAGCCCGCCAGAACCGGAACCATCAGTGCAAAGGCACTCCCGCCACCGATTTGCATCAGGGCAGCGGCCAGCGTACCGGGCTCTTTAAAGGCCGTGATACCAAACGCAAAAGACAGCGCGATACTCAAGCCACCCGCCACCACCATGGGCAGCATGTAGGAGACGCCGGTCAACAGGTGACGGTAAGCCCCCGCGCCGCCCTCTTTTTTCTCTTCCTGAGAACTGTTTTGCGCGCCAGAAGGTTTATAAGGCTTCGCTTCTGCCACGGCTTTATCCAGCTCCTGCGCGGTCTTTTTCAGTGCCAGACCGGTTGAGGTGCGGTACATCGGTTTACCCGCAAACTTAGCCAGATCCACTTCGATATCCGCGGCCACGATAACCAGATCGGCTGCGGCAACTTCTTCAGGGGTGATCGCGTTACCGGCCCCTACAGAGCCACGGGTTTCAACTTTAACCCACCAGCCGCGTTTGGTCGCTTCCGCCTGGATTGCCTCGGCCGCCATAAAGGTATGCGCAACGCCCGTTGGGCAAGCGGTCACAGCAACCACACGTTTTGGCCCATTCGCTGGCACAGCGGCAACGGCAGCAGGTGCTGCCACGCTGGCTTGCCAGGGTTTCGCTTCGGCTTTGGCACGATTCAGGAACAGTTCCGGTTCACTGACTGCCTGCTGCACATCGCCCAGCCACACGGATTTCCCCGTCAGCGCGGCATCCTCTGGTACTGTTTTACCGGTGACGATCACCAGTTCGGCCTCGGCCGGGTTTTCGGTTAGCGTTATACCAGCCTGAGCAGCCGCAGCGGCCAGACGTTGTTTTGCCATGTAGGCAGAAGCCAGTCCTGTTGAAGGATCTTTTATCAGCAGCGTTTTCACTATCGCTCTCCTGCTGTCAGTTAACGGGTTGTAAGTCGACGCGCGCCATCATTGCGGCCAACTGGGTACGATCGGTCACGCCGACGTTGCTCTGGCTGACAGCCATTGCGGCTACCGCAGTAGCCAGACGTAACGTATGTTCACTGGATTCACGCATTAACAGGCCATAAATCAGGCCACCTACCATGGAGTCACCTGCGCCAACGGTGCTGACAACTTCGCACACCGGCGGTTTAGCTATCCATTCACCTGAGGCATTGACCCAAAGTGCGCCTTCAGCACCCAGAGAAATCACCACATGTGCAATGCCCTGCTCACGCAACTCGTGCGCTGCGTCAATCACGTCCTGGAGTGCAGGTAGCTTGCGCCCTGCCCAAATCTCAAGCTCGCGACGATTAGGTTTAACCAGCCAGGGCGCGGCTTTCAGGCCCGCCACCAGGGCTTCGCGGCTACTGTCAAAGATGATGCAGGGACAGTGCGTACGCAGTTCAGTCATCCAGCGGGTAAAGGCATCAGGATCGACCCCCTCCGGCAGGCTGCCACTCACGCACACCATATCGAACTGGCCCAGCCAGGTTAATGAGTCGCTGGTAAAGCGATCCCAGTCCTGAGCCGTCACCTGAAAACCGGAAAAGTTAAGATCGGTCACATCACCGGTTTGCTCAGTCAGCTTGACGTTAATGCGCGTGCGGCCATTCACGACCTGAAAACGGTTGGCGATCCCCAGTTCACTAAAGAGCTGCTGAAAACCATCCTGATTGTCTTTACCCAGAAAGCCACCAACGGTTACGTCGATACCCAGATCTTTCAGCACTTTCGCCACATTGATGCCTTTCCCGGCAGCATGTAAGCCAGTGGTTTTCACCAGGTTCACTTCACCACGTTCAATTTCTGGCGTATAACCGACCAGGTCGTACGCAGGATTCAACGTGATGGTTGCAACACGTCTGGTCATGCCGCCCCCTCACCTAAGCCACTGTTGATGGCTTCTTCGATAGCCGTCAAAGCCTGTTGGGCATCTTCACCACTGGCAGTAAAACGCAGGCGGTGACCTTTTTTCACACCCAGCGCAACGACTTTCATCAGGCTGCGTCCGTTTGCAGGTTTACCGCTGCCATCGAGGTTGGTAATCGTAATGTCGCTGTTGAACTGTTTAATCACGCTCACCAGGGCGGTCCCCGGACGCGCATGTAAGCCATGCTCGTTGCGAATAGTAAATTCAGCCGTCAGTTGGTCTGCCTGCTCGTCAACTTCGCTGGTTAGCAGGGCATAAACACCTGCCGCATCGGCTTTCAGCAAACGGTCGGCTTTATTGCTGTGCAGCAGTGCGCTCAGGTAACCCAGTACCTCCAGCGGGCGGTCATCGACGGCGGCCACGCTGACTAGCATTGCCACGGATTCACCTTCATGTTCAAAGGCTGTCGCCGCGCGGCTGACGGCCACACCGCTTTGCAGATTGCCTTTGCCGCTGTCGCTTAACCAGATGCCCTGCCCCAGACTCAGCGGTTTACTGGAAACCACCTCAGCAACATAGCTGGCATCAACCACATCCGCAGCCTGTAAGCGGCCGGCATTGACGGCCTGCAGCGTTATCAGGTCACGTGCGCTGACATCCAGGGAAATTAATGAAGTATCGAAGCTGAATTCAGCTGACTGCTTCTCACCCATCAGCAGCGCACGCAGATCTTCAGCAGAGGCCGTTTTAAGCTGTTCGGCGATGCTGTCGTCACTCAGTACGTGCGTCAGCTGGCGCAGCAACGTCAGATGTTCATCAGATTTCGCGGCAATACCAATCGCGACATAGGCCGTTTGATCGTCGCCCCAGGCAATTCCCTGAGGAAACTGAAAGACCTGAACGCCGGTTTTCAGCACCAGATCGCGCGTGTCGGTGGTGCCGTGAGGAATGGCGATGCCATTACCCAAAAAGGTTGAGGTTTGCTGCTCACGCGCCAGCATGCCGTTGACATAACCTTCCGCCACGTTACCCGCAGCGGTAAGTGCCGCCGCAACCTGACGAATCGCATCTTCTTTATTTTGGGCGCTGGCTCCGGTATGGATGGCCTGCAATTCGAGCTGGAACATAATTCTCCTCGCTTGCTGATTGAATCGTTTCAGCTCAATGGTGTTGAATCTTGCTGTTTGACCTGATGAAGGTTGTCACAGTAACGCTGAAACGTTTCAGGGATTGTTATTCAGCTTGGCTTTGCAGGCAAGAAAATGCGTAAACGGCATAACAGATCTTTGACATTACGCACAATTCAGAGAGGTTACGGAATTTTCTTAAAAATAGTGCTGAAGTCTGGACGACACGAGGCCGAGTTTTTGAGCGTGATTTCAGCAGCGTCAGCAGACGCTGCAAACAGGGTAACGTTAACCTCTCAGAGGCACGTTGCCAGACAGTGATAATCCACCAGCACGGGCTTCACAGCATGGCGGCAAAGGGGCTTAGCCTTTTACCCTCATGAGCTCCTTAAGGTTAGAACAGCCTTGCTAAACCTGCTGAAAAAAGCATCGACAGACCGGTAGCCAGCAGGCCAGGCAGGATAAACGGGTGATCGATTATCCGTCGGCCAAGGCGGGTGGATCCCGTATCATCCAGCGCAACGGCGGCCAGCAATGTGGGATAGTTCGGTAAGATAAACAGGGACGCGGTAGCGGGAAAACAGATAACAAGCGTGGCGGGCGCAATGCCCATACTTAAGGCCATCGGAAATAAAATTTTGGTCGATGCCGCCTGAGAATAGAGAAAACATGATGCCAGTACGATAATCAACGCCAGTAACCATGTGGAATCCAGAAAATAGCTCGCCACCCTATCCTGCAACCACAGACGATTGCTCTCCATAAATGTGGAACCCAGCCAGGCCACACCCAGTATGCATATACAAGACGTCATTCCGGTTTTAAACACCGACGATCCCGGAATCGTATGCACATTCACCCGACAGAACATGACGATAGCCATCGCCACCGTTAGCATTACGGCAATCCGTGCCTGTCCGCTATTGAGAACGGGGCGAGTCATGATCTCCATTTTAGGGCTGCTGATAATGGCATAAATCAGCACTGTCACCAGGCCGAAAATAAAAATCAGTACTGAACGTCTGCCGTGGAGAGCGGAATGCGAATGCTGTACGGTGTTTACCGCATCGTCCTGATGCTCAAGCTGGTCTGTGTGACGTAAGCGATCCCACCACAGGTAAAACAAGGCGGAACAGAAAAGCGCCATGAAGGTGGCGGGAATGGTCACGGCAATCAGTTCAATATAGCCCCAACCATGCGGTCCCTGTTCCAGAATCCCAGAGAGAAAAATCACGGCGGCAGAAATGGGCGAGGCCACAATGCCCAGTAAGGATGCGGCAACGGAAAGCGCTAATGCGCGGGTTGGACGAAGGTGATTATCTCTGGCCACAGCCACAATCACGGGCATACAGGCAAAAGAGACCTGCCCGGTACTGGCCATCATGGTCAGTAACCAGGTTGAGAGCGGTGCCGTAATCACCAACAACCGCGGATAGCGACGTAAGGCACGTTCTGTCAGTTGCACCAGATAATCAATGCCGCCTGCCTGTTGCATGGCCGATATGGCGACGATCACCACCATAATAAATACCATTACCAGCATGGGCAGATCGCCAGGCGTGGCACCCAGCGCGCACAACATGATTACACCCGCCCCACCTGCAAACCCCACACCGATACCGCCAATACGCATTCCCAAAAACAGAAAAAAAAGCACGGTCATAAACTGTAGTAGTAGCATGATCCCATTCCTTCTGACTGCGGTTTACACCGTTCCAGCCCACACTCAAGGCCGGTACAGGCTTCCTTTCACTCCGCAAGGTTGCAACGGGTTATTTGTCGGTATGTCCTACAGAGAAATGGCACGCGGCTAAATAACCGTTTTCTGCGTATCAGGTGCACTGAGGGTGTAAATTCTTTTCGCGCTGATGCCTTTTTTCTCTGGCTGGCTGCCGGTCAGTAAACCGGGTTATCCCAGAGATACGTTGAATAGCCTTAGGCCGCGACGACAGGCAGTTCCCACATGAAGGCGCCCTGCCTGCCAGACTCGCCCGTTTTATTTCACCCGGCCCAGCTCAGCAGAACGCATTGCGGCATGAATCTCTTCGGCCGCTCCCTCACCCAGCGGTAACAGCGGTGAACGGACAGTGGCATGTTCCAGAATGCCACGCGCAACCAGCGCATGTTTGAGTGCGACAGTGCCTTCCATATGTGAGCCACGATGGTAAACCGCTTTAGTCACAGGCATCAGTCGATCATGTAAAGCACGTGCTTTCTTATAGTCCTGCGCTTTACCTGCGTTAATCATTTCAATCAGCGGCTCAGGGGCAATATTGCCGTAGCCCACCAGGAAGCCATCAACATCAAAAATGGTATGCAGCAGATATTCATCGTGGCAGGTCAGAATCTGTAGATCGGGACGTTCACGGCGGATGACGGGAATTTCAGTATCCCACCGCCGCATATTGCGCACGCCATTTTTCATCGCAAACACGCCGGGTTGCGCGGAAATATCCAGCAGCGTTTTCAGGTTATAGGTGGCTTTGGTCACATCCGGGTACTGGAATAAAATAAGCGGTAAACCACTCTCTTCATACACGACGCGGTAGCGATCCTGAGGTGCGCCGTCCTGGTATCCAAAACGCAACCAGCCGTGTGAGGGATAGAGCAAACCGGCAGCCGCACCGGCCTCGACAGCGCGTTTTGCCTCACGCGCCGCGACTTCGGTGCCTTCCCCGGTAATACCGGCAATAACGGGGATTTTGCCTTCGACCGATTTTACAAATGCCCGAATCACGTCGGCCTGTTCATCCTGCGTCAGAAAGGTGCCCTCGCCAGCATGACCCAGGACCACCAGCCCCTTTACGCCGTCGATACTTCCCAGCCAACTGCCCAGACGTTGAATCGCGTCAAAATCCACTTGCCCTTCGCGCGTGAATGGGGTGACAGGCGCAGGGGTTAAACCTCTTAGGTCGATATTAATCATGATTAACTCCTTGATGTGAAATACTTTTAGTCACAGGTTCAGTCAAAGTGACCACAATATGAAAACGTTACTGCAATCGTTTTCACATAAGATAAATTGGCAATCTAATTTCATTGCGTCAACCAGCGGCGATTGATAAATGAGGCAGTTATCACAAAACGTTTTGGGAGACGAAGAGAGTTTGCGATCGGGATCCCAGCGGGTTAATGACCACATTACATTCGCAATGCGGTCATTAAAGGAACGATTACTGATGAGGAGAAGACGTGGATTTTCGCGGAATTAACGTAGGAATAATGGTCGATAAATGGGGTTCATGCCTGCCATGGATAAGCATATCTACAGCATTACCGGCAATATGTTCCAGCGGTGTTCGCACTGAGGTCAATGCGACAGGCAAGCGGCTGACCAGGGGGATATCATTGTATCCGACCAGTGACAGGTCTTTGCCGATGGTCATGCCTGCACGATGCGCCGCAGCCATGACCCCAATCGCAATCTCATCATTGACGGCAAAAATTGCGGTTGGCCGCGAGGTATGGTTCAACATTGACGACCCCACATCTTCGCCTGACTTGATATTAAAGTCAGACGAACGGCACCATTCTGGCCGAACAGGCAAACCGGCTTCACTCATTGCCCGTTCAAAACCTTTACGACGATTCAACGCATTGGACGCAAAATCCGGTCCACCAATCATCCCGATTTTTCTATGGCCTAAATCGATCAGATGACGCGCTGCAAGGTAGCCACCCATTTCGTCATCGCCAACGGAAGAGGGACTTACGCCATCCGTACGCAATACCAGCACGTGCGGTATTTCGCGCTCCCGCAGGGTCTGGGGAAGCGGATCGCCCAGACGACAGGTTGAAAGAATCAGGCCGTCAACGCGTCTGTCCAGTAGGGATTCTGCGGACGCTTTTTCCTGTTGCGGATCGTCACCACAGGTCGCCACGATGGCAAAATAGCCGCGTCGTGAAGCTGCTGTCGCGATAGCCTCAAACAGCATCGCCGTCACCGCATCCGTCATACGCGGAACCAGAACGCCAAGCGTGCCGGTATCGCCCCTGCGCAGGCTGGAGGCAACATAATCACGCCGATAGCCAAGTTCACGGGCAACCTGGCGAACCTTTTCAGCTGACGCGCTTTTTGACTGCGGAAGCCTCTCATCCAGAATTCGCGATACGGTGGAGATGCTTACGCCCGCGGCATTAGCAACATCACGCATCGTTATCAGCCTTTTATCCGACTGTTCCTTTTCCTGGCTTTCCTGATCCATATATCACTCCGAGGATTAATGTGGGTGGCAAAGATCCCTCTGCAGACGGCAATACTATACAACAGACGCTATAACAACGGGATACGCCCTTAACATGCACTGCGTGGGGGCCGCATTTCTCTTTGTCGTCACGCCTGAAGAATACGATTTTCAACGCTTAGGCTCTCATTGTTCTCCCCAGCCTGAGCATCCCCGTAAAGGCTATTGAAGAGAGTATGACCTGTTTCACGCTTTTTCGATTGCCTGAGAGCGGAATGTGAACACGTTAACAATTAATCAAGCCGCTTAATTGACGCAGCGGGATATTAAACCAACGATAACTCATTTGAAAACGATTGCATTAACGTTTTCACACTATCCATTTTGCACAGGTTTTATGCAACTACCGTCAGTGAGTGGCTGCAAATGCATGGCTCAGGAACGCGCGTCGTCTTGCATGTTTGCCCCATATCCATCACGCAACAGGGTGTAACTATGTCAACTCAGGTTATCGCTTGCCACGCTCATCCCGCCGACGCATCAGTATTACTGGCACGGCTTGAGCGATTGCCCATCACACGCCGGTTAATGGCGATTCGTGTTGTGGTAGGGCTGTCCACTTTTTTTGATGCCTATACCATTATTGCCATCGCGTTTGCCCTGCCACAACTGACGCAGGAATGGGGGCTTACGCCGACGTTCGTCGGTCTGATCATTGCAGCCAGCTATGTTGGGCAACTGGTGGGAGCGCTCTTTTTTGGTACGCTGGCAGAAAAAATTGGCAGGATTGGTGTTTTACGTATCACCATCGTGATGTTTGTGATTATGGATGCCGCCTGCCTGTTCGCCTGGAACGGTTGGTCAATTCTGATCATTCGTTTTTTGCAGGGACTGGGCATTGGTGCTGAGGTTCCCGTTGCCAGTGCCTATATCAACGAATTTGTCGGTGCCAAGAAGCGGGGTCGGTTTTTTCTGCTTTATGAAGTGATCTTTCCGGTCGGCATGATGTGTGCTGGCCTTATCGGATTTTTTCTGGTGCCCATTTATGGCTGGAAAATCATGTTTCTCATTGGCCTGATCCCTTCAGCTCTGGCGGCGCCTTTGCGTTGGTTTATGCCAGAGTCTCCGCGCTGGTTAGTCTCTAAAGGCCGCCATCAACAGGCTGAAAAAGTCGTTCAGTCGTTTGAAGCAGAAGCCCTGCGTCGCGGTATGTCATTGCCCGACCCCGTAATAAAACCCGTACCGGTGATGCCCGCCTCGTCCAGCGGCGTAAAGGCGCTGTTTTCAGGTATCTACAAATCCCGCACGTTTATGCTGTGGGGATTGTGGCTCACGGTTTATACCGTTAACAACGGCATGATTACCTGGTTTCCCACTATGTACAGAACCTTGTTTCATCTGCCATTAGAAACCAGCCTGGCCTATGGATGGATTACCTCTACCTGTGGTGTTATTGCCTCTGTCATTTGTGCCTTTAAGATCGATCAAGTAGGCCGTAAGCGCTGGTACACCTGGGCATTTATGCTGGCCATTATTCCGCTCATCGTGCTGTGTGTACTGGGTGCCAATACGCCATGGCAGATACTGATATTGGGCAGCATGGCCTATACTATTTTGCAAACAATTGCCTTTTCACTTTATCTCTATTCTGCCGAACTGTATCCGACCAGACTTCGCGCGACAGGTACTGCCTTTTCCAGCGCCTGGCTGCGCGCCGGGTCGTCTGTTGGGCCGCTGATGGTGGGTTTCATTGTATCGGGATTTGGTATCCGGTTTGTTTTCATTGCGTTCGCCGTGATTGCCCTAATCGGCGGAGTGATTACCCTGCTCTTCGCCATTGAAACCAAAGGGAAATCGCTTGAAGAGTTATCGCCTTGAACGGGCAACATCACGTCGGGTCAGATACATCGCTATCGGGGGCTTTCCTGTAAAACCCGATCCGCCACGGAAAGCGCAGGCAGAGCAGCGTTAACAGGCGGACGTTGGCATAAGTCGAGGGCAAAAAGCAATGCAGGGTGACACGCTAAGGATCGGCAGACCGCTACGCATTAGGGCGCGGTGCTCTGCTCAAGGTGAATCAGGTAATCCATCGCGTCATGGCGATTACTGCCGCACATGTCAGCCGAGGGCTGAAGCCCGGCGCAAACTTTTGGTCGCAGGGGAGAACCAAAAATTTTGCACAGATTATTCTCCGCAAGTTGGACGCACCGGGTATTCGCGGGCTTGCCGTGCGGCATACCGGGAATGGGCGAGGAGATGCTGGGGGCGATACAACAGGCGCCACAGCCTGTACGACATTCCATGGTTTACGTCCTGGATAGGGGTAAACCGCGCACGATAGCAGAAGGGCCCCGCGCCCGAAATCACCTTTACAGAAAAAAGCGCTTAACCACTAAGAAGATAAGACAGGGTCAGGGGCTCAAATGGCCCGTGTCATGCCAGAACCCATGAAATATCGCTGTCCTGGTTGCCCTATCCGACGCGCCCTGCTGTTGCCCCCGACCACAAAATTTTTCGCGCTATCTTGCCTGTTCACGACCGCGCGAGTAACGTTGCGCGCACTATTACTCTGCAAGTGAGAACAGCAATGCCAAAGGCGAATGAAATCAAAAAAGGAATGGCCGTTACCCACAATGGAAAACTGCTGCTGGTAAAGGATATTGATGTCCAGAGCCCCAGCGCGCGCGGTGCGGCAACGCTTTATAAAATGCGTTTTACCGATGTTCGCACCGGTATGAAGGTGGAAGAGCGCTTTAAGGGCGACGAGATCATTGAGGCCATCTCCCTGAGCCGCCGCAGCGTTACCTTCTCCTATATTGATGGTGATGAATACGTCTTTATGGACGACGAAGATTACACGCCCTATTCCTTTAAAAAAGCGCAAATAGAAGAAGAGCTGCTGTTCATCCCGGAAGGTGGCATTCCCGGCATTCAGGTACTCACGATGGATGGCCAGGTGCTGGCGCTTGAGCTGCCACAAACCGTGGACATGGATATTGTGGATACTTCACCCGGTATCAAAGGCGCATCGGCCAGTGCCCGCACTAAACCGGCGGGAATGTCTACCGGTTTGATCATTCAGGTTCCCGAGTACCTCAGCAACGGCGATCGCATTCGCATCCATGTTGCCGAGCGTCGTTATATGGGACGTGCCGACTGATAACGCGCGCTGTACGCCGGGTTGACAGGTAGTGTTATATTATAACACCGCCCTCTTTCTCTACAGGAGTCACTGGCATGACACGCGTTAACCTTCTCACCGGATTTTTAGGCAGCGGAAAAACCACCACGCTGCTTCATCTGCTGGCGCACAAGCCCCAGAATGAAAACTGGGCTGTGCTGGTCAACGAATTCGGTGAGATTGGTATTGATGGCGCGTTACTGGCCAACCGTGGCGCGACGTTAAAGGAGATCCCCGGCGGCTGCATGTGTTGCGTTAATGGGCTGCCCATGCAGGTCGGGCTAAACAGGCTGCTTCAACAAAACAAGCCCGACCGCCTGCTGATTGAGCCCACGGGCCTGGGCCATCCACGCCAGCTGCTACAGATGCTGACGTCGTCTGTTTATCAACCCTGGATCGAACTGCAGGCCACGCTAACCCTGCTGGACGCCCGCCAGCTCGCCGACAGGCGTGTAACGGAAAATGAAAACTTTCGCGATCAGCTGGCCGCGGCCGACATTATTGTCGGCAATAAACGCGACTGCTGGCGCGAGGCCGATCGGCAGCGCCTCCAGGCGTGGCTTGCCGCCCATCAGGACGATCGTGAATTTGTTACTGCCGAGTTCGGTCAGATTCCCCTGGCGTTACTTGACAGTCCGCGCGGAAAACCGCGCGCCCTTCCGCATCCGGTCCACCATCATCACGCTGCGGCCCCGGGCAGCGGTATCGCAGCCTTGCGACTCGACGGGCGCGCGTCATGGCGTCGGGCGGTGAATGAGGGTCAGGGTTATGTCGCCTGCGGCTGGATTTTTGACCACGAAACGGTGTTTGATAGCCTTCCTTTGCTGGAATGGGCGCGGTTTGCCCCCGTCGATCGGGTTAAAGGCGTGCTGCGCATCCCCGAAGGATGCGTCAGCATTAACCGTCAGGGAGAAGACGTGTATGTTGAAATTCTCGCCGCAACCCCACCTGACAGTCGCATTGAGATGATTCATTCCTCATCTGCCGACTGGAATAGTTTACAATCTGCTTTGTTGAGGTTTCGTTTAAGCTGACAGGATTAAGGTCGGCGGTTATTTTTTACTAGGGCAGAATTATGCACGCAACACGCCTTGTCACCATCCTGTTGCTTAACGCACTGGGACTGGTGCTGTTTTTTTCATGGTATTTACCGCCCCATCACGGGTTTTGGTTTGATATCGATAAAGGGATTTTCTTCGCGTTTAATAATGAAATGGTGGATCACCCAAGGTTTGCCCTGCTGGTCGCCATCACTAACTTTCGCGGTTTTGACGCCGTATCGTTGCTGGCGATGGGGTTACTCTATCTGTGGCTGTGGCGGCGGGAAACGCCTGCGGGCCGCCGTCGTATGTTTGCCATTGGCATTACGATGTTGCTGACAGCGGTCGTTTTGAACCAGGCGGGCCATTTGATCCCAGAAAAACACGCCAGCCCGACGCTGTTCTTTGAGAACGTTCACCGCGTCAGTGAGTTAACGGGTATCCCAGCCAAAGATGCGTCAAGCGACAGTTTTCCGGGCGATCATGGCATGATGCTCATTATCTTTGCGGCATTCATGTGGCGTTATTTCGGCTTCCGTACGTTTTTAGTGGGTGTTGTCATTGTGGGGCTGTTCTCGCTGCCACGCGTCATGGCAGGCGCGCACTGGTTTAGCGATATTGCAGTCGGATCGCTTTCCGTGGCGTTAGTGGGATTAAGCTGGTGGCTATTAACGCCGGCAAGTGATTATCTGGTTAATTGGTTTTATCACAAATTACCGGGTAAAAATAAACCCTAATAGTAATTAATTAGCGAGGGCGGAATTATGATTAAATTATAACCCGCCCTCACTTATAAAAAACCTATGGAAATAATTAGCAAGCTAACCAAAAAAAACATCCGAACCCGATGATAATGCAGGACTTCTCTTCAGCCTTCGGCGATAGTTACTCTGCAGACCTTCTCCCAGCCAGCACTAAGCCTGGAATTAGCGCCAGATCACCCCTTTCCTCCTGTTATCACCTTGAATAACTGTTGATAAAGTGAACAAGTTATTTAAGTTTGATAAGTATCAAAAAAACCTATCAGAATTTGATTAAAAGCGCTCGCCACGGCCTCTGGAATCGGTTAATCTCGGTCGCAGTGAGAAAAGAAGACGCGGTATTAAGCATTCTTTAATAGATAAAATGTGGTGATTTACACATTTTTATAATTAAAGCATTGTCTTGTTCTGACTGGCTTATTAATCTCATTCCGTTTTGTCATCTGGCTGGCGACAATCTTGTCGTAAGGACTTCGAAGGAAAACCCGAATAATGGTCAAGTCTCAACCAATACTGAGATATATCTGGCGGATTGCGCCCGCTCTGGCGCTGGCAACTCTCCTCTCAGCTTGTAGCAGTACCCATAACACCGTTAAAAACGAGAATCATGAAGTTAACAACCAGAATGGTTTTTTACTTCAAGCGTCTCAGGATGAGTTCGAAGAGATGGTGCGCAACGTTGATGTTAAGACGCGCATCATGGATCAATACGCGAGCTGGAAAGGTGTTCGTTACCGTCTTGGCGGTGATACCAAGCGTGGTATTGATTGTTCCGCTTTCGTTCAGCGTACGTTCCGCGAACAGTTTGGTCTGGATCTTCCTCGCTCAACGTCCGAACAGCAGGGAACGGGAAAAGAGATTTCTCGCAGCAGACTGCGACCGGGTGACTTAGTTCTCTTCCGTGCTGGCTCAACGGGCCGTCATGTCGGTATCTACCTCGGCAATGACAACTTTGTTCATGCTTCGACCAGCAGCGGTGTCATGATCTCCAGCCTTAATGAAGATTACTGGAAAAAACGTTATCGCGAAGCGCGGCGGGTCTTAAGTCGCAACCCGAGCTAATGCAGCTCCCGAATGTCCTCTCAGCCAGAGAAAAACAGAACGCTGCCCAGGCAGCGTTTTTTTTTAATCCCTCGAATCCCCCTAAAAATACTTGTTTATCAAAATAATAACGAGACATTATTAACAGACTCGTTATATTCTCAGACGCAAATATTCGGGCGATTGCGCACCAGTAAGTTTTATATTTTGATCAGGGGAAGCACTTCATGCCATTGTCGCGGGCGCTGATACGCCAGGCAACTTATCCTCGTCAAATCGCGTGGAATAGCGCGATTATTGGCAGTCTGTTTTTTTTGTTGTTAACCTCTGTTTTGCTCATCGAAACCCAACATCGTCGGGAAAGCCAACATAAACAGTTGCTCATCGACAGTAGTAACGACTTTCAACGTAGCGTCCAGACGCTTATTTCGGACACGCTTTCCCCCCTGCTTCCATTCGTTCAGTCAGAATGCTATATCGGTAATCATGAGTTAACCGCGCGAGCCGCGTTTGCCGGCGACATACGCGCCATTATTTTAGTTAAAGACGGCAACGCGTTTTGCTCTTCCGCAACCGGAAGCTTTTTTCAGCCGCTCAGCGCGCTCTCAGCCCGAACGGATAGCACACGTGACAGGGACATTCGGTTGTTGCCGGGTACGCCGATGCAGCCGACAAAGCCGGTGCTGGCCATCTGGATTAAGCAGCCCGGCACCCTTCAGTCCGGCATTTTTACGACATTGAATCTGAGCCTGGCAACGTATCAGCTAAAAGCGTCTTCTTACCCCGAAATCACCGGGATTGCCTTACTCGCCCATAAAACTGCCATGACCAGTTGGCAGCCAACGCTGGTACGAAATCGTCAACTCCCGCCGCCGCTAATGCAAACGCCCCTGGAAGGCCTTCCTTTCCAGTTTGCTCTCTACGGTTCAACGCTGTCAGCAAGTGACTATCAGACCATCATGCTGAGCAGCCTGCTGATTTCATTAATCGCCAGCTGTGCCTTTTGGTTTTTGCTGACCCGCTTTCAGCGGCCTGGCAAAGAGATCACCCTGGGTATCCGACGAGGGGAATTTCATGTCGAGTATCAGCCTTTAGTTTCGGCCCAGGATGGCAAATCTTATAGTATGGAGGCACTGCTACGCTGGACACATCCTTCGGGTGAAACGGTCCCACCCGATATTTTTATCAGCTATGCTGAAGCACAACGCCAAATCGTCCCCCTGACCCGACACCTGTTTGAACTGGTCGCCCGCGATGCACATCAACTCCGTGATAGCCTGCCCAAAGGAACCTGCATCAGCGTAAATATTTCCCCTCTGCATCTCAGCGCCTGCAGTTTTCGTGACGATGTCCTGTACTGGCAGGACAATATGCCTCACGATCATTTTCTGTATGTTTTTGAAATTACCGAGCGCGCAGTCGTCGAGAACGCGAATGCGGCCGAACTGTTTCACTGGCTACAACAGCGAGGCATTAAAATCGCGGTTGATGATTTTGGTACCGGGCACAGTGCATTAATCTATCTTGAGAAGTACCATTTTGATTACCTGAAAATCGATCGTGGATTTGTGCAAAGTATCGGAACGGAAACGATCACTTCGCCGGTGCTGGATACGGTGTTACAACTGGCTAAACGGCTCAATCTGATGAGCGTGGCCGAGGGCGTTGAAACCGACGAACAGGCCAGTTGGTTGATCGACCGCGGCGTCACCTATTTACAGGGCTATTTTTATAGCCGTCCGTTACGCCCGGAGCAGATCAAAGACTATTTTCAGCGTCAAAACAGGTAACCCATGCTTTAATTGCCGTAGATTATCGCTGCGGTGCAAGACACTCACAGGAGAGAACATCCCTTATGCAGCTCCGCTTCGCCCTTCTGCTGCTGTGTAGCTTGCTTACCCTTCCGCTGCACGCTTCCCCGGTTCAGACAAGCTACGCGTTTGCTCAGGTTGGGACGCCAAAGTATGCGCAAGACTTCAGTCACTACGACTATGTGAATCCTGCCGCGCCCAAGGGCGGCAAGATCGTCTTGTCCGTCATTGGCACTTACGACAATTTCAACCGCTATGCCTCACGTGGCAATCCCGGTGCCGGTACCGGGCCCCTGTATGACAGCTTATTCACGACGTCGGACGATGAAACCAGCAGTTATTACCCACTCATTGCGGAATCTGCTCGTCATCCCGCGGATTTCAGCTGGATGGACGTTACCCTTAATCCCCGCGCCCGGTTCCAGGATGGTTCACCCATTACGGCGGAGGATGTGGCCTTTACCTTCCAAAAGTTTATGACTGAAGGGGTTCCGCAGTTTCGGATATTTTATCGCGGCGTCACGGTCACCGCCCTCAACCGCCAGACCGTGCGTATTAGGTTACCGGCCCCGGATAAAGACCTGATGCTGGGATTGCTGACGCTACCGGTGATCTCCCAAACCTTTTGGCAGACGAGAAAATTTAACGAGCCGCTCAGCCAGCCCCCCTTGTCGAGTGGGCCTTATCGCATCAGTAAGTGGAAGCTGGGCCAGTTTATTGAATTCAGTCGCGTGAACGATTACTGGGCGGCAGATTTGCCGGTTAACCGTGGCCGGTTCAATTTTGATGTAATGCGTTACGACTATTACCTGGACGACAACGTGGCATTTGAGGCATTCAAAGCCGGGGCCTTTGATCTGCGGGAAGAGACGTCGGCAAAGAAATGGGCCACGCAGTATCTGGGGCGTCATTTCGACGATCGACAGATCGTGAAAGAAACCACACCGAATACCGCCTCAATTGATACGCGCTGGCTGGCGCTGAATAATGAAAAAGCCCTGTTTAGCGATCGTCGGGTCCGGCAGGCGATGGCGCTGGCTTTCGATTTTGAATGGATGAATAAAACGCTTTTCTATCAGGCTTTTAAGCGCACAGGCAGCTATTTTCAGAATACCCACTATGCCGCACGGGGCCTGCCCGATGCCGCGCAGCTGCGCATTCTGACGCCGTTCGCAGCACAGTTACCGCCTGAAGTCTTCAGGGAAACCTATGTGCCGCCACAAACTGACGGCAGCGGCTACGATCGCACCAACCTGCTCAAGGCAATGTCCCTGCTGAATCAGGCGGGCTGGCACATCAGGAATCAGCGCCTGATTAATGATAAAACCGGGCAGCCCTTTAGCGCAGAGCTGCTGCTGCCCGCAGGCGCAAACAGTGAATGGGCGCTTCCTTATCAACATAATCTGGCGCGGCTGGGCATCACGTTAACGCTACGCCAGATTGACAGCTCGCAGTACCTGCGCCGCCTGCGCAGCGGTGACTATGATATGGTCAGTAATATTTATCATGCGATGCCAACCCCCTCACGCAGTCTGCAGGCCAACTGGCAATCAGACTATATTCAGTCCTCCTGGAACACGGCCAGGGTCAAGGACCCCGTTGTCGATAGCGTTGTGAAACAGATCATCGCCCATCAGGACGATGCGGACGCCTTGCTGCCGTTGGGCCGGGCGCTGGACCGTATTTTACTGTGGAATGCGTATATGATCCCGATGTGGTACAACGCCGAGCAGCGACTTGCCTTTTGGGACAAATTTTCCCATCCTGCGGTTAAACCTGCCTACAGCACAGGTCTGGATAACTGGTGGTATGACGTGAATAAAGCCGGGCGACTGCCGGCCGACAAACGCTGAGGAGAGGCAGGTTGGCAAGTTACTTTTTACGTAGACTGTTACTGATTATTCCTACCTTGTGGGCCATCATTACGCTCAACTTTTTTATTGTACAAATTGCGCCAGGCGGCCCGGTCGATCAGGCGCTGGCGAATATCCAGTTTGGCCAGACCAGCGGGCTGCCTGGTGCGGGCAGCGGTGAAGGCGGTGGCACCCAAGCCAGCCTGCATCGCGTCACGCCAGGGGATAATCAATACCGCGGCGCGCGCGGCCTGGACCCGGAGGTCATCGCAGAAATTGAGCGACGTTACGGCTTCGATAAACCTATCGGGGAGCGCTATCTCACCATGCTTTGGAACTATCTGCGCTTTGACTTTGGCGACAGCCTGTTTCGCAGTGCTTCCGTATTGCAGTTAATCAAACAGAGCCTGCCCGTCTCTGTCAGCCTTGGCCTGTGGAGTACCTTAATTATCTACCTGGTCTCCATCCCGCTGGGCATTAGAAAGGCGGTGCGTAACGGCAGTACCTTTGATGTCTGGAGCAGCACCTTCATCATTATTGGCTACTCCATTCCGGCGTTTCTGTTTGGCATTATGTTGATTGTTCTGTTTGCTGGCGGCAGCTATTTTGACTGGTTTCCCCTGCGCGGTCTGACGTCTCCACAGTTTGATTCGCTGCCCTGGTACGCCAGGGTAACCGATTATCTCTGGCACATTGCGCTACCGGTACTGGCGACGGTGATTGGCGGTTTTGCTACCTTAACTATGCTGACCAAAAATGCATTTCTGGATGAGATTCGCAAACAGTATGTGGTCACCGCCCGGGCTAAAGGCCTCTCAGAGCGGCGCATTCTTTACCATCATGTGTTTCGCAACGCGATGCTGCTGGTGATCGCCAGCTTTCCCGCCACCTTTATCAGCATGTTTTTTACCAGTTCGGTATTGATTGAGGTGATGTTCTCTCTTAATGGCCTGGGCCTGCTGGGTTTTGATGCGACGATCCAGCGCGATTATCCCGTGATGTTTGGCACCCTGTATATTTTCACCCTGATAGGTTTGCTGATGAATATCCTCAGTGATTTGACCTATACCCTGGTGGATCCCCGTATTGATTTTGAGGGCCGGTGATGCGTCTTTCTCCCCTAAATCAGCAGCGCTGGCAGCGCTTTCGTCATCACCGCCGTGGCTACTGGTCGCTGTGGATTTTTCTGTCTGTCTTTATGCTTTCCCTGTGCGCGGAATTCATTGCCAATGATAAACCGCTGCTGGTGCATTATCAGCAGCGCTGGTACGCTCCGCTGTTTTTTAACTATAGCGAAAGCGATTATGGTGGCCCGTTTGCCACGGCAGCGGATTATCAGGATCCCTGGTTGCAACAGCGCATTGAAAATCACGGCTGGGCGCTTTGGGCACCCATCCGTTTCGGTGCCAACAGTATTAATTTCGCTTCTCAGGTGCCCTTCCCTTCGCCGCCCTCCCGGCAGAACTGGCTGGGCACGGATGCCAACGGCGGCGATGTTATGGCGCGTCTGTTATATGGTCTGCGCATTTCACTCCTGTTTGGGGTGCTGCTGACGCTGTTTTCCAGCGTGATTGGGATCGTCATCGGTGCCATACAAGGCTACTTTGGCGGCAAGGTGGACCTGATAGGTCAACGCCTGATTGAGGTCTGGTCCGGGATGCCCTCGCTGTTTTTGCTGATCTTGCTTTCCAGCGTGATTCAGCCCAGCTTCTGGTGGCTGCTGCTGGTTACCGTGCTGTTTGGCTGGATGAGTTTGGTCAGCGTCGTACGTGCCGAGTTTCTGCGTACCCGTAACTTTGACTATATTCGGGCCGCGCAGGCGCTGGGCGTCAGTGACGGACGTATTATGCTGCGTCATATCCTGCCCAACGCCATGGTGGCAACCCTGACCTTTCTGCCTTTTATCCTGTGTGGCTCTATCACCACCTTAACCTCGCTCGATTTTCTCGGGTTTGGTCTGCCCATCGGCTCTCCCTCTCTGGGAGAGCTGCTGCTGCAGGGGAAAAATAACCTGCAGGCCCCCTGGCTGGGTTTATCGGGCTTTTTTACGCTGGCGATTCTGCTGTCGCTGCTCATTTTCATTGGCGAAGCCGTGCGCGACGCCTTTGATCCCAGTAAAGGAGTCTGAATGAGCACCCCGCTGCTTGCTGTTAACCATCTCTCCGTCGCCTTTCGTCAGGGCAAACAGCTGTATCAGGTGGTGGATGATGTCTCGCTGCGTATAGAGGCAGGAGAAACCCTGGCCCTGGTGGGCGAATCCGGTTCTGGAAAAAGCGTTACCGCCCTGTCGATCATGCGGCTGCTGCACGCGTCCGCCGTCGCCTATCCTCAGGGCGAAATTCTGCTGGCAGGCGAAGACCTGCTCAAGGCGTCGGCGCAGCGACTCCGCGGCCTGCGGGGTAATCAGATGGCGATGATTTTTCAGGAACCCATGGTGTCACTCAACCCTTTGCACAGTATTGAAAAGCAGCTATATGAAGTGCTTTCTCTACATCGCGGCATGCGACGCGAGCCCGCGCGAGCGGAAATCCTGCGCTGCCTCGATCGCGTGGGTATTCGCCAGCCGGCCTCCCGCCTGAACGCTTTTCCACATCAGCTCTCCGGGGGCGAGCGCCAGCGTGTGATGATCGCGATGGCCCTGCTGACCCAGCCGAGGCTGCTGATTGCCGATGAACCGACCACCGCGCTTGATGTCACCGTTCAGGCGCAGATCCTTGGCCTGCTGCGCGAACTGCAACAGGAACTGAATATGGGCATGCTGTTTATTACCCATAACCTGAAGATTGTTCGCCAACTGGCAGACAGCGTCAGCGTGATGCGCTCTGGTCGGGTGGTTGAGCATAACGCCGGCCAGCGCCTGCTAACACAGCCTCAGCACGCCTACACGAAACAGCTGCTGGCAGCCGATCCGGAAGGTCGTGCCGTGCCGCTCCCTGCGGATACGCCGGTTATTCTTAAGGTGGACAACCTGCGCGTCAGTTTTCCCCTGCGTCAGGGCCTGTTTAAACGTAAAACAGGCGAAAAAATTGCAGTAGAGAATCTTAGCTTTAGCCTGAAACGAGGCGAAAGTCTGGGATTAGTAGGCGAGTCAGGCTCAGGTAAAAGCACCACCGGTATGGCGTTGTTGCGTCTTATTGCCGCTCAGGGGGAGGTCTGGTTTGACAATCAGCCGCTGCATCAGCTGTCGAGAAAAGCGCTGTTGCCGCTGCGTCGCCGCATTCAGGTCGTTTTTCAGGATCCTAATTCTGCGCTGAATCCCCGAATGACGGTTCAGCAGATCGTTGCCGAAGGTCTGGCCGTGCATTATCCACACCTGAGTGCCGCACAACAGGACGAACGGGTCAAAGCGGTCATGACCGAGGTCGGGCTGGACGCGGAAAGCCGCCATCGCTATCCAGCTGCGTTTTCCGGCGGTCAGCGTCAGCGAATCGCTATTGCGCGCGCCCTGATTCTTGAACCGGAGCTGCTGATACTGGATGAGCCAACCTCCTCACTCGACCGCTCCGTACAAAAACAGATTCTGACGCTGCTACGGGGATTACAGCAGCGGCGTCAGCTGAGTTATCTGTTTATCAGTCACGATTTGGAAGTGGTGCGCTCGCTCTGCCATCAGCTCATCGTACTGCGTCAGGGCGAGGTCGTTGAACAAGGCGACTGTGAGACACTGTTTGCCACACCTGCACAGGCTTATACCCGCGAGCTGCTCGGCTCCGTTTCGCTCAGTGACCGATGAAGGTTTCCGCAATCGCCACGCCCTGATTTTTCAGGCAGCAGTTCGTGGCGCTCTCATCACAACGGCGGATAAAAAGGCAGGGCTGCCCTTCGCACTCGGCGATTTTGCCGTCAACCTGAATGGCGGCCAGCATGTCTTTCAGTTCCCGCAGAATCTCCCATGCCGGAACACCATCATGGCTTATCAGCCGGAGCGCAATAACGTCATGCTCTTCTGAGCCCGCATCGTCGGTTTCAATCACGGCATGACGATCGCTAATCCAGCGAAACCGCTGCGGCAGGCGATGCACAACCGAAAGTTGCAACATAGTGATCCCTATCTCCAGAGAATGAAGCGCAATTCACAACCAATGATGTCAGCCTGCAGAGTGGGTAAAGTCTGCTTAACGCGCCGATCCGCAATCGCCCGGTAGAGCAAATTTGCGAGTTAAATCTCACTTTGGGCTATATGTACCGCGTTTAATGATAACTAACAATCATTTTAGTCCCAATACGATTACTTTATTTGCTATTTTTTTTCACAAATAAGAAACATTTTTGACTAAGCGGAAAAAGAGGATGGCAGACGCCCGCTTAGCGGGCGACGGTACGCGGACGTGAGGCGTAGAGAAATAACGAAACGGAGATTGTCGCGCACAGTGCAATGGTTCCCACCATGGGCCAGGCACTGTTGAAGCTGAACAGGGAGAGCAGCGCCCCCGCCAGCGCACCCACGCCAAAACGCAAGGTGCCCGCCAGAGAAGAGGCCGTACCGGCCATATGCGGAAACTCATCAAGGATAACCGCCATAGCATTTGACGACACCATCGACACGCAGCCGATGAACATTGCAATGCCTAATACCAGCGGCAGGAACCCCAGATCGAAAGCGCTGACGATCAACAGCCAGATGCCCATAGCAAACTGCACCAACAATCCGAAGCGAAACAGGACCACGGGGCCAAAACGGCGCACTGCCCGGCTGTTAATCAGCGTCATGATGAACAAAAACACAATATTCAGACCGAAGTAGTAGCCAAAACTCTGCGGTGAAATGTGATTCAGTTCGATGTAAACAAAGGGGCCAGCGTTGAGAAAGGTAAACAGCCCCGCAAACGAGAATCCGCTCGATAACATATAGCTGAACGCGCGCTTGTGGCGAAACAGGATAACGAAGTTACCCAGCGTGGTGCGCAGGTGAAAGCGCTGTCGCTGCTCAGGTTTAAGGGTTTCGCGAATCTGGGTTGCCACCAGCACAGTGGTGATAACCGCCGCTATCGACAGCGTCCAGAAAATGGCGTGCCAGCTCCAGACTAACAGCAGCCAGCCGCCGATGATGGGCGCCAGCAGCGGTGCGATGGTGGTAATCAACATGACGAACGACATCATGCGTGAGAAGTCTTCTTTCGAGTAACTGTCACGCATCAACGCATTGATCACGACGCTGGCCGCCGCTGCCGCCAGACCGTGTAAAAAACGCATCGCAATCAGTTGTTCAATCGACTGCGAAAGTGCGCAGGCTGCCGCTGCGCAGGCAAATATCAGGGTGCCGAGCGTAATCACCGGCTTGCGGCCATAGCTGTCGGCGAGCGGACCGTAGATCAACTGACCGATGGCAAAACCCAGGATATAAAGATTGAGCGTCATCTGAACGCTACCGGCGGACACGGCAAACTGGCGCGCAATTTGTGGCATTGCAGGCAGATACATATCTATCGACAACGGCATCAACATCGCTAACAGGCCGAGGATGACGACCAGCCCCATTGGCGAATTCTTTTCCTTACGCACCAGGTTTCTCGCTATTTTTGTTTAAGTTCATCCGGTAAGCCAATGCTGGCTATCTCTTCTTCCGTTAACGGGCGGTATTCACCCTGTTCCAGCGCCTCGTCCAGCACAATCTCACCAATGCGCTCGCGGTGCAGGCCAACGACCCGGTTACCCACGGCTGCAAACATGCGTTTGACCTGGTGATAGCGGCCTTCGCTCAAGGTCAGCAGCACTTCCGTGGGGGTGATGACCTCAAGCTGAGCGGGTTTAGTCAGGCTTTTTTCATTATGCAGCTGCACCCCGGCGCTGAACTGTGCGGCCGTGTCATCGCTCACCGGCGCTTCCAGCGTTACCCGATAAGTTTTCTCACAATGGTGGCGCGGTGAGGTAATGCGATGTGACCACTGACCGTCGTCCGTCAGCAGGACTAAACCGGTGGTATCAATATCCAGCCGGCCTGCGGCATGCAGCTTAAACGCCATCGGTTCTTCAATGAAATAGACGATGGTGGGATGATCGGGATCGTCCGTTGAGCAGACATAGCCCTGAGGTTTGTTCAGCATAAAGTAGCGCGGCCCGGTCTGCATCTGCAATACATTGCCGTCATACTCAACCTCATGATCGGGCTGGAGTTTGAAAGCGGTGTCGCGCACCACATCACCGTTAACGGTAACACGTTGACCACGGATTTCACGTGCGGCGATGGCACGGCTGATTTCCAGTTGCTGAGAGATGAATTTGTCGAGTCGCATGAATTCGTTTTGCCTGTTACTGCGGAGGGAAACTAAAACGGCATTTTTAACCGTTGAAAAAGTAGGGGAAGTATAGCCTGATCTGCGCCTCGCTGACAGCGCGTTTATTGTGGATTCGTGGCATAATTGCGGCAGGTTTTACAAAAGTGAACAGCATGTCTTTTACCTTACGCCCTTATCAACAGGAAGCGGTCGATGCCACCCTCGCCCACTTCCGTCGTCATCCTGAACCTGCCGTGATCGTTCTGCCCACCGGGGCCGGAAAAAGCCTGGTGATCGCCGAGCTGGCGCGCCTGGCTCGAGGTCGGGTGCTGGTGCTGGCGCACGTCAAAGAGCTGGTGGCGCAAAATCACAGCAAGTATCAGGCTTACGGACTTGAGGCTGACATCTTTGCGGCAGGATTGCAGCGCAAAGAAAGCCAGCGGAAAGTCGTGTTCGGTAGCGTCCAGTCTGTTGCACGTAATCTCAGCCTGTTTGACCGCGCCTTTTCGCTGGTGATTGTAGATGAGTGCCACCGCATTGGTGATGACAAAGCGAGCCAGTATCAGCAAATTTTTAATCACCTGCGCCAGCATAATCCTCAGTTGCGTCTGCTCGGCCTGACCGCAACACCGTTTCGCCTGGGCAAAGGCTGGATCTACCGTTTTCATTATCACGGTATGGTTCGGGGCGACGAGCAGGCCCTGTTTCGCGACTGCATCTATGAACTGCCCCTGCGCTATATGATCAAGCATCAGTTTCTGGTGCCGCCGGAAAGGCTGGATATGCCGGTGGTTCAGTATGATTTCAGCCGCCTCACCGCTCAGGCAAATGGCCTGTTCAGCGAAGCCGACCTGAATCGGGAACTCAAACAGCAGCAGCGGGTGACGCCCCATATTATCCAGCAGATTGTGGAATTTGCCGAGGATCGCCACGGCGTGATGATTTTTGCCGCCACCGTCGAACACGCGCGCGAAATTTTGGGCCTGCTGCCTGAAAACAGCGCGCTGGTGTCGGCAGAAACTCACGCGAAAGATCGGGATGCGCTAATCGCGGCGTTTAAAGCCCAGCAGCTTAAGTTTCTGGTCAACGTTGCGGTGCTAACCACCGGCTTCGATGCGCCGCATGTGGATCTGATCGCGATCCTGCGCCCTACCGAGTCAGTCAGCCTGTATCAACAGATTGTCGGGCGCGGTTTGCGCCTGTCGCCCGGCAAAAAAGACTGCCTGATTCTGGACTATGCCGGTAATCCTCACGATCTGTTTACGCCTGAAGTGGGCGCACCGAAAGGGAAAAGTGACAATCGGCCCGTGCAGGTATTTTGCCCGGCCTGCGGCTTCGCCAATACCTTCTGGGGCAAGGCCACGAGCGATGGCATGGTGATTGAGCACTTTGGCCGGCGTTGTCAGGGCGTACTGGAAGACGACGAAGGCGGGCGCGAGCAGTGTGACTACCGCTTTCGGTTTAAGAACTGCCCGGCGTGCAACGCGGAAAACGACATCGCCGCGCGCCGCTGCCGCGAATGCGACAAGATTCTGGTCGATCCTGACGATATGCTTAAAGCCGCGCTGAAGCTGAAAGATGCGCGCGTTCTGCGCTGCGGCGGCATGACGCTGGAACAGGGCCGCGACGACAAAGGCGAATGGTTGAAAGCCACCTATTTCGATGAAGACGGCACCAGCGTCAGTGAGCGGTTTCGTCTGCAAACGCCCGCACAGCGCAAGGCGTTTGAGCACCTGTTTATGCGCCCGCATCAGCGCGCGCCCGGCGTGCCGCTGGGCTGGCAAACCGCCGCCGATGTGCTGGCCCTGCAGCCTCTTCTGCGCCATCCCGATTTTGTGGTGGCCCGTGCCAAAGGCCAGTTCTGGCAGATTCGCGAAAAGCTGTTTGACTACCAGGGGCGCTTTCGCCGCGCTAACGAACTGCGCTAAGCCTTATTAGCGTTTGCCCCTGTAGGGGATTACCGCTATAATGCCGCCCGCTTTTGCATGTGCATAAGCGGTGTTGAATAACCCTTCTGTTACTGGGTCGCCTGTAGCAGAAATCATAAAGAGACGTATTAATGTTCACTATCAATGCAGTAGAACGTAAAGAGCAGGGTAAGGGTGCGAGCCGCCGCCTGCGCGCAGCAAACCGCTTCCCGGCCATCATTTATGGTGGTTCAGAAGCCGCTGTTGCTATCGACCTCGACCACGACCAGGTGATGAACCTGCAAACCAAGCCAGGCTTCTACGAAGAAGTGCTGACTCTGGTGGTTGACGGTAAAGAAACCAAAGTTAAAGTGCAGGCTGTTCAGCGTCATCCGTTCAAGCCAAAACTGCACCACATCGACTTCGTTCGCGCTTAATCGCCGAATGCGTTGAAAGTAGAAGGGCCGGTTGCGAAACCGGCCCTTTTATTTTGCCTGTTATCCGCCAGAACGCCGGATCGGACAGATGCTTATTTACTGCTGGTGCGGCGTTGCAGCTGCTCACGCAGGTTAGGCGGTGTTCCTTTGATGGTCAGCGTATCGGTGACCGGATCCCAGAAAATGCGCTCGCCAAGCAACAGGGCATCGAAGTTCAGGGTCAGCCCCCCACCGCTACCGGCAAACTTGGTTAACTGACGTAACGTACTGCGATCTGCCGGGAAATGCTCTTCCAGGTCATAGCCCTGCTCCTGAGTAAAGGCTTCAAACGTCTTTTCACCCAGTGGCGGCAGCTCACCTGATAACGCTTTCAGCGCGATCTCTTCCCCAGCCTGAAGCTGTTCATTACAGTAGCTGTAAACCTGCTGACGGTAGTTTTGTCGTTCATTCTTATCCAGATTCGACTCGTCACAATAGTCATCTACCGCCTGTAACAGCCCCCGGTTCTGCGCCTTGGTATCCAGTCCGACTTCCGCCCCCAGAAAATCCATGAAGAAATCAGAAACTTTTCGCCCTACCCGTCCACGCAGGAAGGTGAGGTAGCGCGTCGATTCAGGGCTGGTTTCCCACTCGGTAAGATCGATTCGTGCCACAATATCGGCGTGATTGATATCCAGATAGTGGGTACTGCTGATATCCATCTGTTCGTTGACGCGCATACTCGACTGGCTGTTTAACACCGCCACCAGCAAGTATTCTACCGCCAGATAGCGGTACTGGATAAACAGCACCACGCCGCCTTCGGCGAACGGATATTTTGCCAGTTCATCACGCAGGCGTCCGGTAGCAGCCCGGCTAAAAGCGAGAAAATCATCGTTACCCTTGCGGCAGTTGCGCAGTGCATCTGCCAGTTCGCTTTCAGCATTAAACAGCCCGTAAGCTTTACTTTTTGCACTGTATACACGGTGCAGCTCTTCCACCATCGCCTCGACGGTATTGGTGGCCGGCAGTAACGAATCACGAAGCACCAGCTCTAACTGATTTTCATCACGTTTGATTAACTGGTGCAAGGCAATCTGGTCGATATCCAGACTCATGGTAAACTCTCCTAATAGCACAGGCGCGTATTCAAACACCGCCAGCAGCAGCTTTCAACTCCATGCACAACCCGAACACCGCGCTTTCGATAAATTTGCGGAAAAAAGTGCGCTGTTCCGGTACTATATCGCCTTTTGAGACGAGATAAGTTTTCGCTATGCCACAATCATCCCGTTACAGCGACCAACGCGTTGAACAACTCCTCGCGGAAATGGCGCAGGTTTTGCAAAAAGACCAGGCGCCAACCGACCTTTCCCTGATGGTACTGGGGAACATGGTAACCAATCTGATCAACAGCGATGTTGCTCCCGCGCAACGCCGCTCTCTGGCCCGTTCTTTTGCTGATGCCCTGCAGGCGTCGGTAGACGACAGCGCCCATTAATTTGCTAATCTGACGTCAAACTATGGTAACCAACCGACAGCGCTACCGCGAAAAAGTCTCCCAGATGATTAGCTGGGGACACTGGTTTGCCCTGTTCAATATCTTTTTCGCGCTCATTCTGGGTAGCCGCTATCTGTTGGTTGCCGACTGGCCTGCTTCACTGGCTGGGCGCATTTATGCGTACAGCAGCTGGATTGGTCACTTCAGCTTTATTGTTTTTGCCGTTTATCTGCTGATTATCTTCCCGCTGACGTTTGTCGTGATGTCGCAACGTCTGATGCGGGTGATTTCGACGGTGGTCGCGACCGCCGGTTTGACACTGCTGATGGTCGACAGCGCCGTCTTTAACCGTTTCCATTTGCACCTTAATCCGGTGGTGTGGGAACTGGTGATTAACCCCGATCAAAGTGAGATGGCGCGCGACTGGCAGCTGATGTTTATCGGCGTGCCGCTCATTTTTCTGGTGGAGATTCTGTTTGCCACCTGGAGCTGGCAGAAGCTGCGTAGCCTTAACCGCCGTTCGTTTGGTAAGCCGCTGGCAGCCCTTTTTATCAGCGCCTTTTTTGCCAGTCATTTGATGTATATCTGGGCGGACGCTAATTTTTATCGCCCGATCACGATGCAACGTGCGAATCTGCCCCTTTCTTATCCGATGACCGCCCGTCGCTTTCTTGAGCGTCACGGCTTGCTGGATGCGCAGGAATATCAGCGCCGTCTGGTGCAGCAAGGCGATCCTGAGGCTGCGGCAGTGCAGTATCCGCTCAGCGATATCACCTTTGCGGACAAAGGCTCACGCGATAACCTGTTGGTCATTACGGTGGATGGTCTGAACAGTGCCAGTGCCGATAACGCCCTGCCGGCGTTGAACCAGTTTGCCAGCCAGAACGTGCGCTTTACCCAGCATTTCAGCGCCGGGGACAACGCAGAAAAAGGCCTGTTTGGCCTGTTCTACGGCATCTCCCCGAGTTATATGAACGGTGTTCTGGCACAGCGGACGCCGTCTGCCCTGCTTACTGCACTGAGCACCCAGGGCTATCAGTTTGGCCTGTTCTCGTCAGAGGGTTTTAGTCAGCCACTGTATCGTCAGGCGCTGCTGTCCGACTACTCTCTGCCCCCAAGCGAGGAGCAGCCCAATACCAGCACCGTTTCACAATGGCAAAGCTGGCTGAGTGCCCAAAAAGGCGATGGTACGCCCTGGTTCTCCTGGGTGGCGCTGAACGGCCCAAGGGTGAGCGGTGATAACGACAAAGCACGTCAGCGAAGCTATATGCGGCAGGCTCCTGCCCTCAATGAACAGATTCAGGCCATCCTTACCACACTGCAACAACGTGACTTACTGAAAAACACCGTGGTGGTCATTACCGCTCAGCATGGTGTGGCGCTGGATGGCAATCCGGACAACGAAGGCAATCGCCAGACCTTGCAGGTGCCACTGGTTATTCACTGGCCGGACACGCCCGCGCAGACGGTGACTCGGCTTTCCGATCATCAGGACGTGATGGTGACCCTGATGCAGCGCCTGCTGCATGTGCGCACTAATCCGGTCAACTATGCTCAAGGCGAAGATCTGTTTGCTGCTCAGCGTCGTCATGACTGGGTCACCAGTAGCGAAGATAATAAGCTGGTCATTACCACGCCTAAAATCACGCTGGTGCTGAACAATAACGGCAGCTACCGTGCTTACGACGCCAGTGGAAATGTATTGAAAGATCACAAACCGGAACTCGCGCTCTTGTTGCAGGTGCTCACAGAAGAGAAACGTTTTATCGCTAACTGATTAATAATGAGGCAGTTAGTTGCCCGATCGCTTGCATTCGTGCAGAGAATCAGTAGACTAGCTTTCCAAAGTTCGGCACGTAGCGCAGCCTGGTAGCGCACTGTCATGGGGTGTCAGGGGTCGGAGGTTCAAATCCTCTCGTGCCGACCAAATTATCCCTTAAAAAACCAACCTTTACGGTTGGTTTTTTATTGCCTGCGATTGGTGAGGGTAAAACAATGGTAAAACCAGCCATCATTTTGCTGTGATCAGATATCAGAAGCGCATGGCATGAGACAACGCCGCTTCGCACATCATCGTCCAGTACATTTCTGCCCTCGTGCCCCAAAAACGTCCCACGCCCGCACCCAGCAAAAGCGCAGGCTCTAGCGTCAAGATGCCAAACGGCGTCAACGTCTTTGCCGCAAACGGACCGCGCTTTGTCATTGAAAACAGCGTCATGACAAATTCCCTGCGATATCTACAGGACCATCGGTTTACTGCTACGTATCTTGTTATCGTAACCTCAGGATGCCGGAGAGGATCTCAAACGCGAGATCACGTTTGATGATGAGCCTGGCCGTCAACAGGCGACGCCAAAGCCAGCAGTGCAAAGCTGGCAAGCCAGTGGCCGCCGCTGTAATGGCTGCCCACCACGTGAGGGAGACTGGCTGTCAGATGCCGTTCGGCTGCGGCCTGAAGCAACGAGACAGCGGGATGAGCGTTTGGCAATGCAACAGCAAGATGCCTAAAGCACCAGGCTCTGCTGAGATTCAATCCGTCAAGATGTGTGATGGTGGGATCGGTACGATCGCTGACCTCTGCAGGCTGCATCAGCGCGGTCTTACTGGCGATATCAGGTAGAAATGCATCGAACCAGTTGGCGAAGTTAACGGTGACTTTACTCATTAACATGGCTTCCGTTAATGCACCAGAAAGGTATTCGTCCCCACCGGGTTCATAATGTGCTGGATAATCAGTGTCCTCGCGGTAAAAACGTTCTGCGACATTAACGATGACGTTTTCCAGCAAGCTGTCCTCTAAAGTGCGTGCGTAATCCAGTGCTAACATCAGCGCGAAGGCAGAATTGGTATGGGTCCCGACCCGAATAGCGTAGGTCAGCTTACTGAAGTAGTCGATAAAGCGACTGCGAATGTCCTGCGTCAGTGGCTCAAGCCTCTGATACCACTGCGCAGCCTGCGGCAAGGCAGATTTTTTCAGCTCCCCGGATAAGCCAAGCAACCATGCATAACCGTAAGGACGTTCGAACGCCGTGCGAAACGGTACGGTAAAATAAGCACGTTCCTGCGCGATATTTTCTTCAGTAAAATGCGCATGAAAAACAGCAATGATTTCATCACGGCATGACAACGTGGGATAAAGGCTCAGGGCACGGAGCAACAGCCAATAACCGTGTACCGCAGAGTGCCAGTCGTAGCAGCCATAGAAAACCGGATGCAGTACACGTGGCGACAAGGCATCACTGTCATCAAGCATTAAGTGTACAAGATGACTGGGATATTCCTGGCGCAAATAGGTTAATGGCATCCGGGCAAATGCATCAGTCCAGGATGGCGTTAATTTCATCATCATTCCTTACCCGAGAAAGCGTTAACCGTCTCAAGATTCCCCTTACCGCCAGTCAGTGACGGCAGGTTCATTTTTGGCTTATAAAACACATGATCGCTGCGGGCTCTGGCGCGTCCGCAGCGCGCGCAAACGCTGGCATCGACATTTGAACAGCGGTCAGCCCACCCGTAGCGTCCGTCAAAGCGACAAGCGCCACAGACCGGTTTCGTCGGATGATGACCTCATCGCTGGCGCGTGCCGCCAACGATGAGGTTATCCACTTTAAGCGTCGGTTGCCCTACGCCCACTGGAACATTTTGTCCCGATTTCCCGCAGGTGGCGACGCCACGATCCAGGGCCAGATCGTTGCCAACCATGCTGATCTGCTGCAGCGTTTCCGGTCCCTTTCCGGTCAGCGTGGCGCCTTTAACCGGTGTTGTAATTTTGCCGTCTTCGATCAGGTAGGCCAGCGCGCTTTGAAAGCTGTATTGGCCACTGACGATATCCACCTGTCCGCTGCCCAGGTTAGCCAGATATAATCCACGTTTAACAGACGCAATGATCTCCTCAGGTTCATACTGGCCATTACGCATAAAGGTGTTTGTCATGCGCGGCATAGGAAGATACGCGTAGGACTGACGTCGGCCATTGCCAGTGGGGGGAAGTTTCATCAGACGGGCACTCAGGCTGTCGTGCATATAACCTTGCAGAATACCGTCTTCAATCAATGAGGTGCACTGCGTCGGGTGCCCCTCATCATCTGTATTGAGCGAACCCCGGCGCCCCTGTAGCGTGCCGTCATCGACGATATTCACCCCAGGTGGTGCAACTCTCTCTCCGATGCGCCCTGCGTAAACTGAGGTACCCAGCCGGTTATAGTCACCTTCAAAGCCATGCCCCATCGCTTCATGCAACAACATGCCGGGCCATCCGGCGGCAATGACAACAGGCATTCCGCCGGACGGGGCCGCAACCGCCTCTAAATTTATCAGTGCTGAATCCACCATCGTGCGTAAAGTCTGTTGCAGCACCTGATCGTTGAACATGTTGAAATCGCCGCGCCCACCTATGCCGGTCGTGGCCGACTCACGGACGCCCCGCTGCTCGACGATGACGCTGACCTGCAACAGCAGCATCGGACGAATATCTGCAGCCTGATAAAAATCATGGCGCAGGACATAGTTAACCGAATGGGACAATCGAAGGCTGGCCGTGACCTGAATCACCCGTGGGTCAAGCGCACGAGTCATTTGGTTGATTTTTTCGAGCAGACTGATTTTCTCTGCCGCCTCCCATGCCACTAAGGGATCGCGGGAGCCGATATGCGTTGACTCGGGCCGGGCTTTAACAGGTTCAGGCAGGGCGAGACAGCAATGCTTAGCGATGGTCCGCACCGATCGCGCGGCTTCGCGCAAATGTTTGAGATCAAGATGCTGAGAATAAGCGAAGGCGGTCTGATCGTACTCTACCGCACGCAGGCCGAACCCCTGATCGACATCAAACGATCCAAAGTTCACCACGCCATTTTCCATTGCCCAACTTTCATGGCGAAGACTCTGCACATATAAATCTGCGTAATCGACCCGATGGACGAGAATCCGTCCCATGATGTCCTGTAGCAGGGCATCGCTCAGGCCGTAAGGTTCCAGCAATTGCTGTTTGGCCTGTACCAGGCGAGTGGTTGTGCCTGTTTGACTCATAGTAAAACTCCTTTGGCTCAGCGTCCTGCCACCTGAAGGTTATCAATTAATACAGACCCGGAAGTCAGTGCGCCCTGGGTTATCACGTCAGTCCCGATAGCCACAATGTTGCGGAACATTTCGGCCAGGTTACCCGCCACCGTAACGCCATCAACGGCGTACCGTATTTGCCCGCCTTCAGCCCAAAAACCCCGCAGGCTTCGCGAGTAATCACCGTTAATCAACCGTGGCCCGCCGCCGCTGAAACTGGTCACGATCAGCCCGGTATGAAGTTTTTTTACCATCGCGTCGAAATCATCGCCCTTCTGCGTCAGGCTGCTGGTCAGAGACAGGTTTCCCGGCCCCCAGCCATTCCCGGTCGGAGCCATATCAAGATGGCGCGCGGCATAAGCTGAGAGGAAAAAACCCGCCAGAATCCCCTGATTAACGATCTTGCGGGTTGTGCCACCGATACCGTCGCCGTCGAATGACCGGCTGGCGAGCCCCTGCGGCGCGAAGGGATCTTCAGTGACGCTGACGTGGTCGCTGAAAACCGTCTCGCCCAGTCTGTCAGCGAGGAAGCTGTTACGGTGATACAGCACGCTACCGCTGGTTGCCTGAACCAGATGGTCAAGCAAAGACAGCGCACATTTAGCGTCAAACAAGACCGGACAGCGCTGGCTGCCCTGAAGCGGGGCAGTATCCAGCGCCGCTATCGCGCCATTTCCAGCCCGGCGTCCGATCTCTTCCGGTGCCATGAGTGACTGGGCGTGGCGAGCAACCGAGAAATGGAAATCCAGCAGGCTGCGATTCTGCTTACGGGCCAGCGCGCGGGCTGCCATCAGGTGATTGCTCTGGCGTTCGCTGCAGCTAAATCCATGACTGTTCATGATGAAGCAGTCCGAGTGCCCGGTGTGCACGGTAACACCGTCGCTAATGACGTCGTCACCCGCTGAAACAATCCCGGCCTCTATGCGCTGTGCCAGTGCTGTCGCATCGGCTTCGTCGAGGTTCCAGGGATGCCAGAGGTCCAGTTCGTCCGATGCACGGCAAAGAAAGCGTGCCTCCGCCATTCCGGCGAAACGATCTTCGCCGGTGTAACCTGCAATACGGCATGCGGCCTGCACCGTTTCACGCAGGCTTGCAGACGAATAGTTCGTTGAGCTGGTCGTTCCCTGATGATGACCTCGGTAAACGGTGAGAAACAGGCTGGATTGACTGGCGCGGGTGCGCGTTTTTAACCGGCCCTGACGCATTTCAAGTAGCAGTCCTGTGCTTTCGTTAAACATCACCTGCGCATCGGAAGCCCCTTCCTGCAAGGCCATCCTGATAACGCTGTCAGCCAGGTCCAACAGCTGAACCCGGCTGTGCGCCAACGTATTTGCCATAGCGGCCCCCTGTTTATGCATCATTATTAAAGGTCCGGTGCCGCGGCAAGCAGGCGATTCAAAACCGTTTGCGATGCTGTGCTTATTGGCAGCGCAAGCTGCAACAGGTTTTGATGAAGCGCGTTTTCTTTACTAATAAATTCACCATTTAGCGACTTCCATTCTTCTCTGAGCTGGGCGATCTCCCCCTGAGTGAGCTTGCCCGTCGGCGTTTGACGCTCTTTCGCCATAAACCATCCCATTCGCTTCTCTGGTGTGGCGCGATCGTCGTCGCTCCAGCCTGAGTGGATTTGCATAATGTGGAAATGCGCCCAGTTCATATTTTTCGTGATGATGTCCCACCGTTCACCGTCGGTCGTAACAGGAAACGGTGAAAGATGTTGGATCATCATGGCGACTATCTTTTCCAGCTGTCGGTCTGACGTTTGGAAGCCAGACAACAGGGAAGATGCCAGATTGCCAATATCGGCCCAGGCCTGCGGTGTCGTTTCGCGTCCGGCAAACCGGTCGGCGCACAGTGTTTGCCACTGCGCCAGTAGCGCTATTAGCTCGGGCGCACGCAGATGATTATCCCAGGGGAAGAACCCATCGCTCAGCCACCACTGCATAAACGCTGGTGGCACCAGCCGGTAATCTTTACCTGCCCGTAACGCCCCAAACAGGCCTTCCACCTGTTCCACCGTGAGATATTCACAACGGTCAAGCAGGCAGCCCAGTGCAGCGGAAAGCCCGGTGATACGTTCAAATGCATTACTGTCGGGTTGATGGACCATCGCCGCCGCAAGGGTGCCTTTACCCTCGATCCAGTAGCGACTCTGGCCCGTGGTAATCTCTCGCTCGCGGGCATGTCGCAGTACACGTGCCGCAATAAAAGCGAGCAGTTCGTCATCCCCATAGAAACTGCCCCATTCCAGACTTTCGTCCTGCTGTACGTGCACTGTGGGTACCGAGATGTCGACCTGATGGTTGGCAAGCCATTCGTTGAGCTGAGCCAGAGACTGAGCGCCCACTAACCGAACCGGGTCCTGAGCCGGGTTAAACAGCAATAAGGTGGGAATGCCCCGTACGCTAAAGCGCTGCATGATGGAAGGATATTTTTCGACATCAAGTTTGGCGACCAGTAAATGTCCCGCCGTGTTGCGGGCCAGCTTATCGATAATCGGCGACATCGCTCGGCAAGGCGCGCACCAGGGGGCCCAGAGATCGACGAGAACCGGTAACTGAGCATCGGCCAGAAAGACATCAAGCTCAAGATCGGTTAATTCAATGGATTTATGCGTCATAGTGTTTCCTTTGCAAGCGTTAACGCTCATTAACGGGCCGTGAGCGTGAGAATATGAGGGTGGAAGTGTTCAAGCTCTTTACGGTGTGCCACGCTGATAAGCGTACAGTTGGGCAACTGGTCGATAAGCGCCTGATAAAGTCGGTTTTCTGTCTGCGGATCGAGCGCGCTGGTCGCTTCATCAAGAAACAGCATTTCGGGTTTGTGCAACAGCACCCGGGCCATCGCCAGCCGTTGCTGTTCGCCGCCGGAGAGCACCTGCTGCCAGCGGTCAAATTGTGTTAACGAAGCGGCGTGAGCCTCCAGGCAGCAGTCAATTAACGCCTGTTGGCACTGCTGATCGGTAAAAACGTCAGGTTCAAGCGGATAGGTCAGCGCACTTTTTAACGTGCCTACCGGGATATAGCTTTTCTGGGGTAAAAAAAGCGTACGAACAGACTCGGGGGCAATAATAGTGCCTTCGCCATAAGGCCAGAGCCCGGCGCAGGCGCGTAATAGCGTGCTCTTACCACAGCCCGAACGGCCGCGAATCACCCAGCGCTCGCCCGCCTGTACCTGCCAGTGCGGCAGATGGGACAGTAACGAACCATCTGGCTGCCGAAGCGTCAGGTTCTCGCACTGCAGGCGCGTCCCCTGGTGCTTCAGTAAAATCCCTGAGGGCTTATCGCGCGCTTTATTTAACGCCCAGAGCAGATCACGAAGTCGGTTGGACAGCGCCATCCAGTTGGTAAATGACTGATAAGCCTGTGGGAAAAAAGAAAGCGTGCTAAGCAAGGTTCCGTAGGCCATCGTGATCTGCGTCAGGCCGCCCATCGTTATTTTTCCCGACAGTAGCAACGGGAGTGCCAGCAGCGTGGGTAAGGGCGAAAATACCTGCGAAAAAAAGCTCTGGAAAAAGTTGAGTCTGAACGTCTTACGCATCATCAGCAGGGTATTTGCGCGCACCCGTTCAAAGCGCGAAAATAGCCGCCGCCGTTCACGCTCTCCACCTTCAAAAAAAGCAATTTGCTCGGCGTTTTCCCGAACCTGCATGCCAAGGAAACGAAAGTCAGCTTCCACCGTTTGTTTATTCATATTCACGCCGATCAGGACTTTACCCAGCCAGTGCGCCAGCGCGAGATGGGCAACAGAATACAAATAGACGGCAATCACCATGTAACCGGGAATAGATAATGTCGTGCTGCCCAGGCTAATGGATAACGCGCCTGATAATCCCCACAGCACAATGGTGAAAGTGACCATGTTGACCAGCACATTAATAATGTTGGTCGATAAATTGATTGTGACGTCGGTAAAAAGATTGATATCTTCCGCAACGCGTTGATCGCTGTTGCTGATAACGTTGTCCCGTTCTAACTGATAATAAGCAGGATGTTCTGTCCAGCGTTCCACAAAGCGAGCGGTCATCCATGTCCGCCATCGCAACGTGAGATAGTTTATCGCCAGTACGCTTATCAAAGGCAATACCGTGGTTAACGCGCCGATAATCAGGCTTTCAATCATGACATTGCTGATTACCGGCCAGTTGAGTGCGACCAGTGCATCGGTTAATTTTCCGTGTAGCCTGTTCAATGCGACAAAGGCATAGGTCGTGGTAAAATTAATTATCAGGATGACAGCCAGTAATAATATAGCCAGCCATTTCTCTGATGATATCCAGAAAGGATAGATTAATTGCCACGTACCCGGACGGTTATCATCCGATGGGATTTTATTTACCACGTTAGTATACTCTGGTGATTTACATGTATCAGAACGAATAAGTCAGCGTCAGACGTGCTGTCCTGTCAGGTTTCACACTGATAAACTGAGGGGTTGAGGTGTAATAATAGAGCGTGCGATTAAATATATTATTCACGCCCAGCGTCACCGTATATTTAGGCTGATGATAGAAAACGGAGGCATCCGTTTGGGCCCAACCGCCCTCTTTAAAATAGTTGTTTCTGTAACCGTTCCAGGTACTGCTTGCTGCCTGTACCCCGACACCCGCACCCAGTCCCTGTAATTTCCCTTGCTGTATTTCATAGGTGGTCCAGAGGCTCGCGGTATGTTTTGGCTGACCCACAACTTTGCTTTGGTAACCGATAAGTGCCGCGTTGTCGGGATCTTTTGACTGAGAGAAAGTATAACTGGTGGTGATATTCCAGCCCGGCAATATCTGACCATTTAAATCGAAATCGAAACCTTTGGTTTCCCTTCCCTGTGTCCCGACTGGTTGACCGGCAAAATTCGTAATAATGAGATTTTTTTGAATAATGTCAAAGGCTGACGTCGTAATCGTCAGGTTATCGTCGAGCAGACTGAATTTAAAGCCGGCCTCCTTCGATTTTCCTGTGGAAGGTGCAAATGCACTTCCGGTCCGGGGGTCCAGCAATCCACTTGTCTGAAAACTGTTGAGTAAATTAGCATAGACGGTGACCTCAGGCGTAATGTCATAACTCACACCGTAGCTGGGCACCCATTTCGTTTCATCTGAAAAGGTAATTAAAGTGCGCGTTGGTGAAACATAGGCTGTCGATTTTGACGTCCATTGCGCTCGCTTGGCGGACAATTGCAGATGCAGCTTTTTCCAGAAATCAATCTGGTCCTGAAGAATAATTCCCTTTTGTTGTTCGAGCGTATTATAGTTTTTAGCGGTTGGATCGGGTATTGGCGGAAAAGAAAGGCTGTCAGGATTGTTATAATTTCCCGTCGTGAAGATTCGCCCTTGAGCAAGTTCCCAGTCGGTGGTCTCTGTATGTTGGTAATCATAACCCATCAGAACATTATGGGTTAACGGCCCGGTATCGAATTTGCCCCGGATATCGTTCTGCAGGCTTAAGGACGTGGTGTCCTGTCTGATACCCAGCTCGTGGCTCAGTAAATTGCCATTGCGCGCAGCATTGTAAACTTCATGAACGCGGAAATTATTCACGCTGTCCACATAAGCGGCTTTACTGTTAAACGACCAGTTATCTGACAGATCCTGCTTCAGTTCATAATAGGTAGTTTTAGAATCAAGAGCGAAGTGGTCATCTTTATCACCCAGTCGGTATTCAGGCAGTTTTAAAATATGGCCGTTACTATAAAGAGTTGCTGCAGGGCCTGATTTTCGGGTATTGGTAAATTCGGCGCCCACTTTTATATGTGTTTTTTCCCCTTCCCATGCGAGAACCGGTGCAAGGTAGTCGGCACGATTACCATTAAAATCCGGGAAGCTGTTATCGGAGTGCATGGTGGATGCATTAAGGCGGTAGCGGAACGTTTTATCGTCGTTTAATGGTCCGCCGAGATCGATTGCGGTTTTGACTTCACCGTATTTGGCCACCTCGACTTTTATTGTATGCAGTGGATAAGCCGTCGGCGCTTTACGGACAAGGTTAACCGAACCCGCAGGTGAGCTGTTTCCTGCTAATACCGCCTGTGGTCCTTTTAATACCTCAATACGCTCAACACCATCAATACTGGAGTAACCCAAAGGGCTGCCGTTTACCGCGTTGCTGGGATTGGATACGCCGTCTGTGGAACCTGAGGTGATGGCAAAACCTCGGATGCTAACGCCATTTTGTCCGCGATTACCGGTACTAAGATTGACCCCTCCTACGTTACGCAGCGCATCTTCCACAGAGGTGGCCTGCTGATCGTCCAGCACTTTGCGGCTGATGACCTGAACGGACTGTGCCGTATCCTGCAGGGATAAATTGGTGCGCGTCGCAGAACTCGACATTGATGGATTATATACCGTTTCATCTTCGCTGCGTTCTGCCTCACCGTTAACGGTAATCGTTGGCAGAGTCTGACCGCTGTCCTGCGCAGCTTGCAAATCTGAGGCGGGTTTAACCGGCGAGGTGGGATTCATCGCATAGATAGTCAGCGTACCATTAGGCGTGGTAGTGACGGAAAGTGGCGTTCCCTGCAACTGTTGCAAAATAGCCTGCTTCAGCGTGAAGTGACCTTTAATCTGTTTAGCCTGGTAAGGCGCCACCAGTTTAGGATCGAACGAGATGGTTTGATGACTTTGACGGGCTATCGCTAATAAACCTTGCTCCAGAGAACCCGAAGGCACGGAATAATTGATTGCCGCAGGCGCTGCAGCATAACCTTCCTGCAACGCAAGTAGCGGAAAGGCAGTAATGGCCAGGGCAATATTTACCGCCAACGCCAGACGGCCTTGGGTAAAATACGTTTTCTTTGCATGATGCGGTGCTTCGTTCATTGCTACAGCTCCAGCAGAAAAGGTAAAGGGACTACGTCATATTGTTATGAGTCGATTATTCTTCTCAGTAGGTATGTGCAATGAGATTTAAAAAGTGACACCTCATTAGGGTGTTTGTGTGAAAAAAATCACTTAACTTGAAAACATTAATAATATTAACTATTTAAATTCAAAATTAATTTATAAGTTATTCATCACTGTGTAACCCAACGCCGAGTGAACGGCGACGCATTAGCGCACCATTCTGGTGCTTAATTGGATGTGAGCTTTTACTGGGCGCTCTCTGGTGAATCAACACTCGCATCAATGACGCTTCACGTCAGGAAGATGAAACGCGTTAATAAAAAAAATCATACTCTTGTCTTTCGTTCTGTCTTGTCTCCGCCGTCAGCGACAGATGAACGCAGCACCTTTGCGGTGCAGCCTACTGAGGCTGGCCTTCAAGCGTCAAAAAGATGGCACAAGAGAAGTGAGTGGCAGAGCGTAACGATGCATTTATAACAAGCTGAATAGTAATAAATAAAAAAAATAAACTTAAAAAAGAAAAGTCCGGAAACACATTGGCCTTTCTTTTGCTTGGTAGGCAAAGGTTTTTCCCACAATAAGCTGCACCTTAGCGCAAGGTAGAAAGTGGGTTCCATTTCTCGGTCTTTATTGAGGCGCTGAGAAAGGTGTTAAGTTTTCAGATGGGGGACATTATGCCTGCCGACATGACCGATCGTTCAGATATATTAACGCTTATTTTTCGCAGCGATTATCGCTGGCTGACGGATAAATTACGGCGTCGAATTAGCTACGGCACCATGGCAGAAGATATCGCTTCTGAAGCGTTTTTACGTCTGGCGGCAATTCCGGAACTGCCCCACATTCGCGAGCCGAGGGCCATGCTGACGACACTGGCCCAGCGCGTGTTATATGAAAACTGGCGACGCCGCGACCTTGAACAGGCTTATCTCAAAGCTCTGGCGGATAGCCCACAGCATTGTCACCCCTCGCCCGAAGAACTGGAGATGGTGATGGAGTCTTTACTGGCTATCGATCGCGCTCTGGATGGCCTGGCCGTAAATGCGAGAAAGGCCTTTTTGCTCAACCAACTGGATGGCATGACCTATGCTGAAATCGCTAAAGAGCTTGGCGTATCAGCCAGTATGGTGCGTAAATATGTGGCTAAAGCACTGACGAATTGTTATCTGGTGGCTCAGGGTCAATCTGACCCGATGGCGGGACATCACAAATGAAACTTACCCAGCGTCCCGACGACGTCGCGCAGGAAGCAATTGAGTGGATGGTGCTGTTACGCTCGGGCGATGCCACAGAAGATGACTTCCGGCAGTATGAGCGCTGGCGTTATTCCGACGATCGTCACGACGCCGCCTGTGCAAAAATTGAAGCAACGTTGGGTAAGATTCAGACGCTAAACCACAGTATACCCACAGAAAATCTGCGCCAGACGTTGCTTGCGCCGTCAAGCCGCCGTCAGTTCCTGCAAAAAGCCTGTGGCGTTGCCGCGTTAGGTGTGTTCAGTGGGTTGATATTAAACCAGCGATATCCTTTGCCCTACCTGTTATCCGATGCTTATACCGATACCGGACAGCGGCGCAGGATCCAACTTAACGACGGCAGCACGCTGGATATGAATGCCCGCACGGCGTTGAATATTTCGCTGGATGAAACCTTGCGCAAAGTGGAACTGCGCACCGGTGGCATCATTGCCGAAGTGGTCGACGATCAACGCCCGTTCACCATTGCCACCCACGCAGGGCGAATTCTTGCGCAGGAAGCCCGTTTCCATGTTCGGCAGGAATCGAGCGGTATTCATTTGGCCGTCCTGAACGCGGTGGTAAAAGTGACCAATCGAAACGGTGACAGTCGGCAGGTTCAGGCAGGCCACGGTCTGTGGTTCGATCATCAGTCGTTTATTCCGCTGGGCGTCTCGCCCTATGAGGAAACCGCATGGACTCAGGGTCGCCTGGAAGTGAAAGATGCTACGCTGGGTTCCGTGATTAACTCACTGAAAAATTACAGTCCTGCCGTCATTCGCGTCGCCCCGGCCGTCGCTGACCTGCGAGTCAGCGGCAACTTCCCGCTTGATAATATTCCCTACACGCTCGACGCGCTTGCCCAAACAATGCCGATTGCGATCACTCGCACTACGAATTACTGGATCAGGATCGAGCCGGCCGCGTCATAAAAATTTGCGTTTTTTCTTCCCCGGCCGGTGTCATTTTTTCATTCTCGTTGCACATACAGGATAAGTCTTCCAGAAACTGCTGCTGAGAATCATTAAGCAGTAGCGATTTATCGTGAGGTAGTAGTGAAAGCAGAGCGCCTTATTTTCAAAGATCATCTTTCAGTGCCTGGAATACCAACGGCTCCCCTGATTGCTCCGCAAGGCGCGCAGAGTTCCTGTAAAAAAAATCTGCCAAAGCTGGCGGTGAGCGCGGTGGTTATCTTGCACCTGGCACTGATTGCCATGGCTATTACCCACACCACTCAATACCATCCGCTGAATATTATTAATCCCGCGACCCAAACCAGTATTGAAGCAACCATGGTCGAGGCGCCTGCTGAACCCGTACCGGTTCCGGAGGTCGTCAAAGCGCCACCTGTCCTGACCGCCGATAACAGCACGCGCGAAATCGATCAGGATGACGTCAAGCCGGTTGTACCGCCACCTGAGCCAAAAGTCGTGCCGCCTAAGCCCAAACCAAAGCCGGTTGTTCGACACAAAACGTTAACGGAAAAAACGCACCCGGTCGAACCGGTTAAACCTTCACCCGTGCAAAATGCAAAAGTGGCGGAACGAACGGCGATTCCCGCCACGTCTCAAGGGCAAATGCTGAAAAGCGTACCGAATGCTGCCCCCAGGAATGTCGCCACAGTGGGTTGCCAGGTACCGGCTCCGGACTATCCACGTAGGGCGAAACGGCTTCAGGAACAGGGCGAGGTGCTAATCCGCCTGATCATTAACTCCGATGGCACGGTGAAACACCGCGAAATTGCACGGAGCAGCGGCTTTGACGATCTGGATCAGGCGGCAATGGAAGCCGTTTCGCGAATACGCTGTAATCCTTACATGGAAAACGGCCAGGCGATTTCAGTTATGACGATTCAACCCATCACGTTCAAATTATCCAGCTAGGGCAGGATGATGATGAGCGGGCGCTTTTCTTACTAATTGAGGATGCATTATGAATGAGTTTGGCATTGAACATGTATGGGAACAGGGTGACATCATTACCCGGTCAGTGGCCATTATCCTGCTAATTATGTCGGTCATGTCCTGGTCGGTCATTGTTATAAAATGCATACAAGGCGCGGGCATGAAAAAGATAGCCCACCGCACCAAGCATTTATTCTGGAGTCAAAAGACGCTACCGGCAGCCATTGATACCTTGGGTGCCAACGGTAACAACCCGTTTCGCGACCTTGCCATCGCCGGACACGCGGCCATGTCCCACCAATATACGATTGAAGCAGGCATCAGCAACAATCTGGATATTAGCGACTGGCTGGCCCGCGCCCTGAAAAACAGTATCGACGACAGCGCTGCCAATCTGCAATCAGGCCTGGGGATCCTTGCCTCCATTGGCAGTACGGCGCCATTTGTAGGTTTGCTTGGCACCGTTTGGGGGATCTATCATGCGCTGCAGTCCATCAGCATGGCCGACCAGCCCGATCTGGCTCACGTTGCCGGGCCGGTGGGCGAAGCGCTTATCATGACGGCATTTGGCCTTTTCGTGGCTATCCCGGCAGTTCTGGGGTTTAACACCATAAGTCGTCGCAACCGCGCCCTTCAGCACGCCATCGCGCGTTTTGCCAACGATCTGCACGCTTATTATCTTACCGGCTCACGTATTACGTCTAACGTAGAGGAACTGCACGCTGGCGATAAAGCTCAGTCGAGCTCTGTTCAGCCATTTCGCGCCAGTCAGCCAGTTTAGCGCGGCTTTCTCAGGAGACGTGAAAAATGAGTATGTCAGGTAAATCACAGTTTGAGTCAGATGACGATCCGCTGGTCAATGATATTAATATGACCCCTTTTATTGATGTCATGCTGGTATTGCTGATTGTCTTTATGATTACCTTGCCGGTGATCAATCCGGCGGTAAAAGTCAATTTGCCCAAAGCTAACGCCAGCATGGTCGATAAGAACATTAAATCAGTGAATATCTCGCTGACGGCCAACGGGAATATTGCCTGGGATAAAGAAACACTCGATGACGCCGCCTTTGTAGCCCGACTGCAGGATGCGGCAAAACTGCCTGAACCGCCGCATATCCGTATCTATGCGGATCAGGGAACCCCGTATGGGCGAGTGGCCTTCGTGATGACAAGTGCCCAGAGTGTTGGTTTAACAAAGTTTGATTTTGTGGTGGATAAAAAAGTGCCGGCTGCCTGAGCGTCATTTAACTGCATTTGTCAATAACAGATAAAAAACACAGGCTGTTCGATAGTCAGGAATGATTGTGCCGAGCGGGTTAATCAATGATCAACAGCGAATAAAGGCCAATATGCGCTGTTAAAAAAGCATCATGCCAGGATTTCGTTTAAGGGAAACATTTATTCTGATGCGTAGAACGTCGCCCCGATAAACAGGGTTCATGGTTCCGGAAAGGCGCGATAAACAATGATAAAAAACCCACGCGCTGTCAGATTGTCGATTGTCGCTGCGGCCGTATGGGGCGAAGGTTTTTTACTGGAACCTATTATCCAATATCCGTCATGAACGGGAATTTGATAAAAGGTCAATTGCCTTTATCTCCTCACGTTATATCGTAAATCTGGCCGAAATCCTGGAGTAAGGCGATTGATAAACCCGGCCCAGTTCGGTCAAAACCCACGCGATAGTGGGTTTTGAGTGGCTCCGCCGCTTCATCACCTTCGCCAGAAACATCCGACACTGGCGGGTTTATCCCTGTTCAGCATTGCAGATCGATCAGCACCATGTTCCAGCTAAGAGGCGGGAGCGACACCTGTTTCTGGCGACGCTGCTCATTTGTCAGCGTGCGGGGTTGCGGCACCACATTATCCGGCTGAGAGAAGGTATTTCTGGCATCCAGCGCATGGCCGGCTAACACGATATGTTGTGAGAGTACTCCCTCACCAAACGCATCCAGCATAAACCTGATGTCTGTTGCGTCATGGTCGTGTGTATTGAGCGCAAAGAAGGCAATTTGCTGCCTCTCTTCATTGTACACCGCCGCGCTTTGTACCTGCCGGGTTTCGCCATGCACCGTGTTAACGGTGGGAACGTTGGCAAAATAGCGCAGCGCGTGCCCGCGTCCATACTGGCTCACCATCTGGAAAGGCCAGAAGATGGTCTGGCGAATCACCTCGCCGCCGGGGCGGGTAAAGATGGGAGCAATCACATTGACCAACTGGGCCAGCGACGCCATTTTCACCCGGTCACAATGATTGAGTAATGAACACATCAGCCCGCCAAACGTCAGCGCGTCCAGGAAGGTATAAGACTGCTCCAGCAGGGGCGGCGCTTCCTGATAAAGGTTGTTGGGATCGATAAAATGATCCTGCCAGGGTTCGCCTTCGATTGACCAGATGTTCCATTCATCAAACGACAGCATCATCTTTTTATCGCTGCGCAGTTTGGCTTTTACATAGTCCGCCGTGGCCGTGATGGTATGAATAAAATCATCCATTCTCTGGAACGACGCTAAGAAATCCTGCGGGTTACCGGTGCTGTTTTCAAAATAATGGTGGCATGAGAGGTAATCGATCTGATGATAGAGCCCTTCCAAAACGATACGATCCCATTCCGGGTAGCTGGCCTGTAACGAGTTAGAACTGCCGCAGGCGACCAGCCTGATATCCCGGTCGACCCAGCGCATGATTTTTGCCGTTTCCCGCGCTTTTTTGACGTAATCCTCCGCGCTCAGCTGCCCGGTTTGCCACTCGCCGTCCATCTCATTACCCAGGCACCAGAGTTTAAAATTATACGGCGTTTCACGACCATGCTGGATGCGCAGATCGCTGAGCGCAGTGCCGGACGCCAGATTACAGTATTCAATAAAGTAACCGGCCTCCTGCGGCGTACCTGTGCCAAGGTTGACGGCAATCATTGGCGTCACCGCATATTTCTCACACCAGGTGGCGAACTCATCGATGCCAAACTGGTTGCTTTCTTTCGTCAGCCACGCGTAATCCAGCCTGACCGGGCGCTCGGCTTGCGGGCCAATGCCGTCACGCCAGTTATAGCCCGAGACAAAGTTACCACCGGGATAACGTACGGTGCTGATCCCCAGATCCTGCACCAGTTCCCCCACGTCCTGCCGAAAGCCGTGTTGATCCGCCGTGGCATGCCCAGGTTCATAGATGCCGCTATAGACAGCGCGGCCAAGATGCTCAACAAAGGAGCCGTAAAGGGCATCGTCCACCTGGTCGATGTAGTTTTGTTTTTGGAAAAAGTACGTAATCATTTTCTTCCCTTCTGTCTTCATAACGAATTACGGATAAAGGCTTACTCGGGATGCGTTGAGAACAGATCGTCTTCAATGGTTTTCATTTTGGCTGTGGTCAATATGTAGCGCGAACGGACCAGCCACACAGACAGCAGATAACCCACGACGGGAATCCAGACCATCAGCGCATAAATCCCGGCGATGGCGCGGCTGCTTTGCACAGCAATGTTGGCCTGATAACCGGTGACCGACAGGACAGCCCCCACAATCGCGCCGCTGACGGCCAGCGCAATTTTGAGTGAAAACAGGTTGCCAGAGGCACAGATCCCAGACAGGCGCTTGCCTGTTTTCCAGTCGCCATAGTCATCAACGTCACCGATAAACGACCACAGGATAGGCGCACCAATCTGATGAATGACTGACAGGATAAAAAACCAGCCAAACACCAGTACCACGTTCTGGGCGGGCAAAAAGAAGAACACCACTGACATGGCCAGCGCGACCGCTTTGCATGCCTGATAAACCTGAACCTTACACCACCGGTTCGTGAAAAACGGGGTAATGTAAGAGCCAAGAATACCGGCAACAATACCGGTGCTCAGGAACAGCGTGGCGTAGTAATCGTTTAATCCCATCACGTACTTCGCAAAGTAGATACAGGCGGCGCCGCGCACAAAAGAAGGGATACAGTCCAGAAACATGGCAAAGACACAGACGACCCACTGATCGTTTTTTGTGATTTGCCGGATAATAGTGAAAATGGATTCTCCGGCATTGCTCTTGGGTGTAATGCGCTCCCGGGTGGTTGCCACACAAAAAACAAACAAAAACAGGGAAATGATGGCAAAAATGGTGATGACCCAGAAGAAACCGATTTGCCGGTTTCCGTTACCGAAAAAGGCCACCATTGGCAGTAATGTCAGCGTGCAGAACAGGCTGGCGAGCCCGGCGCCCATAAAACGGAATTGCTGACAGGACACCCGTTCTTGCGCGTTGGTAGTGATTACGCCGCCCAGCGAGCAATAAGGAATGTTAACCCCGGAATAAAGCAGCGACAAAATCAGATAGGTAATAAAGGCATACATGACCTTTGCATGCCCCTGTAAATCCGGTGTGTAAAACATCACCATACAGCTAATGGCAAAGGGTACGGCAAAGCCTATAATCCAGGGACGAAAACGGCCCCATCGCGTCGCGGTTTTATCAATATAAGCGCCGTAAAAGGGGTCGAAAACCGCATCGGCAAATCGTACAACAAGAAAGATGGTCGCCACCACGCCCGGCGCAAGGCCAAATATATCCGTATAGAAAAACGACAAGAACATGGTTATCGGATTAAACAACATATTGCAGGCCGCATCGCCGGCGCCAAAACCGGCTTTTTCAATAAAGCCCACTCTGCCCGAGCGCGCCGACTGAACACGACCACCGGGGTGACTGTTAGAGATAGTGTGAGTTTTCATTTTCCACCTTCCTGAAAAGAGGTGGAGATAAGCATATGTTTTTGAGGTGTTTTTAACCTACAGCATGCCTCTCATAAGTCAAATCACGGCGATATCCTCCATATATTTAGCGTAAATAGCTATAAATACAGAGTGTAAAACCCGCATTTTGCAGCGCCTGTTTATCAGGCCAACAACATGTCACTAAGAGAAAAAAAACACGCCTGAGCGACAGCAGGAACAGGTTCAATAAAATCATGAGCATCGGGAAAATATAACCTTAATTCAATGATGCTCATTTATATGCAGGGAGTTAACGCGCGCATAGCATCCCCGGTTCAATATGACGATACTGATATCTGCCTGTCCTGAGTAACCGAAAGGCTAAAGACCTGTTGCCGAAACTGACCGTTATGAGGCGGCGAAAAATACCTCTGTGGCACAGTACAAAGCCGGTTACCCATGCACTGCCCTGGTGAACGCGCCAGCGCTCGCAGGACGCGTACGTGAACCTCAGCACAGGCAGTACAGTCATGGCCTGAACGAGCCAGACTTTCGTTGACTGCCCCGCTCTGCCGCCCCTGTTCACGCGTCAGACAGGCTGGCGATGCCACAGGCGTAAAGTGGCACTATGGCATGATAAATGAATTCAATTAACTTACCCCTCGCACGACGTTCAAACGCACGCTACGCTTATCGCCATTATCAGGTTTGTGATTGAATACAGACAAATTTCCAGGCATACGATCAACATGAATTATTTGAACGACATACAACACTTTATCGAGAACAAACCTGCTCTTTCCATTGCTATTAACATCGTTGTGTTGATTGTCGCGGGCCTGGTTGCGCATCTGATTTGTAAGTTTTTGGTTGTCAAAGTCGTACGTAAGGTGTTCTTCAGCAGCCATAAAAATCAGGTGCCGCTGGACAAAGACGTCAGGCTGTCTGAAAAGCTGTCTAATTTTATTCCGGTGATCACCGTCTACTTCCTGCTGCAGTTTATGCCGGACTTACCCGAGCATCTGCTGATTGCCATTAAGACCATCTGCGGCATTTTGTTTATGGTCTACCTGTCGCTGTTCTTTAATGAAGTACTGGAGATTATTAATATCTCCTACGTAAAAAAGTCGAAACGTAAAAACCATTCCATTAAAGGCTATATTCAGGTCGGCAAAATTCTGGTGCATATCATTTCGGCGATTATGATCCTGGCTATCATGTCGAATAAGTCGCCAGTCATTATTATCTCCAGTCTGGGTGCGGTGGCAGCGGTACTGATGTTGATATTTCAGCACACCTTACTGTCGCTGGTGGCGAATATACAGCTCTCTTCGAATGATGTGTTGCAGCTAGGCGACTGGATAGAGCTTCCGGTCAATAATATCAGTGGAGAGGTAGTGGATATCGCCCTTCACACCATTACTATTCGCAACTGGGACAATACTCTGTCCCGCGTTCCCACCAAAACCTTTCTGACCGAAACCTATACCAACTGGCAGGCCATGTTCTCATCCGGTGCACGCCGGATCATGCGCAGTTTCTACATTGATCAAACGTCCATAAGCTTTGTAAATCACGCCATGCTGGAGCCCATGACGCAGATTCGCGGCATTAATGAACAACTGTCCAAACTTATGGATGGTCGCGAACTGAGTGCCGTCGGCGATCGCTGGTTCGTTGAAAATGGCATGACGAATTTGATGATCTTTCGTCACTATCTCACCGCCTGGCTGGCTCAGCGAGATGATATCCATAAAGAGATGTATATCGTGGTGAGGTCAATGAAGCCGTCTTCTGAGGGGCTGCCCATTGAGATCTACTGCTTTACGTCGTCAGTGCTTTGGGTCGATTATGAACATACCCAATCGGCCATCTTCGAATACGTATATGCCATCGCTAACGTCTTTTCGCTGCGCATTTACCAGCGTCCTGCAGGCAGCGACCTGAGTTTTCTGGCTCAGGAACGTCTTCGCCCTGAGAGTGAGCATGAAGCCCAGACCTGAAAACCTCTGATTGGCCTGCTGCCTGACAGACATCAACAGGACTAAACGATTTCTGTTTGCCGGGCTGTGCTGAACAGCCCGCTGCTGATGGTTGCAATATCAGACTTTCCCGATAAACTGTTAAAAAATCACCATTATTGATATTAATTAATGAGTTAGTGATAAACCCTTAATGTCTAATGCTTCACAAAAATAACAAATAAGACAGCGGTTCATCAAACTGAAACATTTTTGTCATAAAAAAAGCTTATTCTGTTTCCTCCTGAAATCGAGGGTACAGATATGATCATCCAAGCTAAAAACCTGAAGGATGCAGAAAATTTACTGCACTCAGGTATCAATAAGGTGGAGCTGGCATACGACATCGGTTGTGACGATTTCTTTCGTCTGGCAAGTCAGTGGTGCGATCGCGGTGCGCGCATCAGCAAAGGCCAACAACATTTTGTCGTTTCACTGAAAAACTTCTCCATCCCGCCAAACGATTGATTATAACAAGCTACCAACCTCACACCGCGTTACAACAAAGCAACGTGTGATTTCAAGCGCCAACCAGACCTTTTCTAAGCCGCTCACCCTGAGCGGCTTTATCGTTTATGCATCAACCCTCTGCCCCTCTTCTGAGTGTGGTAGTCAGGCATCGGGCAGCCTTGTCAATCGCGTTCATCAGACATCATAATCCGGTATCAGTCAGCCTGATGGCATCCAGGCTGGCGTGGTCGCGAGCATGGCCGGTTAATTCGTACAGATTACCCTCACGCATTTCCAGCAGACGATCGGCATGAATAAAGTAGTGGTCGTCGTGGCTGATGGCGAATACCGTTTTACCGGCGGCCTGTAACGCCGGCAGTAGTTCACGATAGAAAACCCGGCGGAAATGGGGATCCTGATCGGCTGCCCACTCATCCAGCAGCAGGACGTCGCGCTGTTCAGCCACGGCCAGCAGCAACGCCAGCCTTTTACTTTGCCCTTTTGACAACTGCAGATTCAGGATCTTATTCCCTTCAATCTTTAGCTTGTCCTGCATTTTAAGCTTTTCCAGCCACTGCTGAATCCGGGCGGGTGACGCCGGATCGCCTTTGCTGTCAATCAGGCGATCAAACAGATGGACATCGGTAAAGACGGCGGAAAAGTGTTTGCGCCAGCGATCGAGGTCGCCCATATCAACCGGTTTGCCATCGATTAACAGGCTGCCGGACTGAGGGCGATACAGTCCGGTGAGCAGCATGGCCAGCGTCGATTTGCCGCTCCCGTTACCGCCGATTAAAAACACCAGCTCGCCGCGCTGGAGCCGCAAGTTAACCGGTCCGACCTGGAAACCGTTATCGCCGTAGTGAAAGGTCACATCTCGCAATTCAAGCGTCTGCCAGTCGGTTTCGCCGTTAAAGGTGGGAAAGTCAGGTTCATAGGGCGCGAGATCAAAGGTATTGAGCTTGCGAAAGGCGACCTGAGCGCTCAGTAGCGTAGGCAGAGCGCCGACCGCGGACAGCAGCGGCGTGCGCAAAAAAAGCAACGTCAGGGAAAAGGTGGCCGCGACGGCCGTATTGGCCCATCCCAGACTGTTAGCCATGTAAAACACCATCCCGATAGCGCCCAGCATCATGATGTTTGACCAGTTAACGGCACTGAGATGAAAGGTATCGGCACGCACAATATGGTGCCGGTAGGTGTTGGCGTCCTGCTGATAAACCGTTTCATAGATGAGTCTGGCACGCTCACGGTTAAGCTGTAGCTCTTTACGCCCCTCGATCACCGTCTGGTAATCGCGGTAGAGATTGTCTTCGACATCGCGTAGCTTCGCCATATGCTGATAAACCCGCGACACCAGCATCCAGCCGCCGATGATGGTCACCACCAGCCAGCCGCTGGTGACCAGCAGCATTCTGGGTGACAGCCAGGCAAGATACAGCGCTGAACCGAGCGTGATAATGATGCCCTGAATTAACTCAGGCAATCGGACAAAAGCGAGGGTGATTGCCCGGACATCGCTGGTTAATCCCGCCAGCAGTTGTGCGCTACCAATCTGTTCGATGCGCTCCACGCGCGTGTCCAGGATACGCTTGATAAATTCGCCACGCATGCGCCAGACAAACTGATGGCCCAGCCAGGTCAGCGCCAGCTGTGAGGCCAGCGTTACGCCCATCAGCATCACGACCTGGAACAGAAACGCGGGCAGAACAGTCAGGGAAGTATTCACGGCGACGATCATTTCGCTATTGATAAAAGCAATCATGCCAATACCCAATGCGGCACTCAGCAGGGTGAGCAAAATTACGCCAATAAACGGCCAGCGATACTGGCAGAAAACCACATTCAACAACGCCATAGAACCTTACCAGACATGAAAATCAGCCTGCAGTGTAATGTGATGGCAAATGATAGCAATAGTTATTCGCACTTTGCGCGGGGGTTAAAAAGCCCGCCTGAATGTCAGGTTATAGCGAAAGGCGCCGGTGAGCGGATGGATGCCTGCCTTGAGCGGCAGGATGCCGTGATAGCGCAGTCGCGAAGGCCCGCCCCACACCACCACATCGCCATGTTCCAGCAAAACCCGCTGTGCATGGTCGCCCCGCTCAAAGCCACCAAACTGAAAAACCGCCGCCAGGCCCAGTGACACTGAAACGATGGGCTGGCGTAAGTCTTTTTCATCCTTGTCCTGATGCAGCGTCAGCTTAGCGCCGGGTTCGTAGCGGTTAACCAGGCAGGCATCCGGATTGAAGCCCGGGAAGCCGGCCTCTTCAGCCGACTGCTGCGCCAGCCGGCGAAACGCATCCGGCATTGCCGGCCACGGACGTTGACTGCTGCTGTCCTGTTCACTGTATCGGTAGCCGCGCGCATCTGTCGACCAGCCGAAGTCCCCACAGTTGGTCATCGCAACGGACATGCGATGTCCGCCCGGCGTGATGCGGTGCTCAAACGGATTACATTCTGCTATTGCCATCATGGCCTGATACAGATCTTCCGCCTCATCGCGTGCGCGACGGCGTAAAATCACCGCGCCATCAGCCAGGGGTTCTTGCCAGGGTGAGGCATCACTAAACAGATCCAGCATAGCGGTTCTCTCAGTCAGTCAGATGGAATAATAAAAGCAGAGAACTGGGGCGACATCCAGCTGACGAAGCGATCGCCTTCCCGGGTGATTAAATACACCGCCAGTTTCTCTTTAATCGCCAGCGCTTTGGCTTTTTCAGTACCTAACACCATGAGGCCGGTGTCCCAGCCATCCGCTTCCAGCGCCGTAGTGGCAATCACGGTCGCTGACACCAGCTTATGGTCAATTGGGCGGCCAGTCGCGGGATCGATAATGTGTGAAAGACGTTTGCCGTCTAGCTCATAATAGTTTCGATAGCTGCCAGATGTGCTGATGCCGTGTCCCTGTAAGTCTACCCGCGCCTGCACGGCATTTTCGCGATCGGTCGGTTTCTGAATCGCCACCCGCCATGGCTGGTTCTGCGCATTCATCCCGCGGGATAGCACAGCCCCCCCCACCGAGACCAGATAATTGTTAATCCCCTCCTGTTCCATCAGTCGCGCAAGGTGATCGGTCGCAAAACCTTCTCCCACCGTGGAGAGATCAACATACAAGCCTGGCAGATCCTTCTGTAACCACTGGCCTTCGCCTCCCTGTATGACACGTAAATGTTGTAAGCCGGTCAGGGCTTTGGCCGCGGCAATCTGGCTGTCATCCGGAATATGGTTGGGCTGCTTATCGGGGCCAAATCCCCATAAATTCACCAGCGGCCCGACCGTAATATCCATGGCGCCCGAGGTTTTTTTGCCGATACGCAGCGCAATCGTCACGATATCAGCCATGTTTTCACTCACCGGCTGAGGCGTTGTTGCACGGCTCTGATTAAAACGTGACAGCACTGACGTCGGTTTCCACGTCGAGAGTTCCGCATCATCGGCATCCAGTCGTTGCTGGATGCGCTGTTGTAGTGCCGCTTTGCGTCCAGCCTCCACGCCTGCCAGGCTGACTCGCCACACCGTTCCCATCGTTTTGCCTTCCAGCACCATGGCGTCATGGGCTTTGGATGACGTGTCGTCACATCCCATTAACAATGACATTAAAGCTACAAACAGGAGATTTATCTTAAAACGCATCATTATTTATCCGTAACAGGTCATCTGTGCATATTTCAAAGCACAAACACTAAGTAAAGTAACTTAAACATGGTTGATAAAACTTATTAGGTCGATCACACTGCTACGTTCCGCTCGCTCCTGAGAGCGTCAGAATAAGGAGTCACAGATGATTTATGTAATCCTTGCCGCTGTGCTGGGCCTGTTCGTATTAGGAAGCTATAAAACATGGCAGCAACGCCGTAATCGCAACATGCCAACCACTTACCTGCGCCGTCGTTGATCGCCCCTGCACCATTTAAGGTCATCAGCCCCCTAATTCGCGCGCCATTGTAGCAAAATCACCTGTTTTTCCGTGGCTATGAGAGCGGTTGGGCTGGCACGATTCCTGCACCAGAAACCTTAACTGTGTTGTTGAGAGGTGTGGGATGGATAAGTCGGAAACCGTGATGACTGCGATGCAAAACTGGCTGAGTTTTGCTGCTTTTACACTTTCAGGTGTGGCATTCGAGGGGGCCAGATATGGCAACGTGATCGTGCCACAGGATGATAACGAGCCGGAACACCCGGCAGATTAATAAATCAGGGAGCGCACGGGCGCTCCCAGTGACATTTAGAACTGGTACACCAGTCCTACGCCCACCACGTCATCGGTATTAATGCCGGCGGCCTTGGTAAAGTCGTTGTCATCGAGTAAGTTGATTTTATAATCAACATAGGTCGACATGTTTTTGTTGAAGTAGTAAGTCGCACCCACGTCGACATATTTCTTCAGATTCTGTTTGCCCCAGTTCTGCACATCGGTGCCGCGCGAGTTAACGTACGCCAGAGAAGGACGCAGACCAAAGTCAAACTGGTACTGTGCCACTAATTCCCAGTTATCAGCCTTGTCAGCATAGCCGTAGGCCGTGTTTGGCTGATTAGCGCTTGTGCTGTCGCCAAAGCTGATCGCGTTATAGGCGCGCGTGTACATCGCAGCCAGATAAATGTTGTTAGCATCGTATTTCAGACCACCGGTATAAGCTTCCGCTTTATCTCCGCGACCCAGAATGCCCGGCGCATTGCCATTTTGGTTGTTAGTACGATCCGACTGGAAGGTTGCCGCACCGATACCGAAACCGGAGCCCAGATCGTAGGTCGTGCTCAGACCCCAGCCGTCGCCGTTTTCACCCAGCACATCACGCCCGCCGCTTGCTTCCGTTGGGTTATCGTTTTTGCCCTGATACTGAACTGCAAAGTTCCAGCCGTCTACCAGACCGAAGAACCCGTTGTTGCGGTAGGTCGCCATACCGTTGCCACGCTGGAACATAAAGTTGTCTGCGCCATAGGTATCGCCACCAAACTCAGGAAGAACGTCAGTCCATGCGCCAATGTCGTAAGCCACACCGTAGTTACGACCGTAGTCGAATGAACCCGCATTGCCGAATTTCAGTCCTGCAAAACCAACACGGGTGTAGCTGTTTGCCGTACCCTGTGCTTCTGAATTGTTGAGCGCCGCCTGGTATTCCCACTGGCCGTAGCCGCTCAGTTGATCTGTTACCTGGGTTTCACCCTTAAAGCCAAAACGAACATAAGACTGGTCGCCGTTGGCACCGTCGTTGTCCGAGAAATAGTGCAATCCGTCAACCTTGCCGAACAGGTCTAATTTATTGCCGTCTTTATTGTAGATTTCAGCCGCATTTGCCGAGCCCGCTGCTGCCAGTAATGCCGGGATCGCCAGGGAGAGAATGTGACGCTTCATTTTTATTACCCTCTGTTATGTGCCTTTTATATTTGCCACTGCAAACCGATGGTAATATCGGTCGGCAAACCATTGTTGTTTCATAATGGGTAATAATCCATCGTAAAAATGCTACTAAATTTCCGAAAGTGTTTCATGATCTGTAAAATTTATTGCTATATGTAAATAAAGGGGAACTTATTAGCCGCACGGAGTGATAAAAAATAAAGCACAAAATGACAACTGCGTTGAAAATAATATCTATCACAATGATTTTAGTGGGAATAATCCTAAGCACTCAATGGTAAAACTTATTATTCGCCAGCCAATATACTTACTCCCGCTATCATCATTTATTTCTTATCTTCATTCACCCCGAATGATTTTTTTTTACCCTTATATATCGCCGGGCTTATTGCCCGGCTTTTTTTTGCCTGAACGTTGTCTGTATTGTCTTAGAGAGTTGAATAGCCGGGATAGCTGCGGGATTCTTCACCGTATTTATGGGTTTATTTTGCGCAATATACCGCCTCAGCAGGTAAACTTCAGCGGCTAATTTATCACGCAGCGTAACTAAAATACGTGACGTCAGAAAACGTGGGCTATATTAGCGTTCACGCATCGATTCTTTGACTTTATTCAACGGCTTAAGCAAATAGTCCATGACAGATTTCTGCCCCGTTTTGATCTCCACGTTCGCCACCATGCCTGGTACGATAGGAAAGCGTCGTCCAGCCCTGTTGGTGAGTTCTGCTTTTTGCGTACGCACATAAACCCGGTAGTAATACTGGTCGCGCTTAACTTCATCCTGCAAGGTATCAGGCGAAACGGTTTCCACCACGCCGGTTAAATCCCCGTAAATGGATGAGTCATAGGCTGTGACTTTCACCACGGCTGCCAGCCCGGGCCGGATATAGGCGATATCACGGGGATTGATACGGGTTTCAATCAGTAACTGATCTTCCAGGGGGACGATTTCCATCATTTTTCCGCCGGGTTCGAGCACACCACCTACCGTGGTGACCTGAATATCTTTAACGATGCCGCGCACGGGTGAATAGAGCGTGGCGCGCGTCAGCTGATCCTCTTTGCCTGCGGCTACCTGTAGCTGGGCATCGAGTTCAGCATTGTTTTTCACCTGCTCCTCATGAGCGCGGACCAGATAGTCGTTACGCGCCTCGTCGATTTTTCCACGCAGATCGCTGACCTGCCGGCGCAGGCGAATCACTTCAACCTGCCCCGCCGCGCCTTTTGCCACCAGCGGTTCAGTTAACCGCAGCTCATCCTGTACCAGCCGCAAAGACTGTTGCAGGTTGTTGATGGTCTCGGTGAGGTTACGCCGACGCGATTCATACAGCTGTCTCTCACGCGCCACCAGCTGCGGCTCTTTTTGCGTCTCAGCACTGAATTTAAGTGGAATCCCCGACAGTTCAGCGTTGAGCCGTTCCGATGAAGCACGCAGCGTGCGAACTCTGGCCTGTACTTCACCAAAGTTGGACTGAAACCGGGTTGGGTCCAGCGTGGCCAGTATCTGGCCCTTTTCTACAATATCGCCTTCGTGCACGTTGAGCTGCTTAACGATGCCACCGTCCAGGCTGTCAATGACCTGGGCGCGCGTAGATGGCGTAACCTTACCGGTCCCGACGGTTACCTCATCAAGAATGGCAAAGTGCGCCCAGATCAGGAAAAAGGCCAGCGCCGCCGTACACAACCAGATGATCGCGGAGGTGCGCCGCTCGTGTCTGGCAAGGTCTTTATCGATGATCACACTCATACCGCACCTCCCTGTGTCGCTTGCGGGACGTTCTGAGTGGCGCGCCGCAATATCTGCTCTTTCGCACCGTCGGCAATAATGCGCCCGTTATCCATCACGACAATGCGATCGACCATCTTCAGCAGCGCGGGGCGATGCGTCACCAGAATCAACGTGCGCCCACTGATCCAGCCCTGCATTTGACGGATGACATGCTCTTCAAGCTGCTCATCCATGGCGGCCGTTGGCTCATCCAGCAGCACCACCTGCGGCTGGCGCAGGATCATTCGACTGAGCATGATCATCTGCCGCTGTCCACCTGACAGCCCTCTCCCCCCTTCATTGATCACGCGATCCAGACTGGCCGCATCCTGCTGGACCAGCGACAGCGCGCCACTAATCCGTAACGCCTGCAGCATTTCCTGTTCGCTGGCGTGGGGATTGCCGAGCAGCAGATTCTGCCTGAGCGTGCCAAAAAACAGCCGCGAATCATGGGACAGCCAGCCAAGCTGGCGGCGCAAATCGGTCGGATCGATATGTGCCATATCCACGCCTTCCACCAGCACTTTTCCCTGGCTGGCCTGCGCCTGGCCCGCCAGTATTTTTAACAGGGTCGATTTGCCCGCGCCCACCTTCCCCAGAATGGCTATTTTCTCTCCAGGCTTAATGTTCAACTGCTGCACGTTGAGCACGTTTTTTTCGTTCTCTTCGTCGTAGGTATAGTGCACGTTGCGCAGTTCAAAGTGGCCGGTCAGGGTCGGACAGTGCGCCATGGTGGCCGACTCGGGTTTATCGAGCGGTTTTTTTAGCAGCTCATCCAGCCCTTTCATCGCGGTTTTGGCGTGCTGCCAACGAGAAAACACCATGGTCAGCTGCATGAGTGGCGCGATGGTGCGCGAAGAGAGCAGGCTGCAGGCCACCAGCGTACCGGTGGTGATTTGTGAATCCAGTACCAGATAAACCCCGAACACCAGCATGCCCGCGTAGGTCAGTTGCTGCACGGTGGAGGCCCAGCCGGTCAGCCTGGCGCCCCACAGACGTTGCTGATTGCCAATCGAGGCGCTGACCTCGTGGGTTTGCTCCCACTGGCGTTGAAAGTAAGGCTCGGCCTGCAGCGCTTTGATATCCTCAATGCCTTCTATCGTCTCGACCAGCACGGCATTCCGCAGCGCGCCTTCGCGCAGCCCGGCTTTTGCCAGACGCGCCATAGGGAACTGCACTAACATCCCCGGAATAATAATGAGCGGAATAGCAGCCAGCGGAATCAGCACCAGCCAGCCGCCGATAAACGACATGATAAACAGGAACAGAATGACAAAGGGTAAGTCTGCGGCAGCGCCGACGGTGGTTGAGGTCAGTAACTCACGAACCTGATCGATTTCACGCAGCTGGGAGATGAAAGAGCCCGTGGATTTAGGCCGTGACTCATTGCGAATATTCATCGCCCGGGCAAACAGCATGGCGGACACTTTCAGATCGATGCGTTTCCCCATCAGGTCAGAAACCTGCGTTCGCATCAGGCGAATCAGATATTCAATGGCGGCGGCAATGAGCACGCCGACAAACAGCACCCACAACGTCGCCTCGGACTGCGCCGGGATAACCCTGTCGTACACCTGCATTGAGAAAAGAATACCGGCGAGTGCCAGGACGTTACTGATTACCGATGCCAGAGATATTTCGCCGATTCGCCGGCCCATGCCGCGAAAGTTTTTCCAGAACCAGTGTGGTTCATAGGGCTGCACGAATTCATCAATGCGGGCATCTCTTCCGCGCGCGGCCACGCCAATCACGCCAATGTCCCCCTGCGCTCTGGAGAGCAGGCTTGCCAGCTCGCCTTCCCGAATGACATCGCCGCCTTCACTAAGCCAGTAGCGCGCCCCGCCCTTGCCATCGATTTCTTCCAGCACGGCGACGCTGTTATTTTCCATCACCAGCACCACGGGCGTGATGTCCTGCCGCCAGCGCAATTGGTTCTGCGGCACCATGGTTAAATGGAGACCCAGCAGCCCGCACAGGCGATCCCGCTGCTGCGCCACCGGCAGGTGTTCAAACCAGCGCATTTGCTGGCGAAGCGTTTTGCCCTCTGCAGGCTTACCGAAGCGTGCCGCCACGCGCAACATCGCAGCAATCCAGTTATCGGTCGTCGGGTTTTGTGCACTCATTGTTCGCGCCTTTTAAAACGGGTTGGCTATTGCAAAGAAGGAAGAAGATCACCGCTGTTTTTTTGACGATCGATACCCATGATGTCGAGCAGGTTATCGACGGCAGCGGCGTAACGGACAGTGGCATCCCACCCGTCATAAAGCGCAGTGATTCGCGCGCTGTCGGCCTGAAACACATCCTGCTCAACGCTAAGCAGATCGTTCAGGCTGCGTTTACTGAGCCGGTACTCATCGGCATACACGTTGCGCGTATGTTCAGCGCTGGCTAACTGCGCCTCTCCCGCCAGCTGACGCTGCTGAGCACCGATCATATCGGCGTAAGATGTGGAGGCGTTTTGATTAATCGTGAGTTTGGCTTGCTGTACCGCAGCCTGGGCGGCCAGCCGATCGCCCTCCGCTGACTGGGTTTTGGCATTGACGAGACCGCCCTGATAGAGCGGCGCTTCTACCTGAAGCTGGACTTCATCGTCCCAGTATGAGCGGGTATCGTTTTCGTAACGCGTCCGGCCAGCCTGAACCTTGATGCTGGGCCAGTGACCCGATTGCGCCTGACGGACCCGTTCGCGGGCGGCTTCCTGTTTGTATTGCGCACTGCGCACCGATGCGCTGTTTTCATAGGCGATTTTGTCCAGGGTAATTTGCTGTTGTAACAGCGCCTGGGGCAGCTCAGGCAGCGTGGCAGGCACCACGCCAGTCAGGACGGTAAGCTGCGCGTTGGCAGAACGCAGTTGGGCCAGATACTGTTCACGCGTGGCATGCATGGCGGCGATACGGGTTTCGGCCTGCAGCACATCTGACTGAGAGTTGAGCCCGGCATCTGCACGCATTTTGGCAATGTCGCGTACGTGCTCCAGCGAGGCGATATTCGTCTGTGCCGTGGCGGCGAGTGCCTGATAACGTTTGACTTCCAGATAAGACTGTAAGGCCTCTTTAGCCACCTGCGTCATGGCGTCAAATAACCCGAAGCGGTAGGCATCTGACAGGGCATGCTGCTCGTCAATGGCACCGTTAGTGCGGCCAAAGTCATATAACAGCTGGCTGAGGGTGATTCCGCCGGACCCATTGTTATTCAGACTGCCAGATGAGTCGGTTTGATGTGAGCGCCCCGCGGCCCCCTGAAGCGATATCTGGGGATACCAGGCGCTTTGCGCGGCACTCAGATCGCCTTCACCAATATGAATCTGCGCCGCCGCCTCGGAAATTTTTGGGTTGCGTGCGAAGGCTCGAAGGATGGCTTCCCGCAGGGTCAAAATGGCGACCTGCTCTTCGCTGGGTGCTGCGCGCCAGTTGAACTCCGCTTTCGGTAAGGGGGCGGCAAATGCCGCGGGCAGGACCAGGCCATTCAGGGCGTAAAAAAACAGGGCTAAACGCGCTTTGTTCATTATTCATACCAACAGGTTTTCTTATGATCATTCGATGACGTCCTGGTGATTTCAGTATGTAAAAAAAGCAAGGGCACGATAAGCATCACGCATTTTATTGTTAATTTATTTAATGCGTTCAGTAAAGACCGCTAAGCGTGAGTTACTATTAATAGTACATACAGAGAAAGTGGTCATGTTAAAAATCACCAATTATCAAATATATTTACTGAAAGGAGATTTTTTAAACAGACACCATTCCCTGCCACTACTTAAGATAAAATTAACGACATCGATTTTAAAAAAGTCATATTGCTTACCATTGAGTCACGAGCGGCCGTCAGTCGGAACGCTGGACTCTCAGGTCCTGGAAGGTCTCGTGATTGTGATTAATGAAGCGGTTGTCAGGCAAGGCGGCATCAAAAGGCGACGATTACGCTTCCTGTCGAACCGGCGTTAATCTGCCCGTTACTCTGGGTCGGTACAGCGTTACCCGAAGTCAAGATAAAACGGCCTGTTTCATCTATCCGTTAGTGGCCGGATGCCCTCACGGCGTGCTTACCCCATGCTGACATGTTGCCAGGAAGAGTGGCGGAATGTTGAAAGCCACGTTGCAGAAAAAAAGCAGCGGAAGCTTGCGCAACCGCTGCTGTGGGTAAGTGCTTAACGTGAATATCGTATGTTAAACGATGTGTACCTGCAGATTGTGTTGAATCAGAACATCGCCCAACGTGTTGTCATTGGTGAGCGCCGAGTTATGGTAGACCTCGTAGGACTGACCATTCACCATGCGTTCGCCACTGATTTCCCACGTGCCCCCCTGGCCATTGACCAGCGTGACAAGGCTACCGTCGGCCCCTTTAATCACCAGGTCATCGCTTTGTTGGTCAGTGATATTCAGCGCCTCGTTGAGATCCAGCTTCACAGCGTTCGTGCCGCTCTGGCCGAGATCGAGCACTTCAATGTTTTCCACTTTCAGACCAAGATCGGTCAGATCCAACGTCAGATGATCGCCGTTCAGCACCAGCGTATCGGTTCCTGCACCGCCATCGATATGGCTGAAGTTCAGATCGCTGACCACAACCGTATCGGCACCACTACTCCCATTTACCGATGCGCCTTCCACGATGCTGCCATCTGCCAGCGTAATGACCACCCCGCCGATGCTGTAACTTTCGTCAACAGGCGTGCCTGTTACGGCTGCCGTTTCAGCGACTGCCGCCGCCGCGACTCCGGTATTGTCCTCCGACGCATTGACCGGCGCGGCCACATCGGCTTCGGTGGTCAGCGTTGAAGCCACGTGCACCGTCGGCGTTGCCTCTTCGGTGGACTGCGTGTTGTGCTGCGTATCATGGCCCGCCGCGGTTGCACTGTCGTCCACCAGTGAGAACAGCGCAACGGACTCGGTCGTTGACGCCGTGGTAACCGGCAACAAAGCGCCTAACAATAGCGTATTGGTCGTGGTGTAGCTGTTGCCCGCCACATCCGTAATCGTGACCTTCGCCAGCGTATTGAGCGACAGCAGCAGTCCCCCAACCGATAACAGCGCGGGGCTGAAGTTAGCCGCGTAGCGTCCGAGCGCATCCGTGGTGGTGTTAATCGTCGGCCCATTGCTGCCGTTAGCCAGCAGCAGCGTAACGCTGACTTTTGACCCCTGAGCCGCATTCAGAGAGCCCCCCTGCACCGTCAGCCCGTTGATCAGCGATGACACCACACTCAGCACAGGATCGACGCCCAGAAGCGGCTGATTGTGCGACAGCGCCGTGAAGCTGCTGGTGGCTGTGGTGCTGTTACCGCCCACGTCGGTGATGGTAACGGCTACAGAATGGCTGCCATCCGCAATGCCTTTCAGGGTGGCTGACGGCACACTGATACTCCAGGCACCGTTACTGCCAATCGTCGTGGTGAAAATGTTGCCCGCCACGTTGACGGAAACCCGTCCCCCAATCGCGTTACTGCTCGTACCGCTAATGGTTTCTGCAACATTCGCCTCGGCAATATTCAGATAACCATCCCCACCAAAGTAGCTGTTGATGCCCGCCGTTGGCGTGGTCCGGCTGGCAACGCCCAGCGAAGCCGAGGCATTACCGCTGTTGCCCACGCCATTCGTCACGCTTGCCGTGACGGTATAGAGTCCATCCGCGATCGCCGCGAGATTAGAGGCCGAAACCGGAAGGCTCCAGTTGCCGTTGCTGCTGACCGTGGTAGTAAAGGTCTGGCCGCCAATCGTCACCTGCACCAGCGACCCTTCCGCATTGGTCGCCGTACCGCTAATCGTCTGGGTGGTTTTCACATCAGCAACGCTTAATGCGTTATCACCAAACAGCGAAGTAATGGTTACGGCGGGTGGGGTATTACTGATGACGGTCAGGCTGCCGCTGCCTGTCACGGTGTTGCCATTCACATCTGTGGCAGTCACCGCAACCGCTTTAAGGCCATCGCTGATACCGGTTAAATCACCTTTTGGCACGCTGATTGTCCAGTTGCCACCGCTGATCACTTTCGTTGAATAGGTAATGCCGTTGAGCGTAGCACTGACCGTCGCCCCGGCAGCCAGATTCGATGTCCCGCTGATGGTCTGGTTAGAGGCCAGGTCCGCAGCGCTGAGGATGCCGTCACCAAACACGGTATTGACCGTCAAGGTGGGTTGAGTCAGCCCCAGCTGCACACCGCCGCTGGTGGAGGTGGTGTTACCTACGGCGTCGGTAACCGAGGCACTCACGGTAAAGTTACCGCCGAGCAGCGTAGCCAGAATGGCGGGGGATACCGTGGCCGAGAAGGTGCCGTCGTTGTTAACGATCGCCGTTGCCGTGGTATTACCAATCGCCAGCCTGACGGTACTGCCTGCGGCTACGCCGGTGGCGGTACCGCTGATGGTCTGGGTGACCAGCGACTCGGCAATATTCAAAATGCCGTCACCAAACAGTGGGTTGAGCGTGACTTTAGGTAAGGTGTTAATCCCTACCGTGGCCGACGCCGTGCTACTGGTCGTATTCCCTGCCGCATCCGTGACGCTGACGCCGACCGTCAGCGTACCGTCCGTCAGACCCTGGAGCAGCCTTGGCGTCAGTGACACAGCAAAGTTCCCGCTGGCGTCCGTTGCCGTCACGATTTGCTGGCCGCCAATCGTCACTACGACACGGGAACCGGCCTCTGCACCGTTCACCACGCCGCCAATGGTCTGGCCCAGTAACGCATCCGCGGCATTTAACAGGCCATCGCCAAACAGCGGACTGATCGTGAGGGTAGGCGCGATGGTATCGACGCGAATACCGGCGCTGGTAGAGGCGGTGTTACCGGCCTGATCGGTGACCGTGGCGCCAATCGTGAGATTTCCCTGCGTCAGAGTACTCAAAATATCCGGCGCAACCGTGGCGGTGAACGTGCCGTTGCTGCCGACCGTTGCCGTGACCTGGCTGTTCCCCACGTTCAGCGTGACCACCGAACCGGCAGCAACGTTATTCACCACGCCGCTGATGGTCTGGCTGGTGGCAATATCAACCAGGTTAAGCACGCCATCACCAAACAGTGACGTCAGGCTGATGGTCGGCGTTTGTGTGAAGATACCAATGGTTGCGCTATTGCTGGCTACGTTACCGACGGCATCGGTGACAGTCACGCCCAGCGTCAGATTGCCATTAAGTAAGGAAGAGAGATCGCCGGACGGCAGCGTCACGCTCCAGTTACCCCCGGCCTGCACCGTGGTGTTATACGTCTTCGTCCCCAGGATAACGGTCACGCGTGAGCCCACTGCCGCGTTCTCGATAATCCCGCCAATCTGTTGATCAACCGCGGCCTCGGCAATATTCAGCAGATTATCGCCGCCAAACAGACCGGTCAGGTTATCCACGACAGGTACGGCATTCACGATGGCATTGACCGTTTCACCCACGCTGCGGCTGTTGCCTGCTGCATCGGTTAACGTCACGTTCAGGGCCAGTTCACCGTCGCTCAGCAGGCCGAGAACACTGGGGGGAACAACAATCGCCCACTTCCCGTCCTGGCCCACGGCGCTGGTCAGGGTCGTGCCGCCGATCGTGACCGCGACAGTTGCGCCTACGCCTGCAGAGGTCGCCGTACCGGTAATGGTCTGGGCAATCGTGGTGTCGATCGCGCTCAGCGTGCCGTCACCAAAGACAGAATCCACTACCAGCGTCAAGGCGGCATTGACCACTTTGTTCACGGTAATCGTGGCATCCGTCTGGTTGCCAGCCTGATCGTTGACGCGCACGCCAAAGACCAGCGCACCGTCGTTGAGGCTGGACAGCACCTGCGGCGTGAGGTCAATGCTCCAGACGCCGTTAGCGCCAATGATCCCGGTGGCGACAGGGGCGCCATCGCCCACGTACAGGGAAATGGTTTGTCCCTCTTCCGCACCGGTTGTCCGGCCCGTTAATACCTGCCCGACAGCAATATCGGCGGCGTTAATCAGGTTATCGCCGAGGAAGGCGTCAATCTCAATCAGTGGTGCTGCGGTATCGACGTTAATGGTGCGGCTGGCACTGCCCACGTTGCCGGCGGCATCGGTCAACTGCGCATTAATGGTCGTTTCACCGTTGGCCAACGCCTGCATATCACTGGCTGGCACGCTGGTAGACCAGGTGCCGTCGCCCTGCACGATCCCCGTGTAGGTTTTGCCATTCAGGGTAACCGTTACCGTACGTCCCGTTTCGCTGGTGTCCGCCGTACCGCTAATGGTCTGACGCGTCGAACTTTCACTGGCGTTAACCACATCGTCACCCGTGAAGCTGTTAATCGTCAGTACCGGTGCCGTCAGATCGATCTGAACGGTGCCGCTGGTGGTCACGGTATCCGTTCCGTCGGTGGCATTGACGGTAATCGTGACCGGGCCATCAGTGCTGCCAAAATCACTGACCGGTAAGGTTGCCGTCGTCCAGTTGCCGTTAGCATCAATCGTCGTGCTGTAGTCCACGCCGTTGATCACGACGGTAACGACACCGGTGGCACCGAGATTTTGTGACGTTCCACTCACCACGACGCCACCTGCCTGCTGATCGACCGTGCTGATGATGTTATCACCCGATACGGTGCCCAGCGTGACCAGCGGTCCTGGTGGGGGTGTAAGATCAACCGACACCGTCAGATCCTGCGTGACCGGATTGCCCGCCAGGTCGCTGACGGCAAGTGTTAACGTGGTGTCCGGTGCGACGAAGGTGCTCATTTGTTCTGGCGTCAGGGTCAGACTCCAGGCGCCGTTGGCACCGACAACCGCCGTACCTAACAGCGTGCCGTTATAGGAGACGGTTAACTGTGACCCCGTCTCCGCACCGTTAGCGATACCGCTTAACACCTGAGGCTGAATACTCTCGGCATAATCCAGCCCATCATCACCTGCAAACGTCACGCCGGTGATCGTTGGCGCCGTTGTGTCGATTACCAGGGATTCATTGAGCGTCGTACTGTTACCGGCAGGATCGGTGACGGTGATGGCTAACGAATAGGTGCCATCGGTTAAGGCGCTCAGTTGCGCGTTACTCAACGGCAATGTCCAGCTTCCATCCGCCGCTATCTGGGCAGTGAAATCGGTGGTGCCGATAGTCACCACAACCTGTTGCCCGGCGCCGGTTTCACCGGTATTGCCCGTCAGCGTGATACCGTTCTCGACGTCAGTGGCGTTGACGTAGCCGTTGCGTGGCAGCGGATCCACGCTCGGGGCTGGCGGTGTCAGATCGGCAATAAAGTCAAACTGTGCCGTAGCCGGATTACCCGTTGCATCCACCACATTCACCGTCACGCTGTGCGGGCCACTTCCGATGGTATTCAACGCATTAGGTGGGATCGTGACGCTCCAGTTACCATTCTCATCAACGGTACCCGGATAGCGTATTCCATCCAGATCCACGCTGATACTTGCCGCCTGGTTTGCACCGAGGCTACCGGTCGTCCCGGTCAGCGTTACGCCAGCAGCGGCCTCGCTGATGTTCAGCACGTTATCACCACCAAACTGCAGGTCAGTAAAGGTGGGCACGGGAACGGTGACGGCGGTGACCACATTGAGCGTAGTGCTGTCAGTGTTGCCGGCAATATCCGTGGCGTTGACGGTAATAACATGACTGCCGTTGGGGATCTGCGCCATCTGCGCCGGCGTCAGGACCAGTGACCAGCTTCCGTCCGGCAGAACGGTTGCATTCAGTGGCAAATCGTTATTAAAGCCGCTGATGGTCACCGTTACTGTCTGGCCCTCGCCGCTGATACCTGTCGAGCCGGTCAGCGTCTGGTCTTGTGCCGCTTCAGCCGCATTCAGTGCTCCGTCACCGAACGGCAGAGTCAGGCTGACATCCGGCAGGGTTTGTATTGCTACCACAATGTTGCTGTTTATCGTGGCCGTATTGCCGTTGGTGTCCGTCATGGTTACCGCAACGGGCCAGTTACCGTCTGGCAGCGTCTGCAGTAATGCCGATGGCAGAGCCAGGGACCAGGTGCCATCACCGTTGAGCGTGGCGGCATAGGCCGTACCGTTGACGGTTACCGTAACGGAGGCGGCATTATCAATATTCAGATTGCCGCTCAGGGTGCCATCTGCCTGCGCCTCTATCGCGTTGATACGGCCATCACCAAATGGCGTGTTCAGCGTCGGTTCGGGGATAGGTGCCGTGGCCGTCGTAAAGTCTTGCGTAACGGCAACAGAAGTATTACCGGCCCGGTCAGTGGTGATCACGCTGATCGTGTGCGTTCCGTCTGCCAGACCGGCAATCACATCGGGCGGCAGGCTGGCGCTCCAGTTACCGTTCGCATCGACAGAGACGGTTAGCGGCGTGCCGTCTACGCTGACGCTGACGGTTTGTCCATCGCCAAACGGCGTGGTGCCGGTGATCAGCTGCACGGAGGCGGCTTCAGTGGTATTAATCACATTATCGCCAAACAACGTGGCGGCTATGGTCGGATCGGCCGGTACGGTCACCAGAATCTCAATGCCTGCGCTGACTTCAGCCGGGTTGCCTGCCGCATCGTTGGCCGTCACCACCACCTGGGTCAGGCCATCGGGTAAGGCATCGAGCGCGCCCGGCGCCAGCGTTAAGGTCCATGCACCGTTGGCACCAACGGTCGTATTAAACGGCTGATCGCCGATCGTCACCGTGATCGGGCTGCCCTCTGGCAGATTAGTCGCACTGCCGCTCAGGGTGAGTTCACCGGCAGCATCGGCCTGACTGACAATGCCATCACCAAACGGCGTATCCAGCGTCAGCTCCGGCAGTGTGCGGAAGGCCACATCCAGCGTGGTGCTGGTGTTGGTAGTGACATTGCCGCTGGCGTCCGTTGCGGTAATCGTCAGCGTCTGGAGCCCGTCATTGAGCTGCTGCAAATCCGCGGCGGGGATTGCCAGTGACCAGACACCATTCTCATCTGCACTGGTGGTGTAGGTGATTTGGTTCAGGACGACGGTGATCTGCGCGCCCGGATCGCTGTTGCCATTCACGGTCAGATCCTGCAGCGACTCGGCCAGATTAAGCGATGTGCCTGCACTCAGGCTGATATCACTCAATACCGGTAATGTCGTGTCAATCGCGACATTGTGGTTAGTCAGGGCGGTATTACCTGCCACGTCATTTGCCGTGACGACAAAGGTCTGTTGCGAGCCGGAAGGCAGACCACTCAGAGCCGAAGACGGCACTGAGACCGTCCAGTTACCCGCCGCGTCAACGGTGCCGGTGTAGCCGACGTTGTTCAGCGTGACGGTCACTACCGTTCCCTCTGCCAGTTGCGTACTGCTGCCGCTGACATCCAGATCCGCTCCGGCTTCAATGGCGTTGATAATGTCATCACTGGCGACCACATCCACGCTCAGGGTCGGCAGCGCCGCGCCACTGGCAATAACATTAAGGATCGCATCGCTGCTGGTCGGGTTGCCTGCGCTGTCGGTGGCACTCACCACCACGCTCTGAGGACCGTCCGGTAAGGCACTGACGTCAGCCTGTGGAATGGTCACCGTCCAGCGGCCATCTGCCTGCACTTCTCCAGTGTAGCTTTGCCCGTTGAGCGAAACGGTGATCACCTGACCAGCGGTCAAATTCGTACTGCCGCCGCTGATGGTTAAGTCCGCAGCCGCTTCGCCCTGGTTAAGGTAATTATCCCCGCTGATGGCATCGAGGGTCAGTACCGGAAGCGACGCGCTGTCTGCGACGCGCGTCAGGGTCTGGGTGAGCGTGGTCTGGTTGCCTGCGGCATCGGTCAGCGTGACGTCCAGTGAGTAAGGGCCATCCGGCAAGCCCTGCATGACGCTGGCGGGTATCTCAAGAACCCAGGTACCGTCAATCAAGACAAGGGTTTGATAGGTTTCGCCCTGAAGCGTCACCGTCACCGTTTGCCCTGCATCGGCCAGCGATGCTGTACCTGAAACGGAAATATTTTGCAGAATTTCCAGTGAGTTAATCTGATTATCACCGGTTACAGGATTCAGGCTGAGTTCCGGTGGGGTAAAGTCAACGGTGATTGCGCTGCTCAGGCTGCCGCTGCTGCCTGTCGCATCGCTAACGGTGACGACAAGCGTATTTGTGCCTTCGGGCAAGGCCTGCAGGACGGTACTACTCAGCGTGACCGTCCAGTTGCCCTGAGCATCCACCGTGGCTGCATAGTCATTACCGCCTAGCGTGACGGTCACAATCTGGCCTGCGCCGGACAGCCCTGTCGTGCCTGTCAGCGTTTGTTCACTGGCTGCCTCAATCTGACCCAGGTAGCTGTCGGCAAAAGGCGTATCAATGCTTATCGCTAATGTACCGGTCGCCACGGTAATATCACGGGTTTCAGTTGAAAGGTTCCCCGCCGGATCGCTGACGCTCACCGTCAGGGTATAACTGCCCGCTGCGACGTCTGCCAGGGCGCCCGCTGGCAGCGCAAAGCTCCAGTTGCCGTCAGCACCTACCGTGGTGTTCCATACCTGGTTATTCAGGGTGATGGTCACAACCTGCCCCTCGCCCGCATCGCTGCTGCCGCTCAGGACGATCGGCGCCGTGCTTTCTGCGGCGTCTACGATATTGTCCCCGGCGACGGGATCAAGCGTCAGGGTCGGTGGCGTGAGGTCAACATTAACGTTACCGCTTACCTCGCGGCTGTTCCCTGCCGCGTCCGTGACCGTGACGGTATAGTCCGTGCTGCCTTCATTCAGTGCGGCTAAGGCATTGGCAGGAAGACTCACACGCCAGTTACCATTTCCGTCTACCGTACCGGTATAAACATTGCCGCCCAGGGAAACGCTCACGGTCTGGCCCACACCGCTTACGCCGGTCGTTCCGCTAAGCTGCTGTACGCTGGAAATATCCGTGGCATTCAGGATCCCGTCGCCGAAGGCCGTGATCACCACAGGGTTGGGAACATTGTTAATCGCGACATTGAGCGTGGCTGAACTGCTCAGCGCCGCGCCCGTTGTATCCGTCGTCGTTACGGTTAAGGCCGCAGGGCCATCCGTCAGGGCTGCCAGAGCGGATGGTGGGACGATCACGCTCCATGTACCGCCAGCAGAGACCACGGCGGTGTAAGTGACATTATTAAACTGCAGCGTGACAGTGCTGTCCGGTGCCACATTGACGGTGGTTCCCGTAATGATCAACGGTTCCCCCACCTCGTTGGCATTCAGGAAGTTATCTCCGCTTATCGTATCAAGCGCCACACCGGAAGCATTACTGTTGACCGTCAACGCAAGATCCGTCGAGGTGGTATTGCCTGCGGCATCGCTGACGGCAACTGTATAGGTGGCGCTACCATCGGCCAGCGCCGACAGAACGGAAGCAGGAACAGTGAGGCGCCACGATCCGTCCGCCAGAACGGTACCGCTAAACACGTCACTGCCCACGGTCAGCGTCACAACCTGCCCCGCCTCCACGTTGGTGGTGGTGCCCGACAGTTCCTGATTGACCTGACGTTCAGCGCCGTCAACCAGATTGTCACCGGCAAACGGGTTAAGGGTCAGCGTGGGTAATGAAGCCGCATCGGCTTTCACCGTCAGGCTGCTGGTGTCCGTTGTGATATTGCCCGCGGTGTCGGTAGCAGTGATGGTCAGGGGATAGCTGCCGTTGGTCAGACCGTTTAGTGCCGCAGCCGGTACTTCCAGCGTCCAGCTACCGTCTGGATTGGCGGTGGTGCTGACGGTGGTTCCGTTAATGTTGACTACGATAACGGCATTACCTTCGCTGTTACCGCTCAGGACCAGGGGCTGCTGAAGTTCAACTGCATTAAGAACACCATCGCCAGACGGTGTTGCTACCGTCAGGGCTGGCGGTAAAGTATCGACCGTCACGCTGCCGGCGGCATTACTGGTGTTGCCGGCAATGTCGGTAAGGGTAACCGTATAAGGCACCGATCCCTGTGGCAGTGTTGAGAGCACCGCTGAAGGAATGTTCACCTGCCAGTTACCGGTGTTATCGACAATACCGGTGTAGTTGACGCCATTGAGCGTAACCACCACGCGCTGGCCTTCCCCGGTTACGCCACTGTTGCCGGTGATAGCACCGCCCGCTGCCGCTTCACTGCCGTTCAGTACGCCATCGACAAACGCATCGCCCGGTGTCGCAACCGGTACATCGGTCGCCACAACGTTGATATTCGAGGTGCTGGTTGCCAGCGTATTGCCGTCCGCATCGGTAATGGTGGTGGTAACAGGAAGCGCGCCGTTGGGTAAGCCAACGAGGCTACCCGCCGGCAGCGTCACCGTCCAGGTGCCATCCGCGCCTACCGTACCGGTGTAGTTGTTACCGTTAACGGTGACGTTAACAATGCTGCCTGCCGGGATATTGCTGGTGCTACCGCTAAGCACGACCTCACTGGCCACGTCATCGGCATTAAGATAATTGTTGTTTCCTGCCGGAGCCAGGGCAACGCTGCTTCCTGTTGCGTCAACCTGGAAGGTCAGTTCGGTGCTGGTGGTATTACCTGCGGCATTCACCACGGTGACGGTCAGAGCCTGACTGCCCTCAGCCAGCGTTGCCAGTGCTACGGGTGGTATAACGATGCTCCAGTTACCGCTTGCTTCTACCGTACCGATATAGGTTATACCGTTAATGGTGACGCTAACTTGCTGTCCGGCCTCTACGTTTGTTGAGGTACCGGTGAGCGTTTGTGGCAGTTTTTGTTCTGAACCATCCAGCACGCCATCACCCGCAAAGGTGCCGCTGTTCACACTCAATGTTGGCTGCACTTCTGGTGCCGTTGCGACGTTCAGTTCGCTGGTGAACGTCGTCTGACTGCCATTGGCGTTGGTAATGGTGACTGTAAAAGGATTTCTACCCGAGGGTAACGCGGCCAAATCGGACTGATCGATACGCAATGACCAGCGTCCATTGGTGCTGACCAGCGTGCGGTAGAATCTGCCGTTAAGTGACATCGTGACCTGATCGCCATTCTGCCCGGTACCGCTCAATATCAGCGGCTGGGTCAGATCGCTTACGCTGAGCGTATTGTCACCGCCCACGGGATCCACACCTAATGAAGGCGGTTGCGTATCGACATTGACCGTGCTGGTCTGTGTCACCACATTCCCGGCCTGATCGATCGCGCTTACCACAAGCGGATTATTGCCCTGTGGCAGTGCAGCCAGATCGGCCGCAGGTACGGTCACACTCCAGCTTCCGTCATTATTTACTGGCAGGTCATAGATTTTACCGCCGAGCTGAACCTGTACCTGCTGGCCAGCCCCGGTGACACCGGTATTGCCGCTTAATACCTGATCGCTGCTGCTTTCGGTATTATTGAGAATACCGTCACTCAGCGAGCCGCTATCAAGCGAGATGGCAGGCAGCGTAGTGGCCTGCAGGGTCATATCGGCGGTGTTGGACAGCAGATTACCATTGGCATCCACGGTGCTGATGGTGATTTGTTTCACCCCATCACTGACGCCACTAAAGGCACCGGACGGAATGATGACGGACCAGAGTCCATTGGCATCAACGGTGCCGGTGTAATCGACACCATTAAAGTTCACAACGACCTGCTGCCCCTGGGCCACCCCTGCGACCGATCCTTTTACGGTCAATCCTTGAGCTGCTTCCTGAGCGTTAATAAAACCGTCGCCGCCCAGCGGCTGCGTGATAACCAGTGTACCTGCTGCACCTGCTGGCGCTTCGACGGTAAACGGCTGACTGTCTGTCGCATTATTACCTGCGGTGTTCGTCACACTTGCGTCGATGGTGGCCGCACCCGCCGCTAACCCAGCAAGCGCTACCGACGGCACGCTCAGGCTCCAGCTGCCGTCCGGCCCAACTGTGGTGGTGTAGGTCTGGCCGCCCAGCGTCACAGTGACGGTCTGGCCCGCCTCCACGTTGCTGGTGGTACCGGACACCAGCTGATCGCTGGCCTTCTCGCTGTTGTCCAGGACGTTGTCACCGGCAAAGTCATTCACCGTTATCGTCGGTGGGCCTGGAGGGGTAACCGGTGCGTCAACCGTAATCACCTGCTCAGCACTGGCCGCCGTTCCCGCCGCGTTGCTCACGGTCACGTTGAGCGTGGTGGTGCCCGCGGCCAGCGCGGTCAGCGCCGCCGAAGGCACGCTCAGGCTCCAGCTGCCGTCGGCCCCGACGGTCGTGGTATAGGTCTGGCCGCCCAGCGTCACGGTGACGGTCTGGCCCGCCTCCACGTTGCTGGTGGTGCCGGAGACCAGCTGATCGCTGGCCTTCTCGCTGTTGTCCAGGACGTTGTCACCGGCAAAGGGATCAAGGGTCAGGGTCGGTGCGCCCGGCGTGGTAACGGGCGCGTCAACCGTAATCACCTGCTCAGCACTGGCCGCCGTTCCCGCCGCGTTGCTCACGGTCACGTTGAGCGTGGTGGTGCCCGCGGCCAGCGCGGTCAGCGCCGCCGAAGGCACGCTCAGGCTCCAGCTGCCGTCGGCCCCGACGGTCGTGGTATAGGTCTGGCCGCCCAGCGTCACGGTGACGGTCTGGCCCGCCTCCACGTTGCTGGTGGTGCCGGAGACCAGCTGATCGCTGGCCTTCTCGCTGTTGTCCAGGACGTTGTCACCGGCAAAGGGATTAACGGTCAGGGTCGGTGTTGCTGGCGTTCCAGGCGTTCCCGGTGCTGCCGGTGTGTCACCGCCTCCGCCTCCGCCGCGACTGGTGCCCAGTGCTAACCCCCCCAGTCCCAACAGGCCAATACCACTCGCCGTCATCAGGCCGGTAGAAATATTGCTGTTATCAGCCAGCAGGAGCGGCTCCACGTTATCAAGTGACTCAAATCCGGGCGTCACGGATGTTGTCGCTAAATCTGTTGCGCCTGCCGTCGTGGGAAAGAGTGCATGCTCTGGTGGGTTCACGCCATCATCAAAGACCAGTTCACTGTGGTCGCCTGCGGCATCGTCGAGGAAGAATTTTTTATAGCGAACGGAGCTTCCGTCACGCATCTGGACGATGAGATCGTCGCCCTGACGTTGGTATTGTACGACAGCCTCACGCGTACCATTAATGCGTACTACGCTCGGTTCATTAAGAGTGATCGTTTGCGTTAAGCCGCCGTCGACCTGAGACGTAAGCGTACCATTTGCACGGGAAATGATATCGACGCGACTTTGAGTGAGTTCTGCCATCTTGACCTTGCTCCACCAGAATATCTAATTAGCTGAAATGAAAAACATAAAAATAAGTTATGATTTTTCATTGACGTTTTTTCATGCTGTGTATCGGAAAACGTTTCAGCCTGGCGGAGGCGGTTTAAGCAAACAGGCGAAGTAAAAGGCAACTCCGCAAGTAGTGACTTTGTTTTTTTAACATTTGTATTAATCGATGCTCACAAATGGCAACATCGTGCAATCAATACTTAACTGTCTGCGTTTAAAAATCAATCATAAGATGCAGTTTTATTTATGAATTAATAAAAATAACATTAGCAATTTTTGTGATTTATCAGGGAGGAAAAAGGTGGAATGCATGTTATTGCATGTCAAAATATTGCTAAATATTTCCAGTAAATTGCAAAAGTGCCGGAAATGTCTCTATTTTTTTGTTTTCTGGGTTCCTGCCCGATACTGAAATTCAGCTAAGCAATTCACATCACTAAACTGTGATGCAGATCGTTCCTGAAAGAGGGCCGGTGCAGGGTTTACCCGCGGGTTATGCCAGGAAAGTTCTGGAAAAAAAATTTGTCGCAGTAAAAGTCGGTACACTGGCCGCAGACAGGGCTGATAAAAGCGGTCCGGAAAACCTGTTAAACCTGTGTTCTCACAGCGTTTTGCAGCCAATTAATGCTACACTTTTCTGCTTTGCTACTGATGAATTAGGGCCATGACAGCATTGGATGCCGCAAAATCAACTCCCTCTGACCGCCGCCTGAGCGGGGGCACACGCATCATTTTTTTGATCAATGGCCTGGGAATGTCAGCCTGGGCGCCACTGGTGCCCTATGCACGCGATCGCTTGCATTTAGATGGTGCTTCCCTGGGGGCCCTGTTGCTGTGTCTGGGTATCGGTTCATTGCTCGCGATGCCGGTAACCGGCACGTTGGTGGCGCGCTTTGGCTGCCGTACAGTGATGATATTTTCAACGCTACTGGTGTTATGTATGATGCCGCTGCTCGCCACAGTGCAAACGCATCTTTTCATGGCCGCCGCGTTGATGCTGTTTGGTGCCGGACTCGGCATGCTGGACGTCGCCATGAATTATCAGGCCGTTGAAGTGGAAAAAGCGGCTGGCAAGCCGATGATGTCAGGCTTTCATGCTTTTTTTAGCCTGGGCGGTATTCTGGGTGCCGGGGCGGTCAGCCTGCTGTTGAGCCTGGGATTGACGCCACTGCTTTCCGTGCTGATCGTGATGGCCGTGATGATGGTGCTGTTGCTGTGGCGAATCCCCACCTTTATGAATCAGCGTTTGCACCAGCCCGATCAGCCGTGGCTGGTCATCCCACGTGGACGCGTCGCCTTTCTGGGCATGCTGTGTTTTATTCTGTTTTTAGCAGAGGGCGCCGTGCTCGACTGGGGCGCACTCCTGCTGTTGCAAAACCCTGTTATGACGACCGCGCATGCCGGGCTCGGCTACGCGCTGTTTTCCGTTGCCATGACAGTTGGGCGTTTTAGCGGGGATAAAATTATTCATCGCTTCGGCCGTTATCCTGTCATGTTGGTGGGCGCGCTGGCAGCGGCATCAGGAATGGCATTAGCGGTGCTCCTCCCATGGCCCGAAGCTTCATTGCTGGCGTTCTTACTGGTCGGCTTTGGATTATCGAATACCGTGCCGATGTTGTTCAATGCGGCAGGTAACCAGCATGATATGCCGGCTAACCTGGCGATTTCCGCCATGACAACGTTGGGATATGCAGGTATTCTTTCTGGTCCGGCGTTGATCGGGTTCATTTCTCAATGGATTAGCCTTAGCGGTGCGTTTTTACTCATAGCACTGTTATTGTTGGCTGTGGCTGTCAGTGCGCGCAACGTTGCGCGATAATTCAGGTATCTGAGACGCTATGTTGTATAAGTTTCCGCTGACATCCGGCAATGTCACTCGCTTTTTTATCGTATTTAATCTGGTGCTGTTACTGGCACTAGGCTTTATGGTGCAAAACTCCGTCAATGCCTGGTTGACCGACAAACGTTACGCCATGGCGGATATGGCGCGAGATATTCAGAAACGTATTGATGCCTACCGTTTCGTTACCTGGCAGATTTATGAAAACCTGTCGACCAGTGCTGCCGGTACGCCTCCTGCCAGTAATCTGCAAGAGACGCGCCTGCGTCCGGATGTCTACTATCTGGAAAAAACGCGCCGCAAAACCGAAGCGCTGATTTTCGGGTCCCATGACAGCAGCACGCTGGATATGTCGATGCGAATGTCCAGCTATCTGGACACCTTATGGGGTGCAGAAACGCCGACCTGGTCCATGTACTTTTTAAATGGTCAGGACAACAGCCTGATCATGATCTCCACCCTGCCGCTGAAAGACATGACGACGCGTTACAAAGAGAATGCCATCAGTTCTCTGGTTGAGGCACGACGTGCTGAAATGCTGCAGCAGGCCAATGCGCTGGATGAGCGTGAAAGCTTTTCTCCCCTTCGCCATCTTGCCTTTCAGAACGACCACTATTTTACGTTGCGCACCACGTTTAATCAGCCCGGTCATCTGGCGACTGTGGTGGCATTTGATCTGCCCATCAACGACTTAATTCCCCTGAATATGCCGGTGGAGAATTTCCAGCTGCGTCAGGATGCCACGCTGAATAACAACGCCAGCAGCAACCAGGACGATGTTGAAACCACACAGGTAGCCCTGGTCAATCACGATATTGAAATCGCCGCTGCACTACCCAGTACATCGCTACAGCTGGTTTACCGTGTGCCACTCTTACGCCTGTTGCTCGACAGCGCACATAATTTGATGTGGCCGCTGCTGATTAACCTGGTGCTGTTTTTACTCTCGCTTAGCGGCATGTTGTTGCTACGTCAGCAGTCTCTACGACCCAGTGAGAATCAAAGCGCCGAGCTGGATTCGCTCCGGGTGCTCAATCAGGAGATTGTGGCCAGTTTGCCCGTTGGCCTGCTGGTCTATGATTTTGCCAGTAACCGCACGCTGTTGAGCAATAAAATCGCTGAGCATCTTTTGCCTCACCTGAATCTGCAGAAAATCATCAATATGTCCGACCAGCATCAGGGCGTACTGCAAGCCACCATCAACAATGAAGTGTATGAGATTCGTCACGCACGAAGCGTGCTGTCTCCGCACACCCAACTGTTCATGATGCGCGATCAGGATCGCGAGCTGCTGGTGAACAAGAAACTGCAAAAAGCGCAACAGGTGTTAGATCGCAACCACCAGATGCGTCAGCAACTGCTGCATCATCTTGGTCACGCGTTAAATCAGCCGCTGGAAAAAATTGTCTCGCAGCTGGTGCACCTGAGCCAGCGAGAGAATGACGAAAGCGTGCTGGATATTCTGGATGAGAGCCAGTCACTGGCACGTCTGGTCGACGATATTGTGCTGCTGAATCGCCTTGAAGCGCACGACTGGTCGCCTGACGCCAGTGTGTTTAATCTGCAGGAACTTCTGGACGAAATCGCGCTGGAAAGCCTGCCACTGCTGCGTCGTAAAGGGTTATCGTTGGTGGTGAATAATCATCAGCCGAACGATGAAGTACGCTTTGGCGATCGCCGTGCCCTGCGCAAAGTGCTGACGACGCTAATGCACTATGCCCTGATCACCACGCGCTGGGGCAAGATTACCCTTGAGGTAAAAACCGCCGAACAGCACCCTGACCGCCTCTATATCGAGCTGGTGGATACGGGAGCTGGGCTCACGATCGATGAACTGGCCAATGTCGATTTTCCGTTCCTGGGCGATACCAGCCAGGATCGTTATGGTCAGGCTTCGGGCATGGCCTTTTTCCTGTGCAAACAGCTGTGCAAGCAAATGGGCGGCAGCCTGGAAATCGTTGCTAAGGCGGACATTGGCACCCGATATAACATTCAGCTTCCGCTTACGCTTGAAGAGAAGCACGAAGACGATCAAGAGAAGATTCTCGAAGGGATTACCGCCCTGGTTGAGATTGCCGTTGAAGACGTGCACAAGATCGTCTGTCGCCATCTGGAGAACTGGGGCGCACGCTGCCTGACGCCGGATGAACGTATCTCAGGCCAGGATCACGATGTACAGATTACTGACGATCCCAGCAAACTCAGCGGCTGGGCTTTATTGCTGGCGGAGGATGAACCTGGCCATCATGCTTTAAACGACCAACAGTATCGCGTCAATTTCAATCTCAGCAATGCATTACTTGATGCCTTGCTGGCACTGATTGAGAAGCAATTGTCCCACGATGTGATGGAGGATGACACTGAAGATGACGCCGGCACGGCACTGTTAAGTGGAGGCTATTTCCAGCTGTTTACTGAGACAGTACCGGATGATGTAAAGAGATTGTATACTGAGTCAGCGATATCAGATTATGCCTCGCTTGCTCAGACAGCTCATCGCCTTAAGGGCGTGTTTGCTATGCTCAATTTGACACCGGGCAAACAGCTTTGTGAAGCGTTAGAACACCACATCAAAGTATGTGACGATTCAAACATTAAAAATACCACCAGTAATATTGACGCTTATGTCAATCAACTGCTGCAGCAAGGTAACCAATAAGATGAATAACTTGAATGTAATTATTGCCGATGATCACCCAATTGTTCTTTTCGGTATCCGAAAGTCTCTGGAACAAATTGAGTGGGTTAACGTTGTAGGTGAATTTGAAGATTCAACGGCGCTAATCAACAACCTGTCCAAACTTGATGCGAACGTCCTGATCACCGACCTCTCTATGCCAGGGGAAAAATACGGCGACGGTATTACGCTGATTAAATATATCAAACGTCACTATCCCGATCTGTCCATCATTGTTCTGACAATGAACAATAACCCAGCCATTCTGAGCTCGGTGCTGGATCTGGATATTGAAGGCATTGTCCTGAAACAGGGGGCGCCAACCGATTTGCCAAAAGCGCTGGCGGCACTGCAGAAAGGCAAGAAATATACGCCGGAAAGCGTCGCCAAACTGCTGGAGAAAATCAGCGCGGGCGGCTATGGCGATAAACGTCTGTCACCTAAAGAGAGCGAAGTATTACGCCTCTTTGCTGAAGGTTTCCTGGTGACCGAAATTGCCAAGAAGCTGAACCGCAGTATTAAGACCATCAGTAGCCAGAAAAAATCGGCCATGATGAAGCTGGGCGTGGATAATGATATCGCCCTGCTCAACTACCTGTCGTCCGTCAGTGCGACACAAATCGATAAAGATTAAGTCCTCAGGCGGTGCGTTTCGCACCGCCTCTTTTCCCTGCTACCCTACCCGCGTTTTCCGTACCCGCTCTGCATAAATGCCCAGCGTTGTTTTCAACACGTCTAAGGTCACCGGCTTCGACAAACAATTGTCCATCCCTGCATCCATGCAGCGCTGTTTTTCTTCTGCCAGCGCGTTGGCGGTGACGCCGACTACCGGGAACACGTGCCCCAGCTGGCGCAGCCGCTGCGTCAGGCGATAGCCATCCATATTCGGCATGTTGACATCGGTAAGCACGATATCGATGTTATTACGACTGAGAACGTTTAACGCATCGACGCCGTCCTGGGCGGTCTTGACCTGATAACCCAGAGTGCCAAGCTGTTCTGACAGCAGCATACGGTTGATAGGATGATCGTCAACGATCAGTACCATAATGTCGTCATTATGAATTTTCTCTTCCACCGGACCGTCGAGCGCCAGGCCATCATTCACCTCCGCGTCAACCGTAATCCGGTAAATGCGCGCCAGCAGCGTGGGTAACTCATGCAGGGTTGCCGTGCTGTGGATCCAGCGTCCCGTCTGAGGCTCACGAGGCATGTCCACGTGCGAACCGTCAAAAGTGATAACCGCCCGCACTGGCGCGTGGATGTCGGGCACGTAATCTGTCAGCACCACATCATCACTGCCCGGCTGGGCCTGATATTCAGCAACCTGGATACCATGCTGCTTTAGCAGCCGTTCAAGGTACTGCGCCAGATATTCATTGCGCATCGCCAGCCAGATTTTCTTATCCTGTAAGCCGTCCAGCAGCGGAATGGAAGGCTGTTTACCGTTGTAGATCGGAATACGGACAATAAACTGGCTTCCCATCCCCGGCTCAGACTCAACCTCAATGTCACCGTCCATCATGTTGATCAGTTTTTCACAGATCGCCAGCCCCAATCCGGTCCCCTGGAAATTACGCTGTACGCCGTTGCCCACCTGGAAAAAGGGATCAAACAGTCGGGTCAACTCTTTAGCCGGAATACCCACACCGGTATCACGCGTGCGGAACGCCAGATAGCCTTGTGTGACATAGGCATGCAGAATAATACAGCCCGTATGGGTGAATTTAATGGCGTTATTCAGCAGGTTAGAAATCACCTGCTGCAGTCGCAGAGGATCACCATCAAGTGCCTGCGGAACATCGTGCTCGATATAGCAGTAAAGCGTCAGGCGCTTCTTCACCACCAGGGAGAGATAGTTTCCGACAATATGGGTGATCACTTCGCGCGGCGAGAAAGGTCGCGGCTCTATTTTCAACTGTTCCGATTCAATTTTGGAGAAGTCGAGAATATCGCTGATGATCTTCAATAGCAGGCTGGAAGAGTTATTCATCGCGGTCACCAGCGAGTCTATACCGCTCGGCAGCTGCCGCGTCTGCAGCAGATCCAGGTTACCAATGATGCCATACAACGGCGTACGAAGTTCGTGACTGACCGTTGCCAGGAACATGGATTTCGACTGGCTGGCCTGCTCTGCCGCGTGGGCCATTTCCTGTAAGGATTGCTCCATGCGCACGCGGGCGGAAACATCCACCAGCACACAGATCGCCACGTTTTCATTGCGGTAGCGGGAATGCACAAAGCTGATTTGCAGGTTAGTATTACTGCCCGTCAGGACATCAACAAAGTTAACCTGCTGCCCGCCGATGATCTCATTTAATCGCTTACGGTCTTCCTGCGTCAGCAGCGTCAGATAGTTGTGTGCCAACTCGTTACTGAGAATATTGGTACCATCGCTGGTGCGTAAAATGCAGATCCCTACCGGCGCTGAAGCGACAATTTTACGGTTGAACTGCTCGTGCTCTTCCAGCCGGTGTGCGTTTTCTTCCGCTGGCAAAAACATGCGTCTCTCAAACAGCCAGGCAAGCGTAAACAGCAGGATGGCGCTCAGGATATTCAGCAACAGGGCATTGATCATCATCAGTTTGAGCTGATCGACCAGCACATCGGTAGAGACCGACCACACCACGTTAAGATTCGACGGTGGCAACGGTTTTTTCAGCACCAACTGACGGTAACCGTCAAGATAGCCAAACCAGGTTTTATCATCAGGCAATTCATTTAATGAAAAGCCCAAACCGCCCCGGCGCGAGGTCAGGAGCGGAGCGTAATTTTCATCCGTAATCGTTGCCGTGACGGGCAGGCTACCGGGCTGAATAAACGCATCAAGCTGGATATTTTGCTCGACGCCCAGCAGGGCCTGAAGTTTATCCGCCACGTAGATCGGCATGATAACAGAGAAGTTTCCTACGCCTGGCTGGGCGCTGCTGTTTACCCAGTAGACCGGGTTGCGACGCTCCTCTTCCGAACTGTTGCGGTAGCGCTGAAGGTTTTCCTGCAACAGCTTGAGGCTGTTATCGCGGTTAACGTTGTTACCAATAGCAAAATCCGCCAGACACTTGTTATCGCCACCAATGAGGAACACCCGGTTGAGCTCATAAGATGAGGCGAAATGACTCCTCCAGTAATTGATATAGTTACTGAGTGAGTCCAGTGAGTTGCGCCAGGTCGCGCTCATGGCGGTGCAGTCATCACTGGAAAAAAGGGGGGTAAACTGCGGTTGAATCGTCTTTCCTGCCGTTGACCGATCTGAGGCTTCTCCCCCGCCGCTGGCGCTGGTGAGGTGGTTTTCAGCGATGAACTTAAGCTCGCGCATCTTGCCCGCTGAGAGGCGAACGTACCAGTCAATTGTGCCGTAGTTGCCAGCAAATTCCTGCCGTACCTTGTTCTCTTTATCGTGAAGTACGCTAATGATGTAGAAGGTGGTCAGCACCGCGCCCAGTAGCCAGATTAGCAGCGCCAACGCGCGAAACAGATAGCGCGAAATGCGAAGCGTCGTGCGGAAAGAGACTAGATATTTCAAAGGTAACTCGCAGGTGGCAAGGTTAGTCGCATCGTGGGATTTTTAATGCTCATACACTAGCTTTATCGCAGCAAAAAAGCCAGTCGGTGACGGGCACCGGGCGCAGTTTGGGACTATTTGCCCCTGAGGAAATCATCCTTTGCCAAACCTGCCGCAAAAAAAACGGCAGGTCGGGTGATCCCTGACCTGCCGTTGCTCTTAACGTACGACGCGCTAATTACTCATCGTCGTCCGCTGCGGGTACGTCATCGTCGTCATTGTCGACTTCAGGTACGATATCGTCATCCCCTTCCGCCACGCTGCCGTCGATAGAGTCCAGCTCTTCTTCTTCCACCGGCTCAGCCACGCGTTGCAGTCCGACCACGTTCTCGTCCTCTGCCGTACGAATCAGAATCACACCCTGGGTATTACGGCCCACGATGCTGACTTCAGACACACGGGTTCTCACCAGGGTGCCGGCATCAGTGATCATCATGATCTGATCGCTGTCGACCACCTGCACTGCACCAATCACCGGGCCATTACGCTCGGTCACTTTGATGGAGATCACGCCCTGCGTCGCACGGGATTTGGTTGGATACTCACTGTTCGCGGTACGCTTACCGTAGCCGTTCTGCGTCACGGTGAGAATCGCGCCCTCTTCACGCGGCACAATCAGGGAAACCACACGATCGTTTTGCGCCAGCTTGATACCGCGTACGCCCGAGGCCGTACGGCCCATGGCACGCACGGCAGATTCGGCGAAGCGAACCACTTTACCGGCGGCCGAGAACAGCATCGCCTCGTCGTTACCGTTGGTCAGCGCTACGCCAATCAGCTCGTCATCATCGCGCAGGTTAATGGCGATGATACCGGCGCTGCGTGGACGGCTGAACTCCTGCAGACCGGTTTTCTTCACCGTGCCGCTCGCGGTTGCCATAAAGATATTGAAGCCTTCGGTGTATTCGCGCACAGGCAGAATCGCCGTGATACGTTCATTCGCTTCAAGCGGCAACAGGTTGACGATTGGACGTCCACGTGCCCCACGGCTGGCTTCCGGCAGCTGGTAAACCTTCATCCAGTAGAGTCGGCCACGGCTGGAGAAGCACAAAATCGTATCGTGGGTGTTTGCCACCAACAGACGATCGATAAAATCTTCTTCTTTAATGCGGGCGGCAGACTTGCCTTTGCCACCGCGACGCTGCGCTTCGTAATCACTTAGCGGCTGATATTTTACATAGCCCTGATGCGACAGCGTAACGACCACATCTTCCTGATTGATCAGGTCCTCGATGTTGATGTCTGCGCTGTTCGCAGTGATTTCCGTGCGGCGCTCATCGCCGAACTGATCGCGCATCAGTTCCAGTTCTTCGCGAATGACTTCCATCAGGCGCTCAGAACTTCCCAGGATGTGGAGCAACTCCGCAATTTGATCCAGCAGCTGTTTGTATTCATCCAGCAGCTTTTCATGCTCAAGCCCGGTCAGTTTCTGTAAACGTAAGTCCAGAATGGCCTGAGCCTGCTGTTCAGTCAGGTAATATTTACCCTCACGAATACCAAACTGCGCTTCCAGCCACTCTGGGCGGGCAGCATCATCACCGGCACGCTCCAGCATGGCAGACACGTTGCCCAGATCCCAGGATTGTGCGATCAGGCCCGCTTTCGCTTCGGCAGGCGTGGGCGCACGGCGGATCAGCTCAATGATCGGATCGATGTTAGCCAGCGCAATCGCCAGGCCTTCAAGGATATGCGCACGATCGCGAGCTTTGCGCAGTTCAAAAATAGTACGACGCGTGACCACTTCACGACGATGGCGAACGAAGGCTTCCAGAATCTCCTTCAGTGCCATAATCTTCGGCTGGCCCTGATGCAGCGCCACCATGTTGATACCGAAAGAGGTTTGCAACTGAGTCAGTGAATAGAGGTTGTTGAGGACGACTTCACCAACCGCATCGCGCTTGATTTCAATGACAATACGCATGCCGTCTTTATCAGACTCATCACGCAGCGCACTGATGCCTTCAACGCGTTTTTCTTTCACCAGCTCGGCGATTTTCTCAATCAGGCGCGCTTTGTTCACCTGATACGGCAGTTCGTGAATGATGATGGTTTCACGCCCGGTTTTGGCGTCCACTTCCACTTCACCACGGGCACGGATATACACTTTACCGCGACCGGTGCGGTAGGCTTCTTCAATGCCGCGACGACCGTTAATGATGGCCGCTGTCGGGAAGTCAGGCCCCGGAATGTGCTCCATCAGCCCTTCGATGCTGATGTTTTCATCTTCGATATAGGCGAGGCAGCCGTTGATCACTTCACGCAGGTTGTGCGGTGGAATGTTGGTTGCCATGCCGACTGCGATACCGGACGAACCGTTTACCAGCAGGTTAGGAATTTTGGTGGGCAGAACTTCAGGGATCTGCTCGGTGCCGTCGTAGTTCGGAACGAAATCAACGGTCTCTTTTTCCAGGTCAGCCAACAGGTCGTGGGCGATTTTGGACATGCGCACTTCGGTATAACGCATCGCCGCAGCGGAGTCGCCGTCGATGGATCCGAAGTTGCCTTGACCGTCCACCAGCATGTAACGCAGGGAGAAAGGCTGGGCCATACGTACAATGGTGTCGTAAACGGCAGAATCACCATGGGGGTGATATTTACCGATAACGTCACCGACGACGCGGGCAGATTTTTTATAGGGTTTGTTCCAGTCATTACCCAGTTCGCTCATCGCGTATAGTACGCGGCGATGTACTGGCTTCAGGCCATCACGCACATCGGGTAAAGCTCGGCCAACGATGACCGACATGGCGTAATCGAGGTAAGAATTTTTTAACTCTTCTTCGATATTAACCGGTGTAATTTCTCTCGCAAGGTCGCTCATGGAGCCGCTATCCCTCTACTAATCCCGGATTTTAAAGGTGCGAAAGTATATCACAGAGCAATTCGCTGGTGAACGTTAACCACCTTATTAAGGTGCTTTTCCTCAAGTTGATAAGGTGCGTCAGAGTCAGTTAAGCGTTTATACTGATGTCACGTTTTGTCAGGAGTCACGATTCAATGAATGCACAACCACAGAATCATCAGCACAATGTCGATGCACAGGAAATTGCCAAGTTTGAGGCCGTTGCCTCGCGCTGGTGGGATCTGGAGGGCGAATTTAAACCGCTGCACCGTATTAACCCCCTGCGGCTGGGCTATATTGCACAACACAGCAACGGGCTGTTTGGCAAGAAAGTCCTGGATGTTGGCTGTGGCGGCGGTATCCTGGCCGAAAGCATGGCGCGGGAAGGCGCGGTGGTCACCGGGCTGGATATGGGTGCCGAACCGCTGGAAGTGGCGCGTCTGCATGCCCTGGAGAGCGGCGTCACGCTAAGCTATGTCCAGCAAACGGTTGAAGAGCACGCCAGCGCGCATGCGGGCGAATACGATGTGGTGACCTGCATGGAGATGCTGGAACATGTGCCCGATCCGCGTTCGGTGGTGCACGCCTGCGCGCAGTTGGTGAAACCCGGCGGTGAGGTGTTCTTTTCTACCATTAACCGTAATCCCAAAGCCTGGCTGATGGCCATTTTTGGTGCTGAGTATGTGCTGCGCATGGTGCCGCGCGGCACGCATGATGTGAAAAAATTTATCCGCCCTTCCGAACTGCTGGGCTGGGTCGATGAAACACCGCTTCGTGAGCGCAATATGATTGGCCTGCACTACAACCCCATCACCGATAAGTTTCGTCTGGGTAACGGTGTGGATGTGAACTACATGATACACACGCATCACGGCGACGCCTGATAAACCTGCAGCGTGCGGCTGTGCCCTGCCCACGCTGCTGTCATCCTGTTGTCATCTGCGCAGGTTAGCGTTTCAGAGGGGCGGATCCAGGCCATTGGCTGAGACGGTATCTGCACGTTTTGCTCTCCCGCGCTGAGGTGTTGGAAAAGTTAGCGCAATGTTTGAAAAATCAGCGGTCGATCATAAATTGCAATATTTTCTCTGAATGGTTGACACGACCTGCGGCCTTACGAGACGCGGCTTAAGAAAACCCTCAGAAAATACAACCCCCGCAGACATCATTTTTTCCTCTTGTTAAGCGCCAGCAAAATACTAGAATAAGCCTCCATATTGTTATGCATATCGTCAACAACCCCAAGATGTAGTGTTTATCCACAACATTATTCACAATGAATATGCTGTGTATAAATCGGGATTTCTTTTAATTATTGGATACTCACGCAAAGGTAAAAACGCGACATGAACCAAAGTCTGCTCGTTACTAAACGCGATGGCCGCCAGGAGCGCATTGATCTCGACAAAATTCACCGTGTCCTCGACTGGGCGGCCGAAGGGCTGAACAATGTGTCGGTTTCACAGGTAGAGCTGCGTTCCCACATTCAGTTTTATGATGGCATCAAAACGTCTGACATCCATGAAACGATCATCAAGGCCGCTGCAGACCTTATTTCTCGCGATGCCCCTGACTATCAATACCTTGCTGCCCGACTGGCAATCTTCCACCTGCGTAAAAAAGCTTACGGTCAGTTTGAACCGCCCGCGCTGTACGATCAGGTTGTTAAGATGGTCGATCTGGGCAAGTACGATCGCCATCTGCTGGAAGACTACAGCCGTGAAGAGTTCGAGCAGATGGATGGCTTTCTCGACCACTGGCGCGATATGAATTTCTCCTACGCGGCCGTGAAGCAGTTAGAAGGCAAATACCTGGTTCAGAACCGCGTTTCCGGTGAGATCTACGAAAGTGCCCAGTTCCTGTATATCCTGGTCGCCGCCTGCCTGTTCTCAGGTTATCCGCGCGATACGCGTATGGATTACATCAAGCGTTTCTACGATGCGATCTCGACCTTCAAAATCTCGCTGCCAACGCCCATAATGTCGGGAGTGCGTACGCCTACTCGTCAGTTCAGCTCCTGCGTGCTGATTGAGTGCGGCGACAGCCTGGATTCGATCAATGCCACCTCCAGCGCCATTGTGAAATACGTTTCTCAGCGCGCGGGCATTGGTATCAACGCCGGACGTATCCGCGCGCTGGGCAGCCCTATCCGTGGTGGCGAAGCATTCCACACGGGCTGTATCCCGTTCTATAAGCACTTCCAGACTGCGGTGAAATCCTGTTCGCAGGGCGGCGTTCGTGGCGGCGCAGCCACGCTGTTCTACCCAATGTGGCACCTGGAAGTCGAAAGCCTGTTAGTGCTGAAAAACAACCGTGGCGTTGAAGGCAACCGCGTGCGTCATATGGACTATGGCGTGCAGCTCAACAAGATGATGTATCAGCGTCTGCTTAAAGGCGAAGACATCACGCTGTTCAGCCCGTCAGACGTGCCTGGCCTGTACGATGCCTTCTTTGCCGATCAGGATGAGTTTGAGCGCCTCTACACCAAATATGAAAAAGACAGCAGCATTCGCAAGCAGCGAGTGAAAGCCGTGGATCTGTTCTCGCTGATGATGCAGGAACGCGCCTCAACGGGCCGTATCTACATCCAGAACGTCGATCACTGCAACACACACAGCCCGTTTGACGCCAGCATCGCGCCGGTTCGCCAGTCTAACCTGTGTCTGGAAATTGCGCTGCCGACCAAGCCGCTGAGCGACGTCAACGACGAGAACGGTGAAATCGCGCTGTGTACGCTGTCAGCGTTCAACCTGGGCGCCATTGACAGCCTGGACGATCTGGAAGAGCTGGCGACCCTGGCGGTACGTGCGCTGGATGCCCTGCTCGATTATCAGGATTACCCGATTCCTGCCGCACAACGCGGTGCGATGGGCCGTCGCACGCTGGGTATTGGCGTGATTAACTTTGCTTACTACCTGGCGAAGCACGGCGTGCGTTACTCCGACGGCAGCGCCAACGGCCTGACGCACAAAACCTTTGAAGCCATTCAGTATTACCTGCTAAAAGCCTCAAACGAGCTGGCGAAAGAGCAAGGTGCCTGCCCGTGGTTTAATGAAACCACCTATGCGCAGGGCGTACTGCCGATCGACACCTACAAGAAAGATCTGGATGCGATTTGCAATGAGCCGCTGCACCTGGACTGGGAAACCCTGCGTGAGCAGATTAAAACCCACGGTCTGCGTAACTCAACGCTTTCTGCGCTGATGCCGTCTGAAACCTCATCGCAGATTTCAAACGCCACCAATGGTATTGAGCCGCCGCGTGGTCATATCAGCATCAAGGCATCCAAAGACGGTATTCTGCGTCAGGTGGTGCCGGAGTATGAGCGTCTTAAAGATCAGTACGAACTGCTGTGGGATATGCCCTCCAACGACGGTTACCTGCAGCTGGTTGGCGTGATGCAGAAATTTATCGATCAGGCGATTTCGTCTAACACCAACTACGATCCGTCACGCTTCCCGAATGGCAAAGTGCCGATGAAGCAGTTGCTGAAAGATCTGCTGACCGCCTATAAGTTCGGCGTGAAGACGCTCTATTATCAAAACACCCGTGATGGTGCGGAAGATGCGCAGGATGATCTGGCACCTTCTATTCAGGATGATGGCTGCGAAAGCGGCGCCTGTAAGATCTGACGGTCGGGCGGGAGCCATTCCCGCCCACATTTTCCCGCGAGGCCGGTGCTGAGCCTCGTCTACATTGGACAGTTTTTTATGGCTTACTCCACTTTTTCTCAGAATAAAAATGACCAGTTGAAAGAGCCGATGTTTTTCGGTCAGTCCGTTAACGTGGCCCGTTTTGACCAGCAGAAATACGATATCTTTGAAAAGCTGATCGAAAAGCAGCTTTCGTTCTTCTGGCGTCCTGAAGAGGTCGATGTTTCACGCGATCGCATCGATTACCAGGCCCTGCCCGATCATGAAAAACACATTTTTATCAGCAACCTGAAATATCAGACGCTGCTGGACTCCATTCAGGGACGCAGCCCGAACGTGGCGCTGCTGCCGCTGATCTCCATTCCTGAGCTGGAAACCTGGATCGAAACCTGGGCATTCTCAGAGACGATCCACTCACGCTCCTACACCCACATCATTCGTAACATCGTAAACGACCCGGCGGTGGTGTTTGACGATATCGTGACCAACCAGCAGATTCTGGCACGTGCTCAGGATATCTCGCAGTACTACGATGATCTGATTGAGATGACCAGCTACTGGCATCTGTTAGGTGAAGGCACCCATCAGGTTAACGGTAAGTCCGTCACCGTCAGCCTGCGTGCCCTGAAAAAGCAGTTGTACATCTGTCTGATGAGCGTCAACGCGCTGGAAGCCATCCGTTTCTATGTCAGCTTTGCCTGCTCGTTTGCGTTTGCCGAGCGTGAGCTGATGGAAGGCAATGCGAAAATCATTAAGCTGATTGCCCGCGACGAAGCCTTACATCTGACCGGTACTCAGCACATGCTGAACCTGCTGCGCACTGGCGAAGACGATCCTGAAATGAAAGAGATCGCCGCCGAATGCCGTGAAGAGTGCTTTGAACTGTTCAAAAAAGCGGCGCTGCAGGAAAAAGAGTGGGCGGAATACCTGTTCAGCGGCGGTTCGATGATCGGCCTGAACAAAGATATCCTGTGTCAGTATATTGAATACATTACCAATATTCGTATGCAGGCGGTTGGCCTCGATCTGCCTTTCGAAACGCGTTCTAACCCGATTCCCTGGATCAACGCCTGGCTGGTGTCGGACAACGTACAGGTGGCCCCGCAGGAAGTGGAAGTCAGCTCCTATCTGGTCGGTCAGATTGACTCCGAAGTGGGCGAAAACGACTTCGACGATTTCCAGTTGTAATGATGAGCCGTTCCGTTGTTATTCTGCGCAGTTCCGGTACCCGACTGGAGGGCGCAGACGATCACCCTAACCTGCTGACGATGCTGGAAGCCAACAACCTGTGTGTTGAATTCCAGTGCCGTGAGGGCTATTGCGGCTCCTGCCGGATGCGGCTACTGAGCGGCGAAGTCGACTACGCGGAAAAGCCGCTGGCGTTTATTGAGCAGGGCGAGATCCTGCCCTGCTGCTGTAAGGCGAAGGGCGAGATCGAGCTTGAACTCTAGGCACGCATCTCAGGCAGTTAAAAAACCGTCATTCCAACCGAATGGCGGTTTTTTTTCTGGCGCTGGCTCAGGGAATACGGGCAATCACCTTGATTTCAAAATCGAAGCCTGCCAGCCAGGTGAGATCAACAACGCCACGTCCGCAGCATAAAACCGTCAGCGCGCGCCGCTTAACGGTTTGTCGGCGCTTTCATAAGACAGGCTTGGCGACGCCAGCCCCTTACGTAAGCTCAGGCTTAGTGCTTCACCGTTTCGATCACATCGATCCAGCCGTGCCCTGTGCTTACCTCACTGCCGTGTAGCCAACGGCGCAACATGTTCATCGCCATCATCGCCACCACTTTTTGCCGGGTTTCCAGATTATGACGACCGTGGTTAAACTTCACGCGTTGTCCCCAGGTCGCCTCCGGCGTGTGTAGCGCAACGGAAATCTCGCCTTCGCTCAGGTTGCCGACCGACAGGGCCAACGGCGTCTGCAGCCTCGCCGCCAGCGCCTGCGTGCGCATCACCTGTACCTCAAGGCTTTCGTCCTGCTGCGGCAGAATTTCGGTGGCGCTCAGGGGAACCTCAGCCGAAGCCAACTGCCAGTTGAGTAACCCCGCCGTGTACTGCTCGCTGATTGCGAGACGCAGGTTACGTTGATTCAGTTCTCGCGCCAACAGCGCAGGCAGCCCCTCCAACCCTTCAAAAATCGTGCATTCCGCCAGCAGTAAACGCACCTGCTGCCAGACCTGCTCCATCGCCACGCGCTGTGAGGCAGGCCCGGTGAGCTTAATTTCGATAATGGGCATTGATGAACGGTAGCCCATCAACACGTTTTCCGGCAGCGCCAGCGGCTCAAGTTCATTAGCAATATCGCTTTCACCCCGACCAAAGGTCGTCAGCCGCAGGCACAGCGGCGGCTCTGGCAGGTCAAATTTATTTTTCAGGCGGGGGATGATTTGTTGTTCAACCATCACTTTAAATTCAGAGGGTACGCCGGGGGTAAAAAACAGCCAGCAACGGTTGAGCTGCAGGGCAAATCCACAGGCGGTGCCGACCGGATTATCGAGCATTTCGGCATTGGCAGGAATTTCGGCCTGTTTGCGATTGCTGTCGGCCATCACACGTCCACGACTGGCGAACCAGGCTTCCATAGTTTCAAGCCAGGCTTCCTGCATCACCAGTTCAACGCCACTCGCCATCGCAGCCGCCTGGGCGCTAAGGTCATCAGATGTGGGCCCCAGGCCGCCGTTAACGATGAGCACATCCGCTTCAAGACTACGTGCCTGTAAGGTCTCAACCAGGGACGACAGGGAATCACCTACTGTTGTACGGCTGGTCATCGGCATTCCGTGCTGAAATAACACATCAGCCAGCCAGGCCGCGTTGGTATCGACGATTTGACCGTGTAACACTTCATCGCCCGTGGACAGCATTTCGACTCTAATCACGTTCTTTCTCCTTGTGCCATTAGGTTCACTTTAGAAAGCCCCTGCGTAAAACACAATCTGTAAGGGAGATTTAGCGTCGAATAAGGCCGCGTCTGGCGAGAGGATAAGGAGGAGATAAGGAGATAAGAAGATAAAAAGCAGGCAAGGGATGTTGAGAAAGCGCAAACGGACAGGAGTGAGCCTGCCCGTTGTACGTATTGCACTACGCGTTTAGCTTAACGGCGAGCCAGCAGCAGGCCTAAAACCAGCCCTGCCGTTGCACCAATACCGATGCCCTTCCACGGTTTCTCATGAACGTAATCGTCGGCACGGTAAGCAACCTGTTTAGCACGATAGTAGTAGCTATCGGACGCCTGACTAACACGTGACTTTACATCTTCCAGCGCTCGTTCAGCTTTGGTTTTCAGTTCGATGTATTTCTGGTCGGCCGGATCCCCTGATGACTTCAGCACTTCTTCCAGCGTTTCGGTCAGCAGTGCGATATCGTCGTCATAGCCTGTTTCAAAAGATTCAGTCTGTTTTACCATCATTTCCTCCATGTGAATTGCAAAGCACCTGGTTAACTATAGTCCCAAAACAGGGCTTTGCGTGGAACTCCGCCAGGAATTGCCTGAAAATCAGCGTGAGTAAACAAAACGGCAGTGAATCTGTGTCACGCTGGGCGCTACGCAAAGAAGTGTAAGAGATGGCCTGCTGGCAGCGATTTCGCTTCGCTTATTTGATTTATCTGATAAATTTTCAACGAAATGAATTTTTATCTACGCCGACTGTCGTACCCAGCTGTTGCCTGTAATAATCAGGCCATGTGCATATCAATGCGCTGACACGACAGTCACAGCAAACTCGAACAGCTAAGGAATGATCTCTGGCATGAATCGCAGAATGTTTATGAAAGCGTCAATGGCCTTTTCCGCCGTAAGCGGTATGACAGGCTTATCAACGCTGTTCGCGCAATCCGCCTGGGCAGATGATGGCATTGCTGACGGAACCGCAGTACGCTTCGATTTCGATGAGTTGAAGAAGAATGCGGCCGCGCTGGCTAAAAAACCCTGGGGCGGCGCACCCGGCCCCCTTCCCCCCACGTTGGCAACCCTGACACCACAGGCATACAACGATATTCAGTATGATGCCAACCACTCTCTGTGGAACAATATTCCCAATCGCGAACTGGATGTGCAGTTCTTCCACGTAGGCATGGGATTTAAACGCCGCATCCGCATGTTCTCTGTGGACAGCGCCAGTCGTGAAGCACGCGAAATTCATTTTCGTCCTGAGTTGTTTAACTACAACGATGCCAAAGTCGATACCAAACAACTGCAGGGTAAAACGGATCTTGGCTTTGCCGGTTTCCGCGCCTTCAAAAAACCTGAGCTGGCCCGCCGCGACATTGTCTCGTTTCTGGGTGCCAGCTATTTCCGCGCGGTCGATGACACTTATCAGTACGGCCTGTCCGCGCGTGGCGTGGCCATCAACACCTTCAGCAACGGTCAGGAAGAGTTTCCAGACTTTACGGCCTTCTGGTTTGAAACGCCGAAAGCGGAAGACACCACCTTTACCTGCTATGCCTTACTGGACGGCGCCAGCATCACCGGGGCCTATAAGTTTGTCATTCACTGCGAAGCAGAACGCGTGGTCATGGAGATTGAGAATCATCTGTTTGCCCGCAAGGACATTCGTCAGTTAGGCATCTCGCCGATGACCAGCATGTTCAGCTGCGGCACCAACGAACGCCGGATGTGTAACACCTATCATCCGCAGATTCATGACTCCGATCGCCTGGCGATGTGGAGCGGCAAAGGTGAATGGATTGCCCGGCCGTTAAATAATCCTCAGCGCCTGCAGTTCAACGCCTACGAAGACGAAAACCCGCGCGGCTTTGGCCTGCTCCAGCTTGACCATGACTTTGAGAACTATCAGGACGTGATTGGCTGGTATAACAAACGCCCAAGCCTGTGGGTGGAACCGGTAGGCAAATGGGGCAAAGGCGCCATTAACCTGATGGAAATTCCAACCACCGGCGAAACGCTTGATAACATCGTCTGCTTCTGGCAGCCCGCAGAGCCGATCAAAGCCGGTAGCGAATACAATTTTGCCTACAAGCTTTACTGGAGCGCCCTGCCGCCCGTTCAGAGCGATCTGGCCCGCGTAGATGCGACCCGCACCGGCATTGGTGGTTTCCCCGAAGGCTGGGCGCCGGGCGAGCACTTCCCGGATGTCTGGTGCCGCCGTTTCGCTGTGGACTTTATCGGCGGCGACTTGCAGGCAGCCGCACCGAAAGGCATTGAACCGGTGATTACGGTTTCCTCAGGCACCTTTAAACAGGTAGAGATCCTGTATGTCGAACCGATAAAAGGTTACCGCATCCTGTTCGACTGGTATCCCAACAGCGACAGCGTACAGCCCGTTGAGATGCGCCTGTTCCTGCGCACCAAAGACGAAACCCTGAGTGAGACCTGGCTCTATCAGTATGTGCCACCGCCGCCGGACCAGCGTAAATACGTTGACGATCGCCAGATGACCGTAAGCTAACGCTTCCCTCTCACGTGAAATGCATCTCAGGCCAACCGCCGGGATGCATTTTTTTTGCCCCACAGGGCATCTGAGCCGTTAGCGGCGCTTTACTGCCCTGCTCTGCGCATATCGATATGGGGAATACCGTCCTCAAGATAGCTGTCGCTGACCGTGATAAAGCCATGTCGCTGGTAGAACGCCTCAAGATGCGCCTGAGCAGAGAGAAACTGTGAATGCCCCGGCCAGTGCTGCTCACAACTGGCGATTGCCTGTGTCATCAGCTGGTTGCCTAAGTTCAGGCCACGAGCCTTACTAGATATGAGCACGCGTCCGATTTTCACCTCTGCCCCCGCGCGATCGGGTGACAATATGCGCGCGTAGGCCAGCAGATCCCCCTGCGCCATGCCGAGAATGTGACGATTCTCGCCCTGCAAATCCAGGCCATCGACGTCCAGATAGGCGCACTGCTGCTCCACGACGAATACCTCACAGCGTAAAGCCAGCGCCGCGTAGAGCTGCGGAACGCTTAAGGCTTGATGCTGAAGATCCAGCCAACTGATATGCATGTCTTATCCTTACTAAAATGGGCCGCCTGCCCGGGAGGCATCACATCACTTTACCGCGCCGGCCTTTCTGCAGCCAGTGAAGATAATGTTGAGGCCAGGCCATGGTCGGCGTGCCGGGTTTTCCCATACCAAAGCCATGCCCGCCCGTGAGATAGCGCACCAGCTCGACGTCAACCTGATGCTGTTGGCAGGCGCTGGCCATGATCAGGGTGTTATGGGGATCGGAAACCGGATCGTCTTCGGCCTGGACCAGAAAAAAGGGAGGCGATGTCGATGACACGTAATTCTGAACCGACCAGGCTGCGTCCTCTGCCGCCGTCGCATGCGTTCCCACCAACATACGGTGCGTTGCGGTGTGCGTATAGGGCGCTTCCAGGGTGATCACCGGATAGATCAGCGCCGCCCCGTCAGCATAAGCTGGCGCACTGTCCAACGCATCAAGGGCTGCATAGCTTTGAAAGTCATGGCGCGTCACAGCCATTCCGAGTAAGTGCCCACCCGCGGAAAAACCCAGCACCGAGAGCCGCTTTGCCTGCGGCCGTAACAGCCGCAGCGCGCGCTGGGCGTCCTGCAGCGCGACTATGTTGCCCGCTGCCCAGCCCTCGCCGGGAAGCCGATAGCGCAGAATCGCCGCCGTATAGCCGCGTGCCGTTAACCAGCGTGCCGCAGGCCAGGCTTCTTTCGCCATTTCTATCCGTTTGTACCCCCCGCCGCCGGCTATCAGAACAACATGGCCGTTGGGCATGTTCGGTTTGATCACTGTCAGCGTCGGCACCGCGATATTGCGCTGTGCGCCCGAAGATGAGGTCTTAACGGCACCGACAGGGCCGCCGCCGCCGGGTGGCGTGCCAGGCCAGAGCGGAATCACCGTGTGTGAGATTTCCGGCTGGGATGCCCGCGACAGCGTGCTCTTTGCGACTATCAGCGCAGCGGTGAAGCCTAATAAAAAATGACGGCGCTCCATAGGCCATGCTCCTGTAACAAGCCAGAGGACATTGCAGCAGAAAAATAGGGAGACAGAATGAAGATAACGCATTTTTTTAGGGCAGCAGCAACCCTTGCGTCGTCACCGGTCGTGCGGTTAAGTCGCTGCATGGTGCAGTAGGCAGATTTCAGACAAAAAAAATCAGGCCCGAGGGCCTGATTCAGTATGACAATCGACGATTACATCAGGGGCTGAGCCATCTGTACCAGTCTGATTAACGGCTGCGGATAAACACCTAACAGCAGTACCAGAATCGCTGAAATCAGTACCACCACGCCGCCCGCGGTGAAGGCCCAGTTATCAGGCGTATCGCGGTTGAGCAGTTCTGGTGGGCTCAGGTACAGGCTCACGGTCACGCGCAGATAGTAGTACAGGCCAATAGCACTTCCCACCACCACCGCACCGGTCAACCACCACAGGTGCGCACTCACGCCAGAGGCAATCACGTAGAACTTACCGATAAAGCCCAGCGTCATTGGAATACCGGCCAGCGACAGCATCATCACCGTCATCACCGCAGACAGAACCGGACGACGCCAGAACAGACCGCGATACGAGTAAAGTGAATCCGCATCCGGACCGCGATAAGGGCTCGACATCAGGCTCACGACACCAAAGGCACCCAGGCTGCTGAACAGGTAACCGGCCAGGTAAACCCCAGAGGTTTCCAGCGACAGCTGATGATCTTTCACCGCAATCAGCGCCACCAGCAAATAACCCAGATGCGCGATGGAGGAGTAACCCAACAGGCGCTTAATGTTGCTCTGCGAGATCGCCATCAGGTTACCGAACAGGATGGAAACGAAGGCGATGATACCCAATACCGTTCGCACCGCTTCGCTGTCGGTCACCGGCGCATACATGAACAAGCGCATGACGACACCGAAGATGGCGATTTTACTGGCCGTGGCCAGGAACGTTGATACCGGAGCCGGTGCCCCCTGATACACGTCTGGCGTCCACAGGTGGAACGGCACCAGCGACAGCTTAAAGCCCAGACCAATAATCAGCATTCCCAGGCCCACCAGCAACAGTGGCGCCTGAATCATGCTGTCAGTCAGGCTTTTGCCCAGGCTGACGAAGCCCAGGTTGCCAGAGTCAGCGTAAATCAGCGCAATACCAAACAGCAGGAAGGACGATGCCGCCGCCGACAGGATAGTGTATTTCAGGGCCGCTTCCAGCGAACGTTTCTGACGGAACGCGTAACCAATCAAACCAAACAGCGGCAGAGACAGCAGTTCAATTCCGATAAACAGCGATGCCAGGTGGTTAGACGCTGACAGCACGATACCGCCCAGTGCGGCAATCAGGACCAACAGATAAAACTCGTCCTTGTTATCCGGGAAAGTCGCCAGCCATGGATAGGCAAACGTACAGGTTGCCAGGCTGGCCAGCATCACCAGTGCGGTATAGAACATCGAGTAAGCATCAACGCGCAGCAGCGGCGTGACGTCCATCGCCCCGACCTGGCCCACAAAATACAGCGACAGCAGAGCCAGGTTCAGGCCAACCACTGTTAGCGTGGCGTTAACAAAGTGGTTGCGTCGCCAGGCAATGGACAGCATCACAACCACCACCGTCAATCCGACGATTAACAGCGGCAGCAACGCGATCAATTGTTGAGGAGTTATTGTCATGGCGAATTACGGCCTTGTAGTTGAAATTGAAGCGGTAAACCACTGCTGAATATTGCTCATTGCAGCATGTGAGGTATCCAGAATCGGCTGGGGATAAATACCCAACAGCACCAGCAGAACCACGAGCACGCCAATGGTCAGGAATTCACGTGCCGACATTCCCGGCAGTGGATCTTTAGATTTCGCTTCGCCGTAGTAGGCACGCTGCATCATGACCAGCGAATAAACCGAAGCGAAAACCAGACCAAAGGTCGCAATCACAATAATGACAGGAACGACCTGGAAGCTGCCGGTGAGGATCATAAACTCACCCACGAAGTTACCGGTGCCCGGCATCCCCAGGTTGGCGACAGCAAAGAACAGTGATAAACCCGGAATCCATTTGATGCGCGACCACAGACCGCCCATCTGACGCATATCACGCGTGTGCAGGCGCTCATACAGCTGACCACACAGGATAAACAGGGCCGCCGCAGACAGGCCGTGCGCAATCATCTGTATCACCGCGCCCTGAATGGCCAGCTGGCTGCCGGTGTAAATCGCAATCAGCACAAAGCCCATGTGGGAAATCGAGGTGTAGGCAATCAGGCGTTTAATATCCGTCTGCGAGAACGCCATCCAGGCGCCGTAGAAGATACCGATGATACCTAACCACATCGCGATAGGGGCAAACTCAGCGGATGCATTGGGGAACAGCGGCAGGCTGAAACGCAGCAAACCATAGGCCGCAGTTTTCAGCAAAATACCCGCCAGGTCCACTGAACCGGCCGTCGGCGCCTGACTGTGCGCATCGGGTAACCAGCCGTGAAGCGGCACCACCGGCATTTTCACCGCAAACGCGATAAAGAAGCCCAGCATCAGCAGATATTCGACGGTGTGCGACATGGGCGTTTTCAACAACTGCTCGTAGTTGAACGTCCAGACGCCAGTCGCGTTGTAGTGGACAAACACCAGCGCCAGAATCGCAATTAACATCACCAGACCTGATGCCTGGGTATAGATAAAGAATTTGGTGGCCGCGGTGATACGGGTTTTCCCGTCCGAGGCTTTATGTCCCCACAGTGCGATGAGGAAGTACATCGGCACCAGCATCATTTCCCAGAAGAAGAAGAACAGGAACATGTCGATGGCAAGGAACACACCGATAACGCCGCCCAGAATCCACATCAGGTTAAGATGGAAGAATCCCTGATACTTCTCGATCTCGTTCCACGAACACAGCACGGCCATCAAACCGAGCAGCCCGGTCAGCACCACCATTAATAGCGAAAGGCCATCAAGCGCTAAATGGAAATTAATGCCGAAACGGGGGATCCAGGGTACTGAGAAGCTCGATTGCCACTGCGGAATACCCGCTGCCTGCGTCAGTGAATAGCCTCCCTGCAACCACAGCTGCAGTGAAAGCGCCAACGTCAGCCCCATGGTGATCAGTGCAATCCAGCGTGGCACTTTCGCGCCGAAGCGCTCGGCGAGCCAGCAGATAAAACCACCGAAGAAGGGTATGAAAATTAGCCAAGGTAATAACACGGCATACTTCCCTTTTATGGCCTTTTATGAGCTATCTTACTTACCATTTTCATTCCCGGCAGTGCTCGCAATCCTCACGTACTTCAGTACGCTCCGGTTGCTGTGCGCTGGCGGTAATGAAACTGGCTGCGACGATTGCGCTCATTACTCGGTTATTTGGACATTCTTAACTGGGGTAAGCGAACTCACCCCGCTCATCAATCTTTAAATTACCAGCAACAGGGCCAGAACCACGACGGCACCCACGCTCATCGACGCCACGTACCAGCGCAGATAACCGTTTTCACTGACCACCAGACCTTTATTGGCGATACGTGAAAGCAACGCAGGGAGGTTCATCAGGCCGTTGAGCGGATCGCGTTTTAACAGCCACGCAATGCCCAGGTACGGTTTGACAAACACTTTGTCGTAGAGCCAGTCGAAGCCCCAGGCAGCGAACCACCAGGTGCCGAAGAAGCGGCCCGGTGCGCTGTTGGCAATACGGGTCACCAGCTGACGTTTGCCCAGCCAAAGTGCGGCTGCAATCACGATGCCGGAAACCGCGACCAGACCCGATGCAATCTCCAGCGTCACTTTACCGTTTTCGCCAAACTCATTCGCCGGCAAAACGCCCGCCAGTGGTGGGGTAATCAGTGCGCCAACGAAGGTAGAAAGCACCAGCAGCACCAGCAGCGGCAGATGATGGGTAATGCCTTTACCCGCATGAGCATGAATCTTCTCTTCACCGTGGAACACGATGAAGATCATGCGGAAGGTATAAATTGAGGTCAGGAACGCACCCACCAGGCCCGCTACCATCAGGTTAAGATGACCGTTCGCCAGCGCACCAAACAGGATTTCATCTTTACTGTAGAAACCGGCGGTAATCAGTGGCAGTGCCGCCAGCGCGGCGCCGCCCACCAGGAAGCAGGTGTAAACCAGCGGGATGCTCTTACGCAGTCCGCCCATCTTAAAGATGTTCTGCTCGTGGTGGCAGGCCAGAATAACCGAACCTGAAGACAGGAACAGCAAGGCTTTAAAGAAGGCGTGAGTCATCAGGTGGAAAATCGCGGCATCCCACGCCTGTACGCCCAGCGCCAGGAACATGTAGCCAATCTGGCTCATGGTGGAGTAAGCGAGAACGCGTTTGATGTCCGTCTGAACCAGGGCAGCAAAGCCTGCCAGCACCAGGGTAATGGCACCGATAATGCCGACCAGATGCAGCACCTCAGGCGTCAGCAGGAACAGGCCATGCGTGCGGGCAATCAGGTAAACCCCTGCCGTTACCATGGTCGCGGCGTGAATCAGTGCCGATACCGGTGTCGGGCCTGCCATTGCATCGGCCAGCCAGGTCTGTAAGGGCAACTGGGCCGATTTACCGACCGCACCGCCTAACAGCATCAGGGTAGCCCACTGCAGCATGTGATTGTCCGCCGCAAAGTGTGCCGGTGCCAGCTCAACCATCTCGCGGAAGTTGAGCGTACCCAGTTCGTTGTAAAGGATGAACAGCGCAAAGGCCAGAAACACATCGCCGACGCGGGTGATGATAAAGGCTTTCATCGCCGCTTTGCCGTTTTCCGGATTGCTGTAGTAGAAGCCGATCAGGAGGTAAGAACACAGCCCAACCCCTTCCCAGCCCAGATACATCAGCATCAGGTTATCCGCCAGCACCAGAACCACCATGCTGGCGATAAACAGGTTGGTATAGGCGAAGAAGCGTGAATAGCCCTCTTCTCCGCGCATATACCAGGAGGCGAACATATGGATCAGGAAACCGACGCCGGTAACCACCGACAGCATGGTAAGCGAGAGGCCATCCAGAGTCAGATTGACCTGAATGTTAAAATTGCCCACGTGAATCCAGGTCCACAGCGCCTGGGTGAATACCTGCTGCCCGTTAGCAAAGAAGTCAACGCCAACATACAGGGTGGTCAGTGCGGCTAACCCCACCGATCCCATTCCGACCGTCGCCGACAGATTCTCTGACCAGCGACCACGGGAAAACGCTAACAGCAAAAAGCCGATCAGCGGAAACAAGACAGTTAAATAGAGAAGGTTCATCCGCGCATCTCGCTCACAATATCAATGTTCAGCGTCTGACGACGACGATAGAGCTGAAGCAGCAGGGCCAGACCGATACTGGCTTCCGCTGCGGCGAGGCTGATTGCCAGAATATACATCACCTGACCATCGGCCTGTCCCCAGTAGCTGCCCGCAACGACCAGCGCCAGCGCCGCGGCGTTGATCATAATTTCAAGGCTGATCAGCATAAACAGCAGGTTGCGGCGCAGTACCAGCGAGGTCAGGCCAAGAACGAACAGCACCGCGGCCAAAATCAATCCATGTTGTAACGGGATCATGCTTGCTCCTTATTCGCCTGCGCGGCATCGTTTGAACGGTTGCTCAGGACTTCACCCTGGCGCTCTTCACGTCCCAGATGGAAGGCAACAACCAGACCGGCCAACAGCAGCATTGATGCCAGTTCAACCGCCAGGACATACGGGCCAAACAGGCTAATACCGACCGCTTTCGCGTCGATGATTTTACCGTCAATGCCCTGATCCTGTGCCGTCATGATGGCGTAAATCATGACCGCCAGTAGCAGAAAGGACACCAGACCGGGACCGATCCACAGGGACGGGCTGAGCCATTCGCGTTCCTGTTTCTCCGTGGCCTTGCCCAGGTTTAGCATCATCACGACGAACACGAACAGCACCATGATGGCACCGGCATACACGATGATTTCCAGCGCACCGGCAAAGTAGGCACCCAGGGAGAAAAAGACACCCGCCACCGATAACAGCGAAACGATCAGGTACAGCAACGCATGTACCGGATTAGTGTGGGTAATGACGCGTAACGTCGTCACCACCGCCACCAGTCCGCAAAGATAAAACGCAAATTCCATGCCTTGCTCCTTAAGGTAATAAGCCTTTGACGTCGATGGGTTTCGCTTCATTTTCAGCGTCACCTTTATCTTTACCGTCAATCGCCATACCTGCCATGCGGTAGAAGTTGTACTCCGGATATTTACCCGGCCCCGAGATCAACAGATCGTCTTTTTCATACACCAGATCCTGACGCTTGAACTCGCCCAGCTCGAAATCCGGCGTCAGCTGGATAGCGGTGGTTGGGCAGGCCTCTTCGCACAGGCCGCAGAAAATGCAGCGTGAGAAGTTAATACGGAAGAACTCTGGATACCAGCGACCGTCTTTGGTTTCGGCCTTTTGCAGTGAAATACAGCCTACCGGACAGGCTACTGCACACAGGTTACAGGCAACGCAACGCTCTGCCCCATCGGGATCGCGCGTCAAAACGATACGACCACGATAGCGCGGTGGCAGGTAGACTGGCTCTTCCGGATACATCTGGGTTTCGCGTTTCGCGAAGGCGTGCATGCCTATCATCCAGATACTGCGAACTGTCGTGCCGAAGCCTACGACAATATCTTTTAATGTCATTTGTTTACCCCTTACTGCGCTGTGTACAGAATCACTGCGGCGGTCGCCAGCAGGTTCAACAGCGTCAACGGCAGACACACTTTCCAGCCGAACGACAGCACCTGGTCATAGCGTGGACGCGGAAGCGCAGCACGAATCAGGATGAACATCATCATAAAGAACGCCGTTTTCAGGGCGAACCAGATGAAAGGCGGCAGGAAAGGCCCATGCCAGCCCCCGAAGAACAGCGTCACAATCAGTGCTGAGACGGTGGTAATCGCGACGTATTCGCCCACAAAGAACAGGCCGAATTTCATCCCGGCATATTCAATGTGGTAACCGTCGGCCAGCTCTTGCTCAGCTTCTGGCTGGTCAAAAGGATGACGGTGACAGACCGCGACGCCCGCAATACAGAAGGTCAGAAAACCAAAGAACTGCGGGATGATGTTCCACAGGTGCGTCTGGCTGTTGACGATATCGGTCATGTTGAACGATCCCGCCTGGGCCACTACGCCCATCAGCGACAGTCCCAGAAACACTTCGTAACTCAGCGTCTGCGCAGAGGCGCGCATGGCACCTAACAGCGAGTATTTGTTATTACTCGCCCAGCCGGCAAACAGTACGGCATAGACCGCCAGGCCCGCCATCATCAGGAAGAACAGCAGCCCGATGTTCAGGTCAGTGACGACCCAGGTCGGCGAAACCGGCACGATGGCAAATGCCAGCAGCAGTGACACAAAGGCGATGACCGGCGCCAGGGTAAAGATAAAGCGGTCGGTGAACGGGGGAACCCAGTCCTCTTTAAAGAACATCTTGATCATGTCAGCAACCAGCTGCAAGGATCCGCCCCAGCCCACGCGGTTCGGTCCATAGCGGTTCTGGAACAGGCCGAGCAGACGACGCTCGGCGAAGCTCATAAACGCACCGCAGCCCACCACGACCAGCAGAATCACCAGCGCTTTACCCACGGCGATCAGAATGTCGATAACACCTGGAGTTAACCAGCTCATTGCGCCGCCTCCTGCAGAGAATCAATTTTTGCATTCGCCAGGAATGGCGGTACGCCCGGCAGACCGAGTGGAAGCCCCACCTGCCCTGCCTGCAGCGACGCGGAGAAACGCACAGGCAAGCGTACGGTTTCACCGGCACAGGTTAATTCCACAGACGCGCCACTGTTCACGCCCAGCTTAGCCGCATCCTCCGGGTTCAGGACCAGAGTGGGTGCCGACATACGCTGTTGGATAACCGGCGCGCGCTGCGTCATCTCTTCACTACCGAATAACTGATAGTAAGGCGCGACGCGGAACTGACCGTTAGTGGTATACGCGCCAGGTACGCTGCTGAACCAGGCTAACTGTGCGTCGCTGGCTTCGAACAGACGCACGCCGGGATCGCCGTGACGCAGTTTACCGCCCACTTCATCCTGGAATTTGTTCCATGCCTGAGGTGAGTTCCAGCCTGGCGCCCAGGCAAAGGGGATCTGCGAACGCGGTGCGTTCGGCTGGTTGTTCCCTTCCATTGAGAAGGCAAACATCGTGTCCTGATCCTGCGGCTGACGCGGCTCGTGCACGCTGATGTTGGCGCGCGCGGCGGTACGGCCACTGGCACGATGCGGTGAACGCGCCAGTTTCTGACCACGGATACGGAAGCTGGCATCCGGTGCCGCCTCTTTAATGCCCTTCAGCTGTGGCAGACTGGCAACCACGGCATCAATGACGTGATCCAACTGCGTCCAGTCAACGTGGCGGCTTTCCAGCGCGCTGTGCAGCGAATGCAACCAGCGCCAGCTTTCCAGCATCACGATGCTGTTGTCATAATAGGCAGGATCGTACACCTGGAAGAAACGCTGTGCGCGCCCTTCGTGGTTGATTGAGGTGCCGTCGCTTTCCGCGAAGCTGGCCGCGGACAAAACCAGTCCGGCTTTCTCCAGCGTGGCGGTGCGTTGATGATCAACGACGATCACGTTAGCGGCTTGATTCAGCGCCGCATCCACCTGCGCTTTTGGCGCATGGCGATAGAGATCGTTTTCCAGTACCACGACCGCATCGGCTTCGCCGCTTTGCAGTTGTTCTAGCGCCTGGTCCAGGGTGTTTCCGCCCATCAGGCCCAGCCCCATGCTGTTCGCATGGCCTGCCAGTAAGGTGATACCGACGTCTGCGCCGCGCGCTTTCAGCGCTTTCGCCACGTTCGCGGCCGCTTCAATCATGGCAGTGCTGCCTGAGTGAACACCGGAAACGATCAGCGGTTTTTTAGCGCCGGCCAGCGCCTGCACGACGACATCCAGCTTGCCGTTCAGCGCAGCGTCGAAATCGCTTACGGCCGGGGCGGTTTCGTCCAGCGCATTGGCGATGGCAAATCCAAGACGCGCCTGATCTTCCACTGGGGCACGATAGCTCCACGCGGCAATATCATCGAGACGCGTTTCATCGACGTTGGTGACAAAGAGTGGATGCTTAGCGTGCTGACCGATATTCATGATGGCCGCGATTTGCCAGTCTGCGACTTTCTGCGCAGCGGCCATTTCACGGGCCTTACCTTTCACAGCCTGGCGCACAGACAGGGCCACGCGCGCGCCAACCTGGGTCAAATCTTCCCCCAGCACCAGCACTGCATCGTAGCTTTCAATTTCACGCAGCGATGGCGTATAAATTCCGCCGTCACGCAGCACTTTTAACAACAGTTCAAGGCGTTCCTGCTCACCGGCAGGCATACCGGTAGAGAAGTTTTCGGCCCCGACCAGTTCACGCAGCGCAAAGTTGCTCTCGACGCTGGCACGTGGCGAGCCGATACCAATCACGCGTTTCGCCTGGCGCAGCACGTCTGCCCCGACGTTCACCGCCTGCTCCGCATTCAGCGTCACGCGATCGCTGCCGCGCAGCTGTACCGGATGGTGAGGGCGGTCCTTCAGGTTGACGTAACCGTAACCAAAGCGACCACGGTCACACAGGAAGTAGTGGTTAACGCTGCCATTGTAACGGTTTTCGATGCGGCGCAGCTCGCCATAGCGCTCACCCGGACTGGTGTTACAGCCCACGCTGCACTGCTGACAGATGCTGGGCGCGAACTGCATATCCCATTTACGGTTATAGCGTTCAGAGTGGGTTTTATCGGTAAATACGCCGGTTGGGCAGATTTCAACCAGGTTGCCGGAAAACTCGCTTTCCAGCGTGCCGTCTTCCGGGCGGCCGAAGTAAACGTTGTCATGCGCGCCATAAACGCCCAGATCGGTACCGTCAGCATAATCTTTGTAATACCGCACACAGCGGTAGCAGGCGATACAGCGGTTCATCTCATGCGAAATGAACGGGCCAAGGTCCTGATTACGGTGGGTGCGTTTGGTGAAGCGATAGCGGCGGAAGCTGTGGCCGGTCATTACCGTCATATCTTGCAGATGACAGTTACCGCCCTCTTCGCATACCGGACAGTCGTGCGGGTGGTTGGTCATTAACCACTCAACCACGCTTTCACGGAACTCTTTCGCTTCGCCATCATCAATAGAGATGAAGGTGCCGTCAGACGCCGGCGTCATACAGGACATGACAAGGCGGCCGCGGGTATCTTCAGCGTTCTGGAATTGCTTTACCGCACACTGGCGGCAGGCACCCACGCTTCCCAGCGCCGGATGCCAGCAAAAATAAG
>Ga0308167_1000076_pt1 | contig 235434 bp, 215 predicted proteins | sample PhyCR1_2_FD_202138 | JGI IMG/M metagenome (GOLD analysis project Ga0308167, IMG submission 202138) | Phyllosphere microbial communities from UC Gill Tract Community Farm, Albany, California, United States - DLSLRC.R1 | ecosystem: Host-associated > Plants > Phyllosphere > Unclassified | place...
ACGCCCGGTCACATTCCGAACCCGGAAGCTAAGCCTCTCAGCGCCGATGGTACTGCAAGGGGGACCTTGTGGGAGAGTAGGACGCCGCCGGACTCAACTTCAGCAACACCAGGAAACCCCTGACCGTGATCGGTCAGGGGTTTCCTGCGTTAACGGGCCGACCCGCATCGAGGCTGATGCTGTCGCGTGTTTGCCGGCTTCTCGAGTCGTGTCGGCCAGGATGATCGTGTGGGGGACTGGTGATCATGATGATCCGCGGGGAGCCGACACTGCCGTGGCCGGACGTGCGGTGGGACCGTCTGGCGATCGTGGGCAACCTCGTGCTCGAGGTTCCGGACGACTGGACGGCGATCGCACGGCCGGGTGTGGTCGAGCTCGCACGTGCCGGGTCGACCATCACCCTGCGCTACGTTCATGCGCGTGGTGCCGACCCTGCTGTGGGGTTCGCAGCCGTGGCAGCGGATGACCACGAGGCGCTGCTCATCGAAGGCGCTCCGGAGCGGTTGACCGTCCTGCGGAGCACGGGAACGATCCTCGACGTCCGCTACGGCGGTGTCGGGTCGACAGCAGTGCGCATCGCGTCCCGCGGGCCGATCGACGAGTGGCCGCTGGCGGTGCAGGTCGTCGACGACGTGCTGCGGTCGCGATGGTCGACCGCCTCGGTGGAGCGATCAGCAGCGATCCCGCCGGCAGACCGCGTCGGCGGCGCGGGCTCCACGAGCGGCAGCGCTGCGTCGGAGGGGCGTGATCGTGCGGCGGCGCTGCTCACGGTCCGTGGGCCGGACGGGTTGTTCGAGCACCTCGTGTGGGTGGAGGACCGCGGGGTCGTCCCCGGACGGGTCCGACGGTCGGAGGTGGGCACGGCTGCTCGCGCTGCCGGTCTCACAGGACGCTTCGGTGCGCTGACGTCCGCCGGTGCCGCGCTGCTGCGTCCGGCGCACGGCCCGGAGGACCTGCTCGTCATCGAGTCCCGGACGCGCGACGTCGTGACGAGGCGTTGGCGCGCGTGGCTCGAGAAGGGTTCGGCACTCGTCGTCGAGGACGGCGACGGGCACAGCGCGATGGACGTGATCCCGCACGGGCAACTCAGCCGGGAGCTCCTCGCGTGGTTCGGCGTCGATCCGAGCTGGGTGATCGAGGACGAGGAGCCGGCGACGGTCCCGCTCGCCGCCCTGGACGATCGTGACGGTCCGTGCCCGAGCGAGGTCGGGTGGATGCAGGCTGCCTGGCCCGTCCGCGACTGGCACACCGTCCGTGGGTGGGGCGAGCGCCGGCAGTTCGCAGTGCTGTCGATCGTGGTGCCGGGCATCGGCGTCTTCGACCGGGAGATCGACGGGGACACGGTCACCATGCGGCCGTCCTCGCCGGCGGCGTTCGCGCGGGACGTCGTCCGGTTCCTGACGGTCGAACGGCCGGACCCGGCCTGAGCGCAGGCGCCTGCCGCTCCTCAGGGCAGCAGTCCGAGCTCCATGGCGCGGGTGACCGCTCGGGTGCGGTCGTTCACGCCGAGCTTCTCGAACACGTGCCCGAGGTGCGTCTTCACCGTGGTCTCGCTGACGAAGAGGGCGCGCCCGATGGCGGGGTTCGAGTTCCCCTGCGCCACGAGCTGGAGCACCTCGAGCTCGCGCGGGCTCAGCGCCGGCCCGACCGGGGCCCTGGCGGTGGTCCGGCGCACGAGCGCTGCAGCTGCGGAGGGCGCGAGCGCGGTCTCGCCTCGGGCGGTCGCACGGAGGCCCGCGAGGATCTCGGACTCGGGAGCCGCCTTGAGCAGGTAGCCCGAGGCGCCGGCCTCGATCGCCGCCAGGATCTGGTCGTCGGACTCGTACGTGGTCAGGATGAGCACACGGATGCCCGGCTCACGCGCGAGGATGCGTGCCGTTGCCGCGTCTCCGGTGCATCCGGGCATCCGGAGATCCATCAGCACGACGTCGGGACGCTCCGCCAGGACGGTCGCGACGGCTCCGTCACCATCGCTGGCCTGCCCGACGACCTCGACGTCGTCGGCGTCCTGCAGCAGGGCGACGATGCCCGCGCGGACGATCGGGTGGTCGTCCGCCACCACGACCCGGATCACCGCGTCGCTCCGGGGACGGAGGACTGCTCCGGTGCGGCCGGGAGGCTCGGTTCGGCTCCGGCCGGGACCGACGCTTCGATCGCGGTGCCGGTCCCCGGTGTCGACGTCACGACGCAGGTCCCGCCCGCCAGGGCGAGTCGGTCGCGCAGCCCACGCAGGCCGTGTCCGACGGTCGGTGCAGCGGCGTCGAAGCCGACGCCGTCGTCCTCGACACGCAGGACGACGCACCGGCCGTCCACGTGCAGTGCGACGCGCGCCGAGGTGGCCCGAGCGTGTGCGCGGACGTTCGCCAGTGCCTCCTGACCGACGCGGAGCAGGACCACCTGCGCGTCGCGGTCGAGCGGGCAGTCCGGCGCGTCGACCGCGACCGGGATGCCTGTCTCGCGGGTGAAGCGTTCGCCGAGCCGGTGCAGCGCAGCACCCAGGCCGTCGCTGGCGACCCCCGCGGCGCCGGCCGCGACCAGGGTCCGCGATTCCTCGAGCGCGGTCCGGGCGGACTCCTCGAGCACGGCGAGGCGCTCGTCGAGCCGGTCGGACCGGTCGGCAGCGAGGTCGGCGCGTGCCCGCTCGGTGAGCATGACGATGCCGGCGAGGTCCTGCGCCACGGTGTCGTGGATCTCGCGGGCCAGGCGTTCCCGTTCGCTCGTGACCCCGGCAGCGCGGTTCGCCTCGGCGAGGGACTGCTGCGTCGCCTCGAGCTGCTCGATGAGCCTGCGGCGCTCGTCGGACAGCCTGGCGATCCGGGAGATCCAGAGCCCGAGCGCGCAAGCGCCGAGGACGCTGATCGCTTCGATGATGATCGTGCCGGCGAGGGCGTCCAGGCCGGATGCTATCTGCAGGCCGACGCCCGACGCGATGCCGATGGCGACCGAGACCCAGACGGCGGTACGGACGCGCTCGACCTGGCACCATGCCACGGGGAACAGGACGGACTGGATGAACGCGGTGCTCGGTACGACCGCGGGCAGCGCGAGGGCGACGACCACGAGCAACGGCACGAAGGCTGCTGCGGCGCGGGGCTCGTCGTACCCACGCCAGCCGTACGTCACGTACGCCAGGGTGAGCAACCCGAGGGCGACGAAGGCAGGCCAGCGTGACGGCCAGGGCGACCAGTCGGTCGCTGCGATCACCGACACGAGCGCGACGGCGACTGCCACCGCGACGTGCAGTCCCCAGTTGCGGTGCCTGGTGATCCGGTCCATGCCGACAGCATCCCATCGAGTGCGGCCGTTGCGGGCGTTCTCCACAGGCACGATCAGGAGTCCCGCCGGTTCCACCGGAACGTCAGGAGGCAGGCGACGGTGCCGACGACCAGCCATGCTGCCAGGACGAGGACTCCGAGTCCGAGGTGCCACGCGCCTCCCGGCTCGGCGGACGCGAACGCGTCCGGCAGGAAGACCGAGCGCATCCCCGATGCCATCCAGCGCAGCGGGAACACGCTCGCGACGGTCTGCAGCCAGTCGGGCAGCTGGGTGAAGGGGAGGTACACACCGGAGATGAACTGCAGGACCAGGACGATCGGGACGACGGTGGCGGTGGCGCGGCGGCCCTCGCGGGGGAGCGCCGAGATCGCGATGCCGAGGACGCTCGCCGTCGCGACACCCAGGAGCATGATGCCGGCGAACCGCGCCCACGCACCGCCGTCGGTCGGCAGGTCGACGCCGAAGACGACGCCCGCGACGACGAGGAGCAGCGCGGTCTGCACGATCGAGGTCACGAGGACCATGCCGATCTTGCCGACGAAGTAGCTCACGACCGGCAGCGGGGTGCCGCCCAGGCGCTTGAGCGTGCCGTCGCTGCGCTCGCCGGCGATGTCGACGCCGAGTGCCTGCGTGCCGGAGAGCAGGAAGCCGGTGGCGACGAGTCCGGGCAGGTAGTAGGTGGCGTAGTCGACGCTGACGCCCGGCCCCGCCTGGATGTCGTCGGCGCTGCTGAAGGCGACGGAGAACAGCGCGAGCATGACGATCGGGAAGAGGAAGGTGAAGAAGACCGAGTCCGGTGCGCGGAAGTACGACCGGAGCTCGTACGCGATGCGGTGGGCGCCGAGGCGGATGCTGACTGCGGGGTTCATGTTGACTACGGGGTTCATGCTGCGTGCTCCGAGATCATGGTGAGGTAGACGTCCTCGAGCGAGGGGCGGACGACCTCGAGCGCGTGCATCGGGGTCGTGGCGCTCCGGACCAGTGCGGTGGGGTCGGTCGTCCGGCGCTCGTGCCGCGCGCCGGTGTCGTCCTGCCACCGGACGATCGGTGTGCGTGCGTCCTGTCCACCGATCGCGTCGATGGGTGCGACGTCGAGCAGTCGTCCGCCGGCGAGCACGGCCGCGCGGTCCGCGAGGTGCGCGGCCTCGTCGAGGTAGTGGGTGGTCAGCAGGACGGTGGTGCCCTCGTCGCGGACACTGCGGATCAGCTGCCAGAACTGCCGGCGGGCCTCGGGGTCGAAGCCGGTGGTCGGCTCGTCGAGGAACAGGACCTCGGGTCGGCCGATGATCCCGAGGGCGACGTCGACGCGGCGGCGCTGCCCTCCGGAGAGGCGGCTGATGCGGGTGTTGCGCTGGGCCTCGAGTCCGGTGGCGGCGAGGAGTTCGTCCACAGGGCGGCTGCGCGGGTACATGTGACGGAAGTGCTGCAGCTCCTCGGCGACGGTGACGTTCGGGGACTCGCCGCTGGTCTGCAGGACGATGCCGACGCGGGCGTTGTGGCTGCGACTGGCGTGCGCGGGGTCGTGCCCGAGGACCCGGACCTCGCCGTCGGTGCGGGATCGGAAGCCCTCGAGGATCTCGACCGTGGTGGACTTGCCGGCACCGTTCGGGCCGAGCAGGGCGAAGGTCTCGCCGGCGTCGATCGTGAAGGAGACGTCGTCGACGGCGGTCTTGCCGCCGGGGTACTGCTTCGTGAGGTGCTCGACCGTGACTGCCGGTGTGGTGGACATGCGTCCAGCCTGGCGGGCGGACGGGCTCCGGCGGATCGGAGGGGCGGGCGGAGGTGCATCCTCCGATCGGAGGATGCCGCGTTCAGCGCCGGGTTCCGTGAACCAGGATCGTCATCTGCCGTTCCGTGGATCGTCTCCCGGCGGGGCGCCCCGTTCGTCAGCTCCCGAGCGCTGCCCGCAGGTACGGCGCCGTGCGGCTCGCGGCGGCTGCCGCGACCTCGCTCGGAGTGCCTGACGCGACCACCTGGCCGCCCTCGTCGCCGCCGGCCGGGCCCATGTCGACGACGTGGTCCGCCTGCGCGACGACCGTCATCACGTGCTCGACCACGACGACGGTGTTCCCTGCGTCGGTGAGCCGCTGGAGCTGCGCGGTGAGGAGTTCGACGTCCGCCGGGTGCAGGCCCGTGGTCGGCTCGTCGAGCAGGTAGAGCGTGTGGCCGGTCCGTGCGCGTTGGAGTTCGGTGGCGAGCTTGATGCGCTGGGCCTCGCCGCCGGACAGCTCCGGCGCGGGCTGCCCGAGTCGGAGGTAGCCGAGGCCGACGCTGCGCAGGGCATCCAGCGCGCGGGCGGCGGCGGGCAGGTCGGCGAGGGCGTCCGATGCCTCGTCGACGGTCATGCCGAGGACGTCCGCGACGGTCGAGCCGGCCCGGCGGACCTCGAGCGTCTCGGCGTTGTACCGGGCACCGTGGCACTCCGGGCACGGCGCCCAGCTGCCCGGCAGGAACAGGAGCTCGACGGAGACCGAGCCCTCGCCCTGGCAGACCTCGCAGCGGCCGCCCTCGACGTTGAACGAGAACCTGCCGGCGGTCCAGCCGCGTTCCCGGGCGTCGTCGGTCGCGGCGAAGGCCTGGCGCACTGCGTCGAACATGCCCGTGTAGGTCGCGAGGTTCGAGCGGGGTGTGCGGCCGATCGGCTTCTGGTCGACCTCGACGACGCGGGACACGAGCGGGTGCTGCGTCGCGACCGACGGCAGCACGCCACCGACGAGCGACGACTTGCCCGAGCCGGAGACCCCGGTCACCGCGGTCAACACCCCGAGGGGCAGGTCGACGTCGAGCCCGTTCCCGTCCTGGCCACGCAGGTTGTGCAGGGTGAGGCCACGGAGTTCGAGCGTGCCCACGGGTTCGCGCTGCTCGTGCTCGACGGGCGAGGTCCGGGGCTGCAGGTAGCGCCGCGTGACGCTCTCGGGGACGTCGGCCAGGCCCTCTGGCGGGCCGCTGTACAGCACGCGCCCGCCGCCCGGACCGGCCCCGGGGCCGACGTCCACGATCCAGTCCGCACGCCGGACGATGTCCATGTCGTGCTCCACCACGAAGACGCTGTTGCCGCTGGCGCGGAGGTCGTCGAGGACCTGCACGAGGGACTCCGCGTCCGCCGGGTGCAGCCCCGCGCTCGGTTCGTCCAGCACGTAGACCACGCCGAACAGCCCCGACCGGAGCTGCGTCGCGATCCGCAGGCGCTGCGTCTCACCGGGGGAGAGCGTCGGCGTCGCCCGGTCGAGCCCGAGGTACCCGAGGCCGAGTCCGACGAGCACCTCGACCCGACCGAGCAGGTCCGTGGCGATCGACTTCGCGACCTCGGACCGCTCCCCGGACGTCACACGGCTCTGCGCGGGTGACGGGTCCTTCAGCCCGGCTGCGGGGCGCAGGACCTCGGCCACCTGTGCGAGCGGCAGTGCGTTGAACGCGGCGATCGACAAGCCGCCGAACGTCACCGCGAGGGCTGCCCGGGTCAGCCCGGAGCCGTGGCAGAGCTGACACGGGCCGGACTCGACGAAGCGCAGGGCCTTGTTCCGCTGCGTCTCGCTCTGGGAGTCGGCGAGGGTGTGCAGCGTGTACTGCCGTGCGCTCCAGAACCGGCCCTTGTACGGCTTCGCCACCCGGTCGCGCTTCGGGTGGACCTCGACGACGGGCTGCTCCTCGGTGAAGAGCAGCCAGTCGCGGTCCTCCTGCGGGAGCTCCCGCCACGGGCGCTCGATGTCGTAGCCGAGCACCGCCGTCACGTCGCGGAGGTTCTTGCCCTGCCACGCACCGGGCCAGGCGGTGATCGCGCCCTCGCGGATGGACAGCGACGGGTCGTGCACCGCCGAGGCCTCCGTCACCTCGTGCGCGGTACCGAGGCCGTGGCAGCGCGGGCACGCCCCGGCGACGGTGTTCGGCGAGAACGAGTCGGAGTACAGCTGCTCGGCGCCCTCGGGGTAGGTGCCGGCGCGCGAGTAGAGCATGCGGACCGAGTTGCTCAACGTCGTCAGGGTGCCGACGGTCGAGCGGGTGCTCGGGGCGCCGCGGCGCTGCTGCAGGGCGACCGCCGGGGGCAGACCCGTGATCTCGTCGACGTGCGGTGTCGAGCCCTGCGCGATGAGCCGTCGGGCGTACGGCGCGACGGACTCGAGGAAGCGACGCTGTGCCTCGGCGAAGACCGTGCCGAACGCCAGGCTCGACTTGCCCGAGCCGGAGACACCCGTGAAGGCGACGATCCGGTCGCGGGGGATGTCGACGTCGACGTCCTGCAGGTTGTGTTCACGGGCGCCACGGACGCGGATGAACCCGTCGGACGACGACGGCTGGTCGGCAGGGTGGTGCGGGGCGGGCATTCGTTCGAGCGTAGGCGGATCGGCCGGACGCCGTTCCGGACCGCCCGTCCGCACCCGGCGGGTGCTGTTCGGCAGGCGACCGGGAGACGGACGGGAGACACGGGGCGGGCCGTCAGCGGGCCTCCCGGCCGGTGCGTGCGGACGGGAGGCGCGGGGCGGGCTGATCACGTGCCTCCCGGCCGGTCGGTACGGTGGTCGTGGGGAACGGGGGATCGATGGTCGACGACGTCGCGTGGTCGCCGCCGAGGCGGCGCAACGGCATCTGGTGGATCGTGGCGAGCGGGCTGCTGCTGCCCGCGGGGTGGATCGCGTGGCTGCTCGTCGCGCTCGCCGGGTACAACGGCGCGGGGAACTCCACCCACACGCTCTCGGGGCAGACCGGGGGGAGCATCGTCGTCACGGTCGTGTGCGCCGGTGTGCCGCTGACCGGACTGGTCCTGCTGCTCGTGCAGCGTCGGCGCGACCGGTCGGTGACGCTGGTCGGGCCGATCGGGTGTGCGGTGTTCGTGGTCCTCGCGGCCGTGACGCTCGGGTACCCGACGACGCGGGTCGCGCAGAGCTGGGCGGCGGAGGAGGAGCAGCGGGCGCAGCCGCCGACCGCGACCGAGACGAGCCGGACGCCGGCGCAGGCCGAGCGGGACCTCGCGGCCGTGGGGGAGCGCGCAGTGCGGGCGATGGGCGGTGACCCGGAGACCGGTGACGTCGTGCAGTTCCCACGCGGCTGCTCGCTGTCGAACCTCGAGCGGGGCACGGAGTACACGTGGCGGTGGTCCTTCCCCGCCGATGCCGACGCGGACGACGAGCCGCAGACCGAGGCGGATCGCAAGGCCGACCTCCTGCCCCAGGACCAGGCCGAAGCGCGTCTGGCTCCGGTCCGCGAGGTCTTCCTCGACGCCGGGCTCCGTGACGCCGATCCGCTCGGGTGGGACATCAGGGCGGTCGGTGACGACTGGCTCGCGGAGGGGAACGCGGGCGTGACCCGGACCTCGGGTGACGTGATGATCGAGACGACCTGCCTGGCCGGAGGGCCCGGCGACGGGTACGACGACGATGCGTGAGCGCGTGACGGCCGCGGCGCCGGGACGTCGGGCACCGGTCAGCGTGTGGGTCGCACTCGTGGTGGCCGCCGGGTGCACCGTGTACGAGCTGCTCGCGGGCGCTCTCGTCGAGTGGACCGGGCTCGGCTTCGTGCCGCTGCTGTTCGTGCCGCCGCTCTACCTGGCGGCGATCCTGCTGCTGATCTGGGTCGGGCAGCAGGGGATCCGGGTGGCGCGGGCACTGGCGATCGTCGTGGGGATCGTGCTCGCGGTGTCGTTGCCGGTCGCGGTGGTCGTGGCGATGCGGACGTGGCACTGAGCGGTGGCGATCGGCTCGGGGCGTCAGTCGTTCGCGACGGGTCGGCGGAGGGTCCCCAGCGCCCCCGCGGTCAGGAGGAAGCCTGCGAGACCTGCGGCGGTGAGGACGAGGGGCATCGTCACCGGCGGCGGCTGCACCACGGCGGCGAGGGGCAGGCCGAGGAACCCGGCCACACCCGCCGCGAGCACACTGCAGACCACGGCCGCGGGCAGGACACCGAGCGCGTCGTCGACGACCCGGGCGAGCGCGAACAGCGTCGCCGCGACCAGGACGCCGAGGACTGCTCCGAGGGGGACACCGAGCACGGCGAGCAGGCCGAGGAACGACGAGTCCGGCGGCCACCAGTCGGTCGGGGTCACGATCGGCTCGTCGACGGTCGGGTCGGCGATCCAGGCCTCACCGATGATGCCGAACGGTTCGGCGGCGCCGATCAGCGCGCCGGCGAGCAGGACGACGGGCCACGGCCAGTGGCGGCGGTGTTCGTGCATGTGGACCCCCCTGTGCTCGAGCTTGGCGGTGCAGTCTGGGAGCGCGGCCGGAGCGCCGATCCCTCGGTAGCGTGGAGGCGGGGCGTTCGACGAGTGAGGGGGGACGGATGAACGACGCGGGACAGCCGGCCGGCACGGACGAACCAGCCGGGACCGGGCGCTCGGACCACCCGTCGCGACGGGCGCCGAGCGGTGCGTGGATCGCGGGGAGCATCCTGGCGTTCGTGGTCGGGAGCCTCGTCATCGTGTACGCGATCGCGACGACGGCGGCGCCGACGGTCGAGCAGCGGGCCACCGTGCAGGGCCTCGCCGCGGCGTTCGTCACCGGTGGACTGATTGCGGTGCTCGTCCCGGCGACCGCGATCGTCTCCCTGGTGATCGCCGCGAAGCGAGGTCGGACCGGGGCCGCTGCCGGCATCGCCGTCTGCGGGGCGCTCGGCGCGATCGCGATGCTGACGATGGTGCCCTTCGCACTGCTGTCCGCGGGTGACGCGCGGGCCGACGCAGCACGACGGGCGGCACCGCCGACCGCACTCGAGACCAGCCGGACGCCCGAGCAGGCGGAAGCCGGACTCGTCGAGCTGGGAGGACGGGTCGTCGACGCGCTCGGACACGAGGCACCGACCGACGACCAGGTCAGCGTCGACGTCCGACCGTGTCGGCTCGACAACTCCGACGACGGCGTCCTGGTCCACTACTCCTGGCGTGGTCCCGACGCCGACGACCCGGCTGGGACGCCCGAGCAGACGAAGGCTGCCGTCGCACCGGCGGTCCGGTTCCTGCAGGCCGAGGACTTCGCGGTCGGCACCCGGTTCGTGGGCGGGGGCGTCGTGATGCTCGACCGTGATCAGGGGGTCTCCGTCGACCTGTACAGCGCTGACCGCGTCGAACTCGGATCGCCCTGCCTGGTCGACACGGGCGGCTGACGGTACCCGAGCGGTTGTTCGCTCCTGCAACGTCCGCTGAGTCCACGGACCCGGGGGCGGGTAGACCGGGGGACATGAAGGTCGTCGGAGTCGAAACGTTCGGAGGGCCCGAAGCCCTCGCCGTCCACGAGGTCCCGGAGCCCCACGCCGGCTCCGGCACCGTCCGCATCAGGGTGCAGGCGTTCGCCGTGAACCCCACGGACACCGGCGTGCGCGCAGGGCAGCGTGACTCGTCCGAGGCCTCGCCGCCGTACGTGCCGGGCATGGACGCCGCCGGCGTCATCGACGAGGTCGGCGACGACGTCGAGGGCTGGCAGGTCGGGGACCAGGTGATGGCGATGGCCCTGCCGCTCTCCGAGCACGGCGGCGCTTACGTGGAGCACCTCGTCGCGCCGGTCGGGTCCTTCACACGGATCCCGGCGGGGCTGTCGATCGAGGAAGCCGCGACCGTCCCGATGAACGGCCTGACCGCGTTGCAGATCCTCGCCCGCGCGGAGCTCTCGCAGGGCGACACACTCGCCGTGACCGGATCCGCGGGGCTGCTCGGCAACTACGTCGTGCAGCTCGCGAAGCAGCGGGGCATCACGGTCATCGCCGACGCAGCGCCGAAGGACGAGGACCTCGTGCGGTCCCTCGGGCCGGACCACATGGTGCGCCGCGGGGACGGCTTCGCCGCAGCCGTGCGCGGCATCGTGCCGGACGGCGTCGACGCGCTCGCCGATGCCGCGGTGCAGCGGGACGAGGTCGTCGACGCGGTGCGCGACGGCGGGTTCTTCGCGGACGTGCGGGGCTGGGAGGGCAACGGTGCTCGCGGGATCCGGTTCGAGCGGATCATGGTGTTCTCCGAGTACACGTCGTTCGACCTGCTCGAGGAGCTGCGGCAGGCGGTGGAGGACGGGGTGCTCGTGCCGCGGGTCGCCGAGGTGCTGCCCGCGTCGCGCGCTGCGGAGGCGCACGAGCGGCTCGAGGTCGGCGGGACGCGGGGGCGGTTCGTGCTCACCTGGTGAGTGCGGGTCGCGGTCGCGACCGGATGACGGACGGGAGGCGCGGTGCCGGCTGGCACCGCGCCTCCCGTCCGTTCTCCTCGCACCAGCTTGATATACCATGCGTGACCCGCGGTGTTCCGGTTGCTACGGTGGCGCTCCTGACGGGAACCCGTCAGGAGTGGAGGAGGAGCAAGCGTGGGGAAGAAGTTGATCTCGATCGCAGCCGCCGCGGTCGTCGTGGCCGCCATCGCGCCGGTCGGAGCGACCGCGGCGGTGGCGGTGGCGTCGGACTCTCCGGCGTCGTCCGGACGGGTGGTCGAGGGAGGCGCGTCCGCTGACCGGGTCGGCGAGACCCGGAACGGGACGGCCTACCCGGAGGGCGGCACGTGGACCTACGGCGTGTGGAGCGGCGAGGTGCACTCGGTCTACCAGCACAACGGCTCTACGCACCGTGCATCGGTGAAGTCGCACGGCGTCGTGACCCGATCGGCGTGGCAGCCACCGACGAAGGTCGCGTACGCCCACCGGCCGAAGGCGGTTTCCGGAAACCAGGCGTTCTGGGCCCGCCGCGGATGAGGAACTTCGCGGCTGCCACCGTCCTGGCGGTGGCAGCCGTCCTCGCGCTGTCGGCAGTGCTCGCGGTGTCCGTCGTCGGCGAGGTCGAGGCACTCGGGCTCCTCGCCGGGCGGGCGACGCTCGAGCTCGCTGAGCTGCCGGTCGGCGAGACGAAGGTCGAACACATCCGGGACATCACCGCTGCGGCTGAGCGTTCCGGGGTGCGAGTCTCGCTCCTGGTTCCGGATCGTGACGGACGGCCCGGGGTGTGGACCGCCTACACGTTCCGGGGGCCGGCAACGCAACCCGGGATCGGCGCGGCGATCAGCACACGGCCGATCGGTGACGGTGGCACGCTCGACCTGCTCGGTCCGATGGCGGTCGAGGGCGACGGACGGTCGGTCCGACGGTTCACCGAGGAGCTGCGGCAGGCCGGGTACACGACGGTCGACACGACGCCCGCTCCGGTCGAGGCGCTCGTCGTGGTCCTGGCACGGCCGACCATCGCGCTCGTCGCGGTCGCCGTCCTGCTCGGACTGGGGATCGCGCTCGTCGCCGAGTCGAGACGCCGTGCCGGACGGCAGGACCTTCGCTTGCGAGCGGGCTGGTCCGGAGGGAGCGTGGCCTGCGCGGAAGCCCTGGACCTCGGTCGCCTGGCGGGCCCGGTGGCGACCGCAGCATGCGTCGGTCCGCCGGTGGCGCTCGCGGTGCACGGGGCCGGCGCTCCGGCGCTCCGGTTCACGACGGTCGTCGTCGTGGTGTGCGTCCTCGCGGCGTTGCTGGCCGCCCTCGTGCTGCACGTCGGCTGCGCCCTGCTGAGCGCTGCCGCGACCCACCGCGCTGCGGAGGCTCGATGGCCGATGGTCCTCGTCGCCGCCGCCGGCATCTCACTCGTCATCGTGGCCGTCGCCGACGTGCAGTGCCTGCAGGACCGTCAGCGGACCACCGCCGAGGCCGAACGGATCCTGGTCGCCGAAGCTGCGCACGGGGACGACGTCGTGCTCGGGACAGCGTCGACGACCCTCGAGCAGGACCAGGCGTTGGGGGCCATCGCGACCGGAGCACTCGCGCGAGGGGACGCCAGCATGGCCTACTCCTCCTTCACGGATCGGTTCACACTGGTCGGCGACGCCAGCGCGTCCCTGCGTGCACTCGTGCCGGGCGGCCTCCCTCCGCACGGGCAACCACTCCTGCTCGTGCCCGATGCCCTCGCCAGCGAGAGCGACGCGCTCCGCGATGCGGCAGCGGCGGACATCGCAACCGGTTGGCAGGTGGAAGGACGTCAGCCTCCGCGACCACTCGACATCCGGATCCGACCGGTGCGCTCGACCGCAGCCGTCACCGAGTCCGCGATCCTCTGGACGAACGGGATCGAACCGCTGCTGCCGACGTGGCCGGACATCCCCGTGTTGGTCGTTCCCGACCCGAAGGACCTCGCACCGAACCAGGTCGGGACCGGCGTCGCGAACGGCGAGGTGCGCTTCGCCGACCGTGCGGCTCTCGAACGCCAGCTGCGAGCTGCCGGGCTCGCGGACATCGTCCTGCAGGTCGACCGCGTGGGGGCCCGCGTGGAACGGCAACTCGGAGAACTCCGGACCGAGCGCCACACGCTGCTGCTGGCCGTCGGTGCTGCGTTGTCGGCCCTCGTGCTCGCAGCGATCTCGCTCGTGGGTGAACACCGCGTCCGCACTGCTCGACTCGGGCGCGTGCAGTACCTGGTCGGACGGCACCCGCTGGTCCGGCACCGGTGGTTCCTCGTCGGCGCGAGCGGCACAGCCCTGACCACCGCCGCGGTGACGAGTGCGTTGTCGGGAGCTCGTGGGGACGTGATCCTCACCGCAGGCGTCGCCAGCGGAGCGGGAGCCCTCGTGTTGCTCGGCGTGGTGTCCGCCGTGATGCCGACGCGTCGAGCGGAAGCGTGGAGGAAGACATGGTGATCGGAGCGCCGGTGCTCGAAGTCGACGGACTGGGGTTCGACATCGGGCCCCGGAAGTTGTGGGACGAGCTGTCCCTGTCCGTCCGTCCGGGGGACGCCGTCGCAGTCCTCGGACCGTCGGGGCAGGGGAAGAGCACGCTGCTCCGATGCCTCGGCGGACTGCAGACCCCGACGCGAGGGGCTGTCCGGTTGCGGGGCGAGGACGTGCACCGGAGTGTTCGTCGCGCCCGGCGGCTGATGCGGCGGGACCGCGTCGGGTTCGTCGTGCAGGACCACGCGGTCGTGCCGCAGTGGACGATCGAGCAGAACCTCGGCGTCGTGCGGCCGAGCGGTGTCCCTCGGCGTGAGCGCGACGAGCGGGTCCAGGAGGCGGCGAACGCGGTGGGGCTCGGGGGCCGCCTCCGGATGCGGGCGGGGTTCCTCAGCGGTGGGGAGCAGCAGCGGGTCGCCGCCGCGCGGGTGCTCGTACAACGGCCGTTGCTGGTGCTCGCGGACGAGCCGACGGCCTCGCTCGACGAGATGAGCGCGGCGCTGGTGCGGGACGCACTCGAGCAGCTCCGGAGTGCGGGGAGCGCGATCGTGGTGGCGACGCACGATGCCACGATGCAGGCGTGGGCAGGCGGTCGGATCGCCCTCTGACGCCCGTCGGTCGGAGCACAGCCACTCGTCACTCTCGTCCCCGCCCTTCCGGTCGGCCGACGATGGCGGCCCAGCGGTCGAGCTCGTCCTCGACGCGGTCTGCGACCGCTGCGGGATCGTCGTGCTCCCACGAGCGGAGGACCCGCCAGCCCTCGGCCGTCAGGATCGCCTGGTTCCGGGCGTCGCGCTGCCGGTTCGCGAGGAGCTTCCGCCGCCACAGTTCGGCGTTCGCCTTCGGTAGGTGCGTGTGCTCCTCGCAGAGGTGCCAGAAGCAGCCGTCCACGAAGACCGCGATTCGAGCACGAGGGAACACGAGGTCGGGGCGGACGCGGCACCGGCGGCTGACCTGCCGGTCGATGAAGAATCGACGGCCGCGGCGGTGCAGCTCCCGGCGCAGTGCGAGCTCGGGTGCCGTGTCACGCCGGCCGAAGCGGGCCATGTGGCGACGGCGTGCGTCGTCGGCTTCCCACTGCTCCACCACTCGAGCCTGTCGTGCCGAGGCGTGATCGCGGTCGCGGACGACGACGATGTGGGGGAGGTGCGCCGCTTGCCGGCTGTGCAGGAACGACCGAAGCCGCTGCTCACTCCGGTAGCCCGAGCCGCTCGCACTCCGTCCACTGCTCGGGTCGCCGCTCCGCCAACCACGCCGTGAACTCGTCGTACCCGCGGAAGTTCGTGAAGACCGTGAACTGCTTCTTCTTGCGGTCGTTCCACGCGGTCAGGCTGATGAAGGTCGGCCCACCGCCGGCCGACTGCGTCCCGTACCGGAGCACGTGGATGTCGTCGACCTCGCGACGACGGGCCTTCCCGAAGCCGGACTTCACGAGGTAGTGCCGGTCGAACACGGTCACGCGTCCGGCTGCCAGTGCGAGACCGATCAGGAGGAACAAGGCACCCACCAGGCCGATCAGCACGAACGCGGTGCTGTCCGAGCCCGGGACGACCAACTGCTCGATCACGGTTCCGAGCAGCCCGAAGACGACTGCGGCTCCGCCGAGCACGATGAGGATCTGCTGGGGGAACCTCGGCCGCTGGACGACGAACAGCGGCTCGCCGGCCGCCTTCGCCTCGGTGCCACCCCACGTGTTGATGCTGTCGCTCATCGTTCCCCCTCCGAGGGCCACCGTACCGAACGGGTCCTCCGCTCGCCCCCTCAGTCCTCCGGGATCGTCCGGACCCACTGCTCGAAGGCGAGCACGTCCTCGCTGCTGAACACGGCGGACGGCCGGGCGTCCTGTCGGCCGGTGAAGAGGAACAGCGTCCCGTCTGCCAGCCCCGGCGTTGCATCGTCGAGCACGGAGGACCTCGGCGCCACACCCTTGCGCGAGAGGAACGTCAGCTGTTCCCCGTTCGCGGACTCCGCGATGCCGGTCTCGCCGTCGAAGAACGCTGCGAGGTCCATCACGAGGAAGACGGTGCTCCCGTCCTGTGTGGTCACGAGGACGGCTGGCCTCGCGCGCGGCTGCCCGAAGGGGCGCTCGGTCACCGCCGCGGTGACGCCGGAGCCGGACCAGGGGCGGACCTGGTCGAGGGGGAGCTTCGCGACCGCGGACGGTGCGGCACGCTTCGCTGGGTGGACGGCCTCGGTGAGCAGCGCCCCGACGAGGACGGCGAGGAACCATGCCGGCGCGGAGAACGTCTTGCTCGCGAGCAGGACGAAGAAGACGCCGAGGAATCCGACCCACACCAGGTTGGGCCACCACCCGGAGCCGCGACGCTGACCGATCGGCCACACGACACTTCCGTACGCCAGCCCGACGAGCGTCGGCACCCAGAACGCAGACGGCCGGATCGTGCCGGTGTGGAAGTGCAACCAGACCGAGACGGCCGCGGCGATGAGCGCGAGGACGGCGAGCACGATGCGTCCGCCGCGCCGGTCTCGCTCGCGGGTGCTGAGCGTGGTCATGTCGTTCCCCCTCGTGCGGTTGAGCTGCGGCGCGCAGCGCCCGCCGTTGTTCCCCCTGGTGTGTCCAGTCAAGCAGGACCGGCGGTGCTGGTCTGTCGGATCGGACGTGACCGGGTGGCGGACGGGAGGCGCGGTGGCGGACTGCTGTGTGCCTCCCGTCCGACGGGTGGTCACCCCTCGACGGCTGGCGGCGCCCGCGAGGAGCCCTACGATCGTGCGGGTGAGCAGCGACGTGATGCCTGGGCGGTACCGGCACTTCAAGGGCGGGGAGTACGAGGTGGTCCTCGTGGCGAGGGACGTCGAGACCGAGGAGCCGGTCGTCGTGTACCAGGCGCTGTACGGGGAGCAGGGGCACTGGGTGCGGTCGCTTGCCGAATTCACGGCGCACGTGTCGCGGGACGGGTACGAGGGGCCGAGGTTCGTCCGCCACGGCTGAGCGTGGGTCGCCCGTCAGGACGAGTGCGCCGGTGCAGGGCTCACCCGAAGTCGCTGGCATTGCCGTCGGCGCAGTCCGACGAGAGCTGGAGGACGGTGTTCAGGGCGCTGGAGCCCAACCCGATCTTCGGGCGTCCGTCGCCGTCGGCGCCGAGGTAGTGCAGGGGTCGGCCGTCGTTCAGCGAGGTCGTGGTCCGGTGCGTGGAGTAGCCGTTCTCCTTGAGCACGGCCTCGGCGCGGTCGATGTAGGCCTGCGGGTCGGAGGGTGACTTGCCTTCGACCGACCAGCTGAACTGCACTCCTTCGTCGGAGCGTGGTCCGCACTCGGTCGCGGTCGGCTGCCGCAGCTCCGGTAGGGCCGCTTCATCCAGTGCGCGGAGCTTCTCGACGATCGTCAGGCTCTCGCTGCGAACTTCGTCCGGGGTCATGCGCGATTCCGATCGAGTGATTGTCGGTGTGGTCTGTGGAGTTCCTGGCTGGCCCGCGCAGCCGCCCGTGAGAAGCGCAGCGGCGACGACGAGTGCCGTCGCTCCGTGTCTCTGGAGAGCGTTCATCGAGTTGTGGCCTCCGCCGTGCTCAGGAGTGACTTCGTGCCTTCATCGAAGTATCCCCATTTGTCTCGGTTCTCGTCGTCATCGTGCCGCAGCGGATCATGAGCGTTGACGCCCTCGTTCCCGCTGCCAGGACCCACATCGAGGTGCTCGGCGCCGAAGCCGAACGAGTCAGGGTCGTTCCGACCACTTCCGATGCGCCCACCCGGAGCGACCCATTCGTCGCCGGTGCCCGCGTACACGTGGTCAGCGTGCAGCGAAGCAGCATTCGGGACGTCGATGGGGATGCCCGCAGAGCCGAGAGCAACGTAGCTGTTCACGCCGAGGTCTGGCGATTGGCTGACGGCTATGCTGCTCATCGTCGTTCCGTAAGAGTGCGCGACGACGTTGAGTTTCGTGTCCGGACCAACCGAGGCGCGGTAGCCCTCCAGTTCGGCGCTGAGCAGCGGAGCGCCCTTGTGCGCCTTGCCGTCGTACAGGACCGAGGGGTCGCCGCCCGCGATCGGTCCGGGCGTCTCGTATCCGATCCATGCGACGACCGCGGTGTCGTCGGTCGTGAAGAGGGACTGCGCATTCCGGAGGTTCGCCGCAGCGAGGAGGAGCCGCGTGGAGTCCTGCAGGGTCGTCCCCATCCCGGGCACGACGTACGTGGCGTTCGCTGCGGTGTCGAGATCGCCGATGCTTATCGCGCCGAGTGGGGGAGGACCCAGCGTGAGGGACGTGAGCTGACGGACGCCCTCCCGGTTGAGGTCGTAGTGCTTCCTGCGACCCGCGTCGAAGTTCTGCAACTGGTCGCGGTACTTCGTGGCGTCAGCCAGCTGCGCCTCCAGGGCAGGAGACCATCCGGGTCTGTTGCGCTGCGCTTCCAGTGCCTGCACTCGCTGCTTCGCGTCGGCGAGCGCAGACTTCAGCGTGATCCTGTTCGCGGAGTCACGCGCCCAGTAGGCGACGCCGTTGAGGTTGCCGACCACAACAGGGAAGGCCGCGATGAACGCCTCCTGGACGGCCGAGTGCGCATCCCGCGAGCCTTTCCCGTCGTCGCCGCCGAGCCCGGACCACCAATCTGCTACTGCCTTCGGATCGAGGACCTTGCGAAGCCGGTCAGCGAGTGCAGTGTTGCCGGCGAACGCGGCGATCTCCTCGGGTCCCAAGCCGCTGAGAAAGGCGAGCAGCTGCTCGTCGGTCATCCCAGTGATCGCGGCAGCACTCGTCGCGAACGCGCCGATCACCTCGGACTCACCGAGCTTCGACGCGGCCTCCGCATCAGCCGCCCGGCGGCGAACGACGAGGTCCTGCCACGACTGTTCGAGCGCAACTTTCGACACCTGCAGTCCGGCTGCCACCGCGGAGAGACCGAGCATGCGGACCGAGGCGTCATCGGCGTCCGACTCCCGCAACTTCTCGACCGCCCGGGCATTCGCACTCAGGTCGTCGTGGTTCCGGTCCTGAGCCGCCTTGATCGATTGGGCTTCAGACTGGATCTGCTCGATCCTCGTCGCGTAGGCGATCAGGACTGTGGCAGCTCGATCGACATGGCTGGCGATGCGCTCGCCGCCGGCGCCGACTTCGACTGCTGCGGCGATGAACGACGTCTTGTTCTTCGCTTTCCACTCGCCGTCAGTGATGACCGCCGCCTGCTGGCGCACCTCATTCGAGGCTGAGCGGATCCCCGACGATCGCTGTTGAAGACGCAGTGCGACGGAACGAATGGACCGTGGATCGCCAGCGGTCGGATCCGCGATCACCGGCCGGCCGCGCGAGCTCGGGAAGCGTCCCAGTCCTCGAACGCAGAGACGACCCCGTGCGCCTGCTTCGCGACTGCGCCGGTGTTGTTCTCGAGGACGGCGATCGTATCGGCCTGGACGCGGAGTGCGGTCTCGAACGCGGAGCGCACCTCGGCTGCGCCGAAGTCCGCACTACCGAGCACGGTGACTGCGATGCTGCTCAGCTGCGTCTGACTCTGTTCGATCCTGCCAGCGATGCCGCGGATCGCCCTCGCGTCGATGACGACATCCGTCACGGTGTTCCTTCCCCCGAAGTGGTACGTCCGGCAGCATATCAGCGCGCTGCGCGGACGGGAGGCGCGGTGTCGGCCGGCACCGCGCCTCCTGTCCGTCAGAGACTCCGCTTGTCCGCGTGCGTCGGTCCGGTCAGCCCAGTCTCGTCGACGCGATCCCGCCGTCGACGTCGACGGTGCCGCCGGTGACGAACGCGGCGTGGTCGGAGACCACCCAGCGGACTGCGCGGGCGATATCGACCGGCTGCACTGGGACGCCGGCGGGGGTGCCCTGCGTCATCGCGGCGAGGACGTCGGCCGAGTCGGCGTTGCCCGGCGTCGCCGTCGCACCCGGCGCGACGGTGACGACCCGGATGCCGCGGTGCCCGTACTCGGCGGCCCAGGCCCGGGTGAGCTGCTCGACCGCGGCCTTCGTGGCGGGGTAGAGCGCCATGAACGGGACACCGACGCGGGCCATCCACGAGCCGATGTTGACGATGTGGCCGCTGCCGCGCTCCGCCATCCCGGGGGCGAGGGCCGCGACGAGGACGTGGGGTGCGCGGATGTTCGTGGCGAGCAGGGCGTCGACGGTGTCGTCGTCGAGGGACTCGGTCGGGCCGCCGGGGTAGACGCCGGCGTTGTTGACGAGGACGTCGACGTGACCGCCGAGCTGCTCGTGAGCCTCGGCGGCGAGGGCGCGGACCACGTCCGGCCCCTGCGACAGGTCGGCGGTGAGGGCGACGGCGTGGCCACCCTGGCGCTCGATGTCCTCGGCGACGGCGCGGGTGCGCTGCTCATCGCGGCCGTGGACAGCGACGGTGAGGTCGGCGGCGGCGAGTTCACGGGCGATGGCCTCGCCGATGCCGCTCGATGCGCCGGTGACGAGGGCGGTCCGGGGTGTGGTCTGGTCGTTCGGTGCGGTGGTCATGCGTCGATGGTCCGGCGTCTTCGGTGGCCGCGGCTTGCCCGGATCCACGAGGACGTTGCCGGATCCCGCAGCAGGGCCCCGGAGCGCTGTCGCGGTCTCCGTCCCGTGGGTAGCGTGGCGACGTGGACGACCGGATCGCGCAGCACCTCGACCGTGCGGCGGCGATCGCATCCGCGCATGCAGCGGTGCCCGGGAAAGACCGGCAGGACGCCGTCGCCCGAGCGGGATCGGCGCACCATGCGGGGACCCTCGGGCTGACCGTGTCGAAGGTGCACGAGCCGACCGGGCTGTTCGACCGGCGCTACGAGCCGTCGTTGTCCGTCGTGCTGCGCGGACGGAAGCGCTCGATCGTCGGGGACGACGACCAGGTGTGGGGGCGCGAGCGGTTCATCATCACGCCGGTGGACCTGCCGGTCGTCGCCGGAGTTGTGGACGCAGCGGGGGAGGACGGCTTCGTCGCGGTCGTCTGGCGATTGGATCCGGTGGTGGTCGGCGAGGTCGTCGCCGCGATGTCCGTGCCGGTGTCGGCATCAGCGTCGGCATTTGCCGCTGCCCCGCTGCCTCGGTTGGGGAGCTGGACGGAGTCCCTGGCGGACGCGTTCGCCCGGCTGCTCGCACTGCTCGATGCGCCGGAGGACATCCCCGTGCTGTTCCCGCTCGCGTCGCGGGAGATCGTGCTGCGGTTGCTGCAGACCGAGCAGGCACCGCGGACCACGGCGGCGCTCGACGGGACCGGGCCGTCGGTGGTCGCGGGGGCGACGGCGCTGCTCACCGGGCGGATGGCCGAGGCGTGGTCGATGGAGCGGCTCGCGCGAGAGCTGCGGGTGAGCGAGTCGACGTTGTTCTCGCGGTTCAAGGCGGCGACGGGAATGACGCCGGCGCAGTACCTCAAGCGGACGCGGTTGGGGGAGGCACGGCGGCGGATGGTGGTGCACGGTGACACGGCGGCGCGGGCTGCGGCTGCGGTGGGGTTCCGGAGTGCGTCGCACTTCTCGCGGGACTACCGGGAGGCGTACGGGAGGCCGCCGGCGGCGGATGCGGTGGTGGTGCGGGGGCAGTTGGCGGTTGCGGCCGCGGTGTAGAGCTGCCCGCTCGTTGCAGACGAGGACGCTTACCCGACCGTAGTATATTACTGCTTGGTGTTCTGCGTTTCATTGCTACCTTCGCTGAGTCGGTCAGAGAGACCTCGAGAGAAGGAAGACATGTCGCAGATCCTCAGCCGTTCCGTCACCGCCCTGTCGCTCCCGATCGTGCTGGCGGCACCCCTGATGGTGTCGCAGCCGGCCTCGGCAGCAACGCCGGCCGGAGCAGCCGCCGAGAGCACGATCGTCGATCCCGCGTTCAACCCTGGAGACGCAGTACGGGTCGATGATGACGGCAACCCGATCGGTCGCGCGAACCCCTGCCACGACCGAGCCTTTGCTGCGATCCCGAAGATGCTGTTGTCCGTGCCCGGCTGCGGCATCATCGGCGCCAGCAAGAACACGACGCTGACGTACAGCTGGTACCGCGACCGAGGGCGGGTCGGGGTGTGCGTGTGGGCGAAGGGGTTCAACTCACGCGCGCAGACCACCTGGACGCAGGCGGGCTGCGGGACCGGACGCCGCGGCGTTCGGGTCCACTGGGGCAACGTGTCGGCAACGAAGCAGATCAAGGGCATGACCGCGTCCGGTGTCGCTGGCGTGCAGTGGGGATGACCACCCGCATCGGGTCGGGGTGGTCGGGTCTCGTCATCCCGGGGCTCGTCGTCCTCCTCGCGACAGGGTGTGCCTCGCCGTCGAGCGAGCCGACGATTCCTGTGTCCGACACGAGCCCGGTGCACGAGGTGGCGTCGGGCGCTTGGCTCGAGGACGTCGCCCGTGATCTGGTGGACCAGGTGCCGTGTCCAGACCGGGACACTTACCTCGACGACCTCGTCTCCTGGGATTCGATGCGTGGCTACGACTGCGTGGCGGGAGCGTCGACCACCTCCATCCGCGTCTACTCGCACATTGTCGCTGTGGACCAGATGGTCGACGAGTGGCGTGACTCGCTCGGATCTGGACGGGCCGGCAAGCGCGGCGACCACTGGATCGTCGTGGGGCCCGAGAAGGTCGTGTCGCGCATCACAGCGCCGACCGGAGACCCGACGATCGCCTTCCTGGACCGGCACGGCGCAGAACCCACGCAGCGTCAGGAGTACCTCACAACCTGCGCGCACTTCGCCTTCGACGAGATCGTTCGGCGGGTTCGACACGAGGAGACCGACAAGTCGGACGCGCAGTACTACGAGCAGCTCTTCCCGGGTGTCGCCAGCGGCATCCGGGCGTTGGTCGCGCCGGACGAGGTCGCACGACTGCGAGCGGAGCGCGATGAGGACCGGTGGCCATCGATGCTCTCCCGGTTCGGCCCGAAGGTGAAGCATCTGTGTTCGGACGCCGCACCGAGTCTCCCGCGGCTGCCGAAGGACGTCGGGGGGAGCCGATGACGAGGGCCACCTGCTCGCAGATCTCGCTGCTCCTGGGCAGCGTCGGGGTCTCATCACTCGCGGCCGAGGACGTCGCCAGGCTGACCGTCGGTGGGCTATTCGTCGGGTCGACCCCACTCGTCGTCGCCCTCGCGAGCGCAGCGATGTTGGGGATCGGTGCGCTCACATCGCGCGGCGGAGACGGGGTCACGCTGGTCGGAACGACCGCGTTGCTCCTCAACGTCCTGGTCCGGGTGTTCGGCAGAGGCGTCCTCGGTACGCCGCCGGACCAGGTCAGCTGGTTCCTCACGCTGCTGGCGCTGGCGGTCCCGCTCCTGATCGTCGTCGCTGGCGTCATCGCAGCGCGGACGACGGGTCGTCGGTCGTGGCAGGTGCTCGGCGTCGGACTCGTCACCGGGGGTGTGCTCTGGTTCGCGGGGAACTGGTTCCCGACCGCACACCTGCTGCTGTTCGTCATCATCGAGTTCATCAACATCGCGCTGGTCACCGTGCTGTTGTGCTGGCCTGCCGGTGGTCGCGTTGTCTCGGTGCTGCGGCAGTTGTGGTCATCCGCGGCTGTGCGGTGATCAGACCAGACGGGAGGCGCGGTGACAGGTCGTTCTGCGCCTCACGTCAGACTGTGGTCACTTCGTAGGCTCGGCGCATGTCCCCGCACCGACCACCGTTCGACCCGGCCGCTCTGACGGTCCGGCAGCTCCTCGCCTCCTCGGTGGCAGTCATCGACGAGCTGTTGCGGCGCGGGTTGATCCGGACGCGGAACTCGCCGCTCGGTGACCTCGCGGAGAGCCTGGCGCTCCGCGCCTACGGCGGGGAGCTCGCGCCGAACTCGGAGAAGAGCTTCGACCTGTGGACCGCCGACGGGCGGCGGCTGCAGGTGAAGGCGCGACTCGTGCGGCTGGACGACAAGCGGTCGCAGACGTTCTCGGCGTTCCGGTCGTGGGACTTCGACGCGGCGCTGTTCCTGGTGTTCGACGCGTCGACCTACGATCTCGCGTGGGCGCGAGAGGTCGGCCGGGCGGAGACGGAAACGCTCGGACGGCGTGTGGAGCACACGAACTCGTTTGCGATCCTCGTGCGGCAGGTGCAGGGAACTGGGGTCGACGTGACCGCCCGGGTCGAGGCCGCGTACGAGCGCATCGACGGTCCCGCCGATGATCGACCCTTGGGTTGAACGCGGCGATCGTCCAGATCGTTCGGTCCCGACCAGCCGCGGAAATCAGCCTCGACTGGCGTCGAACTCTCCGACTGCCTTCAGGGGATCGTGTTGCGTGCTCTGGAGCGCAACACCGCCCGCGCCGCACGCAGCGCCGTCCGAGGAGTCGGAGCGTGCATGATGTTGAGGGGAGGATCCCAGTGTCGAATGACCCGCGATTCGACGTCCCCGAGGCGGATGCCCAGCGCCACGGGCAAGGCCCAGGTCGTGAGGTCGAGCCGGTCCTGCATCCACGCGGACAAGCGTCGCTCGTCCTCCGGATGCAGCGAGAAGTCCTTCGACGCGTCGCTAGCGGTCTTGCCCCTGGGGACGGGACGCAGTTCGAGTTCATCGGCGAGGAGCGCTGCCACCGAGCGGCGGAGGGTCGACGAGCCGGATCGCACCTTCGCGTCGTCGACGCCGAAGTGGGCGCGGAGGTCACGGTCGCGCAGGCTCCGTTCTGCCTTGCCGATGTAGATCGGCGCTGCGCGGCCGTCCTGGCCGATGCCGAGCTGTTCGGTCACGGCTCCATCTGCCCAGATCGCGTAGAGCCCCGGCGCGTTCGGCACGTCCGCTGCGCCTGCCCGGCGAGGTTGCCCGCCCAGCGCCTGGACAGCATCTCCGACGGCTCGAGCGAGCACTTCCTCGGGCCGAGCGGCCGAGGGGAGCGCGCTCATTCTCCGTCGCTCTTCTTCTTGGACTTGAACAGCCCCGCGACTCGGCCTCCGACGGCGTCCGCGGCCCCCGCGACCTTGCCGCCGACGTTCTTCACCGCAGTGAGTGCCTGCGCTTCGTCCGGCTCGCCATCGCCGTCCAGGTCGACTCGGCGGAAGACCCGCGTCGCACCACTCGCCGCGCTCGACACGCCGGAGCCGACGGCGCCCGCAGCCCCGCTGACCCACGTGCCGGTCGAGCGAGCGGCGTCCTCGAGAGCGGCGAGGGCGCGGTTGTCGGACTCCTCGTCGTCACCGTCGGTCTTCACGGTCAGGGCGAGGTGATCCGGGAACTCCGCCGGCGGCTCGGGAAACGCAGTCTTCGCAGACTTGACCACGTCGCGTCCGAAGACGAAGCGCGCGACCCCACCAGTGACTGCGCCGACGCCGTACTCGATCGAGGCGCGCTGCTTGCCCGTGAGCCCCTCCCGAACCGGATCGAGTTCGCCGGTCTGGATCGTGCGCATCAGGCTCTGCGCGGCGCCGCCCGGGAGCGCATCCGACAACGTGGTCGCCCAGTGCGACCAGTCGTCGCGACCAGCGGCGATCTTCCGGCCGGTCGAGACGGTGCCTTCGGAGGTCACTTCAGCGACGTCAGTCGCCATGGCTGCGATCTGCTGCTGGCTGACCCGCTCGTTGGTCAGGCCCAGGACGAGCGCCTGTGCCTGGTCCTTGTCGAGGTCCATGCCGTGCAGGTCAGCGACCGCGAGGCCGAAGACGGCGGTGATCTCGAACTGCAGCTGCTGGTCACCGGCGGGCAGCAGACGCGCCGCGGCACCCTTGGCACCCGTGCGGGCAGCGTTCTTCGCCATGTTCTTCGCCGCGGCCTTCATCGCGACCTTGGTGCCGGACTTCGCCGCCTGTGCGCCGGCGCTCTTCGCTCCAGCGACCGCAGGGCCGGCGATCGGGATCGAGGCAATCGCGATGTCAGCGGCGATCGACCCGACCGTGATCGCCGCACCAGCGGTGGTGATCGAGGTGACGTAGTGGCGCTCGAGCATCGCCACGATCTCAGCCGGTGTCGCCGACGGGTTCCGCCGGCGGAGCCACTTCACGTACTGACGGGCCAGCGCTCGCCGGCCGGTGACCGCTTTCGCAATCTCGCGCGTCGCCTCCTCGGCGGGGACCTCGGCTTCGAGGGTCTCGTCAGGGGCGTCGATGTCGGTCATCGCAAGGTCCTTCGTCTTGAGCCACGCTCGGGTACGCGGCGATGGAGCACATCGTTGCATGGACGAGCGATGTTGTGCAGCCATCCTCACGCGCCCTCGGCGCTCCCGCCAGCTCGCTCAGGAGTCAGCTTTGAGACGCCGAGCCGCTCCCGCTCCTCCGCCAACACTTGCGTGATCAACTTCGAGTCCGACACCTCGACGGCCTTCGCCGACGCGGCCGCCGTCTCGCTCACGGCGGCGAAGTCCTCGGACGGCCGCGTCTTACGCGCCAGCATCCGGACGATCGTTACGTCCGCACTGTCCTCGTCGCGCTCGTGGTTCCATCGAATGTCGATCCCGTAGAAGATCCGAGTTGCGTCGATAATGTTGCTCTTGCCCGCGTTGCTCGCCCATCAAGCAGCGATATTTCCTCAAGGTCAATTGTCGCTCTGCGCATCTTCGAAGATTGTGAATCGCGACTTCGGCTCCATGCATGTTGTTCCCCACCGCGTCATCGATTTCTAGATAAGTCGGCCTTGAGTGGGTGAGTCTGACCGTCGCAAACGCGCAAAGTCGAGCAGCTCGGTAGCCCGCGCCTGCTTTGATTTCCATTCGTAGATAACTGATTCTCCGAGCAGAACGTAGTGCCATTCACGGTCGTCTCGCTGATCCGGTTCAAGCGCATTGATCTGCTCGCACCACGCCAGTGCTGCGCGCTGCTTGCGGCGCACATTTTCGTCGCTGAGCGCTGACTGTGCCTTTGTTTCGACGACGTAGACCGTGTTCTGCGTACGCACGACGAAGTCCGGTGAGTACTGAGCCGGCATGCCGTCAGCCTTCAAGTAAGGACGTCGCAGGAAGTCGTGCCGGTACTCATGCACTTTTGCCAAGGCTTCGACACGCGTGTCGCTGTCAGCCCATTCGATGAACGCGCGCTCGAGACCGCCGCCCAGTGTTGGAACGGGTAGCTTCGGGTAGATGCACTTCGTCACGTCGACGGCAGAGCTGCCGCGGACTGGGATCGTTCGTACTTCCGACAGGCGGCGGTAGCGGACATCCGCTGACGAAACGGTGGTGCTCTCCTGCAGCTCGACGAGCCTGGTTGCGAACTCGCCCGCGATGCCGAGCGCGACGTCGTCTATGAGCAGCGCTCGCCAGTTCTCATCAGCCAGGGGGTCGAACGGCTGCGCGAACAGCCGTTGCCGAATGTAAAGGTCGAGCCACCCGGTCAGCAACGGACGGAACGACTGCATGATCGGATAACGAGAATGCTCGTTGTACTGCTTTTGGCTCTTCGTAATGCCGCGGTTCATGGCTTCTGAAATGCGGATTGTCATGCGTGAGAGGAAGTCGTTATATCCGGTTGCCGTCATGACGCCGCCATCGACGCGATAGTCGCCGTACTGGGTACCAGTCTGAGCGTCGTGGGAGATGAAGCTGTCGCCGCTACCGATCGCCCTCTGCAGAAACTCCAGCTGGTATTTGCTCGGCGTGAAGGTCAGAGGGTCGAGCGTAGGCGCGCGCAGCTCTTCGTCCGCATCGCGCAGAATAATGGGGACCTCGAAGTCGTAGGCCTGATAGCCGTGTATGAGGTCCACATGCTCGAGGTCACCGATCGGAGAGGCTTCGTCGCCCTCGTCGCCGACCTCGATGGCGAGGCCGTCGTCGAGAAGGTCCTCATAGAACCGGGTGAAGGCCGGGTGCTCGACGACGAACAGCACGTCAAAGTAGTTCAGCGGTTCCTCGCGCTTGGCGATCCGCTTGCGCGTCTCCTGCTTCAGCTCGTCGATCTCGTCGTTGCCTCGCCACATGAGGCGAAGTCCTCTTCCTACCGTCTGCTCGAGCAAAATCGACGCCTCCGACGCCCGAAGCGGGACAATGACACAGATGTTGTTCACGTCGAATCCCTCCCGGAGCATGAGGACGGAGACGATTACTTTGGGATCGGCGTGACGGTCGACGTCGAAGAGGCGTTCGCGGACGGGATCCCAATCCTTCGCGCCCAGCTCTGCCTTTCTGCCGGAGTCGACTCTCAGCACTTGGCCCTCCGACAGCCCCGTCGCGTGCAGGAACTCCACCACGTGCGGCGTGACGTTAGTGTCTTCGCAGATGACTAGAAGCTTCGGATGCTTCGACGGATCGACTGTCTTGAACTGCTCCTCCAGAATCTCCAGTTTCCTCAACCCCGCGCGGAGCATGACCCGCTGTCCGTTCGAGAGGCCGGTGATTTGCTTTTGCTCGTCGCGTTCCGCCTTGAAGTCGAGGGGAAGTGCGGCCACTTCCTTGCGCTTGTCGAGCGCTAGCGACTTGACGAGGCCGCCACTCATCGCTGCATTCAGGTCGAAATCGACGACGATGTGCGGGAAGTATTCTTTGACGCGCTTCCTACCGGACCCGACTTCGTTGTAGGGGGTGGCCGAAAAGTCGATCTGGATGAAACCGGGTCCCTTTGTGCTGGCGATCTCTCTCAGGCTGCGCTGCCACTCGACGTCGGTGACTTCGTCGCTCCGGCGGACTTCATGAATGTGGTGGGCCTCGTCGTTAAAAACGACCAGATCCTTCAGATTCTTCAGTGCTTGCAGCGGTCCGCCGCGCTGGAATCGACGGTCCAAAACGTCCAACGAGTTGCCTGCGGACGTTCCCGGCGTGAGCGGAAAGAAGCTTTCGACCGCAGCCTTGGCATCAACCTCGTCTTCTGGTGCGGTCACGCCGTCTTCGTCGTCAATGAAGTCGGGATCTTCCTGGCCAGCGAGAAGGTGCCAATTTGTAATGGCGATCATTCCGGACCCGGTGACCTTGCGCCCGATGTCGCCCTTGGTGACGACCGACGATTGAAGGAATGTGAACACCGACGCCTCGAAGTTCGCCGGGACGAAGAGTCCCCTCTGACTATAAATGTCACTTGTCTCGAAGTCCCGCTCGCCGTCGCGCTGCTTGCCGAGGAAGGAATCGAGGAGACGGTCGTAGACAATGAGCCCGGGAGTTACCAGAAGGAAATTGCTTGAAAACCGAGCGTCTAACGGGTTTGCGACCTTGTTCAAATGCTGCCATAGAAGTAGGGCGTTGAGCACCCACGTCTTGCCAGTACCCGTTGCCATCTTTGCGGCGTACTTCGGGTGATCGTGGCGCTCGCGCGTTACTTCTCCGAGCACGCCGCCATCGAGCATCGACTGCGTTGCCACGGCCTCGTAGAGATCGCGAAGACGGGTCGCGTGAAGCACTTCGTGCGCGTAGATGATGTTGAGGATCGCGAGGCGCTGTCCCTGGTGAAAGTTGAGGAACCGCTGGTCGCAGAAGTCCTGCTGGAACCAGAATCGGAGCAGTTCGGCTGTCGTCGGTGTGACATGCTCGAGTAGCTCGGCCCCAGTTCCGTCAATAATCCCGGGGATCTGCGGACCGACAATCTCGCTCAGTCCTTTGGCAAGAGGGAAGTCCGCGAATCCGCTCACAGCGAGACCTCAACATTGCGGATCAGCACTTCCGACTCGAACCCAAAGACATCAACGGCTCTCACACAGACAGTGCGGGGACCGTCCACTCGTTCGAGTTCAATGTTTGCCTCTTGGACGACGCGTAGCGGATCGTTGTCGTTCTCCACATTGCCGCGGTAGTCCTGCCACACGGAGCGGAACAGTTCGCCGTCGTAGTTTGGATCGACGGCCCAGTATTCGATAAGCGCAAGCGGCTCGTTGTTCATCACTTCCTGGAGTTGCGCGCGGTTCGAGTTGTCGAGGTTGATTGCGTCCGGCGACAGCAGCACGTAGTTGTCGAGCTTCACACTCAGCACCTCGCCGGTACCACTGACAGTTCGACCCGGCACGTGCGCCTGCAGGTACTGAAGGCTCGAGAAACGCACTTCGGATGCGAGTTTGTCCGCGCCGCGCTTCTTCAGACGATCCAGCAGATCCGGCGGAATTACGAGAACTTCGAGCTTATCGTCGTTCAGGGCGGAGATGTCGTGTCCGATACCTGCGCTGAAGTTCCACCCGAGCACGATGATCCGGTCGAAGCCACCCATCTTCGAATCTCGATACCCCTGAGCACGCTTAAGCGTGGACATAGTCGTCAGGCGCGATGGACTATCAGCGAAGACGAGCGTGCGACTATTTGGGAGCCGTCCGAGGCTGCCGTTGACGTTCTCTTCTGGAGGCAGCGGCAACGCGCCGTAGAGGTCGAGCACGACGCGGGCAAGGTCTCCGACGCGGAATGATCGTCCTAGGGTCGAACGCGCTTGCTCGACCTGATAGTCACCAATGGCTTGATAGAGGAACGGTTTCGATTCTTGATCGATCATTCGCTTCCGAATGATCATTGCGCCAGCTTTACCCATATCGGCCGTCACCCAGCGACGGCCCATGCGGTCAGCTACGGCAGCCGTCGTCCCCGAGCCACCGAAGAAGTCAGCAACTAAATCGCCGGGTTTAGATGCTGCAGCAATAACGCGCTCGAGGAGAGCCGATGGCTTTTGGGTTAAGAAATCGACCTTCTCGGTTCGATCAGCCGGCTGAAGCATCGGAATTCGCCAGACGGAGTCCACTGTACGGTGAGCGCGGTCAACATACATCACGTTCCCGTTCTCGTCGCGAGCGTTGACCATTCGACCGTCCAATTTTTTCCGAACGAGCTGCTTAACTGGCTTATCGCGCAGTTCTTCCTGATGCGTGAAGGTATAACCTGAAGCACGGTCCTTCACATAGGAATAAATTACATCATGTGAACGGGGAAACATTCTATTGCGAGTGTCCGGCATTTTATTGTAATAATACCAAATGAGCTCGTTCCGGAAATTGTCGCGGCCGAAGATCGCATCCATGACTATCTTTACATAATGGCCGACATGCCAATCTAGGTGCACAAAGATGCTACCAGTTTCGGCCAACAATTCGCGCATGAGAACGAGCCGCGGTACTATCATGGCCAGGTACGATGCCGTACCCTCGGACCACGTGTCAGAGTAGGCAAACTGCTCTAGGACCGTTGGTCGCTGGTCTAGAGTCGCACCGGGCAAAGTAATTTTTGATCTGTAGTCAGCCTTCGAGTCGAATGGCGGGTCAATATAGATCAAATCAATCTTGCCGCGCAAACTCGGGGCGCCTTGATCTCCCGCGAGGAGAGCCGCCATCGCGAGCAGATTGTCCCCGTAGATAAGTCGATTTAGATCCTCAAAACTTTCCGCACGGTCGCCATGATCGAATATATTGAACCCTGCTCGATCTTTTGACGGTACGACGAGTTCGCGAGTTTGAAGGCTGACGCGCTGCTGCCCATCGAGCTGTTCCATAATTTGAGCGGCTTGCCGCTTCCCCGCGGCGACGATTCCCGGGAGCTGCTCTAAAAGGGACTTGCTCATGCTCTAGTTCCTCCATGCATCGAGGGATGCGGCCTAAGTTCTCAACGGGACCGACTAGCGTAGTCGAACACGTGGTTTGTGATATTTATCACACGATATGAGCGTTCGGGAAGTTGTTGGTGCGGAACTGCCGTGATAGCAAGCCTGTTCGTGACACCCGCTGCAGAGCATACCGCCACATCTGGGCAGTTCAGTGTCGGCATCAGGCGGGTCTTTTCGGCTCTACGGGCTCTCGCCAGAGCTCTGGCGCGTTGATATGTTGAATCGGACCACGGCCGACTGGCTAGATCCAATACGGTCTTCAGATCGGCCAGTCCGCCCTCTATGTATCTAGAGGGATTGTTATTGAGGATGCCTTCGCGCTCGGTGTCGGCGACGACACTACCGGGTTCCTGTCCGTTCCGAAGCTCACTATCTCCCAACTTCTCGGCCGGCGCTCGTATGCGCTGTCACCTACCGATTGAGGGCGGTGCGCCGGTGGGCCGTTGACTCGATCGCGCGGTATTCGGCGTGGTTGTGTCGGTGCTCTGCGTTAGGCTCTCGTCGCGACAACCGACTGGGGGCGCATGCAGATCACCACCGACGACCAGGTCCTGCTCAGCCCGAGCGACCTCAGCACGTGGGCGACCTGCGAGTGGGCGTTCCTCCGCCGCCTCGACGCCAAGCTCGGTCGTGGCGGCCCCCTGCCCGACGAGCACGACGACATGCTCGAGCGCACGGCGCGCCTGGGGGACCAGCACGAGCTCGACTACCTCGAGATCCTCAAGCAGACCCGCGACGTCGTCGAGTTCGAGCGACCCCAACCTTCTGACTACGGATCAGAAGCTCGACGAGCGATCCAGGCCTTCCACGACGGTGCCGACGTCCTGTACCAACCGACCTTCCACGAGCCGCCCACCCCTGCCCGCCCGGGCTTCATCGGCTTCGCGGACTTCATCCTCCGCAACGCTGAGGGCGCCTACGAGGTCTACGACACCAAGCTCGCCCGCCACGCCAAGATCAGCGCCCTGCTCCAGCTCGCGGCCTACGCCGAGCAGATGCAGGCGCACGGCATCCCCACCGGCGAGCAGGTCCACCTCGTCCTCGGCGACCGTACGACCACCACGCACGACCTCGCCGACATCGCGCCGGTGTACCGCACGCAGCGCGCCGAGCTCGAGCGGGTCATCGCCGAGCGGATGCAGGAGGACGAGGAACTGCAGTGGGGCGACCCCCGCTACTCCAGCTGTGGCCGCTGCACCATCTGCCAGACCCAGGTGCAACAGCACCGCGACCTGGTGCTCGTCGCCGGCATGCGCCTCGACCAGCGCACGAAGCTGATCCGGCAGGGGGTGCGGACGATCGACGACCTGGCGGACCGCACCGCGGCCGTGTCAGGCATGTCGCGATCCACGCAAGAGCGGCTGGTCCGTCAAGCGCGCCTCCAGACCGAGACCGAAGCCGAGCAGCAAGCAGGCCGAGCCAACAAGACCAAGCCGCGCTTCAAACTCCACGACCCCCGCGCCCTCGACGCGATCCCGGAGCCCGACTCGGGCGATGTCTTCTTCGACTTCGAGGGCGACCCACTGCACACCGAGGACGGCGTCCACTGGGGCCTCGACTACCTGTTCGGCCTGGTCGACGACCGCGCCGACTTCACCGCCTTCTGGGCGCACACGATCCGCGACGAGCGACAGGCGCTGATCGACTTCCTCGCCTTCGTCAAGGAGCGCCGCGCGCAGCACCCGGGCATGCACGTCTACCACTACGCCGCGTACGAGCGGACGCACCTGCTGTCCCTCGCCGCCCGGCACGGCGTGGGGGAGGACGACGTCGACGACCTGCTCCGCGCCGGCGTCCTCGTCGACCTGTACCCGATCGTGCGCAAGGCCCTGGTGGTCGGCAGCCGCAGCTACTCGATCAAGAAGCTCGAGCCGCTGTACATGGGCGAGGACCTCCGCACGAGCGACGTCACGAATGCCGCCGACAGCATCACCGCCTACGTCGAGGCGATCGAGGAACTCCGCAACGGCGACCCCGCGACCGGCCAGCGCATGCTCGACCAGGTCGCCGACTACAACGCCTACGACTGCCGCTCGACCCTGCGGCTCCGCGATTGGCTGCTGTCGCTCCGGCCGCCGCAGACCGAGCCGGCGACCGACGAGGCCGAACTCCTGCCGCCGATCCCCGTCGAGCGCGAGCCGAACCCCGTGTACACGGCACTCGCCGCGCAGATCGCGGACGTCGACCCCCTCGACCGCGACGCCGACCAGACCGCCCTGGCGCTCGCGGCCGCCGCGATCGACTACCACCGCCGCGAGGCCAAGACCTTCTGGCAGGACCACTTCGACCGCCTCCGCAACCCCGTCGACGACTGGGCGGACACCCGCGACGTCCTCGTCGTCGAGCGCGCCTCCGTCGAGCGGGACTGGGACACGCTGCCGCGTGCCCGCTCGCAGTCGCGCGAGATCCGCCTGTCCGGGACCCTCGCGCCCGGCTCACGCATCCGGCCGGGAGGCACGCCCCACCTCGTCTACGACGACCCACTCCCGCCGTCGGTCACCGCTCCGGCGCCGGGTTCGAAGGGCGCGTCGGCTCGCGCCGTCGTGCTGGACGCGGCCGACAACGGCGACGCGTTCGAGGTCCTGGTGAAGGAGAGCCTGCCGGTCGGCGGCGGCGAGCCGCACCACGACTACCCGGTCGCCCTCGCGCCGGCTGCCCCGCCACGGGCGAAGCCGCAGCCCGAGGCGATCGCCGAGTGGGGGCAGGAGGTCCTCGACGCCCTGCCGGAGATGCTGCCCGATCCCGCGCTCGACCTGCTCCGCCGGGTCCCGCCGCGGGGTGCCCTCGCCCCGATCGCCGGGGACGACACCGTCTCCGCGGTGGTCACGACGCTGCTCGGGCTCGACCGGTCGTACCTGGCGATCCAGGGCCCTCCCGGCACGGGCAAGACCTACGTCGGGTCGAACGTCGTCGCACGGCTCGTCCGGGAGCACGGCTGGCGCGTCGGGGTCGTCGGCCAGTCCCACGCGACGAGCGAGAACTTCCTGTCGTCGGTGGTCCGCGCCGGTGTGGCCGCCGACCGCGTGGTGAAGGTGCCGAAGTCCGGTGCGACCGAGGACGAGCTCGAGGCCGCCGCGTGGACCCCGGTGAAGAACAACGCCGCCGTCGCGGCCTTCCTGTCGTCGTGCGCCGAGACCGGCACCGGGGGAGTCGTCGGCGGCACCGCGTGGACCTTCGCGAACGAGGGCACGATCCCGCGGCGCTCCCTCGACCTGCTCGTGGTCGACGAGGCCGGGCAGTTCTCGCTCGCGCCGACCATCGCGTCGTCGATCGCCGCGCAGCGCCTGCTCCTGCTCGGCGACCCGCAGCAGCTGCCCCAGGTGTCGCAGGGGTCGCACCCGGAGCCGGTCGACCAATCGGCGCTCGGGTGGCTGGCGGACGGCGAGCACGTGCTCCCGCCGGAGTTCGGCTACTTCCTCGCGCACACCCGCCGCATGGAGCCCGCGCTGACGGCTTCGGTCTCGGGCCTGTCGTACGACGGGCAGCTGACTTCGATCGTGAGTGGTCGGCACCTCGACGACCTCGACCCCGGCGTCCACCCCGTGCCGGTCGTCCACAGCGGGAACACGACGTCGTCGGAGGAAGAGGCCGCACGGGTCGTCGAGCTCGCCCAGAGCCTGATCGGTCGCCGGTGGGTCGACGGCGAGGTCTCCAGGCCGTTGACGGACGAGGACGTCATCGTCGTCGCGCCGTACAACGCGCAGGGAGCGCTGATCCGCGAGGCCCTCGACCGCGCCGGACTCCGCGGGACCCAGGTCGGCACGGTCGACATGTTCCAGGGGCGCGAGGCCGTGGTGTCCATCACGTCGCTCGCGGCCTCGAGCGCGGCAGACATCCCGCGCGGGCTCGACTTCCTGCTCATGCCGAACCGGCTCAACGTGGCGCTGTCGCGGGCGCAGTGGGCGGCGTACCTCGTCTACTCGCCGGCGCTCACCACGGGCCTACCCTCGTCGATCAGCGGGTTGTCTCTGCTCTCCCGGTTCATCGAGCTGGTCGAGCCGCCCCACTGACGCCGGCAGGGCGACAACGATCAGCCGGCCTGGACGGTGCCGACCGCCGAGCTGTAGCTGGCGGCCGCGCCGAACCGCGCCCCGATGATCGTGACCGACCATGCGCTCCGATCCGGCGCGACCGAGTACAGGACCCGCGCGCCCGCCGGGATCGGCGCCAGCCCCGTTCCGTCCATCAGGGCTATCCGCGACGGGTCGCTCGCCGTCGTGAGCTCGGTCGGGTAGTTCCCGGCTCCGAACCGTCCCTCCATGGCGTACGCCAGGGTCCCAGCGCCCATGGCGACCGCGGACCGCTCGGTGTCGAAACTCGTCGGCTCGGGAACCGCGGGCGCCTGCGGTGCAGCCGCCTCGGCCGGGACCGGAGCCGCTCCCTGCTCCGTGCTGTCGCCTGCAGCTGCCGGCTCCGGCGCTGCTTCTGCCGGCACCTGGTCCTCGGTCGCAGGAGCGGCCGGCACCGCATCGGGCGAGGACACCGCCATCGGGAAGCCGGGGTCGAACACCTGCCCCTCGTGCGATGCCGGCAGCGAGAGCACGGGCCACTGCACCCCGACGGTGGAGAGCCCGAACGCGAGCACCGCGTAGGCCATGAGGGCCGTACCGACGGTGCCGAGCATGATCGCGCCGCGGCCGAACGCGCGCGCGACGCTGCCGAAGCGGCTCCGGTCGGTCACGAGACGGCGTCCGATGACGATGGCTGTGACTCCGATGGTCGATGCGATGAACCCGCTCTGGACCCCGGCCTCCTGCGGCTCGGCGAGTGCCATGACGAGGCTGCCGAGTCCGAGGAACATCGCCAGGGTCGCCCATGCCCACGGTCGGGTGGCTCGCCGGGCGCCTCGGGGCGGCTCGGCGGTCAGGAACGCGGATCTCGGCCGTCGCGGCGGCGGCCCGGACGGTGCGTCGGCGAAGTACCCCGGAGGAGACCAGTCACGTGGTCCTGGACCGCCCAGTGGCATCGTCGTCCCCTCGTTCTTCGTTCAACGACGGTCCGAGTCTGGCTGTCGGTCTCGAGTTGAGCGATCCCCAGAACTGGGTGGGTGCCGGGTTCGACACGGGGCGTGTCGAGGGCTCCGGAGTCCACGACGGTCCCGTCCGGAAGCGGACCGCCGGACCGCGTCGCCGGCAGCGAACGTGGCGTGACGATCTCGGTTCGCGATCGCCGGGGATCGTGAACCAGGATCGTCAGCCGCAGATCGCAACCAGCAGGTCCGCCAGGCCAGTCCCCGGCGGGCCGATCTGGTCGGTGGTGGCCTAGCCCTGGGTGGAGTCGTCGGCCTCGGCGTCGGCGTCGTCGCCGGGGATCTCGCCGCGCATCTGCGCCCGGATCCCCGCGAGCACGTCGGCGTGCAGGAAGTTGGCGTCCTCGGCGCTGGTCGGGTCGACGACGATGCCGAACTCCTCGGGCACCGCGGTCACGAGTTCGGCCATGCGGACCGGGCGGGCCTCGGTGCCGGGGACGCCCTCGGTGAGTTCGGCGGGGTCGGTGAACACCGGGACGAAGGGCAGGTCGCGGATCATCACGTGCGCGATGCTCCCGCCCTCGGGGTCGCCCGCGGGCTTCCACGGCACCCACGCGGCACTGCCGAGGAACCCTTGCGCCGACGACGCCATGCGGCGCCGCAGGGCTCCGGCGGGCGACTCGGTCCTGCCGGCACCGGGGCCGAACGCCGACCCGCTCGTGTCGTTGCTGCTCATGGGGTTCCCTCCGCCGTGGTGTGCCCGGCCATGCTCCCACGTGGTGCGGGCGGAACCGAATGCGGCACCGTCACAGCCATCTCCCCACCGGACGCGATCGGCGTTGCGGCGGTGGGGCGTGCCTCCAGACCGACGACGGCGTCCGACCCACGAGGTGGGCCGGGCGCCGGACGGACCACGCTCAGTACTTGGCCGACTGCCCGCCGTCGATCGGGACGACCGTCGCGTTGACGTACGAGGCGTCGTCGGACAGCAGGAAGGCGACGACGGCGGCGATCTCGGGGGCCTCACCGTAGCGCTTCGTGGGGTTGACCTGGATGAACTCCTCGGCGGCCTTCCGCGGGTTCTCCGCGTCGATCTGCTTCATCGAGTTCTCGACCATCGGCGTCCAGATCGCACCGGGGGCGATGGCGTTGATGCGGATGCCGTACTGGCCGTACTCCACGGCGGAGTTGCGGGTGAGGCCGACGACACCGTGCTTGGCGGCCGCGTAGCCGGACTGGTTGCCGATGCCGCGGATGCCACCGACGCTCGCGGTGTTCACGACCATGCCCGAGCCCTGCTCGCGCATGACCCGCAGCACCTTCTCGAGCCCGAGGAACACGCCACGGAGGTTGATCGACACGACCTTGTCGAACTCGGCGGCGGTGAAGGACTCGGTGGGGTTCTGCTTGCCCTCGATGCCGGCGTTGTTGAAGAAGCCGTCGATGCGGCCGAAGCGCTCGGTGGTGGCGGTGACGTAGGCGTCGACCTGGGCCTCGTCGGAGACGTCGGCGACGGTGGTGAGCACCTGGGCGTCGGGGGTCGCCTCGAGGACGGCGGCCTTCGTGGCCTCGAGACCCTCGCTGGAGACGTCGACGAGTGAGAGCTGTGCGCCCTCGGCGGCCAGGCGGACGGCGGTCGCGCGACCGAGGCCGGAGCCGCCGCCGGTGATGAGGACGACGCGGTCGGTGAAGCGGGTGGTGGATGTCATGGATGGCCTCCTGCGGTCTTCGACGGTGAAGGGCTCGGGTCCAGCGGTGGGTCGACGAGTCCGTTCGATGCATCTGCATCGACAGCTCTAGACTACACCTGTCGTTTTGCTCGGTCGGTCAGCCGCTCAGCAGCGCGCGAGCACCCGATCCATCGCGTCGCGCTCCGCGGGCGCCACCCAGAGCCGGTACGTCGTCTTCACCGTGATCTGGTGCTCGACGTAGGTGCAGCGGAACGCCGTGTCCGCGGGCAGCCACGTCGCCGCGTCGCCCGAACGCTTCTGCGCGTTCGAGTGGCCGTCGACGGCGAACAGGTTCGCGGGGTCGTTCGCCAGGGCTTCGCGCTGCTCCTGCGTCAGCTGCTGTGCGCCGCTGCGCCACGCGTTCTCGAGCGCGACGACGTGGTCGATCTGCACGAGGGTCGAGGTCCGGTTCCCGCGGACGAAGTCCACCCGCTCGCCGGTGTAGGGGGAGACCAGCGTGCCACGCAGGACCTTGCAGGGCCCCTGCCGCTCGATGTCCGTCAGGTCGCGGGCGAGCACGTCGTTCCGGGTGTCGCAGCCGTTGTGGTCGACGTCGAGCCAGGCGGTGCCGAAGCGGGCCTCGCGGTCGTAGCCGGTCGCGGCGGCCTTGCCCTTCACGGGCAGGGCAGCGAGCTCGCGGCGGGCGGTCGCGGCTGCGGTCGCGTCGGTCGCGCTGGTCGCCTCGGTCGTGTCGGTCGCGTCGGTCGGGCTGGTCGGCTCGGTCGCGTCGACGGTCGGCCGGGAGGCGCCGCCCGCCTCGGCCCCGCCGCCCGCGTCGGCCGTCGGTGCGGTGGTGATCGTCGGTGCCGCCGTCGACGAGGACGTCCCGTCCGCGGCGGCGTCGGCGTCCGCGTCGGTCACGCCGGTGGTGTGCAGCAGCCATCCGGCGAGGGCGACGACCGCGACGAGGCCGAGCGACGTCAGCGATGCCCGAGCCCTGCGGCGCGAGGAGGTGGAACGGGCGGAACGCGGACGGCGTCGACGGGACGTCATGGGGAGGCCTTCGGTGGTGCGGTGGAGCGGGCCCGGGTGGACCGTTCACGATCATCCCGTGCGGCACCGACGAACCAGGGCGTAGACACGGGGCATGACCGATCACGCGAACCCCTCCGTGCCCGTCACCGGTGGATCGATGCCGCTCCTCGGCTTCGGCACCTGGCAGATCCCCGACGCCGACGCTCCCGCCGCCGTGGGCGCTGCGCTCGAGGCCGGCTACCGCCACATCGACACCGCCACGGGCTACTCGAACCAGCGCGGCGTGGGGAAGGCGCTCGCCGACGCCGGCCTGGCCCGCGACGACGTCTTCGTCACCACGAAGCTCCCGCCGGACAACGCCGACCGGGTGCGCCAGACCATCGAGGAGAGCCTCGAGCAGCTCGGGCTCGACCACCTCGACCTGTGGCTCGTGCACTGGCCGCCGAACGGCGAGGCCCGACCCGACGTGTGGGAGCAGGTCGTCCAGGCGCAGGCCGACGGGCTGACCCGGGCGGTGGGCGTGAGCAACTACTCGCTCGCGCAGATCGACGAGCTGACCGACGCGACCGGGACGACCCCGGCCGTGAACCAGATCCGGTGGAGCCCCGCCGAGTACGACGCCGAGGTCGCCGCGGGGCTGCACGAACGCGGCGTGGTGCTCGAGGGCTACAGCCCGTTCAAGGCGAGCAACCTGCAGGACCCGACGCTCGTCGAGATCGCGGAGGCGCACGACGCCGACAGCGCGCAGGTCATCGTGGCGTGGCACGTGGCGCACGGGTTCGTCGTCATCCCGAAGTCGTCGAACCCGGAGCGCATCCGGTCGAACGCGCTCGGGGCGCACCTCGAGCTGACCGCCGACGAGGTGTCGCGGATCGACGGTCTCGCCGGCTGACCCGGTCGCGACGGCGGGCTCAGGTCGGGAACGGCCAGGGCCCGCCGTCGTCGTACGGCTCGGCGAGGTCGAGGCCCTCGGCCTGAGCGATGCGGCGGAGCTTCCGGTCGAAGGTGGCGAGCTGGCCGCGCACGGCCTGCGCCGTGACGAGGACAACCGCGTCCGGCATGCCGAGCCGGCGGCTGGCGCGCATGTCCGCCGCCCGGCGTGCGGTACGGCCCGTGACCGGGACGACCGACACGCCGAGTCGTTCGATGGTGCCGCGCTCACGGTCGGCGTGCCCACGGGACGCCGGTCGCACGAGCATCTCGGCGAGGGTCAGGGCCGAGGTGCAGAACTCGTCCCACGCGTGGTCCTCGACCAGGTCGTACGCCCGCTCGTGCAGGCCGTCGCCCTCGTCGAGCAGCGCGATCACGACGTTCGCGTCGAGGACCATCACCGTGCCGGCCGCCTCCGCCGATGCCCCTCGAACACGCTCGACCAGACGCCTCGGCTGCCGCCGAAGGAGCCGCCGAGCGTGACCTCGGCGCCGTTGCGCAGGCGGAAGGTGGACGTCGCCGTGGTGCCGTCGCGCCGGACCACTCCTGTTCGCGGCGGCGCCTGATCGGCGTCGGACTCGAGATCGGCGTGCGGCTCGACGTCCGGATCGGCCGGAGTCGGTGTCAGGAGGCCCGCGACCGGGACCTGCGGAGCGGGACGGGGCTGGGCGGAGCGGCTGGTCTCGACGAACATGCGGCGACGGTACCGACGCGGGCGTCCGGACGCGAAGGAGTTCGTATGTCGCGGCTCAGGTGAGGAGCGAGCGGATGTCCTCGGCGGTCAGGTCGTCGGCGAACAGGGCGTCGTCGTCGATCATGGTCGCGAAGAGTTCGGCCTTCTTGGCGGCGAGGGCGAGGACCTTCTCCTCGATGGTGTCCTCGGCGATGAAGCGCTGCACGTTCACGGAGCGGGTCTGCCCGATGCGGTGCGTCCGGTCGACCGCCTGGGACTCGGCGGCCGGGTTCCACCAGGGATCGAGCACGAAGACGGTGTCCGCCTCGGTCAGCGTCAGCCCGAAGCCGCCGGCCTTGAGGGAGATGAGGAACGCCGGTGCCGCGCCGGTCCGGAAGCGGTCGATGACCTGCGGGCGCTTCCGGGTCGAGCCGTCGAGGTACTCGTACCCGATGCCGCGGGCGTCGAGTGCCTGGGCGACCATGCGCAGGAAGGTGGTGAACTGGCTGAAGACCAGGGCGCGGCGGCCCTCGGCGGCGAGCTGCTCGAGCTCGTCGAGCAGCAGGTCGAGCTTCGCCGAGGGGATGGGATCCGCACCGGCAGCGACGTCGTCGTCGGCGTCGTGGTCCGTCTGCTGCACGAGTGCCGGCGACAGGGCGAGCATCCGGAGGAGGGTCAGCGACCGGAAGACGATCATCCGGTTGCGCGCCAGGTCGTCGATGAGGTCGAGGACCTTCAGGCGCTCCCGGTTGAGGGTCCGCTCGTACAGCGCGCGGTGCGCGGGGTCGAGCGTCACCCGGACGACCTGCTCCTGCTTCGGCGGCAGATCGGCGGCGACGCTCTCCTTCGTCCGGCGGAGCATGAGCGGTCGGATCCGACGCCGGAGCCGGTCGGTGAGCTCCTTGCGGGCGTCCCCGCGCAGGTCGGGGGAGCCGAGCGGCTTGACGTAGTCGTCGCCGAACCGGGACCACGACGACAGCAGCCCGGGCGCGACGACGTGGAACAGCGCCCAGAGGTCGGTCAGCCCGTTCTCGAGCGGGGTCCCCGTGACGGCGAACTTCACCGGCGCGGGCAGCTCGGCGGCGACCCGGTGCGTCTGCGACTGCGGGTTCTTCACGAACTGCGCCTCGTCGAGCACGAGCGCCGACCATGACACCCCGGTGTACTCGGCGGCGTCGAGCCGGAGCAGTGCGTACGAGGTCACGACGACGTCGGACTCCGCCGCCGCTCGGGCGACCCGGGCGTGGTCCTTGAGCGAGGTCGCGGTGACGGCGGTCACCCGCAGGGAGGGGGTGAAGCGGGCTGCCTCGTCCGCCCAGTTGCCGACGACCGAGGTCGGCGCGACGACGAGGAACGGCGGAGCGTCGGGCTCGGACCGGCGGGCGGCGGCGATCATGGACAGCACCTGCAGGGTCTTGCCGAGGCCCATGTCGTCGGCGAGCACCCCGCCGATGCCGTGCTCCCGCAGGAACCGGAGCCAGGCGTAGCCGGCGTGCTGGTAGGGGCGGAGCTCGGCGTGCACGGTGTCCGGCACGGGGACCTCGTCCTGTGGTGCGGCGTCGAGCAGACCCGCTGCGATCCGCTGCCAGCGCTCGTCGTGCTCGGTCTCGTCGGCCAGCTGGTCGAACTCCGACCACAGTCCGGCCTGCAACGGGGTCACCGTCAGGGCCTGGTCGGGTTCCCACTCGTCGAGCTCGCGCGCTTCCTCGATGAGTTCCTTGAGCCGGTCGAACGTCGGGTCGGCCAGCGACAGGTACGACCCGTCGATGAGCTTCATGCGGCGGTCACGCTTCGCCAGCGCCCGGAGCAGCGGGGTGAACGGGATCTGCCGCCCGTTCACGGTGACGAAGATGCCGAGGTCGAACCAGTCGTGCTTCTCGGACGGCATCGTCGTGACGCGGATGTGCGGTCGCCCGGTCAGCCGCTCGTGGTCGCCGGGCTCGCCCTGCACGACCGTCCGGACACCGAGTGCGGGCAGGGCCGGCAGGAGTTCGGTCGCGAAGACGGCGACGTCCGCACCGTCGACTGTGCCGTCCTCGAACCAGGCGAGACCGCCGCCGGGGCCGGTCGTCTCGGACTCGTCGGCCGCGTGCAGCCCGGTCAGGTCGGGGAGCGGACCGTGCAGGGTGACCGGGTCCTTCCGCCCGTCGACGTGCCACCGCCACTGCAGGTGCAGGCGGTCGTCGGTCCGGGGTGCCCGGGCGGGTTCGAACGTCGCCGTCAGGACGAGCTCGGGCGGTGTCCGCTCGGGGAGTTCGACCGAGCCGTCGGAGCTGACGAGACCGAGCGCGCCGCGGAGCCGCGGCGACCAGTCGGCCAGGAACTCGTCGACGGCATCGGACGGCACGGTGATGCGCGCGCCCTCGACGAGCATGCGGCGCTGGTCCTCGGGGACCGGAACCGGGGTCGGGGCGAGGGTGACGTGGAACTCGGGGCTCTCGCGGAAGGCGTAGACACCGTGGTCGCCGATCGTGCGCGCCGAGCCGTCGGGTACCGGGCGCCCGTCGACGACCGCACTCGCACCGATGACGAGCGCGCCGTCGTGCCGGGCCGCGTCGAGGAACACGCGCCCGTCGCCGCCGAGGACCGCGCCGCCCTCGCGCTTGCCCGTCACGAAGGCGATCCCGAGTCCGGCTGCCTGCCGGAGCAGCGGCCAGAGCAGGGGGCTGCCGAAGTCGTCGAGGTGCACCCAGTCGCTCTCGCCGGGGAGCCCCGCGAGCTGCCCGGCGCGGTGCAGCGCGGAGAACTGCAGGAACCAGGCGTGCTGTTCGGGCGCGATGCCGAGCCGGTTCATCGAGTAGGGGAGCGTGCCCCAGGTGAGCTGCCCTCGGACCCAGTTGCCGGCGGCGCTGCGGGTCACCGGGCGGACGCCGAGCCGCATGCTGCGGGCACGGGACGGCAGCGCCCGGCCGGCGGCGCGCGCACGGGAGGCGAGGGCGGCGGGGACCGCGTCGCGCAACTCGAACTGCAGACCCGTGGGGGTGCCCTGCGGGGCGACCGCCCGGTCGTCGTCACCGGCGAGGCGGGCGAGGTCGAGCCTCCAGTCCGGGGCAGGCGGTGAGGCGAGGGGAGCCGCTGCTCGGGGTTCGGCGGCGAGGGCACGCGCGTTGATGGTGAGGAGCGCGGCGGCGACGTGCTTGCAGTCGCCGCCGAGGGGGCAGGAACACGTGCTGCGGACGGGGCGGACGAACTCGCCGCGGGCGACGGTGGTCTCGACGCGGAGCTCGTAGGGGTCGTCGGCGGAGCCGGAGACGGTCGCGGTGACCGTGCCGTCGTCGTCGTGCCAGGTGGCGTCCTCGACCAGGCCCGCGCGGACCACGTCGCGCGCGCGGCCGAAGGTCTGCGGCCCGACGAACCGGATGACGTCGACGGCGTCGATCATCGGGGCGGCGGGCACGGGTCCATCGTGCCAGGCGCCACCGACCTTCGCTGCTGGCCCTCCGCTGCTAGCGTGGGCGGGCGCCGGACGGCGCGCGACACGAGGGGGATCGCATGGGGAACGCAGCGCGCGGCGCAGTCGTGGTGGCAGGGGCGGTGGCGACGGTGGTCGCTCTGTCGGGGTGCAGTGTGCTCGGGGCGGGGACACGGACGGCCGAGGCGCCGGCTCCGAGCGCGAGCGCGACGACGGCGGCGACGCCCGGCACGGCGTCGTGTGACCTGGCCTCCGGGACCGGTTCGGTGTCGATCGAGGAGACCGCGGACGCCTACCGCGTCGAGTGGTCCGGCGTGCCGACGGACGACGACGGGGCGCGGCAGGAGTACCAGGTGCAGCTCGGCACCGCCTCGCAGGACGACCACATCACGATGTACATCGAGTTCGACAGCATCACCGGGGCGACCACCTACGGATGGTTCGACCCGGACACCCTCGACGTCGATCCGGTGCCCGGTGACCCGGACACGTCGGCCGGCACCGTGGTCGGTGTCTTCCCGAAGCAGCGGGACATCGACGCTTCGTACTGGTCGCCGTCGTGGTCGAAGACCACCACCGAGGACTCGGACACGACGTACTGCACCGAGGACGGCCAGGTCCTCGACTGGACGCCGCTCGACTGACGTGACTTGTCCGCGTCCCGTTCTGGGGGCGTCGCTGACAGCGGCTCAGGTGCAGGATCGATGCGTGCTGCAGTCACTGGTGTACATGAGTTCCGCCACCGAGCCCTTCGACGAGGGTGACCTCGAGGCGGTGCTCGACCACGCCCGGACGCGGAACACCGCCGACGGACTGACCGGCATGCTCGTGCACCGCGGCGGGCGCTTCATGCAGCTGCTCGAGGGGCCGTACGACGCGGTGATGGCGACGTACGCGCGCATCGTCGCGGACGAGCGGCACGACGACGTCCGGCTGCTCGTCGAGGAGTCCATCCACACGCGACGGTTCCCGGAGTGGTCGATGGCGTACGACCGCGAGACCGACGGCGTCGAGGTGCCCGAGGGCTTCAGCACCTTCCTCGACCACGGAGACGACAGCGCCGACCAGAGCCGCCCCCGCGAGCTGCTGCGGTGGTTCCGCAACCACCCGATGGCGGACCCGACGGCGGCGAAGGGCAAGCACCGGCGCGACGCCTGACGCCCTGCCGCCGTCGCGCTCGGAGACCCGGATCGATCGGGTCATACTGGTTCGGTGACGACACTGCGAGGCATGATCCGCTCGACCGAGACGCGCGAGGCCGAGGGCTACGCGGACTCCGTCGTGGCGGCCAAGGAGGCAGCCGTCGCCGCACTCGACCTGGACGGGTTCGCGCTGCTGCAGACGAACGCGGTCGAGAGCAAGGCGACGGGGGAGACCACGATCAAGGCGACCGCGCGGTCGACCGCGACGCGGGAGCACGAGGCGTCGGGGCCGAACTACGTGGCGGCGCTGGCGGCGTACCGGAACACGGTGCCGGAGGGGTGGCAGGCACAGCACGTGTGGGTGGTGGCGGAGTAGCACGTCCGGCGTCGTTGTTCGGTCCTGCTCGTCCTGCTCCTCCTGCTCGTTCTTGCTCGTTCGTCAGCCGGTGGGCGCGCCCGTCGCGGGTTCGTCGACGCTGTAGACCGTCGGCTCCGGGACGGGCACGGACGCGTGCTGCCAGAGCCAGAAGCCGCCACCGCCCACGGTGAGCCGGTAGGGGCCGGGGGCCCGGTCGTACCGCCGTGCGACGGCGTCGCGATTGTCGGCGAAGATGCCCCGGGAGAGGGTGAGGTGCCCGCAGTCCGTCGTCTCGAGCGACACGGCCGGGTGCGAAGACCCCACACCCTTCAACGAGCGGTTGGACACCGTGACGGCTCGCGCCGACGTGATCGTGCAGGTCACCTGCTCCTGGTGCGCGTCGTCGTAGGCGATCATGACGGGCAGCCCCGGGAACATCGACAGCGTCGTGAGGAAGAAGGCCACGGAGAACAGCGTGAAGAGCACGTTGCGCACCCGTCTGGGCTCCCGGTCGACGGTGAGCTTGCCGAAGAAGGTCGTGAACGCCGTCCACGGTTCGGTGGCGTTCTGTTCGAGCCATCGGACGAGGACGTCGTGGTGGCGGCGGAACCGGTCCGTGGAGAAGCCTCGACCACGCGCGGTCCTGCCGCGGATCGTGGTGTTGCCCGGTCCCGAGGCGCTGAACCCGACGAGTTCGCCGGGCGAGATCGTCACGGTCCGCCGCATGTGCGGTACCACCTCGAGCCGATCGGGGAACACACGGATGCGGTTCCGGATGCTCCCGACGCTCAGGTACAGGCCGAGGACGCCGGCGACGAGCACCAGGCCGCTCGTCCACAGCTGGGTGAACCAGGCACCCCCGAACACCAGGCGGGTCGAGGCCAGCCAGACCCCGAGCGCGAGGACGCCCGCGCACAGTGCCGTCCACGCGATCGGTGCGATGACGCTGCCGCGGACCGTGACCGGGCGCGCCCCGGCGACGGCCTGTGCCGTTTCCCCCACCACGGGTCGACCCTATTCGTTCAGGAGCAAGCACGACGCGGCTGCTCAGGACGGGTGCGCCGCAGCGGCGACGTCCTGCCGACGTGACAACACGGCCGAGGAGCGCCCAAGATGACCGTCGTGAGCACATCCGAGACGATCGACCAGCCGTTCGCGAACGAGTTCGTGGCGGCTGTCCGTGCCCGCTTCCACGACAGCGGACTCCTGCGTGACGGCATGGAGTGGGTCGCCGGTGGCGTGCAGCCGCCGGACGCGGCGGTCATCCTCTACCGGGACCGGCCCGGCGGACCGGTGCTCGGTCGGCGCTACCTCCTGCGGGAGTACTCGGCGCTCTTCGGCGGTGCGACGGCGCAGTGGCTCGCGACGGAGGCGTGGGTGTCCGACATCACGGCCCCGTCGGGGGACGGCGAGCGGAAGGACGTCGACTGGGCGGATGGACTCGTTCCCGATCCGGCCGAGGTCCGCTGGCTCGACCAGGACCGGCGGTGCGCGTGCCCTCCTGACGGGAGGACGCGCACCGTCGCCCTCGGGGCGAGGAGCCTCAGCGCTGCTCTGTGGCCAGCTTGCTGTGCTTCCGCGAGTACCCGAAGTACACCCCGAGCCCGATCGCGAACCAGATCGCGAAGCGCACCCACGTCTCCCACTGCAGGAACGTCACGAGCCACAGCGAGGCGACGACCCCGATGATCGGCACGACGGGCATGAACGGGAGACGGAACTGCCGGTCGAGGTCGGGCTGCCGGTAGCGCAGCACGATCACCGCCGAGCAGACGACGACGAACGCGAGCAGGATCCCGATGTTCGTCAGCTCCGCGACGACGCCGATCGGCAGCAGCCCCGCGAGCACCGCCGATGCGATGCCGAGGATCCACGTCACCCGCGTCGGTACGTGCCGCTTCGGGTCGGTCTTCGCGAACCACTTCGGCATGAGTCCGTCGCGGCTCATCGAGAACCAGACGCGCGAGGCCCCGAGCATGAAGGTGACCAGCACGGTCACGATGCCGACGATGGCCCCGATCGCGATGACGTTGGCGACCCCGCCGAGCCCGATTGATGCGAACGCCGACGAGAAGCCCGAGGCGGGGTCGATGTCGGTGTACTTCTGCATGCCGGTGAGCACGAGCGTCGCCAGGACGTAGAGCACCATCGCGATGCCGAGCGACAGCAGGATCGCCTTCGGCATGTGCTTCCGCGCGTCGGTGGACTCCTCGGCGGCGGTGGACATCGCGTCGTAGCCGAACACGGCGAAGAACACCGTGGCGGCGCCGGTCATCACGCCGCCGAAGCCGAACGGGAAGTACGGCGAGTAGTTCGCGCTGTTGATGTGGAAGACCCCGAGCACGACGATGAGCACGACCAGGGCGACCTTGATCGCGACGGCCACGAGCTCGAACCGCGCGGCACTGCGGATGCCCCGGGTGAGGACGAAGGCCGTGAGCAGGCAGAGCAGGATCGCGAAGACGTCGACCACGTGGCCGTCGCCGGTGCCGGGTGCACCGAGCATCCACGCGGGCAGGTCGATGCCGAACTGGCCGACGAGGAACCCGACGTAGCCGGAGATGCCGATCGCGACGACGGCGACGATGGCGGTGTACTCGAGCAGCAGGTCCCAGCCGATGAACCACCCGACGACCTCGCCGAGCACGGCGTAGCCGTACGTGTAGGCGCTGCCGGCCTTCGGGATCATCCCGGCGAACTCGGCGTACGACAGCGCGGCGGCGGCACTGGCGACACCGGCGATCAGGAAGCTGATGAGGACGGCGGGGCCGGCGACGCCGTTCGCGACGGTGCCGGCGAGGGTGAAGATGCCCGCGCCGATGATGCCGCCGATGCCGATGGCCGTGAGCTGCCAGAGCCCGAGGTGCCGTTTCAGGCCGCCCTCGCCCTCGGGGTCGTCGTCGATCGTGTCGATGGGCTTCCGCCGGAAGATCCCCTGTGTCGTCGTCACGCGCCCACTCTGCTCCTTCTGCGGCGGCGGTGGTAGACCCGGCTCCATGCGTCGTGCTGCTCGTGTCGAACCCGGTCCCGGCCAGGAGTCCGTCTGGGACTACCCGCGTCCTCCCGCCGTCGAGGCGGTCCCCGAACGCGTCGTCGTGCGGCTCGGCGGGACGGTCGTGGTCGACACGACCGACGCCGTCCGGGTGCTCGAGACCTCGCACCCGCCGGTGTACTACGTCCCGATGGCGGGGCTCGAGCTGCGTCCGGCGCAGGGGTCGAGCATGTGCGAGTTCAAGGGGCGTGCGCGCTACTTCGACGTGGTCGGCGGGGACGGCGTCGTCGCGCCCCGGGCGGCGTGGAACTACCCGACGCCGGAGCCCGGGTACGAGGACCTCCGCGACCGGGTGGCGATCTACCCGTCGGCGATGGACTCCTGCGAGGTCGGCGGCGAGGTCGTGCAGGCGCAGGAGGGCGACTTCTACGGCGGGTGGATCACCTCGCGGGTGGTCGGACCCTTCAAGGGCGGGCCGGGCACGCTCGGCTGGTGACCGCCCGCCCGGCGGCGGCGACGGGGCGGAGGTCCGCCGCGCCTCCAGGCCGTCGACCGGTGGTGGATGACCGCGGTCAGCGGCGCGCGTAGGGCGACCAGAACGGCGGCGGGAAGCCTCCGTCGGTCGCGAAGGTGAGCAGCTGCCAGGCCGTCATCACCAGGCCGAGGCCTCCGAGCACCATCCCGATCCACGCCCAGACGCGCACGGCGCGTCGCCGACCGGCGATCCGGACCGCGCAGAGGCCGCAGAGCACGCAGACGATGCCGAACACGGCCTCGAGGAGCACGTGCCGCGCCATGTCGGCGGCGGGCACGATGATGCCCATCCAGAGCGAGAGGGGAGCGAGCAGCACGGCGACGGTCGCGAGGACGGCGGGCGGTTCGTGGTCGCGAGCGACGGCTGCCATGGGACCGAACGTACCGACCCGTGGCCCGGTGCGCTCGCCTCCGGGGACGGCCGGTCCGCGCATCGCCGCGCGACGCGCCGGACGGACCCTGCGCGAGCGAGCACGATGAGGGCATGCGTTCCTTCGTCCGTGTCCTCCTCGGTGCTGCGCTCGTCTTCGCGGGCACCAGCCACCTCACCTTCGCCCGTCGTGACTTCCGCGCCCAGGTGCCGGACTTCGTGCCGCTCGACACGGACACGACCGTGCTGGCCTCCGGTGTGGCGGAGATCGGGCTCGGCAGCGCGCTGCTCTTCACGCCGCGCAGCCGCCGGAAGACCGTCGGCACGGTCGCGGCCCTGTTCTTCACGGTGATCTTCCCGGGCAACCTGTCGCAGTGGGTGAACCGCCGCGACGCGTTCGGCCTCGACTCCGACGAGAAGCGCGTCGCTCGTCTGTTCGGGCAGCCGCTGCTCATCTGGGCGGCGCTCTGGTCGACCCGCGGGTCCGGTACGGGGCGCTGATGGCTGTCCCGGCGGCGTCGCAGGACCCGGACGTGTCGTCCGGGTCCGTCGGCGTGGCCGGGTCGGACGGGGCGGCTGCTGGGGTCGGGTCGGACGGGGCGGTCGCGTCGGCTTCGGCGGTCGGGTCGGACGGGGCGGTTGCGTCGGCTGTCGCGGTCGGCCGGGAGGCACGGCTCGCTGCACGCACGCACCGTCGCGTCGCGGACGTGGTCGCCACGGTGCTGCTGCTCGTCCTGCTGGCCGTCGAGTCGGTGGCCGTCGGTGGCGGCATCGTCTTCCTGTCGATGGCCTTCCACTCGTGTGCGGCGCCGGGGAACACCTGCGACGCCGGGCTCGGCGGCGGGGTGGTGACCGTCGGTCCGGTGCTCGTCGTGCTGGTGCTCGTCGGGACGGTCGTCGGTTGCGTCGTGCGGCTCGTCCGGCGACGGCTCGCGTGGCCCCTGGTGCTGGTCGGCATCGCCGCGCAGGTCGTCGTGTTCTTCGCTGCCCTGCTGCTCGTCGACTCCGCCGTGCAGCACGGGTTCTGACGCTCGTCCTGCCGGGCTCTTGCCGGGGATCTGCCGGGCTGCTGCCGGTCTTCCTGCACAGAGTTTGGTCTCGGCATCGTCGTCCACAGATCGTCGGTCGACGCTGCTGCCCGCCGGGCTCGGGCCGCAGGCTCGGAGCATGTCAGGAACCGAAGTGCTCGACCAGCTGTTCACCACGTCCGCACGGACCGACGCCGACGTCGTCGCCCTCGTCTCCGGGGTCGTCGGGCCCCCGATCCGGCGGCAGTGCTGGGTGCTCTTCCTCGACGAACGGGCGCTACCGATCCCGTTCCTGCTGCCCGTGTCGGACCTGCCGCTGCAGCCGGACGAGCACGTCGAGGACTTCGCCACGCTGGTCGCGGAGGTCTGCGTCGACAACGCTGCGTCCGAGGTCGTGCTCGCGTGGGAACGGCCGGGTGAGACGCAGCTGTTCCCGGTCGACTGGGAGTGGATCGACGCCTGCGCGTGCGCCTTCGCCGAGCGGGCGGTGCGGCTGCGGGGGCAGGTCGTCGTGAACGCCACGGGGGCGTCGATGGTCGAGCTCCACGACGCCGAGGAGCTCGGGCCGGTGCTGCGGTGACCTCAGCCCTGGGGAGCGGTGTCCGGCACCGACTGCCCCGTGAGACCCTCGACGACGGCCTTCGCCTCCGGCCAGAACTTCGCGTAGTGGTCCGGGTCCGCGTTGATCTGCACCGCGTGCGCCATCTGGGTCGGGGTCATCGTCTTCCACCCCGGCGTCTTCACGAGCTTCGCGTAGAACATCGTCGCCGCCGTGTACGGGTCCATCCGCTGCTCGTACGTGCCCCACGCGCCGTTGTCGCGCTGCTGGAAGAGCCCGCGGCTGTCCGGTCCTGCGGCGTCCCCGTGGTCGAGGTTCACCAGGCTCGACTCGCCGATCGCGGTCATCACACCGACGGCCTGGGTGTGCGGGCCGATGCCGAGCGCCTGAGCGGCCTCGATCACGTACGCGGCGTTTACCAGGCGGTCCTGGCAGAAGCCGGCGACCGGGCCTGCGGGCACCACGATGCCGCCGATCGTGCGCGAGGCGACGTCGGGACAGGCGGGCGCCGCGGTCACGGTCTTCGCTGCGCCGGTCAGCGAGTGCACCGCGATGACGACGACGACCACCACGCCGATGACGGCCGCGACCACGCCTGCCCCGAACACCGAGGCGATGGTGATGCCGGCGCGGCGCATGTCGGGGTCCTTCCGGGCGGGCGGTCCGTCGCGAGTACCGGACGGTCGGGTGCAGGGCACGACGAGCGTACGGGCGTCGGCTGGGAACCGCAGCCGCCCGATCGGGGGTGTCGGCGGCCCCGTGCTCCCGGTCGGTCTTGTCGGCGGCGCCCGTCTCCGGTCAGTCGCGTCGGCGGCCGGATCGGAACGCAGCCGACAGCGAGAGCAGGACGATCGTCCCGATGGAGATCGCGAAGATGACCTCGGACGCCTCCATCAGCCGTCCCGGCGGTGGCCGTCCGCGTCGCCGTGTCCGCCGTCGCCGTCCTCGTGGTGCCGGTGGCCGGTGCCCGGTCGGACCACCGCGGTCGGCTCGGTGACGAGTCCGGTGGGCGCCTTCTCGGTCTGCTTCCGGCCGTGCGTGAACCACGTGAGGAGCCAGAGCAGGACGCCGAGCCCCAGCAGTGCGCCGGCGATCTGGTACTGCTGCGGGTCGCGACCGGACGAGAACGGGAGCACGAGCCACAGGCAGGTGACCACGCCGATGACGGGGATCACGACACCGGCCCGGAAGTGCTTGTGCCCGACGCGGTCGCGACGGAGCACCAGCACCGAGAGGTTCACGACCGTGAAGACCGAGAGCAGGAGCAACGAGGTCGTGCCGCCGAGGACCACGACGATGGGGGAGTCCGGGTCGAGCGAGACCCAGCCGATGAGCAGCAGCGAGATGGCGGTGGTGAAGACGATCGCGGTCGACGGCGTGCGACGCGCCGGCGACACCCGCGAGAGGAAGCCGGGCAGCACGCCCTGCTTGCTCATGCCGTAGAGCAGCCGGGACGCCATCATCATGTTGATCAGCGCGGTGTTGGCGACCGCGAACATCGAGATGAACGGCAGCAGGTCGGCGATGGGGAAGTCCGGCGCCGCGGTCTGCACGACCGTGACGAGCGGCGTCTCGTTGCCGGCGAGCTCACCGATCGGCACGACCGCGACGGCGCAGATCGACACGAGCACGTAGATGACCGCCGTGATGCCGAGGCCGGTGAGCATCACCTTCGGGAAGATCCGCGACGGGTCCTTGGTCTCCTCGGCCATGTTCACCGAGTCCTCGAAGCCGACCATCGCGAAGAAGGCCAGCGAGGTCGCGGTCGACACCGACAGCAGCAGCGTCTTGTCCTCGGGGGTGTCGAACATCACCACGCGCGAGAAGTCTGCGTTGCCACCGGCGATCGCCCAGAAGCCGATGAGGATCACCATCACCAGACCGGACAGCTCGACCAGGGTGAGCACCACGTTCGTCTTGACGCTCTCACTGACCCCGCGGAAGTTGACCGCCATCACGGCGAGCATGAACCCCATCGCGATGAGCATCACGACGCCGTTCGGCAGCTCGAGGCCGAAGCCGGCGCCGAGGTTCGCCGCGAACGCCCGCGAGGCCGTGCTCGCCGACGTGATGCCCGAGCACATCACGATGAACGTGACGATGAAGGTGACGAAGTGGATGCCGAACGCCTTGTGCACGTAGAGCGCAGCGCCCGCCGTCTGGGGGTACTTCGTCACGAGCTCGAGGTACGAGAACGCCGTGAGCAGGGCGACCGCGAAGGCGATGAGGAAGGGGAGCCATGCGGCACCACCGACCTCGGCGGCGACCTGGCCGGTGAGCGCGTAGACGCCCGTCCCCAGGATGTCGCCGACGATGAAGAGCAGCAGCAGCTTGGGACCGATGACGCGCTTGAGCGTGGGCTGCTCCTGCTGCGTCGCGTCCGACTTGGTGGTGGTCATACGTCAGCCTTTCCCGAGGGATGGCACTCTGTCTACTCTCACAGGAAGATCGACGCCGGCTGCAACACGCCCGTGATGCGATCGCGCGGTCGCTCACGGGCTCCGGTGGCTACGCTCCGGGGCATGCACGACGATTCCGACACCACCGAAGAGCCCGTCGAGTTCGCCGACTTCAACGCCAAGCTGCTCGTGCTCGACGTCCTCTGCTACGACCTCGACGTGCTGGAGCCCTACGACGGCGACGAGGACGAGGACGCCGGTGAGGACCTCGACGTCGAGGGACAGGACGACCGCGCTCGCGAGTACTACGACGACCTCGACCTGCTGCCGTCGCACTTGGCGCTGGTGACCGAGCTCACCGTCGACTCCGACCTCGAAGTCCTGCAGGACGTCCACCCCGGGTGGGACGGGTCCGACGACCGCTACGACCCGCAGAACTGGGACGACGTGCTCGACCTCCCCGCGCTGACGACCGTGTACGCCGCCGCGCCGCTGCCCGCGCACGTGACCGAGCGCCTGGCAGCCAAGGGCGTCGAGGTCCGCTCCGCCTGAGCCCGCGACGCTCGGGCGCCGAGGCATCGCAGCCGCACACTGCGCGCGGGCCCGCGCGACACCGGGGTTGTCGTCCGACAGCGGCATCGTCGTTCCGCCCGCACGGCGAGCGTGCGCGCACACCCGCCCAGGACCGCAGCGCGACATTGCACGCTTCGATCGACACGCGGAACGTCGACCCATGTGGAGGCACCTGGTGCGTGCGCATGGTGCGACACCGCACCCGTCGATCGACGGGTGCGGTGTCGAAGTCCGCGTGTGCACGCCCTGCCCCAGCGCAACGGCCGCCCGGCGGGGACCGCGCTACCCCTGCAGCGCCCGCACCTGCTCCGTGAACTGCGCCGCGCCGCCCTGCGCCGGGTGCCGCACCGCCACGGCGTCGATGCCCGCCAGCGCGAGCGCCCCCTGTGCCTTCCGCCCGACCGCGACGACCCGCACGTCCCGGCGGCGACCGGCACGATCGGCGGCACGAGCGTCCCGCAGCGCCTCGAGCAGCGCGAGTGCGACCGGAGCACCGTCGCGGACCTCGGCCGGACGCGGGGTCCGGTTCGTCTGCCGGGCGCTCGCGACGAAGGGGTGGTGCGGGAAGATCGCCCAGGCGAGGGGGAGCGGACCCGACCAGTCCTGCAACGCCGCGTGCACGACCCGGGACGACGCCTCCCACGGCGCGGTCGGCTCCGGCGGCACGAGGACGTCGAAGCCGAGCGTGCCGAGCTCCCGCATGCTCGTGAAGGGGATGCCCGTGTTGGTCATGCCGCGCCAGCCGGGGGCCTCGGCGACGAGCACGGTGTCGGCCGCTGCCCCGACGTGGGACAGGTAGGCCGACAGGTTCGCCCGTCGCAGTCGACCCTCGGCCGAGTCGGTCGAGTAGAGCGCTTCGGCGTCCTCGGCCACCGGCACGGCGTCGAGCGCAGCCCAGAAGCCCGAGAGGTCGAGCGCGCCAGCAGACCCGGACAGGTCGATCCCGCCAGCCGACCCCGGCCGGCCGATCCCCGCGCCTCCGGCCGTCACGAGCGTCCGAGCACCCGCCGGTACACGTCCTCGAGTCCGGCCGCCGAGCGCTCCCAGCTCAGGCGTTCGGCGTGCTCCCGACCCGCGGCGGCGAGCCCGGCCGCGTACGTCCGATCGGTCAGGATCCGTTCGATCTCCGCAGCCCAGTCGCCCGGGTCGCGGGACTCGAGCACGACCCCGGTCTCCCCGTCGACCACGGCCTCCCGCAGCCCACCGGCAGCCGCCGCGACGACGGGTACCCCGGAGGCGGAGCCCTCGAGCGCCACGAGTCCGTAGGTCTCCGAGTGCGACGGCACGAGCACGGCCGCTGCGCCACGGAACAGGAACGCCAGGTCGGCACGCGACTGCGGACCGACGAAGGTCACGCGGTCGGCGATGCCGTGCGCGGCGGCGAGCCGACGCAGTTCGTCCACGTAGTCGCCTGCCTCGCTCGAGGCGTCGCCCGCGATGACGAGGGTGGGGCGGACCTCCTGGCCGATGCCCGCGACCGCCTCGATCGCCAGGTCGAGCCCCTTCAGCGGCTGCACGCGTGCCGCCGCGACGACGTACGGCGTCTCCGCACGGCGCGCGCCGGCGCCGGCGGGGCGGAAGACGGACCCGTCGACGCCCGGCGGGACGATCCACGTGCGCGACTCGTCGCCGCCGAGACGCGTGCGGACGGTCGACGCCTCGGCGGACGACACGACGACGACGGCGTCGGAGTCGCGCGCCAGCATCCGCTCACCTGCGGGACGGCCAGCGGACTCGGGACGCTCGCCCTCGGACAGGGGAGTGTCCGACTCGGCCGCGATGGAGTGGAAGGACTGCACGTGCGGGATGCCCCGCTCGCGGGCGACGGGCAGGGCGGCGACGCCGGAGAACCAGTGGTGCGAGTGCAGCACGTCGTAGGGGCCGAGTTCCTCGAGGCCCGCCCGGAACGGCTCGATGAACGCGTCGTGCTCGCCCTTCGGCACCGGCTCAGCGGGCCCGGCGGACAGGAACCGCAGGCACACGCCCGGCACGAGCGAGACGCTGTCCGGCTGCGTGGGCGCCGACCGCCGCGTGATGATCTCCACGTGGTGGCCGCGGTCGGCCAGGGCCTCGGCCTGGTGTCGGACCACGACGTTCATGCCGCCGACCTCGCCGGAGCCGGGCTCGTCGCCGGGGGAGGTGTGCAGCGACACCAGCCCGATGCGCAGGGGTTCGCTCGTGGTGCTCACGGCGTCGAGCCTAGCCGCGCGGCCGCCGCTGCGACCCACGCGCGGGTGCCACCACGACGGGCCGGCGGCCCGCCTCGTCCGGTGGGTCGGACGGGAGGCCCGGATCACCTCCCAGCACCTGCACCCGTTCGTCGCCGTGCCGCTCCCAGAACGCGGCGGTCCAGGCGCACAGGGCTCCGTCGAGCAGGTCCTCCCGGTGCTTGTGCGTCGGCCCGTGCAGCACCGACGGGTCGGCGAGCCCGGCCGTCAGGGGATGGGAGTCGAGCAGCAGCGGCGGGTCGAGCGGGGTCGTGCGCAGCCGGTGCACGAGGTCGTCGAACGCCTCGGCGCGCCGCTGTCGGGCCACGGCGGCCGGGAGCTTCAGGTCGAGGCGCTTGTACCGCGGACGCTCGTCGTCGTAGCCGAGCTCCTCGACCCCCACGAGGGTCGTGTACGGGTAGCACTCGAACGCCGCCGGCCCGGTGCGCTCCCGCATCGCCGCGGTGTCGCTGACGTAGCCGATCCCGAGGTCCGTCAGCCGGTCGAGCAGCCGTGCCCCGGCGCTCGCCGCCGAGGCCAGGTTCGTCGGGTTCGCCGCGACCTTCCACCGGCCGTAGCGTTGCCCGACCTGCCGCTCGGCCTCGCGGATGCCGCTCGGGTTCGTCACCACGAGCGAGGCGTCGACAGCGACCAGGGTCCGTCGCCCGAGGTGCGCCGCGATCCAGTCCGTCACGGCGTCGACCCCGCGGGCCCACCCGGCGTCCGTGATCGTGCCGTCGTCGGCCATCGCGACGAGACCGGTCTCGTTCGCGGGCTTCCGGTCGCTGCCGAGGCCCCACGCCAGGTCCACCCCGAGGTACGCCGTCACCGGTCCATCGTGCCCGGCGTCGCTCGGTCGACGCTCCACGCCCGTCCCCGTGCCGTTCGCCGGCCCTCCGCAGCCGCGCCTGAGCGGACAGGACACGCCGCGCGTGGTGCGCCGAGCGGGCGGAACTCGTCGGCCGACGGCGGTGAGCGTGACAGATCTGGCCCGCTCGGCGAGGAGGGCGGGGAGGGCGGGGAAAGCTCGGCGGGGAGAGCTCGGCGGGGAGGGCGGGGCGGGGGCGGGGCCGGGGGCGTCCGGAGCGCCGGCCGTGTACGGTCCGCTGCATGGCGAGCGAGGCGACGACGCTGACGGTCCCGGGTCCGGACGGCGACCGGGAGGTGCGGATCAGCAGCCCGTCCCGCGTGCTCTTCCCCGAGGTCGGCATCACGAAGCTCGACCTCGCCGAGTACCTGGTCGCCGTCGGGGAGCCCTTCGTCCGGGCCAACGGGGACCGACCGATCTCGCTGCAGCGGTTCGGGTCGGGCATCGACGGGGACTCGTTCTTCTCGAAGAACCCGCCGAAGGGTGCTCCCGAGTACGTGCGCGACGTCGTCGTCACCTACCCGAGCGGCCGGTCACACCCGCAGCTCGTGGTCGACGAGCCGGCGGTCGCGGTGTGGGCAGCGCAGATGAACACCGTCGTGTTCCACCCGTGGGCGAGCCGCGCCGCGGACTCCGACCACCCCGACCAGCTGCGCATCGACCTCGACCCGCAGCCGGGCACCGACTTCCACGACACGGTGCCGGTCGCGCACGAGCTCCGGAAGGTGCTCGACGAGGTCGGGCTCACGGCGTGGATCAAGACCAGCGGCAACCGCGGCCTGCACGTGTTCGCACCGATCCGGCCCGAGCACGAGTTCCTCGACGTCCGTCACGCGGTGATCGCGGCGGCGCGGGAGCTCGAGCGGCGGATGCCCGACCGTGTGACGACGGCGTGGTGGAAGGAGGAGCGCGGGCCGCGCGTCTTCGTCGACTTCAACCAGGCGAACCGCGACCGCACGATGGCCGGCGCCTACAGCCCGCGAGCCCTGGCACACGCGAGCGTCTCGACGCCGATCACCTGGGACGAGCTCGACAGCGTGGACCCGACGACCCTGACGGTGATCGCCGTCCCGGAACGGCTGCGGACCCTCGGCGATCCGTGGGAGTCGATGCACGCGGAGCCGGGGGACATCGCTCCGTTGCTCGGGTGGTGGGAACGGGACCTGGCGTCCGGGCTCGGCGAGCTGCCGTTCCCGCCCGACTTCCCGAAGATGCCGGGGGAGCCGCCGCGCGTGCAGCCGTCCCGGGCCAAGAAGGCCTGAAGCGCGGAACGGACCGTGCGAGACGGACCGGCCCTGACCGGGCCGGCTCAGGCCGCGGCGACGTCCTCGGCGCGGTGCTCGGGCTTCGCGACCCGGCTGGTGTGCATCGGCAGCGTGACGCTCGCCGTGTGCAGTCGCGTCAGGCGGGACCAGGTGCCTCGGTTGGCGTCGCTGATGCCGTCGATGATCATGTCCCGCTCCCGTCTCCACCGCGCCCCCGGATCCCCGTCCGGAAGTCACTAGTTAGCCTAACTACTGCGAGCATATTGACGCGCGGCGGCCGGTGCAAGCGCTAGGACAACACGTCGCGCAGGTCGTACGCAGATGGGACATCGAGCTGCTCGAACCCGCACGACCGGGCGTCGCGGTCGGGCCGCCACCGCTCGAACTGCACCGTGTGCCGGAACCGGTCGCCCTCCATCTGGTCGTACCGCACCTCGAGCACGCGTTCCGGCGCGAGCCGGACGAACGAGGTGTCGCGACCCGACGAGAACCGCGACCGTTCCCCGTCACCGGTGACGGGCCTCCCGTCCGCATCGCGGAGCACGACGGGCTCGAGCTCCTCCACCAACTGCTGCCGCCGGCGGTCGGTGAAGGCGGAGACGCCGCCGACCTGGCGGAGGTCACCGTCCGCGTCGTACAGCCCGACGAGCAGCGAGCCGACGCCGCTGCCGCTCTTGTGCACGCGGTACCCGATCGCGACGACGTCGGCGGTCCGGTGGTGCTTCACCTTGAGCATGGTGCGCTTGTTCGGCTCGTACGCCTTCGCCCGGGGCTTGGCCACGACGCCGTCCACGCCGGCGCCCTCGAACGTGGTCAGCCACTCGCGGGCGAGGTCGACGTCGAGCGTGGTGCGGGTGACGAACAGCGGGTCGGTCATGCCGTCGGCGAGTGCCTCCAGCTGTGCGCGCCGCTCGTCGAACGGCAGGTCCAGCAGCTCCGTCCCGTCGACGGCGAGGAGGTCGAACGCGACGAACTGTGCGGGGGTCTCGACGCTCAGCGTGCGGATGCGCGACTCCGCCGGGTGGATCCGCTGGGAGAGGGCCTCCCAGTCCAGGTGCTCACTCCCCGGCTCGCCGCTCCGCAGGACCACCTCGCCGTCGAGCACGACGGGGTGGTCGCGTCCGCCGAACTGCGCGCGGAAGGCCTCCACCAGCTCCGGGAAGTACCGGGTGAGCGGCTTCGCCCCGCGGCTGCCGATGGTGACGTCGTCGCCGTCGACCGTCACGATCCCCCGGAAGCCGTCCCACTTCGGCTCGTACCGCAGCCCGCCGCGGACACTGTCCGGGTCGGGCACGGTGGCGACGGCCTTGGCGAGCATCGGTGCGATCTCCATGTGGCCTGTCTACTCGCGGTCGCTCCGGCGGACGGGAGGCTCGGCTCGGCTTGGTCCGTCCGTCGCGACGCGCACGGGTCCCGACCGGGAGGCGCGGCCCACCCCGGCGCGCTGGCGTCGTCACTAGGGTGGTCGCGTGACGACCGTGCCCCCGCCGGCAGCGCCGGCACCGGAACCGATCAGCCCCGTGCAGGCCGCCGCGCTCCGCGACGGCGTCCTGCCGCCCGTCGAGCAGGTGCGCCCCGGCGTCTGGACCCTCGCGGTGCCGTTCCGCGGGGGCGTGCCGGACGCGACCCTGTCCTACGTGGTGGAGGGGACCGACGGGACCCTCGCCGTGATCGACCCCGGCTGGGCGGAGGACGACGAGCTCGCGGTGCTCCGCGCCGGTCTCGCAGCGATCGGGCGCTCGGTCGACCAGGTCGGACTCGTCGTCGTGACGCACCTGCACGCCGACCACCTCGGTGCTGCCGCTGCGCTCCGGCGTGCGAGCGGGGCCCGGATCGCGATGCACCGGCTCGAGGTCGAGGCCCTGCGGCGGGAGCGCGAGGACGCCGCCGCGAACGACGCCGACATCGCCGGGTGGGGGCTGCCCGCGGAGCTGGTCGCCGGCGTGGTCGCCGCGTGGGGGAGCGGACGACGGATCGGCCTCGGTCGCGCCGTCGAGCCCTTCGCGGACCTGCTCGTGGCGGACGGCGACGTGCTGCCGATCCCCGGTCGCGAGGTCCGGGCGCTGTGGACACCGGGGCACACCGCCGGGCACCTGTGCCTCGTCGACGAGGGCGACGGGCTGCTCTTCACCGGCGACCACGTGCTGCCGCGCATCAACTCCGGGATCGGACTCGGCGGCCGGACGACCACGAACCCGCTCGGCGACCTCCTGTCCTCCCTCGCACGGCTCGACGGGTACGGCGACCTCGAGGTCTGTCCGGGGCACGAGTACCGCTTCCGCGACGTCGTCACGCGTGCCCGGACGCTCGCCCGGCACCGAGCGGAGCGTTCGCACGTGGTCGCCGCGGCGCTCGACACCCTGACGTCCCCGACCCTGTTCGAGGTCGCCTCGCGCGTGCCGTTCAGCGGGGGGATCGACTCGATGACGGGGTTCCTGCTCGCGAGCGCGCTGACGCAGACGGCCTTCCACGCGGACCTGCTCGGCCGGGCGGACGAGATCCGGCGAGACTGAGATCGGTCCGGCTGACGCCGGTCCAGCTGCCTCCGGTCCAGCTGCCTCCGGTCCGGCTCAGACGACCGTCGCGGCGAGTCGTTCGAGCGTGGTCCGGGCGTCGGCGAAATCGGCCGACGCGTGCTCGGCGAGCGGTGCGAGGTCCGGGATCCGGTCCGCGAGAGTGGCGCTGACGGTCACCGGGTACAGCTTCATGCCGAGCGCCGTCCCGAGGATCAGGTGCAGCACGGGCGAGCCGTGGTCCCAGGTCTCGGTCGGGGAGCCGGCGTCGTAGGTGGCGCCGCGGCTGACGACCGTCACGACCGGCCGACCGGCGAGCGGCTGGACGTCGCCGGCGAGGACCCCGGGCACGTGGACCCGGTCGATCCAGGCCTTGAGGGTCGACGGCACCGTGTAGTTGTACAGCGGCGCCCCGACGACGACGGCGTCCGCGGCGAGGAGCTCGTCGATGACCTCCTGGCGGAGTGCCTCGGCCTCGGGCGCGACGGACTCCTCGGCGGTGCGGTCGGACGCTGCCCAGTGCAGTGCCGAGGTCTCGAGGTGCGGGAGCTGGTCGACGTGCAGGTCCCGGCGCACCACCGTGTACTCCGGGCCGCGGGCGCGCCAGGCGTCCGCGAACGCGGCGGTCAGGGCGCGCGAACGCGAGTGGGCGAGGTCGGCGGAGGAGTCGATGTGCAGCAGCGTGGGCATGCGGCCCACGCTACCGACGCGTGCCCCGGTGGGACGGGCAGCCGACGGCCCGTGTCCCCGTGGACGTGGAGCGGCCCCGTCGTGTCCGCGAGGGACACGGCGGGGCCGCGGGAGGAGCCTCCCGGCCGGCCACGGCGTGACGGGGCGGACGGGAGGCTGCGGGTCAGCGGTGCACGGACGCCGCCGCGCGTTCGAGGGCGTCGCGGAGCGCACGGACCGCCGGGGAGGACGACCCTGCGGCGCGGACCACGGTGAAGATCGTCCGTCGCGGACGATCGGGCAGGTCGACGAGCCGGCACGTGGTGGTCCGACCCGTCCACATCAGGTCGGGCATGAGGCTGACGGCGTTCCCGGACTCGACCAGGCGGATCTGGGTCTGCAGGTCGGCGGTCTCGTACCGCACGTCGGGCTCGAAGCCCCACCGGCGGCAGACCTGCTCGGCGAAGTGCCGCGACGCCGTGCCGCGGGGCTCCATCACCCACGGCATCGCCTCGGCGTCCTCGATGGACGACACCGGTGCCAGGGCCGTGTCGACCGGCGGTAGCGCGAGGCGCACCTCGTCCGTCGTCAGGTCCGACCGGTGCAGCCCGGACAGGTGCGGCGCGGTGTGTGCCGGGTACTGCTCGGCGATCACCATGTCGAACTCGCGGGCCCACGTCTCGTGCAGTGCCGTCTCGGGCTCGCGCTGGACCATCTCGATGCGCACGTCCGGGTGCGCGACGGCCATCTCGTGCAGCGCGTTCGGCATGAGGGCGAGGGCGGCCGACTGGAACACCGCCACGCGGACCCGTCCCTGCACCGTGGGGAGCGACGACTCCACCTGCGCCTGCGCCTGGTCGAGCACGTCGAGCACGTGCCCGGCGGCCTGCACGAGCACCTCGGCCTGCGGGGTGAGCTGCAGGCGACGGCCGACCTTGCGGAGCAGGGGCACGCCGGCCTCACGCTCGAGCACGGCGAGCTGTTGCGACACCGCGGACGGGGTGAAGTTGAGGGCCTCCGCGACGGCTGCGACGGTGCCCCGGATCGAGAGCTCCCGGAGGAGGACGAGACGACGGACATCGAGCATGCAGAAACAGTAGCTGTCCTGCACGGTACGCATCAGCAGGAGTTGCTTCCGCTTACGCTTCTCGAACTCCACACTGAACCCATGACCGACCTCCAGGCACGCGACGCCGAAGCCGCACCGACCCCGCACGACGACCTGGCGGACCAGTCCGTCGCCCTCGTCCGCCAGTGGTTGGCCGAGGCCGAGACCTACCCGGTCGACGGCTCGGCGAAGCAGCTCGCAGGCGTCCTCGCCGACCCGGCCGGGCTCGACTTCGCGGTCGGGTTCGTCGACGGCGTCGTCCGGCCCGAGGACCTCGGGGTGGCCGCCCGGAAGCTCCGGCAGATCGCGCCCGGTGCGCCGGGGTTCCTGCCCGCCGCGCTCCGCGGGCTCGTCCGGCTCGGCGGTGGCATGGCCCCGGTGCTGCCCGGTGTCGTCGTCCCGATCGCGCGGCGGGTGCTCCGCGAGATGGTCGGACACCTCATCGTCGACGCGACCGACGCCAAGCTGGGGCCGGCGATCGCGAAGATCAAGCGCGACGGCGTCCGACTGAACGTGAACCTGCTCGGCGAGGCGGTGCTCGGTGAGAAGGAGGCCTCGCGCCGGCTCCAGGGTACGCAGCGGCTCCTCGCCCGTGACGACGTCGACTACGTCTCGATCAAGGTCTCGTCGACCGTGCACCCGCACTCGCCGTGGGCGTTCGACCACGCCGTCGAGGACATCATCGCGAAGCTCCGCCCGCTCTTCCGTCGCGCCGTGCAGAGCTCGCCGCGCAAGTTCATCAACCTCGACATGGAGGAGTACAAGGACCTCGACCTGACGATCGCGGTCTTCACGAAGCTCCTCGACGAGCCGGAGTTCACCGACCTCGAAGCCGGCATCGTGCTCCAGGCGTACCTGCCGGACGCGCTCGCCGCGATGCAGCACCTGCAGGAGTGGTCGGCCGCTCGTCGTGCTCGCGGCGGTGCCGACATCAAGGTCCGCCTCGTCAAGGGCGCGAACCTGCCGATGGAGCAGGTCGAGGCCTCGGTGCACGGGTGGCCGCTCGCCACCTGGCACACGAAGCAGGACTCGGACACCAACTACAAGCGCGTGCTCGACTGGGCCCTCACGCCCGAGCGCATCGCGAACGTGCGCGTCGGCGTCGCCGGGCACAACCTGTTCGACGTCGCGCACGCCTGGCTGCTCGCCGGGGAGCGCGGCGTCCGTGACGGCATCGAGTTCGAGATGCTGCTCGGCATGGCGCAGGGGCAGGCCGAGGCGGTCCGTCGCACGGTCGGCTCGCTGCTGCTCTACACGCCGGTCGTCCACCCGGGCGAGTTCGACGTGGCGATCGCCTACCTGATCCGACGGCTCGAGGAAGGCGCGTCGCAGGAGAACTTCATGTCGGCGGTCTTCTCGCTGGCGTCGTCGCCCGCGCTCTTCGCCCGCGAGGAAGCACGGTTCCGCGACTCCCTGGCCCCGCTCTCGCAGCCCGGCGGCCTGGACGCCCCGGCGCCGCACCGCGTCGGCGACCGGTACGCGGCGGTCGAGCGGCCCCGCCCCGGTCACTTCGAGAACACGCCGGACAGCGACCCGTCGGTCGCGACGGTCCGCGAGTGGGGTGCGGCGATCACGTCGCGCGTCGCCACGTCGACGCTCGGGGAACGCGCCGTCCAGGAGGCCCGGCTCACCTCCGCCGAGCAGCTCGAGACCGTCCTGGGTCGCGTCCGCGCCGCCGGGACCGAGTGGGGCTCGTGGTCCGGTGCTGCGCGCGGCGCGGTGCTCCACGCCGTCGGTGACGCGCTGGAGGCGAACCGCGCCGCCCTCGTCGAGGTCATGGCGGCCGAGGCCGGCAAGACGATCGACCAGGCCGACGTCGAGGTGTCCGAGGCGATCGACTTCGCGCACTTCTACGGCGAGCTCGCCGCGCAGCTCGACGACGTCGACGGCGCGTCCTTCTCGCCGGCCGCGCTGACGCTGGTCACGCCGCCGTGGAACTTCCCCGTCGCGATCCCGGCCGGCTCGACCCTGGCGGCCCTCGCTGCCGGGTCGGCCGTCGTGCTGAAGCCCGCGCCGCCGGCCGAGCGCTGCGGTGCCGTGCTGGCGACGGTCATCGAGACCGCGCTCGACGCCCACGGCGTCCCGGCCGACGTGCTCGCCTTCGTCCAGGTGGCCGAGGACGACCTCGGCAAGCAGCTCGTCGCTGCTCCCCAGGTCGACCGGGTGATCCTCACCGGCGCGTACGAGACGGCCGAGTTGTTCCGGTCGTTCCGTCCGGACCTGCCGCTGCTCGCGGAGACGTCGGGCAAGAACGCGATCATCGTCACCCCGTCCGCCGACCTCGACCTCGCGGTCAAGGACGTCGTCGCCTCCGCCTTCGGGCACGCCGGGCAGAAGTGCTCCGCCGCCTCGCTCGTGGTGCTCGTCGGGTCCGTCGCGTCGTCGCGCCGCTTCCGCTCGCAGCTCCTCGACGCCGTGTCCTCGCTCACCGTCGGGTACCCGACCGACCCGACGACGCAGATGGGGCCGATCATCGAGCCCGCCGCCGGCAAGCTGCTCGAGGGTCTGACGAGGCTCGGCTCGGGGGAGTCGTGGGCGGTCGCACCGAAGCGCCTCGACGACACCGGCAAGCTGTGGAGCCCCGGTGTCCGCGACGGCGTCCGGCGTGGTTCGGCGTTCCACCGCACCGAGTACTTCGGCCCGATCCTCGGCATCATGACCGCGAAGACCCTCGACGAGGCGATCGACATCGTGAACGAGGTCGACTACGGCCTGACCTCGGGACTGCACTCGCTCGACGCGTCCGAGATCGGCACGTGGCTCGACCGGATCGAGGCGGGCAACCTCTACGTGAACCGCGGGATCACCGGTGCCATCGTGCGGCGGCAGCCCTTCGGCGGGTGGAAGAAGTCCGCCGTCGGAGCCGGCACCAAGGCGGGCGGGCTGAACTACCTGCTCGGGCTCGGTTCGTGGTCGCCGGTACCGGCGTCGGCCGGTGGGGCGACGTCCGCCCCCGTGCGCTCGTTCCTCAGCGCAGCCGGGGTCACGTCGGAGTCGCTCGAGCGGGCCGCCGCGTCCGACGAGCAGGCCTGGTCGTCGCTCTTCGGTGCAGCGGTCGACGTCTCGGCGCTCTCGGCCGAGCGGAACATCGCGCGGTACCTGCCGTACCCCGGAGTCCACGTCCGCCTGGCGTCGGCGGAGGAGCCCGCGGTCGCCGACCTCGTGCGTGTCGTGGCCGCGGCGGTCCGCGCCGGGACGACGATCGACGTCTCGTCGGTGGCCGCGCTGCCGTCGGTCGTCGCATCGGCCGTCCGCGCCCTCCCGAACGTCCGGTCCGTCGCCGAGGGGCAGTCAGACGAGGCCTTCGCGAAGCGCATCGAGCGTGGCGAGTCCACCCGCGTGCGGCTCGTCGGCGGCGACACCGCGGCGCTGACGACCGCGATCGGTGGCCGTCCGGACGTCGCCGTGTACGGGGAGCCCGTGACCGAGGCCGGGCGGATCGAACTGCTCCCGTTCCTCCGCGAGCAGGCGGTGTCGATCACGGCGCACCGCTTCGGCACGCCGAACCACCTCACCGACGCGCTGATCTGACCGGCGTCGGGCGGCTCGACCGGGCCGCCCGACGCGCGGGCGGCCGGAGTCGAACCACGGAAGCGACATCGAACCAGCACCGCGCGCTGGTTCGATGTCGCATTCGTGGTTCGATGCGCGAGGCGGTCCGTGCGCCTTCCGGACCGTCGGACGCGCGGGGGACGGCGCGCCGTACCGTCCGGCAGCCGCGCTGCGTACCGTCGAACGCATGTGCGAGTCCGTCCAGTGCCCGGTGTGCGGCAAGACCTCGTGGACCGGCTGCGGCGACCACGTGCGCGACGTCTTCCGAGGCGTCCGACGTCGAGATCGCTGCACGGGCCACGGGCTCCCTCGGCACGTCCTCGACGCCGCGGGCTTCCGGTGAGGACGGCCGACGGCGGCATCGTCGATCCGCAGGGGTTCGCGCACGTCCGGTTGACCGTGACGGACATCCGACGAAGCAAGGCGTTCTACGCACAGCTGTTCGGCACGGCCCCCGGGAGCGACTTCAGCGACGAGATCGACGACCCCACGATCCACGACGACCCCTGGCGGACGTACGGCGGGTGCTCCTTCACGTTCCACGGGCAGACGCTCGGGCTCCGACCGGTCGCTCCCGCGGGGGACCGCTTCGACCCCGACCGGGTGGGCCTCGACCACCTCAGCCTCCGGGTCCGGTCCGTGGACGACCTCCACCGCGCCGTCGAACGACTCGACGCGGCGGGCATCGTGCACGGGGCGGTGACGGACCTCGAACCGTTCGGACTCGTCGTCCTGTCGCTGCAGGACCCGGACGACATCAACCTCGAGCTCGCGGCGCCGCGACCGTCGGACGCCTGACCGACCGGGTGCGCCGGGCTGGCCGGTAGCCGCACGCTGCCCGGTGTCGCTCAGCCCTCCGGCGTTGGCTCGGGTGCATGAGCGAACAGATCGTCAAGCCCCTCGGCCTCGCCCACGTGCGGGTCACCGTCACCGACATCCACCGCAGCAAGGCCTTCTACGAGCAGCTGCTCGGTACGGCACCGGCGATGGACTTCAGCGAGCACGCCGACGAGCCCGGCATCGCCGAGGACCGTGAGCGGCTCTACGGCGGCGCGATCTTCCCGGTCGGCGACCAGCTCTTCGGGCTGCGTCCGGTCGCGCCGAGCGGACAGCGCTTCGACCCGGACACCGTCGGCCTCGACCACGTGAGCTTCGTCGTGGGTTCCGTCGACGAACTGCACGCTGCTGCCGAACGCCTCGACGCCGCCGGCATCGAGCACGGAGAGGTCACCGACCTCGGGGACGCCGGCATGGTCATCCTCTCGGTGCAGGACCCGGACGACATCAACCTGGAGCTCGCCGCGCAGAAGTGACCGGACGGCGACGGGCCCCGGCCGTCACGGGCGGAGGATGTACGCGAACGTCGTCCTCGCCCGGACGGGATCGGGGTCGTCGCCGGAGATCAGGTCCGCGTAGGTGAACGACTCCGACACGCGGACCAGCAGCCGTGCGAGCTCCTCCGCGGACAGCGGCGCCGGGTCGAACGCCCCGGCCTCCTGTTCCGTCGCGATGACGGAGGTCACGACGGCGACGAACCGGCGCTGCACGTCGCTGTCGGTCGTCGTGAGCAGGCGCAGGGCGCGGCTCGGTTCGCGGGTCAGGAAGGCGCGGAAGTACGGCGCGCGGATGAGGTCCGCCGTGAAGTGGTCGAGCACGTCGACGATCCGCGCCGCGCCGGACGGGGCCGCCGCCCGCCCCGCGGCGTCCAACGTCGGCACGGCGAGCGACCACAGGATCTCCGAGAGCAACTGGTCGCGGTTGCCGACCCACCGGAACAGCGAGGTGCGGTCGACACCGAGCGACGACGCGAGCGAGCCCATGTCGATGCGCGCTCCGTCGATGAACGCACGTCGCGCCGACCGGAACGCGCGCTGGGAGTCGCCGTGGGCCTCCAGTCTGGCCGCGAGCGCGCTCGGGACGAGCGTCGACCCGAGCGTGCCGAGTGGTTCGTTCCTCACCGTTCCCCCTGAGTGCCGATGCCGGTCTTGCAACGTTTTCGAGAATGATGCATCGTTGGTGTCATGTCAACGTCGATCACCGACACGCCTCTGCTCGAGTCCGACTTCTACCGGTTCCAGGAGGGGCTCACGGCCCGTGAGCGGGAGTCGCTCGGGCAGCTGCGTGCGTACCTCGAGGCCGAGGTCCGTCCGATCGCCGACCAGTACTGGGCCCGTGCGGAGTTCCCGGTGCAGACCATCGCGCCGCTCGCCGAGCTCGGCATGTACGGCCCGGGCATCCCGCTCGTGCGGCACTTCGAGAACTCGGCCGTGTACCGCGGTTGGGCGGCGCTCGAACTCGGTCGCATCGACGCCGGCGTCTCCACGTTCATCGGGGTGCAGTCCGGCCTCGCGATGAACTCGATCGCCGTCGGCGGCAGCGACGAGCAGCAGCAGGAGTGGCTGCCGCGGATGGCTCGCGGCGAGGTCGTCGGCGCGTTCGGGCTCACCGAGCCGCTGTCGGGCAGTGACTCGGCGCGCGGGCTCCGCACCACGGCGCGGCGCGAGGGCGACACCTGGGTGCTGGACGGCGAGAAGCGGTGGATCGGCAACGCGACCTTCGCGGACGTCGTCGTGATCTGGGCGAAGGACGTCGCCGACCAGCAGGTCAAGGGCTTCCTCGTCACCACGGACACACCGGGCTTCACCGCCACCAAGATCGAGGACAAGATCGCGCTGCGCACCGTGCAGAACGCCGACATCGTGCTCGACGGCGTCCGGGTGCCCGAGTCGCGCCGACTCCAGCGCGCGGACTCGTTCCGCACCACGGCGGCGGTGCTCCGGCTCACCCGTACGGAGGTCGCCTGGCAGGCCGTCGGCATCGCGATCGGTGCCTACGAGGCAGCGCTCGCCTACGCCCGCGAGCGCGTGCAGTTCGGCAAGCCGATCGCCGCGCACCAGATGGTGCAGGACCTGCTCGTGCGGTCCCTGATGAACATCACCGCGTCGATCGCGCTGTGCACGCAGGCCTCGGCGATGCAGGACCAGGGGATCGGCGGCGATGAGCACTCCGCGATGGCGAAGGCGTTCGCGACGGCGAAGATGCGCGAGACCGTCGGCTGGTGCCGCGAGGTCCAGGGCGGCAACGGCATCGTGCTCGACAAGGGCGTCGCGCGGTTCTTCTCCGACGCCGAGGCGATCTACTCGTACGAGGGGACGCGCGAGGTGAACACGCTCATCGTGGGCCGGGCGATCACGGGCGAGGCCGCGTTCGTCTGACGGCTGCCGCCCGTCCTCGCGACGTTGCACGCGTCGATCGACGCGTGCAACGTCGGAGCATGCGACCGCACCTGGTGCGTGTGCATCGTGCGACACCGCACCCGTCGATCGACGCGTGTGGTGTCGGGAACGGCGCGCTCGAGACCTGACGGGCACCGCGCCGGCGACCGCCGACGGCTACGCCCAGAACGCCGCGATCGCCTCCGCCGCCGCCTCGCCCTGCCGACGACCCTCGGTCGCCGAGGGCGCCTGCGTCGACAGCGACAACGAGTTGTCCCCGAACGCGTGCTGCGCCCCGCTGTCCGCCACGATCGTCTCGACCGAGCTGCCGCCGGCCCGCAGGGACTCCACCGCCAGGTCGAGCCACGGCCCGAGCGGCGACGGTCCCTCCGGCCCGCACGCGACGACGAGCACGCGCTCGTACCCGGCGGCGACGTCCGCGTTGGTGGCCGAGCGGAGGCCACCGTCGTAGTGCGGGACGCCGTCGATGTGCACGGGAGACCACACGAACGGCACGGAGCAGCTCGCGGCCACGGCGCGGGGGAGCGGCACGCCCGACTCCGCGGTCAGCACCCGGAACGCCCCGTCGAGGGCGTCGATCGTCGTCAGCGCGAGCCGCTCCGCCGGCCAGTCGGTCGACGGCAGGGTCTCGGTGAAGGTCGCGGTGCGCTCGTCGTCGGACTGCCCGGTGACGACCTGCTGCGCCACGGCGCCGAGCCGCGCGCGGGCGTCCTGCTCCGAGGTCGCGCCCGCGAGCACCTGCAGCAGGCGGTCCTGGAAGTCCTCGCCGGCGATCCGCTCCGGCTCGACGTAGGTGCTCGGTAGCGGCGCGTGCTGCTGCTCGTACGCCTGGCCCACGGCGCCGGCGCGGACGAACGACCCGACGACGCTGCCGGCGCTCGTCCCGACGACGAGGTCCGCTGCATCGAGGTCGACCCCGGCGTCCTGCAGGGCGGAGAGGACCCCGACCTCCCACGCGATGCCGGCGACGCCGCCACCCCCAAGGACGAGTGCTCTGGTTCCGGGCGCGGGCGTCGAGACGTCGGTCATGGGTCCTGTGTACCAGGTGGGCGCGGGACGGCCGGGAGGCGCGGGGCGGATCCGCCCCGCGCCTCCCGGCCGTCACCGGGTCGCCTCGGTGACGCGGCGTCCGGACGCGGGTCGCGCCTCCCGTCCGTCACCCGGTCGCGTCGGTGACCGGTCCTACTCGGACGCGACGTCGATCAGGACCTTGCCGACCGCGTCGCCCTCGACGGCGTCGTGCGCGGCCGCGGTGTCCTCGAGCGCGAAGCGCGTCAGGGGGAGGCCGGCGTCCTCGCCGACGGGCAGGACGTCGGCGCGCAGCGCGGCGGTGACGTCCTCGGCGGCGGCAGCCAGGGCTCGGTCGCCGATCGTGTACAGCAGCAGGAACTGGTAGCGCGCGTTGACCGACATGTTCGGACGGATCGGCAGCGTCGCGTCGTCGCCACCGTTGTTCGCGTAGATCGACACGACGCCGTGGTTCGCCAGGACGTCGGCGACGAGCTGGGCGTTCTGCGGGATCGAGACCTCCACGACGATGTCGACGCCGTCCGGGGCGATCTCGTGGATGCGCGCGGCGGCGTCCTCGTCGCGGTAGTTCACGGTGTGGTGCGCGCCGGCGGCGGTCGCCAGGGCAGCCTTCTCGTCGGAGCTGATCGTGCTGATCACGGTCGCGCCGGCCCACCGGGCGAGCTGGATCGCGGCGTGCCCCACCGCCCCGGCGCCACCGGCGACCAGGACCGTGCGGCCCTCGAGCGCACCGGGGGTCAGGCGGTCCGGACCGTCCTCGTGGGTGGTGAGTGCGCGGTGGGCGGTCATCGCCGGGACACCGAGCGAGGCACCGACGTCGAAGCTCGTGCCCTCGGGCAGCACGACCGCGCGCTCTGCCGGGACGACGGTGTACTCCTGCGCGGTGCCGGTGGGACGGCTGGCGGCTGCCATGTACAGCCACACGCGGTCGCCCTCGTGCAGGGTCTCGACGCCCTCGCCGACGGCGTCGACCACGCCGGCGCCGTCCTGGTTCGGGGTGATCTCGGGGAAGGGCAGGCCGTCGCCGTAGGTGCCGCCGGCGCGGGCCTTCCAGTCGGTGGGGTTCACACCGGAGACGACCACGCGGACGCGGACCTCGCCGGGGCCGGGCTGGGGGACCTCCCGCTCGACCAAGTCGAGGACGCTGCTGTCACCGGGCTTCGTGTAGACGATCGATCGCATGTGTCCAGGCAACCACCGCCGGTTCCCGGGTCTTCCTGCGGACGGTCAGCGGCGGTCGGCCGCGCGTGTCCGCGGCGCCGCGTGACGCCGCACCGGTGCCGTGCGGGTTCCGGTGCTGCGCGGTACAGCGCCACACGGCGACGCGCTCAGCGCGCGTCGTACACGTCGCGCGAGTCCTGCACGTCCGCCATGTGCGACGTCGCCCAGTCCTCGAGCGGCGCCAGCACCGCGCGTAGCGAGCGACCCCGCTCGGTGAGCTCGTACTCGACCCGCGGCGGGATCTCGGGGAAGACCGTGCGTGTCACCAGTCCGTCCCGCTCGAGCGCGCGCAGCGTCTGCGTGAGCATCTTCTGCGACACCCCCTGCACCCGGTTCGCGACGGCGGAGTAGCGCTGCGGTCCGTCGACGAGCGACCCGATCACCAGCACGCTCCACCGGTCGCCGATGCGGTCGAGCAGCTGCCGCGAGGGGCAGTCCGCCGCGTAGGGGCTGTACTCGAGTGCTGACATCCCGACCTCCGTTACGCACTGTGAGGTGCCTACTTCCCAGAAGAGAGTAACGCGAGTACCGTCGGTCGCACCAGTCACGGAAGGACACTCATGACCAACATCGTCGTCTTCGGCGGCACCGGGTACGCCGGCTCCGCCATCGTCCGCGAGGCCCTGTCCCGCGGTCTCGCCGTCACCGCCGTCGCTCGCGACACCTCCAAGCTCGACGCCGCCGAGGGGCTCACCCTCGCGCAGGGCGATGCCTTCGACCCGTCGTTCGTGGCGGACGTCACGAAGGACGCCGACGTCGTCGTGGTCTCGCTGCACGCGGTCCAGGCGGACGGCAGTGAGTTGAAGGACAAGTTCCAGCACTTCGTCGACGCAGCGGCTGCTGCCGGCGCCCGGCTCGGCATCGTCGGTGGTGCGGGTTCGCTGCTCGTCGCCGAGGGCGGTCCGGCGCTCTACGAGACCGCCGAGTTCCCCGACGCCTTCAAGGGCGAGGCGAAGAGCCACGGTGAGATCCTCGACCGCCTGCGCTCTGGTGGGTACACCGGCGACGTCGACTGGTTCTACGTGAGCCCGGCCGCGGCCTTCGGCGGGTACAACCCCGGCGAGCGTCGGGGCACCTACCGCACCACGGACGACCTGCTCCTCACCGACGCCGAGGGCAACTCGGACATCTCCGGTGCGGACTACGCGATCGCGATCGTCGACGAGATCGAGCACCCGGCGCACCACCGCGCGCGGTTCGGCGTCGCGTACTGACGCGAGCGGCCGGCGCGACCCGCTGACGGGCGGGAGGCACGGTGCGGGGTCGCACCGTGCCTCCCGTCCGTCGCGTGGTGCGGCGTGCTGCTGCACAACGGAACGCACGTCGCGCCGTGTGTTTCCGTGGCGCGACGTGCTTTCGGTTGTGCCGCGCCCCTGCGCGTGTTCCGTTGCCGGACGGGAGGCGCGGTGCGGGGTCGGCCCGTGCCTCCCGTCCGCTACGTGGTGCGGCGTGCTCCTGCACAAGGGAAAGCACGTCGTGCCACGTGTTTCCGCGGCGCGACGTGCTTTCGGTTGTGCCGCGCCCCCGCGCGTGTTCCGTCGCCGGACGGGAGGCGCGGCGCGGGGTGGCACCGTGCCTCCCGTCCGTCGCGTGGTGCGGCGTGCTTCCGCACAAGGGAAAGCACGTCGTGCCACGTGTTCCCGTGGCGCGACGTGCTTTCGGTTGTGCCGCGCCCCTGCGCGTGTTCCGTTGCCGGACGGGAGGCGCGGTGCGGGGTCGGCCCGTGCCTCCCGTCCCTCGCGTGGTGCGGTGCGCTCCCGCACAACGGAAAGCACGTCGTGCCACGTGTTCCCGTGGCGCGACGTGCTTTCGGTTGTGCTCCAGCGCCGCGCGCCCCGCAGCCGCGCGCCCCGCAGCCGCGCGCCCCGCAGCCGCGCGCCCCGCGCGCCGCGGGCCGCGTGCGCTACCGCGCGCTACCGCGCCTCGATCGCGGGCAGCGGCACGTGGTGCCGCATCCGCACCGCCAGGTGCAGCCCGCCCCGCCGTGCGAGCACGACGCCGGCGACGACCGCCGCCACCGCGGGGACGCCCCCGGCGACCACCATGCCGACGTGCGCGCCGAAGTGGTCGACGACCTGCCCCATGACCGGCCCGCCCACGGCCTGGCCGCCGAGCAGCACGAGCACGTAGAGCGACATCACCCGGCCTCGGATCGCGACGTTCGACGACAGCTGCACGAGCGAGTTCGACGCCGTCATGAACAGCAGTTGTGACATCCCGACCGCGACGAGCGCCACGGTGAACGGCGCGATCACCGGGATCGAGCCGCTCACGACGAGCAGCACGCCCGTCCAGAACACCCCGCCGACGATCGTCCGCAGCCGCACGGTCGCGCGCCTGGTCGAGAGCAGCGCCCCGGCCAGGGCTCCGACCGCGACCGCGGAGTTGAACACCCCGTAGCCGCCCGCGCCCACGTCGTAGACCTCGGACGCGAAGGCCGAGAGCAGCACCGGCATCGTCAGGGCGAACACCGAGAAGAACGCCATGAGCACGACCGGCACCAGGATCGTCGGCTTCCGGACGGCGTAGCGCAGGCCCTCGACGAGCTGTCCCTTGGCGCGCGGCATCGGCGGGGTCCGGTGGAGCTCCGAGGTCCGGAGGAACCCGAGCGTCACGACCACGGCGACGCACGCGATCGCGTTCACCCCGAACGACCACCCCGCCCCGACGGCGACGAGCAGCGCTCCGGACAGCGCGGGCCCGATCATCCCGCCGAGCTGGAACACGCTCGAGTTGACGCTGATCGCGTTCCGCAGGTGCTGGTGCCCGACGATCTCGGTGACGAAGACCTGCCGCGCGGGGTTGTCGATGACGGTGACCATCCCGACCAGGAACGCGATGACCCAGATGTGCCACGCCTCGACCACGCCGGTGAGGGTCAGGACGGCGAGCAGTGCGGAGAGCACCGCGAAGGCGCCCTGGGTGAGCATCATGAGCGCGCGCTTCGAGAACCGGTCGACGAGCACCCCGCCCCAGAGCCCGAAGAACAGCATCGGCGCGAACTGGCACGCGACGGTGATGCCGACCTGCGCGACGGAGCCGGTGAGCTGCAGGACGAGCCAGTCCTGCGCGATCCGCTGCATCCAGCCCGCGGTCATCGCGACGAGGTTGGTCGCGGTGAACAGCCGGAAGTTGGGGACCGACAGGGCGATGAGGGTGTGCCGCCACGGTGGACGCTCGGCCTGGATCGGGAGTGGTTCGGTGGGTGGAGGGAGGGTCGTCGATGACGCACTCACGGTGGTGGGGCTCCGGATCGTCGGGGGTGGAGTCGGTACCCGTTCGAAACTACGTGGCGCCGGGCCATTCGACACCCCTATGGTGGCTATCACTCCATTGCGATGTCGAATGGCGGCGGCCCGCCCGCCGGAGGAGGTCACGTGCTCGACCCGGTGCTGCTCCGCACGTTCCTCGCCGTCGCAGAGACCGGCAGCTTCACGCTCGCCGGGCAGCGCCTCGGCATCAGCCAGCCGACCGTCTCGCAGCACGTGCGTCGGCTCGAGACCGCGGTGGCGAGGACCCTCGTGGCCCGGGACACCCGCGGGGTGGCGCTCACCGACAACGGCGACGCGATGGCCGGGTTCGCCCGCTCGATCCTCGCCGCGCACGCGACCGCCGACGCCTACTTCTCCGGGGCCGCGACCCGCGGCCGGCTCCGCTTCGGTGCGGCGGACGACCTCGCGATCACGCAGCTGCCGCGCATCCTGCGGGACTTCCGCCGGCTGCACCCGCAGGTGAACCTCGAGCTGACGGTGAACCAGTCCGCGCCGCTCCTCCGCCGGGTGCACGCGGGTCAGCTCGACCTCGTGTTCATCAAGCAGACCGCGGGGGAGTCCGCCGAGGGCACCCGCGTCGCGACCGACCAGATGGTGTGGATGGCGCAGGACGGCATCGCGCTCGAAGCCGACGAGCCCGTCCCGCTGATCGCGTACCAGGCGCCGAGCATCAGCCGGCAGATGGCGATCGACGCCCTCGAGTCCGCCGGGCGCACCTGGCGGATCACCTGCAACACCCGTGACGTGAACGGCGTGCTCGCGGCGGTCCGGGCGGGCATCGGGGTCGCGGTGTTCCCGCACTCGCTGATCCCGGCCGACCTCGTGAAGGTGTCGCAGCGGCTCTCGCTGCCCGACCTGCCCGCCGTCGACTACGTGCTCATCGCGAACCCGACCGTGCAGCGCGAGCCGATCGACGCCCTGACGAGCGCGATCCTGTCCCGCGGGGTCGTCCGCGCCGTCTGAGCGCTACGGCGCGAGGGTCGGCGTCGTCCCCGTGCCGGTGAGGTCGGGCAGCGTCACGCCGGCGGGTGCCAGCAGCGCCGCGGCGACCGCCCAGAGGAGCACGAGCGTGCCGACACCGCCGAGCACCGCCCCGAGGAGCGCCACCGGTCGCTGCCACGTCGCCGCGGGGGTCCGGAGGGCCGTCACCGACAGCGCGAGTGCGAGCACTCCGAGGACCAGTCCGGTCGCGTGCACCGTCGCCGGCGCCGTGAACCACGAGGCGGCGAGGGCGAGGGCGGCGACACCGGTCACCGCGCCGAGCACGGCTGCCGGGGTCGCCCCGATCGCGGTGCGGCTGCGGTCGCGGGACGCCCGACGGTCGGCCTGGAGGCCCTGCTCACCGTCGTCGTGCCCGCCCACCTCGGCGTCGGTGCCGGTGCGAGCCGCGGCCGGTCCCGACCGGCGACCCCGCCGGTAGGGCGCGGACACACCGCCGGCGACCGGGGCACCGGCTGCCGACGGCCCGGCCGCCGCCGTGGGTGCGGCAGCCGCTGCCGTGGGCACGGCGGCCGCCGGCGTCGACGCGGCGGCGGGTCCGCCCGGGAAGACCGACGGTGCCTGGACGGTGGGCGCGGCGGGCGCTGCGATGACGGCGTCGAAGCCGGACGGCGCGGGGTCGACGACGGTCGGCCGCGGTGCCTGCTGCCGGGCGAAGCGCGCCGGCGTGCGGTACCCGATCGGTCCGGAGGGCTCGGGTTCCGCGCCCTCGACCAGGACGTGCTCGAGTCCGGGGACCGAGAAGCGGGGCTGTCCGACGACGGGGGCGGCGGGAGCGGGGGGCTGCACCGGTGCCGGGGCGAGGGCGCTGTGCGTCGGGTCGACCGGCGGAGTGAGGGGGCCGCCCGACTCGGCGGCGTCGACGGGGGACACCGGCAGCGGTGCGGTGTCGAACGGCGGCACCTGCACCGCGGGCGAGGTCGGGGCCGGCGGGAGCAGGTGCTCCTGCGGCGGGTAGTCGGGCACGACGACGTCGACGGCGGGCAGCACGTCGGTCGGGTCCTGCGGCAGCGTCGGACCCGCCGCACCCGGCGTCCCGGGGGCGACCACGGGGACGGCCGCGACCGCGTCGAGGACGGGTGCCTGCGGAGCGGGGGCGAGTGGTGCCTCCCGGCCGACGGCGGTGTCCTCGGGGGGTGCGACGACCCACGCAGGGACCGCTCGACGCGGCCGGTCTCGGTCCGGCATGCGGTGCGACGCCACTCGTGCTCCCTCGCTCTTCTGATCCATCGTCATTTCTATCCGCGTGCATGGACCGCTGCGCAGCCCCAGTTCCGGGGTCGCGCAGTCCACTTCGCGCAGGACACCTCGCGGCCGGGGCTCGCGAGACGCAACGAAGGCGGCTCCGCGCCGAGCTGTACCGCTGCGGGGAACCGCCTTCGTGGCGTGTTGCGGAGGTGGGGGCTACATGTCGCGGTAGCGCTCCGCCTCGGCGAGCTTCGCCCGGAGCTCGTCGGCGGTGTACCGCGTGACGTACCCGGGGGTGTCGCGCTGGATGCGCCAGCCCTCGGCGAGGGGGCCCGCGTCGACCACGTCGAACCCGAACTCGTCGATCAGGTCGGAGACGACCCGCTTGGCGTCGGCGTCGTCGCCCGCGACCACCAGGGCGCGGCGGTCGGGGGTGCCGGCGGGGGTGGCCTCGTCGGTCAGCGCCGTGGCGGCGATGTGGTTGAACGCCTTGACGACCCGGGCACCGCGCAGGTGGTCCTGCAGGAGCTCGGCGGTGGTCGTCGTCTCCTCGTCGAGGGACGTGATGTGGCCGTCACGTTGCGGGTAGTAGTTGTTGGTGTCGATGACGACCTTGCCGACCAGGGGCTCGACCGGGATCGTCTCGATCGCCGCGAGCGGGGTGGTCACGACGACGATGTCGCCCGCTGCTGCCGCGTCGTCGCGGGTGGCCGCGCGGGCGTGCTCGCCGAGCTCCGAGACCAGGTCCTGCAGGGTCTCGGGGCCGCGCGAGTTGGCGATCACGACCTCGTGGCCGTGCTGCACGGCGAGGCGCGCGAGCTGGGATCCGATGTTGCCTGCTCCGATGATGCCGATCGTTGTCATGCGGTCGTGCAACGCGGCGCCGAGCAGTGCATTCCCACCGGCGGTCGCCCCGGGCCGTCGTCGCCGTGCGGCCGCTGCCCGTCGGGTGCATGATGGCGCCATGGCCCACGAGTTCCGCGACGAAGCCGACCGCGACCGCTACGCGATGTACGTCGACGGCGAGCTCGTGAGCGTGCTCGACTACCGGGCCGCGGAGGACGCCGTGTCGTTCCCGCACACGTACACGGTCCCGAGCCACCGCGGGCACGGCTACGCGGCGGAGCTCGTCGCGCACGCCGTCGCCGACGTCGAGGCGAGGACCACGAAGCGCATCGTGCCGATGTGCTGGTTCGTCGGCAAGTGGTTCGACGAACACCCCGAGAAGGCCGACCTGCTCAGCCGCGGCACCGCGGACTGACCCACCCCACGCTCCGGCCGCAGCGTCGCGGCCGCACTCGAGCACCCGGAGGCACCGTGCCCACGATCACCCCGTTCCTCTGGTTCGACGACCAGGCCGAACAGGCCGCCACGACCTACACGTCGCTCTTCCCGGACAGTCGGGTCGACACCGTCGCCCGGACGCCGGACGGCACCGCCCTCGTCGTCGAGTTCACGCTCCTCGGACAGCCCTACCGGGCGATGAACGGTGGCCCGGGGCACCCGCACACCGACGCCGTGTCCTTCCAGGTCGACGTCGACACGCAGGACGAGCTCGACCGGGTGTGGGACGCGCTCCTCGCCGACGGCGGCCGACCGCTCGCGTGCGGGTGGCTGCACGACCGCTGGGGCCTGACGTGGCAGGTGACCCCGTCGATGATGGGCGACCTGATGACCGGCGGCGGTGACCCCGAGGCCAACGCCCGGGTGTTCAAGGCGATGCAGGACATGGTCAAGCTCGACATCCCCGCGCTGCAGGCCGCAGCCGCCGGTCACTGAGGGGGAGCAGCCCGTGACCGCCGGTAGGGTGGCGGCACCCACCAGCGCCGAGCACCCGGCGCACGCAGTGACAGGCTGGAGAACGCGATGAGCAGCCCGAGCTCGGCGGTCCGTGACGGCGGACGCCCCGACGACGAGGTCCGCAACGGCGACATCGGACGCGCCTACACCGAACTCGCCCGCATCACGCGACGTGCGAGCATCCGGGCGCGCGGCGACGACCTCGTGCTCAGCGTCGTCGACCAGTCCCTCGTCGACTTCGTCGTGCAGCACCCCGGGTGCATGGCGATCGACATCGCCCGGTACCTGCGGCTCAACCGCTCGACGATCTCGCGGCAGCTGTCCGGCCTGCTCGCGGCGGGGCTCGTGCGGACCACCGACGGCGGCTCCGGCAACGCGAAGCCCCTCGAGGCGACCGACGCCGGTCGTGCCGCCCTCGACCGCTCGGTGCGCCTGCACCGCGACGCGCTCGAGGAACGGCTCGCCGACTGGTCGGACGACGACATCGCGCTCCTCGCCGGGCTGCTCGAACGACTCGGCGCCGCCGACGAGGCCGGTCTGCCGATGCCCGCCCGCGCGACGCCGGACGGCCACGCCGGTACGGACGGTCCCGACGCCCCGTGACCACCTCGTTCGTCCTGCTCTCCGACACCCACCTGCCGAAGCGCGCGAAGGACCTGCCGGCTGGGCTCTGGGCGGACGTCGACGCGGCGGACCTCGTCGTGCACGCGGGGGACTGGGTCGACCTCGCCACCCTCGACGCCGTGCAGGGTCGGTCCCGTCGGTTCGAGGGCGTCCGCGGCAACAACGACGGCCCCGAGTTCGACGACCGGCTGCCGCTGGTGGCCCGCTTCACGGTGGAGGACCTCCGCTTCGCCCTGGTGCACGAGACCGGTGCGGCGACGGGTCGCGAGCGCCGGGCGGACGCCGCGTACCCGGACACCGACGTGCTCGTGTTCGGGCACTCGCACATCCCGTGGGACTCGGTCGCGCCGTCGGGGATGCGCCTGCTCAACCCCGGGTCGCCGACGGACCGCCGCAGGCAGCCCGACTTCACGTGGATGCGGGGCACGGTGGACGGGCGTGCGCTGACGGTCGAGACGGTCCGGCTGCCGCCGGCGGCGCGCTGACGCGACCGCACGACCACCGGACGGGCGAGTCGTCAGACGGGGGATGCACCGACCGGGAGGCACGGCTCGGGTCCGCCACGAGCCTCCCGTCCGTCCCGTGCCGCGTGCGACGGCCGTGGTCCGGTCAGTCGCGCTGCGCCGGCGGGTCCGCCGGGGCCGACGGGTCCTCCAGGATCGCCGGTTCCGGCGGGTCCGCCGCGTCCGCGGGGTCAACCCGAGCCGACGGGTCCACCTGTTCCGTCGGCATCCGGAAGAACGCGAGCTCCCACTCGGTCGACCGTCGGTGCGCCCGCGCCATCCGCCCCCGCTCGGACGGGTCCGCGGCGGCCCCGAGCCCCTCGACGCGCGCGGTCGCCTCGGCGCTCGCCGCAGCGAACGCCGGGTCGCCGTACGCGCCGAGCCAGTCCGCGAAGGGGTGTCCCTCCGGGGCGCGGCCGAGCTGCGTGCCGACCCAGGCGTAGACCCGGAAGCACGGCAGCACGGCGGCGGCGAGCACCGCGACCGACCCGCTGTCGGCCGCGGCCTGCAGGTGGGCGAGGTACCCGGCGCACGTCGGGTGGACCGGGTCGTCGGCGTGCGTGCCCGCCAGGCGGCGGTGGTGCAGGTCGCGTGCCTCGTCAGCACAGCCCGCGGCGGCCGAGGCCCAGAACGCCGCGGGCTCGCCGTCCGTGGTGGCGGCCAGCCGTCGCAGGTGCTGCTCGTAGGCCCGCAGGTAGTGGACGTCCTGCGCGAGGTACCGGGCGAACACGTCCCCGTCGAGCGTGCCGTCACGCAGGCCCTCGAGGAAGGAGCACGAGAGCGTCCGGTCGAGGGTCTCGGCGACGTCCGCCCACCACCGGTCCGTCCAGGTCGTCGCGGGGAGCGCGGCACGGGTGAGCGCACCGTGGTCGACCGGTCCGTTGCCCGTCCCCACCCGGAGCGCGTCGGCGCCACGGAGTGCGGCGGTGAGCCACGTCTTCGCCCCGCCGACCGCGAGCTCCCAGTCGCCGTCCCGTGCGGCGAGCGTCGCGATCGCGCTCGACAGGGAGCACCCCGTGCCGTGCGTGTTGGTCGTCGCGATGCGCGGGCCCCGGAAGGTGCGGGCGGAGCCGTCGGGCCGGACGAGCACGTCGTCGGCGGTCGGCCCCGTGTCGTGCCCGCCCTTCGCGAGCACCAGGACGTCCCACCGACGGGCCACGAGCCGTGCGGCTTCGAGGGGCGTCGGTGCGGTGCCCCCGGCGAGCGCGACGAGGTCGGTCAGCTCCGCGCGGTTCGGGGTCACGAGGTCGGCGAGCGCGAGCAGGTCGCCCATCGCGGCGGTCGCCTGCCGGTCGAGCAGCCGGTCGCCGCTCGTGGCCACCATCACCGGGTCCACGACGACCACGGGCGGGCGGTGGTCGCGGAGCCAGTCCGTGACCGTACGGACGACGTCGACGGTGCCGAGCATCCCGACCTTGACGGCGTCGACCACCACGTCGTCCGACACGGCGTCGAGCTGCTCGCGGAGGAACCCGACGTCGGGCACGTGCACCGACCGCACGCCGTGGGTGTTCTGCGCGACCAGGGCCGTCACGACGCCCATGCCGTAGCCGTCGTGCGCCGTGATCGCCTTGAGGTCCGCGTGGAGTCCGGCGCCGCCCGTCGGGTCGGTGCCCGCGATGCTGAGGACCCGCGGCACGTGCGGCCGCCCCGGCACCGGCACCGGCGGCACCGGCGGCGACGTCGAGCCCACGGCGGGCTCGGCGGCGGTCACGACCCGCTCCAGGCGCGGAGGTACGCCGCCGCTGCCGCGTGCGGGTCGGCGGCGGCGCAGATCCCGGACACCACCGCGACACCGGCGACACCGGCCGCACGCAGCGGCGCGACGTCGTCCAGGGTCACGCCGCCGATCGCGACGCACGGGACCCCGAGCGGGCGCGCCGCACCGGTGATCCGGGCGACGCCGTCCACGCCGAGCGCCGGCGGGTGGTCCGGCTTCGTCGAGGTCGGGTGGACGACACCGACGCCGAGCAGGTCGACGGTGCCGCGGGGCAGCTCCGCGAGGGCCGCCAGGTGGGCCGGGGTGTTCGCGGTGAGCCCCACGTGGGCGTCCGGCCCGAGGAGCGCGCGGGCCGCCGCGACGGGCAGGTCCGACTGGCCGAGGTGCACGCCCGCGACCCGGTGTCCGGCACGTCGGGCGGCGAGCGCGACGTCCGTCCGGTCGTCCACCACGACGGTCGCGCGGTCCCCGACGGCGTCGGCCACCGCGGCGGTCAGGGCGAGGAGGTCGCGGACCGGTGCCTGCTTGTCACGCACCTGGACGAGCCGCACCCCGGCGTCGACCGCGGCACGGACGACGCCGAGCACGCCCCTGCCGTGCCGGTCGACCAGCACGGGATCGGTGACCAGGTAGACGCCCAGGTCCGTCGGGGCGCTCACGGTCGGACCACCGTCGGCGCTGCAGCGGACCCCGGGATCGTCGGTGGTGCGGACTCCGTGGTGATGCGCGCCACCCGGAGGACGTCGTCGGGGGTCAGCGTCGCCAGCCGGTCGAGGAACAGCGGCTGGAACGTCCCCGGGCCACCCGCGTCGTGCGCGGCGAGCTCGGCGGCGACCGTGTGCACCACCGTCCCGGCGACGGCTGCTGCGCCCGGGTCGTCCGGGACCACCGCCGCGAAGGCGGCGACCACCGCGCCGAGCGCGCACCCGCCGCCGGTGATGCGGGTCAGCAGCGGCGACCCGTTGGCGACCCGCACCACACCGGTGCCCGGCGCGACCAGCAGGTCGACGGGACCGGACACGGCCACGGCGCCCACGAGCCTCCCGTCCGACGCCCGGAGCGCTGCCGCCCGCGCCTCGTCCGTGCCGGCGGTGCTGTCGACCCCGCGGCCGCCGTCGGCGTCGCCGAGCAGGGCGAGGACCTCCGAGGCGTTCCCGCGCAGCACGGTCGGCCGGAGCGCGAGGAGCTCGCGGGCGAGGGCGGTGCGGACCGGCAGCGCGCCGACCGCGACGGGGTCCAGGACCCACGGTGTGCCGACGTCGACGGCCGCGGATGCCGCCTCGACCGACGCCGCACGCGGCTCCGGGTGCGGGGTGCCGGTGTTGACGAGCAGGGCGTCGGCGACGCGGGCGAACGGGCCGGCCTCGGTGGTGACGTCGACCATCGCCGCGGAGGCGCCGAGGGCGAGCAGGACGTTCGCCGTGACGTTCTGCACCACGGTGTTCGTGATGCACTGCACCAGGGGGCTGCGGGCGCGCACCTCCTCGAGCAGCGTGGCGGTGCGGTCGGCCCAGTCCGGGGACGGGGAGCCGGCGGGTCCGGGTACGGGCGCAGCAGTGTGCATGGACGATCCCTTCGCGAGTACGAGCTCGAGCAGGTTCGACGGGTGTGATCTCAGCCGCTCGGTGCGGCACCCCGTGTCTCGGACGACACCGTACACGACGTCCGACGACCTCCTCCGGGCACTCCGGGGGTGCGGTGTGCCAGTGTTGACGGGTGCCTGACGTGACCCCTCCCGGACCGCCGCCCGGACCCCGCGACCCCGGCGACGCGTGGGCCGTCGGACCGGACGGCACCAAGGCCTGGGGACGCTTCGGCGCGGCCGGCCTGCTCGTCGACGACGGTGCCGGACGGGTGCTCCTGCAGCACCGCGTGGAGTGGAGCCACCACGGCGGCACGTGGGGGATCCCCGGTGGTGCACGCCACCAGGACGAGGACGCCGTCACCGCCGCGCTCCGGGAGTCCGCGGAGGAGGCCGGGGTGCCCGAGGACGGCATCGACCTGCGGCACGCCGCCGTGCTCGACCTGGGCTTCTGGACCTACACGACCGTCGTCGGTCGCGCCCGCCGCCCGTTCGAGCCGGTGATCGCGGACCGCGAGAGCCTCGCGCTGTCGTGGGTCCCCGTCGCCGAGGTCGACGCGCTGCCGCTGCACCCGGGCTTCGGAGCCTCGTGGCCGGCGCTGCGCGGCGCGATCGAGACGGTGCCGCACGTGGTGGTGGACGCGGCGAACGTCGTCGGCAGCGTCCCGGACGGCTGGTGGAAGGACCGTGCGGGCGCGGCGGAACGGCTGCTGTCGTCCGTGGCGGCGCTCGCCGGACGGGGCGTGGGCGCGGGGGAGCTCGGGTTGCCCTTCGCCCGCTGGTGGCCGCGGTGGACGGTGGTGCTCGAGGGCGAGGCACGGGCGGCCGGCGCGGGTGCCGGTGCTGCGGGCACGGTGGCGGGTGCCGTCGGTGCCGGCGACCTCGGCGGTGCGGCCGACTCGGTCGGGGTCGTCCGCGCCGAGGGTCCCGGCGACGACGCGATCGTCGAGGCTGCCCGGTCGGCGCTCGGCGACGGACACGCACCGGTCGTCGTCGTCACGGCGGACCGGGAGCTCCGCACCCGGGTCGAGGCCCTGGGCGCCGAGGTCCGCGGTCCCGGCTGGTTCCGCGAGCAGTAGTCCGCCACCGCTGCATCGGTCCGCTGCTGCGTCGGCCCACTGCAGCGCCGGTCCGGTGCGGCGTCAGCCCTCCGGCACGTACCGCTTCGACGACACCAGCAGCGCCACCCACGACACCACCCCGAGCCCGACCACGACGGCCAGGATCACCGACACCGGGACCCCGGCACCGCCCGCGATCGCCGCGATGACCGCCGGCGCCAGGAACCCGCTGTACGCCACCGCGTAGAACGCTCCCGTCAGGCCGGCGAGGTCGCGCGACCCGGCGATCCGCTGGACCTCGAGCAACGAGGACACGAGCGCGGTCCCCATCCCGACGCCGATCACCACGTTCGCCGCGAGCCCGACCGACACCGACTGCAGCTCCACCGCCAGGAGCACGACCCCGATCCCGACGGTCATCACGGCGACGGCGGTGACGAGCCCGCGCGCCGAGGACACCGAGTGCACGCGCTTGGCGAGCGGCTGCACCGCGCTCGAGACCCCGAGGGCGACGACGGTCGCGGCGGTCGCGAACACCAGGCCCCACGGACCGGTCGCTCCCGCGAGCCGGGTCGGCAGGTACCCGTAGCCGATCGCAGCGGACCCGAAGATCCACGGTGCCGCGACGACGACCACCCGCGTGAAGCGTCGGTGCCCGGCACTCGGGATCGCGAGCTGCCGCCACCACGGACCGGCGAGGCCACCGTTCACCGCGGTCTCCGGCGCTCGCCAAACGACGAGGGCGAACGGTGCCGCGACGCAGATGTGCACGAGGAACGGCAGGACCTCGGGCACCGGCCCCCACTGCGCGATCCCACCGGCGACGAGGGCACCGATCCCGGATCCCAGCGTGAAGGCCAGCGACGCGCGCCGTGCCCCGGAGCCGGCATCGGCCGAGGGGTCGTGGCGGCCCTGCGAGAGCTCCTTCACCCAGCTGTTGCCGACCGCCATCGCGATGCCGACCGTGATGCCGGAGAACAGCCGGCCGGCCGCGAGGAAGCCGGGTCCGAACGGCCCGAGTGCCAGGAGTCCGCTGCCGACGACGGCCGCGGCGATGCCGACGAGCATGAGCGGCTTCCGCCCGTGCCGGTCCGAGAGCGACCCGGCGACGAGCAGCGCGGGTGCGAGCCCGAGGACGTAGACCCCGAGGAAGACGTTGACGAGCACGGACGAGTAGTGCGCCCGCTCCTCGTACATGAGCAGCAGCGGCGAGAACTGGTTGCCGCCCCACGAGCACACGAAGACCGCGCCCCAGACCATCGCCCACGGGGCCACCCGGCTGGCCGGCACCGGCACGGAGCCGGTGGTCGGGATGCTCCCGGTCGCGCCGCTCACAGCGCGCCCCGGTGGGACGCGACGTGCGCTCGGAGGACCGCCGCGTACCGCTCGGCGTCCCCGTCGTCGAGGGCCGCGGCGAGCGCCCGATGCTCGTCGAGCGACGCCTGCAACTGCTCCGGTCGCACGCGCATCAGCTGGTGCCGCAGCCGCTGCTGCCGGTCGCCGAGCGTCCGCGCGAAGCGGACGGCGATCGCGTTCCGCGACGCCGCGACGACGGCGCCGTGGAACGCCGCGTCCCGCTCGACGAAGCGGTCGACGTCCCCGGCGGCCACCGCCGCCTCCTGCTCCGCCAGCTCGGCCTGGAGGAGCGGTGCCAGTTCCGGCACGCGGCCGTCGGTGACGACGCGGGTCGCCGCGGTCGACTCGATCGCCTCACGCACCTCGAGCACGTCCGCCGCCTCGTTCGGGGACATCGGGCGCACGACGGCGCCCCGGCGGGCGCCGAGCAGGATGAGGTCCTCGGCCGCCAGGCGCAGGAACGCCTCGTGCACGGGTGTCCGCGAGACGCCGATCTCCCGGCAGAGCACGTTCTCGCTGATCGCCGTGCCGCCCGGCAGGTCGCCGCGGATGATCGCCCGCTTGACGTGCTCGTACGCCCGTCCTGCGGCGGAGACCTCCGTGCTGGTGTCGCTCACGGCAGCCGATCCTACGCCTTGCATGCAAGCTTGCACACGTTGTGGAGCGAGATCGTCACGCGGTCGTCGTGACCGGATCGAGACACCGCCCACCCGGCGTCGCTACGCTGACCCTCACGTCAACGGAGACGTACCGATCAGGAGGTCACGATGGAGCGTGTCACCAGAGCCGACGACCGTGTGCACCGCCCTGCGGGGCCCTGGACACCGACGGTGCACCGGCTGCTCGCGCACCTGCACGAGCAGGGCTTCGTCGCGGCACCAGAACCGATCGCCGTCGGGGACGCCCTCGAGACGGTGAGCTTCGTGCCGGGCACGGCGGGCAACTACCCCTGGAGCGCCGAGATCGCGAGCGAGGCGGCCCTCGTCACGTCCGCGCGACTGCTGCGCCAGTACCACGACGTCGCGGCGACCTACCCGCGGGACGACGCGGTCGACGTCTGGTCGCAGGCCGAACGGCTGCCGGTCGAGACGATCGTGCACGGTGACTTCGCGCCGTACAACTGCGTGTACGACGGCATCGCCGCGGTCGGGCTCATCGACTTCGACACCGCGCACCCCGGGCCGCGCGTCTGGGACGTCGCGAGCGCGGTCTACCGCTTCGCGCCGTTCACCACCGGTCTCGTCGAGGGCAGTTCGGCGCCGGGACTCGACGAGCGCCTCGACCGCGCGGCGGAGTTCTGCCGCGCCTACGGGCTCGACGACCGTTCCCGCGGGGTGCTCGTCGAGACGATCACGGCCTCGCTCGTCGCCCTCGTCACGACCATGGAGACCGAGGCCGCCGCGGGGAACCCGAAGTTCCTCAGCGACCTCGAGCACGGGCACGCCGACCTGTACCGGGCCGACGTGGCGTGGATCGAGTCCCACGCGGACCTGATCCGCGCGGCCGTCACCGCCGACTGACGTCCGCGCGGACGAGCTGCGCTGCGCACCGGCGTCGGTGCGGGACACCGGCGTGCACGTGAGACGCCGGCCTCGGTGCGAGACGCCGCCGTGCACGCGAGACGCCGGCGTCGGTGCCGGACGCCGCAGAGCCGTCGAGACGCCGGCGTCGGTGCCGGACGCCGCGGGGCCGTCGAGACACCGCCGGATCCCGCGGCGTCTCGACCGGCGGACGGCGTCTCGCACAGACGCCGTCGTCTCGCCGGTGTGGGGCGCGCGTCGGACCACGGCGTCCGGCGCAGACGCCGTCGTCTCGGGGCGCGACGCGCGCGTCGGACGTGCACCGGGCCTCCCGGCAGCTCCCAGCCCGCACGCGGCGGACTCCGATGCTCCAGCGGGTAGTGTCGCAGGGCCATGACCGACAGCCCGGCCGACGCCACCCCGTACGAGGTCCTCGGCGTCCCCGCGACCGCCGACGACGACGCGCTCCGCCGTGCGTACCGTCGTGCCGCCCGCGAGACCCACCCCGACCTCGGTGGTGACGCCCGGCGCTTCCGCCAGGTGCAGATCGCGTGGGAGCGCATCGGGACCCCGGCTGCCCGCCGGGCGTACGACGCGGGCTCCCGCACGTCGACCCCCAGCGCGGCGTCCGGTCCGTCCGGGTCCTCGGTCTGGTCGCACGACGGCGAGGGGTTCGCGCCCCCGACGGCTCGGCGCGACTCCCGGCCGCGGGCGCGCTCGTACGGGCACCCGGGTGGTCGTTCCCGCGAGGTCTTCCTGCAGGCCGAACGCGAGTGGGTCGGTCTCGGCGACCCCGTCGAGGACCCGTACGACCCGGCGCTGGTCCGCTCCGCGCCGCGGCACATCCGCCGACTGCTCGCCGAGGCCCTCGCGGAGGAGGCGACGGCGTCGATCATCGCGGGGATGGGCATCGGTGTGACCGTGTGGCACGACCTCGACGCCGGTGCCGAGGGCAAGCTCGACCACGCCGTGCTGACCCCGAGCGGACTCTGGGCCGTCGAGTCGATCGACTGGGGCGCTCCCGTGCGCATCGAGCACGGTGACATCGCCGGCGAGACCCTGGCGCCGGGCGAGCGTCCGGTCAAGGAGCTCGTGCGGGCGGCCCGAGCGGTACAGAAGCAGACCCGCGTGAAGTTCACCGGACGGCTGATGGTCGTGCCGGACTCCGCCGTCGACGAGGACGTCCAGGTCGTCGGGTCGGCGCGCAAGCCCACCGCGCTCGTGGTCCGTCGCAGTGCGCTCGGTCAGGTCCTGAACGGGGTGTTCTCCCCGGAGGGCTCGGTCGACGTGTTCGACGTCCGCGACCGCCTGCAGCAGACCGTCCGCTTCGTCTGACGGCGGCGCGACGCCCGGTCGCGTCAGTGGCCGCGGAGCTTCTCGAGGTCGCGGCGCTCCCGCTTGCTCGGACGACCGGCGCCTCGGTCCCGGGTCGGGACGAACCCGGCCTCCTCGCGGGGGAGCCGGGGCGGGGTCCGGTCCTCGAAGTGCTTCGCCGCCTCGGTCGCGCTCGTCCGCTTGAGGATGATGCCCGTCACGACGACGATGCGGTCGAACCCGTGCTGACGGACCCGCACCTCGTCCCCGGGGGCGATCGGCTGCGCCGGCTTCGCACGTTCCCCGTTCACCCGGACGTGGCCGGCCTTGCACGCACTGGTCGCGGCGGACCGGGTCTTCGTGATCCGCACCGCCCAGATCCAGCTGTCGACGCGCGCCTTCTCCATCCCACCACCCTAGGCGGCGCAGCCCTGCGAGCAGCCCGCGCCGGGGAGCCGAGCGGGCCGACACCCGAGCCGTGCGACCGGGCCGTACGCTCGACGGGTGCAGGAACCGCGGCAGCAGGACCCGGACGGCCGGGCTCCGAGCGAGCAGGATGCCCTCGCCCGGGCGCTGGCGCTCGGCGTCCTGCGTGCGGCGTCCCCCGGCGACCGGCTCGTCGTGCGGGCACGGGTCGGGGACGGCGCTCGCGACGCCCTCGGCACCCTGTCCGCACGGACCGTCGACACGGTCACGATCGAGACGCGACGGGGGCACGTCGACGTCCCGCTCGCCGACGTGGTCGCGGCGAAGCACGTGCCCCCGCCGCCGACACCGCGGACGCGCCGCCCCTGAAGGGCCAGGGGACGCAGCCGCGCGACGCAGCCCGGCAACGCAGCCCGCGACGCGGCCGGCAACGCAGCCTCGCGACGCAGCCCGCGACGCAGCTCCACCCACCTCGCCCGACGGCGAGCAGGCTCCGCCCGCGCGGCGCACCGGCGAGCCGTCGCCGTCCCCGCAGCCGTCGCCACGTAGCCTCGACCCATGGCCGTCCCCGTCCCGCTCGGTACCGAGGACCGAACCTCCCGCCTGACGCTCCGCCGCCCCGACCGCTGGCGCCGCGAGGACTCCCCGCAGGCCGACCTCCGGCTGACCGGTGACGACGTCGTCCTGACCGTCCGGTCCCGCCCCTCGGAGCGCACCGTCGCCGAGGAGCACACCAGCCTGCTCGAACGCCTGCCCGGGTCGGTCGAGGGCCTGCGGCTCATCGGCTGCGACCCGTGGACGACCGCGGGCGCCCCGGCACGCCTGGTCGAGTACGTCCGCCCCGACGAGGACGGCGACGTCGCGGGCGCCCACCTGCTCTTCGTGACCGGCCGGCACCGGGTCGACCTGACCGTCGAGCGGCCGCTCACCCGGATGCTCGCGACCGACGACCTGGTCTCGACCGTGCTCGAGTCGGTCCGTGCCACCGAGCCGGCACCCTCCCGCCCGCAGCGCGAGCTCGAGGCCCTGCCGGTCGCGGCGCCGGTCCCGCAGCTCGACGGGACGCACCTCGGTCCCGACGCGCTCACGACCCTGCGCAGCCTGGCAGGACGCCGGTGGGACCCGATGCTCCTGCGCTCGCCCGCCGGTCGCGAGCTCGTGCAGACGGGGCTCGTCGGCCGCCTCGGGACGCTCCCCGAGACCACCCAGGAGCTCCTGGCGCCGTGGGCCGACGACACCCGGCCGGTCACCCTCGAACAGCGCCTGCCCGACGGGCGGACCACGCGCCTCCAGGCCTGGTCGGAGACCGTCGTGGACGGGACGGACGAGACGGGCGGCACCGTGGCCCGGCTGCCGGTCGAGCGCGTGGTCGCGCTGGCGGCCGGGAGGCTCGGCATCCGCCCGTCGTGGACCTTCCCCTTCCGCACGGGGTCGCTCCACGCAGACCTGCTGGCCCGCAGGACGGGTGCGGCCGACACCGCGCCGGACCTGCCGGTGGCCGTCGCCGAGGCCGACCCGCGGCTCGCGCGCTTCTGGGCCGCGCCGTGGACGGTCTCGTCGATCCGTCGCCCGGGTCGACCGGCCCCCGTCGTCGTCGTGCACGCCGAGGGCATCGGGTTCGCCCGGGTCGGACGCACGGAGGCCGGGGAGACGGCCTTCCGGTCCGACTCCCCGGCGAACGTGTACCGGTCCGTGGTGCGCGCGCTGCTCGGCTGAGGCTGCTGCTGCTGCTACCGCTGCTGCTGCTGGCGCTCGCGCGGCGCCCTCGCTAGGCGGCGGGGCCTGCGGTCAGGGTCACCGTCACGGTGTGCGCCGTGCCCGAGGCATCGGTGTAGCCGACCTGCACCCGGTCACCGACGGCGTGCGAGCGGATCGCGGACGTCAGTGCGTCGTTGCTCGTGACCGCCGTGCCGTCGAGGCTCGTGATGGTGTCGCCGGCGACCAGTCCCGCTGCTGCGGCGCCCGAACCGTCGACCGTCCCGGCGACCGGCACACCCGCGGTGGTCTGCGTCGTCGCGGTCGAGCCGACCTCGACGCCGAGGAACGCCGGCAGGCCGATCGTGACGGTGTCCGAGGACTCCCCGGCGAGGATCTTGTCGGCGATGGCCTTCGCGGTCGTGATCGGGATCGCGTACCCGGTGACCTCGGCGGAGCCCGACGACGCTGCGGTGGCCATGCCGACCACCTCGCCCTCGCTGTCCAGGACCGGACCGCCGGAGTCGCCCGGGACGATCTGCGCGGCGACCTCGATCAGGCCCTGCAACGACTCCGTGCCCGTGCCGGACTCGCTCTGCACCTGGATGTCCTGGTCGAGGGCGGTGACCGTGCCCGCGGCGGCGACGAGGTTGCCCGTGCCCTCCGCGTTGCCGACGTCGGTCACCGCGTCCCCGGTCGACGGTTCGCCGTCGTCGTCGAGCGTCACCGTGGACAGGCCGGACGCGTCCTGCAGCTTGAGCACGGCCACGTCGTGCGTGGCATCGGTGCCGACGACCTCGGCCCGGTACTGCTTGCCGGTCGTCTCGTCGGTGACCGCGATGCTCGTGGCGCCCTGCACCACGTGGTTGTTCGTCAGGACGAAGCCGTCCGCGGTGAGGACCATGCCGGTGCCCGCGGCCTGCGACGAGGTGTCGTAGTTCATCACGGTGTCGATCGTCACGACGCCCTTCGTCTGGGCCGCGGTCGCCGGGGTCGCGGCGGTCTGCGTGCCCGTGCCCGTGCCGGTACCGCTGCCGCTGCCGCTGCTGCCGTCGCTGCCCGAGCCGTTCCCGTACCCGGGCACGGTGAAGCCGTTCGTCCCGCCGCTCGTGCCGGAGCCACCGCCCGGCAGCGTCGTGGTGCCCTGCGACTGGCTCGACGTGGTCGTGGTGCCCTGCGAGGACAGGCCGAGCGCCGTCCCACCGGCCGCGCCGATGATCGCCAGCGCCGCGACGCCCGAGCCGATGACGAGTCCGAGCCGCCGGGGGCGCTTCGCGCCGGGGTGGTTCGCTGCCGCCGCGCCCGAGGTCCAGCCCCAGGGGGTGCTGCCGGCCGTCGCGCCTGCTGCCGCCGTGCTCGTGCTCGCGGTACCGGGACGCGGGTCCGTGGGACCGCCGAGGGCCGCGCTGCCGAGCAGGTACGGGCCGCGACCGTCCGGGGTGTAGGCGTACGGCCCCGAGCCGTCGGTGCCGTACAGCCACGGGCCGCTGCCGTCGAAGGCGTACGCCGGGCGGAGGGCGTCGCGGTCGGCGTGCGGGGCCTCCCAGCCGGGACGGTCGGTCGCGCGCTGGTCGTCGGCGGGGTTCTCGTTCATGGGTGCTCTCCGGTCGTCCCTCGACCACCCGAGGGGTGGCGGTTCGTTCCTCGACGACCCGGTCGGGCGTCGACGGAGACCAGTACAGGAGCCGAACCCATGACGACCCTATGAACGGACCCTGTGCCGGCTCCGGGCTTCCTCGGGGGCCGCCGAACGAGGGGCGGGATTAGGCTTGCCGCACCTCCCATGCGCGCGTCCTCACCCGTCACCCCTGCAGTCCGGCCCCGCCCGGCACCCGCCTCGCGGTCCCGTCTCGTCGGGGCAGCGCTGCTCGCCGTCGCCGCCCTGGTGGTGGCCGTCGCGCTCTCCGTGGCGTTCGGCTCGCGCCCGATCCCGCTCGGCACCGTCCTCGACGTCGTCCTGCACCCGCACCGGGACGACGAGGTGGGACTCATCGTGCTCGGCAACCGCGTCCCGCGCACCGTCGTGGGGCTGCTCGCCGGCGCCGCGCTCGGGGTGGCCGGTGCCATGATGCAGGGCGTGACCCGGAACCCGCTGGCCGACCCGAGCATCCTCGGCATCAACGCCGGAGCAGCCCTCGCCGTGGTCGTCGGGATCGCGGTGTTCGGCATCAGCGGGACCGCCGCGTACCTGCCCTTCGCCTTCGTCGGGGCCGGGCTCGCGGCGCTGCTCGTCTACGGCATCGCGGCCGTCGCCCGGCGGGGGCTGTCGCCGGTGGGCCTCGCGCTCGCCGGAGCGGTCGTCGCCGCCGCCCTGTCGTCGGTCACCACGGCGGTCCTCGTGTCGAGCCAGAGCCTGCTCGACCAGCTGCGCTTCTGGCAGGTCGGAGCGCTCGCCGGCAAGGACCTCGGCACCGCCGGCGTCGTGGCCGTCCCCGTGCTCGTCGGACTCGTCGTGGCCGCCGGCCTGGGACGCTCCCTGAACACCCTCGCGCTCGGGGACGAGCTCGCCGCGTCGCTCGGCCAGCGGGTCGTGCTCGTCCGCATCGTCGGCGGTCTCGTGACGGTCCTGCTCGCGGGGTCCGCGGTGGCAGCCGCCGGACCGATCGCGTTCGTCGGCCTCGCCGTCCCGCACGCCGTCCGCCGGCTGAGCGGGCCCGACCAGCGCTGGACGATCCTCCTGTCCGCCCTCGTCGCACCCGCGCTCCTGCTCGTCGCCGACGTGATCGGGCGGGTCGTCGCGTACCCGGGGGAGCTGCAGGTCGGCATCGTGACCGCGCTCATCGGTGCCCCGGTGTTCATCTGGCTCGTCCGGTCGCGGGTGGTGACCGGCCTGTGACCGCGGTCCGTCGCGAGCTCGCCGTCCTCGGCGCGGTGGTCGTGCTCCTGGTCGCCCTCGTGCTCGTCGGGCTCGGGGTGGGGGAGATCCCGCTCTCGCCGCTGCAGGTCGCCGGCGCCCTGGTCGGACACGGCGACACCGTGTCGGACTTCGTGGTCGGGCAGCTCCGCGGCCCCCGGGTCGCCGGTGCCGTGCTGGTCGGTGCCGCGCTGGGCGCCGCCGGCGGCATCGTGCAGAGCGTCGTCCGCAACCCCATCGCGAGCCCCGACGTCATCGGCATCACGTCGGGCGCGAGTGCCTCGGGGCTGACGGCGATCGTGCTCTTCGGGGCGAGCGGCGGTGTGCTCTTCGGGTCCGTCGTCGTCGGCGCCCTGCTCGTGTCGGTCGTCATCGCCGCGCTCTCCTGGCGTCGGGGGATCACCGGCAACCGCGTCGTCCTGGTCGGCATCGGGGTGGCGGCGATCTGCCTCAGCATCACCGGCTGGATGCTGACCGCGGGCACCGTCCAGCAGGCGGGCACCGCGCTCCTCTGGCTCTCGGGCAGCCTGAACGCGGTGGACCGCACCCTCGTCGGCATCCTCGCGGTCGCCGTCGTCCTGCTCCTGGCCGCTGCGCTCGCGCAGTCCCGCCGGCTGACGGTCCTCGCGCTCGGGGACGAGGTGGCCGCCGCCCTCGGACTCCGGCCCGACCGCGCGAAGTCGCTCCTGCTCCTCACCGCCGTCGGCCTCACCGCGGGAGCGGTCGCGACGGCGGGCCCGGTCGCCTTCGTCGCGCTGATGGCGGCACCGATCGGACGCCGTCTCGTCGGCAACGGGCGGGTCGCGCTCGGCGTCGTCGCGGCCGTCGGCGCGGTCGTCACGCTCGCGAGCGACCTGCTGGCGCAGTTCGCGATCCCCGGCAACGTCCTGCCGGTCGGTGTGGTCACGGGCGTGGTCGGGGCGCCGTACCTGCTCTGGCTCCTCGCACGCGGGCGGTAGGCGCGGTACCCGGCCCCGCCGGGCGTACCTGGCCCTGCCGGGCGTGCCTGGTCGTTCCGGGCGTACCCGGCCCTGCGAGGCGTACCTGGTCGTTCCGGGCGTACCTGGTCGTTCCGGGCGTACCTGGTCGTCCTGATCCACCAGGTACGCCCGTTCCCGCAAGGCATCCCACCCGTTCTGGGAAGGAACGGGCGCACGGAACGGGTGTCGGCGATCGACGCACGCATGCACGGACGGACGGGAGGCGCGGTCCGGGCCGGCACCGCGCCTCCCGTCCGTCGCATGGTCGCGCTGGCGGCCCTGGCGGCCCTCGCGGCCCTGGTGGCGCTGGCGGCGCTGGTTGCGCTGGTGACGCGGGGCGGTGCCGGCCGAAGCGGCGGGCGTGCCCCCCCCCCGCCCCGTGCGGGAAACCGCGCGCGGTCCCGCGATGCCGCACTGCGCTGCGTGATGCCGCACACAACCGCCCGGACCCCCCGTTCGGGTGTCGGCGGCCTGCGGGATCTCTCGTACCGTCGTCCCGACCGACCGGACCCCCGACAGCGCCCGACCCGACGGAGTGCTGGTCCGGAAGGAACGAAGGACTGCCATGCCCGATCCGTCTGCCGGCGCACCGACGCGCCGTCGCCAGTGGGGTGCCGAGCGCCGGACCCGTCCGCTCGACACCCTGCACGCACGCCCCTCCGACCGGAAGCTCGTCTCCGGTCGCGTGGCGATCATCCTGACCGTCGCCTTCTGGCTGGCGTACGTCGTCTACACCGTGATCCGCCAGTTCCTCGACTACGGCACCGAGAGCTTCCGCTTCACCACCGAGGCGATCTCGTACCTCGTCGTCGTCACCTTCCTGACCTTCTCCGCGCTCATGCACCTGGTGGCCCGCCAGGGGGCGATGGAGCGGTTCGCGAGCCACGTGCGGGTCCCGCGCGCCGAGCTCGACCGACACTTCGCCTCCGGCCACGAGGCGCCGATGACCGTCCTCGTCCCGAGCTACGCCGAGGAGCCGGACGTCGTCGCGACCACGCTCTGGTCGGCAGCGCTCCAGGAGTACCCGTCCCTGCGCGTCGTCCTGCTCGTCGACGACGCGCCGTTCCCGACCGACCCGGCGACGCTCGACAAGCTGGAGCGCACGCGCGCGGTCGCGGACCGCATCCAGGCGCAGCTCGAGGTCCCCTCGCGCCGGTTCCAGGAAGCGCTCTTCTCGGCCGAGGTCGAGGCGGACGCTGCACCGTTCGCCAGCACGCACGCGCTCCGGACCCTCGTCGAGCACCACCGCTGGGCCGACGCGTGGCTCCGCCGGAACGCCCGGGAGCACGAGGTCGCCGACCACGTCGACCGGTTCTTCCACGACCAGGTGCTCGTCGGGCTCGCCGACGAGTTCCGGCTGACCGCCGAGGCCCTCGAAGCGGCCATCGCCGACGCCGTCGCCCTCGGTCAGGACTTCAGCGAGGTGACCTCGGCGCGGGCGCTCGAACTGCAGCGCCGTCTCGCCTGGACCTTCACCGCTGAGCTGACCACGTTCGAGCGCAAGCGGTACGTGAACCTCTCCGACGAGGCCAACAAGGCGATGAACCTCAACGCCTACATCGGCCTCATGGGCGGGGCGTACGCGTTCGACGAGACCGCGTCCGGCACCGTGCTGCGCACCGTGGACGACGCCGACGCGGCCGACCTCGTGGTCCCGGCGTCGGACTACCTCCTGACGCTCGACGCCGACTCCGTCCTGCTCCGCGACTACTGCCTGCGCCTGGTCTACTTCCTCGAGCAGCCGGAGAACGCCCGGGTCGCCGTGACGCAGACCCCGTACTCGTCCTTCCGCGGTGCCGCCACGCGCATCGAGCGGCTCGCGGGGGCCACCACCGACATCCAGCACATCCTCCACCAGGGGATGTCCCGGTACGACGCGACGTTCTGGGTCGGGGCGAACGCCGTCATCCGCACCCAGGCGCTCCGTGACATCGAGGAGGTCGAGACCGTCGGCGGCTTCGAGGTGAAGCGCTACGTCCAGGACCGCACCGTGATCGAGGACACCGAGTCGAGCGTCGACCTCGGCATGCACGGCTGGACGCTCGTCAACTACCCGGAGCGGCTCTCGTACAGCGCCACGCCGCCGGACTTCGGGTCGCTCGTCGTCCAGCGCCGCCGCTGGGCGAACGGCGGCCTCCTCATCCTGCCGAAGTACGTCCGCCAGGTCCGTGAGCGCCGGGCACGAGGCGAGCGGGTCGGTCTCGTCGAGATGGCGCTGCGCGTCAACTACATGGCGTCGATCACCTGGGCGTCGTTCGGGCTCGTCTTCCTGCTCGCGTACCCGTACGACTCGCGGCTGCTCAGCCCGATGGTGCTGCTCGCAGCGCTGCCCTACTTCTGGCTGCTGTCGAGCGACCTGCGGTACTGCGGCTACAAGCGCACGGACGTCTTCCGCATCTACGGCTTCAACCTCATCCTCACGCCGGTGAACGTCGCGGGCGTGCTCAAGAGCATCCAGCAGGCCCTCACGGCGAAGAAGATCCCGTTCGCGCGGACGCCCAAGGTGCGGGACCGCACGGCCTCGCCGGCGCTCTACGTCCTCGCGCCCTACGCGATCGTCGCCTTCTCGGTCTTCACCTTCGTCCGCGACTACGGCGCGCAGAACTGGGGGAACGCGGTCTTCGCCGCCTTCAACGCGCTCCTCGCCACCTACGCGATCGTCGCCTACATCGGCGTGTGGAACTCCGTGGTCGACGTCTGGCTGTGGGCCACGCGCTGGATGTACTACGACCCGTCGGCGCGCGCAGCCCGTCGTGCCGCTCGTCGTACCGCTCGTGCGGCCGCCCGTGCCGACCGTCGGCGCGGACGTCGTCGCGGCGGCGTCCGCCCGGTCCCGGAGCCCGTCCTCGAGGACTGGCACGCGGTCCTGTACTTCGGACACGGCGGCGGCAACCTGCCCGTCCGGCACGACGCCGACGTCGTCGGGGCGGCGGGCGCACGTGCCACCGCGTCCGCCCAGGCCGACGCGACCGGCCCGCGCCAGGAACGGAGCGCAGCCTGATGTCGACGACGAGACGACTCTCCCCGGTCCGGGTCACCATCGCGGTCGTGGTCGCCGCCGCCGTCGCCGTCGCCGGGTACGCCGGCTTCGACCGCTGGCACTCGGCGCAGGCGACCGAACGGCAACCAGCGTGGTTCGCCGCCTACACCGACGTCACCGCGACCCCGGTCTTCGCGTTCGAGGACGTCAAGTCGGCCAAGGGACGCAACGTCATGCTGTCCTTCGTCGTCGCCGACCACGACGACGCCTGCTCGCCGACCTGGGGCTCGTACTACTCGCTGCAGGGTGCGGCGGACCAGCTCGACCTCGACCGCCGTGTCGCCCGTCTGCAGCAGCAGCACGGCGAGGTCGGGGTGTCGTTCGGCGGCCTGGCGAACGACGAGCTCGCCACCACCTGCACGAAGGCGTCCGCCCTGCTGGGTGCCTACCGGCAGGTCGTGCAGCGCTACGACCTGTCGACCGTCGACTTCGACGTCGAGGGCGACGACCTCACGAACCGCGCTGCGGGGGAGCGGCGTGCGAAGGCGGTGGCGGCGCTCCAGGACGAGCGCCGGGCCGCCGGTCACCCGCTCGCGGTGTGGCTCACCCTGCCGGCCGCGCCCTCGGGGCTGACGTCCGACGGGACCACCGCGGTCGCGCAGTTCCTCGCCGCCGGCGTGGACCTCGCCGGGGTGAACGCGATGACGATGGACTACGGCGAGGCCAAGGGGTCGAGCCAGAGCATGTACTCGGCATCGGTGCAGGCGCTGCAGGAGGTCCAGCGACAGCTCGGTGTCCTGTACCAGCGCGCGGGCACGCCCCTCGGTGACGGCACCCTCTGGCACAAGGTCGGGGCGACGCCCATGATCGGGCAGAACGACGTCCGTGACGAGGTGTTCTCGCTCAGCGATGCCCGGAAGCTCAACGCCTGGGCGCGCGACCGCGGGCTGGGGCGCATGTCGATGTGGTCGCTCAACCGTGACACCACGTGTGGGTCGAACTACGTGAACCTGTCGACCGTCTCGAACTCGTGCTCCGGCGTCGACCAGGACGGACTGCTCTTCGCCGACGTGCTCGGCAAGGGGTTCGGCGGCGGGATCGTCGCGGCGGCCTCCGACGTCACGGAGGCCGAGCCCTCCGCCACCGAGCAGCCCACCGACGACCCGAAGACCAGTCCCTACCCGGTCTGGGACCAGGACGCGTCCTACCTCGAGGGCACGAAGGTGGTGTGGCACCGCAACGTCTACGAGGCGAAGTGGTGGACGTCGGGCGACCTGCCGGACGATCCGGTGCTCAGCGCGTACGAGACGCCGTGGCAGATCATCGGCCCGGTCCTGCCGGGGGAGAAGCCCGTGGAACCGCTGACGCTGCCCGACGGGACCTACGCCGCGTGGTCGGGGACGAAGCAGTACGACACGGGCGCCCGCGTCCTGTTCCACGGCATCCCGTACCAGTCGAAGTGGTGGAACACCGGCGACAGCCCCGAGGCGTCCACGAGCGACCCGGACGGGTCGCCCTGGGTCCGTCTGAAGGACGCCGAGGTGCGTCGGATCCTCGACGAGCTCGCCTCGGGCGAGCCGGCGCCGACCGCCACCGCGACGGCGACGCCGGCACCGTGACGACGCACCCCGTGATCCGGTCCGGCCTGGAGGCACGGTGCGGGTCCGCCCCGTGCCTCCCGTCCGTCGGCTGGGTCACGGCGGTGTGTTCGCTGTGCGCGTGCTCCTGAGTTCTCCCCAGCCCCGTTCGGGGCTCCCGCGAGGTCACCCGTTTCCGATACGCTGGTGCGCCAAGAGGAGGAGGTCCACGATGCCAGAGCCAGTGGTCCCGCAGCCGGGTGGTCAGAAGACTCCGGAACAGCGGCTGGTCGACACGACCCTGACCTTCAGCATGGACATGGGAGCGGCCCTGACGGCCGAGTCCGGTGTCTCGACCGAGGAGCGCGAGGCGATCAACGCCCTGCCCTCGGGTTCGGCGTTGCTGGTGGTCCGGCGTGGTCCGAACGTCGGCGCGCGGTTCCTCCTCGACTCCGACGTCACGACGGCCGGTCGGCACCCCGCTGCCGACATCTTCCTCGACGACGTGACGGTGTCGCGGAAGCACGCGCAGTTCCTGCGCCACGGCACGGCCTTCAGCGTCAAGGACAACGGGTCGCTGAACGGCACCTACTTCGACGGCGTGCGCATCGACGAGGCACTCCTGACCGACGGCGCCGAGGTGCAGGTCGGCAAGTTCCGCCTCACGTTCTACGCATCCCGGGTCGACCTGGCGCGCCTGGCGACCGCGTAGTGGCTGCGCGGTCCGCCGCAGCCCGGGCCGGTGCTGCGGTACCGGACCTGCTCACCATCGGGCAGGTCATCGCCCGGTTGAAGCCCGAGTTCCCCGACCTGTCGAGCTCGAAGCTCCGCTTCCTCGAGGAACGCGAGCTCGTCACGCCGATCCGCACCGCCAGCGGGTATCGGAAGTTCTCGGCGGCCGACGTCGAGCGGCTCCGGATCGTGCTCGGTCTGCAGCGTGACCACTACCTGCCGCTCAAGGTCATCAAGGACTACCTCGCCGATCTCGACGCGGGGCGCGAGCCCGTCCTGCCCGGCGGCGGCGACGCCCCGAGACCGTCGATACTCGGCCGCGAGCGTCGGTACACGCGGGACGAGACCGTCCGCGCTGCAGGTGCCTCGCCGATGCTGCTGACCGACGCGGTCTCGGCGTCGCTGCTGCCCGCGGCCGACACCTACGGCGACGACGCCGTGGCGGTGCTCAAGGCCCTCGTCGAACTGCAGCGCACCGGCATCGAGCCGCGGCACCTGCGCACCATGCGCGGCGTCGTCGAGCGCGAGGTCGGGCTGATCGAGTCGGCCCTCATGCCGGTGTCCCGCCGGGGCGACGCCACCTCGCGAGCCAAGGCGACGGAGCTCGCGCGCGAGATCGCCGGGCAGCTCGAGGTCGTCCGGTCGAACCTGATCCGCACGGCGATCGGCCGACTCGACGCATGACCGGCGACCGGTCGGCGTCCGGATCGGGGCTGCGCCCTGTCGACCGTCGGTGGTCGGGGCGTATCCTCGACACGCCGGACGCGCCGGTGCGGATGTGCCGGGCAGACCGTGTCCGAGTCGCTACCGTGGACCTCGGAACAACTCTCAACCCGTCGTTGAACCTTCTGGTGGGAGCTCGAACGTCGTGGAAGGCATGCACATGAGTGGGACTGACACCCCCGGTACCGAGTCCGAGATGACTCGGTACGACCTCGGCCTGCTCTTCACCGACGGCCTCCCCGAGCACGACGAGCAGAACGGCTACCGCGGCACCGTCGCCGCACGCGCAGCCGGCATCTCGTACCGACAGCTCGACTACTGGGCCCGCACCGAGCTCGTGCAGCCGACCATCCGCGGCGCTGCCGGGTCGGGGTCGCAGCGGCTCTACGGCTTCCGGGACATCCTCGTGCTCAAGCTCGTCAAGCGACTCCTCGACACCGGGATCTCGCTGCAGCAGATCCGCACCGCCGTGAACCAGCTCCGCGAGTCCGGCGTGTCCGACCTCGCCCAGACGACGCTGATGTCCGACGGGGCGTCGGTCTACCTGTGCACCTCGGACGACGAGGTCATCGACCTGGTGTCCCGCGGCCAGGGCGTGTTCGGCATCGCGGTCGGCAAGGTCCTGCGCGAGGTCGAGAGCTCCCTGGTCGAGCTCGACGCCACCCCTGCTGCGGACCCCGCCGACGAGCTCGCCGCCCGCCGGGCGAACCGCGCGTCCTAGCCGTTCCTCGCCCTCCCGCTCGTCCGGCTCCGCCGGAGAGTCGTCGGTGCGTCGTCCGGTGCCCTCGACCGGGCCAGATCTGTCACGCTCGCGCCGTTCGACGACGTCCCTGACCCACTCGGCGTCGCACCAGCTGCGTGTCGTGCCCACTCGGCACTCGGCAGACCCCGCCCGGCGGCCCACAGCCCGCGTGTCCTGCCCACTCGGCGTTCGACCACTGACCTTCGGCTGCTGAGACCCGAGCCCCGGCCCCCGGGACGCGAGCCCCGACCCCGGGCCCCGGCCCCCGGGACGCGAGCCCCGACCCCGGGCCCCGACTTCCCGCGCGGATGGTTCCGGTCGCGCGAACTGCCGCAAGTGTCCGTCTCGGTCGCACGACTTGCCGCTCAGCTCCCGTGCGGACGGCATGTCGTGCGACCAGGACCGTCGACGACTGCATCGAGTCGAGCGTGCGAGATCTCGGCCGTTCAGCGGATGACGGGCCCGAACGGTCGAGGGCTCGCCTCGGTGCGCAGCGGCACGAGTGCGCGCCGATCCGAGCGAGCACGACATGCCGCCGGGTCGTCACGGCGCGGGCGGGATCCGTCGTCCGGGGACCTCGACCGTGACAGATGTTGCGCGCTCGACGGCCGGCCCAGCGCGAAGCCGGTCCGGGACCTCGACCGTGACAGATGTTGCACGCTCGACGGCCGGCCCAGCGCGGAGCCGGTCCGGGGGGAGGAAGCCGGCCCGGAGAGGCGGCAGCGCCTAGGCGGCGCCGCCCTCGGCGTACGGACCGATCTTGCCCGTGCGCATGATGCGCTCGAGCAGCTGGTCGAAGTTCTTCGCCATCTCCTGCGCCGACTCGCCGGGCCACACGTGCAGGGGCTTCGCCGCGCCCTGCGCCTGCTGCAGCGACGTGCGCTCCGGCAGCTGCGGCGAGAGCACGAGCGGGCCGAACATGTCCCGGAGTTCCTTGATGCGGAACTGGTGCTCGAGCGACTGCACGCGCGCCCGGTTCACGATGATGCCGAGCGGCTGCAGGCGGGGGGAGAGCCCGCGGCGGATCTCCTCGATCGCACGGAGCGCGCGGTCCGCGGCGGCGACGGAGAACAGGCCCGGCTCGGTGACCACGGTCACGCGGTCCGAGGCAGCCCAGGCGGTGCGGGTCAGGGCGTTGAGCGACGGGGCGCAGTCGATGAGGACGAGCTCGTAGTCCTGCTCGACGTTCGCCAGCGCCTCCTCCAGCTTCCAGATGTCCCGGATGGAGGGGTGGGGACCGTCGAAGTTGATGGCGGACGGCGACCCGACGAGCACGTCGACCTTGCCCTGCGAGCCCTTCGTCCACCCGGACGGGGCGATCGCCTGGCGGACGATCTTCTCCTTCGGGTTCTCGAGGACGTCGGCGACGTTGAGGTGGCCGGAGATGTCGATGTCGAGGCCGGTCGAGACGTCGGACTGCGGGTCGAGGTCCACCACCAGCGTGCGCAGTCCCTTGGCGAACGCGGCCGATGTCAGGCCGAGCGTCACCGTCGTCTTGCCGACACCACCCTTGAGGGAGCTCACGCTGAGTACATGCACGGTGAGCCACGTTACCGCCAGTAAGGTTGTGACACCTCAACCCGGGCTGAAAGGGACGTCGTGTTCAGCAAGATCCTCGTGGCGAACCGTGGCGAGATCGCCATCCGCGCGTTCCGTGCCGCGTACGAGCTGGGGGCCCGGACGGTGGCCGTCTACCCGTACGAGGACCGCGGATCCCTGCACCGGCTGAAGGCCGACGAGGCCTACGTCATCGGCGAGCCGGGTCACCCGGTCCGTGCCTACCTGGACGTCTCCGAGATCATCCGTGTCGCCCGCGAGTCGGGTGCCGACGCGATCTACCCGGGGTACGGCTTCCTCTCCGAGAACCCGGAGCTGGCCGCCGCTGCCGCCGCTGCGGGGATCACGTTCATCGGGCCGGGCGAGCACGTCCTCGAGATGGCCGGCAACAAGGTCACCGCGAAGGAGCACGCGATCGCCGCCGGTGTCCCGGTCCTCGCGAGCACCCCACCGAGCCGCGACGTCGACGAGTTGCTCGCGGGCGCCGACGCCGTCGGGTTCCCGGTCTTCGCGAAGGCGGTCGCCGGCGGCGGTGGTCGCGGGATGCGCCGCGTGGAGACGAAGGCCGAACTCCGCGAGGCGCTCGAGGCCGCGATGCGCGAGGCCGACAGCGCGTTCGGCGATCCGACGATGTTCCTCGAGCAGGCCGTCCTGCGTCCGCGGCACATCGAGGTGCAGATCCTCGCGGACGCCACGGGCACGGACGACGGCACGATCCACCTCTTCGAGCGCGACTGCTCGGTGCAGCGCCGCCACCAGAAGGTGGTGGAGATCGCACCGGCGCCCGACTTCGATCCGGCGATCGCCGCCGCGCTCCACCGTGACGCGGTCGCCTTCGCCCGGTCGATCGGCTACGTCAACGCCGGCACCGTCGAGTTCCTCCTCGACACCGAGGGCGAGCGTGCCGGTCAGCACGTCTTCATCGAGATGAACCCGCGCATCCAGGTCGAGCACACCGTGACGGAGGAGGTGACGGACGTCGACCTCGTGCAGTCGCAGATGCGCATCGCCGCGGGGGAGACCCTCGCCGACCTCGGGCTCGCGCAGGACACCGTCGCCGTGCACGGTGCGGCGCTGCAGACCCGCATCACGACCGAGGACCCCACGCAGGGCTTCCGTCCGGACACCGGACGCATCACGACCTACCGCAGCCCGGGTGGCGCGGGCGTCCGGCTCGACGGCGGCACGGTCGCGACGGGTGCGCAGATCAGCCCGCACTTCGACTCGATGCTCGCGAAGATGACCTGCCGTGGGCGGGACTTCCCGGCGGCCGTCGCCCGGGCGAAGCGTGCCCTGGCCGAGTTCCGCATCCGCGGCGTGAGCACGAACATCCCGTTCCTGCAGGCCGTGCTCGACGACCCGGACTTCGCCCGTGGTGACGTCTCGACGCAGTTCATCGAGGAGCGCCCGCAGCTCTTCGGCGGCCACGTGTCGAAGGACCGCGGCACGAAGGTGCTGGGGTGGCTCGCCGACGTGACGGTGAACAAGCCGAACGGCGAGCGTCGCCCGCAGACCGTCGAACCGGTCGAGAAGCTCCCGGCCGTCGACCTGTCCGCCGCGCCGCCGTCCGGGCAGCGCGACCTGCTGCTGCAGGTCGGCCCCGCCGAGTGGGCGCGACGGCTCCGCGCCCAGACCGCGCTCGCGGTCACCGAGACGACGATGCGTGATGCCCACCAGTCGCTGCTCGCCACGCGCGTCCGGACGAAGGACCTGGTCGCCGTGGCGCCGCACGTGGCCCGGCTCACCCCGCAGCTGCTGAGCGTCGAGGCCTGGGGCGGAGCGACCTACGACGTCGCCCTGCGCTTCCTCGGCGAGGACCCGTGGGAGCGCCTGGCGGCACTCCGCGGGGCGATCCCGAACATCCCGGTGCAGATGCTGCTGCGCGGGCGCAACACGGTCGGCTACACCCCGTACCCGACCGAGGTCACCGACGCCTTCGTCGCCGAGGCCGCCGCGAGCGGCGTCGACGTCTTCCGCGTGTTCGACGCGCTGAACGACGTCAGCCAGCTGCGTCCCGCCCTGGAGGCCGTGCTCGCGACCGGCACGGCCGTCGCCGAGGCGGCGCTCTGCTACTCCGGCGACCTCCTCGACCCGGCAGAGGACCTCTACACGCTCGACTACTACCTGCGGCTCGCCGAGCAGATGGTGGAGGCCGGCGCGCACGTCATCGGCATCAAGGACATGGCCGGTCTGCTCCGCGCGGGAGCGGCCGAGCGGCTCGTGGGCGCGCTGCGCGAGCGGTTCGACCAGCCCGTGCACGTGCACACGCACGACACCGCCGGCGGGCAGCTCGCGACGCTCCTGGCGGCCAGCCGGGCCGGCGCCGACGCGGTCGACGTCGCGGCGGCGCCGATGGCCGGGACGACGAGCCAGCCGAGCATGTCCGCGCTCGTGGCGGCGCTGGCGCACACCGAGCGCGACACCGGCCTCGACCTGACCGCGGTCGGCGCGCTCGAGCCCTACTGGGAGGCGGTCCGTCGCGCGTACGCCCCGTTCGAGTCCGGCCTGCCCGGTCCGACCGGCCGCGTGTACCAGCACGAGATCCCCGGCGGGCAGTTGTCGAACCTCCGGCAGCAGGCCATCGCCCTGGGACTCGGTGACCGCTTCGAGCAGGTCGAGGACTGGTACGCCGCGGCGAACCGCATCCTCGGCCGCCCGACCAAGGTCACGCCGTCCTCGAAGGTCGTCGGCGACCTGGCGCTGCAGCTGGCCGCGGTCGGCGCCGACCCCGACGACTTCGAGCAGAACCCGCAGCAGTACGACATCCCCGACTCGGTGATCGGCTTCATGGCCGGCGAGCTCGGCGACCTGCCCGGCGGGTGGCCGGAGCCGTTCCGGTCGAAGGTGCTCGAGGGCCGCGAGGTGCACGTCGGGACGACCCCCGTGCCGGAGTCGGAGCGCGCCGCGCTCGCGACCGCCGGACCCGAGCGGCAGCAGGCCCTCAACCGACTGCTCTTCCCGCAGCCGACCCGGCAGTTCGCCGCGGTGCGGGAGCAGTACGGCGACCTCTCGGTGCTGCCGACCCTCGACTACCTCTACGGTCTGCGTCCCGGGCAGGAGCACGTCGTGCCGCTCGGGCGCGGCGTGGAGCTGCTCGTCGGGCTCGAGGCGATCGGCGAGGTCGACGAGCGGGGCATGCGCACGGTCATGACGACGCTGAACGGGCAGCTCCGCCCGGTCGCCGTCCGTGACCGCTCGGTCGAGGTCGCGACGAAGGTCGCCGAGCAGGCGGACCCGTCCGACCCGAAGCACGTCGCCGCACCGTTCTCCGGTGTGGTGACGCTCAAGGTCGCCGTCGGTGACGTCGTCCGGGCTGGTCAGCCCGTGGCGAGCATCGAGGCGATGAAGATGGAAGCGGCCATCACGGCGCCCGTGTCGGGCACCGTCGGCCGTCTCGCGATCCCGGTGACCCAGCAGGTGGACGCCGGCGACCTCCTGGTGGTGCTGCAGTAACGTGACCGTCCGTCCCATCCGCCTGTTCGGCGACCCCGTCCTCCGTTCCCCCGCGGACCCGATCGCACCGGACGCCCTCGGTTCGCCGGGCGTGCGCGACCTCGTGCAGGACCTCCTGGACACCGTGCGCGAGCCCGGTCGTGCCGGCGTGGCCGCTCCGCAGATCGGTGTCGGCCTGCGCGCGTTCTCGTACAACGTCGACGGCGATGTCGGGTACGTGCTCAACCCCGAGGTCGTCGAGGTGCGCGGCGAGGTCGAGCTCATGGACGAGGGCTGCCTGTCCGTCCCCGGGCTCTCCTACCCGACCCCGCGCCACCCGTGGGCCAGGGTCCGCGGCGTCGACGTCGACGGCGCCGAGGTCGTCCTCGAGGGCACCGGGCTGATGGCGGAGGCGCTGCAGCACGAGGTCGACCACCTCGACGGCACCGTCTACGTGATGACCCTCGCCCCGGAGGTCCGTCGCGCCGCACTGCGTGACGTCCGCGCCCAGTCCTGGTTCCACTGACCGCGTCCCGAGCACGCGGGCGACGGCGCCCCGGCCGCTCCCGCGACCGGCGGCGCACGCGGACGGGCCGCTTCCGGCGACCAGGGCGTGACACCCCTTCGCGGGATTGTCCGAACGTCCCGGTCGCGAGGTACCGTGTCCGCGTCGGCTTCCCACCGACACGGCTCCCACACCCTCAGGACACCCAGCATGACCGTTCAGAACGACGAGCTCAGCTCGCACCGCACCCGCACCAACCGCCGCCCCGACCCCGCGCCGACGACGTCGTCGGTCGCCGTCCTCGACGCGCCGGAGGTGCAGGCCCCGGAGGCCTGATCCGGAAGCGCGTCCGCGACCCGGCGACGGGTCGCGCCCCGCGCGCAGACGACACACGGGAGGCCCGGTGTCGGTCCGTCGGACCGGCACCGGGCCTCCCGTCCGTCGTCCCTACGCGCGGCCCCGTCGTCGGGACGCGACCACGGGGGTGGCCGTGGTCTGGACCTTCGATCCCGAGTAGATGTGCTCGACGTCCGCGGCGAAGTCCCGCAGCACGACGGCGCGCTTGATCGTCAACTTCGGGGTGAGGTGGCCGGAGGCCTCCGTCAGCTCGGTGTCGACGATGGTGAAGGACCGCACGGACTCGGCCCGGGACACCCGCTGGTTCGCGGTGTCCACGGCCTCCTGCACGGCGACGTGCACGCGCTCGTCGTAGGCCGCCTCGCGCGGCGTGAGCGCGGGGGTGATGCCGCGGGCCTCGCACCACCCGGGGAGCATCTCCCGGTCGAGCGTGACGAGCGCGGCGACGAAGGGCTTGCCCTCGCCGACGACCACCACCTGCCCGACCAGCGGGTGCTCGCGGATGCCGTCCTCGAGCGGTGCCGGCGCGACGTTCTTGCCGCTCGCGGTGACGATGAGCTCCTTCGCCCGACCGGTCACCGTGAGCACCCCGTCGGCGTCGAGCCGCCCGAGGTCGCCCGTGCGGAACCAGCCGTCGCTGAAGGCCTTCGCGGTCGCCTCGTCGTTGTGCCAGTAGCGGTCGAACACGTCGACGCCGCGGATCAGGATCTCGCCGTCGTCGGCGATCCGTACCTCGACGCCCGGGAGTGCTCGACCGACCGTGCCGATGCGGAGCTCGCGCGCCCGGTTCACGGTCGCGGGCGCGGTCGTCTCGGTCAGGCCGTAGCCCTCGAGGATGTGCACGCCGATCGTGCGGAAGAAGTGCGACAGGCGGGGGGAGAGCGGAGCGGAGCCGCTGATCGCGTACTGCACGCGTCCACCGATCGCGTCGCGCAGCTTGGCGTAGACCAGCTTGTCGAACAGCGCGAACCGCAGCTTCAGGCCGAGGGGCACCCGTCCCGCGGCCACCGCCTCGGAGTGGGCGACCGCGACGTCGGCCGCGGCACGGAAGATCCGACCCTTGCCGCCGAGGTCGGCCTTCTGCTCGGCCGAGTTGTAGATCTTCTCGAAGACGCGGGGCACCGCCAGCAGGAAGGTCGGCTTGAACGTCGACACGGCGCGCATGAGGTCGCGGGTGTCCGGCTCGTGGCCGACGAGCACCCCGGTCGAGATCGACATGACCGCGATGAAGCGGGCGAAGACGTGGGCCATCGGGATGAACAGCAGCGTGGAGGACCCGTCGGCGACGACCTCGGGCATCGCCTCGGTGGCGCCCTCGACCGTCCCGGTGAAGTTGTCGTGCCGCAGGACGCACCCCTTCGGACGTCCGGTGGTGCCCGACGTGTAGATGATCGTCGCGTCGTCGTGCCCGTGCACGTCCGCCGTGCGGGCGTCGAGCTCGGCGTCGGTGACCGTCTCGCCGAGGCGGACCAGGTCGTCGAGACCGCCGCCGTCGATCGTCCAGTGCTGTCCGAGGTGCGGCAGGTCCGGGGCGATCGACGCCACCCGGCGTGCGTGCTCCTCCTGCTCGACCACGATCGCCACGGTCTCCGAGTCGGAGAGGATCCAGCGCACCTGGTCGGGGGAGCTCGTCTCGTAGACCGGCACGGACACGAGCCCCGCGGTCCAGACGGCGAAGTCGACGAGCGTCCACTCCATGCGGGTGCGGGAGAGGACGGCGACGTGCGCGCCCGGGGCGAGCCCGGCGGCGACGAAGCCCTTCGCGATCCCGCGGACGCGCGCGAGGGTGTCCGCGGCGCTGACGGTCGTCCAGGTGTCGCCGTGCCGCTGGGCGAGGATCGGCCGGTCGGGCGTCCGACGCGCCCGGTCGGAGAGCAGTCGGGCGGCGGAGCCGTGGTCGGGTGCGGAGTTGGGTGCGGGCTGCCGCTGATCGTTCACGGTTGACTCCCTTGTCGGCCGGTGCGATACGAGGACGCCTCGACGATGAGACGTCACCGCCAGCATACGGGCGGAGCGGCACCGGACGGACGGGCTCCGGTGCGGTTCGCAGCACCTCGTCAGCCGTCGGGCGTCGTCGGCCGGCTCCGTGCGGGCAAGCGGTGCCCGGTGCCCACCTCGGTCGCGTTGCCGGCGTTCGGCGTCGCCACGCGGAGACGGTAGGCTCGACCCTCGTGCATGCCATCGGAATCGACATCGGGGGCACCAAGATCGCGGGAGCGGTCGTCTCGGAGCTCGGCGAGATCCTCGCCGAGGACCGCGTCGCCACCAACGCGGCGGACCCGGACGCCATGCTCGACGACGTCGTGACGATGGTCACCCGTCTGCGAGCCGCCCACGACGTGGGAGCGGTCGGTGTCGCGGCACCGGGCTTCATCGACGCGTCGCAGTCGATCGTCTACTACACGCCGAACATCCGCTGGCGGAACGAGCCCCTCCGGCAGAAGCTCCAGGAGCGCCTCGGCGACCTGCACATCACCGTCGACAACGACGCGAACGCCGCCGGCTGGGCGGAGTTCCGCTTCGGTGCCGGTCGCCTCGTGTCCGACATGACGATGCTCACGATCGGGACCGGTGTCGGTGGCGCGATCGTGACCGAGGACCGGCTCTTCCGCGGCGGCTTCGGCACCGGCGGCGAGATCGGTCACCTGCGGATCGTCCCGAACGGCCTGCCCTGCGGCTGCGGCGCCCGCGGCTGCATCGAGCAGTACGGCTCCGGCCGTGCCCTGCAGCGCATGGCGAACGACGTCGCCGACGCCGGCGGCATCGGTTCGGCACTCGCCGACGCGCGCGAGCAGAACGGCGGGCAGCTCGACGGCGCGATCGTCGGCGACCTGATCCTGGCCGACGACCCGGGCGCCCTCGCCGCGCTCCGTCGCCTCGGCCGGCACCTCGGCGAGGCCTGCGCGTCGCTGTCCGCGGTGCTCGACCCGCAGCTGTTCGTCTTCGGCGGCGGTGTCGCGAGCGCCGGCGACCGTCTGCTCGAGCCGATCAAGCAGGCCTACCTCAACAACCTGCCGGCGCGCGGGTACCACCCGGAGCCCGACTTCGTGATCGCCGAGCTCGTGAACGACGCCGGCGTCGTCGGCGCGGCCGACCTCGCCCGCATCCACGCCCGCACGGCGTAGGGTCACCCCGACGGTACGCGCGTCCCGAACTGGAGTCGACGATGACCTACTGGCTGCTCAAGAACTTCCTGCTCGGCCCGCTCATCCTGACGCTCTTCCGACCCTGGGTCGTCGGCCGTGAGCACGTGCCCGCGAAGGGCCCGGTGATCTTCGCGTCGAACCACATCTCGTTCATCGACTCGGTGATCCTGCCGGCGGTGCTCGATCGGCGGATCTCCTTCCTGGCGAAGAGCGACTACTTCACCGGTCGGGGCCTCAAGGGCTGGGCGACGAAGACCTTCTTCAACGCCATCGGGCAGCTGCCCATCGACCGCTCCGGCGGCAAGGCGTCCGAGGCGTCGCTCCACACCGGGCTCCAGGTCCTGGCACGCGGCGAGCAGCTCGGCATCTACCCCGAGGGCACCCGCAGCCCGGACGGCAAGCTCTACCGCGGCCGCACCGGCATCGCCCGGATGATCCTCGAGGGCCGGGTGACCGTCGTGCCGGTCGCGATGGTCGGCACGCGCGAGGTGCAGCAGATCGGCCAGAAGTTCCCCAAGTTCAAGCGCGTCGGCGTCGTCTTCGGCAGGCCGCTCGACTTCTCGCGCTTCGAGGGCTTCGAGACCGACCGGTTCATCCTGCGCAGCGTCACCGACGAGGTCATGCACGAACTCGCCGGACTGAGCCGCCAGGAGTACGTCGACGTCTACGCGACGAGCGTCAAGGAGCGTGCCAGCAGCGCTCGTGAGCAGGTCATGAAGGACCGCCGCACGCCGACCGCCTGACGGGCGACCGCCGTCGTCGCCCCCGCGTCACGCGGGAGCGGTGGGTCGGGCGCGGACGGTAGGATCTGAGGACTCCGGCCCCGGCCGGACCGGCCTGCGCGCAGGCCTCCCGCTCCCGCCCGACCCAGAACACCGAGGTACCGCCTTGATCGAGTCGACCGACGTCGTCGCCCTGCAGGATCCGGACGTGATCGAGGGTCTCGACCACTGGCGCACCCTGCCGATCAAGCAGCAGCCGACCTGGCCCGACCGCGCCGCGGCCGAGGCGGCGTCGGCCGAGATCGCGACGCTGCCGCCGCTCGTCTTCGCGGGCGAGGTCGACAAGCTCCGTGACCGGCTCGCCGCAGCGGCGCAGGGCAGGGCGTTCCTGCTGCAGGGCGGCGACTGCGCCGAGACCTTCGCCGGAGCCACGGCGGACTCGATCCGTGACCGCGTGAAGACCATCCTCCAGATGGCCGTCGTGCTCACCTACGGTGCCTCGACACCGGTGATCAAGATGGGACGCATGGCGGGGCAGTTCGCCAAGCCGCGGTCGAGCGACTTCGAGACGCGCGGCGACGTGACGCTGCCGGCGTACCGCGGCGACATCGTGAACGGCTACGACTTCACCCCGGAGAGCCGGCAGGCCGACCCCCGCCGTCTGGTGCAGGGATACCACACGGCCGCGTCGACGCTGAACCTGGTCCGTGCCTTCACGCAGGGCGGGTTCGCCGACCTGCGGCAGGTGCACTCGTGGAACAAGGGCTTCGCGTCGAACCCGGCGAACGCCCGCTACGAGCACCTCGCGAAGGAGATCGACCGCGCGATCCGTTTCATGGACGCCTGCGGAGCCGACTTCGAGGCGCTGAAGCACACCGAGTTCTACGCCTCGCACGAGGGGCTCCTCATGGACTACGAGCGGCCGATGACCCGCATCGACTCGCGCTCCGGTCTCGCCTACGACACCTCCGGCCACTTCATCTGGATCGGCGAGCGGACCCGCGACCTCGACGGCGCCCACGTCGACTTCCTGTCCCGCGTGCGGAACCCGATCGGTGTGAAGCTCGGCCCGACGACGACCGTGGACGACATGAAGGCCCTGGTCGACACGCTCGACCCGGAGCGCGAGCCCGGTCGTCTGACGTTCATCACCCGGATGGGTGCGGGCAGGATCCGCGACGAGCTGCCGAAGCTGCTCGAGGCGATCAAGGGCATGGACGCGAACCCGCTCTGGGTGACCGACCCGATGCACGGCAACGGCCTGACGACCCCGACGGGCTACAAGACCCGTCGCTTCGACGACGTCGTGGACGAGGTCCTCGGCTTCTTCGAGGCGCACCGCCAGGTCGGCACCTACCCGGGCGGCATGCACGTCGAGCTCACCGGTGACGACGTCACCGAGTGCCTGGGCGGCTCCGAGCAGATCGACGAGGCGACCCTGGCGACGCGCTACGAGTCGCTGTGCGACCCGCGGCTCAACCACATGCAGTCGCTCGAGCTCGCCTTCCTGGTGGCGGAGGAGCTGAGCGCCCACCCCTACCAGCGGCCGTAGTCGCGACCGCACGACGGACGGGAGGCGCGGTGCCAGCCGGCACCGCGCCTCCCGTCCGTCCGCTCGTGCGTCCGCTCGTCTCCCGCCTGTCCTGCCCGGCTCCGCTCGCCCGTCCTGCCCGGTTCCGGTCGCACGACCTGCCGCTCACGTTCCGCGCGGACGGCACGTCGTGCGACCGCAGCGACCGCCGACGGCACGTCGTGCGACCGGAACCGGCGAGCGGTCGAGCAGCCGAGCGGCCGCCTGGCGGCTACTGCTCGTAGGAGAGCGTGATCGTGTCGCCCCGGTGGACGGTCGATCCCTGGATCGGGTCCGTCGCGGTCACCGGCAGCGCTGACTTCCAGTCGTAGAACCGGCAGAGCACGTTCGTGCAGTCCGGGACGGAGACGTCGAGGCCGAGGTTCTCCAGGGTCGAGGTCGCCTCGTCGATGGTCTTGCCGGCGACGTCGGGCAGCGTGATCGGCGTCGGGCCCTTCGAGAGCACGAGGTCGACGGCAGAGCCCTGCACGGCGGGGGAGTCCTCGACGCTGGACGAGATGACCTGCCCCTTCGGCACGTCGTCGCTGTAGCGCTCCTGCTGCGCCCCGACGACCAGACCGACGGCGTCGAGCGCGGCGGTCGCGCCGTCGAGGGTCTTCCCCGTGATGTCCGGGACGGCGCCGAGCGAGACCGTGAGCGTGACCGGCCCGCGTTCGGCGTACTCGCCGACGGAGGACAGGTCGACCGTCTGCCCGTCGGTGCCCAGGCCCTTCGCCGCGATCACGGTGTCCTCCGGAGCGTCGGCCGAGAACTCGTACTGGTCGTCCTGCAGCTGGAAGTCGTCGTCCAGTGCGGCCGTCACGGTCGACAGCGGTTGCCCGACGATCGCGGGCAGGGCGATCATCCGCGGGCCGTCCGACACGACGATCCGCACCGGGGTGCCCTTGCGGACCTCGCGTTCGGCCGCCGGCTTGGTCGTCGACACCTGCCCCTTCGCCACGACGGCGTCGTACCGGCTGTCGGTCTCGGCGGTGGGCTGGAGCCCCTGTGCCTGGAGCAGCTGCCGGGCCTGTGCCACGGACTTCCCGGCGACCTCGGGGATGCGGACGTTGCCCCAGGGCCCCGGACCGAGGGCCCAGCCGACGACGCCGGCGATGATCGCGAGGACCACGACGACCGCGAGCAGGATCCACCCGCGCTTCCGACGCTTGACGGACTTGTCGGCGAGGCGTTGCGCCGCCGGGGAGAGCGTCCCGGGCTGGGCTCCCGTGCGTCGGGGGCCGGGCGCACCGCGGCGGGCCGGAGCAGCGGGCGCACCGCCCGTCGAGTCGGCGATCACCCGGGTGGCGTCGTCCTGCTCGGGGCCGTCCCACCGTCCGGACGCATCGGCCGAGGAGGGCGACGCGCTGCCGGCCGGCAGGATCGCGGTGGCGTTCTCCGGACGCAGCACCGCGGTGCGGTACTGGCCGGTCGCGCGCTGCTGGTTGCCCGACATGTGGTCGAGCATCTCGCGGGCGTCGCGCGGACGGTCTGCGGGGTCGCGGGCGGTGGCCCAGGCGACCAGGTCGTCGAGCTCCGGCGGGACGCCCGGCTCCGCGGCGCTCGGCACCGGGACCGTGTCGTTGGCGTGCTGGTAGGCGATCTGCATCGGCTGGTCGCCCTTGTAGGGCTGCTCGCCGGTGAGCATCTCGTAGAGCATGATGCCGAGTGCGTAGATGTCGCTGCGCGAGTCGGCGGCGCCGCGCGTCACGAGCTCGGGGGACAGGTACGCGATCGTGCCGAGCAGGGCTGCTCCGGTGGCCGTGTTCGCCGTGGTCGCCCGCGCCAGGCCGAAGTCGCCGAGCTTGATGCGCCCGTCGTCGGCGAGCAGGACGTTCTCGGGCTTGAGGTCGCGGTGCACGATGCCGGCACGGTGCGCCGACGCGAGGCCGGCGAGCACGGCGCGCAGGATGTCGGTGGCCTGCTCCGGGGTGAGTGCCCGGTGCTCCTGCAGCAGGTCGCGCAGGGTGATGCCCGGGATGTACTCCATGACGATGTACGCCGTGTCGTCCTCGGCACCCTGGTCGTACACGCCGACGAGGTTCGGGTGGGAGAGCCGGGCCGCCGAGCGGGCCTCCTGGATGAAGCGCTCACGGAAGGCCTGGTCGTCGGCCAGGTGCCCGTGCATGATCTTGATCGCGACGCGACGCTCGAGCCGGACGTCGGTGGCGAGGTACACCGTCGCCATGCCCCCGCGCGCGATGCGCGAGCGCACGCGGTACCGCTGGTCGATCATGCGACCGATCATCGGGTCCGTTGCGGCGTTCGTGGTCATCGGCGGCATTCTACGAAGGGCTGCCGGTACGGTCCGACCTGACGCACCGACCGTGACCCAATCTCGATCTCGAGGATGAGTCGGCTGTCCGGCCGACCAGACGGGCGGGACCTCAGAGCGAGGCCAGCAGGGCGCGCGCGGTCTGCTCCCACTTCGCGTACTCGTTCGGGTACGCGGAGACCTGGACCGCCTGGGCGGCGTCGGTCAGGGCCATCGACGACCACCCACGCACGCCGAGCAGGCCGCGGGTCTTGCCGGGGTTGCCCACGAAGAACAGTTCGGCGGCGGTGGCCGGGTCCTGCAGTGCTGCCGACGTGCCCCAGCCCTGGCTCGGACGCTGCTGGAACAGGCCGACGGAGTCGCGGTCGCCGTGCGACAGGTTGCGCAGGCTCGACTCCTGCAGAGCCGCTGCGAGGGCGATCACGATGCCGCGGTCGGGGACGCCGAGGGTCCGGCCGACGCTGACGATGGTGGCCGCGTTGCGCCGCTGCTCACCGGTCAGCTCGACGCCGTTGACGCTGCCGACGGCCGTGGTCACGGCACCCCCGGTCGGCGTGGTCGTCGGCTTCGAGGTCGCAGCGGGCAGCACGAGGGTCTTCCCCGCGTAGATCGTGCTCGTGTAGCTGAGGCCGTTCGCCGCGAGGAGTGCCTTCACCGACACCCCGTGCTTCGCCGCGATCGCCCCGATGGTGTCGCCGGCGACGATCTTCACGCTCGACGCCCGGGCAGGTGCGGCCGGCGCGGTGCTCACGGCAGGCGCCGGCTTCGCGGCGGGTGCCGTCCCGGCGCGGGGGATGGTCAGGGTCTGGCCCGGGTAGATCAGCGAGCGCTGCGAGAGGTTGTTCGCGGCGAGGATCGCCGAGGTCGACACGCCGACGCGGGCGGCGATGCCGGACACGGTGTCGCCCGACTTCACGTGGTAGCTGCCGCTCGTGCTCGACGTCGCGGGTGCTGCTGCGGGGGCGGCGGGTGTCGAGGACAGGTGCAGCGTCTGCCCGGGGTGGATGATCGTGTTCCAGCCGAGGCCGTTGCGGACCAGGACCTCCTGCGCCGAGAGCCCGAAGCGCGCGGCGATGCCCGAGACGGTGTCGCCCTGACGCACCGTGTAGGTGGTGGGGGCCTTCGACACCGCGGCGACCGTGGTGACGGTGGTGGTCGACGGGCGGGCGACGGCGGTGCCGAACACCGGGCGCTGGCCCACGTTCCGGTCCTCGTCCACGTGCCGCTTCTTCGCGGCGTCGTCGTGCCGGGGCTCGGCGTGCGCCACCGGGCCGGTGAGGCCGGCGGTCACGGCGATCGTGCCCGCGAGGACGATGGGCATGGTGGCGAACCGGGCGGATCGAGCGCGCCGGGCGGCGTCGTCTGCAGCGTTGTCCACGGGTTGTCTCCTGTCCTGGGTGAGCCGTGCGCGGGAGCGGGTACTCACAGGTGGCTCCACGCTGACATGGCGTGATTCCCAAGTCAACCAGAGAGCCGCGTGTTGCGCGTGTGACTCGTGTGATCAGCGTGACGGCACGACGCAGGCCGGTGCTCTGGCAACATGGGGCGGGTGAGTGATGGACCCACCGACGACACGACCCTCTCCGAGCGCTGGCTGACGGTGCCCGACCTCGTGGACCTGCTCGGGGTGAGCCCCGGGCGCATCCACCGCCTGTTCGAGCAGAAGACGCTGCTGGCTGCCCGCGTGGGCGGCGTGCTGCGGGTGCCGAGCGAGTTCCTCGACGGCTCCGAGCCGATGCCGGAGCTGCGCGGCACGCTGATCGTCCTCGGTGACAACGGGTTCTCCGACGACGAGGCGGTCCGCTGGATGCTCTCCGAGGAGCCCGCACTCCGCACCTCGCCGATCGCCGCGCTGCGCGCCGGCCGCAAGGCCGAGGTGCGCCGCGTCGCACAGTCCCTGCTCTGAGCCCGGGAGCCGACCCGGCGCCCTGGACCGGAGACCCGTCCCGGCGGGCTGGCTCGCGCAGCAGGAGCCGCCCCGGTGAGGACGATCTGGTGACGGACGGGAGGCCCGTGGCGGTGTCGCCACGGGCCTCCCGTCCGTCGTCGTGGTCGGCGTCTAGGCGACGCGGCTGCTGACCGTGTCGGCCAGCGACAGCAGCTGGTCGCGCGCCGACGGCGTCAACGGCGCGGCCTCGAGCGCTGCCTTCGCGCGCTGCACGTGCCGGTCGATCGAGCGCTCGACGGCGGCGACCGCCCCGGACTCGGTGAGCGTGGCGCGCAGCATCTGCACCTGCTCCTCGTCGAGGTCGGGGTCGCCGAGCAGCTCGTCGAGCAGTTGCCTCGGGCCGGGCGGGAGCGCCTTGCGGGCCGAGGCGATGAGGACGGTGCGCTTGCCCTCGCGGAGGTCGTCGCCGGCGGGCTTGCCGGTGACCTCGGGGTCGCCGAACACACCGAGCACGTCGTCGCGGAGCTGGTACGCGACGCCGAGCGGCAGGCCGAAGGACCGCAGGCCCTCGAGCTGCGCCTCCGAGGCGCCGGCGACCAGGGCGCCGATGACGAGGGGTGCCTCGATCGAGTACTTCGCCGACTTGAAGACGATGACCCGCTGTGCCCGCACCAGGTGCTCGGTCTCGTCGATCGTCGGCCAGGCGGTCTCCTCGTGCACGTCGAGGTACTGCCCCGCGGTCACGTCGAGCCGCATCGTGTGGAACTCCTGGCGGACGATGCGTGCGCGCGCCGGGTCGAGGAGCGCGAGCCCCTCGTCGAAGACGGAGTCGCTCAACGAGAGCAGGACGTCCCCGAGCAGCAGCGCCGAGTTCGTGCCGTACAGCGAGCGGTCGCCGACCCAGCCGGACTCCTCGTGCAGGGACTCGAAGCGCCGGTGCGCGGCGGGACGACCACGACGGGTGTCCGAGCGGTCCATGATGTCGTCGTGCACCAGGGCGGCGGCGTGGAAGATCTCGAGCGCGGCGGCCACCGTGACGACGGCCTCGGCCGTGGTCTGGCGGGAGCCCTCGGCGAGGGGGTCGAAGGACCCCGAGCGGCCCGCCACGGACTGCCATCCCCAGTAGCAGAACAGCGCTCGGAAGCGCTTGCCGCCGGACAGCAGGTCACGGGCGTACCGGTCGAACGGCGCGAGGTCCGGGCTGATCGCGAGGAGCCGATCACGCTGCTCGTCGAGTGCCCGTCCGACCCGTGCCGAAACGAGGTCCACTAATCGCGTACTCTCAGCCACGACTCCTACCCTAGTGGAGCGGTCGAGTCATAGAATCGGTCCACTTCAGCGATGCCACAACCCGGCGGCAGCGCGGCACACCAGCGGTCGTCAGACAGCATCCCCAGGAACAAGAGGGAAACGAGATGCCACTCTCGGAGCAAGAGCAGCGACTCCTCGAAGAGATGGAGCGGAGCCTCTACCAGAACGACTCCGACTTCGTGGCGCGTGTCACGCGCCGCCAGGGACGCGCGAGTTACACGTCCATCACGATCGGTGTGCTCGGTGCCCTCGTGGGGATCGCCATCGTCATCGTGGCGCTCGTCGTGAAGCAGCCGTGGCTCGGGCTGCCGGGCTTCGTGGTGATGCTCGCCGGCGTGCTCTACGCACTGCGCCCGGGGATGCGGATGTCGAAGTCCGGGGCGAAGGCGCCGCGGGCGAAGGGGCAGTCCGCGGGTCGGCCGTCGCGCCCGTCCTCCTCCGGTGGCTCCTTCATGGACCGCATGAACGAGCGCTGGGACAAGCGCAACGACCCGGGGCAGCAGTAGCCGCACCGCACGCCCTCCACACGCCTCCACGGGGCCGGTCCTTCGGGACCGGCCCCGTCGTCGTGTCCGGGGTCGCGGTCGTGCTCGTGGCCGCTGCTCCGCGCCGTCCGCCCGCCAGTGACACCCGCCCGTGGCACCCGTGCCCGCCCTCGCACCCCATGCTCCTGCCGCTGTCCCTGGCGAATCCGGACGTGCCTGGTCGAACCGGGCGTAGTGGGTGGAACCGGGCGTAGTGGGTGGAACCGGGCGTAGCGGGTGGAACCGGGGGTAGCGGGTGGAACCGGGCGTACCGGGTCGAACGGAACCATCAGGTACGCCCGGTTCCGCCTGCCATCGCGGGTGTGATGGGAAGGAACGGGCGCGACGGCGCGACGGGCGCGACGGCGCGACGGCGCGACGCGCGCGACGGCGCGACGGCGCGAGGGGCGCGAGGGGCGCGACGTGCGCCACGGGCGCGATGGGCGTGAGCACGCATCGGACGGGAGGCGCGGGGCGGTCGTGCGCCGAGCCTCCCGTCCGGCGCGCCCTCGGCTGCTCCCGAGCCTGCGAATGTCCTCCACTTCCCTCCACCCCCTCCACTCCGCTCCACGTCCGCGTGCTTCCGGGGAAGTGACGCGCAGAGAGGCGAGCTACGAGCTCCGGTGACCACCCCAGATCGGGGGATCGGGGCAGAATCGGGAGCGCCGACCGTTCCGCGGGGAGCGAAGTGGAGTAAAGTGGGGATCACGACGGTCCGGTGGAGCGGAGGGGAGGCCCCGACGTGCTGCTCGGTACCCATGCCCCGAAGCTGGACGAGAAGGGTCGCGTGATCCTCCCCGCCAAGTTCCGGGACGAACTGTCCGGCGGACTCGTGATGACCCGTGGGCAGGAGCGCTGCGTCGTCGTCTTCAGTGCGGACACGTTCGAGCAACTGCACGAACGGATCCGGACGGCTCCGATGACGTCGAAGCGCACCCGGGACTACATGCGCCTGTTCCTCTCCGGAGCGAGCGCGGAGACCCCGGACAAGCAGAACCGCGTGACGATCCCGCAGAACCTCCGTGAGTACGCGGGGCTCGAACGGGACCTCACGGTCATCGGCAGCGGTGACCGTGCCGAGATCTGGTCGACCCCCGCGTGGGAGGCCTACTACGCCGAGGTCGAAGAGGGCTTCGCCGACAACGACGAGGAGGTGATCCCGGGGATCTTCTGATCCGCGGATCGGGACTCCCAGCCGTGGTGCCCTGACACACCTTCCCCGGTGTCAGGTCGCATGGATGGGGATCCGGGTGCGTGGCCCAGACGGTCACAGGGGCTGCACATGGCCGAAGACCAGCCGAAGTTCCCGCACACGCCGGTGATGCTCCAGCGCATCGTCGACCTGTTCGTCCCGGCCCTCGACGGCCCGGGCAAGGTCGTCGTCGACGCGACCCTCGGCATGGGTGGACACTCCGAGGTGCTGCTCGAACGGTTCCCGGAGCTCACGCTCATCGGGCTCGACCGCGACACCGACGCCCTCGGCATCGCGGGGGAGCGGCTCGCTCGCTTCGGCGACCGCGTGCGCCTCGTCCACACCGTGTACGACGGGATCGTCGACGCGGTCGAGGGCCAGGGCTTCCGTCAGGTCGACGGCGTGCTGTTCGACCTCGGCGTCAGCTCGCTGCAGCTCGACCGTGCCGAGCGCGGGTTCGCCTACAGCCAGGACGCCCCGCTCGACATGCGGATGGACCGGACCGAGGGGCAGACCGCCGCCGACGTCCTCGCGACCTACGACGAGGGCGAGCTGCGCCGGATCTTCCAGCGGTACGGCGAGGAGAAGCTCGCCGGCCGGTACGCCCGCGCGATCGTCGAGCGTCGCACCGAGCGCCCGTTCGCGATGTCGGGTGACCTCGTCCAGGTGCTGCACGACGCGACACCCGTGGCCGTGCAGCGGCAGGGGCACCCGGCCAAGCGCGTGTTCCAGGCGCTCCGCATCGAGGTCAACGCCGAGCTCGCCGTGCTCGAGCGAGCGATCCCCGCCGCGCTCGACGTGATCGCGGTCGGTGGTCGGATCGTCGTCGAGTCGTACCAGTCGCTCGAGGACCGCCTCGTGAAGCGGGCACTGGTCGAGCGCACCACCTCGAGCGCCCCGGCAGGACTGCCGGTCGAGCTGCCGGAGCACGCCCCCACCTACTCCCTCGTCGTCAAGGGCGCGGAACTGGCCGACGAGGCCGAACGCGCCGCCAACCCCCGAGCCATCCCCGTGCGCCTGCGCGCGGCCGAGCGGATCCGGAAGTGACATGAGCACGAACCTCGCACTCGTCGACCCCGTCGGCGCACCGACCCGTGCCCCGCACCCACCGCGCCGGAAGCGACCCGAGCTCGTCGAGGTCGCACCGTCCAGGGCGCAGCGCCGAGCACGGCCGAAGATCGCCTACGCGGTGGTCGGCGTCGTGTCGCTCGGTGTGCTGCTCCTCGCACAGCTCGGCATCAGCATGGTGCTGAGCCAGGGGGCCTACACGCTGGACTCCCTCAGCGCCGAGCAGACGGGGCTCTCGCGGACGCAGCAGTCGCTGTCCGAGGAGCTCCGCGTCCTCGACTCGCCGCAGAACCTGGCCCGCAACGCCAAGGCACTGGGGATGATCGCGAACTCCACCCCGGTGTACCTCGACCCGAAGACCGGCCACGTGTACGGCACGCCGACCCCGGCGGCCCCCGACGAGGCGACCGCGAGCGGCGACAACCAGGTGCCGAACGCGCTCCTCGACCCGGTCCCGCTCGCCGCCGGCCCGGACGCGTCCGCCGGCGGGGCGAGCACGACCGACGGTGCCGCCGGCACCGGTGCGACCCCGGCCGACGGCACCACGAGCACGACCGGCGGCAGCACGGACACCAGCGCGGGCGGGACGTCGGCGACCGGTGCCCAGCAGGGCGCTGCGACGGCCGACACTGAGAAGAGCGCAGGCACCAGCGAGTCGGGACGGACCGGCTCGACCACCGACGTAGAGTCCGACGCGAACCCGCTCGAGGCACCCACCACCCGGTGACCTGCGGGCGGGATCAGACTGCCGCACCACCCGGGAAGGACCGCACCGCGTGACGAAGACGATCCGCAACCCTCGACTGCGCTACAGCGTGGTGATCATCGCCGTGATCGCCCTCGTCGCGGTCTTCGTGATCCGCCTGGTCGACATCCAGGTGGTGCAGGCAGCGGCGCTGAACGAGGCATCGAAGGCGAAGCGGAGCATCCCGGTCACCATCTACGGCAACCGCGGTGCGATCGTGGACCGCAACGGCACCGAGCTCGCGGAGAGCGTCAACCGCTACAACATCATCACCTCGCCACGACTCGTCGCGGGCTTCGACGGCAAGCTCGGCGGTGAGCGCACGAAGAAGGTGTCGGTCGACGACGCCCTGCAGGCGCTGGCGAAGGCATCCGGCGGCGACGCGCAGGCGATGCAGAAGGCGATCGCGGCCGACCCGAAGTCGGACTTCGCCTACCTGGTCAAGGGGCTCGACGTGAAGCACTACGAGGCGGTCGTCGCCCTCGGCATCCCGTGGGTCTACAAGGAGCAGCAGTCCGCCCGCGTCTACCCGATGGGTGCCACCGGCGGTGCGCTGACCGGGTTCATGGGCACCGACGGCGCCCAGGCCGGCCTCGAGTACTCGTACGACCAGTGCCTCGCGGGCAAGAACGGTTCGGAGACGTACGAGCGCGGCGAGGACGGCGTGCAGCTGCCCGGGAGCACCCGGACGACGGAGCAGGCCAAGGACGGCGGCACGCTCGAGACCACCATCGACAGCGACCTGCAGTACATGGCGCAGCAGACGATCGCGTCGGCGGCGCAGTCGCTGCAGGCGGAGTCCGCGACCGCGACCGTCGTGGACGTCAAGACCGGTGAGCTCCTCGCCGTCGCCGACTGGCCCACCGTGGACCCGAACGACGTCGACGCGACCACGGACAAGGGTGCGTACGGCTCCCGTGCGCTGACCTCGACCTACGAGCCCGGCTCGACCATCAAGGCGGCGATCGCGGCCGCGCTCATCGACCAGGGCAAGTCGAGCCCGACCGACCGAGCGGTGGTGCCGTACTCACGGTCCTTCCCGTGGGGCGGGAAGATCCAGGACTCCGAGCTCCACCCGACCGAGAACCTGACGCTGACCGGCATCCTGCAGAACTCCTCGAACGTCGGCATCACCGAGCTCGGCGAACGGCTGTCGACCCAGCAGCGGTACGACTACATGAAGAAGTTCGGCCTGTTCGAGCCCGAGTCGGCGATCCAGTACCCCGGCCAGCCGGGCATGCAGTACGGCGCGAGCCCGGACTGGGACCAGCAGACGAACATCAACTCGATGTTCGGGCAGGGCATCTCGACGACCGCCGTCCAGGTCGCGAGCGTGTTCCAGACCCTCGCCAACCAGGGTGTCCGGATCCCGCTCCACATGGTGAAGGGCTGCAAGACCTCGGACGGCAAGATGATCGACGCGCCCGACGTGGAGGGCACGCGCGTCGTGTCCGCTGCGGCAGCCGACCAGACCGTCAAGATGCTGCAGAGCGTGGTCACGGGCGGCACGCTCGTCGGGATGAAGCCGATCTCGGGCTACAACATCGCGGCGAAGACCGGTACCGCCGAGGTCGCCGAGGGCGGGAAGGGCTACGGCGGCCAGCGCATCACCTCGGTGGCCGGAATGGCACCCGCCGAGGACCCCCAGTATGTTGTCACGGTGACGTTCACGAAGCCGCAGACCAACAAGTGGTCCAGCGGAGCGGCTCCGGCGTTCCGCACTCTCATGTCCCAGGTGCTCGAGAAGTACCGAGTAGCCCCCTCCACGGCCGAGGCGCAGCTGTACCCGTCCACGTGGTGAGGAAGAAGGAGCACTTGTCCGCACGGATCCCCCCGGTCCTCCGACCCGAACACCCGACCCCGAGGAGCGTCGCCGAACTCGCGAACGCGTTCGGCATGCGCGTGGTCGGCTCCGTCGACGCCGTCGAGACGACGGGCGTCACGCTGAGCGCTGCCGAGGTGCAGCCGGGTGACCTGTTCGTCGGCGTGCACGGCGCGAACCGACACGGCGCCCAGTTCGCGACCGAGGCCGCCGAGCGCGGTGCCGTCGGGGTGCTGACCGACGCCGACGGCGTCGCACTCGCCGAGCCCTCCGGCCTGCCGGTGCTGGTGGTCGAGGACCCGCGCGCCGCGCTCGGCGACGTCTCGGCGTGGGTCTACCGCACCCACCCGGACGAGGCCACCGACCTGCCGCAGCTCTTCGCGACGACGGGCACGAACGGCAAGACCAGCACGTCGTACATCCTCGAGGGCATCCTCAAGCAGCTCGGCCTGGTCACCGGCCTCAGCTCGACCGCGGAGCGCCACATCGGCTCGCTCAGCGTGACGAGCCGCCTGACCACCCCCGAGGCGAGCGAGATGCACGCGCTCCTGGCCCGCATGCGCGAGTCCGAGGTCCGCGCCGTCGCCGTCGAGGTCAGCGCCCAGGCCCTGAGCCGCCATCGCGTCGACGGCATCGTGTTCGACGTCGCCGGGTTCACGAACCTGTCCCACGACCACCTCGACGACTACGCCGACATGGAGGAGTACTACCAGGCGAAGCTCCCGCTGTTCCAGCCCGAGCACGCCCGTCGCGGCGTCGTCTCGCTGGACACCGACTGGGGCCACCGCGTGGTGCAGGACTCCCGCATCCCCGTCACGACGATCACGGTGCACCCCGAGGTCGAGGCCGAGTGGCACGTCGACATCGTCGAGGCGCACGCCGCCTACACCGAGTTCCGCCTCACCGGGCCCGAGGGGCGTGAGCTCACGACCCGTGTGCCGCTCATCGGCTGGCACATGGCGGCCAACGCGGCGCTCGCGATCGTGATGCTCGTCGAGGGCGGGTTCGAGCTCGGCGCCATCGCGCACGCCCTCGGCTCGAACCACCGGCACTACGCGGACGAGACCGACGAGCAGCCGGTCAGCGCCATCGAGTGCTACCTGCCCGGTCGGACCGAGCGGGTGTCGGGGGACGCCGGCCCGAGCGTCTACGTCGACTTCGGTCACAGCGCCGACGCCTTCGAGAACACGCTGGCGGCCGTCCGGCAGTTCACGCCGGGCAAGGTCCTCATGCTCTTCGGCGCCGACGGCGACCGCGACACGACGAAGCGCGGCGACATGGCGCGCGTCGCCGCCGCGGGGAGCGACATCCTCGTCGTCACGGACCACCACCCTCGCTTCGAGGACGCCGCGTCCATCCGGAAGACCCTGGTCGACGCCGCGCGCGAGGCCTACCCGGACCACGAGACGTACGAGGTCAGCCCGCCGGAGGCGGCGATCCGCACGGCCGTGAGCCTGGTCGGCGACGGGGACTCGATCCTCTGGGCCGGCCCCGGCCACCAGGACTACCGCGACATCGCGGGCGTCCGGACGCCCTACTCGGCGCGTGACGAGGCCCGGCAGGCACTGCGCGAGGCCGGCTGGGAGCCGAACTCCGGCCCGGCGGAGGAGACCCGATGATCGCCCTGACCCTCGCCGAGATCGCCGCCGCGATCGGCGGCGAGCTCGTCAGCGGTGCCCCGGAGCAGGTCGTCGACGGCAGCGTCGAGACCGACTCGCGCCTCGTCGACACCGGCAGCGTGTTCTTCGCGCTGCTCGGGGAGGAGACCGACGGCCACCGCTTCGTGCCGAACGCGGTCGAGGCCGGTGCGGCCCTGGTCGTGACCGAGCGCGCCGTCGACCTGCCCGACGGCGCCGGCACCGCGCAGGTCGTCGTGTCCGACGGCTACGCCGCCCTCGCCGCCCTCGCGCACGAGGTCGTGGCGCGGGTCCGCGCCTCGAGCGCCCACCGCGTCGACGAGCAGGGACTGCCGGCGCCGCTGCGCGTCGTCGGGATCACCGGCTCGAACGGCAAGACGAGCACCAAGAACATGCTCCGTACGATCCTCGAGCAGCACGGTGCGACCGTGGCGCCGCAGGGATCGTTCAACAACCACGTCGGCGCCCCCGTCTCGATGCTCCGCATCACCCACGACACGCGGTTCCTCGTGGTGGAGATGGGTGCCAGCGGCCAGGGGCACATCGCGAAGCTCGTCGCGATCGCCGAGCCGGACGTCGGCGTCGTCCTGAAGGTCGGGCTCGCGCACGCCGGCGAGTTCGGCGGGATCGAGGCGACCCAGCGCGCGAAGTCGGAGATGGTCACCGACCTGCCCGCCACCGCGACCGCACTGCTCAACGTGGACGACGACCGCGTCGCGTCCATGCGTGCCCTCACCGACGCGACCGTCGTCGGCTTCGGTACGTCCGCCGGCGCGGACTACCGCGTCTCCGGCATCGAGACGGACCGCAGCGGCACGCGCTTCACGCTCACCGCGCCTCCCGTCCCGGCCGAGGCCGCCGCGGACCGTCCTGGAGGCACGTCCCCGGTCCCGCAGACCGTCGACGTCCGCCTCGCCATCCTCGGCGAGCACCACGCGATGAACGCGTCGGCCGCCCTCACCGTCGCCCACCTGTGGGGCGTCCCGCTCGCCGCCGGCGCCGAGGCGCTCGCGTCGATGACGCGGGCCGAGCGCTGGCGCATGGAGCTGCTCCAGGGCGGACCGGAGGGCGTGACCGTCATCAACGACGCCTACAACGCGTCGCCGGACTCGACGGCCGCGGCGCTCCGCACCCTGGCGCAGGTCGTGCGTCCGGGGGAGCGCTCCGTCGCCGTGCTCGGCGAGATGGCGGAGCTCGGGGAGTTCTCGACGGAGGAGCACGACCGCATCGGTCGGCTCGTCGTCCGTCTCGGCATCGGACAGCTCGTGGTCGTCGGACCCGGCGCCGCGCCGATCCACCAGGCCGCCACCCTCGAGGGATCGTGGGACGGCGAGTCCGTGTACATCGAGGACGTCGACGCAGCCGTCCACGCCCTGCAGGAGATGGTCCGCCCCGGCGACGTCGTCCTCGTCAAGTCCTCGAAGTCCGCCGAACTGCGATTCCTCGGCGACCGCCTCGGAGGTGTCACCGCATGATCGCGCTCCTCGTCGCCGGCGCCGTGGCGCTGGTGTTCACACTGCTGCTCACACCGCTCTTCATCAAGCTGTTCCACCGCCTCGGCTGGGGACAGTTCATCCGTGACGACGGCCCGCAGTCGCACCACACCAAGCGCGGCACCGCCACCATGGGCGGCATCGTCCTGATCATCGGCGCGGTGCTCGGCTACTTCGTCGGACACCTGGTGGGCCGCGACTCGGTCACGCTGTCCGGGCTGCTCGTGCTCTTCCTCATGGTCGGGCTCGGGTTCGTCGGGTTCATCGACGACTTCCTCAAGGTCCGTCGGCAGCGGAGCCTCGGGCTCGGCGGCTGGGCGAAGGTCCTGGGGCAGGTCATCGTCGGCGTCGTGTTCGCGACGATCGCCCTCGTGGTGCCGACCGGCAACGGCAAGCCCCCGGCATCGACGATGATCTCCGCGATCCGCGACGTCCCGTGGTTGGACTTCATGGTCCTCGGAACCGTCATCGGGACGATCCTGTACCTCGCGTGGATCGTGCTGCTGACGGTGTCCACGTCGAACGGCGTGAACGTCGCCGACGGGCTGGACGGCCTCGCCACCGGCTCGAGCATCCTGGCGATCGGGTCGTACGTCATCATCGGCTTCTGGCAGTCGAACCAGATCTGCGGCGGCGTCCGACTCGACGAGAGCACCGCGCACGCCTGCTACAGCACGTCCGACCCGCTCGACCTCGCGGTCGTCGCGGCCGCGGTCTGCGGTGGCCTGATCGGGTTCCTCTGGTACAACACCTCGCCGGCGCAGATCTTCCTCGGCGACACCGGCTCGCTCGGCCTCGGCGGAGCGCTGGCCGGCCTGGCGATCCTCAGCCGCACCGAGCTGCTGCTGATCCTCATCGGTGGCTTGTTCTTCATCGTGACCGGCTCGGTCATCCTGCAGCGCGCCTACTTCAAGATCACCCACGGCAAGCGCATCTTCCGGATGAGCCCGCTGCACCACCACTTCGAGCTGAAGGGGTGGGCCGAGGTGACCGTCGTCGTCCGGTTCTGGATCATCGCGGGGCTCTGCGTCGCGGCCGGTGTCGGGCTCTTCTACCTGGAGTGGATCGCCCGTGTCGGCTGACGCCCGCCTCGAAGGACTCGACAGCTGGTACGCCGAGGGCTGGAAGGGGCTGCGGGTCGCCGTGCTCGGCCTCGGCTCGACCGGCTTCTCCGTCGCCGACACGCTCGTGGAGCTCGGCAGCGACGTGGTCGTCCTCGCGCCGGACGGACCCGCCGACACCGTGGAGCTGCTCGACGTGATCGGCGCCCGGTTCGAGCGCACGTCGCTCGACACCGTGCCGGCCGCCCTCGTGGCCCAGGCCCCGGACGTCGTCGTCGTGTCGCCCGGTCTGCCGCCGCACAACGCCACGGTCCGCTGGGCGGTCGAGCACAGCACCGTGTGGGGTGACATCGAGCTCGCCTGGCGCGTGCGCGACAAGGTCGTCCGTGGCCCGATCGCCGCACCGTGGGTGACCATCACGGGGACGAACGGCAAGACCACGACCACGCAGCTGACGACCGCGATGTTCGCGGCCGCCGGGCTCCGCGCGGTCGCCTGCGGGAACATCGGCGTACCGGTGCTCGACGTCGTCCGTGACCCGGAGGGCTTCGACGTGCTGGTCGTCGAGCTCTCGAGCCACCAGCTGCACTACATGCCCACCTCGGGCGACGGTGCCGTCGTCCCGCTCTCGAGCACCTGCCTCAACATCGCGGACGACCACCTCGAGTGGCACGGGTCCGCCGAGGCGTACCGCGCGGCGAAGGCCAAGGTCTACGAGCGCACCGTGACGGCCTGCGTCTACAACACCTCGGACGAGGCGACCCGTCGCATGGTCGAGGGCGCCGACGTGGTCGAGGGGTGCCGTGCCGTGGGCTTCACGCCCGGGGTCCCCGCGCCGGGCGACGTCGGGATCGTGGACGACGTGCTCTGCGACCGCGCCTTCACCGAGGACCGGCGCAACAGCGCGCTCGAGTTCGCCACCGTGGCGGACCTCGAGCAGGCCGGGCTCGCCAGTCCGCACATGACCATGAACGTCCTCGCCGCGGCCGCCCTCGCGCGTGCCGCCGCCGTCGAGCCCGCGCACATCCGCGCTGCCGTGCAGGGCTTCCGCGCCGACCACCACCGGACCGAGCACGTCGCGACGGCGGACGGCGTCGCCTGGGTCGACGACTCGAAGGCGACCAACCCGCACGCCGCCACGGCATCGCTGGCATCGTTCGAGACCGTCGTCTGGATCGTCGGCGGGCAGTTCAAGGGCGTCGACATCGACGGCCTCGTCGAGCGCTTCGGCCCCACGGCCCGAGCGGTCGTCGTCATCGGGACGGACCGCACACCGGTGCTCGAGGCATTCGCGCGACACGCGCCGACGGTCCCGGTCCTGCAGGTCGAGGCGACGGACACTGATCACGTCATGCCCGAGGCGGTCCGGCATGCCGCATCGGTCGCACGACCGGGCGACACGGTCCTCCTCGCCCCCGCGGCGGCGTCGTTCGACCAGTTCGGTTCGTACGCGGACCGGGGGCGCCGGTTCGCGGCGGCGGTCCACGAACACCTGGGAGGCACAGCCGATGGCGACCACGGATCTCCCGAGCGGCCGTAGCGGCGGCCGCACGACGGGCAGCACCGGACACACGGGAACCGCGTCCGCGGGCGGCGAGCACGCCGGTTCGCAGCGCCGTGCACGGGGCGCCGTCGTCGCGGTCAAGAACGTCTTCGTCGCCGAGTCGAGCACCTTCTACACGATCCTGGGCGTCACGCTCTTCCTCGTCGTGTTCGGCGTCGTGATGGTGCTGTCGTCGTCGAGCGTCGAGCAGTACGCCGCCACCCACGACTTCTTCGGCGCAGCGTCCAAGCAGGGGCTGTACGCCGTGCTCGGCGTCCCGCTCATGCTCGTCGCGAGCCGCGTCCCCGCGCGTCTCTGGCGGAAGTGGGCGATGCGGATCCTCGCCGCGGCGCTGGTCCTGCAGCTGCTCGTCTACACGCCGCTCGGCATCGAGATCCAGGGCAACCGGAACTGGATCAAGCTCGGCTCGTTCAGCGCCCAGCCGTCCGAGGCCGTCAAGCTCGGCATCGCCCTGGCCGTCGGCGCGATCATCTACGTGAAGCGTGACCGGCTGCGGGAGTGGAAGGAACTGTTCGTGCCGGTCGGCATCGCGACGGTGCTGCCGCTCGGGATGGTGCTGCTCGGCGGTGACCAGGGAACCGCGATGATCATGCTGGTCCTGCTGCTCGGTGCGCTCTTCATCGGGGGCGCGCGGGCGAAGCACCTGCTCGTCATCCTCGGGGCGGTCGCCGTCGTGCTGCCGTTCGTCACGATGGCGTCGGCCTCGCGGCAGTACCGCATCAACGCGTGGCTCTCCGGCTGCACCGACTCGAACCAGTACCAGGACCTCTGCTGGCAGCCCGTGCACGGCATGTGGGCCCTGGCGTCCGGTGGCGTGTTCGGCGTCGGCCTGGGCAACTCGAAGGCGAAGTGGTCGTGGCTGCCCGAGGCGGACAACGACTACATCTTCGCGATCATCGGCGAGGAACTCGGGCTCATCGGCGCCGTGGTCGTGCTGGCGCTGTTCATCGTCCTGGCGGTCAGCATGATCAAGGTCATCCGGCAGTCGGACGACCCGTTCGTCCGGACGGTCACCGGCGGGATCCTCGCGTGGATCATCGGGCAGGCGCTCGTGAACATCGCGGTGGTGCTCGGCCTGCTGCCGGTCCTCGGCGTGCCGCTGCCCCTCATCTCGGCCGGTGGATCGGCCCTCATCATGACCCTCGTGGCGATCGGCGTCGTGCTGTCCTTCGCTCGCGAACTGCCCGGCAAGGGCCGGACCGCGGCGCCGCGTGCCGGCTCCGCACCACAGAACGGAGTGCTCCGGTGAGCACCTACCTCTTCGCCGGCGGTGGCACCGCCGGTCACGTCAACCCGCTGCTCGCGGTCGCGGATCGGCTCACCGAGCAGGACCCGGACGCCCGCGTGCTCGTCCTCGGCACCGCCGAGGGGCTCGAGTCGCGACTCGTGCCGATGCGCGGCTACGAGCTGCTGACGATCCCGCGCCTGCCCTTCCCGCGCCGGCTCGACGCCCGGGCGCTCCGGTTCCCCGGCGGCTTCCTCGGTGCGGTCCGACGCACCGAGCGCTTCATCCGCGAGCACGACGTCGAGGTCGTCCTGGGCGTCGGCGGCTACGCGGCGGCGCCGGCCTACATCGCTGCGAAGCGCACCGGCACCCCGATCGTCGTGCACGAGCAGAACGCCAAGCCCGGGCTCGCGAACCGGCTCGCCGCCCTGCTGACCCGGCACGTGGGCCTGACGTTCTCGAACACCCACCTGCGCCACGGACGCGTGGTCGGGATGCCGCTCCGCAGGGAGGTCGAGACGCTCGACCGCCGTGCCGCACGGGCCGAGGGCCTCGCCGAGTTCGGCCTCGACGCCGACCGTCCGGTGCTGCTCGTCACGGGCGGCTCGTCCGGTGCGCGCAGCATCAACACGACGGTGAACCGCTCCGCGACGGCGATCGTGGACGCCGGGTGGCAGGTCCTGCACGTCGTCGGCGGCAAGTCCGACATCGGACCGAGCGACCTCGACGGCTACCACGTCCTGCCGTACTGCGACCGCATGGACCTGGCCTACGCCGCATCCGACTTCGTCGTGTCCCGCTCGGGTGCCGGCATGGTGTGCGAGCTGACGGCCGTCGGGTTGCCGAGCGTGCTCGTCCCGTACCCGGTCGGCAACGGCGAGCAGCGGCACAACGCGGCGGACGTCGTCGGCGCCGGGGGAGCGGTGCTCGTCGACGACGCGGCGTTCACGGACGAGTGGGTGACGTTCCAGCTGCTGCCGATCCTGCGTGACCGTGCGCGGATCGCCGACATGGCCGTCCGAGCCGGCAGCGTCGGACACCGCGACGGGGCGGACCGGATGACGGCCCTCGTACGCGAGGCCGCGCAGCGCACCAGCACCAGCACCACGGAGGAACGATGACCATCAAGCCGGACCTGACCCAGCCGATCCCGGACGACCTCGGCACGGTCCACTTCGTCGGCATCGGCGGCTCCGGGATGAGCGGCATCGCGCGGATGTTCCTGGCCGCCGGGCACCGGGTCACGGGCAGCGACTCCCGCGAGACCGCGACGACCGGCACGATGCGCGACCTCGGCGCCGAGGTGCACATCGGCCACGACGCCGCGAACCTCGCCGACGCCGACACCGTGGTGGTCACGAGCGCGCTGTGGCCGGACAACCCCGAGCTCCTCGAGGCGCAGCGTCGCGGGCTCCCGGTGCTGCACCGGTCCCAGGCCCTCGCCGCGCTGATCGCCGAGCACCGCCTCGTCGCGGTCGCGGGCGCGCACGGCAAGACCACCTCGACGGGCATGATCGTGACCGCCATGGTCGAGCTCGGCCTCGACCCGAGCTTCGTCAACGGCGGCGTCATCCAGTCGCTCGGCACGAGTTCGGCCCCCGGCGCCGGCGACCTGTTCGTCGTCGAGGCGGACGAGTCCGACGGGTCGTTCCTGCTCTACGACGTCGCGGTCGCGCTCATCACGAACGTGGACGCCGACCACCTCGACCACTACGGCAGCGAGCAGGCCTTCATCGACGCCTTCGTCGAGTTCGCCGCGAAGGCGAGCGAGCGCATCGTCGTGTCGAGCGACGACGCGGGCGCGAAGCGCGTCACCGAGGGCGTGCGGGCACGCGAGCACGCACCCGAGGTCGTCACCTTCGGCGAGGCCGCCGACGCCGACGTCCGCATCGAGCGCATCGTCGAGGCGGCGAGCGTCGAGGTCGACCTGCGCGCCGGCGGGGAACACCACCACATGACGCTCCGGGTGCCCGGCCGCCACAACGCCGTCAACGCGGTGGGCGCCTTCGCGGTGCTCACCGGGTTGGGTGTCGCACCCGCCGACGCGATCCGGGGGATCGAGGCGTTCGGCGGCACCGAGCGTCGCTTCGAGCTGCACGGTGTCGAGCGCGGGGTCTCGGTGTACGACGACTACGCGCACCACCCGACGGAGGTCGCGGCCGCGCTCCGCGCAGCACGCAACGTCGTCGGCGACGGTCGGATCATCGCGATCCACCAGCCGCACCTGTACTCGCGCACGCGGCTCATGGCCGGCGACTTCGCCCGCGTCTACGAGGAGCTGGCCGACCACACGGTCGTGCTCGACGTGTACGGCGCCCGCGAGGACCCGGAGCCCGGCGTCACGGGCGCCCTCGTGCAGGAGCGCTTCGTCGACCAGTCCAGGGTCGAGTTCCTGCCGGACTGGGACGACGCCGCTGCACGCGCGGCCGAGGTCGCCCGCGACGGTGACATCGTCATGACGCTCAGCTGCGGCGACGTCTACCGGATCATCCCGCAGGTGCTCGGCGCGCTGCGGCACGACGGCGACGGGGACCGCGCGCAGTGAAGCGTCCCGAGGGCTTCGACGGGCGTCCGGAGGAACCGGAGGCCCCGGCCGACGGTGCCCGCGCCCCGCGGCAGCGCCGTGGTCCCCTGACGTCGCGTCGACCGGCACGCGGCGCGGCGGCGGACGGCAGGGAGGCGCGACCCACCACCTCCCCGCCGGCCCCCGTCGACGAGCCGGTCGCCCCCACCGCCGCGCCAGGTCCCGACGAGCACCGCGCGACGCCGAGATCCTCGTCGAAGCCGCCGTCTGCGCAGGGTCAGCGCGAGCGTGCGGGCGCCCTCGCCGGCGCCGCCGGCCGCCGCCTCGGTGCCGGCTGGTCGACCGTGGCCGAGCGCCTGCGCGAGTACACCCCGGATGAGGACCACGCGGGCAGGACGTCCGCCGCTGCCCGTGACGGCGGCGCCGCGTCGCGCCCCGGTGCGGACACCGCGCCCCGCGGTGCGGGCGCGACCACGGCCGACCCGACGACGGAGGAGCCGGCCCCGGACGACGCGACCGGTGCGGCCACCGTCACCGACGTGATCGACGCGCCCGGTGCTGCCCGCCCGGCGGCCGACGACGAGCACGGGTCCCCGATCGGTGCCGGCGTCCGCGCTGCCGAGACCGCGCGCGAGGCACGGGTGGCGAGGCGTCGCCGGCGGCTGCTCGAGCGGGCCGAGGTGCGGCGCTTCACCCGGCGTGCACGACACCGCCGTGCTGCCTGGATCACCGCGGGCACCGTCGTGGTGGTCTTCGGCGCGTCGATCCTGGTCGCCGTCTACTCACCGCTGATGGCCCTGCGCACGATCGAGGTCCGCGGCACCGAGCGCGTCGACGCGACCGCGCTCCGCCAGGCGCTCTCCGACCAGGTGGGCACCCCGCTGGCCCGCATCGACTTCGGCGAGGTCAAGCGCGACATCGCCGGCTTCCCGCTGATCGAGAGCTACGTCACCGAGGAGGTCCCGCCGCACACCCTCGTCGTGACCGTCACGGAGCGGACGCCCGTCGTCGCCGTCCGTTCGGGGGACTCGTTCGACCTGGTCGACCCGGCGGGCATCGTGGTGCAGTCGTCGCCGGACCGTCCGGAGGGTGTGCCGGTCGCCGACGTGCAGCGCGCCGAGCTCGGCTCGCCGGTGTTCCGGACGATGACCGAGGTCGTGCTGTCGCTGCCGTCGACGGTCCGTCGGCAGGTCACGGACGTCCGGGCGACCACCGCCGACGACGTCACGCTCACGCTCGACGACGGGTCGACCGTGGTCTGGGGCAGCCCGGACGCCTCCGACGCGAAGGCGTCGCTGCTCGCGGCCCTCGTCGCGGACCACGCGTCGCGCGATCCCGACACCGAGGTCGAGTTCGACGTCTCGGCACCGGACAACGGCATCGTCCGACCGGCGCAGTGACGAGCGGCGGGTCCGACGACCACCGCCGAGCCGCTCGCGGCGGGAATCTCGGCGACGCGATCCGCGACACGCGGCGTGGCGGGGCGACAGCCCGCGGAGCGCACCCGTAGCGTCGTGGAAGCACCGCAACTACCAGCATTGCCCCTGAACTTCAAGTAGAGGTTGAGGGTTCGACCGGAGGCCCGACTGACGTGACCACGAACCACAACTACCTCGCCGTCATCAAGGTCGTCGGTGTCGGCGGCGGCGGCGTGAACGCCGTGAACCGCATGATCGAGCTGGGCCTCCGTGGGGTCGAGTTCATCGCGATCAACACCGACGCGCAGGCGCTGCTGCTCAGCGACGCCGACGTCAAGCTCGACGTCGGTCGTGAGATCACCCGGGGCCTCGGCGCCGGCGCGGACCCCGAGGTCGGCCGTCGTGCCGCCGAGGACCACGCCGAGGAGATCGAGGAGGCCCTCGCGGGCGCCGACATGGTCTTCGTCACCGCGGGTGAGGGCGGCGGTACCGGCACCGGCGGTGCGCCCGTCGTCGCACGGATCGCGAAGTCGATCGGTGCGCTCACCATCGGCGTCGTCACGAAGCCGTTCAGCTTCGAGGGCAAGCGTCGGCAGTCCCAGGCCGAGAACGGCGTCGCCGGACTCAAGGACGAGGTCGACACGCTCATCGTCGTGCCGAACGACCGCCTGCTCGAGATCAGCGACCGTGGCATCTCGATGGTCGAGGCCTTCGCGACCGCCGACCAGGTGCTGCTCGCGGGTGTCCAGGGCATCACCGACCTCATCACCACCCCTGGTCTCATCAACCTCGACTTCGCGGACGTCAAGAGCGTCATGCAGGGTGCCGGTTCGGCCCTCATGGGCATCGGCTCGTCCCGCGGGGCGGACCGTGCGATCAAGGCGGCCGAGCTCGCCGTCGCGTCGCCGCTGCTCGAGGCCTCGATCGACGGCGCGCACGGTGTGCTCCTGTCGATCCAGGGTGGGTCGAACCTCGGCATCTTCGAGATCAACGACGCCGCCCGCCTGGTGCAGGAGGCCGTCCACCCCGAGGCCAACATCATCTTCGGTGCCGTCATCGACGACACCCTCGGCGACGAGGTCCGCGTGACCGTCATCGCCGCGGGCTTCGACGGCGGCGAGCCGGGCGCGCAGCAGAAGGAGCGTCGCTCCAGCTGGGTCGAGGCGGACTCCGGCACGTCGTCCGCGGCGTCGTCGGCCGGCACCGGCGCGATCGAGGACACCGCGACCAGCGCGCCGTCCTGGTCGACGCAGGAGCACGAGGCGCCCGTGCGTCGTGCCGCCGACCCGGCGTTCGACGACGACGACGAGCTCGACGTCCCCGACTTCCTGAAGTAAGCCGATCCGTGGCAGGTGATGCGCGCCTCCAGACCGTCGACCGTGACGGACTGGAGGCGCGTCTCGCGTCCGTCCGCGCGTCCGTCGCCGACGCGGCCCGGTCCGCCGGCCGCTCGGCCGACGACCTCACGCTCGTCGTCGTGACGAAGTACCACCCGGCGGCGCTGGTCCGCGAGCTCGCCGCACTCGGGGTCACCGACGTGGGGGAGAACCGGCACCAGGAGGCGCAGGCCAAGGCCGCCGAGCTGGCCGACCTCGACCTGACGTGGCACTTCGTCGGTCAGCTGCAGTCGAAGAAGGCGCGGCAGGTGCGCCGCTACGCCGACGTCGTGCAGTCGCTCGACCGCGACTCCGTCGTCGATGCCTTCGCGCCGACCGAGACCGAGCCGGAGCCCCGGGTGGTCGACGGTTTCGTGCAGGTCAACCTGACCGACGACCCCGATCGTGGTGGCGTCCAGCCGGACGCGGTCGAGGCGATGGTCGAACGGGTCCTGCGCACCGGCACGATCCGACTCCGCGGCGTGATGGCGGTCGCGCCCCTCGACGAGGAGCCCCGACGGGCCTTCGCGCGGCTCCGCGACGTCTCCGACCGGGTCGCGGCGATCGCCCCCGACGCGACCGACATCTCGGCCGGCATGAGCGGGGACCACGCCGAGGCGATCGCGGAGGGCGCGACACACCTGCGGATCGGGACCGCAATCACGGGAAACCGGCCGGCCGCGCCCTAGCCTCGTTGCAGGGCACCCACGAGCACCGACCTCCGGAGGAACCATGGCGAACCCGCTCAAGAAGACGATGGTCTACCTCGGCCTCGCCGACGAGGAACTGTACGAGGACGAGCAGCAGCAGCAGGCCGCGCCGACGCGCCAGGCCGCCGCCCCTGCCGCGGCTCCCGCTGCAGCTCCGGCCGCGCAGGCTCCGGCCGCCGCTGCGCCCGCAGTCGCTGCCCCGGCGGCAGCAGCTCCCGCAGCGGTCCCCGCCGAGCCCAAGACGCACACCCACCAGCGCGGCGCCCAGGTCACCCCGCTCCGCCGCTCGCACACGACCGCACAGAAGGCGACCCCGGTCCAGGAAATGAACGAGATCCTCACCGTCCACCCGCGCGAGTACAAGGACGCCCAGTCCATCGCCGAGAGCTTCCGCGACGGCATCCCCGTCATCATCAACCTCTCACAGATGACCGAGTCGGATGCCCGCCGCATGATCGACTTCGCGTCGGGCCTGTCGCTCGGCCTGTACGGCAAGATCGAGCGCGTGACCAACAAGGTCTTCCTGCTGTCGCCGGCCCACGTCGCGGTGAGCGGTGAGCCCGCTGAGGTAGAGTCCGACATCGAGGCGTCCTTCTTCGCCCAGTCCTGAGCCGTACCCCGGTTCACCCCGCCCCGTGCGGTCGCCATGACGGCGGACGCACCCGAGCCGAGCGAGCCCCATCGTGTCCGTGGTCTTCGGGATCCTCTCCTTCGCCCTCCTGCTCTACTTCTTCGTGATGTGGGGTCGGTTCGCGTTCGACATCGTCCAGGCGTACAACCGGTCCTGGCGTCCTCGTGGCGCCCTGCTCGTGGTCGCCGACGTGGTGTACACGCTGACCGATCCGCCCATCAGGTTCGTCCGACGCCTGCTCCCGCCGCTCCGGCTGGGGCCGGTGGCGCTCGACTTCGGGTGGACGATCGTCATGCTCGTCGTGATCATCCTCCGGGTGATCGTCGGCGGTCTCGCACGCGGGTTCTGAGCCCGCGCCCACCGCGACACGCGCCACGCCGCGGCGAACGTCGCGGTTCCCCTCCGGCCGCGGTGTACGGTGGTCGGGATCGATGTCCGCTCCGGCGGGCATCCGCACCGCTCGTGGTGGCTGGTAGATTCGGTCGCGACGCAAGTGGTTCCACACGTTCAGCAGTTCTATTGAGGTGACGGCAATGGCTTTGACGCCGGAAGACGTAGTCAACAAGCGGTTCCAGCCGACGAAGTTCCGCGAGGGCTACGACCAGGACGAGGTCGACGACTTCCTGGACGAGGTCGTCGTCGAGCTGCGCCGCCTGACGGCCGAGAACGACGAGCTCCGCCAGCGCCTGCAGGCCGCCGAGTCGGCGCCGAAGCCGGCCGCCGCCGAGCAGTCCGTCGAGCAGCAGCCCGAGTCGACCCCCGAGCACGAGCCGGCCCCCGTCGCCGCTGCTCCGGAGCCCGCGCCGGTCGCCGCCGCTGCTCCGGCGCCGTCGACCGTCCCGGCCGACGAGGACACCGAGGGCACCACGAACCTCCTCACGCTCGCTCGTCGTCTGCACGAGGAGCACGTCCGCGAGGGCATCGAGAAGCGCGACGCGCTCATCGCCGAGGGCACCGCACAGGCAGCTCGCCTGGTCTCCGAGGCCGAGGCCAAGCAGCGCCAGATCATCGCCGACACCGAGAACACCAACCGCCAGCGCGTCGCCGTGCTCGAGGGCGAGCAGCGTCAGCTCGAGGGCAAGATCGACGAGCTCCGCACGTTCGAGCGCGACTACCGTGCGCAGCTCAAGAGCTACATCCAGGGTCAGCTCGCCGAGCTCGACGGGTCCGGCTCGCAGGAGTCCGGCCTCACCCCCGCGCCGGCGTCGGCGCAGGGCTTCGGCAACTGACGTTGGTCCGACCAGCACCAACGGCGAAGGTCAGTGTCCGCGCGATCGCGGCACTGGCCTTCGCCGCTGTGGTCGTGGTGGCGCTCGACCAGGGCGTGAAGGCACTCGTCGTCGCGCACCTGCCGTACGGACAGGTGGTCCCCGTCCTCGGTGACGCGCTCCAGCTGCTCTACGTCCGGAACCCCGGTGCCGCGTTCTCCTTCGCGGTGAACATGACCTGGGTGTTCTCGATCGTGTCGACCGCGGTCGTCGTCGGCATCATCGTGTTCGCCCGTCGCATCCGGTCCATGTGGTGGGCGATCGTGCTCGGCATGCTCCTCGGCGGGGCGCTCGGCAACCTGCTCGACCGGCTCTTCCGCGAACCGGGCTTCGGCCGCGGTCACGTGGTGGACTTCATCTCGACGCCGTGGATGATGCCGGCGATCTACAACATCGCCGACTCGTTCATCTGCGTGAGCATGGTCGTCTTCGTCCTGCTCGTCATCGTCGGCGTGAACCTCGACGGCACCCGTGCCCTCTCGGCGAAGCAGCAGCGCGCTGCGGACGCGGCGGCCCGCTCCTCGGTCGCCGACGGGGCGGAGCCGTCCCGCGCCTCCCGTCCGGTGGTGGCGGAGCCCGACCCGCGCGCGCCGCGCGACGGTCGTGACGTCCTCGGGCACGACGCGACGTGAGCGAGCAGCGTTCCCTGCCCGTGCCCGACGGCCTCGCCGGTGAGCGGGTCGACGCGGCCATCGCGAAGCTCCTCGGGTTCTCGCGCTCCTTCGCGGCCGAGGTCGTCGCGGCCGGCGGCGTCCGCGTGGACGGCGTCGAGGTCGGCAAGTCCGATCGGCTGCACGCCGACTCCTGGCTCGAGGTCGAGTGGTCCCCGAAGGAGCCCCCGCGCATCGTGCCGGTCGAGGTCCCGGGCATGCGGGTCGTGCACGACGACGAGGACATCGTCGTCGTCGACAAGCCGATCGGCGTCGCCGCGCACCCGTCGCCCGGGTGGGACGGGCCGACGGTGCCCGGTGGGCTCGCCGCGGCCGGCTTCACCATCGCGACGTCCGGCGCCGCCGAGCGCGCGGGGATCGTGCACCGGCTCGACGTCGGGACCTCGGGCCTGATGGTCGTCGCGAAGACGGAGCTCGCGTACACGCACCTCAAGCGGGCGTTCAAGGAGCGCACCGTCGAGAAGGTCTACCACGCGCTGGCGCAGGGGCACCCTGATCCGACCTCGGGGACCATCGACGCACCCATCGGACGGCACCCGTCGAGCGACTGGAAGTTCGCGGTCACGGCCGACGGCAAGCCGAGCGTGACGCACTACGAGACGCTCGAGGCGTTCCGGTCGGCAAGCCTGCTCGAGGTGCACCTGGAGACCGGGCGAACGCACCAGATCCGCGTGCACATGGCGGCGACGAAGCACCCGCTCGTCGGCGACACGATGTACGGCGCCGACCCGGTGCTGGCGTCCGAGCTCGGACTGACGCGGCAGTGGCTCGACGCGGTGCGACTCGGGTTCGAGCACCCGCGGACGGGCGCGTGGGTGGAGTTCCGGGCCGAGTACCCGGACGACCTGCAGCAGGCGCTCGACCGCATCCGCGCCGCCTCGGCGTAGGCCGGCGGCGGCGCGGGCGGGCGCGCCGAGCGGGCCAGATCTGTCGCGCTCGGTGCCCTCGCCCGACGTGTTCGGCCCGCTCGGCGGAACACGCGCGGCGTGTCCCGCCCGCTCGTTCGGGGCCAGCGCGGAGCACGTCGGGACGGGAGGCGCGTGGCGGGCCCGCCGCGTGCCTCCCGTCCGCCGTCGGATGGCGTCCCGCGTCGGGTCCCGAGCGGGCCAGATCTGTCGCGCTCGGTGCCTCGCCCGACGTGTTCCGCCCGCTCGGCGGAACGCACGCGGCGTGTCCTGCCCGCTCGCGGTGCGGCACCGCCGGACGCCGGTCGGCGGGCACGCCGGACACGCGGGGGACGTCGGTGCCGGCGGTTAGAGTTGTCCCGCCCCGCAGCAGTCCCCGTCGTAACCGGAGGTCCCGTGTCGGATTCCGACTCCTTCGTCCACCTGCACGTGCACAGCGAGTACTCGATGCTCGACGGTGCCGCCCGGCTGAGCGACCTGGTCGCCGAGACCGCCGCGCAGGGCATGCCGGCCGTCGCGGTCACCGACCACGGCAACATGTTCGGCGCGTTCGAGTTCTGGAAGGCCGCGAAGGCCGGTGGCGTCAAGCCGATCATCGGCACCGAGGCGTACATCACGCCGCGGACCCACCGGTCGGACAAGACCCGCATCCGCTGGGGTGACGGCGGCGGTGACGACGTGTCCGGCTCGGGTGCGTACACCCACATGACGATGTTCGCCGAGAACACGACGGGCATGCACAACCTGTTCCGCCTGTCGAGCCGGGCATCGATCGAGGGGTACTACTTCAAGCCCCGCATGGACATCGAGCTCCTCGACCAGTACCACGAGGGGATCATCGCGACGACGGGCTGCCCCTCGGGCGAGATCCAGACGCGCCTGCGCCTCGGGCAGTACGACGAGGCGCTCAAGGCTGCGGCGGACTACCGCGACATCTTCGGCAAGGACAACTACTTCGCCGAGATCATGGACCACGGTCTCGAGATCGAACGCCGGGTCATCGAGGACGTCGTCCGCATCTCGAAGGACCTCGGCATCCCGCTGGTCGGCACGAACGACCTGCACTACACGCACTCCCACGACGCGAAGTCGCACGCAGCGTTGCTCTGCGTGCAGTCCGGGTCGACGCTCAACGACCCGAACCGCTTCAAGTTCGACGCCGACGAGTTCTACCTCAAGACGCCGCAGCAGATGCGCCACGTCTTCCGCGACCACCCCGAGGCCTGCGACAACACCCTCCTCATCGCCGAGCGGTGCAACGTCGAGTTCGACACCGCCGCGAACTACATGCCGAAGTTCCCGGTGCCCGAGGGTGAGACCGAGCACTCCTGGTTCGAGAAGGAGGTCGCGAAGGGGCTGCAGTACCGGTACCCGGGCGGCATCTCGAAGGAGGTCCAGGACCGCGCCGACTACGAGGTCGGGATCATCAACCAGATGGGCTTCCCGGGCTACTTCCTGGTGGTCGCGGACTTCATCAACTGGTCGAAGAACAACGGCATCCGCGTCGGTCCGGGCCGTGGCTCCGGTGCCGGCTCGATGGTGGCGTACGCGATGCGCATCACCGACCTCGACCCGATCCGGCACGGCCTGATCTTCGAGCGCTTCCTCAACCCGGACCGCGTCTCCATGCCCGACTTCGACGTCGACTTCGACGACCGGCGCCGCGGTGAGGCGATCAAGTACGTCACCGAGAAGTACGGGTCCGAGCGCGTCGCGCAGATCGTCACCTACGGCACGATCAAGGCGAAGCAGGCGCTCAAGGACTCCTCGCGGGTCCTCGGCTTCCCGTTCGGCATGGGCGAGAAGCTCACCAAGGCGATGCCGCCGCCCGTGATGGGCAAGGACATCCCGCTCACCGGGATCTTCGACAAGGACCACCCGCGGTACAAGGAAGCGGTCGACGTCCGGACGGTCGTCGAGACCGATCCCGAGGCGAAGACCGTCTTCGACACGGCGCTCGGGCTCGAGGGCCTGAAGCGGCAGTGGGGCGTGCACGCCGCCGGTGTGATCATGTCGAGCGAACCGCTCATCGACATCATCCCGGTGATGAAGCGCGAGCAGGACGGCCAGATCGTCACGCAGTTCGACTACCCGGCAGCGGAGTCGCTCGGCCTGATCAAGATGGACTTCCTGGGCCTCCGGAACCTGACGATCATCAGCGACGCCCTCGACAACATCAAGACGAACCGAGGGATCGAGCTCGACCTCGAGACCATGGGCCTCGAGGACGACGCCGCCTACCAGCTCCTGCAGCGCGGCGACACCCTCGGCGTCTTCCAGCTCGACGGCGGCCCGATGCGCGGTCTGCTCCGGCTCATGAAGCCGGACAACTTCGAGGACATCTCCGCGCTCATCGCCTTGTACCGCCCGGGCCCCATGGGTGCGAACTCGCACACGAACTACGCGCTCCGCAAGAACGGCGAGCAACCGATCACGCCGATCCACCCGGAGCTCGAGGAGCCCCTGCAGGACATCATCGGCACGACCTACGGCCTGATCATCTACCAGGAGCAGGTCATGGCCATCGCGCAGAAGGTCGCGGGCTTCTCGCTCGGACAGGCGGACATCCTCCGCCGCGCGATGGGCAAGAAGAAGAAGTCCGAGCTGGACAAGCAGTACGCCGGCTTCGAGAAGGGCATGCAGGACAACGGCTACTCGGCCGCGGCGATCAAGACGCTGTGGGACATCCTGCTGCCGTTCTCCGACTACGCCTTCAACAAGGCGCACTCGGCGGCGTACGGCGTGGTGTCGTTCTGGACCGCCTACCTCAAGGCCCACTACCCGGCGGAGTACATGGCGGCGCTGCTGACCAGCGTCGGCGACGCCCGCGACAAGCTCGCGCTGTACCTGAACGAGTGCCGCCGCATGGGCATCCGGGTGATGCCGCCGGACGTCAACGAGTCGATCGGCTTCTTCGCCGCCGTCGGTGACGACATCCGCTTCGGCATGGGCGCCATCCGCAACGTCGGCTTCAACGTGGTCGACGACATCGTGAAGGCGCGCACCGAGAAGGGCGCGTTCGAGTCGTTCCACGACTTCCTGCGGAAGATCCCGATCTCGTCGGCCAACAAGCGGACCGTCGAGTCGCTCATCAAGGCGGGTGCCTTCGACGAGTTCGGTGACACCCGGCGTGCGCTCGTCGAGATCCACGAGGGCGCGGTCGAGGGCGCGGTGAAGGTCAAGCGCGACGAGGCCAACGGCAACATCGGCTTCGACTTCGACTCGCTCTTCGCCGAGGTGGCCGAGGAGACCCCCGCCGCGGCGCCGGTGTCCCAGGTGCCGGACCGCCCGGAGTGGGCCAAGCGCGACAAGCTCGCCTTCGAGCGGGACATGCTCGGGCTGTACGTGTCGGACCACCCGCTCGCCGGTCTCGAGATCGAGCTCGCGAAGCACCAGTCGATCACCATCGCCGACCTCATCGCCGCCGACGACGGCATCGAGGGCGAGACGGTCACGGTCGCCGGGCTCCTGACGAGCGTGCAGCACCGGGTCGCGAAGTCGAGCGGCAACCCGTACGGCATCGTCCAGATCGAGGACTTCGGCGGCGAGATCGGCGTCATGTTCCTCGGCAAGACGTACCAGGAGTTCGGTCCGTCCCTGGTGGCGGACTCGATCGTCGTCCTGCGCGGCCGGGTCAACGTGCGTGACGACGGCAAGGCGCTGCACGCCGTGAGCATGTTCCAGCCGAACGTCGGCGACGCGATGGGGTCCGGCCCGTTGACCCTGTCCCTGCCGGAACGCCGGGCGACGACCTCGACGGTGACCGAGCTGGCCGCGGTGCTCGGCCGGCACCAGGGGGAGACCGAGGTCCGCCTCAAGCTGCTCAAGGACGACGTCGCGCGGACCTTCGAGCTGCCGTTCCCGGTCAGCCTGACGCCCGACCTGTTCGGCGAGCTGAAGAGCCTGCTCGGACCGCGCTGCCTGGTCTGAGGCGGTCGACGTGATCGTTCCCGGAGCACCGCGGCCGTCGGCCGTGGTGCTCCGGGCGTTCGGAGCGGGGGAGCGGCGCCCGCTGCTGCTGCCCGGCGGGCAGGGCACGACGTGGCGCGCGGGCGGGATCGTCCTGCGGCCGCACGGGGACGCCCGGGAGGCTCGGTGGCGGTCCGCCACGCTGGCCCGCCTCGCGCACTCCGACCGCTTCCGCGCGCCGCGTCCCGTGGCGTCGGCCGACGGGTCCTGGCTCGTCGACGGGTGGGAGGCATGGGAGTGGCTGCCGGGCGCGACCGACCCGAGCCGCGTCGACGAGGTCCTCGCCGCCGGCGATGCCTTCCACCGAGCGGTCGCCCACCTGCCCCGCCCGGCGTTCCTCGACCTCGTCGACGACCCGTGGAGTCGGGCGGACCGGATGGTCTGGGCCGGGACGCTGCGGCCGTCGGGGCCGCTGCTCGACCGGCTCGCAGCGGCGTTCCGGCCGGTCCGAGCGCCGTCGCAGGTCGTGCACCGTGACCTGCTCGGCAACGTGCTCTTCGCCGCGGGGGAGCCACCGACCGTCTTCGACTGGGCACCCTCGTGGCGCCCGGCCGGGTACGCCTCCGCGATCGCCGTCGTCGACGCGGTCTGCTGGCACGGGGTCCCCGTCGAGCGGCTGCCGGCGCTCGGGCAGCTCGCCGGGGTGTCCGACTGGCCACAGCTGCTCGTCCGGGCGCTGGCCTTCCGCGTCCTCGTCCTGCACGTGCTCGAGGTGTGGGACGACGACCACGCCGAGCGGCACCGCCCCCTCGCGACGGCGCTCCTGTCGGGTGCCGCCGGTACGCTTGACGCCTGATGATGCAGCGAATCGACCTCCGCGGCGGACTGCCCGCCCGTGCCGACCTCCTCCGCCTGATGCCCCGCGCCGTCGGTGACGTCTCGCACGCCGTCGACGCCGCCCGCGCCCTCGTGGACGCGGTCCGGCAGGACGGGGCAGCCGCGCTCCGCGAGCAGGCGGAGCGGTTCGACGGAGGAGCCCCCGAGCACGTCCGGGTCCCCGCCGCCGAGATCGCCGCGGCGGTCGCCGGCCTGACGCCGGACCTGCGCGAGGCCCTGGACGAGGCCATCCGTCGCGTCCGTGCTGCGAGTGCTGCACAGGTCCCGGCTGCGTCGGTCACGTGCCTGGCCGACGGCGCCGAGGTCCACCAGCGCTGGCAGCCGATGCGTCGCGTCGGGCTCTACGTGCCGGGCGGCAAGGCCGTCTACCCCTCGAGCGTCGTGATGAACGTGGTCCCCGCGCAGGTCGCGGGCGTCGGGTCGATCGCCCTCGTCTCGCCGCCGCAGCGCGACCACGGCGGGCGCGTGCACCCGACGATCCTCGCCGCGGCCGGACTGCTCGGCATCGACGAGGTCTACGCGATGGGCGGGGCCGGTGCGGTCGGTGCGCTGGCGTACGGCGTCGCCGAGATCGGCCTCGAGCCGGTCGACCTGGTCACCGGTCCGGGCAACAACTTCGTCGCAGCGGCCAAGCGCCTGGTGCGCGGGGTCGTGGGCATCGACTCCGAGGCCGGCGCGACCGAGATCCTCGTCATCGCCGACGACACCGCGGACCCCGGCTACGTCGCCGCCGACCTGGTGAGCCAGGCCGAGCACGACGAGCAGGCCGGCAGCGTCCTGGTGACCACCTCGGCCGCGTTCGCCGACGCGGTCGAGGCCTCGATCCCGGAACGGGTGGCGGCGCTGGGGACGGCTGCGCGCCTCCAGACCGCACTCGACGGCCCGCAGTCCGCGATCGTGCTCGTCGACTCCCTGGCCGACGCGGCGACCGTCAGCAATGCGTACGGGCCTGAGCACCTGGAGATCCAGACGGCGGACGACGATGCCGTGCTGGCGGACATCGACGCGGCGGGAGCCGTCTTCGTGGGGCCGAGCACCCCGGTGAGCCTCGGCGACTACCTCGCCGGGTCGAACCACGTGCTGCCGACCGGCGGACAGGCACGGTTCGGGTCCGGACTGTCGGCCTCGACGTTCCTCCGACCGCAGCAGGTCATCCGCTACACGCCCGCCGCGCTGGCCGAGGTCGCGCCGCACATCGTGGCGCTCGCGACCGAGGAACAGCTGCCCGGTCACGGTGCCGCGGTGACGGAACGCACCGGGCGGTCCTGAGCGCCGCCGATCGTCCACAGGGTCGTCACCGCGCCCTGTGGGCGTCGTCGAGCCGATAGCCTGGGACACGACATGTTCTGCCCCTTCTGCCGCCACCCGGACTCCCGCGTCGTCGACTCCCGCACGAGCGACGACGGCACCTCGATCCGTCGCCGACGCCAGTGCCCGAACTGCGGGCGCCGGTTCTCGACGACGGAGACCGCGTCGTTGAACGTCGTGAAGCGCAACGGCGTGACCGAGCCGTTCAGCCGCGACAAGATCGTCTCCGGTGTGCGCAAGGCGTGCCAGGGACGCCCGGTGACCGACGGTGACCTCGCCGTGCTCGCACAGCGCGTCGAGGAGACCGTGCGCTCGTCGGGGTCCAGCCAGATCGACGCGAACGACATCGGTCTCGCCATCCTGCCGCCGCTGCGCGAGCTCGACGAGGTGGCGTTCCTGCGGTTCGCGAGCGTCTACCAGGCCTTCGACACGCTCGAGGACTTCGAGGACGCGATCGCACAGCTGCGCCGTGACCACCACGCAGCCGGGGCCGCAGCGTCCGGCGGTGCCGGCTCGGGCAGCAGCGCGTGAGCGGGGTCGCGGAGCGCCTCGTCCGGAACGGGTACGCGGTCGTCTTCCGGACGGTGTTCGCCAACATGGACCCGGAGCGCGCACACCACGTCGCGTTCGCCGTCATCCGCGCACTGCCGCGGGTGCCGTTCCTGAACGGCACGGTGGAGCGCTACGCCAGGCCAGCAGCTGCCGACGGGATCACGACGATGGGGATCCACTTCCCCTCGCGCTTCGGTCTCGCGGCCGGGTTCGACAAGGACGCCAAGGGCATCGCCGGACTCGGGCTGCTCGGGTTCGGGCACGTCGAGGTCGGCACGATCACCGCGAAGGCGCAGCCCGGCAACGACAAGCCCCGGCTCTTCCGGCTCATCCGCGACAGGGCGCTCGTCAACCGGATGGGGTTCAACAACCACGGTGCCGCCAGGGCTGCACGGCGGCTCGAACGGGCACGACGGCACCCGGGTCGCCCGGTCATCGGAGTCAACATCGGCAAGAGCCGGGTCGTCGCGGTCGAGGACGCGGTCGACGACTACCTCGAGTCGACGCGCCTGCTCGCCCCGTTCGCGGACTACCTCGCGGTCAACGTCAGCTCGCCGAACACGCCCGGTCTCCGCGGGCTGCAGGAGGCCGACCAGCTCCGACCCCTGCTGACGGCCGTCCGCGACGCTGCGGGGCGGACCCCGGTGCTCGTGAAGATCGCCCCGGACCTGACCGACGAGCAGATCGACGCGATCGCCGGGCTCGCGGTGGACCTCGGACTCGCCGGCATCATCGCCAACAACACGACGATCGCCCGCACCGGGCTGACCACGCCGGACGCCGAGGTCGAGGCCATGGGTGCCGGCGGCCTGTCGGGTGCCCCGATCGCCGTTCGGTCGCTCGAGGTGCTGCGTCGGGTCCGTGCCGCGGTGCCGCAGGACTTCTGCGTCGTCGCCGTCGGGGGAGTCACGAGCGAGCAGGACGTGCAGGACCGCATCGACGCGGGCGCCACGCTCGTGCAGGGGTACACGGCGTTCCTCTACGAGGGGCCGACCTGGGCGATGCGCATCAACCGGCTGCGGCGTCGGCGGCTGCGGCGCGCAGCGCGGTAGCGGCAGGCGGCACTCGCTCTGCGCCGACCGTGGTGTCGTGCTCCGCACACGGCCCACTGCCGTCGGGCTGTTCGCCGGTCCGCCGGTTCGCCGGTTCGCCGGTTCGCCCACTCTCGTCGCAGGACCCGCCGCCCGCTGCCGCTCTCGTCGCACGACCTGCCGCTCGTGTTCGTTCGGTGCGGCATGTCCTGCGACTGGAAGACCGCAGGACCGGGACCAGGACCGGGACCGCCGAGCGTCGGAGCGACCGGAGCACCGCGGGATCGGGACCCCGGGACCGGGACCCCGGAGCACCGGAAGGCCAGCCGTCCGGAGGGCACCGAGCCGACCGAGCAGGACACGCCGCTCGCGTTCGGCGTTCGGGCGTGATCCGTCGGCGCGCGACGCCGACCGAGACGGATCTGGCCCGGTCGACGAACACCGTCAGGCACCGCGCGACCCCGGAACACCCCGGAGCAACCCGGAACGACGAAGCGCCGCCCGGCTCGGCCGGACGGCGCTCGTGGCAGTGCGCCTACAGCGAGGGGTACTCCCCGCGGCGCACCTGCGGCTTCGGCAGGCGCAGGAAGCGGAGCTGCCACGCCCGCGTCAGGATGTAGAAGAACGTCCCGCGCTGCATGTCGCCGAACTTCGCGGTGATCTTCTTGCGCAGCGACAGCCACAGCACGATGCAGTCGAGGACGAACAGTGCGACGAACGCCCACACCAGCAGGAGCGAGTACGACGCCAGGACGGTCTGCGCTGCGGCGAACCCGACGATGAGGAACAGCACGAGCACGGGCATCATGACCTCGCCCACGTTCCAGCGCGCGTCGATCCAGTCGCGGACGAACTTGCGCTGCTCGCCCTTGTCCTTCACCGGGAGGTAGCGTTCCTCTCCGTTCGCCATGCCGACACGGGCCTTCTCGCGCTCCGTGTTGAGCCGCGCGCGAGCGGCCTTCTTGTCCTGCGGGCTGTTGCCGACGAGCGGGCGACGGTTGGCTGCCTCGCGCTCACGACGCGACGGCGTCGGACGACCCTTGCCGGACTCGAGGAGTTCTTCCTCCGACGGGTTGACGGTCGTGTTGGTCTTGGGGGCTGCCTTCGCCACGGTGCGTTCCTGACTGCGGTTGCGTGCTGGATCTCCTCTAGATTACGGGACATGACCGACACCGACCAGCACAGCCCCGCGACCGACCCCGCGCTCCTCGACGCCCTCCGCGAACACGTGCAGGGAGGCCTGCCGACGACGATCGCCGACCTGTCCGCGCTGGTCCGGCTGCCGTCGGTGTCCTGGTCGGCGTTCGACCCGGCGCACGTGCAGGCGAGTGCCGAGGCGGTCGCGGACCTGGCCCGGTCGACGGGGGTCTTCGCCGACGACGCCGTCCGCATCGTCCGTTCCGCGGTCGAGGGGGAGACCGCGGGCGCGGAGGAGGCCGGCCGCGAGCTCGGGCAGCCCGCCGTCCTGGCGGTGCGTCCTGCCCGGAACGGGAAGCCGACCGTCATGCTCTACGCGCACCACGACGTGCAGCCACAGGGCGACGACGCCCTGTGGGAGACCCCGCCCTTCGAGCCGACCCTCCGCGGCGACCGCCTGTACGGTCGCGGCGCCTCGGACGACAAGGCCGGCGTGATGACCCACGTCGCCTCGCTCCGCGCGCTGCACGCGCAGTTCGGCGACGACCTCGACCTCGGTGTCGTGCTCTTCGTCGAGGGCGAGGAGGAGTTCGGCTCCCGCTCGTTCCGCACCTTCCTCCGCGAGCAGAAGGAGCACCTGGCGGCCGACGTCATCGTCGTGGCCGACAGCGACAACTGGTCGGTCGACGTCCCGTCGATCACCGTCTCGCTCCGCGGCAACGTGACGTTCCGCGCGACGCTGACGACCCTCGAGCACGCGAGCCACAGCGGCATGTTCGGCGGTGCGGCCCCGGACGCCATGATCCCCATGGTCCGGCTGCTCGCCTCGCTGCACGACGACGACGGCTCGGTCGCCGTCGAGGGGCTCACGGCGTACGACGCCGACGTGCCCGAACGCTCCGAGGCCGAGCTCGCCACCGACGCGGCCCTGCTCGAGGGCGTCCGGCCGGTGGGGACGGGCCCGGTGCTGTCCCGGATGTGGTTCCAGCCGTCGATCACCGTGACGGGCATGGACGTGCCGAGCGTGGCGAACGCGTCGAACACCCTGCTGCCGACCGTCGCCGCCCGCGTCTCGGTCCGCGTGGCGCCCGGACAGTCGGCGACCGACGCGTACGCGGCCGTCGAACGCCACCTCCGCGCCCACGTGCCGTTCGGCGCGAAGCTCGACGTCACCGAGGTGGACACCGGCGACGGCTTCCTCGTGGACACCGCCGGCTGGGCGGTGCAGGAGGCCCGCACGGCCATGCACGAGGGCTGGGGCGCGCCCGCCGTCGAGCAGGGCATCGGCGGATCCATCCCGTTCGTCTCCGACCTGGCCGCCGAGTTCCCGGAGGCGCAGATCCTGGTGACGGGTGTCGAGGACCCCGACACCCGGGCGCACAGCCCGAACGAGTCGCAGCACCTCGGGGTCCTGCACCGCGCGATCGCATCGGAGACGATCCTGCTGGCGCGCCTGGCGACGCGCGCCTGACGCGTCCCCACCGCTTGTGGGGACCGGGGGAGTGCCGGACGGGAGGCCCGTGGCGACGCCGCCACGGGCCTCCCGTCCGTCGTCCGGTCCCGCCCTGTGCACGGACGGCCCGTCCTGTCGGCTCGCGTGCTTACAATCGACCCCAGGCGCGGTGACCGACACCGCCCGGAGGGAGACGCGCGGATGAGCGACACCATCACCGACAACGCACCGGCGACGGACGCACGTGCCCACGGGGTCGCGCTCAGCGACGCTGCGGCGGCGAAGGTGGCGAGCCTGCTGGAGCAGGAGGGGCGCGACGATCTCCGCCTGCGCCTCGCGGTCCAGCCCGGTGGCTGCTCGGGCCTGATCTACCAGCTGTACTTCGACGAGCGCCTGCTCGACGGGGACGCCACGACCGAGTTCGGCAGCGGTGTCGAGGTCGTCGTCGACAAGATGAGCGTCCCGTACCTCGACGGCGCCACCATCGACTTCGAGGACACCATCCAGAAGCAGGGCTTCACCATCGACAACCCCAACGCGCAGGGCAGCTGCGCGTGCGGCGACAGCTTCCACTGACGCCACGGCGGGCGGTTGTCCGCCGACCGAACCGACACGCGAGCGGGGAGTGACCGATCTGGTCGCTCCCCGTTCGTCGTCCCCCGCGCTGCCCGAGCCCGCCCGACCGGGGGAAAGCGGTGCGCCGGGGTCGACCATGCCGCGCCGGACCGCGCCCGGTGTGCGCGAGACGTCACCGGCTGCGAGTAGGCTAGGAGTGTTCCAATCAAGCTGGGAACCAGCAATGAGCGGCCTCCGTGCTCGGCACGGTCGCACCGCCGGTGCCTCAGCAACGTCTTCCGAGAGGTAACAGTGCGTTCGAATCGCCGTATACGTTGGGCGGCCGTCCCGGTGGCCGTCGGTCTGGTCATCGCACTGGCTGGCTGCACGCAGCAGCAGATGAACGGATGGCTCCCCGGCACGGAGGAGACGAAGGACGTCACGAACCACACGAGCCGCATCGTCGGCCTGTGGACCACCAGCTGGATCGTCCTGCTCGCGGTCGGTCTCATCGTGTGGGGCCTGATCATCTGGGCGGCGATCGTCTACCGCCGTCGCAAGGGCCAGACCGGCCTGCCGGTGCAGATGCGGTACAACATGCCGCTCGAGATCTTCTACACGATCGTGCCGCTCATCCTCGTGCTCGGCTTCTTCGCGTTCACCGCGAAGGACCAGTCCGCGATCGAGAAGCCCTTCGACGACCCGGACGCCACGATCCACGTGTACGGCAAGCGCTGGGCCTGGGACTTCAACTACATCGACAAGGACAACCCGAAGGACAGCGTCTACTACCAGGGCATCCAGGCCCAGGAAGAGGAGAACGGCGACGGCGCGATCGACGAGTCGCAGCTCCCGACGCTGTACCTGCCGGTCGGCAAGAAGGTCGAGATCGAGCTCTCCTCGCGCGACGTCGACCACTCCTTCTGGGTCATCGACTTCCTGTACAAGAAGGACATGCTCCCGGGCAAGACCAACTACGAGTACTTCATCCCGCAGAAGGAAGGCACGTACCAGGGCAAGTGCGCCGAGCTCTGCGGTGAGTACCACTCCCTGATGCTCTTCCAGGTGAAGGTCGTCTCCGACTCCGAGTACCAGCAGTACCTCGACACGCTGCGCGAGCAGGGCAAGGTCGGTCTGCTCGGCAACGAGTACGACACCAACACGAACGAACCGAACAACCAGGCGCCGGTCGAGGCGTCGAGCGAGAACAAGTAGGGGTCCGTCAGATGACAACGTCACTCGTCGGCCAGCCGACAGCGCCGACGACGCCGGACTTCCAGGCGTCCAAGGTCGGTCGGAAGGGCAACATCATCGTCCGGTGGATCACCTCCACCGACCACAAGACCATCGGGTACATGTACCTGATCGCCTCGTTCGTCTTCTTCCTGCTCGCGGGCGTCATGGCGCTCGTGATCCGTGCGCAGCTCTTCGAGCCCGGCCTGCACGTGGTGGAGACGAAGGAGCAGTACAACCAGCTCTTCACGATGCACGGCACGATCATGCTGCTGATGTTCGCGACGCCGCTCTTCTCGGGCTTCGCGAACGCGATCATGCCGCTGCAGATCGGTGCGCCGGACGTCGCGTTCCCGCGTCTGAACGGGTTCGCCTTCTGGCTCTACCTCTTCGGCTCGCTCATCGCGGTCGGCGGCTTCCTCACCCCGCAGGGTGCCGCGTCCTTCGGCTGGTTCGCCTACGCGCCACTGAGTGACACGACGTTCACACCGGGTCTCGGTGGGACGCTCTGGGTCTTCGGCCTCGGCATGACCGGCTTCTCGACGATCCTCGGCGCGGTGAACTTCATCACGACGATCATCACGATGCGCGCCCCGGGCATGACGATGTTCCGCATGTCGATCTTCACGTGGAACACCCTCGTGACCTCGCTGCTCGTGCTGATGGCCTTCCCGGTGCTCGCCGCCGCGCTGTTCGGCCTCGGTCTCGACCGCGTGTTCGACGCGCAGATCTACAACCCGGCCAACGGCGGTGCCCTGCTCTGGCAGCACCTCTTCTGGTTCTTCGGCCACCCCGAGGTGTACATCATCGCGCTGCCGTTCTTCGGCATCGTCTCCGAGGTCTTCCCGGTCTTCAGCCGCAAGCCGATCTTCGGCTACAAGACCCTCGTCTACGCGACCATCTCCATCGCGGCCCTCTCGGTCACGGTGTGGGCGCATCACATGTACGTCACCGGTGGCGTCCTGCTCCCGTGGTTCTCGCTCATGACGATGCTCATCGCGGTCCCGACCGGCGTGAAGATCTTCAACTGGGTCGGCACGATGTGGCGCGGTTCGGTCACGTTCGAGACCCCCCTGCTGTGGGCCGTCGGCTTCCTCATCACCTTCACGTTCGGTGGTCTCACCGGTGTGATCCTGGCGTCGCCGCCGCTCGACTTCCACGTGTCCGACTCGTACTTCGTCGTCGCGCACTTCCACTACGTGGTCTTCGGCACCGTCGTGTTCGCGATGTTCTCCGGCTTCTACTTCTGGTGGCCGAAGTGGACGGGTCGCATGCTCAACGAGCGCCTCGGCAAGATCCACTTCTGGCTGCTGTTCATCGGCTTCCACACGACGTTCCTCATCCAGCACTGGCTGGGCGTCATCGGCATGCCGCGTCGTTACGCGACCTACCTGCCGAACGACGGGTTCACCTGGATGAACCAGCTGTCGACGATCGGCTCGATGATCCTCGCGATCTCGTTCCTGCCGTTCATCTTCAACGTCTACGTGACCGCACGGAACGCCCCGAAGGTGGCCGTGAACGACCCGTGGGGCTACGGCCGCTCGCTCGAGTGGGCGACCAGCTGCCCGCCGCCGCGCCACAACTTCACGTCGATCCCGCGGATCCGTTCCGAGTCCCCGGCGTTCGACCTGAACCACCCGGAGGCCGGTGTGCCGATCGGTGTGGGTCCGGCGAAGGACGCTCCGGACGCCCCGACCTACGACGCCGCGAAGGGCGAGGTGAAGTAACGCCATGCGCGCCAACACCAACCTGTTCTGGATCCTGTTCGTCTTCTTCGTCCTCGCGGACGCGGCGTACACCATCTGGGCGCTCATCTACTACGGGCGGCCCGAGTGGGTCGGCACCGTGGCGATCGGCCTCACCGGGATCATGTCCGCGTTCATCGCGTTCTACCTCGGGAAGGTCATGTCCTCGCAGGGCGGTGTCCTCCCCGAGGACCGCCCCGACGCGAACATCGAGGACGGCGACGCCGAACTCGGGCACTTCAGCCCGTGGTCGTGGTGGCCGATCCTGCTCGCCGGTTCGACCGCGATCTGCTTCCTCGGTCTCGCGGCCGGCCTCTGGATCGTGCCGATCGGGCTCGCGCTCGTGACGGTCACCCTCGTGGGCTGGGTCTACGAGTACTACCGCGGCAACTTCGGACACTGATCCGAACCACCTGACACCTCGGGCGGCACCACATCCGGTGCCGCCCGTGGTGCGTCCGGGGCCCGTACCCCACCCGGCCCGAGCTCTCGGCCCGGATCGGGTATCCCGGAAGTCACAGGGAATCAACCGGCCCGCGCGCGGCTTGACCCGTGCGGACCCCGCAACCACAGCGAAAGGACTCACCTCCGGTGACCGACAAGCGCACCCTCATCATCTTCGGCGCGACGGGCGACCTCGCCTCCCGCCTGCTGCTCCCGGGACTCGGCACGTTCCTGCAGAGCGGTCGAGCGGTCCCCGTCCAGCTGATCGGCACGGGCCGCAGCGCCCGCAGCGCGGAGCAGTGGAAGGACGTCGTCACGAAGTCCTTCGCGTCGCAGGACGTCAGGGGTCCCGAGGTCGACGCGACCCTCGAGTCCACGACCTTCATCCAGGGCGACCCGACCGACCCCGAGCACCTCAAGGCGCTGCTCGACGCGGCCGAGGCCGAGCCCATCCTCTACTTCGCGCTCCCGCCGCAGATCGCCTCGGACATCTGCGAGGCGCTGCAGGGCGTCGAGCTCCCCGAGGGCACGACCCTCGCGTTCGAGAAGCCCTTCGGCACCGACGTCGCCAGCGCCGAGGCCCTCAACAAGACCGTGCTCGAGCTCGTCCCCGAGGAGCGCGTGCACCGCACGGACCACTTCCTCGGTCGCACCACGGTCCTCAACATCATCGGTCTGCGCTTCGCGAACCGGCTGTTCGAGCCGATCTGGAACGCGGACAACATCGAGAAGGTCGACGTCTTCTACGACGAGACCCTCGGGCTCGAGAACCGGGCGCAGTACTACGACGAGGCCGGCGCCCTGGTCGACATGATCCAGTCGCACCTGCTGCAGATCCTCGGCCTGGTCACGATGGACGCCCCGTCCGCGATCGACGCGGTCGAGTTCCGGTCGTCCCTCGCGCGTGTCCTCCGGTCGACCCGCCTCAAGGGCGACGACGCGAAGATCGCCTCGCGCCGCGCCGTCTACACGGCCGGCACCATCGACGGCAAGGAGCTGCCGTCGTACCAGGACGAGGACGGCGTGGACAAGTCGCGCGGTACCGAGACCCTCGCCGAGATCCAGGTCGAGGTCGACACCGCGCGCTGGAAGGGCGTCCCCTTCACCCTCCGCTCCGGCAAGGCGCTCGGCGCCAGCCGCAAGGAGGTCCTCATCACCTTCAAGCCCGTGACGCGCCTGCCCTCCGGCCTGTCCGGTCGACCGAAGGCGGACACGCTGCGCATCGTCCTCAACCCGGACGAGATCGAGCTGAGCGTGTCGGCGAACGGCGGCGGCAACCCGTTCGAGATGGGGCAGGTCACCCTGTCCTCGTCGTTCGACGACGGCGAGCTCACCCCCTACGGCGAGGTGCTCAACGGCATCTTCCACGACGACCCGCTGCTCTCGATCCGCGGCGACGTCGCGGAGCGGTGCTGGGAGATCGTCGAGCCGGTCGTGGACGCCTGGAAGTCGGGCGACGTGCCGCTCGAGGAGTACCGCGCGGGCTCGCGCGGTCCCGCGGACTGGGAGTCGTCGTCCTGACCGACGCCGTCTCCTGACGGAGCCACCTGACGGACGGGAGGCGCGGTGCCGGCTGGCACCGTGCCTCCCGTCCGTTCGTCTGCCCGTTCCTTCCCGGAACGCGTGACGTGCCGTGCGGAACCGGGCGTACCTGCCGGATCAGGAGGACCAGGTACGCGCGGATGGACCAGGTACGCCCGGATGGACCAGGTGCGCCCGGAACGACCAGGTGCGCCCAGCACGACGCGGCGCGGAGCGCCGCCGGCCGGTCAGGACGGGGCGCCGGCCCGCCGCCCACCGCCGGTCGACGACCGCGTCCCGCCGTCGTGCACGGCGAGACGCGTCCGGTGGCCCGACGTGGTTCCGCGTGCACGGGCGATCGCGTCGGCCGCGGACACGAGCGTCAGGTGCGACAGCACCTGCGGCGTGTTGCCGATGTGGTGACCGGTCGCCACGTCGATCTCCTCGGAGAGCATGCCGACGTCGTTCGCGTAACCGACCAGGACGTCCATCAGCCGCTCGGCGTCGGCGATGCGCCCGGAGGCGGCGTACTGCTCGACGAGCCAGAACGAGCACGCCAGGAACGGGTGCTCGGAGCCGGACAGCCCGTCGAAGCCCGCGGTGGTCCGGTACCGCAGGACCAGGCCGTGCTCGCCGACGCGGAGGTCCTGCTCGATCGCTGCGACCGTCCCCGTCATGCGCGGGTCGTCGGCGTGCAGGTACCCGATCTGCGGCAGGACGAGCAGACTCGCGTCGACCTCGTCGGTGTCGTAGTGCTGCCGGTAGCTGCCGCGTTCGGCGTTCCAGCCGTGCTCCTCGATCTCCGCGCGGACCTCGTCGCGCAGGCTGCGCCACCGGTCGACGGGGCCCTCGAGGCCGAACTCCTCGACGGCCGCCACCCCGCGGTCGAAGGCGGCCCAGATCATCGCCCGGGAGTGCGTGAAGTGCCGCCGCGGTCCGCGCATCTCCCAGATGCCGTTGTCCGGGTGCTGCCAGTGCTCCTCGACGTAGCCGAGCAGGGCACGCTGCAGGGCCCACGAGTCCGCGTTCTCCTCGACACCGAGCTCGCGCGCGTCGTGCAGGGCGGCCAGCACCTCGCCGAAGACGTCCCCCTGGTACTGGGTCGACGCGCCGTTGCCGAGCCGGACCGGCGTCGAGTCGAGGTAGCCGGGGAGCTCGTCGAGCGTGCGCTCGGGCAGTTCGCGTTCGCCGGCGATGCCGTACATGATCTGCACGTCGGCAGGGTCGCCCGCGATCGCACGGAGCAGCCACCCGCGCCAGTGCATCGCCTCGTCCCGGTAGCCGTGGGCGATGAGCGACGCGAGCGCCAGGGACGCGTCGCGGAGCCAGACGTACCGGTAGTCCCAGTTGCGTTCGCCACCCGGGTCCTCCGGGAGGCTCGTGGTCGCGGCCGCCACGACGCCGCCGGTCTGTCCGTGGGTCATCGCACGGAGCAGCAGCAGGGACCGTCGGCTCGGCTCGGCGTAGGGGCCCTCGGTGTGCGCGGTCGCCATCCAGTCGCGCCACCAGCGCTCCGTCGCCTGCAGTGCGGCGTCGACGGCGAGCGGCTCCGGTGGCTCGCGGTGCGACGGGTACCAGGTGAGCACGGTGTCGACGACGTCGCCGTCGTGCACCGTGACGGTGTGCGTGTGCCGGTGGTCGTCGGCCCGGAAGCGCACGCCACGGACCACCACCGAGCCCGGGCCGGCGGTCGCGAGGAGCGCCGGGTCCTCGTCACCGCCGATCTGCCGGACCCAGGGGAGCGCTCGGGCGTAGTCGAACCGGATGCGGAGCGTCTGCTCGACCTCGACCGAGCCCTGCAGGCCGCGGACCCGTCGGATGATCGCCGCGCGGTGGGCGCCGATCGGCATGAGGTCGGTGACCTCGACGACGCCGGTCGACGTCGTCCACACGGTGGAGAGCACGAGCGTGTCCGGGTGGTGGTGCCGTGTGCTCGTGGCGTCCGGGTCCGTCGGGCGGAGCGACCAGTGCCCGTGGTCCTCGGTCCCGAGCAGTGAGGCGAAGGTCGACGGGCTGTCGAAGCGCGGCAGGCACGCCCAGTCGATCGTCCCGTCGCGGCCGACGAGTGCGGCCGTGTGGGTGTCCCCGATGAGGGCGTGGTCCTCGATGCGGTTCGGCGGGGTGACGGTGCTCATGGCTCGATCCTGGCACCGGCGGCCGCCGTGCGGCCCGGCAGCGCTGAAGGTGTGCACAGCGGAGCCGACGGAGCTGCCGGTGCAGGGATCAGAGCGGGGCTGACGGGTCGGCGTCGACGAGGCCCACGCGAGCGAGCTCCGACCACATGCCGGCACCGTCCGGGGCGTACACCCACGGTGCGGACCCGGCGCGCGTCCGTTCCTGCGCGCGCGACCGACCACCGGCCAGGACCGCCTCGCTCGTGGACAGCTGCCGGACGGCGACACCGGCGACGTTCTCGGGGTGCTCCCGGGCGAACTCGCCGTAGAGCGTCTCGTCGTGCTGCCCGTCGTCACCGACCAGGAGCCACTGCACGTCCGGGAAGTCGCTCGCGAGTCGCCGCAGGTTCTGCTGCTTGTGCAGCTGGCCGCTCCGGAAGAAGCGGTCGTGGGTCGGCCCCCAGTCCGTCAGCAGGAGCGTGCCGGTCGGGTACATGTTCCGGGTCAGGAAGCGTTGCAGCGTCGGCGCCACGTTCCACGCCCCGGTCGAGAGGTACACGGTCGGAGCGCCGGGGTGCTGCGCGAGCACGCGTTCGTACAGCACGGACATGCCCGGGACCGGGCGACGGGCGTGCTCGGTCAGGACGAAGGAGTTCCACGCCGCGAGCATCGGGCGGGGGAGCGACGTCACCATCACCGTGTCGTCGATGTCGGACAGCAGACCGAAGCGCGTGTCCGGGTCCACGATGAAGACGTCGGCCTCGACGTCGCGCATCCCACCGGCCGAAAGGCGCACCGTCTGCCATCCGGGTTCGAGGTCGATCGGGACCTTCACGTCGACCACGCCGCCACGGTCGGACTGCACCACGTGGGTCGTGCCACCGGCCGTCACGGTGACCTCGGCGTCGTCGACGGCGACACTCGTGAAGCTCCGCCAGCCACGCACGCCGTAGTAGGAGGCGTCGGACGCCAGGCCGCGTCGCGTCAGCAGGACACGGCAGAGCACGCGGATCCAGCCCGGTGCGCCGTAGCCCGTGTAGGGGATCACGGTCGGCACGAGCCCGCGACGCCGGGCCCGGTGCTCGCGGAACTCCTGGACGGCGTCCTCGATCCGAGCGGCCCGGTGGAGGATCGGTTCGGCCAACGACGGCTCGTGGGGCGTCGGGTCGGGCATGGCCCCATCCTCCCACGCGCGGGACCCCGACGGCGGGCGGTGGACGACCACGACGGGGTGAGTCGCAGCGATGATCCAGCCGGTCTGTGCGAGAGTCCTTCCCGTCACATCCCACATGACCGCGCTCCGCCGGGAGCGCAAGAGGAGAACACGTGCTCGTCACCGAGGTATCGAACGCACTGCCGGGGGGATCATCACTGCTCAGGAACGAGCCGGTCCAAGCCCGCAGTTCGGCGCGCCTCGCGGGACTCCTCGACGCCGCGGCTGCCGTGATCGACGAGATCGGGTTCGAGCGACTGACCACCGCGATGGTGGCCGAGCGCGCGGGGGCGTCGATCGGCACGGTCTACCGGTACTTCCCGGACCGCATCGCCGTGGTCGAGGCGCTGGCGATCCGGAGCACCCAGCGGCTCGCCGAGCGCTTCCTCACCGCCCTCGACGAGAGCGACGCCACGACCTGGCAGGACGCGCACGACGCGCTCATCGACGCGACCGTCGAGATGTACCGCGCGGAGCCGGGCTTCCGCGCGATCCGCTTCGGTGACCCCGCGGACACCGGCACCGGTGACGCCGAGGACCGCATGGCTGCGCTGGGGGCAGCCGTCGCGCAGGTCCTGCACGACCGCTTCGGCTACCCGCTGGGCGAGCGTGCGGAGCGCGCCTGGGTCGTCCTGGCCGAGTCCGCGCACGCCGTGATCGCCCGGGCGCTCCGCGACCGGACCGCTCCCGACACCGCGCTCATCGAGGAGTACCGCACGATGAGCCGGGCGCACCTCGAAGCGGTCGCCGCAGCCGCCTGAACCGCGATCGGCCGGACGCGCGACGCGCCCGACCGGCGCACCGGACCATCCACCGACGCCCGTGCTCCCGAACAGGGAGTGCGGGCGTCGTTGTCCGCGAGCCGTCATGACCGGTCACGGTGGAACGCTGTCCTCGATGCGCGGGTACGCTCGTGCGGAGTCGGGCTACCTCCGAACAGAAGGGCACCCACATGATCGAGTTCCGCTCGGTGCGCAAGACGTACCCGGACGGCACCAACGCGGTCGACGACTTCAGCCTCGTCATCCCGTCGCGGACCACCACGGTCTTCGTCGGCTCCAGCGGCTGCGGCAAGACCACCCTGCTCCGCATGATCAACCGGATGGTCGACCCGTCGTCGGGGACCGTCGAGATCGACGGTGAGGACGTCGCCGGGGTCGACCCCGTGCAGCTCCGTCGCCGCATCGGCTACGTCATGCAGAACGCCGGCCTGCTGCCGCACCGCAAGGTCGCCGACAACATCGCGACCGTGCCGCTCCTGACGGGTGTCCCGAAGGGCGAGGCCCGTGCCCGGGCGCTCGAACTGATGGACACCGTCGGTCTCGACCGGGCGTTCGCGGACCGGTACCCCTCGCAGCTCTCCGGCGGACAGCAGCAGCGCGTCGGCGTGGCCCGCGGCCTCGCCGTCGACCCGAACGTCCTGCTCATGGACGAGCCGTTCGGCGCCGTCGACCCGCTCGTCCGCAACGACCTGCAGGACGAGCTGATCCGGTTGCAGCGCGAGCTCGGCAAGACCGTCGTCTTCGTGACCCACGACATCGACGAGGCGTTCAAGCTCGGCGACCAGGTCGTCATCCTCAAGAAGGGCGGCGAGATCGCGCAGCTCGGGACCCCCGCCGAGATCCTCGCCGAACCGGCGGACGACTTCGTCGCGAACTTCATCGGTGCCGGCCGCGGTCGGCGTGCCCTGCGCGTCGAGCAGACGCCGACCGGCCCGATCGTGGTCGACGGCGACGGCCGGGCAGCCGGTGTGCTCACCGGTCCGGTCCAGGTGGTCGACGCCGCAGCCGCGGTGCCACAGGCAGCAGAGGCCGGGGCGCGTGACACCGCCCCGGGTGCTCCGGCGCAGGGTGGGGGACCGCGGTGAACTGGATCCTGTCGAACCTCGACACGATCAGTGACGCCACGATCGCGCACCTCGCGATCGCGATCCCACCGATCATCATCAGCTTCCTGCTCTCCATCCCGATCGGTTGGGTGGTGGTCCGACTGCAGCGCACGGGCGGATCCCGCTTCGCCGCCGGTCTGGGCAGCGGCATCGTGACCTTCGCGGGTCTCCTCTACGCGATCCCGTCGCTGGCGCTGTTCGTCGCCCTGCCCGGCATCATCGGGACGAGCCTGCAGAGCCCGGTCAACGTGATCATCAGCCTGACGATCTACGGTCTCGCGCTCATGGTCCGGTCGACGGTGGACGGCCTCTCCTCGGTCGACGCCGGCACGAAGGCAGCCTCGACCGCCATGGGGTACTCGGGCGTACAGCGCTTCTTCCGCGTCGAGCTCCCGCTCGCCGGTCCCGTGCTGCTCGCCGGCCTGCGGGTGATCGCGGTGTCGACGATCTCGCTGACGACCGTCGGTGCGGTGCTCGGCATCCAGAGCCTCGGTTCGCTGTTCACCGACGGACTCGCGCGCGGCATCTACGAGGAGATCCTCTCGGGCATCGTCATGGTGCTCGTGCTCGCCTTCGCCCTCGACGGCCTGCTCGTGCTGCTCGGACGGCTCGTCATGCCGTGGACACGGCGGGCGCCGCGGAGCCGTCGCGCCGCGCGTCGGGTCCTGCAGCGAGCGGAGGTCGCCTCGTGATCATCGGACAGGCGTTCGGCTGGGTGTTCGACCCGGCCAACTACACCGGCGTCAACGCGATCCCCGAGCGGCTGTGGGAGCACGTCTGGATCACCCTGCTCGCCGTGGTGATCGCGGCCGTGATCGCGGTCCCGATCGGGTACGCGATCGGGCACACGGGCCGGGCACGCGGGTTCTCCATCGCGCTGTCCGGCGGCATCAGGGCCCTGCCGACGCTCGGCGTGCTGTCCCTCTTCGGCCTGCTGCTCGGCATCGGGCTCGAGGCACCGCTGCTGGCGCTCGTGGTCCTGGCCGTCCCGTCGGTGCTCGCCGGTGCCTACGCGGGGATCGAGTCCGTCGACCCGGTCACGATCGACGCGGCGAAGGCCCAGGGCATGACCGGGTGGCAGGTGCTCTGGAAGGTCGAGATACCGCTCGGGCTGCCGCTGCTGATCGGCGGCGTCCGGTCGGCCGTGCTCCAGGTCGTCGCCACCGCCACCCTGGCTGCCTACGTCGGCGCCGGGGGACTGGGCGGCTACTTCTTCCTCGGCCTCAAGACCCAGGACTACGCCGAGATGCTCGGCGCGTCCGTCCTCGTGATCGCGCTCGCGATCGCGTTCGAGATCGTGTTCGCCGCGCTGCAGCGGGCGTCGGTGCCGAAGGGCACCCTCGACCCGTCCGCGCGGCAGCGCCAGGGATCGCGCGAGCGAGCCCGCAATCCCATCCCGGAAGGAAACCCATCGTGATCACAGCACGGATCCGCGTCGCCCTCGCCGCCGCAACGGCACTCGGCGTCGCCGCAGCCCTGACCGGCTGCTCCTCTGGTGACCCGCTCAGCAGCGGCTCCAGCGCCTCGTCCGACTCGAAGACGATCGTCATCGGCTCGCAGCAGTACTACTCGAACGAGATCATCGCCGAGCTCTACGCGCAGGTGCTCGAGAAGGACGGCTTCACCGTCGAGCGCAACTTCAACATCGGGCAGCGCGAGGTCTACATCCCGCAGCTCGAGAAGGGCGCGATCGACGTCATGCCCGAGTACAGCGGCAACCTGCTGCAGTACTTCGACAAGGAGTCGACGGCCAAGAGCGCGGACCAGATCGACGAGGCGCTCGAGAAGGCCCTGCCGAAGGGTCTGCGGGTCCTCGACGAGGCCGACGCCACCGACCAGGACAGCTACACCGTGACGAAGCAGTTCTCCGAGGAGAACGACGTCACGAGCCTGGCCGACCTGAAGGACGTCAAGGAGAAGCTGACCGTCGGCGCGAACTCCGAGTTCCAGACCCGCCCGTACGGCCCCGAGGGCCTGAAGTCGGTCTACGGCGTGGACGTCGACTTCAAGGCGGTCGAGGACTCCGGCGGCGCCCTGACGGTGAAGGCGCTCAAGGACGGCACCGTCCAGCTCGCCGACATCTACAGCGCGGACCCGAGCATCAAGGCGAACGACTTCGTCTCGCTCAAGGACCCGGAGAACCTGATCCTGCCGCAGAACGTCATCCCGGTGGTCTCCGACAAGGTCGACGAGAAGGCTGCGGACGCCATCGACGAGGTGAACGAGAAGCTCACCACCGACAAGCTCATCGAGCTCAACGAGAAGAGCGTCACGGACAAGGAGAAGGCCTCGCAGATCGCGAAGCAGTTCCTCCAGGACGAGGGTCTGCTCTAGTCGGTCGGCGCTCGGCGCCGATCAGCACTGAACGACAGGTGTCGGGCTTCGGCCCGGCACCTGTCGTCGTTCACGCGGAGGGCACTCAGGCACCGTCGTTCCGCACGGTTGTGCCGACCACTGCTCGTGCACGTTCGTGCAGAGTGCCCCTCTACAACTTGTCGAAGCAGGTGTCCCGGCGGTAGCGTGGAGGTGTCCCGATGGGGTGACAAGTACCAGTTCCTCCTCCCGGAAGAGGCATCTCTCGTGCACGAACAGCGCGCGGCGGACCGGCTCGGACACGCCGCATGAACGACATCCTCGATCCCCTGATCCTGTCGCGGTGGCAGTTCGGTCTGACGACGATCTACCACTTCCTCTTCGTCCCGCTGACGATCGGCATGGCGCTCGTCGTCGCCGTCTTCCAGTCGGCGTGGGTGCGGACCGGGCGCGCTCACTACCTCCAGCTGACCCGTTTCTTCGGGCGCATCTTCCTCATCAACTTCGCGATGGGCGTCGTCACCGGAATCGTCCAGGAGTTCCAGTTCGGCATGAACTGGTCGAACTACTCGCGGTTCGTGGGCGACGTCTTCGGTGCCCCGCTCGCGCTCGAGGGCATCCTCGCGTTCTTCTTCGAGGCGGCGTTCATCGGCATCTGGATCTTCGGGTGGGACCGCCTGCCGCGGGCGCTGCACCTGGCGAGCATCTGGTGCGTCAGCGTCGGCACGATGATGTCGGCGTACTTCATCCTGGCGGCGAACGCCTTCATGCAGCACCCCGTCGGCTTCGCGATCAACGAGGCGAAGGGCCGCGCCGAGCTCACCGACATCTGGGCCGTCCTGACCAACAAGGTCGCGCTGGCCGCCTTCCCGCACACGCTCTTCGGGGCCTTCATGGTCGCCGCCTCGGTGATCATCGCGGTCGCGGCGTGGCACCTCGCACGCAACCAGAACCTCGAGACGATGATGCCGGCGCTCAAGTTCGGCATGTGGACGATGCTGGCGTCCGGCGCGCTGACCGTGCTGTCCGGCGACCAGCTCGGGCTCACGATGGTCGACACCCAGCCCATGAAGATGGCCGCGGCCGAGGCGCTCTACAACACCTCGACGGGCAAGGACGCCTCGTTCTCGATCTTCACGCTCGGCACTCCGGACGGTGTGCACGAACTGTTCTCGATCCGCATCCCGTACCTGCTCTCGTTCCTGTCGACGCACACCTTCACCGGCACGGTCGAGGGCATCAACGACCTGCAGGCGCAGTACACGCAGGTGTACGGCCCCGGCGACTACAAGCCGATCATCTGGGTGACCTACTGGTCGTTCCGCTGGATGATCGCCCTCGGTGTCGGGGCGGTGCTCGTGTCGGTCGTCGGCCTGTGGCTGACCCGCAAGGGCCGGTTCCCGACGCAGCGCTGGGTCTGGCGCATCGCCACCTGGTCGGTCCCGCTGCCGATGGCCGCGATGATCATGGGCTGGGTCTTCACCGAGATGGGCCGCCAGCCGTGGCTCGTGTTCGGTCTGCTCCGCACGGCGGACGGCGTCTCGCCGAACGTCACCGGGGTCGAGGTCCTCATCTCCCTGGTCGTGTTCACGCTGATCTACGGCGCGCTCGCGGTCGTCGAGTTCCGGCTCATCAAGAAGGTCGCGCAGGAGGGCCCCGCCGCCCCTGCGAAGGTCGACGAGGTCACCGGCGAGGTCGAGCACGAAGTGACGGTGTACTGAGATGGATCTGCCAGTCCTGTGGTTCGCGATCGTCGGCGTGTTCTTCGTCGGCTACTTCGTCCTCGACGGGTTCGACTTCGGTGTCGGCATGTCCCTGCCGTTCCTCGGCAAGGACGACACCGACCGTCGCGTGCTCATCAACACGATCGGCCCGGTGTGGGACCTCAACGAGACCTGGGTCATCGTCGCCGGGGCCTGCCTGTTCGCGGCGTTCCCCGAGTGGTACGCGACGATGTTCTCCGGCTTCTACCTCGCCCTGCTGCTCATCCTCGTGGCGCTCATCGCCCGTGGGGTCTCGTTCGAGTACCGCCACCAGCGGAAGCACCCGGAGTGGAAGCGCCGGTTCGACCTGATGATCATCGTCGGCAGCGCCGTGCCGTCGTTCCTCTGGGGCGTCGCGTTCGGCAACGTCGTCCGCGGGATCCCGATGGACGCCGAGCACAACTTCACGGGCACGTTCCTCGACCTGCTCAACCCGTTCGCGCTGCTGACCGGCCTCGCGACCCTGATGGTGTTCTTCACGCACGGCGTCGTGTTCGTCGCACTGAAGACCGAGGGTGAGATCCGCGTGCGGGCGAAGCGCCTGGCGGTCCGGGCGGGCGTGCTGACGATCGTCGTCGGTGCCGCGTTCCTGGTGGCGATGGCGTTCGTGCGGGCGACGCCGGCGAGCCTGGTGCTCTCGGTCGTCGCGGCACTCGCGCTCGTCCTCGCCGTGCTCTGCAGCGCATGGGGCAAGGAGGGGCGGGCGTTCACGCTGATGGCGGTCACGATCGCCGCCGTGGTCCTGGCGATGTTCACCGCGATCTTCCCCGACGTCATGCCGGCGTCGAACGACCCGGCGAACAGCCTGACCGTGGTCAACGCGTCGAGCGGGCAGTACACGCTGACGGTGATGAGCTGGGTCGCGCTGATCTTCGTCCCGCTCGTGCTGGCCTACCAGGCCTGGACCTACTGGGTGTTCCGCAAGCGCGTCTCGCGAACCCACATCGACCTGGCCGCGCACTAGGGGCTCCCGGTGAAGCCGCTCGATCCTCGTCTGCTGCGCCTGTCGCGTGCCGCGCGCTGGTCCGTCGTCGCGTCCGCGGGGACGGGCCTGGTCCGCACACTCGCGACGATCGGTGTCGCGTGGGGGATCGCGGCGGCCGTCTCGCTCGGCGTCGACGCGGTGCGCGACGGCCGGCTCCCGGAGATGTTCGTCCCGACGCTGGCGCTGCTGGCCGGTGCGTTCGTCGTCCGTGCCGTCGCCGCGTGGGCGACGGACGACCTGGCGGCGCGGGCCGGGGCGACGGTGAAGAGCGAGCTCCGTGCGACCGTCCTCGCCCGGGCGGCCGAGCGCGGACCGTCCTGGCTCGCCGCCCGGTCGAGCGCCGGCTTCGCCACGGCGCTCGGCCCCGGGCTCGACGCCCTCGACGCGTACTTCGGGCGGTACGTCCCACAGCTCGCGCTCACCGCCGTCGCGACCCCGGTGCTCCTCGTCGCGATCGGGCTCGGTGACCTGACGAGCGCGGTCGTCATCGTGCTCGCGATGCCGGTGATCCCCGTGTTCATGGTGCTCATCGGTCTGGCGACCCAGGCGCTGCAGCGGCGGCAGGCCGACGCGCTCACCCGCCTCGGCGGCGCCTTCACCGAGGCGGTCGAGGGCCTCGCCACCCTCAAGGTCTTCGGACGTGCCCGCCGCCAGGTCGACCGCATCGGCACCGTCACCGACGAGTACCGGCGCGGCACCATCGGTGTCCTGCGCCTGTCCTTCGTCAGCGGCTTCGCCCTCGAACTCGCCGCGAGCCTGTCCGTCGCCCTCGTCGCGGTGTCGATCGGCGTCCGACTCGTCGACGGCTCGCTCGGCCTCGGCGCCGCGATGTTCGTCCTGGTGCTCGCCCCGGAGGCGTTCGCACCCCTCCGCCAGGTCGGCGCCGACTTCCACGCCGCCCAGGACGGCGTCGAGGCGTCCGGCGCCGTGCTCGACGTCCTCGACGACCGGGGACGCGACACGTCGACCAGCGCACCCGCGCCCGGCGCCCCGGCCGCCGCGGCCACCGACCTGGTGCTCGAGGGCGTGGTGGTCCGTCGCCCCGACGTCGTCGTCGGACCGCTCGACCTGCGCGTCGCGCCCGGCACCGTCGTCGCCCTCGCCGGGCCCAGCGGGTCCGGCAAGTCCAGTCTCATCGCGGCGATCCGGGGTGTCCTCGCCCACGACGGCACGGTGACGGTGCCCGGTCCGGCCGACGCCACCCGCGCCGACCGCACGACCTGGGGTGACCAGCGTCCGCGCCTGGTGCGCGGCACGGTCGCCGAGAACGTCGCCCTGCACACGCGACCCGACGACCACGACGTGCGCCGCGCCCTGGGCGAGGCGGGGCTGGGTGTCGAGCCGAGCCTCCCGGTCGGACCCGGGGGAGCCGGTCTCTCGGGCGGTCAGGCGCAGCGCGTCGCGGTCGCCCGGGCCCTGTACCGGGCGCGTCGCGCCCGCACCCCGCTCGTCCTGCTCGACGAGCCGACGTCGGCCCTCGACGCCGACGCGGAGCAGATCGTCGTCGACGCCGTCCGGTCGCTCGCCGCCGACGGCGCGGTCGTCGTCGTGGCGAGCCACCGCCCCGCCGTGCTGGCCGCCGCCGACGTCCGCGTCGACCTCCGCCCCGGCGGAGCGGTGACCGTGACGCACCGACAGGAGGCACGCTCGTGAGCCGGGAGGCCCGTCCCACCCCCGTCCTGCGGCTGGCGCTCCCGCACGGGGCCGGCTGGGCGAAGGCGGTCGCCGCCGGCACGCTCAGTGCGGTCTGTGCGGTGGCGCTCCTGGCGGCGAGCGGCTACCTCATCACCCGCGCGGCCGAGCAGCCGCCGATCCTCTACCTGACGCTCGTCATGGTCGGGGTGCGTGCGTTCGCCCTCGGCCGGGCCGCACTGCGCTACGTCGACCGGCTCGCCGGGCACGACGCGTCGTTCCGGCAGCTCGCCGTCGTCCGGACCGAGATGTACCGACGGCTCGCATCGGTCGCGCCGGCCGGGCTCGGGGCGACCGGGCGCGGCGACCTGCTCACCCGGCTCGTCACGGACACCGACCGGCTGCAGGACCTGCCGATCCGCGTCGTCGGCCCGCTCGTGTCGGCCGGGGTCGTCGCCCTGCTCTCCGTCGTCGCGGTCGCGGTGGTCTGGTGGCCCGCGGCGGTGGTGCTCGTCGTCGCCCTCGCCGTCGCCGCGCTGCTCGGGACGGTCACGACCCTGTCCGTCGCGCGGAGATCGGACCGCGAGACGGCGGCCGAGCGCGGACGGGTCGCGGACCTGGTGCTCGACACCGTCCGGACCCTCGACGTGTTCGCCGCGTACGGCACGCTGCCCGACCGCCTCGCCGGCATCGCCGCGCTCGACGCCCGTGTGACCCGCGCCGTCCGGCGTCGTGCGACCGTCGAGTCGCTCGTCGGGGCCCTCGTCGGCCTGGTCGGTGGCGGCGCCGTCGTCGGGGTGCTCGCGGTCGGTGCTCCCGCGGTCGTCTCGGGCGCGCTGGACGGACCGCTCTGGGCGCTCGCCGTCTTCGTGCCGCTCGCACTCTTCGAGGTCGTCGGCGGGGTCCCGCTCGCCGTCCTGACGCTGCGTCGGGTCCGCGCCGCCGCGGAACGGGTCGAGGAGGTCGTCCCCGCGGAGCTCCCGGCCGGCATCGTGCCGGAGCCCGACGTGCCGGCCGACCCGTCGGACCTCGTCGTCGACGGGCCGGTGCGGGTGGCGGTGCGGGACCTGACCGTGCGGTGGCCCGGCGCGTCAGCGCCCGCGGTGGACCGGGTGTCGTTCGACCTCCACCCGGGTGAGGTCGTCGTGCTCGAGGGGCCGAGCGGTGCCGGGAAGTCCACCCTCGTGGACGCCCTGGTGCGGTTCGTCGACCACGAGGGGTCGTACACGCTCGACGGGGTCGAGACGCGGTCGATGCACCCGGACGCGGTGCGCGCACGGGTCGGGCTCGTGGAGCAGGACCCGTTCGTGTTCGACCAGTCGGTGCGGCAGAACCTGCTCTTCGCGCGGGACACCGCGACGGACGCCGAGCTCAGCGACGTGCTCGACCGGGTCGGGCTCGGCCCGTGGGTCGCGGGGCGCGGTGGGCTCGACGCCCCGGTGGGGGAGCGCGGCGGACTGCTCTCCGGCGGGCAGGCGCACCGCCTCGCGCTCGCCCGGGCGCTGCTGCACGCGTTCCCGGTGCTGGTGCTCGACGAGCCGACCGCGGACGTCGACCCCGACCTCGGCGACGCGGTGCTCCGCGACCTCGTCGGTGCGGCGCGGCGGGCCGGACGCACCGTGCTGGTCGTGTCCCACGTGCCGGTCCCGGCCGACCTGGTGGACCGGACCCTGCGGATGCGTGACGGGCGCCTCGTCGAGGGGTGACCGCCTGCCGGACGGAGGATGCGTCGGCGGGACCGGGGCGGGCCTCCAGGCCTTGTACCCTTGGTGATCGTGACCACCGAGCACTCCACTGCGAACGCAACCGAGCACCCCGCCGGACCCGCAGCCGTCGATCCCGACGCCTACGACTTCCGCCGCATCCAGGAGAAGTGGCAGCCCCGCTGGGAGGAGCTCGGCCTCTTCACGACCGATCTCGACGACTCGCGCCCGCGCAAGTACATCCTCGAGATGTTCCCGTACCCGTCCGGCGACCTGCACATGGGGCACGCCGAGAACTGGGCACTCGGCGACTTCGTGGCCCGCTACTGGCGGCAGCAGGGCTTCAACGTCCTGCACCCCATCGGCTGGGACTCCTTCGGCCTGCCCGCCGAGAACGCGGCGATCAAGCGCGGGGTCGACCCGGCGCAGTGGACCTACGCGAACATCGAGCAGCAGAAGGCCTCGTTCAAGCGCTACGCGCCGTCGTTCGACTGGACGACGGAGATCCACACGTCGGACCCCGAGTACTACAAGTGGAACCAGTGGCTGTTCCTCAAGATGTACGAGAAGGGCCTGGCCTACCGGAAGGACAGCTGGGTCAACTGGGACCCGGTGGACCAGACCGTGCTCGCGAACGAGCAGGTGCTGCCCGACGGCACCTCGGACCGTTCCGGCGCCGTCGTCGTCAAGAAGAAGCTGACGCAGTGGTACTTCGCGATCACGAAGTACGCGGACCGGCTGCTCGACGACCTCAACCAGCTCGAGGGTCGCTGGCCGGCGAAGGTGATCGCGCAGCAGCGCAACTGGATCGGCCGTTCGGTCGGCGCCGACGTCGACTTCGTCATCGAGGGGCACGACGAGCCTGTCACCGTGTTCACCACACGTCCGGACACCATCCACGGGGTGACGTTCCTCGTCGTGGCGCCGGACTCGGACCTGGCGGCGTCGCTGGTCTCCGCCGCCCCTGACGACGTGCGTGCCGACTTCGACGCGTACCTGACCGCGACGCAGAAGACCTCGGAGATCGACCGGCAGAACGCCGACCGGCCGAAGACCGGCGTGCCGCTCGGCCGCTCCGCGATCCACCCGCTCACGGGGGAGCGCCTGCCGATCTGGGCCGCCGACTACGTGCTCGCCGACTACGGCCACGGCGCCGTGATGGCGGTCCCGGCGCACGACCAGCGCGACCTCGACTTCGCCCGGGCCTTCGACCTGCCCGTCAAGGTCGTCGTCGACACGAACCAGCCCGTCACCGGTGCCATCCCGGTCATCCCCGAGGGCGCGACGCTAGAAGACCTGCCCGCGCTCGACCCCGTCTCGACCGGCGAGGCGCTCACCGGCCAGGGCCGGATGATCAACTCCGGGCCGCTCGACGGCATGTCGAAGCAGCACGCCATCACCGCGGCGATCTCCCTGCTCGAGGAGCGCGGGACGGGTCGGGCTGCGAAGACCTACCGCCTGCGCGACTGGCTCATCTCCCGTCAGCGCTTCTGGGGCACCCCGATCCCGATCATCCACGGCGCCGACGGCACCGAGCACCCGGTCCCGATGGACCAGCTGCCGGTGCGCCTGCCGTCGACCGAGGGCCTCGACCTCAAGCCGAAGGGCACCTCGCCGCTCGGTGGAGCGACCGACTGGGTGAACGTGCCGAACCCGGTGGACGGCACCCCGGCGCTCCGCGACACGGACACGATGGACACCTTCGTCGACTCGTCGTGGTACTTCCTGCGCTTCCTGTCGGCCCAGGACGACACGCAGGCGTTCGACCCCGAGGCCGCTCGGAGGTGGGCGCCGGTCGACCAGTACATCGGTGGCATCGAGCACGCGATCCTGCACCTGCTCTACGCGCGCTTCGTCACGAAGGTCCTGTTCGACCTCGGCTACCTCGACTTCACCGAGCCGTTCTCGGCGCTGCTCAACCAGGGCATGGTGCTCTCCGGCGGCTCGAAGATGTCGAAGTCGAAGGGCGGCGTCTCGCTCGGCGACGAGCTCGACGCGAACGGCGTCGACGCGATCCGCCTCGTGATGGGCTTCGCCGGGCCGCCGGAGGACGACATCAACTGGGAGGACGTGTCGCCGTCGGCGTCGGCACGCTTCCTCGCCCGCGCCTACCGCCTGGCGCTCGACGTCACCTCGGCACCGGACGCCGTCTGGGCCGACGGTGACCGTGCCCTGCGCCAGGTGACGCACCGCTTCCTGGCCGACGCGCCGGGGATGATGGAGGCCTTCAAGTTCAACGTCGTGATCGCGCGACTGATGGACCTGGTGAACGTCACCCGCAAGGCGATCGACAGCGGCCCCGGCGCCGGTGACCCCGCCGTGCGCGAGGCCGTCGAGACGATCGCCCTCGCCCTCGCCGTCTTCGCCCCGTACACCGGTGAGGAGATGTGGGAGAAGCTGGGCTACGAGGCCACGGTCGCCACGTACGGCTGGCGGAAGGCGGACCCGACGCTGCTCGTGCAGGAGACGCTCACCGCGGTCGTGCAGGTCAACGGCAAGGTGCGCGACTCGTTCGAGGTGTCGAAGTCGATCGAGGCGGACGAGCTCGAGCAGCTCGCGCGGGCCTCGGCGAACGTGCAGCGGTACATCGGTGACCGCGAGATCGTCAAGGTCATCGTGCGGGCGCCGAAGCTCGTGAACATCGCGATCAAGGGCTGACGGCTCCCGGAGTCCTCCCCACCTGACCGGCCCGGCCGGTCCCTCCACAGGAGGGGCCGCCGGGCCGTCGTCGTCCCCGTGGCGGGACCTACCGTGCCGGGCATGACTGCTTCGTCTCCTGGAGGACCCGGTGCCGACGGGTCGTGGGCGTCCCGGTTCGCGCTCTCGCCCCGGGCGGCCGTGGTGCTGGCCGCCGTGGTGGTCGGGCTCGCGCTCGTGGTGGTCGCGATCGGGACCCTCGGGACGCGACCGACGGCCGGGGTGACGGTGACGAGCGCGCCCTCGACGGCGCCCGGCCGACCGGATCCGGGTCCGAGCACGGACGCCACGGGCGGCGCTCCCGGGTCCGGATCGCGCTCGGGATCGGCGAGTGCCGCGGCGGTCACCGTGTACGTGCTCGGCGCGGTGGTCCGGGCCGGGGTCGTCGAGGTCCCCGCCGGGACCCGCGTGGACGGCGCGCTGCAGCGAGCGGGGGGAGCCACGGCCGACGCCGACCTCGCCCGGCTCAACCTCGCCCGTCCGGTGGTGGACGGAGAACGCCTGTACGTGCCGCGGGTCGGGGAGACCGAGGTGCCCGAGGCGCTCCGGCCGGACGCGCCGGGTGCCGGGGGCGGGAGTGCCGCCGTCGGGGGTGGTGCCGGCGGCGCGGACGACACGGGCGCGGCCGTCGTCGACCTCAACACCGCCGACCAGCCGACACTCGAGACCCTGCCCGGCATCGGCCCGGCACTGGCGGCCCGCATCCTGGCGTGGCGCGAGGAGCACGGCGGGTTCACGTCGGTGGACGACCTGCTCGAGGTCAGCGGCATCGGCGACACCCGCCTCGCCGAGCTGCGGGACCTGGTCCGGGTCTGAGCCGTGGACGTGCAGCCGAGCCTCGTCGACCTGCGCCTGGCGGGACCGGTGGCCGTCGCGTGGGTCGAGGCGGCGCTGCTCGTCGGGGCGCCGGGGCTCGCGTGGTGGTGCGCGACGGCCGCGGCGACCGCCGGCACCGTGGTCGTCCTGGCGCTCGTGGTGCGGGGCCGGCGCGGGCGTGCAGCGCTGTCCGGCGGTCGCGGTGGTCTGCTGGGCGGCGTGCCGGGTGGCGTGCTCGTCGCGGCAGCGTGCTGCCTGCTCGTCGCGGTGGCGGTCGGGGTGGGCGCGGCGGCGCGGTCGCCGCAGGCGCTCGCCGACCGTGCCGGACGGACCGTGGCCGTCGAGGTCGTGCTGACCCGGGACCTCGCCGCCTCCGACCGGTCGACCACGGGCACGCTGCGGTCGATCGGTGACGTGGGCGGGCTCGAGGTCCCCGTGCGCGTGGTCCCGGCCGGGCGTCTCCGGGCGCCGGCCGGAGCGGTGCTGCACGCCCGGGCGACGGTGCAGACCGACGACGGCGGCGCACCGACCGCGGCGGTGGTGTTCCTGCGCGGACGTCCGACGAGCCTGCCGCCGACCGGTCTGCTGGCAGCGTCGGAGCGCGTGCGGCAGGCCTTCGCGGCGGTGACGCGCGACCTGCCCGAACCCGGCGGCGCGCTGCTGCGCGGGCTGGCGATCGGGGACCGCAGCGGACTCGACCCGGCGACGGAGTCCGCGATGGAGACGACAGCGCTGACCCACCTCACGGCGGTCTCCGGCTCGAACTGCGCCGTCGTCGTCGCGCTCGTCGTGGCCGGGTGCCGGGCGCTCGGGCTCCCTCGGGTCCTCCGGGCGGCCGCGGCCGTCGGGTTCCTGGTGGCCTTCGTGGTGCTCGTGCGACCGGACCCGTCGATCGTGCGTGCCGCGGTGATGGCGGTGGTGGTCCTGGCGGTCCGGCTGTCGGGCCGCCCGCTCCGCGGGGTGCCGCTCCTGGCGCTCACCGTCCTCGGCATGCTCGTGGTGGACCCCTGGTACGCCCGGGCGCCCGCGTTCGCGCTGTCGGTCCTGGCCACCGGCGGCATCATCGTGCTGGCACCGCGCCTGACCGCCCTGCTCGCTCGGCGGTGGTGGCAGCCCGTCGCTGCGGCGGTCGCGATCCCCGTCGCCGCACAGCTCGCCTGCTGGCCCGTGACGGTCGTGCTCGCCCCGACCCTCCCGACCTACGCGGTCCCGGCGAACCTGCTGACGGAGCCCCTCGCGCCCGTCGTCACCGTCGGCGGGCTCGCCGCGTGCGTGCTCGCTCCCGTCTGGCCCTGGGGCGCCGCGGTCGTCGCGCACGTGGCCTGGGCTCCCGCGGCGGTCATCGGTGCCGTCGCACACGGGGCGGCCGCACTGCCGGCGGCGACGCTCGACTGGCCCGCCGGACCGGTCGGAGCCGCGACGGCGGGGCTGGTCAGCCTGGCGGTCGCCGGTGCCGTCCTCGTGGATCCTCCGCGACGGACGTGGGCGCTGGTCGCGGCGGGGACCGTCGTCGCGATCGGGCTCGGACTCGTGGCCGTCCCGCGGCTCGTGGTGCGCTCGACCGTGCCGGGGGACTGGTCGGTGGTGGCGTGCGACGTCGGGCAGGGTGACGCCGTCCTGGTGCGCGACGGCGCCGGTCCGGTCGCCCTCGTCGACACCGGGGACGACGAGGAGCTGCTGCTGCGGTGCCTCGACCTGGTCGGGGTCGACCGGGTCGACCTGCTCGTGCTGACCCACTTCGACCGTGACCACGTCGGCGCGGTGGGGGCGGTGGCGGACCGGGTCGCGCGGGCGCTCGTCGGTCCCGTCGGACGGCCCGAGGACGAGCGGGTCGTCGGGACGCTCGAGCGGGCCGGGGTCGAGGTCCGGACCGCGGACGACGGCACGTCGGGCACCCTCGGCGCGTTGCGCTGGCGGGTGGTGTGGCCGCGCGCGGGATCGTCGGCATCGGGCAACGACGCGAGTGTCGTCCTCGAGACCACCGCCGACGGACCCTGCCCGACCTGTGTGTCCGGGGTGTTCCTCGGCGACCTCGGGGAACAGGCCCAGCGCCGGCTCCGACCGTTGGTCGAGGCGCACCCGGACGTCGTCAAGGTCGCCCACCACGGATCGGCCGATCAGGACCCGGCGTTGTACCGACAGCTCGCGGCGCCGATCGGACTCATCGGCGTCGGCGCCGACAACACCTACGGGCACCCGACGGCGTCGGCGCTCGACGCCCTCCGCGCCGCGGGGACGACCGCGTTCCGCACCGACGAGCAGGGCACCGTCGTGGTCTCGCGATCGGCCGACGGGTCGTTGCAGGTCTGGACCGAGCGGACGGCGCCGACGCCGGAGACACCCTCGCCGGCTCCACGGGCGTCGGTCCTGACGGCGCCGGCCACGACGACGGGGGTCCGTCCGGCGGGAGGTCCGTCTGTGGCGGCCCGTAGGATCGGAACAGGCCCCGACCAGCTCGCTCCGGAGCCGACGGAAGGAACGCATGCCCGCCAAGAAGCCCACGCGCGCCGCCGCGAAGATCGACCAGGTGCCGTGGTCCGGTGTCCGGCCGGCGCCCGTCGTGCTGGTCACCGGTCCCGAGCAGTTCCTGGCGGAGCGGGCGAGCAGCGTCCTCCGTGACCTGCTCGTCGGCGAGGACCCGGCGCTCGAGGTGCACGACCTCGAGGCAGACCAGTACGCCCCCGGCCTCCTGGCGACGCTCGCGAGCCCGTCGCTCTTCGGCGAACCGCGGCTCGTGCGGGTGACGAACGTCGAGAAGTGCACCGACGCCTTCATCACCGAGACGATCTCCTACCTGCAGGCGCCCGCTGACGACGTCACGCTGGTCCTGCGACACGGTGGGGGCATGCGCGGCAAGAAGCTGCTCGACACCATCCGCAGCGGGGTCGGCGGCGGCGTCGAGGTCCAGTGCGACGAGCTCAAGCGCGACACCGACAAGATCGACTTCGTCAACGCCGAGTTCCGGGCCGCCCGGCGGAAGATCGCGCCCTCGGCAGTCCGCACGCTCGTCGCGGCGTTCTCCGACGACCTCGCGGAGCTCGCGGCGGCGTGCCGACAGCTGCTGGCCGACGAGGCCGAGGAGATCACCGACCGCACCGTCGACAAGTACTACGGCGGTCGCGTCGAGACCAACGCGTTCAAGGTCGCGGACATCGCGCTCGCAGGACGCTCGGCTCCGGCGATCGTCGAGCTGCGGCACGCCCTCGCGACGGGGGAGGCGCCGGTGCCGATCGTCGCGGCGTTCGCGAGCAAGATCCGCACGATGGCCAAGGTCAGCGCCTTCCGCGGGCCGAGCGGCCAGGCGGCGTCCGCACTCGGCATGGCGCCGTGGCAGGTGCAGCGCGCGCAGCGCGACGTCGCCGGGTGGAGCGAGGCCGGGTTGGCGAACGCGATCACGAGCATCGCGGCGGCGGACACGGCGGTGAAGGGCGGCTCTCGCGACGCGCACTACGCGCTCGAGGTCATGGTCCGCACCATCGCCCGTCGCGGCGAGGAGCGCTGAGGCGGGACGCGCCTCCAGGCCGCACCCGGACGCCGAGCCGCGGCCGCCAAGCCCGTGCCCGCTCGTGCCGGTGCGGCGCCCGTGCACGCGCCCGCTCGTTCTCGCACGGGACGAACCACGGATCCGACATCGAACCAGCACCATCGGCTGGTTCGATGTCGGATCCGTGGTTCGATCCGCACGGGGTACCGCGCGCGGCGACGAGGCTGCGGCACAACGAGAAGCACCTCGCGCCACGGATCTCCGTGGCGCGAGGTGCTTCCGGTTGTTCTCGAGCGAGTCGCGCCGCGGCCGACCAGGCGCTGCCGCAGCGGTGCCGCCGCCGCCACGAGCGCGCCGTCGCCGCGGCCGACCAGGCGCTGCCGCCGCGCTGCCGCCACGAGCGCGGCGCCGCTGCCGCCGCGGCGCCACGAGCGCGCCGCGCCGCGCCGCGCCGCCACGCCCCGCCCGGACACGCCCCGCAACGACGAGAGCCCCGCACCATCGGTGCGGGGCTCTCGTGCAGGTGTCAGACGCTCAGAGCGCGGAGACCTTCTTGGCGATGGCCGACTTGCGGTTCGCCGCCTGGTTCTTGTGGATGACGCCCTTGCTCACGGCCTTGTCGAGCTTCTTCGCCGCGAGGGCCAGGGCCGCGACGGCCTTGTCCTTGTCGCCGGCGACGACGGCCTCGTTCGTGTGGCGGATGACCGTCTTGAGCTCCGAGCGGTAGGCCTTGTTGCGCTCCTGGGCCTTGAGGTTGGTCTTGATGCGCTTCATCTGCGACTTGATGTTCGCCATGCGTGTTGCTCCTTGTTCGTCTGCTACGGGTGGTCGCGACGTCGGGTAGAGGGGCCCTCTGTCGCATCGCGTTCCACCCGTGGGCGGGGAACGCGGAAGCCAGCCACCAACCCTACCAGCAGACCCACGGACCGCCAAAGCCCCGACGCGCCGTGCTCCGTGCCAGGGCCGCACGGCGGAAACGCCCCCGCAACACGGACGGGCTACCGTGACGAGGTGCCATCCCTCGCTCCACGCATCGACTCCGTCCCCGCCTCCGGCATCCGTCGCGTCTACGAGCAGGCGGCCCTGCTGCGAGCCGACGACACCGACGTCGCGATGCTCGTGATCGGTGAGCCCGACGTCCCGGTCGCGCCGCACATCGGCGAGGCCGCGCGCCGCGCGTGGACCGAGGACCGCACGGGCTACACGCCGAACGGCGGCATCGCACCGCTCCGTGCGGCGATCCGCGACAAGCTCCGTCGCGAGAACCGCATCGAGGTCGACGTCGAGCAGGTCTGGACGACGATCGGCGCGACCCAGGCGCTGTTCCAGGCGATGACCCTCGTGCTGAGCCCCGGGGACGAGGTCCTGGTGCCCGACCCCGGCTACACGACCTTCACGATGAACGCGCACATCATCGGTGCCACCCCCGTGCCGTACCGGCTCGAGCCGCAGCACGACTTCGAACCCGACCTCGCGGCACTCGAGGCGAGCGTCACCGAGCACACCCGTGCGATCGTGGTGAACTCGCCGTCGAACCCGCTCGGCTCGGTGTTCGGCGAGGACACCCTGCGCGCGCTCCTGGCCCTGGCGAAGCGGCACGACCTGTGGGTGATCAGCGACGAGGTCTACGAGTACTTCACCCACGGCACGCGTCACGTGAGCATCGCGGCCCTCGACGACGACGACCGGGTCTTCACCGCCTTCTCGTTGAGCAAGACGTACGCGATGACCGGTGTCCGGGTCGGCTACCTGGTGACGCCGAAGGGCATGGGGCCCACGATGCGCACGACGCAGGAGGCGATGATCAGCTGCGTCGCGGAGCCGGACCAGTGGGCGGCGCTGGCGGCGATCGTGGGCGACCACCAGGCGGTGCAGGACGCACGCGAGCACTACCGAGCGAACCTCGCCGTCGCGAAGGAGGTCCTCGACGCAGCGGGCATCCGCTACCTCGACCCGCGCGGCGCCTTCTACCTGTGGATCGACGTCTCGCACGCGTCGCAGGGCGACGTCGCTGAGTGGGCACTGACGTTCCTGCACCGCGAGCACGTCGCGGTCGCCCCGGGCAGCGCCTTCGGTCGGTCCGGTGAGGGGTGGATCCGGGTCTGCCTGGCGGCGACCGTCGACGACCTCCGTCGCGGCCTGGGAGCGCTGCCGGCGCCCGCCAGCGTGACCGTCTGACGGACGGGAGGCCCGTGACGGGCACGACCACGCGCCTCCGGTCCGTCCTGCACACCGTCCAGGGCCCCGGCGCGCCTCCACAGGTCGGCCTGCGGTGCGCGCTGCCCGTGTGCAACCGTGGGACAATCGTTCGACCGCACCGACCCCCTGAGGAACCGTGAGCCCACAAGCATCCGCGCCGCTCGAGCCCGCCGCGACCCCGGCCGAGGCGATCCGCAACTTCTGCATCATCGCGCACATCGACCACGGCAAGTCCACGCTGGCCGACCGCATGCTGCAGATCACCGGCATCGTCGAGGAGCGGGCGATGCGTGCGCAGTACCTCGACCGCATGGACATCGAGCGCGAGCGCGGCATCACGATCAAGTCGCAGGCCGTCCGCATGCCGTGGGAGCTCGACGGACAGACCTTCGCCCTGAACATGATCGACACCCCCGGGCACGTCGACTTCTCGTACGAGGTCTCGCGCTCGCTCGCGGCGTGCGAGGGCGCGATCCTGCTCGTCGACGCGGCGCAGGGCATCGAGGCCCAGACGCTCGCCAACCTGTACCTGGCGCTCGAGAACGACCTCGAGATCATCCCGGTCCTCAACAAGATCGACCTGCCGGCGGCCGACCCCGACAAGTACGCCGCCGAGCTCGCGCAGCTCATCGGTGGCAAGCCGGAGGACGTCCTCCGCGTCTCGGGCAAGACCGGTGTCGGTGTCGCCGAGCTGCTCGACCGCGTGGTCCGGACCGTGCCGGCGCCGGTCGGCGACGTCGAAGCGGCCCCCCGCGCGATGATCTTCGACTCGGTCTACGACAGCTACCGCGGCGTGGTGACGTACGTCCGGATGATCGACGGCACGATCCACCCGCGCGAGAAGGTCCAGATGATGTCGACCCGGTCGACGCACGAGATCCTCGAGATCGGTGTGTCGTCGCCCGAGCCGAAGCCGACGAAGGGACTGTCGGTCGGCGAGGTCGGCTACCTGATCACCGGTGTGAAGGACGTCCGGCAGTCGAAGGTCGGTGACACGGTCACGACGGCGCAGAAGCCGGCGACCGAGGCACTGCCCGGGTACACGGACCCGAAGCCGATGGTGTTCTCGGGGCTGTACCCGATCGACGGTTCCGACTACCCGGACCTGCGCGAGGCGCTCGACAAGCTCAAGCTGTCGGACGCGGCCCTCGTGTACGAGCCCGAGACCTCGGTGGCGCTCGGCTTCGGCTTCCGCTGCGGCTTCCTCGGCCTGCTGCACCTCGAGATCATCACCGAGCGCCTGTCGCGGGAGTTCGGCCTCGACCTCATCACGACGGCCCCGAGCGTGATCTACGAGGTCACGAACGAGGACACGACCGTGACCGAGGTCACGAACCCCTCCGAGTTCCCGGGCGGTCGCATCGTCGAGGTCCGCGAGCCGATGGTCCGTGCGGCGATCCTCGCGCCGAAGGACTACGTCGGCGCGATCATGGAGCTCTGCCAGTCGCGACGCGGGTCCCTGCTCGGCATGGAGTACCTGGGTGAGGACCGCGTCGAGATCCGGTACGAGATGCCCCTCGGCGAGATCGTGTTCGACTTCTTCGACCAACTGAAGAGCAAGACGCAGGGCTACGCCTCGCTCGACTACGAGCCGACCGGCGACCAGGCCGCCGACCTCGTCAAGGTCGACATCCTGCTGCAGGGCGAGCAGGTCGACGCGTTCAGTGCGATCGTCCACCGCGACAAGGCGTACGCGTACGGCACGCTGATGACCGAGCGTCTCCGCAAGCTCATCCCGCGGCAGCAGTTCGAAGTGCCGATCCAGGCCGCGATCGGTGCGCGGATCATCGCCCGCGAGAGCATCCGTGCGATGCGCAAGGACGTCCTGGCGAAGTGCTACGGCGGTGACATCACCCGCAAGCGCAAGCTCCTCGAGAAGCAGAAGGAGGGCAAGAAGCGCATGAAGATGGTGGGTCGCGTCGAGGTCCCGCAGGAAGCCTTCATCGCAGCGCTCTCGGGCGATGTCGAAGAGAAGAAGAAGTAGCCGCAGCGAGCACGAGCAGCACGACGGAGCCCCGCCACGAGCGGGGCTCCGTCGTTCCCGGATCCGCTCGTCCCGGTGCGGTAAGCGGACGAGATCGGGGCGCAGTCCGCCGGGGGTTCGGGGGCGGCCGGCCTGGTCCTCCGCGGATGCGGTGGGTGGACCGGGCAGTCTGCCCGCACTCTGGGGGACCGGGCAGATAACCCGATCTGTACGGTCGCATCTGTACCGAGGGCGACTGAAGACCCCTCAGTTCAGGGTGGACCCGGCCGCCCGGACCGTGCGTGCTCCTGCGCCACGGCGCTCGAGGACCCGGGGTGCACACGGAGGTGCGAACCACGATGTCCCGTCACGCAACGACCGTCCCCCGCGCACGGCGCCGACGGTCCGAACTCGTCCTGGTCGCCGCCGGCGTCGCTGCTGCGGTGGTGCTCGCCATGAGCTTCAGCGGCACGCTGTCGGTCTTCACGCAGGCCTTCCTGCACGGCACCAACACGGTCGCGACCTCGACCATCCAGATCGTGGAGACGACGGCGGACGGTTCGCCGGGTGCGTGCACGACCGCGGCCGACGGCACGGCGAGCTGCACAGACCCGGACCTCTACGGCGGCCAGTCCCTGCGACCGGGGGGCCGGTCGGAACCCCAGACGATCTTCTTCGAGAACACCGGGACGGCGACGCCCACTGGCTTCCGGCTGACCGGCGGACCGTGCGCGACCACGCCCGAGAGCGGGTCGGACCTGTGCCGCCAGCTCGTCGTGAAGATGACCTGGCGCGGCGCCGACGTGCTGCCCGCGTCCACGACGCCCGCGTACCTCGCGGCGAACGCGATCACGCTGCCCTACCCACCCGCCGCAGGCGAGCGCTACCCGCTGGCCGTGCAGGTCTCGCTCCCGGACGGAGCGACCGCGCCGACGTCGGGTGTGACCCTCTCACAGGCCCTCACGTTCACGTTCTCGGCCTGACGGTGCCGTCGTGGGAAGGCACTCGACGATCGTCCCGCGGGCTTCGGTGCGCACGGGCTGGCTCCTCACGGCGGCGGGTCTCGTCGCCTCGGTCGCCCTCGCACTGACGGCGACCGGCACGACGTCGGCGTACACGGCGTCGATCTCGAACACCACGAACACCGCCAACACCGTCTCGATCGAGATGACGCAGGGCCCTGACGCCTCGACCGTGGCGTGCAGGAGCACCGCCACGGCCACCACGACCTGCTCGACCGACCTCTACGCGGGCAAGGACCTCCGGCCGGGGGACACGACGCGCGGCACCTCCACGGTGATCAGGAACACCGGAGGGGTCACCGCGTCCGCCTTCTCGCTCACCCCCGGCACCTGCATCGGCACCGTCTCGACGTCGAACAGCATCTGCTCCTGGTTGCGCGTCACCGTGACGTGGACGACGCCGACGGGGACCACGACCGTGGTCTCGGGGGAGAGCGCCGCGGCGGTCGGCGGGCGGACCTTCCCCGTCAGCCCGGCGCCTGCGGCCGGTCAGGGCGGTACCGCCGTCGTGTCGGTCGCCCTCGACCCGGCGGCTCCGAACGACTCGCAGGCGCAGAGCATGAGCCAGTCGCTCGTGTGGACGTTCACCGCATGACGGTGGCGGAGACCGGGGACGCGATCGGCGTCCCCGCGACTGGTCGCCGGCGTGCTCCCGGCCGCGCGGTGCGGGTGCGGCTCGTCGCCACCGTCGCCGTCGTCCTGCTCGTGCTGCTCGGTGTCGGGGCCGCGACGGCCGCGGGCGTCCGGACGTTCGACGTCCGGACGCCGTCGATGGGCCGCACGGCACCCGTCGGCTCGCTCGTCGTCACCCTGCCGCCCGGACCGGACCGGCTGGCCGTCGGCGACGTCATCACCTTCGTCCCACCGGTCGCCGAGGGCGGGGGGACGGCGCCTCGACTGCCCTACACGCACCGCATCAGCGCGGTGGAGGACGGCGCGTTCACCACCAAGGGCGACGCGAACGGTGCTGCCGACGGCTGGACCGTCAGCCGCGCTGACGTGGTCGGCAGGGTCGTCGCAGTCCTGCCCGGTGCGGGGTGGGCGCTCCGCATGCTGCCGTGGTCCGTCGGCGGGGTCGGTCTCGTCTGGCTCCTGACCGGGCTCCTCGGCGCGGGCGCTCCGCGGACCGCCGCTCGCCTGCTCGGCTCGGCCGCGGTGCTGGCCGGCGTGGTGACGGTCTTCCGACCGTTCGCCGCCCTCGTCGTGACCGGCGTCGACCCGGGGACGCGGCCGGTGGCACACGTGGTCTCGACCGGTCTGCTGCCGATCCGGGTGGTCGGACCGTCCGGTGCGTCCGACCGGCTCGTCAGCGGTGCCGTCGGTCAGGTGCCCCTGCCTCCGGGGTCGGACGGCGCGGTCGCGCTCGCCGCTCGACTCGACCTCTCCCCGCTCGGTTGGGCGGTGCTCGCCCTGCTCTGTGCCGCACCCCTCGTCGTCGGGGCCCTCCTGGCCCGGTCGCAGAGCCTCCGTGTCCCCGATCCCGGGCACACGGAGGACCCTGCGACGGACCTCCCGGCGGTGTCGTCGTGAGTGCCAGGACGGCGGGCGTGCTCACCGGGGCGCTCGTCGTGGCGCTCATCGTGGCGACCGGTGTCACCACGACGGCCGATCCCACCCTCGCCGCGTACACGGCCGCGTCGTCGAACCGGAGCACCGCGAGCACGGTCGGTGACTACGCCCTGACGGGCCTGCCGTTCCGTGACTCCTTCGCCGGAGGGCAGGGGGAGTGGAGGACCTACGGCGGCTCCTGGACGACCCGGACGCAGTTCGGCTACGGCACGTTCACCGAGACGGCAGGCTCCTCCGACGGGCCCAAGGCCGTCACGGGTGACCCGTCGTGGACGGACTACACGATGCAGGCGGACGTCCAGGTGAACAGCGGGACGAACGCCGGGCTCCTGGTCCGCGTCACGGATCCCGCTCCGGGTGCCGATGCGTTCACGGGGTACTCGATCGGTCTGGACCGGACGGACAACACGCTGTCGATCAGCCGGACGAAGCACGGTGCGACGACCCGGCTGGCGTCCTCGACGATCCCCGGCAGGCTCGCGAACGGACAGTTCTACCACGTGGTCGTGCAGGCCGCCGGGTGCGGCATCACCGCCTGGTCGACCACCGTCGGCGCGAACGACTGGACGCGGGCGAGCGTCTCGGAGTCGTCGGCCGACTGCCTGACGACGGGCGCCATCGGGCTGCGCGGCAACGGCAGCGCAGCCGGCTACCGCTTCGTGACGGCCACAGCGGGTGCCCTCGCACCCTCGGTCGCGGCGGACCCGTACAACTCGACCCTCGCCACGGGCCGGTTCGAGGACGGAGCGCCCGCGCGGGTGTTCGGGGGCACGTGGGCGATCGACCAGCAGGAGGAACGGATCCGCAGCACGGCCTACGCGAACACCGGGGACAAGCAGGTCCTGAACCGGGTCTGGGGCGACATGACCCTGACGGGCGACGTGCGCCTGATGCGCACCCCGAGGTCGGGCAGCGACGCGGGTCTCGTCGTCCGGGTGAACGACCCGTCCACGGGGATCGACTCGATGCGCGCCTACTCCGTCGGCATCACCGCGACCGGGATGACCATCGGCGAGCACCGGTCGCCCGGGTTCGTCGGGTCGGTCGTGTCCTTCGGTCGGACGGTGCAGGCCGAGGAGTGGTGGCACCTCACCGTCGAGGCGGTCGGCTGCACGATCACGGCCACCGCGTCACCGGCCGACGGCGGGACACCCGTCCAGGGTCGCGTGTCCTTCGGTGCCTGCTCGTCGACGAGCGGCGCGGTCGGGATCCGCGAGCAGGGCACCGAGGCCGAGTGGCGGAACCTCGCCGTCACGCCACGCTGACACAGGTCGGGTCGAGCGGCCCCGGTACGATGGCTCCATGAGTTCCCGCGGCAGCTACCGGACCGCCCTGACCTACGGCGCCGTCGGTGCCACGCAGGCGGCGGACCTCATGACCTACCCGCCGGAGGGCTTCACCCCGGCGGAGTCGCGGGCGCGCATCGGCCACGGCGACGCCCGGTTCGAGACCGCGGTGACGCAGGCGTTGACCTGGCAGATCCAGGAGCGCAGCGGCATCCGAGTGCAGGTCGAGGACCATCCCGACGACGACGAGGTCCGCTACAACCCGGTGACGTTCGACGAGCACGGTGTCCCGATCGCACCGGCCTCGATCGGCACGCCCCGGGTGGAGAAGTTCGCCGCCGACGGCACCCCGCTGCTGACGGCGGGCACCACGGCGACGCTCGAGATGCACGCGTTCGGGCAGACCGTGCACGCGCCGGTCCGCGTCGTGTCGATCATCGACGAGACCGACCGCAAGGGCTTCGCCTACGGCACGCTCGAGGGGCACCCGCTGTCCGGCGAGGAGTCCTTCGTGGTCGAGCGCACGAGCGACGGTTCGGTGTGGCTGCAGGTCCGCCAGTTCTCGCAGCCGTCGAGCCGGAAGTGGGCGTTCGTGGCGCCGCTGCTCCGTCGACAGCAGCGGGTCATGGCAGCGAAGTACCTCAGCGCACTGCGCGGCGACTGACCGGTCGACACGAGGCGTCCGACCGCGTGCTCGGTACGGCGCACCGACCGACCGCCACCGCCGCCGCCGCTCAGCGCAGCGGCGGCAGCGCGGCGATCGCCTCCTCGAGCAGTCGGGCGTCCTGCACGCAGTCCCGCGCGACGCACACCGCGCTCGTCCCACGCAGGGCGTCGACCTCGTAGACCCCGGTCGCGACCGCGACGAACGGGATCCCCACCGCGTCGGCCGCCTCGCCGTCCCGCGGGGTGTCGCCGACGATGACGGCTCGCTCCCCGGACAGGGCGGCGGCGGCGCGTGCGGTGACGCCGGTGCGCTCGACTTCCGCGTCCCCGAAGTACGAGTGCTCCCAGTCGAAGGCGCCGAGGTCGAAGCCCGCCCCGCCCAGCTTCACGCGGGCCCGGTGCTCGGAGTTGCCGGTCAGCAGGCCGTTCCGCCAGCCGAGTCCGGCGAACCGGCGGACGAGCGCGGCGGCTCCGGGGGCGGGGGAGCGGCGTTCGCCCCGGCCGTAGCGCTCGTCGGTCAGGTCGCGCAGGTGCCGGCTGACCGTGGGGATGAGCGCGTCGTCGAGGTCGTGTGCCCGGACGTGGTCCGCGATGAGCCCGGCGTCGGTCCGGCCGTGCTGGTGTCCGACCTTCAGCACGAGGTCGCGGCCGACCGCGCGCTCGACGGCCAGGTGGTACAGGTTGCCGGGCGACGCCGCGTTCAGCACGAGGGTGCCGTCGATGTCCCACAGCACCGTGGTGGGGACGGTGTGGTGCTCCATGGCTCCATCATGGCCGAGAATGGAGTCCATGCCGAGTGCGCTCCCGATCGCCGATCCCGCTCCCGCGGACGGCCTGCTCACCCCTGGCCCCGGCGCCGGCGACGTCCCCTTCGGCGTCTACGTCCACGTGCCGTTCTGCCGGGTGCGGTGCGGCTACTGCGACTTCAACACCTACACGGCGTCCGAGCTGCGCGGGGTGCGCCGTGACGACTACGCCGGCCACGCGGTGCAGGAGATCCGGTGGGCGGCCGAGGTCCTCGACCGCTCCGGGGTGCCGCGACGCCCGGTCTCGACGTTGTTCTTCGGCGGTGGCACGCCGACGATGCTGCCGGCGGACGACCTGGTGATGATCCTCCGGGCGATCGACGACACGTGGGGCATCCTGCCGGGGGCGGAGGTCACCACCGAGGCGAACCCGGACTCCGTGGACGCGGACGCGATCGCGACCCTGCAGCGCGGCGGGTTCACCCGGATGAGCTACGGCATGCAGTCGGCCGTCCCGCACGTCCTCGCGACGCTCGACCGGACCCACGACCCCGAGCGGGTTCCGGTCGTGGTGGACCTCGCGAAGCAGCAGGGCCTCGACGTCAGCCTCGACCTCATCTACTCGACCCCGGGGGAGTCGCTCGACGACTGGCGCACCTCGCTCGAGGCCGCGCTGGCCTGCGCGCCCGACCACGTGTCGGCGTACTCGCTCATCGTCGAGGACGGCACGGCGATGGGGCGCATGGTGGCCCGCGGCGACCTGCCGGCCCCGGACGACGACCTCGCCGCCGACATGTACGAGCTCGCCGACCGGACCCTCGCCGACGCCGGGTACTCCTGGTACGAGGTCTCGAACTGGGCGCGCACCGACGAGGCCGGTGGTCCGGAGCGCCACGCGAGCCGACACAACCTGTCCTACTGGAAGGGCCACGACTGGTGGGGCGTCGGCCCGGGTGCGCACTCCGCGGTCGCCGGCACCCGCTGGTGGAACGTTAAGCACCCGGCCGCGTACGCGAACCGGGTGCTGGCAGGCGAGTCGCCCGCGGCGGGGCGCGAGACGCTCGACGCCGACACCCGGTACGTCGAACGGGTGCTGCTCGCCGCGCGCGTCCGCGGCGAGCTCACCACCGCGGAGCTCGGCCGGGAGGCACGTGGCCGGGTCGCCGGTCTCATCGCGCGTGGCCTCGTGGACGGCACGGCCGCGGTGCGGGGACGCATCGAGCTCACCCTGCAGGGCCGGCTGCTCGCGGACGCTGTCGTCCGCGAGCTGCTCGACTGACGCGCCGGCGGTCGCTCGCGCGCTACTGCTTGATGAACTCGATGGTGAGCGGGTAGCGGTAGAAGTCACCGCGGTTCGCCGCGAGGGCGGCCATGATCGCGAAGACGATCACGATCACGTACAGGATCGGCAGCAGCACGAGTCCGATGACGACGAACGCCAACAGGCTGCACACGAACCCGGCGATCGCCATCGTGATGTGGAAGTTCAGTGCCTGACGGGTGTGCTCCTTCACGAACTGCCCGCGGTCGCGCAGCACCAGGTAGGCGATGATCGGCACGACCAGGCTGAAGAAGATGCCGCCGACGTGCGTCAGCGTCGCCCAGAGTCGCTGGTCCTCCGGCGACATCGGCTGGGGCGGCGTGAAGCCGGCCGGGTACTGCGGTCCCTGCGGGTTCTGGGGTCCGCCCTGCTGCTGGCCGTAGCGGCCGTCCTGCGGGCCGCCCGGTTGCTGTCCGTAGCTCATGCCGTGAGCGTACCGGCGTGGGCCCCGGCGGTCCCGGTCGGTCGGCGGTCGGGCGTAGGATCAGCAGTCGACACGTCCGAGTGCCAGCATCGAACGGAAGGGGTCCGGATGGTCAGCGAACGCTCCCTCGAGGTCCTCAAGGCGATCGTGCGGGACTACGTCGCCTCGCGCGAGCCCGTCGGCTCGAAGACGATCGTCGAGCGCCACGCCTTCGGGGTCAGCGCCGCGACGATCCGCAACGACATGGCGCAGCTCGAGGACGAACAGCTGATCGTGGCGCCGCACACCTCGTCGGGGCGGGTGCCGACCGACAAGGGGTACCGACTCTTCGTCGACCACCTGGCCGCAGCCCGGCCGCTGTCGAGCGCGCAGCGCCACGCCATAGAGACCTTCCTCGGCACGCCGAACGACCTCGACGAGGTCCTCGGTCGCACGGTCCGCCTGCTCAGCCAGCTCACCAACCAGGTCGCGCTGGTGCAGTACCCGTCGATGGTGCGCGCACGCGTGCAGCACGTCGAGCTCGTCCGGCTCGGTGACACCCGCCTGATGGTCGTGCTCATCACCGACACCGCCCGGGTCGAGCAGCGCGTGGTCGAGACGGACGTCCCCCTCGACGAGGAGGCGCTCACCGAGCTCCGCACCGTCGTGAACGGGGCGAGCGTCGGGCTCCTGCTGCAGGACGTCCCGCGTGCCCTGCGCGAGGTGCCGCAGCAGCTCCGTCCGGACGCGCAGACCCTCGGCGGCGTCGTCGTCGCGACGCTCATCGAGCAGGTCGCGGCGAACCGGCAGGACCGCCTGGTCATGGCCGGCGCGGCGAACCTGGCGAAGAGCGAACGCGACTTCTCCGGCGGACTGTTCTCCGTGCTCGAGGCGATCGAGGAGCAGGTGACCCTGCTCCGCCTGTTCGGCGAGATGCAGGTGGACGACGTGGCCGTCGCCGCGAGCATCGGCGTCGAGAACGCCGAGTACGGCCTCGACGCGACGAGCATCGTCGCCGGTGGCTACCTCGCCGGCGGCGGAGCGGTCGCCCGACTCGGGGTCCTCGGCCCCACCCGCATGGACTACGGCACGAACATGGCCGCCGTCCGTGCGGTCGCACGGTACCTGTCCAAGCTGCTGGGCGAACATTGACCGGACCCTGCGCCCGACGCGCGGTGTCCAGCGGACCGGCTCCGCGCCTCCAGACCGGACCGCGGCGACCGCCGCGACCCACCGACCGAACCGAAACCGACTGAGGGAACCGTGGCAGACCACTACGACGTCCTCGGCGTCCAGCCGGACGCCTCCGATGCCGACATCAAGAAGGCCTACCGACGGCTGGCGCGCGAGCTCCACCCGGACGTCAACCCGAGCCCGGACGCGGCCGAGCGCTTCAAGGACGTGACGCACGCGTACGACGTGCTGAGCGACCCGGAGCAGCGCCGACGCTACGACGCCGGCCCGCAGGAGAGCCCCTTCGGCGGCGGTGCCGCCGGTGGCTTCAGCGACATCTTCGACGCCTTCTTCGGCGGGGGTGGCGGCGGCGGACGCGGCAACGGTCCGCGCAGCCGTGCCGAGCGCGGGCAGGACGCCCTGCTGCGCATCGAGGTCGACCTCGACGAGGTCGTCTTCGGCACCCACAAGGACGTCGAGGTCGACACGGCCGTCGTCTGCGACACGTGCCACGGCTCGTGCTGCGCGCCGGGGACCAGCCCCCGCACCTGCGACATCTGCGGTGGCTCCGGGCACATCCAGCGCCAGGTCCGCTCGCTCCTCGGCAACGTCGTGACCAGCGCGCCCTGCGGGACGTGCCGCGGCTACGGCACCGTCATCCCGAGTCCCTGCCCGACGTGCCAGGGCCAGGGGCGCGTCCGTGCCCGCCGGACCATCCCCGTCGACGTCCCCGCCGGCGTCGAGACCGGGCTGCGCCTGCAGATGCCGGGCCAGGGCGAGGTCGGACCCGCGGGCGGCCCGTCCGGCGACCTGTACCTCGAGGTCAAGGTGCGCCACCACGACGTCTACAGCCGCGACGGCGACGACCTGCTCGCGACGCTCGAGGTCCAGATGACCGATGCGATCCTCGGCGCGCACACGACGATCGACGGGCTCGACGGGCCGGTCGAGCTCGAGATCCGTCCGGGCGTGCAGAGCGCCGACGTCCTGGTCATCAAGGACCGCGGCGTGACGAAGCTGCGCGGCACCGGCCGGGGCGACCTCCGCGTCGGCGTGCAGGTCGTGACCCCGACCAAGCTCTCGCACAAGGAGCGTGGGCTCGTCGAGCAGCTCGCGAAGACGCACAAGGCACCGGGACCGCAGCTCGCCCGCTTCCAGCAGGGCATGTTCGGCAAGCTCCGCGACCGCTTCTTCAACTTCTGATGGCATCGCTCTACCTCGTCGGTCCGGGGACCCTCGACGGCCTCGGCGCCGGTGACGCGGTGTCGCTCGACGGCGCGGAGGGCCGACACGCCGTCTCGGTCGCGCGGGTCCGCGTCGGCGAGACGCTGCGCCTCTCCGACGGCCGGGGCACGGTCGTCACGGGCGCGGTCGCGTCGACCGGCAAGGACACGCTGACCCTGACGGTCGCCGACGTCGACGTCGAGGCGGAACCGCGTCCGGCGCTGGTGCTCGTGCAGGCGCTCGCGAAGGGCGGGCGTGACGAGATGGCGGTGCAGGCAGCCACCGAGATCGGCGTCGACCGCATCGTCCCCTGGGCGGCAGCGCGCAGCGTGTCGCGGTGGGACGGCGCGAAGGTCGAGAAGGGACGCGCCCGGTGGGCGGCGATCGCGCAGGAGGCCGCGAAGCAGGCGGTCCGGTCGCGCGTCCCGACGGTGGACGCACCGGTGACGACGGCGCAGCTGGCCGCGGTCGGCCGGGAGGCGCGGCGTGCGCTGGTCGTGCTGGACCCGGTCGGCGCGGTGCGGCTCTCGGCGTGGGAGCCGCCGGCCGACGTCGACGAGATCGTCCTGGTCGTCGGACCCGAGGGCGGGATCGACGGTCCCGAGTTCGACCGGCTCGAGGCCGCCGGCGCCGTCCGCGTGCGGCTCGGGGACACCGTGCTCCGCACCTCGACCGCCGGACCGTCCGCCCTGGCCGTCCTGCAGACCATGCTCGGGCGCTGGTAGCGGCGTCGGAGGCGGGTCCTACGATGGTCTCCATGAGCAGCAGCGAGCCGAGCATCTTCTCGAGGATCGTCGCGCGCGAGGTCCCCGCGACCATCGTGGCCGAGGACGACCGGGTGATCGCGTTCGAGGACATCGCCCCGAAGGCACCCGTCCACGTGCTCGTGGTGCCCAAGACCGAGGAGTACCGCGACGTCACCGAGCTCGCCGCCGGTGACCCCGAGCTGCTGGCGCACGTCGTCGCGACCGCCCGCCGCATCGCGGACGAGCGGGCCGGCGGCCAGTTCCGTCTCGTCTTCAACACCGGCGAAGCCGCCGGTCAGACCGTGTTCCACGTGCACGCGCACGTCCTCGCAGGTGATCTGCACGAAGGGAATCTCCTTGCCGGTTGACGACTCCGTCCACCCCGCGTCCGACGCGCCCGCACCGGACCGACCCACGACCCGACCCGTGTCCGACCCGTCCGACGTCGTCGTCGACATCCGGGTCGACGGCATCGCGATGGTCCAGCTCCTCGGCCCGCAGGACCGCCTGCTCAAGACGGTCGAGCGGCAGTACCCGGGCGTCCGGGTGCTCGTCCGCGGCAACGAGGTCTCGCTCACCGGACCCGAGCGCGACGTCGCCCGTGCCCACGCGCTCGTCGACGAGCTCGTCGGCATGGTGAAGCGCGGGCAGGACATCGGTCCGGCCGACATCCCGACGTCGGCGCGGATCCTCGACGAGGACCGCAAGCCCTCGGACACGTTCGGCACCCCGATCGTGGCGAGCCGCGGCAAGTCGGTGCGGCCGAAGACCGACGGGCAGCGCGCCTACGTCGACGCCATCGACCAGCACACCATCACCTTCGGCATCGGCCCCGCGGGCACCGGCAAGACCTACCTGGCGATGGCGAAGGCCGTCCAGGCACTGCAGCGGCGCGAGGTCACCCGCATCATCCTGACCCGTCCCGCGGTCGAGGCGGGCGAGCGGCTCGGGTTCCTGCCGGGCACGCTGACCGACAAGATCGACCCCTACCTGCGCCCGCTGTACGACGCCCTCAACGAGATGATGGACCCCGAGCTGGTCCCGAAGCTGCTGGCAGCCGGCACCGTCGAGGTCGCACCGCTGGCGTACATGCGCGGTCGGACGCTGAACGACTCGTTCGTGATCCTCGACGAGGCGCAGAACACCACGCCCGAGCAGATGAAGATGTTCCTGACGCGCCTCGGCTTCGGCTCGAAGATGGTCGTCACCGGTGACATCACGCAGGTCGACCTGCCCGGCAACCTGTCGGGTCTCCGGCTCGTCACGCGGATCCTGGGCGACGTCGACGACATCCACTTCGCCCGGCTCGGCAGCGAGGACGTCGTCCGCCACACCCTGGTCGGACGGATCGTCGACGCCTACACCGTGTACGACGAGGAACGTCTGGCGGAGCAGGCCGGGCACCGTCCCGCCGGCCGGGGGACCGCGCCGACGGGCAACCCCGCCGGAGCGAACCGAGCCGAGCGTCGCGGGCGCCCGCCGCAGGACCGCCAGCAGTCCCCGTACCCCCAGAACGACGCCCGAGGAGGCAACCGGTGAGCATCGAGCTCAACAACGAGTCGGGTGTCGAGGTCGACGAACAGGCCGTCCAGCGCCTCGCCGCCTTCGCGCTCGACGCGCTGCACGTCCACGCGGACGCGGAGCTAGCGATCGTCCTGGTCGACGAGGGCGCGATGGAGCAGCTGCACGTCCGGTGGATGGACGAGCCGGGTCCGACGGACGTCCTGAGCTTCCCGATGGACGAGCTCCGTCCGGGGACCGAGGACGAGCCGACACCGGCCGGGCTGCTCGGCGACATCGTCGTGTGCCCGCAGGTCGCCGCCGAGCAGGCGAAGACCGCGGGGCACACCACCACCGACGAGATGCTGCTGCTCACGTGCCACGGCATCCTCCACCTGCTCGGCTTCGACCACGCCGAGCCGGAGGAGAAGGCCGAGATGTTCGGGCTGCAGGGCGAGATCCTCTCCGCCTTCGCGGCACAGCGACGCGGGCGGTGACCTGATGGTGCTCGTCGCCGTCCTGCTCGCGGCGGCGTTCGTCCTGGTCGTCGTCGGCGGTCTGCTCGCCGCGTCCGACGCCGCGCTCACCGTGCTGTCCCGCGCCGACCTCGACGAGATCGCCCGTGGCAGCCGCAACCGTCGTGCGATCGAGGCCGTGGCCGACGACGTCGGCGCGCACGTCAACGCCCTGAACTTCGTCCGCGTGCTCGCCGAGACCGCCGCCGCGGTGCTCGTCACGATCGCCCTCGTCACGGTGTTCGACACCTGGTGGGTGGCCCTGGTCGTGTCCGCTGCGATCATGACGGCCGTGTCGTTCGTGCTCGTCGGGTCGAGCCCGCGCAGCGTCGGACGCGCACACGCCGAGCGCCTCATCGGCGCCACCGGAGGACTCGTGCGCGCCGTCCGGATCGTGCTCGGTCCGCTCGCCGGGCTCCTCGTCGCGATCGGGGACCGGGTGACCCCCGGCCGTGGCCGCAGCGCATCGACGGTGTCGAGCGAGGAGCAACTGCTCTCGCTCGTCGACGAGGCGACCGAGAGCAACGTGCTCGCACAGGACGACCGCGAGCTCATCCACTCGGTCTTCGAGTTCAGCGACACCCTGGTGCGCGAGGTCATGGTGCCCCGGACCGACATGCTCACGGTCGACGGGGAGGCCACCCTGGCCGCGGGGATGGAACGGTTCCTGGTCGCCGGCGTCTCGCGCATGCCGGTCACCGGTAAGGACAGCGACGACGTGCTCGGCGTGCTCTACCTGCGCGACGTCTCCCGCGCCCTGTACGAGCAGCCCGGCAGCGAGCGGGAACCGGTGACGGCGCTGCTGCGACCGGCCGAGTTCGTCCCCGAGTCGAAGCCCGCGGACGACACCCTCCGGCACATGCAGGTCGCCAAGAACCACCTGGTGCTCGTGGTCGACGAGTACGGCGGCGTCGCCGGGCTCGTGACGATGGAGGACCTCATCGAGGAACTCGTCGGCGACATCTCCGACGAGTACGACCGCACCGTGGTCGACCGGACCGAGGTCGGCCCGGGCGTCTGGCGCATCTCCGCCCGCATGCCGATCGACGAGCTCGGCGACCTCTTCGGCGTCGAGCTCGAGGACGACGACGTCGACACCGCCGGTGGCCTGCTGACGAAGGAGCTCGGCCGGCTGCCGGTCCGCGGCGAGCAGGTCACCGTCTCCGGGGTCGCGCTGACCGCCGACCGTGTCGAGGGCAAGCGCCGCCACCTGATCACCGTCCTGGCCGAGCGGAGCGCCGCCCTGCAGGACGCCGAGGACGCCCTCGACGAGACCACTCCGAGCACGACGGGAACCCCGAACGCATGACCGATCACGAACCCGACCACGGCACCGACACGGGTACGGACACCGACGCGACCACGGGGACCGACACACCGGGCCAGCCGTACCGCGCCGGCTTCGTCTCCTTCGTCGGGCGTCCGAACGTCGGCAAGTCGACGCTGACGAACGCCCTGGTCGGCGAGAAGGTCGCGATCACCTCGTCGAAGCCCCAGACCACGCGACGCGCCATCCGGGGCATCGTGCACCGGCCCGACGGCCAGGTCATCATCGTCGACACCCCCGGCGTGCACCGCCCCCGCACCCTGCTCGGCGAACGGCTCAACGACCTCGTGCAGTCGACGCTCGGTGACGTCGACGTGATCGGGTTCTGCGTGCCGGCCGACGAGCCGATCGGGCCGGGCGACAGGTTCATCAACGAGTCGCTCGACCAGTACCCGCGGGCGCGGAAGATCGCGATCGTCACGAAGATCGACGGCACCCCGAAGGACCGCGTCGGCGAGCAGCTCCTCGCGGTGTCCCAGCTGCGGGAGTGGGACACGATCATCCCGACGTCGGGGACGAAGGGCCTGCAGCTCGAGGTGCTGCTCGCCGAGATCACGAAGCTGCTGCCCGAGTCGCCGCAGCTGTACGACGCTTCCACCGTCACCGAGGAGACCGACGAGGACCGCATCGCCGAGCTCGTCCGCGAGGCAGCGCTCGAGGGCGTCCGCGACGAGCTGCCGCACTCGCTCGCGGTCGTCATCGAGGACGTCGTCGAGCCCGACGACGAGGACGACCCCGACGGACCGCTCCGGATCTTCGCGAACCTGTTCGTCGAGCGCGACAGCCAGAAGGCGATCGTCATCGGGCGGGGCGGCGAGCGGCTCCGGGACGTCGGATCACGTGCCCGGGCCGAGATCGAGTCGCTGCTCGGCGGTCGCCACGTCTACCTGAACATCCGTGTCAAGGTCGCCAAGGAGTGGCAGCGCGACCCGAAGCAGCTCGGCCGTCTGGGCTTCTGATCCGGGTCATCCCCTGGTCGGACGCGCGTCCTCCGGCCGCGTCGTACCGTGGGGTGGTGTTCCGCCCCCTGCTGCGCGCGCAGCTCGTCACCGACGTCACCACAGCGGTGCTGCTCGGCGGGCTGCTGACGCTCCTGCGTGCGTCCGCCGACCTGCCGTCCCTCTGGCTGGTGACGGTGGTCGGACTGAGCATCGCCCTCGCGATCCGTCGCCTGTCGCCAGGGCTGTCGCTCGCACTCTCGTGGGTGATCGCCGTCTTCGAGATGGTGACCATGCAGGTGCCGGACTACTCGAACGCGCTGCTCGCCGGCGTGCTCTTCACCACGAGCGCCTACGGCAGCAAGCGCGTCCGCATCGCCGGCCTGGTCTCGGCCATCGGCGGATCCCTGGTCGCGGCGGCGTACGTCGGGCTGTACGACCACCAGCGCCGCTCCGGCATCGAGACCGCCTCGTCGCCCACGCTCGAGACCCTGCAGGTCGTGCTCGCGACGTTCGCCGGCGTCCTGCTGCTGCTCCTGCTGCCGTGGCTCGCCGGACTCGTCCGCCGCGCCCGCCGGTCCGCGAGCATGAGCCGGGAGGCCCAGCTGGTCGCCGAACGGGATGCCGCACGCGCCGACCGTGCGGTCGCGGTCGAGCAGGAGCGGGTGCGGATCGCCCGCGACATGCACGACATCGTCGCGCACTCGCTGGCCGTCGTCATCGCCCAGGCGGACGGGGCACGCTACGCCGCCAAGACCGACCCCGCGATCGCGGACCAGGCGCTCGAGACCATCTCGAGCACCGCTCGCAGTGCCCTCGGTGACGTCCGCGAGCTGCTCGGCGCCCTGCGGCACGAGCAGGGGACCGCCCCGACGCCCGAGGCAGCCGACCTCGAGGTGCTCGTGGCCGAGATGCGCGAGGTCGGCCTCGACGTCCGTGTGGACCGGGAAGGCGACCCGACCGGTCTGCCCACGACGACCCAGCTCGCCGTGTACCGGATCGTCCAGGAGAGCCTGACGAACGCGTGGAAGCACGGGGAGAGCGGGACACCGGTCCACACCGCGCTGACCTACCGTCCCGACACCGTCGAGATCACCGTCGTGAACCGGCGCGCCGACGACGGCTCCAGCGGCCCCGGCACCGGGCACGGACTGGTCGGCATGCGCGAGCGTGTCACGATGACCGGGGGGTCGATGACGGCCGGGCACCGCGGTGACGACTTCGTGGTGGCCGTGCGCATGCCCGCGGTCCCCGCGAGCGGCCAGTTCCCCCGCGGCCGCATCACCCAGATGGAGCAGGAGCGCACCAGATGACCACGTCCCAGCCGACCGGTGGCCCGATCCGGGTCGCCCTCGTCGACGACCAGGCGCTCTTCCGCACCGGGATCCGGATGCTCATCGACTCACAGCCCGACCTGCAGTTCGTCGGTGAGGCCGGCGACGGGGCCGAGGGCGCCGAGCTCGTGCGGCGCACCGGGGCGGACGTGGTGCTCATGGACGTCCGGATGCCCGTGATGGACGGGATCACCGCGACCGCACGGATCGTCGAGCAGGGCGGGGCAGACGCCGCGAAGGTGCTCGTGCTCACCACCTTCGACTTCGACGAGGCTGCCGCGAAGGCGATCCGGGCGGGCGCGAGCGGCTTCGTGCTCAAGGACGCCGACCCGGAGTTCCTGCTCGCCGCCGTCCGGACCGTGCACGCCGGCACCGCCGTGTTCGCCGCCTCCGCCACCCGCGAGCTCCTCCGCCGGTACGACGACGGCGCGGCCCAGGCCGCCGCGGTGCCCGCCGCCTTCGCCGAGCTGACGCCCCGTGAGCGGGAGATCTTCGACCTCGCGGCACGCGGGTACAGCAACAGCGAGATCGCCCAGCACGAGTACGTCAGCGAGGCGACGGTGAAGACGCACATCTCGCGCGTGCTCAGCAAGCTCGACCTGCGGGACCGCGTCCGGCTCGTCGTGTTCGCGCACGAGCACGGGCTGGTGCCCAGGGCCGACTGACCCCGGCGTCGACCGGCGGAGCGACCCGCCGTCATCCGACAGGATGACCCCTCCACAGCACGTCGAGCCGAGCGGACCATCCACAGGAGCCGCGCGACGGACGCGGGACGCGCCTCCCGGCCGCCAGGCTCGGAGCATGACCACCAACCACACCCCGATCATCCGGCTCGACCACGTGTCCAAGCACTACGGCGACGCCGCCCGCCGCGTCACCGCGCTCGACGACGTCAGCGTCGACATCGGGGCGGGGGAGTTCACCGCCGTGATGGGGCCGTCGGGCTCCGGCAAGTCGACGCTCATGCACGTCGCCGCGGGGCTCGACGCGGTGAGCACCGGGCGGATCACGATCGACGGGGTCGACATCACCGGCCTCGGGGACCGCGAGCTCACCGAACTGCGCCGTCGCCGGCTCGGGTTCGTGTTCCAGTCCTTCAACCTCGTCCCGACGCTCGACGTGCGGGAGAACATCCGGCTGCCGTTCCTGCTCGGTGGGCACCAGCCGAGCCGGGACGAGTCGGCGTGGATCGACCGGCTCGTCGACCTGCTCGGCCTGGGTGACCGTCTGACCCACCGGCCGCACCAACTCTCCGGCGGACAGCAGCAGCGCGTCGCGATCGCGCGTGCGCTCGCGTCGCGTCCCGCCGTGGTGGTCGCGGACGAGCCGACGGGCGCCCTCGACTCGCGCACCGGGCGTGACGTCCTCGCGATCCTCCGCGGCGCCGTGCAGGAGTGGGGGCAGAGCGTCGTCATGGTCACGCACGACCCGACGGCCGCCGCGAACGCGGACCGCATCCTCTTCCTCGCCGACGGGCGGATCGTGGACGACCGTCCGTCGATGACCGCCGCCGAGATCTCGGCGACGATGCTCGGGATGGAGGCAGCCGCGTGACCGGCCTGCGCACGTTCGCCCCGACGGTCCTCGTCGCAGCCCTCGGCACGACGTTCGGGTCCGCCCTCGTCATCGCTCCCGGCATCGTGACCCAGGCGATGGCTGCCGCGGGTCTCGACGACCTCGCACCCGTCCGGGCGATCCTGTCCGTCGTCGGGTGGCTCTTCCTCGGCATCGCCCTCTACGTCGGTGCGATCGTGACGGCGAACACCTGCGCCACGATCATCGCGGGGCAGACCCGCACGATCGCACTCCAGCGGTTGATCGGGGCGACGGGCGCCACCCTGCGTGCCCGGACGACCCGCACCGGCCTCGTCGTCGGTGCCGTCGGCGGCGCGGTGGGCACCGTCGTCGGCACCGGGCTGTCCGCGTGCTTCGTCGCGGTCCTGCGGAGCACCGGCTTCCTCCCGGACACCACCTACACGCTCGTCCCGTGGGAACTCGTGCTGCCGCTCGTCGCCGTGGTCCTGGCGACCTGGGGCGCGTTCGCGGTCGGGTCCCGCCGGGTGCTGACGGTCACGCCGCTGCAGGCGCTGTCATCGACCGTCGAGCCGAGCCACGCCGACGTCCGGTCGGGCCGGGCGCGGACGGTCTGGGCGGTCCTGCTCATGACGGTCGGTGCGCTGCTGATGGTGCTCGGTCTCGTCCTCAGCCCCGCCACGCCCGCGGCCGTCCTGCCGGCGGCCCTCGGCGGGTTCGTCTCCTTCGCCGGGGTCGCGGTCGGCGCGACGATCGTGATGCCCCCGGTCCTGCAGCTCATCGGCCGGATCGGGTCGCGTGACCCGGTCGTCCTGCTCGCCGGTCGCAACGCGATGCGGGCACCGGGACGGTCGTCACGGGCCACCATCGGGCTCGTCATCGGCGTGACCCTGCTGGTCACCTTCGCGGTCGCGCTCGGGATCATGCAGCACGTGGTCGAGACCCAGATGGCGGCGATGGGCGACGGTTCCCTGCCGGCGGACGCGGTCCAGGCGCAGCGGGACTTCTTCGTGCAGCTGAACGCCGTCGTGAGCGTGATCGTCGGGTTCTCCGCGGTGATCGCCGCGGTCGGCGTCGTGAACGCCCTCGCGCTCGGCGTGCTCCAGCGTCGTCGTGAGCTCGGCCTGCTGCGCGTCCTCGGGCTGACCGGAGCGCAGGTCCGACGCATGATCGTGACCGAGGCCGTGCAGATGGTCGTCGCCGCGGTCGTCACCGGACTCGTCCTCGGCACCCTGTACGGCTGGATCGGCGGGCAGACGATGCTCGGCTCGCTCGGGACGGTCGTCACGCCCGTGCTGCCGCCGCTGACCGTCGCGGTCGTGGTGGTGGGGGCCCTCGTGCTCGCGGTCGTCGCCACGGTCGCACCGGTCCGGCGGGCCATGCGGGTGTCGCCGACCGAGGCGCTCGCCGTCGACTGACCGCACGGGTCGGGAGGAGCGTCCGGACGTCATCCACTTGCACCGCGCTGGTGTACCAGTGCTACGGTGGCAGCGATGTACTCGGCGCTCCTCCTCCTTCGCTGCCGCGACGAGGCCTGACACACGGCCCACCTCGTCGCGGAGTCCGTCGTGGCCCCCCACAGCGCCGATGCCGGCGAGACGACGAAAGCGACGACCATGCAGAACACCCAGCGCCCCTCCGGGATGCCGATCCACAAGTACGTCCCCTTCCACGAGCAGATCCGCGTCGACCTGCCCGACCGCACCTGGCCGACGAAGCGCATCGACCGGGCGCCTCGGTGGTGCGCGGTGGACCTCCGCGACGGCAACCAGGCCCTGATCGACCCGATGGACTCCGAGCGCAAGCGGGCCATGTTCGACCTGCTCGTCCGGATGGGCTACAAGGAGATCGAGGTCGGCTTCCCGAGCGCATCGCAGACCGACTTCGACTTCGTCCGGTCGCTCATCGAGGACGGCGCGATCCCGGACGACGTCACGATCCAGGTGCTGACCCAGGCGCGTGAGCACCTCATCGACCGCACGTACGAGGCGATCGACGGGGCGAAGCAGGCCATCGTGCACCTCTACAACTCGACGTCCATCGTCCAGCGCGAGGTCGTCTTCCGCACCGACGTGCAGGGCGTCGTCGACATCGCCGTCGCGGGCGCCCGGATGTGCAAGGCGGCCGAGGCCCGGCTGCAGCACGGCACGCAGGTGTTCTACGAGTACTCGCCGGAGTCCTACACGGGCACCGAGCTCGAGGTCGCGGCGCAGATCTGCAATGCCGTGCTGGAGGTCTTCGAGCCGACCCCCGACCGCAAGGTGATCATCAACCTCCCGGCGACGGTCGAGATGGCCACGCCCAACGTCTACGCCGACTCGATCGAGTGGATGTCGCGCAACCTCGACCACCGCGAGGACGTCATCCTGTCGCTGCACCCGCACAACGACCGCGGCACCGCCGTCGCCGCCGCCGAGCTCGGCTACATGGCCGGGGCGGACCGCATCGAGGGGTGCCTGTTCGGCAACGGCGAGCGCACCGGCAACGTGGACCTCGTCGCCCTCGGCATGAACCTGTTCACGCAGGGCATCGACCCCGAGGTCGACTTCTCGGACATCGATCAGGTCAAGCGCACCGTCGAGTACTGCAACCAGCTGCCGGTGCCCGAGCGGCAGCCCTGGGCCGGCGACCTGGTCTACACGGCGTTCAGCGGTTCGCACCAGGACGCCATCAACAAGGGCTTCGAGGCGATGCAGGCCAAGGCCACCGCCGCGGGGAAGTCCGTCGACGACATCGCCTGGGCAGTGCCGTACCTGCCCGTCGACCCGAAGGACATCGGCCGCTCGTACGAGGCCGTCATCCGCGTCAACTCGCAGTCCGGCAAGGGCGGCGTCGCGTACCTGCTCAAGACCGACCACGCGATCGACCTGCCCCGCAAGCTGCAGATCGAGTTCTCCGGCGTGGTGCAGCAGCGCACCGACACCGAGGGCGGCGAGTTCTCGTCCGACCGGATCTGGGACCTGTTCCGCGACGAGTACCTGCCCGCCGACGACGAGTCGGACAAGTGGGGCCGGTACGAGATCACGAAGACGGCGACGTCGAGCGACTTCGACGGCACCACGGAGCTCCACGTCGCGATGCGTGTCGACGAGGGGTCCGTCGCCGCCGATGCAGTCGGTACCGGTCCGGTCGACGCGTTCCTCACCGTCATGCGGGAGCAGGGCGTCGCGGTCACGCTGTACGACTACTCCGAGCACACGATGAGCGCCTCGGGTGACGCGAAGGCCGCCGCCTACGTCGAGCTCGACGTGGACGGCACCCGGCTGTGGGGCGTCGGGATCGACGCGGACATCGCGACCGCCTCGCTCAAGGCGATCGTCTCCGCGGTGAACCGGGCCGTGCGCGCCGGGGCCGCGACCGGGACGCCGGAGCTGGTCACGGCGTAGGACGCCAGCGCTCTCGGGAGGCGCGGTGCGGGTCCGTCCCGCACCGCGCCTCCCGTCTGTGGACGCGTCGTCGACCGGGCGGATCCCGTCACGCTCGGCGTCGTCCGTCGACGGCGGTGCGTCGAGCGGGTGGATTCGGTCACGCTCGGTGTCGTCCGGCGACGGCGGTGCGTCGAGCGGGCGGGTTCGGTCACGCTCGGTGTCGTCCGGCGACGGGGGTGCATCGATCGGGCGGGTTCGGTCACGCTCGGCGTCGTCCGGCGACGGGATCTGCCCGCCGGACGGAACTCAGGCGGCGTGTCCTGCCCGCTCGGCGCCGACCGGACAGGACGCCGACGACCGGTCGTCGCGCGGCATCGGCGGTGTCTCGAGCGGGTGGATGCGGTCACGCTCGGCGTCGTCCGGCGACGGCGGTGCGTCGAGTGGGCGGGTTCGGTCACGCTCGGCGTCGTCCGGCGACGGGATCTGCCCGCTCGGGAGACCGCGCGCGGCGCGTCTCGCTCGCTCGGCGCTCGGCGCTCGGCGCTCGCCGCTCGGGCGACGCCGCGCCGCGCTCCGCGCCGGCCGCGCCGCCGGCACCCGCTGTCGGCGCCGCGGGGGATACTGGGGCAATGCCGCTGTACCGGGACGAGTGCGTCGTGCTGCGCACCCACAAGCTCGGCGAGGCCGACCGCATCGTCACCATGCTGAGCCGGCAGCACGGCAAGATCCGGGCGGTGGCCAAGGGGGTACGGCGCACGGCGTCGAAGTTCGGGTCGCGACTCGAGCCGTTCATGGTCGTCGACGCGCAGTTCTACGAGGGTCGGTCGCTCGACATCGTCACCCAGGCCGAGAGCCTCGGCTCGTACGGCGCCCAGATCGTCACCGACTACGGCGCCTACACGGCGGCCAGCGCCATGGTCGAGACGGCGGACCGGTTGAGCGAGGCGGACGCCGGGCTCCAGCAGTACCTGCTGCTCGTCGGTGCCCTGCGCTCACTGTCCAGGCACGAGCACGTCGTCAGCGCCACGCTCGACTCGTACCTGCTCCGGGCGATGAGCATCGCGGGGTGGGCGCCGTCGTTCGGTGACTGTGCGGTGACGGGGGAGCCCGGGCCGCACACCGCCTTCGTCGTGCAGCTCGGCGGGGTGGTGGCGGACCGTGCAGCGCCGCCCGGGACGCCCCGGCTCGACACCGACACGCTCGGCCTGCTCGGGGCACTGCTCGCCGGGGACTGGTCGACCGTCGACGCCTCCGACGAGCGGACGCGGTCGCGGGCCTCCGGCGTGGTGGCGGCCTACGCCCAGTGGCACCTGGAACGATCGCTCCGGTCACTGCCCCACGTGGACCGCAGTGAACACCCCGCTCCGGTCGCACCGACCCCCGGTGGGGTTCCGGCAGCCGTGGCCGCCACCCCGGCGCCCGCCGTGCCCGTCACGTCCGATCACGAAGGAACACCTGCATGAGCCCACGCCGGTCCGCGTCCGAAGCCGTGTCCGAGGGACTGCGACCCGTCGACTGGACGGGGGAGCAGCCGCCGGCGATCCCGGCGCAGTTCGTCCCGGAGCACGTGGCGATCGTCATGGACGGCAACGGCCGCTGGGCGAACCAGCGCGGCCTGACGCGGGTCGAGGGGCACAAGGCCGGCGAGGCCTCGCTGCTCGACGTCGTCGCGGGCGCGATCCAGATCGGCGTCAAGCACGTGTCGGCGTACGCGTTCTCGACCGAGAACTGGAAGCGGTCGCCGGACGAGGTCCGCTTCCTGATGGGCTTCAACCGCGAGGTCATCCACCGCCGTCGCGACCAGCTGCACGCCTGGGGTGTCCGGGTGCGGTGGGCCGGTCGGCGACCCCGGCTCTGGCGGAGCGTCGTCGACGAGCTGCAGACCGCGGAGCGGATGACCGCCGACAACGACGTCTGCACCCTCACGATGTGCGTCAACTACGGCGGGCGGAACGAGATCGTCGACGCGGTCCGGGGCATGGCCGAGGACGTCGCGGCCGGTCGGATGAAGCCGAGCCAGGTGACGGAGAAGGCCCTGGCGAAGCGGCTCTACGTGCCCGAGCTGCCCGACGTGGACCTGTTCCTGCGGAGCTCGGGCGAGCAGCGGACGTCGAACTTCATGCTGTGGCAGTCCGCGTACGCGGAGATGGTGTTCCTCGACCAGCTCTGGCCGGACTTCCGCCGCACCGACCTGTGGGGAGCGATCGAGGAGTACGCGCGCCGCGACCGACGCTACGGCGGCGCGGTGGACGCACCGACCGCCTGACGGGAGGCCCGTGGCGGCGCCGCCACGGGCCTCCCGTCCGACCCGCGGCCGGCCGGGCGGCCGTCGGTGCCGACACGAGACCCGTGCCACGGACAGCGCGCCGCGCCTCACGTGAGCAGGTGCGCCACCCCACGGACCGCCTCCAGCGCCGCCCGCACGCTCGGCACGCGGTCCGCGCCGCGGGAGACCACGACCTCGACCCGTCGTGCCAGCGCGTCGTCGGCCGGCGTGACCGCCACACCGGACGGTACGACGGTGGTCGACAGCGCCAGCCGGGGCAGCAGGGCGACGCCGAGTCCGGCCGCGACCAGCCCGACGACCGCCGCGGCGTTGTCGGTCTCGAGCACGATCTCCGGCGTGAACCCGGACGCCGCGCACGACGCGAGCAGGTGCCCGCGGCACCGCGGACAACCGCCGATCCACCGGGCGTCCCGGAACGCGGCGAGGTCGGCTGCCCGGTCCCCGGGCGGCACCGCACCCGCGGCGGTGACGAGCGCGAGCGGATCGCGCCCGAGCACGCGCGTGGTCAGGGTCGGATCGTTCGCGGCGTCGTCCTGCAGTGCGTGCGAGAAGGTCAGGCCGACGTCGACCTCGCCGCGCCGGAGCAGTTCGACGGCCTCGGGCGGCTCGGCCTCGACGTACGACGTCACCACCCCGGGGCTGTCCGTCGCCAGCGCCGCGAGCACCGGGGGCACGAGGGTCGACGACGCGCTCGGGAAGCCGGCGAGCCGCACACGCCCGCGGGCGAGACCGCCGACCGCGTCGAGGTCCTCGCGTGCTGCGGCCAGGGCCGCCTCGACGTGCAGGGCGTGGTCGGCGAGGACGCGTCCGGACTCCGTCAGGGTCGCACCGCGGCCGCCGCGGAGCACGAGGTCGTGTCCGAGCCGCTGTTCGGCGCGTGTGAGCAACTGGCTGACGGCGGGCTGGCTGTAGCCGAGCGCCGCGGCCGCACGGCTGATCGACCCGCCGTCGCGCACGGCGAGCAGGACCCGGAGCAGCTGCGGTTCGATAGATTCCACAACACGATGTTATGGGTCCCCGAAGAAGCCTGCCCTGGCGTGATGGCGCCGGCCGTCGGAGCCTGGGGGCATGGACTCCTTCGTCGACGGATCGGGCTACCTCGCCGCCTGCACCGCCGGGCTCCCCACGCTCGGCACCCTGGCCGCACAGCGGGCGGACCTCGATGCGTGGTCGCGCGCCGGAACCTCGCCCGCGACGTACGGTGCCCTGGTCGAGGAGGGCCGCGCGCTCTTCGCCGACATCGTCGGCGTGGACGCCGCACGGGTGGCGACGGGGTCGCAGACATCGGCGATGGTGGCACTCGTCGCCGCGTCGCTGCCGGTCGGGGCGGAGGTCGTCGTCCCCGAGGGCGACTTCTCGTCGATCGTCTTCCCGTTCCTCGTGCAGGCGCACCGCGGCGTCACCGTCCGCAGTGTCCCGCTCGAGCGACTCGCCGACGCCGTCCGCCCGGGGACCGCGCTCGTCGCCTGGTCCGCCGTGCAGTCCGCCACCGGCGTGGTGACCGACCCCGCCCCGGTCCTGGACGCGGCGCGCGCCGCCGGTGCCCTCACCCTCTGCGACCTCACCCAGGCCGCGGGCGTCCTGCCGGTGTCCGCCGCGCCGTTCGACGTCACGGTCACGCACGCCTACAAGTGGTTGTGCGCACCGCGCGGCGTCGCCTTCGCGACGTTCTCCGACGCGGCGCTGGAGCGCGTCCGCCCCGTGCAGGCCGGCTGGTACGCGGGAGCGGACGTCTGGTCATCGTGCTACGGCCCGACCATGCAGCTCGCCGACGACGCCCGCCGTTTCGACGTGTCCCCGGCATGGCAGGCGTGGCCGGGGGCGGTCGCCGCCCTGCGACACCTCGCGTCCGTCGACGCCGGTTCGGCCTGGAGGCACGCGACCGGTCGCACGGACCGGCTCGCCGACGCGCTCGGGACGCCCCGGTCCGGTCAGGCGATCACGACCTTCCCCGACCCGGACGGGTCGGCCCTCCGCGCCCTGTCCGCGGCGGGGGTCACGGCGAGCGGACGGGCGGGCCGGCTGCGCCTGGCCTTCCACCTGTGGAACGACGACGCCGACGTCGACCGGGTCGTCGCGGTGCTGGGTGCGGTGGAGGGGTTCCGTCCCGCGGGGTGAGCCGGCCCGTCCACGGGTGCCGCGACCGGCGTCCGTCGGTCGCCGCGGGGCCGGTACGCTTGCCCGGTACCGTTCCCGCACCGGGCACCCAGTCCGGCGAACTCAGGAGTCCTCTTGGCACCGTCCTCCCGTCTCGACAGCGTCATCGCCCTGGCCAAGGGCCGTGGCTTCGTCTTCCAGTCGGGGGAGATCTACGGCGGATCCCGCTCCGCGTGGGACTACGGGCCCCTCGGCGTCGAGCTGAAGGAGAACATCAAGCGCCAGTGGTGGCAGCGGTTCGTCCGCGGCCGCGGCGACATGGTCGGCCTCGACTCCGCCGTGATCCTGCCCCGCAAGGTGTGGGAGGCCTCGGGTCACGTCGCCACCTTCACCGACCCGCTCGTCGAGTGCCTGCACTGCCACCACCGGTTCCGCGAAGACCACCTGCTCGAGGCGTTCGAGGCGAAGAAGGGTCGAGCGCCCGAGGGCGGCATGGCCGAGGTGCCGTGCCCGAACTGCGGCACCCGGGGTGAGTGGACCGAGCCGCGCGAGTTCTCCGGCATGCTCAAGACCTACCTCGGCCCGGTCGAGTCCGAGGAAGGGCTGAACTTCCTCCGCCCGGAGACGGCGCAGGGCATCTTCGTCGACTTCGCGCAGGTCGTCACGACGAGCCGCATGAAGCCCCCGTTCGGCATCGGCCAGGTCGGCAAGGCGTTCCGCAACGAGATCACGCCCGGCAACTTCATCTTCCGCACGCGCGAGTTCGAGCAGATGGAGATCGAGTACTTCGTGCCGCCGGCCGACGTCGACACGCACTACGAGCAGTGGATCGCCGACGCGGTGGCGTTCTTCACCGACCTCGGCATCGACCCCGAGAACCTGCGGCGCTTCGACGTGCCCGACGGCGAGCGCGCGCACTACTCGGACGCCACCGCGGACATCGAGTACCGCTTCGGGTTCGCCGGCTCCGAGTGGGGCGAGCTCATGGGCGTCGCGAACCGCACCGACTTCGACCTGAACAACCACATCGAGTCGTCGGGCAAGGACCTGCGCTTCTTCGACCAGGCCGCGAACGAGAAGTACGTGCCCTACGTCATCGAGCCGTCGTTCGGGCTCACCCGTGCGCTCATGGCGTTCCTGCTCGACGCGTACCACGAGGACGAGGCCCCGAACGCGAAGGGCGGCGTCGACAAGCGCACCGTCCTGCGCCTCGACCCGCGGCTGGCGCCGGTCAAGGCCGCGGTGCTCCCGCTGTCCCGCAACGAGCAGTTGTCGCCGGTGGCGCGCGGGCTCGCCGACGACCTGCGGAAGCACTGGAACGTCGACTTCGACGACGCCGGCGCGATCGGTCGTCGCTACCGTCGCCACGACGAGATCGGCACGCCGTTCTGCATCACGGTCGACTTCGACACGCTCGACGACAAGGCGGTCACGGTGCGTGAGCGCGACACCATGTCGCAGGAGCGCGTCTCGCTCGACCAGCTGCAGGGCTACCTGGCGCAGCGCCTCCTCGGCGCGTAGCGCGCGCGGCTGCTGCGGCAGCACCTGCCGCTGCCGCGGTCAGCGATCGCCGGTGCGACCTGCCGCTGCACAACCGAAAGCACCCCGAACCACGGAATCGCGTTGTTCGGGGTGCCTCTCGTTGTGCACGGCGCACGAGACACGGCGCACGACGAGCGGGTCGTGACCGCGGGAATGCGCGGGCAGGGGCCGGGCTTGCACCTCGTGTGAACGAGTCTGTGAAGGTCGATGTCTGGTCGGACATCGCATGCCCCTGGTGCTACATCGGCAAGCGGAAGTTCGAGGCCGGCGTCGCCGCGTTCGCCTCCTCGCCCGACGCCCAGCCGGTCGAGGTCGAGTACCACTCCTTCGAGCTGAGCCCGGACACCCCGGTCGACTTCGAGGGCACCGAGGCCGAGTTCCTCTCGCAGCACAAGGGCCTGCCGGTGCAGCAGGCACAGCAGATGATCGACCAGGTCGCCGGCATCGCCTCGTCCGTCGGGCTGCACTACGACTACGACGCACTGCGCCACACGAACACCGTCAAGGCGCACCAGGTCATCCACCTGGCGAAGCAGCACGGCAAGCAGCTCGAGATGGTCGAGCGCCTCTTCACCGCGTACTTCGAGCGCGGCGAGCACGTCGGACAGGACGAGTCCCTGGCCGACCTCGGCGCCTCGATCGGTCTGGACCGCGACGAGGTCCTGGCGACCCTGCGCGACGACGCCCAGCTCGCCGCCGTCCGGGCCGACCAGGCCCAGGCGCAGGCGTTCGGGATCAACGGCGTCCCGTTCTTCGTCATCGACGGCAAGTACGGCGTCTCCGGCGCACAGGACCCGGCGGCGTTCGAGCAGGTGCTCCGCCAGGTCGTCGCGCTCCGCGACGTGACGCCCGAGGAGCTCGCGGCGCAGCAGCAGCGTGCCGCGGACGACGCGACCGCGGACGCGGAGGCGACCCGGTGACCGGCGTGACGACGACCGGCCCGGTCGAGCCGGGCCTCCAGGCCGACGACCGGGAGGCGCGACCCGCCCTGCTCACGCTCGTCACGCCCGGGGGTGCGCCGGTCTGCGAGGGTGACAGCTGCTTCGTCCCCGGTGCCGAGGGCGACTGGACCGAGGTCCCCGACTGAGCCGTCCGCTAGCGGACGGGCTCCTCGTCGGTGATGTCGGCGACGGTCGCGTCGTAGGCGGCGACGAGCGCGTCGCCGTCGACGAAGGCACTCGCGCCGTGCCGACCGGCACCGAGCGCGATGCGGCGGCCGAGGACGCGTTCGTCGGCGTACACCGGCAGGTCGCCGCTCGCGCCGATCGGCGTGATCGTGCCGCGCTCGTAGCCCGAGGCCTCGAGCGCGGTGGCTGCGTCGGGCATCGACAGCTTGTTGACGCCGACGACGGCGCGGAGCTTCTTCCAGGCGATGCTGCGGCCGCCCGGCACCAGCGCGAGCAGGAAGCCACCGTCGTGACGCTTGACGACGAGCGTCTTCACGATGTCGCCCGGGTCGATGCCGAGCAGGGCTGCGGCACCCTCGAGGGAGTCGGCGGCGGGGCGCTGGACCACGTCCACCGCGAGCCCTCGGGCGGCGGCGTCGGCGTCGAACCGGGCGATCGCGGAGTCGGTCATGTGGAGAACGCTACCGGCGCGGACACGCGTGGGAGAATGGAGCACGTATGACGATCACCGACGCGCCCACCACGGCGCCCCGCACGGCGAAGCCCCTGCGCATCGGCCCCATCGAGGTCGAGGCGCCGGTCGTGCTCGCGCCGATGGCGGGCATCACGAACATGGCCTACCGCCGGCTCTGCCGCGAGTACGGCGCCGGACTGTACGTCTGCGAGATGATCACCTCGCGGGCGCTGGTCGAACGGACTCCGGTGTCGATGCAGCTCATCCAGCACCACGAGTCGGAGACGCCGCGGTCCATCCAGCTGTACGGCGTCGAGCCGAACACCGTGGCCGAGGCGGCGACGATCCTGGTGGGCGAGGACCGCGCCGACCACATCGACCTCAACTTCGGGTGTCCGGTGCCGAAGGTCACGCGGAAGGGCGGGGGAGCGGCCCTGCCGTGGAAGACCGACCTCTTCAAGGACCTCGTCGAGAAGACGGTCAAGGCCGCCGGCGACGTCCCGGTCACGGTGAAGATGCGCAAGGGCATCGACGCCGACCACCTGACCTACCTCGACGCGGCACGCATCGCCCGCGACGCCGGTGTCGCCGCGATCTCGCTGCACGCCCGCACCGCGAACGAGCACTACTCGGGGCAGGCGGACTGGTCCGCGATCGCCACGCTGAAGGAGACGATCACCGACATCCCGGTGCTCGGCAACGGCGACATCTGGTCCGCCGCCGACGCCCTGCGCATGGTCGACGAGACCGGCTGCGACGGTGTCGTGGTCGGCCGCGGCTGCCTGGGTCGGCCGTGGCTGTTCGGCGACCTGGCGGCGGCGTTCCGCGGTGAGGACGTGCGCGCGATGCCCTCGCTCGGCGACGTCGCGACCGCCTTCCGTCGACACACCGAGCTGCTCGTCGAGTTCTTCGGGTCCGAGGACCACGGGTGCCGCGACGCCCGGAAGCACGTCTCCTGGTACTTCAAGGGGTACCCGATCGGCGGCGACGTCCGCTCGGCGCTCTCCATGGCCTCGAGCCTGCAGGAGATCGACGACCTGCTCGGGCAGCTCGACTGGTCCGCGCCGTACCCCGGTGCCGACGTCGAGGGCCCGCGAGGCCGCGCCGGCCACCCGAAGCGCACGGCGCTGCCGGACCGCTGGCTCGAGTCGCGCGACGTGGACGCCGAGTTCCGCAAGGTGCTCGCCGCCGCCGAGCTGCACCACAGCGGCGGATGAGCGCCACCGCTTCGTACGGGCCGGCCGACGCGGAGCGCTGGCTGCCCGAGACCCACGGCAACCGTCGCTCCGACTTCGCCCGGGACCGCGCCCGCCTGCTGCACTCGAGCGCGCTCCGACGCCTCGCCGCGAAGACCCAGGTGCTCAGCCCGACCACCGGACTCGACTTCGCCCGCAACCGCCTGACGCACTCGCTCGAGGTCGCGCAGGTCGGGCGCGAGCTCGCCGACTCCCTCGGGCTCGACCCCGACGTCGTCGACACCGCGTGCCTGGCGCACGACATCGGGCACCCGCCGTTCGGGCACAACGGCGAGACCGCCGTGAACGCCTGGGCGGCGGACATCGGCGGCTTCGAGGGCAACGCCCAGACGCTGCGGTTGCTGACCCGCCTCGAGCCGAAGGTCTACGGCGACGGGCCGGACGACGAGCGTCCGTACGGGCTCAACCTCACCCGGGCCTCGCTCGACGCGAGCTGCAAGTACCCGTGGCCGGCGGCGCAGGGCGTCGCCGAGGCATCGTCGGGGCGCACCAAGTTCGGGTTCTACGACGACGACCACGACGCCTTCGCGTGGCTCCGGCGCGGTGCTCCGCGTCGGCAGCGGTGCATCGAGGCGCAGGTCATGGACCTGTCCGACGACATCGCCTACTCGGTGCACGACTTCGAGGACGCCGTCGTCGCGGGCTTCATCGACGTCGCGGCCCTGGGCGACCGGGTCGGCGAGAACGACATCGTCACCGCGATGCACGCCTGGGTCGGGTCGGACCTCAGTCGTGACGAACTGCTCGAGGCCTTCGACCGACTCCGGTCGCTGCCGCTGTGGATGACGTCGTACGACGGGTCGCGGCGGGACATGGCGCGGCTCAAGAACCTCACCTCGCAGCTCATCGGACGGTTCGCGCGGACGGCGACGGCGGCGACTCGCGAGTCCTACGCGTCCGGGTCCCTCGTGCGGTTCGCGGCCTCGGTCGTCACCCCGCCGGAGATCATCGGCGAGATCGCGGTGCTGAAGGGCATCGTCGCGGCGTTCGTCATGACGCAGGGCAATCGGCAGCCCGTGTACGAGGACCAGCGTCGCGTGCTCACCGAGTTGCTCGACGCCGTGGCGGCGACGGGCAGTGCGGACCTCGAGCCGGGCTTCGCGGCGGACTGGCGTTCGGCGTCCGACGACGCCGGGCGGCTGCGGGCCGTGGTCGACCAGGTCGCGAGCCTGACGGACCAGGGGGCGCTGGCGTGGCACAAGCGACTCGTGGTGGGGGACCGGGAGACGACGCACATCGCGGTCTGACGCCGGCGTGCGGGACGCCGGCGTGTGGACGGGACGCCGCCGTGAGGGCGAGACGCCGCCGGATCAGGGTCCGGTTCGCCGACCCGGCACCGTCTCGGGCGGACGGCGCCGTCTCGGTGGGACCGGAGTGGCTCCTGCCCGGCCGCCGCGCGTGGCGACGTGCGCACCGACCGAGGTGGGGCGCGTGCTGATCGTGCACCGCGCCTCCCGGCCGTCGTGCTCTCCACAGGCGGACACGGACCGTCCTCCGGCACCGGCCGCACGAACTAGGATCGAGGGGTGGCTGGCAGGATCGCGCGGAACGACATCGACGAGGTCCGCTCGCGTGTCAACATCGCCGACGTCGTCGGCGACCACGTCACGCTGAAGTCGGCGGGCGTCGGCTCGCTGAAGGGTCTCTGCCCGTTCCACGACGAGCGCTCCCCGTCGTTCCACGTGCGGCCGCAGGTCGGCCGGTACCACTGCTTCGGGTGCGGCGAGGACGGCGACGTCTTCGAGTTCATCATCAAGATGGACCACACGACGTTCCAGGAAGCGGTCGAGCGCATGGCCGCGAAGATCGGCTTCACGCTCCACTACGAAGAGGGCGACGGCCCGCGCACCGACTACAACCAGCGCGCGCGGCTGATCGCCGCGAACGAGGCAGCGCTCGAGTTCTACCAGTCGCAGCTCACCTCGGCGGCTGCCGAGCCCGCGCGACGCTTCCTCGGGGAGCGCGGCTTCGACCCCGCGGCAGCGCAGCACTTCGGCGTGGGCTTCGCGCCGCAGTCGTACGACGCCACGCGTGAGCACCTGCGGGGCCGTGGGTTCTCGATGGACGAGATCCTCGCGGCGGGACTCGCCGGACAGGGTGACCGCTCGCCGTACGACCGGTTCCGCGGACGCCTCGTGTGGCCGATCCGTGACGTGACCGGTGCGACGATCGGCTTCGGCGCGCGTCGGCTGCTCGACGACGACAAGGGCCCGAAGTACCTCAACACCCCCGAGACGCCGATCTACCACAAGAGCCAGGTCCTCTACGGGCTCGACCTCGCCCGGAAGGACATCTCCAAGGGCAAGCAGGTCGTGATCGTCGAGGGCTACACCGACGTCATGGCGTGCCACCTCGCCGGTGTGACGACCGCCGTCGCGACGTGCGGCACCTCGTTCGGTGTCGACCACATCAAGGTCCTCCGGCCGATGCTCGGCGACGTCAGCGGTGCCGACCCGAACGCCAACGGCGAGGTGGTCTTCACGTTCGACCCCGACGAGGCCGGGCAGCGTGCCGCCTCGCGGGCGTTCGCCGAGGAGCAGCGCTTCGCAGCGCAGACCTACGTCGCGGTGGCTCCCGGCGGGCTCGACCCGTGCGACCTCCGACTCGCGCGGGGCGACGACGCGATCCGCCGGCTCGTCAGCGCGAAGCGCCCGATGTTCGAGTTCATGATCCGTCGGACGCTCGACGGCCACGACCTCGAGACCGTCGAGGGGCGGGTCAGCGCACTGCGGGCCGCCGCGCCGGTCCTCGCCGGGATCCGCGACCGCTCCCTCACGCAGGGGTACGTCCGCGAACTCGCCGGGTGGCTCGGCATGGACATCCCGGACGTCCGGCGGGCGGTCGACTCGGCGCGTCAGCGCGCGTCCGCAGCGCGCACCGACCGGACGGGAGGCCCGGTGCCGGTCGGTCAGGCCGGTCCCGGTGGTGAGCTGGTCGCCCCGCCCGAGGAGCCCGTGGCCGGTCTGCGGCTGCTGCCGAACGACCCGATCACCCGGATGGAGCGCGACGCCGTGATGGCGATGGTGCAGCAGCCCGGGTACGTGGGCGCACCGCTCATCTGGCTCGCGGCCGGCGCGACGTTCTCGGCGCCGATGCTGTCGGTCGTGCGGGACGCCGTGGTCGCCAACGTCGACTCGATCGGTGCGGGGGACTGGCTCGACCGGTTGCTGCAGGACGTGCCGGCGCCGTTCCGCGGTCTCGTGCAGGAGCTCGCACTCGCGCCGATCCCGGCTCGCACCGACGAGGACCTGGCGCTCTACGCCCGGAGCATCGTCGTGGCCCTGGTCGAGCGGGACCTGCTCGCCCGCAAGGCCTCGCTGCTCGGGCAGTTGCAGCGGGCCGACCCGCACGAGCAGTCCGACCGGCGCGCCGAGATCCAGCGCCAGCTCGTCGACATCGACGCGCAGCGGATGCGCCTCCGCGCCGACGCCGAGGCGGCAGCGCAGGGCTGAGCCGTCCTGCGAGGGGCGGCAGCGCGTCGTCGCCCGGCCACTCGTGCTGGCCGCTCGGTCGCGCGGCCACTCGTGCTGGGCCGCTCGGTCGCGCGACCACTCGTGCTGGGCCCCACGGTCGCCCGGCCACTCGTGCTGGACCCCAGGGTCGCGCGACCTGCCGCGTGCGGTCGATCTGGTCGCAGGACTCGCCGCCGCGACCCGGACTGAGCGGCAGGTCACGCGACCAGGGCGCGAGCACCATCCGCCGTCGCCGTCGCCGTCGCCGTCGCCGTCGCCGTCGCAGCCGCCGCCGCAGCGGGCAGGGATCGCCGCGTGGACGACGTCGAGCGGGTGGGGATCGGTGCCCGGAGACGCCGAGGGTGACGTACTCCGCCCGCTCGGTGTCCCGCCGTGGCCCGGCCGCTCGCACTGGCCGTTCCGGTCGCACGACGTGCCGTGTGCGGTCGTCCTGGTCGCACGACCCGCCGCCGCGGCCCGAACTGAGCGGCAAGTCGTGCAACCCGAACGCGAGCACCACCGACCGGCGCAGAGCGGGCAGGACGTGCCGCGCGCGTGACGTCGGGTGGGCGGTATTTGTCGGCCGGGGAGGGCGAGCGTGACGGATCTCGCCCGCTCGGCAGCGGGCAGCGGGCAGCGGGCAGCCGGCAGCGGGCAGCGGACAGCCGGCCGCAGGCAGCCGCCCGCCCGCCCGGTGGCAGGCAGCGGCCGACCCCGGCGCCCGTTGCACCACGCAACTTTCGTGCGCGACACGCCGCTCCGTGACGCGCGCATCATGCGCCACGCGACGCGGTCGTGCATTACAAGGGTGTAAACAAATGTCCCTCGAATCGTGGACTTCCGTGTCAGGGTGGTACCAATGAGCGTTCCCGGCGGGCCTCACAGTCGATCCACCGCCCTCCGCGGGACCCCTTGCGAACCATCACCGAGAGAGAGAGCGGACATGGCATCCGTATCCAAGTGGGGCAGGCGCGGCATCGCGCTCGGCGCCGGGGCAGCAGCGACGGCGCTGGTGCTGACGGGCTGCGCGAGCAGCAGCGTCTCCGACACCGACCTCAACGGCCTGAGCATCGGCACGACGGACAAGGTCACGTCCCTCGATCCGGCCGGGTCCTACGACAACGGCTCCTTCGCCGTGCAGAACCAGGTGTTCCCGTTCCTGATGAACACCCCCGTCGGCAGCCCCGACGTCAAGCCGGACATCGCCGAGAGCGGCGAGTTCACGAACGACACGACCTACACGGTGAAGCTCAAGAGCGGGCTGAAGTTCGCGAACGGCAACGACCTCACCTCGAGTGACGTCAAGTTCTCGTTCGAGCGCGAGCTGAAGATCAACAACGAGAACGGTCCGCAGTCGCTGCTCGCCAACCTCAAGAGCATCGAGACCCCGGACGACACCACGGTCGTCTTCAACCTCGACCACGCCGACCAGACCTGGCCGCAGGTGCTCTCGAGCCCCGCAGGCCCGATCGTCGACGAGCAGGTCTTCTCGGCGGACGAGCTCACCCCGGCGGCGGACATCGTCAAGGGCAAGGCGTTCGCCGGGCAGTACGAGATCACCTCGTACAAGGAGAACGACACCATCCAGTACTCGGCGAACCCCGAGTACGACGGGCTCCTCGGCAAGGCGAAGACCAAGGAGGTCACCGCCAGCTACTACACCAAGGAGACCGACCTGAAGCTCGCCGTGCAGAAGGGCGACGTCGACGTGGCGTACCGCTCGCTGACGCCGACCGACATCGCCGACCTGCGCAAGGACGACTCCGTCAAGGTCACCGACGGCCCCGGTGGCGAGATCCGCTACCTGGTCTTCAACTTCAACACGCAGCCGTTCGGCGCGAGCCAGTCCGACGCGGACGAGGCGAAGGCCCTCGCCGTGCGCCAGGCCGTGGCCGACGTCGTCGACCGCGAGAAGATCGCGAAGGACGTCTACAACAACACGTACTCGCCGGTCTACTCGATGGTGCCGGACGGCCTGACCGGTGCCGCGAAGCCGTTCGAGGAGCTCTACGGCAACGGCAAGGGCGGCCCCGACGTCGACAAGGCGAAGGAGACGCTGTCGAAGGCCGGTGTCACCGGCAAGGTGCAGCTCGACATCCAGTACGCGCCCGACCACTACGGTTCGACGTCGGACGACGAGTACGCCGAGCTCAAGACGCAGCTCGAGAACTCGGGCCTGTTCTCCGTGAAGATCCAGTCGACGGTCTACACGACCTACGCGCAGGAGCGGACGAAGGACTCCTACCCGGTGTACCAGCTCGGGTGGTTCCCGGACTTCTCGGACGCCGACAACTACCTGTCGCCGTTCTTCACGAAGGACAACTTCGTGCAGAACCACTACGACGACCCGGAGATCCAGAAGCTGATCTCCGAGGAGCAGCAGGAGTCCGACAAGGACAAGCGCGCGCAGCTCATCGAGCAGGCGCAGGAGCGCGAGGCCACGCAGATCTCGACGCTGCCGCTCCTGCAGGGCAAGTCCGTGGCGGTCGCGGGCAAGGACGTCAAGGGCCTGACCCTCGACTCCTCGTACAAGTTCCGCTACGCCACCCTCTCCAAGTAACACCGGCGTCGGCCCACGGGGGCGTTCCCACGAGGAGCGCCCCCGTGGCCACGTCCCGAACGGCACCGAAAGGCACCCGTCCCCGTGACCCTCAGCACCCCCGAGGCGACACCGGAGCTGGCCACCGACCCCACCAAGCCCCAGGCACAGCGACGTGCCCGTGGGCAGGGCGGCGGGCTCGGTCGGTACATCCTGGTCCGCTTCCTCCTCATCTTCCCGACGGTGTTCATCCTGGTGACGCTCGTCTTCTTCCTGATGCGCGTCATCGGGAACCCGATCACCGCCTCGGTCGGTGGCCGTCTGACGCCCTCGCAGCTCCAGGAACGTCTGCACGCCGCCGGCTACGACCGGCCGGTCATCGTCCAGTACCTCGAGTACCTCGGCGGCATCGTGCGCGGGGACTTCGGCACGACGTCGACCGACAACCGTCCGATCACCGAGGTCATCGTCACGTACGGCGGCGCGACCGCGGAGCTGGTCTTCTACGCGCTCATCGTCGCCCTCGTCCTCGGCATCCCGCTCGGCATGCTCGCGGCGTACGTCCGCGACAAGTGGCCGGACGTGCTGTTCCGAGCGCTCGCGATCCTGACGTACGCGACGCCGGTGTTCTTCGGCGGTCTGCTCCTCAAGCTCGTCTTCTCGGTCTGGCTCGGCTGGCTGCCGCTCGGCGACCGCGCCTCCACCCGGGTGTCGCTCATCCTCGACAACATCCCGGGTGCGACCGGCATCTACCTCATCGACGCACTCCGCACCGGCAACGCGCAGGTGATCGGCGACGTGCTGTCGCACGCCGTCCTGCCCGCGCTGACGCTCGGTCTGCTCACCGCCGGCATCTTCCTGCGTCTGGTGCGTGCCAACATGATCGGCTCGCTCGGGTCCGAGTACGTCGACGCGGCCCGCTCGCGCGGCGTCCGGGAGGCCCGGCTCGTCCGGACGCACGCCTTCCGTCCGGCGCTGGTCCCGATCATCACCGTGATGGGTCTGCAGATCGCCATGCTGCTCGGTGGGTCGGTGCTCACCGAGACCACGTTCGGCTGGCGCGGGCTCGGTTTCCAGCTCAACCAGTACCTGTCGGCCCGCGACTTCGTCGCGGTCCAGGGCATCGTCGCGATGCTCGCCGTGATCGTCGCCGTGACGAACTTCGTCGTCGACGTCGTCGCGGCGCTGATCGACCCGAGAGTGAGGTTCTAGCGATGGCCGACACCTCGCTCGTCGACCGCCACGAGCCGCTCTGGAAGCGGCTGCCCGTGGTGGTCCAGCTCCGCAGGAGCACCGGCTGGCAGCGCGCCATGCTCATCACCGGCGTGGTCATCTGCGCCCTGTACCTGATCGTCGCCCTCGCCGCGCCGCTCATCGCCCCGTACGGCTTCGGTCAGCTGCAGGGCGCCGACGGCCAGGGCTTCCCGCGCACCGCCCCGCCGAGCGCCGAGCACGTCTGGGGCACCACGGTCGGTGGCTTCGACGTGTTCAGCCGCGTCGTCTTCGGCGCGCGCACCGCGGTGCTCGTCGTCATCGTCGCGGTCGTCGTGTCGATCACGATCGGGGTCATCCTCGGCATGGTCTCGGGGTACGTCGGCGGCTGGCTCGACCGGGTCCTCGTCGTCGTCGCCGACGCGATCTACGCGTTCCCCTCGCTGCTGCTCGCCATCGTCGTGTCCATCGTGATCTCCGGCGGCAACTCGAGCTACACGGGCGGCATCGTCGCGGCGGCGATCTCGATCACCGTCGTCTACGTCCCGCAGTACTTCCGGGTCGTGCGTGCCGAGGCGGTGCGCCTGAAGAACGAGGCGTTCGTCGAGTCCGCGCGGGTCATCGGCACGAACCCGTGGCGCATCATGACCCGCCACGTGCTGCGCAACAGCACCAGGAGCCTGCCGCTCATCCTGACGCTGAACGCCTCCGACGCGATCCTCACCCTGGCCGGCCTCGGCTTCCTCGGGTTCGGCATCGGCCCGACCAGCGGCGCGGAGTGGGGCTACGACCTCAGCCGCGCGCTGTCGGACGTCGCGTCGGGCGTCTGGTGGACCGGTGTGTTCCCCGGCGTCGCGATCGTCGTGCTCGTGCTCGGCGTGACCTTCATCGGCGAGAGCCTCAACGACATCTCGGACCCGCGCCTGCGCGCCCGGAGGAGGCTGAAGCAGCTGGTCTCGCGGAAGCAGGCCGCCAGCACGGAAGGGGCGACGGCATGACCGACGCAGCGAACGACCAGCAGGACCGACCGGTCGCGGTCGTCGACGACCTGACCGTCACCTTCGCGACCGACGGCGGTGCCGTCGACGCGGTCAAGGGCGTCAGTCTCGACGTCCGTCCGGGCGAGGTCCTCGCGCTGGTCGGCGAGTCCGGCTCCGGCAAGTCGGTCACGGCCCGCAGCATGCTGCGGCTGATGCCCGAGACGGCGACGCTCGGTGGTGCGGTGTACCTCGACGGCACCGACGTGGTCAGCGTCGGGTCGGCCAAGCTCCGCGAACTCCGCGGCACGGCCGGTGCGATGGTCTTCCAGGAGCCGTCGACCGCGCTCAACCCGGTCTTCACGGTGGGGTGGCAGATCGCCGAGGGCCTCCGGGCGCACGGCGGCGTCTCGAAGAAGGACGCCCGCGCGAAGGCGATCGACTACCTGCGCCGCGTCGGCATCCCCGACCCGGAGACGCGGGTCGACCACTACCCGCACCAGTTCTCCGGCGGGCAGAAGCAGCGCGTGGTCATCGCGAGTGCACTGGCCCTCGAGCCGAGCGTGATCATCGCCGACGAGCCGACCACCGCACTCGACGTCACCGTGCAGGCCGAGATCCTCGACCTGCTCCGGCGCTGCCGCGACGAGTTCGGCGCCGCCATCGTCATCATCACGCACAACATGGGCGTGGTCGCCGACCTGGCCGACCGGGTCGCCGTCATGTACCAGGGCGAGGTCGTGGAGGAGGCACCGGTCGCGCAGCTCTTCGCGGACCCGCAGGCCGACTACACGAAGCGCCTGCTCGCCGCCGTGCCCCGGCTGGAGGCCTCGACCGGGACGGCCCGCCGAGCGGTGATCGCGGCCGACGTCGAGCCCCTCGTCAGCGCGAAGGGGCTCGAGATCGAGTACCCGGGCCGCCTCGGTTCGCCCGCCTTCAGGGCCGTGAAGGGCGTCGACCTCGACGTCCGTCCCGGCGAGGTGCTCGGGCTGGTGGGGGAGTCGGGCTCCGGCAAGACGACGATCGGTCGGGCCATCGCGGGGCTCACCCGCGTCACCGGCGGGTCGCTCGAGGTCCTCGGCACCGAGATGCTCGGGTACCGCGAGCGGGACTTCAAGCGGCACCGCAAGGACATCGGGTTCGTGTTCCAGGACCCGGCGACCTCGTTCAACCCGCTGCTCACGATCGCCGAGTGCGTCGCCGAGCCGCTCGTCGTGCACGGCGAGGTGCGGAACCCTCGAGCCGCCCGCAAGCGCGTCGGCGAGTTGCTCGAGATGGTGCAGCTCCCGGCGTCCTACGGCGACCGGTACCCGCACGAGCTGTCCGGTGGCCAGCGGCAGCGCGCCTCGCTCGCGCGTTCGATCGCACTCCGGCCGAAGCTGCTCATCGCGGACGAACCGACGAGCGCGCTCGACGTGTCGGTGCAGGCCCGCGTGCTGGAGCTCTTCCTCGAGCTGCAGCAGGACCTCGGGTTCGCGTCGCTGTTCATCAGCCACGACCTCGCGGTCGTCGGCGCACTGTCGGACCGCATCGCGGTGCTGTACCGCGGCGACCTGGTGGAGACGGGCACCACCGCCGAGGTCCTCGGTGCGCCGCGGCACCCCTACACGCAGCGGCTGCTCGCGTCGCTGCCCGTGCCGGACCCGGCGGAACAGGCGGAGCGACGGCGTACGCTGGTGGCACTGGAGAACGCCGGGTCCTGACCCGACGCGACCGGCCGGGAGGCACGGCGTTGCGTCGTCGACGCACGCCGCGCCTCCCGGCCGGTCACCTCCGGCGAACCACCGACGACGCGACACCGGTCCGTCGCGCAACCGCCGCCAGGGGGCGGCGCGGAAGGGGACCCATGATCGCGGTGAACGGCCCGGCGGTCGTCGCAGACGACGTCTCGATCGAGTACCGGGGCGTCCGCGGATCGGAGCCGATCCGCGCGGTCGACGGGGTCAGCCTGACCGTCCGCCAGGGCGAGATCCTCGCGCTCATCGGTGAGTCCGGTTCCGGCAAGAGCACCTTCGCCGCCGCGATCGCCGGGCAGCTCGGCGCGACCGGCGAGGGCGAGGGTGCGCACCGGCGACAGATCGTCGGCGGCGAGCTCACCGTGCTCGGTCAGCACGTGCGCGGGCTCCGCCCGTCCTCGCGGAAGGCGCAGCGGCTGACCGGCCGCATCGGGTACCTGCCGCAGGACGGCGCCGACCGGCTGAGCCCCGACCTGACCGTGGGCGAGGCGATCGCCGAACCGATCTACCTGCGCGACCGGCGGTTCGACCGCAAGGAGGCCGGGCTCATGGTCGCGCGGCTGGTCGACGCCGTGCACCTGCCCCTCGGCGTCATGCGCCTGAACACGTGGGAGCTGTCGAGCGGGCAGCGGCAGCGTGTCGCCCTCGCACGCGCACTCATCCTCGAGCCGCAGCTCCTCGTCGCCGACGAACCCGCACGCGGCGTCGACGTCCTGGTCCGTCAGTCGGTGCTCGAGGCCCTGACCAACCTGCAGCGCGGCCGGCAGTTCTCGGCCGTCGTGGTGTCGAGCGACCTCCGCGAGGCCCGGGCGCTCGCGGACCGCGTCGGTGTGCTCGCCGAGAGCCGCCTGGTCGGGCTCGGCACCTTCGACGAGGTCCTCGACAACCCCGTCGACCCCTACGTGCAGACGCTCGCCGCGACCGCGTCACGCCCGGTGAAGCGTCGTCCGACCGCGACCACCGCCCCGCGGCGCTCGTCCGCCCCCCGTCGTCCGGTCGGTGCCGGGGCGGGCACCGCTCCCCGGACCGAGCGTCAGGAGAACGCATGAGCACCACGACCGCACACGACACGGCGAGCAGCCGCGGACACCGCGCGGTCGTCACCGACGCGGGCGCCCCGCTCCCCGTCGACGCACCCACGGCCGGACCGGTCGCGATCCTGCCGACCGCGGCCGACCTGCACGCGGACGCCGTGCGGGCCGCCGGCGGCACGGTCGGCGACCTCGGCGCGGACACGCGGGGGATCGTCTGGCTCGACGCCCGTGACCCCGACGGGCTCGCGGCGGCGTTGGACCAGGGGGCCTCGGTCGGCTGGGTCCAGCTGCCCTTCGCGGGCGTCGACGCCTTCGCCCACCTGATCCAGGAGCACGGGGACCGGGTGCTCTTCACGTCGGCCAAGGGCGCCTACGCGGAACCCGTCGCCGAGCACGCCCTCGCGCTGACGCTCGCGACGCTCCGGGTGCTGCAGAAGCGCGCCCGCGCGACGTCCTGGGCGACCGAGCCGGAGGGCGTGTCGCTCTACGGGCGGAACGTCGTGGTGATCGGCGCGGGCGGGATCGCCCTGGAGTACATCCGGCTCGTCGCCCCGTTCGAGGTCTCCGTGACGGTCGTGCGCCGTTCGGACGACCCGGTGCCGGGAGCCGACCGCACGGTCACGACCGACGCCCTGGACGAGGTGCTGCCCGACGCCGACGTGGTCGTGGTCGCGGCGGCCATGACCTCGGGGACGGCGAAGCTGCTCGACGCGCGTCGGTTCGGACTCATGAAGCCCTCGGCGCGTCTCGTGAACATCGCGCGCGGGGGACTGGTCGACACCGACGCGCTCGTCGCGGCGCTGCGCGAGGGCACGATCGCCGCCGCCGGCCTCGACGTGACGGACCCGGAGCCGTTGCCCGACGGCCACCCGCTCTGGGACGAGCCGGGTGTGGTCGTCACGCCGCACCAGGCCGACACCCCGGACATGGTCGCGCCGCTGCTGGCCGAGCGCGTCCGAGCGAACACCGCCGCGTTCCTGTCCGGCTCGGGCGACGGGTTCGTCGGCGTCGTGGACCCCGTCGCGGGCTACTGAGCACCGACGGCGCCGGGCCCGGCCGGGGAGTTCGACGACGCGGCGCGCCCGGGATGCGCGGCCGATGCGCGGAGCGGGCTCGGGGTGCTGCTATGCTGTTACCCGTTGTTCGCACCACATTCGCCAGCGGACAGTGATCCTCGATAGCTCAATTGGCAGAGCAGCCGGCTGTTAACCGGCAGGTTGTTGGTTCGAGTCCAACTCGGGGAGCGACAGGCCCTCACCCTTCGGGGTGGGGGCCTCTTGCGTTCCCGGGGTCCGGCGCCCTTGGCGCTACCGCGAGACTCGGCTCCGCGGACGGTTTCTCGGGCACCGGACCACGAACGTGTCCGCACGGCCGAGTCTCGTGCGGAGCCGGCGCTGGGCACCGGCCGGTGTTCGGCTTCCGGCTGGCTCGCAGGCGCCGCCCGGTCGCAAGCTGTTAGCGTTCACAGGTGATCACCGTGCGCCGGACCCTCGCCGCGGCGTTCGTCGTCCTCGGAGCGGTGGCGCTCACCGCGTGCACCGCCGGGCAACCGGAGCCGGAGGACTCGCTCGACTCCGCAGCACGGTCCGAGGTCTCCGCGACGGGCAGCGCGCCGATCGTCTTCGCGTTCGTGTGCAGCGGCGCCGCGGACGACAGCAGCGGCGCGGGCAGCGACACGACCGGTGACGACGCCGACGGCACGGGGGAGACGTACACGACGTACGCCGCCGTGTGGGAGGCCGAGCGCACCGAATGCCGGGCCGAGCGCATCACGGGCACCGAGATGTCGGCGCAGCAGCGGGCCGCGGTCCGGGCGGCCGACGGTACCGCCACGCTCGAGGAGCTCGCGGCGACCTGCGCGGAGCGCGGAGCGTCGCCGTGGCGTGACGGCGTCTCGACGCCGGAACAGGCCGAGCTGGCGGCCGGACTCGTCGCGTACTGCCCCGGTCACCCCGACCGGGACCGCCTGCAGGAGTCGCTGACGGCCTACCGGGGCTGAGCCGGGCCTCCCGGCCGACCGCCGGTGCCGCGCTGGGACGTGCGCCGGAGCCGACCGCGCGGTCAGCCCTCGGGGTGGTCGCGACCGGGGAGCCAGGACTTGCCCGGGCCGCCCCAGCTGCTCTTGCGGATCGCCTTCGCGACCTGCTTGCCGTACGGGTGCACGAGCCGGTCGGCGTAGAGGTAGCCGTCCAGGTGGTCGTACTCGTGCTGGAAGACGCGGGCGAGCCACCCGTGGGCCTCGACCTCGAAGGGCTCCCCGTGCTCGTCGACCGCACTGAGCAGGGCGCCCTCGGCCCGACGCAGCGGGAAGCGCTCACCCGGGATCGAGAGGCAGCCCTCGGACTCCTCGTCCTCGTCGAGCTCCTCGACCGTCTCCGGCACGGGCGGGGTGGTCCAGAGCACCGGGTTGATCGCGACCCCGCGGTGCAGGACCTCGTCGTCGTCGGTCCACGAGTACACGAACAGGCGCTTGCCGACCCCGACCTGCGGACCCGCGAGACCGACCCCGGGGGCGAGGTCCATCGTCTCGTACATGTCCTGCACCAGTGCGCGGAGGTCGTCGTCGAACGCGGTGACCTCGGCAGCGCGCTCGTGGAGGACGGGTTCGCCGGTGATGCGGATGGGGAGGACGGGCATTCACCCAGGTTATCCGGCGAGGACCGGTAGCCTCGTCGCGTGACGACGGACCTCCCGATCCCGGACGCGGTCAACCTGACCCCGTTCCAGGCCCTGATGATCCCCGTCGCGCTCGTCGGTGCGGTCTTCCTGTCGCTCGGAGCGCAGTTCCAGAGCCGCGGGGTGCAGCGCGTCGAGGCCCGGCTCGGTCGGCAGTCGAAGGGGCTGTCGGTGCGGCACGTCCTCGGGCTGCTCGGCAGCGGCTGGTGGGTGCTCGGCACGCTCATGCTCGGTCTGGCCGTCGTGCTCCAGCTCATCAGCATCACGAACGCCCCGCTCATCGTCGTGCAGCCGCTCGGCGCCGTCGCGCTCGTCATCACCACGTGGTTCTCGTCACGGTCCTCCGGGGTGCCGCTCGGACAGCAGGCGCGACGGGCGGTCTGGACCTGCATCATCGGTGTCGGGATCTTCGTCGGCATCGCCGCCGTCGTCGGCCGCGAGAGCGCGATCACCCACGAGCAGCTCGTGACGATCCTGGTGGTGCTGGCGATCGTCCTGGTGGCCGTGTTCCTGTCGTTCCGCTTCGCGGCGAAGCGGGCGAGCGCCATGTACTACATCGTCGTGGCCGGGGTGCTCTACGGCTTCGTCGCGACGCTGGCCAAGGTCGTGCTGAACCGGTTCCTGCACGGCACGTTCGACTGGCTGACCGCGATCGCCGTCGTCGGGGTGATCGTCGCCGCGGTGCTCGGCGGGTACTTCGTGCAGAACGCGTACTCGAGCGGGTCCGCCGACCTGGTGATCGCCGGCCTCACCGTCATCGACCCGATCGTCGCCGTGGGCATCGGCGTGATCGTGCTCGGCGAGGCTGCCGGGGCGCCGTGGATCGCGGTGGTCGGCTTCCTGGTCGCTGCGGTGATCGCCATCACGGGCGTGTTCCTGCTCGCGAAGCACCACCCCGAGACGCGGCGCTGACCGCGGTCGGCTCGCGGCGTGGGCGGTCGTGTCCGCGGTTGCTGACAGCGTCGGTCGTCGTTGTCAGCCGTCGGCGTCGTCCGCGCGGCTGACGCGGTCGCTGACGGCGTCGGTCGTCACTGTCGGCCGTCGGCGTCGTCCGCGCGGCTGACGCGGGCGCTCGGGCCCGTGCGGTACCGTCGAGGCCCGACCAGCAACCGCCCACGAGAGGACGATGCCAGCCGTGTCAGAGGACGTCACCACCGCCACCGCCGAGTCGACGGGTGCGACGGGCGGGTCCCGACCGCTGCGCGTCATGATCGCGGCCGACACCTTCCCGCCGGACGTCAACGGCGCCGCGACCTTCGCCGAGCAGCTCGCCGTCGGGCTCGCGGAGCGCGGCCACGAGGTCCACGTCGTGGCCCCGGCGTCGAGCGCCCACCACGGCACGTTCGACGAGGAGCACCGCGGCGTCGTCCTCACCGTCCACCGGCTGAAGTCGTACAAGTGGCCGTGGCACGCGTGGCTCCGCTTCGTGTGGCCGTGGAGCGTCCGCAAGTGGACGGGTCCGATCCTCGACGCCGTCCAGCCGGACGTGCTGCACATCCAGTCGCACATCGTCATCGGGCGCGGCATCGTGCAGGAGGCCCACGAGCGCGGCATCCGCATCGTCGGCACCAACCACTTCATGCCCGAGAACCTGCTCGAGTACGTCCCGTTCGGCCGTCGCACGCTGCCGATCGCGCTGAAGATCGCGTGGAACGACGCCGCCAAGACCTACCGGCTCGCCGACGCCATCACGACGCCGACGGTGCTGGCCGCGGACTACCTCCGCGAGGCCATCGCCGGGCAGCAGGTCCTCGCGATCTCCTGCGGCATCGACGCGTCGCGCTACAGCGCCCGCAGCGGTCGCCCCGCGGGGAACGACATCGTGTTCGTCGGCCGGGTCGCGCCGGAGAAGAACCTCGACGTGCTCGTCCGGGCGCTCCCACTGCTGCCGAGTGAGCTGCACGCGACGCTCACCATCGTCGGTGGCGGCGAGATGATCCCGAAGTTGAAGACGCTCGTGCAGGAACTCGGACTCGAGGACCGGGTGCGCTTCGCCGGCTTCGTGTCGGACGAGGCGAAGCGCCAGGCGCTGACGAACGGCACCGTCTTCGCGATGCCGTCCACCGCCGAGCTGCAGAGCATCTCGTCCCTCGAGGCGATGGCGTCCGGACTGCCGGTGGTCGCCGCGGACTCGATGGCACTGCCGCACCTCATCGACGGCAACGGGTACCTCTTCACGCCGGGCGACGTGCAGGACCTCGCTGCGAAGCTCGCACAGGTGCTGCAGGCGTCCGACGACGACTACCAGGCGATGCGGGAGCGCAGCCTGGCCATGATCGAGGCACACGACATCAACCGCACGCTCGCGACGTTCGAGTCGCTGTATCGTGGGGAGTCGGTGGCCTGACGGTCCCCGACGAGGGGCGGTAGCCAAGCTGGTCAAGGCACTCGGCTCATAACCGAACGATCGCGGGTTCAAGTCCCGCCCGCCCTACGTGCACCTGCCGCGACGACGTGAGACCCCCGACGACCACGCGCCGACCCCGAACGTGACGTTCGAGGCGACCCGGGTCGGCACCGGCGTGCGCGTGAACGCGTTCCGCATCGGCTTCATGGGAGCCCTGGGCGTGCTCATCGCCCTGCTGGCCGGCGTGATCGTCCAGCAGCTCAGCACGGTCCTGGTCTACATCGGCGTCGCGCTCTTCCTGTCGCTGGGCATCGACCCGCTGGTGTCCTTCCTCGAACGGTTCATCCCGCGCTGGTCGGCGATCACGATCGTCGTCGTGGGTGTCCTGTCCGCCTTCGCCGGCGTCGTGTTCGCGGTCGTCCCGATCCTCATCCAGCAGGCGACGAACCTCGTCCAGAACTTCCCGGAGATCGTCCAGGACATCTCGCAGCAGGAGTGGGTCCAGGACCTGTCACAGCAGTTCGCCGGCGCCGTCGACGTCAACCACGCGCTGGAGTCGCTCCAGTCCTTCGTGGAGGACCCGGGCAACCTCCTCAGCCTCGGTGGCGGGATCCTGGCGGTCGGCAGCGGCATCCTGTCCGGCCTGACCGGCGCGATCATCGTCATCATCCTGATGCTGTACTTCCTGGCGTCGATGCGGGGCCTGAAGTCGATGGCCTACCGCTTCGTGCCGGCGACACGTCGGCAGAACTTCGTCGACGTCAGCGAGCAGATCACCCAGGCCGTCGGCCGCTACGTCGTCGGACAGATCAGCCAGGCGCTGATCAACGGCATCCTCAGCCTCGTGTTCCTGCTCATCATCGGTGCACCGCTGCCCGTGCTGCTGGCGACCTTCGCGTTCCTGGGGTCGCTCATCCCGCTCGTCGGCACCCTCGCCGCGGCGGTCGTCATCTCCCTGCTCTGCCTGTTCGCCTCGCCGGCCACGGCGCTCGCGGCCGCGATCTACTACCTCGTCTACATGCAGGTCGAGGCGTACCTCATCTCCCCGCGCATCATGTCGCGCGCGGTGCAGGTGCCGGGCGCCCTGGTGGTCATCGCCGCGGTCGCCGGTGGCACGATCGGCGGGGTCCTCGGGGCGCTCGTCGCCGTGCCGGTCGCCGCGTCGGTGATCATCATCGTGCAGAAGGTCATCTACCCCCGCCAGGAGCAGTCGTGAGCACGGTCGACCCGGACCTGGCCGAGCACGTCGCGGCCCGCGATGCCTGGGCCCGCAGCGCCCGCGGCCCGCTCGCCCTGGTGAACGCGCAGCACGTCGACCGCCCGCAGCCCGTGTGGCCGGTCGCCGGGCAGTGGGCACCGGTCCCCGGTGGTCTCACCGTCACCGCCGCGGCGGCGGACGGCGTCGTGGTCGACGGCGTCCCGGTGGACGGCACGGTGCTGGTCGCGGGTGACACCGCCGTCGTGCCGTCGACCGTCGCCTTCGCCGACGGGCTCGCCGGCACGGTGCACGGCTCCACGCTGCGCGTCTGGGACCCGGCCTCCGACGCGGTCTCCCGCTTCGCACGCATCGCCCGGTTCGCCCCGCGGCCGGGCGGGTGGGTCACGGCCGGCAGGTACGAACCCTGGTCCGGTCAGGAGGCACCCGGTCAGCTCACCGACGCCGCCGGCGACCCCCTGCCCGTCACCGGGACGATCGAGACCACGGTGGACGACGTTCCCGTGCGGCTCACCGCGGTGCGGTCCGCGCCGTTCCACGGCCGGCCGCGGTTGCAGCTCATCGTGCAGGACACCACCAGCGCCCTGCCCGAGGGCGACCCGGGCAGCTCGTACTCGATGGGACGCTTCCTGTACCTGCCCGAGCCCGACGGCGCGGCCGAGGTCGCGCTCGACTGGGACCGGCTCGTCCTGCCGCCCTGCGCGTTCTCGTACCAGTACGCCTGCCCGGTGCCCCCGGAGGAGAACCGCCTCCCGGTCGCACTCACCGCGGGGGAGCGGCACCCCGTCGACGAGCAGGGCGCCGTCCTGCACTGAGGCCCGCCCGGTCCGCCCGCGCGGTCTGCTCGCCGGGTGTGGCGTTCCCAGCGCGGACGCTGCATAATGGGCGTGTCCGCAGGGACATCACAATCTGATACCGATGGTTCCGCTACCGGGACTCCGCACCACAGGTCGATGGGGAAGTCGCACCTGACGAAGCGGAGGAATCGTGAACGGAACGACGACAGGGGTGCTGTACGTGCACTCCTCACCACGCGCGCTCTGCCCGCACGTCGAATGGGCGGCCGGTCGCGCGATGAGCCGCGCCGTGAACTTCTCGTGGCTCGACCAGCCCGCACTCGACGGCTCCCGCCGGACGGAGTTCACGTGGACGGGCCAGGTCGGCACCGGTGCGGCGATCGCCTCTGCCCTGCGCGGGTGGGAGCACCTGCGCTACGAGGTCACCGAGGAACCGACCGCACAGTCCGACGGCGGGCGGTGGATGCACACGCCCGACCTCGGCGTCTTCTTCGCGCAGACCGACGTGTCCGGCAACATGGTCGTCCCCGAGGACCGTGTGCGCTACGCCATGGAGGTCGCCGGCAGCAACGCCCTCGAACTCCACCGCGAACTCCGTCTCGCCCTCGGGCAGGCCTGGGACGACGAGCTCGAGCCCTTCCGGCACGCCGCCGAGGGCAACCCCGTCGTCTGGCTGCACCGCGTCGGCTGACCCCTCCCGCGCCCTCCGCACCACTCGGACGCCGCCCGCTCCCTCCGGAGTCGGCGGCGTCCGTCGTCCCCGCGTGCGGCACGCCTGTCGTCGAGGAGCTGTGCCCTTGGCCTCGTTCAGGTCGCACGACGTGCCGCCTGCGGACGTCCCGGTCGCAGGACACGCCGTCGTCGCGGAACATGAGCGGCAGGTCCTGGGACCGGAACGGCCCGGGCACCGGCGGCCGATGGACGGGCGGCTCCCCGTGACGGACGGGGGCCCGCCCTGCGGACGCAGGACGGGCCTCCAGGCCGACGACGGGTCGGCGACGACGGATCAGGCCGTGCGGAACGCCACCACGGCGTTGTGCCCGCCGAACCCGAACGAGTTGCTCACCGCGAGCAGGTCACCTGCGGGCAGCTCGCGCGGCGCGGTCGCGACGTCCATCACGATCTCCGGGTCCTGCTCGGTCAGGTTGATCGTCGGCGGCGCGACGCGCTGGTGCAGCGCCATGACCGTGAACGCGGCCTCGATCGCACCCGCACCGCCGAGCAGGTGCCCCGTCGACGCCTTGGTGGCCGAGACGACCACGTTGTCGAGGTGGTCGCCGAAGACGCGGCGCATCGCGTGGTACTCGGCCACGTCGCCGACCGGGGTCGAGGTGGCGTGGGCGTTGACGTGGACGACGTCCTCGCGGGCGGCGTCGGCGTGCTCGAGCGCCGTGATGACCGCGCGGGCGGCGGCGCTGCCCTCGGGGTCCGGCGCGGTGATGTGGAAGGCGTCCGAGGTGATCCCGGCACCGGCGACCTCGGCGTAGATCGTCGCGCCGCGGGCCTCCGCGTGCTCCTTCGACTCGAGGATGAGCGCTGCGGCGCCGTCGCCGAGCACGAAGCCGTCGCGCGTGACGTCGTACGGACGCGAGGCCGTCTCGGGGGAGTCGTTCCGTCGCGAGAGTGCCTGCATCGCGGCGAACGCGGCGAGGGGCAGCGGGTGCAGTGCGGCCTCGGCGCCACCGGTGATGACGATGTCGGCGTCGCCGTCGGCGATGTGGCGGTAGGCCTCGGCCAGCGACTCGGTGGACGAGGCGCAGGCGGAGAGGTACGTGCGGGCACCGCCGCGCGCGCCGAACTCCATCTCGATGGCGGCGGCGGGGCCGTTCGCCATGAGCATCGGGACCGTCATCGGCATGACGCGACGCGGACCCTTCTCGCGCAGGGTGTCCCAGGCGTCGAGGAGCGTGTTGACGCCGCCGATGCCGGTCGCCCAGTCGACGACGAGGCGCTCGGGGACGACGGTCTCGGGGTCGATGCCGGCGTCGGCCCAGGCCTCACGAGCGGCGACGAGCGACAGCTGCGAGGAGGGGTCGAGGCGCTTGGTCTCCGGGCGCGTGAGCTGGTCCGTGAGGAAGCGGCGTGCCTGGCCGGCGAACTCGACGGGGATCTCGAGCGACGAGTAGCGCTCGTCCTCGATGCGGGTGATGCCGGACCCGCCGGCGAGCAGCGCGTCCCAGGTCTCCGGGGCGGTCGCGGCGAGGGGTGTGATCGCACCGATCCCGGTGACGACGACGGTCTTCTTGGTCATGGAACGACGTGTCTTTCGTGTGGACTGGTCGAGCGCCGGTGGACGCCCGTCCGTGTGGTCGAGCGCCGGTGGGCGCCCGTCCGGTGTGGTCGAGCGCCGGTGGGAGCTCCACCGCTGGTGGACGAGGTGAGCGCCGCGGCCCGCGGGATCTGCGCGGTCCGCGGCGCTCAGGAAGCTCGCGTCAGGCCTGGGCCTTCGTGATGTAGTCGACGGCGTCGCCCACGGTCTTGAGGTTCTTGACCTCTTCGTCCGGGATCTTCACGTCGAACTTCTCCTCGGCGTTCACGACGATGGTCATCATCGAGATCGAGTCGATGTCGAGGTCGTCGGTGAACGACTTGTCGGCGGCGACGGTGTCGGTCGCGATGCCGGTCTCGTCGTTGATCAGCTCGGCCAGGCCGGCGAGGACTTCTTCGTTGGACAGGGCCATGGGTGTTCTCCTTGAGGGGGGTGTCGTTTGACCGTGGACCAGCCTAGGGCACGAGTGGTACGGGTGCCCGGAGCCGAGCCGGGATGGGGGACTAGGGGAGGACGACGACCTGCGCGCCGAACACGAGACCGGCACCGAAGCCGATCTGCAGCGCGAGACCGCCGGAGAGCTCGGGGTGCTCCTCGAGCAGGCGGTGCGTGGCGAGCGGGATGCTCGCGGCGGAGGTGTTGCCGGTGGTGGTGATGTCGCGGGCGATCGTCACCGTCTCGGGCAGGCCGAGCTGCTTGGCGAACTCGTCGATGATGCGGATGTTCGCCTGGTGCGGCACGAACGCGGCGAGGTCCTCCGGACGGACGCCAGCGGTCTCGAGCGCCTGCCGCGCGACCTTGACCATCTCCCAGACGGCCCAGCGGAACACCGTCTGACCGGCCTGGCGCATCGTGGGACGCGGGGCTCCGGCGGCCCACTCGTTGTACGTCGCCGTCATGCCGATGGCGTCCCACTTCGAGCCGTCCGAGCCCCAGATCGTCGGGGCGATGCCGGGGAAGTCGCTCGGGCCGACGATCGCGGCACCCGCACCGTCACCGAGCAGGAACGAGATCGAGCGGTCGGTCGGGTCGACGACGTCGCTGAGCTTCTCGGCCCCGACGACCAGCACGTGGTCGGCGAGCCCGGACTTGATGAACGAGTCGGCCTGGGCGATGCCGTACGCGTAGCCGGCGCAGGCCGCGCTGACGTCGTAGGCCGCCGCGGGCGTCGCGCCGATGCGCTCCGCGAGCAACGACGCCATCGACGGCGTCGCCACGGTGTGGGTGACGGTGCTGACGAGCACGACGCCGACCTGCTCGGGCGTGATGCCGGCCTTCTCGATGGCCTCGCGCGCCGCGGCCTCGGCGAGGTCGACCGCCTCGACGTCGGCGCCGGCACGCTTGCGCGTCACGATGCCGGTGCGCTGGCGGATCCACTCGTCGGAGGAGTCGATCGGACCGACGAGGTCCTCGTTCGGCACGACGTGCTCACCGCGGGCGGCACCGAACGCCATGATGCGGGTGTACTCGTGGCCGCGACGCTGCTGCAGCACCGGACGGGAGGCGCGGGGCGCGTCGGTCCCGTCGGCTGCGGGGGACGGCGTGGTGGCGTCGGTCATGCGGTTGCGTCTGCTTCCTCGCCTGCGGGCTGCTCGCCCACCGGCTGATCGTCCGGGACGGCTGCTGCGCGCGCGTCCTGCTCGAGGAGCTCGACGGCGGCGGGCAGGTCGTCGGGGGTCTTGACGGCGACGGTGGGCGTGCCGCGCAGGCCACGCTTGGCCAGCCCGACGAGCGCGCCCGCCGGCGCGAGTTCGATGATGCCGGTGACACCGGCGGCGGAGAAGGACGCCATGACGGCGTCCCAGTGCACGGGGCTCGCGATCTGGCGGACCATCAGGTCGACGAACCGTCGGCCGTCGTCCACGCGCGATCCGTCGGCGTTCGTCCAGATCGGCAGCGTCGGGTCCTGCACCGACGCCCCGGCCGCGACCGGTGCGACCCGGTCGACCGCGGGGGCCATGTACCGCGTGTGGAAGGCGCCGGCGACGGCGAGCGGCACGACCCGGGCGCGAGCCGGCGGATCGGCGGCCAGTGCTGCGACGGCGGCGGCGGGACCGGCGACGACGGTCTGGCCGCCGCCGTTGTGGTTGGCCGGCACGAGCCCGTGCTGCTCGAGGGCTGCGGCGACCGCGTCGGCGTCGCCGCCGAGCACGGCGGCCATAGACGTCGGCTCCAGCGCTGCGGCGTCCGCCATCGCCCGGCCGCGCTCGGCGACCAGCGCGACGGCGTCGGTCGGCTCGAGGATCCCGGCGACACCGGCGGCGGTGAACTCGCCGACCGAGTGTCCGGCGACGCCACCGACCAGGGCACGACGGCCGTCGGCGAGCAGGGCGTCGGCGGTGACGAGCCCGGCAGCCACGATGAGCGGCTGCGCGAGGGCGGTGTCCTTGATGGTGTCCGCGTCGGAGTTCGTGCCGTGCTCGACGAGGTCGACGCCGATCGCCTCGGACCACGCTCCGACGCGGTCACGGACGGCGGAGTCCTCGAGCCAGGGGGCGAGGAAGCCGGGGGTCTGGGAGCCCTGTCCGGGCGCGACGACGACGATCACCGGTCAATCCTCGTCGCCGCGCCGCTGTCGGCCCGTGTGGACATCCGACAGCGATCCGGCGGGGACGTTGTGCGATCCCTACCGTCGGGTCAGCGACGCGGCGGCAGGCGCCGTCGACCGGCGTTCGACTCGGACATCGCGCCGAGGATGAGCGCCGACTGCACGATCAGGGCGTCACGCGCGTGGGTGGCGTCCCACCCGATGACGTCGGCGACGCGGCGGAGCCGGTAGCGCACGGTGTTCGGGTGCACGAACAGCTCGCGCGCCGTCGCCTCGAGCGACCGGCCGGTGTCGAGGTAGCACCAGAGCGTCTGCAGGAGCTCGGTCGACTGGTCCTTGAGGGGGACGTAGATGCGCTGCACCAGTGCCGACCGAGCGAGCGGGTCACCCGCCAGGGCCCGCTCCGGCAGCAGGTCGTCGGCGAGTGCCGGACGGGGAGCACCGCGCCACGCCCGTGCGACGGCGAACCCGGCGAGGGCGCCCTTCGCGCTGGTCGAGGCGTCGACGACCCCGGGGACCTCGTTGCCGAGCACCAGGTGCCCCTCGCCGAACGACGGTTCGAGGGCCTGGGCGATGGCGGTGAAGGACACCGGCTCCTCGCCCTCGGGGACGTCGTCACGCGGGGTGGCCCGCCCGATGACGACCACGAGCCGAGAGCCCTGCACGCCGATGAGCACGTCGGCGTCCATGTGGCGCGCGGTGCGGCGGATCTGGTCGACCTCGAGCTGCTTCGGTGCGTTCCCGACGAGCACCGCGACCTCGCCGTGGCCGTGCCAGCCGAGCGCGGCGATGCGGGAGGGCAGCTCGTCGTCGTACTCGCCCGACAGGATCGAGTCGACGACCAGTGCCTCGAGCCGGGCGTCCCACAGGCCGCGGGCCTCGGCGGCGCGGGCGTAGACGTCGGCCGCTGCGAAGGCGATGTCCCGCGAGTACTTCAGGATCGCTTCCTGGAGCATCTCGTCGTCCTTCGCGCGCTCCTCGACCACGGTCACCACGACGCGGATGAGCTGCAGCGTCTGCTGCAGGCTCACCGAACGCAGGAGCTCACGCGGGGCGGACCCGAAGACGTCGGCGGCGGCGATCCACGGGGTCGACGCGGTGCCCTCGAGCCAGGAGATGAACGAGGTGATCCCCGCCTGGGCGACGAGGCCCACGGCGGACCGGCGCCCCGGGGGCATCTCGCTGTACCACGGCAGGGTGTCCTCGAGCCGCTTGATCGTGGCGGTCGAGAGTTCGCCCGACACCTGCCGGAGCCAGGAGAGCGCGCGTTCGCGGTCCCTCTCCTGGCCCACGGCAGCGTCGGTGCGGGGTGTGCTCACCGGCGGATCAGGCCTCTCCGCCCGCGCTGCCGGTCGTGCCGGCGTTGACGTCGTGCAGGCGGTACTTGTCGATCGCCTGCTGGACGACGGCGTGGTCGACCTTGCCCTGCTTCGCGAGCTGCTGCAGCGTCCGCACCACGACGGACGGGCCGTCGATGTGGAAGAAGCGGCGAGCCGCCGGACGGGTGTCCGAGAAGCCGAAGCCGTCGGCACCGAGCGTCGCGTAGTCGGTCGGGACGAACGGACGGATCTGCTCCTGCACGGCGTGCATGAAGTCGCTCACCGCCACGACCGGGCCCTCGGTGCCGAGCAGGCGCTCGGTCACGTACGGGGTGCGCGGCTGTTCGTTCGGGTTGAGGAACGCCTGCTGCTCGGCGTCGAGACCGTCACGGGTGAGCTCGCCCCAGCTCGTGACGCTCCAGACGTCGGCGGACACGCCCCAGTCCTCGGCGAGGAGCTGCTGCGCCTCGAGGATCCACGGCACCGCGACGCCGGACGCGAGCAGCTGGGCCTTCGGGCCGTCGTGTTCGCTCGGCTTGAGCAGGTACATGCCCTTGACGATGCCCTCGACGTCGACGCCCTCGGGCTCGGCGGGCTGCACGAGCGGCTCGTTGTAGACCGTCAGGTAGTACATGACGTTCGGGTCGTCGTGGGACGGCGAGCCGTCCTCGTTCGTCCCGTACATGCGCTCGAGGCCGGACCGGACGATGTGCCCGATCTCGTAGCCGTAGGCCGGGTCGTAGGACACGACCGCCGGGTTCGTCGCCGCGAGGAGCGGCGAGTGACCGTCGGCGTGCTGCAGGCCCTCGCCGGTCAGCGTGGTGCGCCCTGCGGTGGCACCGATCATGAAGCCGCGGACCATCTGGTCACCGGCGGCCCAGATCGCGTCGCCGGTGCGCTGGAACCCGAACTGCGAGTAGAAGACGTAGACCGGGATGAGCGGTTCGCCCTGCGTCGAGTACGAGGACCCGACGGCGGTGAAGGCCGCGAGGGCGCCCGCCTCGTTGATGCCGACGTGGATGATCTGGCCCTGCGGGCTCTCCTTGTAGGCCAGGAGCAGCTCGCGGTCGACCGACGTGTAGTGCTGGCCGTTCGGGTTGTAGATCTTCGCGGTCGGGAAGTACGCGTCCATGCCGAACGTGCGCGCCTCGTCCGGGATGATCGGCACCACGCGGTTGCCGAAGTCCGGGGAGCGGAGCAGGTCCTTCAGCAGGCGGGCGAACGCCATCGTCGTGGCGACCTCCTGCTTGCCGGAGCCCTTCTTCACGACCTGGTACTTCGACTCCTCCGGCAGCGTGAACTGCGTGTACTTCGTCCGACGCTCCGGCACGTACCCGCCGAGCTCGCGGCGACGCTCGTGCATGTACTGGATCGCCTCGTCGTCGTGACCGGGGTGGTAGTACGGCGGGGTGTAGGGGTCCTCGTCGAGCTGCGCGTCGGAGATCGGGATGCGCATCTCGTCGCGGAACTGCTTGAGGTTGTCGAGCGTGAGCTTCTTCATCTGGTGGGTCGCGTTGCGGCCCTCGAAGCTCGGGCCGAGGCCGTAGCCCT